>JAESFR010000024.1_pt1 | contig 411800 bp, 379 predicted proteins | sample 9266191 | NCBI WGS metagenome assembly JAESFR01 (sample SAMN14503063, study PRJNA617104) | algae metagenome | isolation source: Pleurocapsa minor HA4230-MV1 and co-occurring heterotrophs from cement on... | place: USA: Nuuanu Pali Lookout, Hawaii | collected 2009-07-20 | reverse complement strand
GCCGACGCCGCCAAGCAGCCCTCGGCCGATTGACCCCGATCGAGTTCGAAACGATCATGACCAACCCCGCCGCTCAAGCGGCCTGACTACACACCCCACCTGTCACCGGATCGTGCAGCAGTCTCCTTCGAGGACCGCAATGCCTATCTCGCCGCAAAGCTGCTGACCACATTCGTCGAGCACCCAGTGATCTTCCTCGGGTACTCGCTGAGCGACCGGAACGTTCAGTCCGTGCTCCGATCGATCGCTCGCTGCCTGACCCAAGCCAACGTCGATGAGCTTCGAGACCGTCTCATCTTCGTGCAGTGGTCACCTGATGGGGTGGAGAGCGTTAGCCCGCACACGATCATGGTCGACGACTTCGTGATCAACGTCGTGAGAGTCGTGGTCCATGACTTCGTCGACACCTTCGAGCTCCTGGCGGGTCTGCCGCGGGTCTTTCCGGCGCGACTGCTCCGGCGGCTCAAGGAACACGTCTACGAGCTCGTCCTTCACGACGACCCAGCGGAACGTCTGGCTGTTGTCGATATCGACGAGGTGGGCAATGAAGACATCGACGTGGTGTTCGGCGTCGGCCTGAAGCAACGTCTCAATCACGTCGGCTACCGCGGATTGGAACGCTGGCAACTCATCGACGACGTCGTTGAGCAAGGCGACGAGTTCGACGCGAACGCCATCATCGACGAAGCACTGCCCCAGATCTTGCGTGTCCCCGGAAACGTCCCCACCTACAAGTACCTACGTCAAGCGGGCAAGCTCACCAAGGCGGGAACGATTCGCAAGAACACAAGTATCGACCCCCGCATCGAGCGGATGGCCGAGAAGCACCGCAACGGCGATCCAGCCGGCAAGCAATACGAGCAGGCTGCAGGGCAGCACTTGGCGGGCGTGGTCGGAATCGCAGACTTGGAGGAGCGCGCCGGCGCAGCTGAGGTCTTCAACTACGGCACGTGCATGCCCGCAGCGAAGGTCGACACCGACGAGTTGCGCGACTTCCTGCGACGTAATCGGGACTCTCTCGAAGGCAACTGGCTACTGACCCAGTACGCCAAGCTGGCCTGCTACTTGGACTGGCTTGAGTTCGGCCGACCGCAGTAGCCGAGCGCGCTCCACGGCTCTCGCTCCGCAGTGACAACGTTTCCGCGGGGCGGGCAGCCATACGGAACCACACGACCCGGCTCCAGCCCGAGCCACCCGAACCCCGGCGGCCCGTAGCCGTCGGTAACAATTGAGCGGCAGCGCTTCTCGGTCCCGCACCTCGCCCACGATCGCCACGTCCGGTGCCATCCGCAGGAACCCTGCGACGAGTCGGCGCAGGTCGATCTCGGCCCGGTCGGCCCGCGCGGGTCGGGTCTGCATGCTTGCGACGTCGGCGAGCGGTACGTCGGCCTCGAAGACCTCCTCGGCGATGACCACACGCAGCGTCGGGTCGAGCTCGGCGGCGCAGCACGAGAGCAACGTCGTCTTGCCCGAACCGGGTGCACCTGCGAAGACGATGCTGAGGCGCGCCCGGACGGCCGCAGCCAGGAAGTGCGCGGCGCGGGCCGACAGCGTGTCGCGTGCCACCAGGTCGTCCAGGCTGCGCACCGCCACACCGGTGAACTTGCGGATGTTCACCATGAGGTGGTTGCCGCGACTGAGGTCGCCGTGCACGATGTGCAGCCGCGAGCCGTCGTCGAGCTGGGCGTCCTGCAACCCCTCGGTCGGGTCGAGCTTCCGGTGCGAGGCGGCCGAGTCCTCCAGGAGCTTCGTCAGCGTCCGTGCGACGTGGTCGTCGTCGTGGAAGACCTCCGGGTGGATGCGACTGCCGCCGGAGTGGCGGCGGACGAAGATCTCCTCGGGTCCGTTGACCATGATCTCCCAGACGTCGTCATCGTCGAGCAGGTCGGTCAACGGGCCGTACCGCGCGAGGTTGCGGAACGCTCGGGCCGCCATCCCGTCGGGGTCGGTGACGGTGTCGTCGCGCAGGCCGCGCCGGTGGGCATCCAGTCGTTCGTCGATCACCTCGGCGATCAGACGGCGCAGGTGCGTCTCGCCGTCGGGGGTGTCGACGTCGACGTTCGCGAGCGCAGCGCGCGCCTGGACCTCGAGCTCGACCTGCTGGAGCGGCGAGGCGGTGGGGTTCATGCGACGTGGTGCCGGCGGGCGGCCGCGTCGTCCAGGTCGAGCCCCAGCTCGCCGGGTCGCACCCGCTCGGGCCGGTCGGTCGTCGGTCGGGGGCCCAACTGCTCCAGCTGTCGCCTGATCGGCCCCGCCAGCGCCCCCGAGATCGCAGGAGGGAGCGGCGCCACCCGATCGTGGACGTCGTCCAGGCTCCGGAGGCGGCGGACCAGCACCGGGGGGTGCAGGCCTGCACCGTTCGCCGTCGTGTGCCCGGAAAGACCTGCGAGATCCGAGGACAGCCGCACCCGTGCCACCGTCGACCGAGTACCGACGAGCACCACGGGGAGGACCCGATCGGTCGGTGCACCGGCGTCGAGCACGTCGTCGAGCAGCCGAGCCAGGCTGTGCACCCCCTGCAGGTCCGAGCGTCCGGTCACCACCAGGAGATCGCTCCGCTCGACCGCGCAGAGCGTCACGGCGTGGCGATCCTCGACGTCGGCCGAGCCGGTGCTGCGGTGGCCGTCCAGGTCCGCGTCGACGTCGAGCACCACGTGCTCGAAGGTCCGCAGGAGCGCGTCGATCGCTGCGTCGACGGATCGGCGGCGCAACGTCGTCCAGTCGGAGGCCCGTCGGCATCCGAGCAGCACCGAGTAGCCACGGGTGGGGACCGGATGGGTCAGCGACCTCACTCGAGTGGGGTCGATGCGGTCCCGGCGGTGCGCCTCGACGAGCTCGGGCAGCCCGGGCACCACGTCACCGATGTGGTGGTACATCGCCACGTCGCCCCGGCGTGAGCCGTCGGCGAGCAGCACGTCAGCTCCCTCGCTGGCCGAGAGCGCCTGCGCGACGCCCATGGCGGTCGTGGAGCATCCGCTGCCTCCCGAGCCGAGGACGGCGATCAGGCGTCCGCGGCGCGGTCCCGGGCTGCTGTGCAGACGGGTTCGTCCGGGCCGACGGGTTCGGTCGACCGGGGAGGTGGTCGCCGCAAGGGTCTCGATGAGCGAGCGAGGGTCGCCGTCATGGTCGACCACCGCTGCCACACCGAGCGCGTCCCAATCCCGGTGCACCGTCCCATCGGCGATCACGATGGTCGGGACCCCGTTCGCTGCAGCAGCATCGATCAGCTCACGGTCGGCGCCGGGACCGCGAGCGGTCACCATCAGCGCCGACACCCGGCGACCGGTGCCGAGCACCACCGATGCCTCGTCCACCGTGAGGCACTGGATGAACTCGATCGGCGCTGCTCCGGACGTCGCCCAGCGGGTCAGGTCCGATGCCCACTGCTCGCGCGGGCGCGAGACGCCGACGAGGACGTACTGCTCGGCAGCGCTCATGGCTCGGACCGCTCGTCGGCCGGCTGGGGGCGCAGCGCTGCGGGCGACGGACGGGCCAGGGTGACCTCGGTGCGCACCACTGCGTCGACGACGGCCTGTGCCGTGGCGGCATCGGCGAGGGTCAGGCGGACACGGACCTGCCCGCTCGAGCCGATCGCGTCGGCGTCGTCATCGGCACCGATCTGCGCGACCAGGACGTCCTGCGCGACGGTCGTCGTCCCGCCACCGTCGGGATCGGTCGAGAGCACCTGCACCCGGTCGCCCACCCGCAGGGCCCCGGACATGGCGTGCGCGGGTGGCAAATCGAGTGCCACCTCGACGGCATTCGGCGGGTCAAGCCGACCCGGCTCGACCACGTCGGTGGGACGGATCAGATCCTGGGCCTGCAGTGGCATCCGAGTGACGCTGCCGATGAGGTCCTTCGCCTGTGCTCCGGGCACCACGGACAGGTCGTCGGGCAGCTCGGCGGCGACGGTGCCGAGGTCGGCCGCGTCGACCCTGGTCCCGATGGGCAGGTCGACCATCGCCACCACGTAGCGCTGCTCGGGCGGGGCGTCGGCGGCTCGGTGGGCGAGCAGCACGCCGGCGGCAGCGGAGGCGATCAGCATCCCGCCCACCACTGCTCGCCCGCTGGGGAGCCATGCCCTGGCCGGCCGGTGGTGGCCGTCTCCAGCCAGGGGATGGTCCACGTGATCGTCGGAAGCGCCGCCGTCTGCTCGTGTTCCTGGCATCCCCGTCCCGCCTTCGACGTCCCGTCGGCCTCGCGCCCTCGCCTCGAACGAGAAGGTAGGAAAAGACATGAAAGATGTCAAACACTTTGAAAAGGGGCGATGTGCATCGAAGGGGGATGCGTCGTCATCGAACGTGTCGAGTGGTGTCGGTTCCCACGACTACGATCGGTCGCCGTGAGCTCTGCCGACATCGAGTGGCTGAACACGAACGAGACGGCCAAGCGCCTGGGCATCACGCCGAGGACGCTCTACCGCTTCATCGACGACGGCAAGATCCCCGCCTACCGCTTCGGCCGCGTGATCCGGCTGAAGGAGAGCGAGGTGGCCGAGTTCATCGAGCGCAGCCGCATCGTGCCCGGCACGCTCGACGTCTCGACCGTCGGGGACGACGCCACCGAGCCGGCCTGAGCCGACGCCGGTCGCCCGGGTCAACCGGCGTTGGTCAGTTCGCTGCGGACACGTTCGCGGTGCTGACCGCCAGCAGGTGATCGAGCTCGACGACCTGGGTGCCCACGGGGTGCTCGGTCCGGAGCCACAACGCCGCTCCGACCGACTCCACCGTGCCGTGCAGCGTGGTGCCGCCACGGAGCACGACGGCGACTGGACGATCGGTGTCGACCAGGTCGGTCAGCAGATCCGCGAGCTGCACCGCGGAGCGGTCCGCCAGGTCACCCGCGGACAACGACGACGCCCCGACAGCGGTGATGGCGCTCAACGTCACCCACCACAGTTGACGGTCGGCACGGATCTCCACGAGGTCGACACCGACCGCGGTCACCTCGCCCGCAATCTGTCCGGGGCCGGCACACATGTGCAGCACGACTCGTCGATCGACCGCGCCGAGCAGCACGTCGACGATCGTCGCGTGCTCGCGTCGGCGTGCCTCGACGGCGGCGCTGCGGTGGCGGTCGCGCACTGCGTCGGCCACGTGCGCGCGACGGGCAAGGTCGGTCAGCTCGGCGTCCGTCGATTCCGGTGCCATGGGCTCGATTGTGCACCTGCACCTCGTCGCCGTCACCTCGCGGCTGGCTGGCAGATCGTCACCCGGGCGCCGGCGTTCGAACGTCGGTAGCCTTCCTGGCGGGGAGGGAGGTGAGCAGTGCAGAGCGACGCCGCTGGACAGCAGCTCCCTGCGCCGCGCGGGGACACCTCCTGGCGACCACGGCGACACTGGCGGTGGTCGATGGAGGCCTCGCTGCTCGTCGTGGCCGTCGTCGCGCCTGCGTCGGTCGTGGTCGTCATCTGGATGCGGGCCACGGGGAGCGGCCTGAGCGACCTGGCGTTCCGCTCCGCCGTGGTGGTCGCGCTGTCCGCTGTGACGATCGGTGCAGCCATCACCTTGCTCTTCTCGGTGGAGGCGCTCTCGCGCCGGCCGAGCGCCATGCGCTGGTGCCGGCCGCCCCACTCCGCGGAGCTGTTGCGAGGCGCAGCCACGTTGTCGCTCAGCCTGCTCGCAGTGGGAGCGCTGCTGGTGGCGGTCAGCACGACCTGGCCCGCCAGCCCGGCGCTCCGCCTGGCCGGCGCAGCACTGCCGGTGGTCATCGCGCTGTGGGCCATCGGCGTCGAGTGGGCACGCCGGAGCTTGTTGATCGCCTCCGTCGTCGGTCTGCTCGGACTCGCTGCCGTGCTCGTGGCCATCGGCTACGACGACCTCCGGCAGTCGCCGATCGAGCGGATCGACGACGTCCGAGAGGCCGCGGCGGAGCTGAGCGGGAAGGCCGTCGAGCGGCAGGCGAGTCTTCGCGCACGATCCCAGCAGCAGATCTCCGAGCTCGCCGGGCTTGCTGCCGGATTCGAATCCGCCACCTCCGACGTCCCGCTGGCTGCACGACGAGCCGCGGCGCTGCGCCGCCTCCTCGGTGCGGTCGCTCGGGCCGACCGGTACTCGCCGGTGACCCGACCAGATCCCACCGTGGCCGTCCGCAGCGAGCTGTCCGCACTGAGCACGGCGTTCGCGCCCACCGACACGTCACCTGGCGCAGCAGCTCTCGCCCAGACGGAGGAGGCGATCGAACGTTGGCTCGACTGGACGACCTACTCGCCGTCGCGCCGAGCACTGGACGCTTCGTTGCGACGCGCCAGCGCTTGTGTCAGGTCCGAGCGGTCCGAGCGGGCCCCCTGCGAGGGGCCCGGCGCAGCGACCCTCGGCGACGTGGTCGGGGAGATGGAGCTCGAGCTGGCCCGCTACCGCGCAGCGGTCACCGGTGCGAAGGACGACCGCCAGGCTGCCGAGGAGATGGCGGCCTCGCTCGCAAACGACGACCGAGACCCGCAGCCCGTGACCTTCCTGGCGGCGATGCAACGTGGGCCCGAGGCCGTGTCGGTCGCGCTGAACGGAGAGAGAGCGCAGCCGTTGGTGCCCGGAGTGCTCGGGTGGGTGGTGATCGCAGGCCTGGCGATCGGCTTGTGGTCCTGGCTGTTGCGGGTCAACGCGGGCCAGCTGGCCGGACCCGTCGAGATCGAGCCGGTCGCCTCCGGTGCTCCTGGGTCGGGCGACGCTGCCGGGTCGACACCCGAGCTGTCCTCGGCTGACGCGGTGCTCCGGGTCGCCGTCCTGCAGAACATCGAGGAGCCCGGCGCCGTGCCGGGCTCTGAGGCGATGGAGTCGGTCACGGCCCTCGTGGCGATCCCCGGTGTCGATCCAGGATGGCTCGGCAAGCTGGTCGAGGTCCTGAACTCGGTGATCGGCAGGAAGTACGGCTACACGGTGCACGTCCACACGCTCCTCGACGCCGACGGGCCGGAGGACCGCCAGCACGTGGCACTGGCCAGGGTCAAGGACCGCCGCACCGGGTCGACCCTGGCGACGAGACGCTTCGAGGACAAGAGCCAATCCGCCGCAGTCGAAGCTGCCGGCCTGTGGGCATCGGGCTTCATCCTCGACCGCAGCACGCGGGTGCCGTCGTGGGCGACGTGGAACGTCGACACCGCCGGCGCGATCTCGGCGCTGACCTCCAGCACTGTCGACGTCGCCATGCTGGAGAAGGCGACTCGAGTCGCTCCCAACAGCGGCCTTCTGCTGTACAAGCTCGGTGGCGCCTACGAGATGGCTGGCCGGGGTCTGGATGCGCTCGATGCAATCGCTCGCGCGGTGGCGAACCACCCCGAGTATGCGATCGCGCGGTATCGCCTCGGCGCGGCGTTGCACCTCACCGGTGCCCACAGAGCCGCCGTGTTCTCAGCGCAGGACCGCGACCGCCGGATGGCGCTCATGACGAACCTGAGCGCGGCGTTGCGACGGAGCTGCCTCCGAGCATCCGATCGAGCCCAGTTGGAGCAGTTCTTGGCGACGTTGCGCAACGACCAGCTCAGCGACCTACACGCACACCGTGCGCTGATGGGGCTGGCAGAGCTCACCCTGCAGGGCATGGAGCGTCGTGCCGGCTACGTCCAGCTGGCCGCTGCGACGCTGCGGCGATCCGAGCGTGTGTTCCTGATGTCGGCGATCGCGCCGTCGGGCAAGGGCCGCCGCCGACGAGCGCTGCAGCGCTACCTGCCCTGGTCCGCTCGGATGATCCACGCGTCGGACGCGTCGGACGCGTCGGACGCGCCCGACCGCGATCGGATGCTCCGGGTGGTGCACGCCTCGGGCGCTCCGTGGCAGATCGTCTACAACGCAGCGTGCGCCCACGCCGTCGATCTCCGCCTCGACGATGCCCTCGAAGCGCTCGAGGCCTGCGTGGTGCTGCCCAACGAGCAGCTGAGCGCCGACTGGCTGCGGCGTGATCCGGACCTGCTGGCGCTCCACGAACACCCGCGGTTCAAGCTGCTGCTCGAGCGCGTCGGGGGAGGGACGGCATGACGACGGTCAGCGACGCCCACCTCGACCTCGTCCGACCGAGGCTCGAGTCGGCGATCGATGCAGGGTTCGCCGCAGCTCCACAGCTGGAGCAGCTCATACCCGTGGAACGTGAGCCGACGTCGTTGGCCCGCCCGGAGTCGGGCGAGTGGACGGAGACCGCGCTCGAGGGCGGCGGTGTGCTGCGGCTCCGCGAGCGCAGCCGGCACCGCGATGGGCGGCGCTCCGGGCCCGCCGAGCTCGTGATCGAGTCCGCCCATCGACTGACCCTGTTGCGGCGACAGCTGCACCGCCCACCCGTCGAAGAGGTGACCGAGTGGGCGAGGCAAGCACGGCGCCTCGAGTGCGAGCGAGCGCTCCGATCCCTGTGCTCGAAGCCCTTCGAGGTGTGCAACGCGGTGGACTGCGTGGAATGGAGGCTGTCCAAGCTGGTGGCTCCGCGTCGCCGGCTGTTCCGCCTGGTCCGCTTCCACGGCTGCATCGATCTCGGCCCCGAGGTCCACCTGCCACAGAATGGGACGGCGTTCGTGCAGTCGATCGACGCGGCGTCCTGGGGGATCGGTCTTCCCGCGGACGACATCCGGGGGTTGCTGCTGGAGGTCGGGCGCGCACCGGTGGCCTTCCGCTCGGGCGACCTCCGCCGCAGCGTTCGTCGGGTTGGCCCCGACGTCGAGCTGGCGATCGACACGTCGCTGCGGGTCGCGCTCGCGCCACGACGTGGCGCGCTTCTGCTGCACCGTTGACGAAGGCCGTTGCACCGCTGGTGCGGCGACGCCTGAGCCCGCCGGAATCCGCCCCCGTGGGTGGCAGGGCCGCCCACTACACTTGGCGTGGAAATGGAACCTCTCGACATCTCCGGAGCGCCCGACGTGTCCGGTGGGGCGACCAGCACCGCCACCGACGACACGCTCCGGACCCTCGTGCGGGTGCCGGGCAACCACCTGATGACCGACCTGCTCGGGCCGCGCGACGAGCTGCTCGACCTGGTCGAGGACGCCTTCCCGCGCACGGCCATCACCGTGCGGGGCAACGAGATCTCCATGGTCGGGCCCGACTCGACCACCGTCGGCAAGCTGTTCGCCGAGCTGGTCGTGCTGCTCGAGCGCGGCCACCCGCTCGAGTCGGCCTCGATCCGGCGCACCATCGACATGGTCAAGTCGAACGAGTCGCCGTCGGAGGTCATGACCGCCGAGCTGCTGCGCACCAGCCGGGGCGGGCGGGTGCGGCCCAAGACGTCGGGCCAGAAGCGCTACGTCGACGCCATCGCAGCCAACACGATCACGTTCGGCATCGGCCCCGCCGGCACCGGCAAGTCGTGGCTCGCGGTGGCCATGGCCGTGCAGTCGCTGCAGGCCAAGGAGGTCGAGCGCATCGTGCTGACCCGGCCCGCGGTCGAGGCGGGGGAGCGGCTGGGCTTCCTGCCCGGTGACCTGATGGCCAAGGTCGACCCGTACCTGCGGCCGCTCTACGACGCCCTGCACGACATGGTCGGCCCCGAAGGTGCCCAGAAGCTGTTGGAGCGCGGCGTGGTCGAGGTGGCGCCGCTCGCGTTCATGCGCGGCCGCACGCTCAACAACTCCTTCATCATCCTCGACGAGGCGCAGAACACCACGCCCGAGCAGATGAAGATGTTCCTGACCCGCATCGGCTTCGGGTCCAAGGCCGTCATCACCGGTGACACCACCCAGATCGACGTGCCCGGTGGTCGCTCGGGGCTGACGAAGATCGAAGCGATCCTGACCGGCATCGACAGCCTGTCGTTCGTGCGACTGACGGGCCGCGACGTGGTGCGCCACCGCATCGTGCAGGCCATCGTCGACGCCTACGAGCGCAACGCCGCCGAGGCCGAGCGCGACGTCGCCGCCCGCCACGCCAGTGACATCGAGGCCAAGGTGGCGCCGCCGCTGTACGGCGCGCTCGAGGACCCTTCGTGAGTCCGACCTCGTCGGGGGACGAGCCCCCATCGCCCTCGCCGCGCACTGCGACGGTCCTCGACGCAACGTCGGGACTGCCGGCGGTGGTCGCGGCGGACGAGCGCAACGACGACTCCACGACCGTGGCGCTGGACGACCTGGCGTCGCTGCTGGCGCACGTGCTGGCCAGCGAAGGCGCGGGCCACGACGCCGAGGCGGCGATCACGCTGGTCGACCGCGACGAGATCGCACGGCTCAAGGCCGAGCACCTCGACGGCGACGGCGCCCCGACCGATGTGCTCAGCTTCCCCGTCGACGGCGTCGGCGAGGGGGCCGAGCTGATCGGCGACGTGGTGCTCTGCCCCTCGGTCGCGGCCGAGCAGGCACCCGGGCACGCCGGCACCATCGAGGACGAGCTGGCGCTGCTGGTGGTGCACGGCGGCCTGCACCTCGCCGGATGGGACCATGCATCGGACACCGAACGGGTCCGGATGTGGGATCGTGAACGGATCCTGATGGCCACGCTGCACCGACCACCGACCCGCGACCCCTGGAACGAACCACCGTCATGAGCACGCTCAACGTCGTGATGCTGGCGGTCATCGTTCTGATGACGGTGCTGGCTGCGCTGTTCGCACTCGCCGAGACGTCCATCACCCGGATGACTCGCTCGCGCGCCGTCGCGCTCGCGCAGAGCCAACCGAAGGCCGGCGGGCGCGTGCTGCGCATCGTCGAGAACCTCGAACGGGACCTGAACTCGATCTACCTCTCGGTCAACATCGTCCAGACGATCCAGGCCGCGCTGGTCGGTGTGCTCGCCGCCGACCTGTTCGGCGCCGCGGGTGTGGCGGTCGGCATCCTGTTGAACGTCCTGGTGCTGTTCGTGATCGCCGAGGCAGCGCCCAAGACCTGGGCCCTGCAGCACACCGAACGCGCCGCCATGTTCACCGCGCCGGTGGTCGAGTTCGCCGGCTGGGTCCTGCGCCTGCCCGCCCGGGCCCTGATCGGCGTGGCCAACATCATCCTGCCGGGCAAGGGCCTGAAGAAGGGCCCGTTCGTCACCGAGGAGGAGATCCTCGCCCTGGCCGAGGAGGCCATGGAGCACGCAGTGATCGAGGAGTCCGAGCGCGACCTGATCGAGTCGATCATCGACTTCGGCGACACCGTCGTGCGCGAGATCATGGTGCCGCGCACCGACATGGTCACCATCGGCGCCAGCTCGACGGTGGCGGAGTGCATCGACCGGGCCATCGACAAGGGCATGAGCCGCATCCCGGTGTACGGCGAGAACCACGACGACATCGAGGGCATCCTCTACGTCAAGGACGCCATGCGCGCCGAGCGCGAGGGCGGCGCCGAGCGTTGCGTGCAGGAGCTCACCCGGCCCGCCATGTTCGTGCCCGAGAACAAGCGCGTGGCCGAGCTGCTCGCCGAGATGCAGTCGACGCGCACCCACATGGCGATCGTCGTCGACGAGTACGGCGGCACCGCCGGCCTGGCCACGCTCGAAGACCTGCTCGAGGAGCTGGTCGGCGAGATCGCCGACGAGTTCGACAACGAGGTGCCCAACGTCGAGCAGCTCGGCAACGGTGACGTGCTGGTCAACGCCACGCTCAACGTCGACGACGTCAACGAGGAGCTCGACCTGGAGCTGCCCGAGGGCAACTACGACTCGCTCGGTGGCCTGGTGTTCGAGCTGCTCGGCCGTGTGCCCGTGGCCGGTGACTCGGTCGAGGTGCGCGAGGCGGCGGTCCGGCTGATCGTCGAGCGCCTGGACGGCAACCGCGTGGTGCGGGTGCGGCTGGTGCGCATGGACCCCTCCGAGCTGGCCGACGCCGAGGAGAGTGCGTGAGCGAGCCGCCGGAGGGCACCGGCGGCGCGGACGGCACCACCGACCTGGATGCGATGCTGGCAGCAGCGGGCATCACCGGTGACGACGAGACGCCCGAGGGCTTCCGGTCGGGGTTCGTGACGTTCGTCGGCCGGCCCAACGTGGGCAAGTCGACGCTGCTCAACCGGATCCTCGGACAGAAGGTCTCGATCGTCTCCGACAAGCCCCAGACGACCCGGCACCAGATCCGTGGTGTGCTCCACCGGCCCGATGCGCAGATCGTGTTCGTCGACACCCCGGGCATCCACAAGCCGCGCACGCTGATGGGCGAGCGGCTCAACGACACCGCCACCAACGCGCTCGACGGGATCGACGTCGCCTGCCTGCTCGTCGAGGCCAACGCCTCGATCGGTCCGGGCGACCGCTACGTCGCCGAGCGCCTGCCGAAGGACTCGGTGCTGGTGCTCAACAAGATCGACCGCGCCGATCCCGAGAAGATCCTCCAGCAGCTCGCCACGGCGTCCGAGTTCGGCTTCGCCGAGTACTTCCCGGTCTCGGCGCGCACCGGCGACGGCGTCGACGCGCTGGTCGAGTACCTGCTGTCGCGCCTGCCCGAGGGGCCACGCTGGTACCCCGGCGACGAGGTCAGCGACGTGCCCGAGCCCTTCATGGTCGCCGAGCTGGTGCGCGAGCAGCTGCTCGCGGTCACCCGTGAGGAGCTGCCGCACTCGATCGCCACGCGGGTGGCCGAGTGGGAGTGGCCGCGGATCCGGGTCGAGATCATCGTCGAGCGCGACTCCCAGAAGGGCATCGTGATCGGCAAGGGCGGTGCGGTGCTCAAGGAGGTCGGCACGCGCGTGCGGGCGCAGCTGCCGCCGGGTGCCTTCATCGAGCTGCACGTCACCGTCGACAAGGACTGGCAGTCGAAGGCCGCGTCGCTGGAGCGACTGGGTTACTGAGCGCTGGAGCGACTGGGCTACTGAGCGCTGGAGCGCCTCGGGTACTGAGTGCCGGGCCGCGCGGCACCGTCGGGTACCGTGCGGAGCGTGGAACTCAGCCAGCTCGACCGCACGCGGATCCCCACCCACGTGGCCATCGTGATGGACGGCAACGGACGCTGGGCCCAGCGCCGGGGACTGCCCCGCACCGACGGGCACGCGGCGGGCGAAGAGGCCCTCATGGACACCATCTGGGGTGCCCACGCCGCGGGCATCCGCTGGTTGACGGTGTACGCGTTCTCGACCGAGAACTGGAAGCGCCCCGTCGACGAGGTGCGGTTCCTCATGAACTTCAACGAGCGGCTGCTGCTCACCCGCCGTGACGAGCTGCACGAGAAGAACATCAAGATGCAGTTCATCGGGCGTCGTGACTGGCGGGTGCCCAAGCGCATCCTGCGCCGCATCGACGAGACGCTCGAGCTGACCCGGAACAACACCTCGATGACCGTGTCGATGGCGTTCAACTACGGCGGGCGCGCCGAGCTGGTCGACGCCATGCGGGCGATCGCGGCCGAGGGCATCAAGCCGGACAAGATCAACGAGAAGACGATCAAGGCGCACCTCTACGACCCCGAGATGCCTGACCCGGAGCTGATGGTGCGCACCTCCGGTGAGTACCGGATGTCGAACTTCCTGATGTGGGAGCTGGCCTATTCCGAGCTGGTGTTCACCGACGTGCTCTGGCCCGACTTCCGACGGTCGGACCTGTACGCCGCGATCGACGAGTACCAGCAGCGCGAGCGTCGCTTCGGCGGCCTGTCCGACGCCGACGGCACCAGCTGACATCCCGTTGGCACGCCCCTGGCACCGCAGGACGGTGTGAGGTGCATGCACGGGCGGCGTGCGCCGCAGATGGGAGACTGTCGCGGTGAGCCTGTACCGCGACACCGCCATCGTGTTGCGCACCCACAAGCTGGGTGAGGCCGACCGCATCGTCGTGCTGCTCACACGAGGTCACGGCAAGGTCCGTGGCGTGGCCAAGGGCGTGCGGCGCACCACGTCGAAGTTCGGCTCCCGTCTCGAACCCGGCAGCCACATCCAGGTGCAGCTGCACGAGGGTCGGGGCGAGCTCGACATCGTCACCCAGGCCGAGACCGTCGAGCCGTTCCGGCGCAGTCGTGAGGACCTCTCACGCATGACCCGCGTCTCGTCGTTGCTCGAGGCGATCGAGCAGCTGACCCAGGACCGCGAGCCCGCTCCACGCCTGTTCGACATGCTCGCCGGGGGCCTGCGGGTGATCGACGAGCGCAACCCGGCGATGGTGTCGGCGGCGTTCTACCTGAAGCTGCTGGCCGCCGAGGGCCTGGCGCCCGAGCTCGACCTGTGCGTCGAGTGCGGGGAGGAGGGCGGCCCCCTGTACTGGGCGCTCGAAGCCGGCGGTGTGCGCTGCGGGAGCTGCGGTGGCGGGCGGACGGTGTCGGAGGCCGCGTTGGCGGTGACCCGTGCGGTGCTCAGCGGCGGGCTCAACGCGGTGCTCGACCTGCCCGAGGACGCCGTCACCCACGAGGTCGAGGGCCTGGCCACGACGGCGCTCGAGGCGCACGTCGAGCGGCGCTTCAAGGCGCTGCGCGTCATGCACCAGGGCTGACCCCGGACGCGTCGACGGGGGCCCGGAGGCCCCCGTCGCGACGACGTCGATGTGGTCCGCTGCGCGGACCTGAGGTTCAGTCAGCGGCAACGACGAGGGATCCGGCGAACTGGTCCCACGGCGTCTGGCGCTGCGCCTGGGTGAACAGCGCGATCAGGCCCCAGATGACCAGCACGAACAGGGCGAGCCCGCCCAGGCAGGGCACCAGCTGCAGCAGGTGGTACGCCGCCCGCTTGAAGCCCAGCTCCTGCGTCGCCGGCGAGCCGTCCACCGAGACGACCCTCACCTTCATCACCATGCCGCCGAGGGTCTGGCCCGTCTTGCCGATCATGAGCGCGAAGTACAGGAAGTAGCCCACCGACACTGCGAGCCCGGCCAGGATCGGCCGGAAGCTCAGGTCGGAGTTGAAGCCGGTGAAGGCGCCGCCGACCACCAGGTAGACGGGGATCGAGACCAGCCACAGCCCGATCGCATCGAGCAGGTAGGCGACGATGCGGCGTCCTGGCTCGGCCAGCTGCTGCGCACCTCCGCCTCCGTAGGGCTGGGCCGGAGGTGGCGTGAAGCCGCCACCGCCGCTGAAGTTCCCCGGGGGCGGGGCTGCGGGCGGGAAGCCTCCCGGCGGCGGTGCGGCCGGCGGGCCCGGGGGTTGCCCGGGCGGCGGGGGAGGAGTTCCACCGCCGGGCGGTGGCGGGGGCGGCGGGGTGCCGCCCGGGGGCGGCGGGACGTTGGGATCGCTCATGTGATGATTCTCCTCTCGCTGGGCGGTCGGAAGGGTGATGGTCCCCGGGTTCAGCGGGTCGCGACGACGAGGGTCCCGCCGACGTGGTCGAAGACGTCGCGGCGACGGTCGTCGGAGAAGATCATCACGAGGTTCGCCACGGACAGCCCCAGTCGCAACAGGCCGGTGATGATGTTCACCAGCGGCACCGCGCCGAGCACCAGGAGGAACAGGATCGGCGACCAGCGACGGAACGCCACGCCCATGTCCGGCGCTGCTCCGTCGGTCGTGACGATGCGCAGCCCGCACATGAGCTTGCCGGGCTGACCGCCGAAGCGGGCGACCAGCACGACGTTGTAGATGAAGTCGATGAGGATGCCGGCCAGCGTCGCCGCGATCAGCAGCGGCAGGTCGACCGTCCCGAAGGTGTCCGGTGAGCCCGAGAACGTCGTGACGCCGCCGGAGGACACCGCCGCTGCGCCCGCGACGATGCCGATCACCACGCCGACCACCACCTGCAGCACGACGGTGATCACGACGTCGATGACCTTGGCGCCGATGCGGATGCCTGGTGTTGCGATCGCCGGTGGGTTCGAGTTGGACCATGCGCCCGACACATAGGGCTGCGCATAGGGCTGCCCGCCGTACTGCTGGGGTTGGCCGTACTGCTGGGGCTGGCCGTAGCCGGGTTGGCCCCACTGGGGCTGGGGGGCCTGGCCGTACTGCTGGGGTTGGGCGTACTGCTGGGGTTGGCCCCACTGAGGCTGGGGGGCCTGGCCGTACTGCTGGGGTTGGCCGTACTGCTGGGGTTGGCCCCACTGAGGCTGGGGGGCCTGGGGCGCGCCGGTCCCGGGGGCCGGCGCTGCGCCGGGAGGAGCAACGCTCGGCGGTGCCACGTACGGCGGCGGGGTGGGGGCAGGCGGTGCGTCGGGCGCAACGGGTGGCGCTGCCGGGTAGCCGTCCGGAGGTGGCGGGGCGGGCGGAGCCGGCGCGAGCGTCGGGTCGTCGCTCGGCGGAGGCGGGGTCTGCGGGTCATCCATCGGAGTCCTCGAGCGTTCCGGGCGACGTCGATCAGCACGGTACCGGCCGGTCGCGACGATGCGGCGGACGGTCCGCCGGCGTGGTGGTTCCATCGGCACGACGTCGTGTCGCATGAAGCGGCCTGGCCCCGCCCGCAACCGGCTTCGGAGCTGTCGTGATGTGCCGGTAGCGTAGGTGGCCATGTCTGCCACCGATCCGACCGCCCAACCAGAGCTGTTCGACAAGATCGTGAACCTCACGAAGCGTCGCGGCTTCGTGTACCCGTCGGCGGAGATCTACGGCGGCTTCCGCTCGACCTACGACTACGGCCCGGTCGGCGTGCTGTTGCTGCGCAACGTCAAGGACGCCTGGTGGCGCTCCATGGTGCAGCTGCGCGACGACGTCGTCGGCCTCGACGCGTCCATCCTGTCGCCGCCCCAGGTGTGGGAGGCCTCGGGCCACCTCGCGAACTTCACCGACCCCTTGGTGGACTGCACCAAGTGCAACACCCGGCACCGCCTCGACAAGCTCGACGACCCCGAGGTCTGCCCGAACTGCGGCGCCCGCGGCTCGTTCACCGAGCCCCGCGAGTTCAACCTCATGTTCAAGACCCAGGCCGGCCCGGTCCAGGACGCCGGCGCCGTGGCCTTCCTGCGGCCCGAGACCGCGCAGGGCATGTTCATCAACTTCAAGAACGTGATCGACACCACCCGCGTGCGCCCGCCGTTCGGCATCGCCCAGGTCGGCAAGTCGTTCCGCAACGAGATCACGCCGGGGCAGTTCGTGTTCCGCACCCGCGAGTTCGAGCAGATGGAGATGGAGTACTTCGTCCATCCCGACGAGGCGAACCAGTGGTACGAGTACTGGTGCGCGCAGCGCTACCAGTGGTACCTCGACCACGGCATGCCGGCCGAGCTGCTGCGCCTGCGCCCGCACGACGCGGACGAGCTGTCGCACTACTCGTCGGGCACCTCCGACGTGGAGTTCCTGTTCCCGTGGGGCTGGGACGAGCTCGAGGGCATCGCCAACCGGGGCAACTACGACCTGACCCAGCACGCCGAGCACTCCGGCGAGAAGCTCGAGTGGTACGACCAGGCGGCGAACGAGCGCTGGGTGCCCCATGTCATCGAGCCGGCCGCCGGCGCGACCCGCACGGCGATGGCGTTCCTGATGGCCGCCTACGACGAGGAAGAGGTGAAGGGCGAGACGCGTGTGGTGCTGCGCCTGCACCACCGCATCGCGCCGTACAAGGTCGCCGTGCTCCCGCTGTCGAAGAAGCCCGAGCTGGCCGAGCCCGCCCGCGCCCTCGCGTCGGAGCTGCGTGGCAGCTTCATGTGCGACTACGACGAGACGCAGTCCATCGGCCGCCGCTACCGCCGCCAGGACGAGCTCGGCACGCCGTACTGCATCACCATGGACTTCGACAGCCTCGAGGACCATGCCGTCACCGTGCGCGAGCGCGACTCGATGGAGCAGGAGCGAATCGCGATCGCCGAGGTCGGCGCCTACCTGCGTGAGCGCATGGCCTGAGTCGGCCGGCGCGTCAGCGGGCGATCGTCACCGCGGCGACCATGACACCGGTCATGGACACCATGAGCGCGGCCAGGCTCAGCGTCATGCGCTGGAACCCCTGGTGCATCTCGGTACGGATGTCGGCGAACCCGACGTGCATCTCGGTGCGGAGCTCGGCGATCTCCGCTCGCACGTCGGTACGCAGGCCGGCCATCTCGACACGGAGCTGAGCGGCGTTGTCGGCGATCTCGGCGCGCAGCTGAGCGGCGTTGTCGGCGATCTCAGCGCGCAGCTGGGCGGCGCTGTCGGCCATCTCGGCGCGAAGGGCCGCGGATTCGGCTCGGTGGAACTCCTTCGTCACCGGCTCGTCGAGGTCGCGAGACGGGAAGTGGGACAAGAGCTCCTCCACGGCGTCGGGGTCGGTGCCCAGATCGGACAGGGCTCGGTAGATCTCGGTCCGGCTCTTCTGGCTGAGTGACATGATGCGCTCCATCGGCGACGTTGTCGATGGGGGAAGCGAGCCGCACCGTAGCGGGCCGCGCTGAGATCGGGGCCGCGAGCTGCGGGGATCGCTGTCGGGCCCCGCCGGTAGCATCACGGCGCTGTGGGCATCGTCGACGAGGACATCGGTCGGGTACGTGAAGCCACCGACATCGTCGCGGTCATCTCGCAGTACACCCAGCTCAAGCGGGTGGGCCAGCGATGGAGCGGGCTGTGCCCGTTCCACGCGGAGAAGACGCCGAGCTTCTCGGTCAACTCCGAGGAGGGCTTCTACCACTGCTTCGGCTGCAAGGCCTCCGGCGACGCCATCACGTTCCTGCGCGAGAAGGAGGGCCTGGACTTCGTGGGCGCCGTCGAGTCCTTGGCGACCCGAGCAGGCATCACGCTGCGCTACACCGAGCGTGACGAGGGGGAAGGGCGCAAGCGCCAGAACCGCCTGTTCGAGGTGACCGAGGCCGCTGCCGACTGGTACCACGAGCGCCTTCGCACCTCCCCGGACGCGGCGGTCGCCCGCAAGTACCTGCGAGGTCGGGGTTTCGACGCCGACGAGGTCGCCCGCTATCGCATCGGCTGGGCGCCCGACGGCTGGGACGTGATGACCCGGTCGCTGCGCATCCCGCTCGCGGACCTCGAGGCCACCGGGCTCGGGTTCAAGAACAAGGCCGGGCGTCTCCAGGACTTCTTCCGTGCCCGCATCCTCTTCCCCATCATGGACGAGCGGGGCCGGGTGGTCGGCTTCGGTGGCCGCAAGCTGCCCGACGCGGACGGGCCGAAGTACCAGAACTCCCGGGACAACGAGCTCTACAACAAGTCCAAGGTGCTCTACGGGCTCAACTGGGCCAAGGCGGATGCGGTCAACCACGGCGAGGTCGTGGTGTGCGAGGGCTACACCGACGTGATCGGCTTCGCCCGCGCCGGCATCCCGAGGGCCGTGGCCACCTGTGGCACCGCGCTCACCGAGGACCACGTGCGTCAGCTCAAGCGCTTCACGCGTCGACTCGTGCTGGCCTACGACGCGGACGACGCCGGGCAGGCCGCGTCGGACCGGGTCTACGCGTGGGAGAAGACCCACGAGATCGAGGTCGCGGTCGTGGCGCTCCCGCCGGGGTCCGACCCCGACGAGCTGGCGCGCACGTCGCCCGAGACGCTGCACGCGGCCGTCGAGGGCGCGCGTCCCTTCCTCGAGTTCCGCGTCGAGCGCGTCCTGGGCGCCGCCGAGCTCGGCACCGCCGAAGGTCGTGCCCGCGCCGCAGAAGCGGCGCTCGCAGTGGTCGCCGAGCACCCCGACGCCCTCGTGCGGGACCAGTACGTGATGACCGTCGCCGATCGCTGCCGCATCGATGCGGCCCGCCTGCGCGAACGCCTCGAGGAGGTGCGCCGGGCGCCGCGACCCCGCACCGAGGAGCGTCCGGCGTCTCGGCGGCGGCGCGACGACGGAGGGTGGGCAACGGACGAGCCGATGCCGACCGAGCCACCGGAGTGGGGAGGGGAGTGGCACGGCGACGACGAACCACCGCCGTCGCGTGCCGCCGTCGCGCCCGTGCGTGACGGCGTCGAGACCGAGGCGCTGCGCGTCGCCATCAACAACCCCGACATCGCGGCGAAGTACCTCAACGAGGATCTGTTCATCCACCCGGTCGCCAAGGCAGCGTTCGTCGCGCTGTCGGCCGCGCCCGGGGTCGGCGAGGCGGTCGACGCCACCGAGGCCGACGCACCGGAGGTGGCCGCGCTGTTGCGCCGTCTGGTGGTCGAGACGAGCGAGGCGCAGTGGGTCGACGTGCTGTCGCGACTCGCGACCGAGGTCGGCCGAGGCGTGCTCGCCGACCTCGAGGCCGCCACCCGCGTCGCCGAGGACCCGCTCGCCTACAGCGCGTCCATCGCCTGGCTGAAGCGCACGTTGGACGAGTTGCGCAGCTCGAAGGCCGAGGTGGAAACGCTGGAGCAGTTGCTAGATTGGCTCGGAGATCGACGTCGAGTGACGGATCAGGGGTGACGCTGGGTGTCCATCTGGCAGGCGGTGCCGGAGAACGAGATCGCTGGGCTGCAGGCCCGAGCGGAGCAGCACGGCGGCGTGCTGCAGCTCGACGACGCCTTGTCGGCGCTGCGTGAGGAGATGACCGACGAGGTCATGGACCAGACACGCACGTTCTGGGAGGCCCGTGGGGTCACCCTGCGCGTCGACGTCGACCCCGAGGAGGATCCCGCCGCGGACCTTCCCGATGCCGTGCTCGATGCGCCGGTCAGCGGTGAGGACCTCGACGACGTCGTCGTGACCGAGGTGGTCGAGATCGATCCGATCGACGGCCCCGCCGGCGACCTGGTCCGCCGGCGTGAGGTGCGCACCTCACGCAAGAAGCCCCGACCGGTGTCGCTGCCCGGTGGCACCGGCGGAGCCGGCACGGCCGACCCGGTGCGCATGTACCTGCGTGAGATCGGCCAGGTGCCGTTGCTGGTCGCCTCCGAAGAGGTCGACCTCGCCAAGCGGATCGAGGCCGGTGTGCTCGCCGAGGAGCACCTCGCTGACCTGAACGCCTCGGGTGAGATCGCCACGCTCGACCCCGCGGAGAAGGCACGGATCCGCCGCACCGTGCGCGACGGCGAGCGTGCCAAGCAGGAGCTGACCCAGGCGAACCTCCGGCTCGTCGTGTCGATCGCCAAGCGCTATCTCGGCCGTGGCATGCAGATCCTGGACCTGATCCAGGAGGGCAACCTGGGTCTGATGCGCGCGGTGGAGAAGTTCGACTACACGAAGGGCTTCAAGTTCTCGACCTACGCCACCTGGTGGATCCGTCAGGCGATCACCAGGGCGATCGCGGACCAGGCCCGCACCATCCGCATCCCGGTGCACATGGTCGAGTCGATCAACAAGGTGCACCGCCACCAGCGCCTGCTGATGGTCGAGCTCGAGCGTGAGCCCACCATCGAGGAGCTGGCCGACAAGACCGAGCTCACGCCGCAACGGGTGCGCGACATCCTGCGCATCTCGCAGGACCCCCTGTCGCTCGACTCACCCGTCGGCGATGAGGACGACAGCCACCTCGCCGACTTCATCGAGGACCAGCACGCCGTCATGCCGGCCGACGTCGCGACCGCCAACTCGCTCTCCGAGCAGATCATGTCGGCGCTCGACGAGCTGTCCGACCGCGAGAAGGAGGTCGTGCGCCTGCGCTTCGGCCTCGACGGCGACCAGCCCCAGACGCTCGAAGAGGTCGGCCGGCAGTTCGGCGTGACCCGGGAGCGCATCCGCCAGATCGAGTCGAAGACCCTGGCGAAGCTGCGGCACCCGCAGCGGCGCCAGAAGCTCGAGGACTACCTGCGGGCCGACTGAGCCGCACCGGCCATCGCAGTTCCGGCTGCGCGGCCGGCGCTGCTATCGTGCCCGCTTGCCATCGATGACCGCTGCGCTCGTCGCAGGGGTCGTCAACGCCTTCCGGGGTAGCTCAGTTGGCAGAGCAGCTGACTGTTAATCAGCGGGTCGTGAGTTCGAGCCTCACCCCCGGAGCGCACAGGAATCCCCTGCCCTCGGGCAGGGGATTCCTCGTTGTCAGGATCGTGCCGACGCGCCGCCGCAGCAACGCAGCGGCCGGGTCAGCCCGGCGGGGGCAACGTGGTCGTGGGGTCGGTGCCACCGACGACGGACACGAAGTAGCCGCCGACCAGGCCGACGAGCACCAGCACCATGAGCGCGATCCACACCCAGTTGATGCGGCGGGTCGGCGTCGACCTGTTCGCCGGTGGTGTGACCCGGCTGCTCTGCGCCGGTTCGGTCGATGCGCTCTCGCGCTTGCGCTGCGCGCCGCCCTTCGACACGGTTCAGTCCTTGCGTCGATCGAGACCGGGATCGTCGACGCTGCTCTTGCGCACGTCGCTTCGCTGCGTGGATCGGGCGAACGCGAACACACCGATCGCCACGACGCCCACGAGCGACACCACCAGGATCAACGTTCCGTTCATGCGAGCTCCTCGGTCGACGGTCCGAAGGGTAGCGGCCGGCACTGCGGCGACCGGTACGCTGCCGCGTTCGGGCCGGTAGCTCAGTGGTCAGAGCAGGCGACTCATAATCGCTCGGTCCCGGGTTCGATCCCCGGCCGGCCCACGAACCAGTCGACCTCGGGGAGGGCAGGCCGTGGTCCCAGGTGCTCTACCGCGGGACCCGGTCGGCATCGACGCCGGAGATTCGTGCCGAGCGGTCACACACAGGGAGTGGACTGCACAACTCCGTTCGGGCAGACCGTGTTCGACCACGTGACGTCAGCGAAGCTGTTGGGCTCCTCGTTGTACCCACTGAGGATCGCCGCGGTGAAGTCGGCATCCGAGAAGTCGGAGCCGTCCCAGTTCGTGCCCGAGCTTCGGATTCCGATGAAGCTCGCGCCGGTGAAGTTGCCCCCGATCGCCGCAGAACTGAACGTCGCACCGTCGAACGTGGCGCCGCTGGCATCACCGAAGAGCCGACTGGCCCACCCGAAGCTGGCGCCCGTGAAGTCGGCCCCGACCAGCTCCCCATCGACGCTGCTGTCGGCACTGAACTCTGTCTGCGACAGGTCGACGCCGCGCAGGTCGCCCCTGACTCCCGAGAAGAAGAAGAACGTGCTGCCCGACAGGTCCGCGTCGGTGAACGTGCCGACGAGGGCCGATTCGTCGAGGTCCATGCCCTGGAGATCAGCCCGTGAGAAGTTGCCGCTCAGTGCATAACCGGCCAGCGAGGCTCCGGCGAGCGACGCGTCGCTGAAGTCCACGTCGAAGAATCGAGGCCATCCTGATCGAATCGGGTCCCGGAAGAAGCTCGACCCCGCCAAGTTGGCCCCGCGGAACGTCGCGTCGCTGAAGATGACGTTGGTGCCGAAAGAGGCTCCCTGGAGGTTGGCGCCGTCGAGGCGGGCACCGGTCATGTCGAGCACGGTCCACTCGCCGCTCGGAAGCTCCGTCCCGTCGAACGAGGCTCCCCGCAGGTCGCAGCCTCTGAGGTCGACACCCGGTCCTCGCAGCGAGCAGTCCCGTGGTGCCGGCGCCGGCGCGGTGCAGCCTGCGAGAACGAACGCAACGGCCGCGACGATCAAGAACTTCTTCATGACTTCCCCTCCAGCTTGACGGCGCGAACGTTAGCGCGCCCATCTGAACGGGCAGAGGGAAACGACCTCGCCCTCGTGCACACCTCGCCGTCGAGCTCGGCGGGCATTGCGGAGCACTCCACATCTTCTCGTGCAATCGGCCCCGATCGGTGGTACCCCAGTGGTGGAGGTGCGGCATGGGTGTGCAGGGAAACAGGAGAGGGCGATGGGGGCGCGTCGCGCTGGTGGTCGCGCTCGTGTCGTTCGGACTGGTGTCGGTGGCCTCCGATGTCGAGGCCGCGGACGAGGTCCGTCTGACGGCTGCTGGTGACTACGGGGCGCGTGCCTCCACGGTCACCGTGCTCGACAAGATCGCGGAGCTGGCACCGGACGCGCACCTCGCGCTCGGCGACCTGGCCTACGGCGACTCGGCCGACGAGTACGCGTGGTGCAACTTCGTCAAGGCGCGGCTCGGTGAGGGCTTCCCGTTCCAGCTCATCTCGGGCAATCACGAGAGCGAGGACGTCAAGGACGGCGAGATCAACAACTTCAGCGCCTGCCTGCCGAACCAGGTCCCAGGGGTCCAAGGGGTCTACGGCCGTGAGTACACGATGGACTTCCCGGAGCGCACGCCGCTCGTCCGCGTCATCCAGGCTGCGCCGCACCTGACGTTCCTCGACGGCAAGTGGACCTACGCCCAGGGCGACGCCCACCATGCGTGGCTCTCCGCAGCGATCGACGAAGGCAGGGCGAAGGGCGCCAAGTGGATCGTCGTGTCCTCGCACCTGCCGTGCCAGTCGGTCGGGCAGTACAGCTGTTCGATGCCGAAGGACTTCTACGATCTGCTCCTGGCCAAGAAGGTCGACCTGGTCCTGCACGGGCACGAGCACCTCTACCAGCGGACCCATCAGCTGCGCTCCGGCGTGAGCGGTTGCGCGACCTTGCCGGTCAACAGCTACAACCCCGCCTGCGTCGCCGACAACGACGGCACGTTCGTCGCGGGCGCCGGGACGGTGTTCGCCACGGTCGGGACCGGCGGGATCCCCCTTCGTTCGGTGAACACGAGCGACAGCGAGGCGGGCTACTTCGGCGCCTGGTCCGGTCTCGACACCAACCCCGCGTACGGGCTCCTGGACCTTCGGTTCACCGAGGACCGGATCACCGCGGAGTTCGTGGCGACGTCCGGCACCTTCTCCGACGCGTTCTCCGTCGTCCGCGGGCTGGTCCCGCCGAACCAGCCACCGACCGCGTCGTTCTCGTCGTCCATCGCGGACTTGGCGGTCGACGTCGATGGTTCCGGCTCCACCGACCCCGATGGGACGATCGCGTCGCACTCGTGGACCTTCGGGGACGGCACCACGGCCACCGGTGCGGTCCCCGGTCGCCACACCTACGCGACCGCGGGTACCTACGACGTCACCCTCGTGGTCACCGACGACCGCGGGGCGACCAGTTCGGTCACCCGTTCCGTCACCGTGACCGATCCCGTGACGGTGGTCACCCTGGCGTCCGACACCTTCGGTCGCACACTGGCGACCGGCTGGGGCTCGGCGAACACCGGCGGGAGCTGGTCGGTGAGCACGTCATCCGCGTTCTCGACCACGGGATCGGTCGGCGTCCTCACCTCGCCAGCGGGAGTCGGGCGTGCTGCGTACCTGCGCTCGGTGTCGAGCAGCTCGACCGACCTGTCGATGACGATCTCGAGCGACAAGGTGCCCGCCGGCGGAGGGCAGTACGTCTCGTTCGTCCCTCGTGCGGTCCCCTCCGTGGGCGAGTACCAAGGGGTCTTCCGCTTCCGCTCCGATGGGCGGATCGGCCTGCGGCTGGCCCGTCAGACCGGCTCCACATCCACGACGTTGGCCCCGGAGATCGCGCTGGCGGGCCTCACCTACGCCGCTGGCGACCAGTTCCGCATCCGCGTGCAGGCCACCGGCGTCCAGCCGACGACGCTGCGGGCGAAGGTGTGGCGAGTGGGCTCGGCCGAACCGACGACGTGGGCCTTGAGCGTGGTCGACAGCACGGCGGCGCTTCAGGCGAACGGGGGCATCGGCATCAACACGCACCTGTCGGGCACGGCCGTCAACGCCCCGGTCGCGACCTCGTTCGACGACCTGATCGCCGTCCGGCCGTGACGGGCGCCGGGGCCGCCGATCCCGCACACCGCCCCGACGCGCACGCAGGGTAGGGAACGGGGAGCCCTGGCCGGCTGGGGACGGCCAGGGCCCCGCACCGTTGCCCCACGACGTGCAACGTCGGTGTCGGCTCCCGCGTTGACAGCGTCGCGGAGAAATTCCGATCGGCGTGCGGGCTAGCTGTCGTCCCAGGGCACAACCGCTAGCTTCGACGCGACCGGTCGAGGGGGCGAGGCCGGAGGGTTGCCGCACGCTCCCGAGGAGTCGACATGACCATCACCCTGGACGGACCCGCCGTCGCCCGAAGCCTGCGTGAGCTGACCGCCGCCGAGGCGGCGGTGTCGGAGTCGAACCGGACCTTGAGCAGCCCGTTGGTCGACGCGCTCTGGGACTCGGGGCTCATGACGTACCTCAACGCACCCGAGGCGGGCGGCGTGGAGCCGACCTTCGCCGAGGCGATCGACACGTGGATCGAGATGGCCTGGCAGGACGGCTCGTTCGGGTGGATCGGCATCGCCAACCTGCCCTCGGCGGCGGCGGCCTCGGCGTACCTGCCCGACGACGGCTTCAAGGAGGTCTTCGGCGACCCTGACCGGCGCGTGACCGTCGCCGGTCAGTTCTTCCCGAACGGCACGGGCGAGGCGGCCTCGGGCGGCTACGTGCTGAACGGCGCGTGGAACTTCGGGTCGGGCACGGCCCACTCGGAGTACATCGCCGCCGGCTTCTTCCCGGTCGTCGACGGCGAGGCCGTGTTCGACCTGGGTCAGATCCAGGCGGCCCTGGTGCACCGCGACGACGTGCAGTTCAACGACGGGTGGCACGTGCAGGGCCTCAAGGGCACCGGCAGCTACGACTACGCGGTCGAGGGCGTGTGGGTGCCCGAGCACCGCTGCTTCCCGCTGTTCTCCAGGGATCCACGCCGCGGCGCCAGCCCGATGTTCCGCATGGGCATGATGCCGATCACCGCAGCCGGCCACGCCGCCTGGGCGCTGGGGGTGGCGCGCAGCATGCTCGACGACGTCGCCGAGCTGGCCCAGACGAAGGCCCGTATGAGCGATATGGAGACCCTGGCGCTGCGACCCACCTTCCAGCGCAACCTCGCCCACCACACCGGGATGTGGAGGGCCGCGCGGGCGGGAGTCATCGAGACGTTCGGTCGGGTCGAGGCGCAGGTCGCCGCCGGCGAGGAGCTGACACCGACGATGCGCGCCGACATGCGTGTCGCCGCCACCTACGCGACCGAGGCGTCACGCGAGGTGGCCCAGTGGGCGCACCTGGCCGCCGGCACGACCGCGATCCGCGAGGGCAGCCGACTCGAGCGCGCCTTCCGCGACATGTACACCGGCACCCAGCACGCCTTCATCAGCGAGAAGACCTACATCGACTCGGCGCAGATCTGGCTCGGGCTCATCGACGACACGCCGGGGGTGTGAGGTGGCCGCGACGTCGAGCACGCCCGAGCGCATCGAGTGCGACCGGGTCGGGATGGACTTCTTCGTCACGGCGCCCTGTCGGGTCGTGGTGGCGGAGCTGATCGCGGCGACACCCGAGCGCATCTTCGACGTCTTCCGCGACGCCGATGCGTGGACCCGCTGGGCGTTCCCGATCACCAAGGTGGAGTGGACCTCGCCGTTCCCGCTCGGTGTGGGCTCCACCCGCACCGTGCACATGCGCGGCGGCATGGTCGGCTGGGAGGAGTTCATCGCCTGGGATCCGGGCCGGCGCATGGCGTTCCGGTTCAACGAGACCGTCGCGGGTGGGCCCTCGGCGTTCGCCGAGGACTACGTGCTGGCTCCCGTCAGCGACGGCCGCACCAGGGTCCAGTGGACCATGGCCATGGACCTGCCCGGTGCGGCCGGTCGGGCCGTGCCGCTCACCCGCGTCGCGATGCGTCGGTTGAACGCGCACATGCTGCGCCAGCTCCGTCGCCACGTCGAGCGGGGCGCCGCGACGTAGCGACCCGCCGTCATCGCGCCCACGGCGAAGCCGGTCGGGATACTCTGCGCCGAGCTCGGCGTCCGCTGGGTCGCCGGCACCGTGTCGGTGGTCGGCGCCGGTTCCAGGGGGGAACATGTCCGCATCGAAGTCGTTGTTCATCGCGCTGGCGCTGCTCGGTTCGGTCGCCGGGGTGGCGTGCACGCCGGCCCCGACGCCGACGTGGCTCGCGGCCGGCTGCTACAACTCGCCGGCGCCGGATGCGCCGGACTTCCGCTTCAGCGGCACCCCGAACGTGCCCGGCAACCTCACCGTGGCGATCGACATCTCCACCTTCACGCTGAGCACCGACGGCACCTGCTCGGGCCTGCCGCTCGGTGAGCCGTACTCCTTCACCCTGGTGCGCGCCGCCGACGAGGCAGCCGCCGAGGTGCGTTGCGCGACCCTCGGCCTCGACAGCGGCGTCGGTCAGATCGCGGCGGACTACCCGTCGTTCCCTGCCGACGCCTGGGTGTGCAACCCGCCGCCGGCGCCCTGAGCGAGGTCGCCACGACGAACGACGGGCTGCGCAGCGCAGGAGTGCTCCTGCACCGCGCAGCCCGTCGTCGTTGGTGAACCGGGTCGGTCCTCGGCAGCGGTCAGCGGTTCGAGGGGAAGCCGAGATCGACCGAGCTGGTCGATGGATCGGGCCAGCGTGAGGTGACGACCTTGGTCCGCGTGCAGAACCGGATGCCGTCGGGCCCGTAGATGTGGGTGTCGCCGAACAGCGACGCCTTCCACCCACCGAACGAGTAGTACGCGACGGGCACCGGGATCGGCACGTTGATGCCGACCATGCCGACCTCGACGTCGAACTGGTAGCGCCGAGCCGCGCCGCCGTCTCGGGTGAAGATCGCCGTGCCGTTGCCGAACGCGTGCTCGTTGACCAGGCGGACCGCCTCGTCGTAGCTGTCGACGCGCACCACCGCCAGCACCGGGCCGAACACCTCGTGCTGGTAGATCTCCATGTCGGGGCTGACGTGGTCGACCAGGGTCGGGCCCAGGAAGTAGCCGTCACCGTCCAGCTCGAGCTCCCGGCCGTCGACGACGAGCGAGGCGCCGGCCTCGTCGGCACGGGCGATGTGGCCGGCGACGTTGTCGCGGTGCTCGGCGGTGATCAGCGGGCCCATCTCGGCATCGGGCTGGTCGCCCGAGGCGACGACGATGTCGGGGATGCGAGCGGTGATCGCCTCGACCAGCGGATCGGCGATGTCGCCGACGGCGACGGCGACCGAGATGGCCATGCAGCGCTCGCCGGCCGAGCCGTAGGCGGCCGACACCGCGGCGTCGGCCGCGGCGTCCACGTCGGCGTCGGGCAGCACCACCATGTGGTTCTTCGCGCCGCCGAGGGCCTGCACCCGCTTGCCGGCGGCGGTGCCGCGCTCGTAGATGCTGCGGGCCACCGGGGTGGAGCCGACGAACGAGAGGGCCTTCACCTCGGGGTGCTCGATCAGGCGGTCGACCGCGACCTTGTCACCCTGCACGACGTTGAACACGCCGGCCGGAAGCCCTGCTCGGTCGAGCAGCTCCGCGATGAGCAGCGACGCAGAGGGGTCCTTCTCGGAGGGCTTCAGGATGAACGTGTTGCCGCACGCGATCGAGGTGGCCAGCATCCACAGGGGCACCATGACGGGGAAGTTGAACGGCGTGATGCCGGCCATGACGCCGACGGGCTGGCGGATCGAGTAGACGTCGACGCCGTTGGCGGCCTGCTCGCTGAAGTCGCCCTTGAGCGCTGCGGGGATGCCGCAGGCGAACTCGGCGTTCTCGATGCCTCGGGCCACCTCACCCAGCGCGTCGGCGTGCACCTTGCCGTGCTCCGCGGTGACGATCCGTGCGAGGTCGTCGCGGTGCTCGTCGAGCAGCGCCCGGAACCGGAAGAAGATGTCGGTGCGGCGCGACAGCGGGGTGGACCGCCAGTCGACCAGCGCTGCGGCTGCGGACGCGACCGCCGTGTCCACCTCGTCGCTGGAGGCGAGGTCGACCGCACCGCTCTGCACGCCGGTCGCCGGGTTGAACACCGCACCGGTGCGGCCCGACGTGCCGCGCACGACCTTGCCGTCGATGAAGTGGGAGATCGGCGTGGGCTCGCTCACGATGCGCCTCCGTCGGGCTCGCCGAGCTTGATCATGACGTGCTTGAGCTCGGTGTAGGCCTCGACCGCGTAGATCGACATGTCCTTGCCGTAGCCCGACTGCTTGAAGCCGCCGTGGGGCATCTCGGACATGATCGGGATGTGGTCGTTGACCCAGACGGTGCCGAAGCGCAGGCCCTTGGCCATGCGCATGGCGCGGCCGACGTCGCTGGTCCACACCGACGCGGCCAGGCCGTAGTCGACGCCGTTGGCCCACTCGAGCAGCGTCGCCTCGTCGGGCGCACGCTGCACGGTCACCACCGGGCCGAAGACCTCCTTCTGGGCGATCTCGGAGTCCTGGGCGACGTTGGCCAGCACGGTCGGCTCGTAGAACCAGCCGGCGCCGTCACGCTGGGCGCCGCCGGTGACGGCCTCGGCGCCGGCATCGACCGCCCGGGCGACCATCGCCGCGACGCGTGCGCGCTGGTCGGCCGAGACGAGCGGGCCCATGGCGGTGTCGGGGTCCGACGGGTCGCCGGTGGCGATGCCCGAGACGCTGGCCGCCAGCTGGGCGACCAGGTCGTCGTGCACCCGTGCCCCTGCGATGACGCGGCACGGGGCGGTGCAGTCCTGGCCCGAGTTGTAGTAGCTCGTCTCGGTCAGGTTGGCGACGACCCCTTCGATGTCGGCGTCGTCGAAGACCACCACGGGTGCCTTGCCACCGAGCTCGAGGTGCACGCGCTTGAGCGTGTCGGACGCGGCGCGAGCCACCGCCTTGCCGGCGGTCACGCTGCCCGTGATGGAGACCATGGCCACGTCGGGGTGCTCGACGAGCGCGACGCCGGCAGTCTCGCCCTGGCCGCACACCACGTTGAGCACGCCGGGCGGCAGGATGTCGGCGGCCAGCTCCACCAGGCGCAACGCCGTGTACGGCGTGAGCTCCGACGGCTTCAGCACCACGGTGTTGCCCACCGCCAGCGCGGGCCCGAGCTTCCACGTGGCCATGTTCAGCGGGTAGTTCCACGGGGCGATCGACCCGATCACACCGACGGGCTCCCGGCGGACCATCGAGGTGTAGCCCTCGGTGTACTCGCCTGCGGCGCGGCCCTCGAGGAAGCGACCGGCGCTCGCGAAGAACCGCCAGTTGTCGAGCGTCAGGTCCATCTCGAACTCCATGATCGAGACGGGCTTGCCGACGTTGAGCGACTCGAGCCGGGTCAGCTCGGGCAGGTCCTCCTCGATGGCGTTCGCCAGCGCGTGCAGGGCCTCGCTGCGCTGGCGGGGGGTCTTGTCGGCCCACTCGGGGAACGCCGCTGCGGCCGCGCGCACGGCGTCGTCGACGTCGGCGGCGTCGCTCGAGGGCACCGCACCGATCACCTCGCCCGTGGCGGGGTTGATGATGTCGTCGGTGGCGCCGCTGTGTGCGGGCTGCCACGCGTTGCCGATGAAGTTGCCGTCAGGCATTGCAGGTACCTCCGAGTGCGAGCGATCCGATCGTGATTCTGTCATAATTGAACGGATTCGATGGCGAAAGTCGCCAGATTCGACGGAATCGCTCTCAGGGAGCTCCTCATGACGTTGATCGAGGGGGCGGGAACCGACCCGTCCGCGGAACACCTCTGGCTCCACTACTCGCGGCTGGCCGACGAGTCGGGCGGCGACCTGGTGGTGATCGACCGAGGCGAGGGTGCGTACGTCTGGGACACCCAGGGCCGGCGCTACCTCGACGGGCTGGCGGGCCTGTTCGTGGTCCAGGCCGGACACGGTCGCAAGGAGCTGGCCCAGGCGGCCGCCGAGCAGGCCGAGAAGCTCGCGTTCTTCCCGCTGTGGACCTACGCGCACCCGACCGCGATCGAGCTCGCCAACCGACTCGTCGAGCTGGCCCCCGGCGACCTCAACCGCGTCTTCCTGACCACCGGCGGCGGCGAGGCCGTGGAGACCGCGTGGAAGCTGGCCGTGCAGTACTTCGCCGAGATCGGACAGCCCGAGCGGGTCAAGGTCGTCGCCCGGCGCACCGCGTACCACGGCTCCAACATCGGGGCGCTGAACATCACCGGGCTCGAGGCCATCAAGGAGCCGTTCCGGCCGCTGCTCAACGGGCTGGGCAGCCACGCCGCCACGACCAACAAGTTGCACTGCGAGCTCTGCTCGCAGGCACCGGAGTGCACGCTGGCCTGCGCGAACGACATCGAGCGGGCGATCCTCGAGGCCGGCCCCGAGACGGTCGCCGCGGTGTTCCTCGAGCCGGTGCAGAACGCGGGCGGTTGCTTCACGCCGCCCGAGGGCTACTTCCAGCGGGTCCGCGAGATCTGCGACCGCTACGGGATCCTGCTCGTCTCCGACGAGGTCATCTGCGCGTTCGGTCGCCTGGGGGACTGGTTCGGTGCCAGCCGCCTCGGCTACCAGCCCGACATGATCACCTTCGCCAAGGGACTCACCTCCGGCTACTCGCCGCTCGGCGGGCTGCTCATCAGCGAACGCCTCGCCGAGCCGTTCGCCGAGGGGACCAACTCGTTCCTGCACGGCATCACCTTCGGCGGCCACCCCGTCAGCTGTGCGGTGGCGCTGGCCAACCTGGACCTGATGGAGCGTGAGGACCTGAACGGCCGGGTGCGCCAGCACGAGGGCGCGTTCCGAGCGGCGTTGGACACGCTGCTCGACCTGCCGATCGTCGCCGAGATCCGCGGCATGGGCTACTTCTACGGCATCGAGCTGACCAACGACGGCGAGGACTTCACCGACGACGAGTGCGAGTGGCTCATCCGCGGGTTCCTGTCGACCCGCCTGCTCGAGAACGGCCTGATCTGTCGGGCCGACGATCGAGGTGACCCGGTCATCCAGCTCTCGCCGCCGCTGGTGGCCGGACCCGAGGAGTTCGACCAGATCGCCTCGATCATCCGGCTCACGCTGGAGCAGGCGTGGAAGGAGCTCGGCCGATGAGCACGCTCACCGTCGGCGTGCCGAGCGAGATCAAGCCCGACGAGCGTCGCGTGGCCGTCACCCCGGACGGCGTGGTCGAGCTGGTCGGCCACGGCGTCGAGGTGCTGGTGCAGTCCGGCGCCGGCGCGGGCATCGGCATCGCCGATGCGGCCTACGTGTCCGCCGGTGCGCGCATCGTGGCGACGGCCGAGGACGCCTGGGCGGCCGAGCTGGTCTGCAAGGTGAAGGAGCCCCAGGAGTCGGAGCTCGCGCTGCTGCGCGCGGACCTGACGCTGTTCACCTACCTGCACCTCGCTGCGTACCCGTCGGTCGCGGCGGCACTCGTCGCCGCCGGCACCACGGGCGTCGCCTACGAGACGGTCATGCGCGCCGACGGCCAGCTGCCGCTGCTGGCCCCCATGAGCGAGATCGCCGGACGGATGGCCGTGCAGGCCGGTGCCCGATTCCTCGAGGCGCCCCAGGGCGGGCGGGGTGTGCTGCTGTCGGGGGCGCCCGGTGTGCGGCCCGCGCAGGTGAGCGTGATCGGCGCGGGCACCGTCGGGTGGAACGCCGCGATGATCGCCGCGGGCATGGGTGCCCAGGTCACCTTGTTGGATCGCAACCTCGAGCGCCTGCGAGCGCTGGAACCGACGTTGCCCGGTCGCATCACGACCCTGGCGTCCAACCGCGGCTCGGTCGAGCGCACGGTCGCCGAGTCGGACCTGGTGGTCGGTGCCGTGCTCGTGCCGGGCGGGCGCGCCCCGACCGTGGTCAGCGAGTCGATGGTCGCAGCGATGCGGCTCGGCTCGGTCATCGCCGATGTCGCGATCGACCAGGGTGGCTGCATCGAGACGGCCCGGGAGACCTCGCACCACGACCCCGTGTACGAGGTGCACGGCGTGCTGCACTACTGCGTGGGCAACATCCCTGGCGCCGTGCCCGTCACGTCGACCTCGGCGCTGACCAACGCCACCCTGCCGTACCTGGTGGCGCTGGCCACGCTCGGCCCCCTCGAGGCGTGCCGTCGCGATCCGGTGCTGGCCGGTGGGCTCAACACCGAGGGTGGCGCCGTGGTCAACGCGGTGGTGGCAGACTCGCTCGGCATGAGCGCCGGCACCCCCAGCTTCGCGACCGCCTGAGCAGGGGATCGGTCCGATGAGCGACCACGGCGGCACGGAGATCGACGAGACGGACAAGGCGATCATCCGCGAGCTGCAGCTCGACGGCCGAACGCCGTACTCGAAGCTGGGGCCGGCGGTCGGGTTGTCGCAGGCCGCGGCGCGCCAGCGTGTGCAGCGCTTGGTCGACCGGGGTGTCATGCAGGTGGTGGCGGTGACCGACCCGGCGATGCTGGGCTTCGCGGTGCAGGCGCTCGTCGGCATCGAGGTGACCGGCGACGTCCGTGCCGTCGCCGACGCGCTGAGCGAGCTCGACGAGGCCGAGTACGTCGTGATCACCGCAGGGCGTTACGACGTCTTCGCCGAGGTGGTCTGCGTCGACATGAGCCACCTGCTCGAGCTGGTCAACGACCGCATCCGCACCCTCGACGGGGTGCAGGGCACCGAGATCTTCTCCTATCTGCACCTGGTGAAGCAGACCTACAGCTGGGGTGCACGCTGAGCCGTGACGGCGGGCGCTCGCGCCCGGCCTCGTCCGCTCCGCTCGGCGACGACTACCGCGAGGCGGTGCTCTGGCACGACGCGGTGGACCCGGAGGCCGCCGGTCTGCGGGAGCCGACCACCGACACCCTGCCTGCGCACGTCGACGTGGTGGTGGTGGGCGGCGGCTACTGCGGCCTCGAAGCGGCGACGGCGCTGGCCGAGCGCGGCCGGTCGGTGGTGGTGCTCGACCGCCACGACCTCGGGTGGGCCGCCAGCAGCCGCAACGGTGGCATGTCGATCCCCGAGCTGAAGGCGGGCCCCCGGACGCTGGTCGAGCGCTACGGCCCGCTCGGCGCGCGCCTGCACGCCGAGGTCGAGGACGCCTTCGACCACGTCGAGTCCTTGGTGGGGCCCTCGGGATCGATCGACTGCGACTACGAGCGCAGCGGGCAGCTCTACCTGACCCACGGTCGTCGAGGAGCCGCGGCGCTGCGTGCGCTGGCCGACGAGCACGCCTCGGTCGGCAGCCCCGCACGCATGGTGACCGGCGACGACCTGGTCGCCGAGGCCGGGTCGCGGCTGTTCGCCGCGGGTGTCGTGCTCGAGCGCACCGGAGGGCTGCACCCGGCGAAGTACCACGCCGGCCTGGTGGCCCGGGCGCGCAGCTCGGGCGCCGCGCTGTTCCCCGGCACCGCCGCAGAGGCGATCGAGGCGGCGCCGGGGGCCGGACACGTGCTGCGCACGCCGCGTGGGACCGTGCACGCCGGGGAGGTGCTGCTGGCGACGAACGCGTACGCCGACGCGCTGGTGCCCGGGCTGCGACGGCGCGTGCTGCCGATGGAGTCCTTCATCATCGCGACCGAACCGCTCGCCCCGGAGCTCGCCGCCACGGTCCTGCCGACGCGACGCATGACCTTCAACGACCGCAACCTCTTGTGGTACTGGCGCCACGGCCCCGACGGGCGGCTGCTCTTCGGCGGGCGCAAGCGCCTGGGCCAGGTGTCGTTGCCCGAGGCGCGCGACCACCTCTACGAGTCGATGCTGACCGCGCATCCGCAGCTGATCGGCACGTCGGTGGACCGCGTCTGGGGTGGCAAGGTGGCGCTGACGCTCGACCGGTTGCCACACTGCGGACGCCTCGACGGGCTCTGGTACGCGACGGGCTGCAACGGCTCGGGTGTGGCGCTCAACACGTGGATGGGGCGACGCCTGGCCGGGGCGATCTGCGGTGACGAGCTGCCGCCGTTCGCCGAGCTGGCGCATCGACCGATCCCGCTGCACGCCCAGCGACGCGCCTGGTTGCCGGTCGTGGGATCGTGGTTCCGCCTCGAGGACCAGCGCTCGTGAACGGCGGTGCGGGAGCGGGCTCAGCGCCGTTCGTCGACCCAACGGCGCAGGTACTCGGGCAGCTCGATGCCGTCGCGCAGATCGGGCGATGGCTCGGGCGCGCCGGCAGCGCGACGCAGCGGCACACGGCCTGCCCACACCGGCAGCTCCCACTCCGCCTCGGGATCCTCGGGATGCCCGGTCGACACCTTCGCGGAGCACTGCTCGATGGACACCGCGACGATCATCGTCTGGCGCAGCTCGATGTCGTTCGGCGGCCGCACGTCCTCCCATCGTCCGGGCAGCACCGCCTCGCTGATGGCCCGCAGCGCGGCGAGCCGTTCGTCGGCGTCGGTGACCTCGCGGCCGGTGCCGAGCACCACGACCGAGCGGTAGTTCATCGAGGTCTCGAACGCGGAGCGTGCGAGCACCAGCCCGTCGACCTCGGTGACCGTCACGCAGATCGGTGCCCCGGTGCGCACGTGGCGCACGAGGCGGCTGGCGACGGAGCCGTGCAGCATGAGCTCGTCGCCGACGCGCGCGTACAGGGTCGGGATGACGAACGGTTGCCCGTCGCTCACCAGGCCGACATGGCACACCGACGCGCCGTCGAGCAGCGCGACCACCGCGTCCCGGTCGGTCACGGCAAGCTCTGGCAGACGCCGCACCCGGACCGGGTCGTCGGATCGCGGCGTCGACAACGGCTCGTTCACGAGCAGAGAGGGTAGGTGCACGATGCGAGTACTCGTGGTCGGCAGTGGAGGAGTGGGGACGGCTGCGGCGATGATCGCCCGTCGCCGGGACTTCTTCGACACGATGGTGATGACCGACATCGACCCGGCGCGTGCGGCAGCCGCGGCGGCCAAGACCGGTGACGGTCGGTTCAGCTCGGACCAGCTGGACGCGAGCGACCGCGACGCGGTCGCCGCCTGCGTCGCCCGCCACGGCTGCGACGTCGTGCTCAACGCCGCCGACCCTCGCTTCGTCATGCCGATCTTCGGCGGTGCCTTCGACGCGGGCGCGACCTACCTGGACATGGCGATGTCGTTGTCGCACCCGCATCCGGAGCGTCCCTACGAGCTGACCGGCGTGATGCTGGGCGACGAGCAGTGGGCCGTGGCCGACCAGTGGGAGGCCAAGGGTCAGCTGGCGCTGGTCGGCATCGGCATCGAGCCCGGCCTGTCGGACATCTTCGCCCGCTACGCCGCCGATGAGCTGTTCAGCGAGATCGACGAGGTCGGTGTGCGAGACGGTGCGAACCTGGCCGTCGCCGGCTACGACTTCGCGCCGAGCTTCTCCATCTGGACCACCATCGAGGAGTGCCTGAACCCGCCGCTCATCTGGGAGCGCGAGCGCGGCTTCTTCACCACCGAGCCGTTCTCCGAGCCCGAGGTGTTCACGTTCCCCGAAGGCATCGGCCCGGTCGAGTGCGTCAACGTCGAGCACGAAGAGGTCGTGCTGATCCCGCGCTGGGTCGACTGCAACCGGGTCACGTTCAAGTACGGCCTGGGGGACGAGTTCATCGACGTGCTGAAGACGCTGCACAAGCTCGGGCTGGACCGCACCGACCCGGTGACCGTGCGCGGCCAGCAGGTGTCACCGCGCGACGTCGTCGCCGCCTGCCTTCCCGATCCGGCGACGCTCGGCGACAAGATGAGCGGCAAGACCTGCGCGGGGACCTGGGTGACGGGGACCGGCAAGGACGGCAACCCTCGCGAGGTGTACCTGTACCACGTGGTCGACAACGAGACGACGATGGCGCTCGATGACAGCCAGGCCGTCGTGTGGCAGACCGCGATCAACCCGATCGTCGCGATGGAGCTCCTGGCGGCCGGGACCTGGTCCGGGGCCGGTGTGCTCGGTCCCGAGGCGCTGGCGCCGAAGCCCTTCCTGGACCTGATCGCCGACTACGGCTCACCGACGGGCATGGAGGAGCGCTGACCGCCGGGTGCTGCGCCCGCCGGCACCGGGGCGTCAGCCGCGGTCGTCGAGCCAGGCGGGCGCCGAGTCCAGCAGGAACCGGCTGACGTCCAGGCACCGCTCGAGGGTGTCGCACAGCAGCTCCTCACCCAGGTAGATCTGGGTCACGCTGACCATCACGCGCGCCACGACGGTGAGGGTGCGCTCGGACGGGTCCGTGACCGACGCGAAGCTGTCCACCGCCGAGACCTCGACGGGCAGATCGGGGCCGCCGATGCCGGCGATCTCGGTCGCGAGCAGCAGCAGGTCGGGGCAGCGCGGCAGCGGCGGCAGCGACCAGGTGAAGGTCAGCGGCAGGTAGTGCTGCTCGTCGGGCTCGTCGCCCTCGGGCAGCGCCAGGACCTGATCCTCGAACGCCAGGACGGTGCGGGGGTCGATCTCGAGCGCCAGGTGGAACTCGAGGGGGCCGCCGCACGCCTCCTCGGGGTGCAGGTCGACCTCCCAGGCCTGGCGCATCGAGTAGGTCTCGACGAAGTGCCGCTCGTCGTGGATGTGGAAGCCGTGATCTGCGGCGTGGTTCTTGAGATCGGCGACGAAGCCAGCGACATCGAGGAGCGACACCCCTACAGGTTGCCAGCACCGGAGTCCGGGGGCGAGCCGGTAGCCTGCCCGGGTGCGAGACGACGACGTGCTGGACCTGCTCGACGCCACGGCGTCGGCGGTGGCCGCCGCGCTGCACGCCGATCGCCAGGAGCGCCCGGACGCGCTGCGGGACCGAGGCGATCGCCCGGGGCAGTACCGCATCGACCTGGTCGCCGACGACGCGGCGCTGGCGGTGCTGCGCGCCGCGGGGGTCGGCGTGCTCTCGGAGGAGTCGGGCCTCGAGGACCCGGGGAACGACCTGGTGGTGGTCGTCGATCCCGTCGACGGGTCGACCAACGCGAGCCGTGGCATCCCGTGGTACGCGACCAGCCTCTGCGCGGTGGATGCCGACGGGCCCCGTGCTGCGCTCGTGGTCAACCTGGCCACCGGCACCCGGTACCAGGCGGTGCGCGGCGGCGGTGCGACGTGCGACGGCCGTCCGATCCGGCCGTCCGCGGTGACGACCATCGGCGAGTCGCTGCTCGTGCTGAACGGGTACTCGCCCGAGCACTTGCGCTGGCGTCAGTACCGGTCCTTCGGTGCCACTGCGCTGGACCTGTGCAGCGTGGCCGACGGGCGCGTCGACGGCACCGTCGACTGGGCCCAGGACGCGTTGGGACCGTGGGACTACCTCGGGGCGATGCTGGTGCTGTCGGAGTCCGGGGGCCACCTCGCCGACGCCCGGGGTCGTGACCTCGTGGTGCTCGACCACACCGCCCGCCGCACGCCGGTCGCCGCCGGCACCGCTGAGCTGCTCGACGCGCTGCTGGCCGCCAGGAGGGCCGACCGATGAGCGGCGGGGGCGTGCGGCTGCAGGTGCACCGGCTGGCGCTGAAGGTGTTCGGGGCGCTGCCGCGCCGGATGCGTCGGGCGCTGGTCCGCCTCGGCTCACCCAAGTACACCGTCGGCGCCATCTGCGTCGTGCGACGTGACGACGGCGCGATCCTGCTGGTGCGCCACAGCTACTACCGGCTCTGGGGCACCCCGGGGGGACTGGCCAAGCGCCACGAGCGGCCCGAGGTCGCCGCGGTGCGCGAGACCCTGGAAGAGGTTGCGCTGCGCGTCGAGCTGGTCGGCGAGCCCGTCGTGGTGGTCGAGCCGGTCCCGCACCGAGTCGACGTGGTCTTCCTGGCCCGTCCGGCGGCGGGCGAGGATCCGCTCACGGCGACACCCAGCTCGCCCGAGATCGAGCGCGCCGAGTGGTTCACCCTCGACCAGCTGCCGCAGCTGCAGGTCGAGACGGTGACGGCGTTGCGGGCGCTCGAGCGCAGCGGACTGCTGGACCTCACCGGGGCGGACCTGCGGCCGGGTGCCCGATAGGCTCGACCGCTCCGGGCGCGTAGCTCAGCTGGTCAGAGCACCTGGTTTACATCCAGGGAGTCGGGGGTTCGAGTCCCTCCGCGCCCACTCGGTCAGTCGGTGCCGGCCCGGGCGCCGTCCGCCGGCTCGTCGAGCACGACCGTCGCCACCTGCACGGGCCCCCGAGCGACCTCCGCGGTGCCAGGTCGTCGTCGGCCGCCCACCCACACCGCCACCTGCGGATCGGCGAGGGCGTTGCGGGCCCACTGCGACGAGGCGCGCACCGTGCTGACCGTGACCCGCGAGCCGACCCTGGTGGCCACGAGCGGCACCTGCCGGGGCAGACCGGAGACCCGGCCGGTGGTCTCGAGCACGACCAGGCCCGCTCCGATCGGCAGCGGCGAGCCCACCCCGGCGCGCACCGCCGGCAGCACGACCCGGTTGAGGGCACGGAAGCCCACTCGCAGAAGTCGCCGTCGCGCGTGGTCCATCTCAGCGATCGTGTGCATCTGCTCGCTCCTCGTTCGGTTGCTCGCGGTGCGCCGCATCGTCGTGCGCAGCCCGTTCGATGCGGCGCAGGGCCTCCTGGCAGACCAGCGCGTACGGCGCGGCGGCGACCGGGACGCCGAAGGTCACCCGACACCCGCCGGGGACGGGCTCGACGAGGTGGCTCGTCGCGGCCACGCCGGCCACCCGCCAGCTCCAGCTGCGACCCTCGTCGAACGTCGACACCCGGAACGGCAACCACAGCCCGATCGCGGTGCAGACCCGGCCTTCGGCGCCCGGGCCGAGACGGCCGGCGGGAAGGTCGACGTCGCGCACGCTGGGCCCCCAACGAGGCCACTGCGCCGTGTCGACCAGCAGCTCCCACGCCACGTCGGGATCGACGTCCATCTCGCGGGCGACGGCGACGTTCACGAGCGTCGCTCCGGCGCTGCGTCCAGCGGCGCTGCATCGAACGGCGCTGCATCGAACGACGCGGGGTCGACGTCGGTCTCGCCCGCTTCGATGGCTCGCACGATCCTGTCGGCCACCTGCTGTGGGTCGAGCCCGGCCGGCAGCCGGGGCGCTGCTCCCGCCAGCGGGTGACGACTGAGCTCGGTCTCGGTGTGGGGCGGTCGCACGTCGCACACCACGATCCCTACCCGTCGCAGCTCGCGACCGATCGCACGATCTGCGGCGCTGAGCGCTGCCTTGCTCGCCGAGTAGGCGGCCATGTTCGCCAGCGGCTGGTCGGCGACGACGGCGCTCAGCTGCACCACGAACCCCTTGGACTCGCTCAGCAACGGGACCAGGCGCCGCAGCAGCCACAGCGGCCCCATGACGTTGGTGAGGAACAGCTCCTCGATCGTGGCGTCATCGGTGTCGACCAGCGACCCGAAGGCGACCACGCCGGCTGCGTTGATCAGCCCGTCGAGCCGGCCGAACCGCTCGGCCGCAGCCGCGGCGAGCACATCGCCGGCACCCGGGTCGCGCACGTCGAGGCGGATCGACGTCGAGTCGGACAGCTCCGGGAGACGTTCGGGGTGTGGCCCCGCGACCAGCAGCCGTGCGCCTCGGGCGTGCAGCGCCTCGCAGATCGGCGCCCCGAGCCCGCCACCCGCGCCGATGACGGCGACGACGGAATCGGTGAGCGAGCGGACCACGGCGATGCCTCCGAACGGATGGTTCGCTCGTTCTTCGTCGCGGGCAGTCCCCGCGGATGCGTCAGGACCGGGAGGTGACCACTACTGCGGTGCCCGCCAGTAGATGCGCACGCCCTCGGCATCGTCGGACGACCAGTCCTGCACGCAGTCCAGGCCACCCTCGTCGGCCAGCTCGTCGGGCACCAGGACCCACCCGGGCTCGACCTCGCGCACGAGCGTGCACAGCTCGGAGCTGCTGCCCATGGCTCGATCCACCGCCTGGATCCGGTCCCACCACTCGAGGACCGCAGCGGGCTCCACCGGGTGGCTGTTCCAATCGGCGTAGAGGGGCACCCCCGCACTCAGGCGCAGATCCTCCAAGTCGGTGGGCACGATGCCCACGCCGGACGGATCGACCTGGCGCACCAGCTCGACCAGGGGACCGTCGGCCGGTCGCTCCTGGAACGAAGCTGCGGTCTCGGCGAGCCCGAGGGCGACCATCGTCAGGATCACGAACGAGGCGCCGACGACGACGGCGCGACGTGGCACGGTGCGGCCGTCGACGAGTCGGCCTGCCCATCCTGCGAGCTGTCCGAGGACGAACGCGCTCGCCAGCGGAACGATCACGACCGAGGCGCGCCACGGGAAGGTGAGCGCGAGGCGATCGGAACCGGAGGCCATCACGACCGCGGTGCTGAGCACGACCAACGCACCGCTGGCCACCATGAATCGACCGAGTCTGCGGTCCTCGTCCCGCGGTCCTCGCAGACCGCTCGTCGCGGCGACCGCGACCACCACGGCGAGGGCGATCGCGGTGAGCCCCAACCAGCGCCCGGGCGACGCGTGGTTGGGGACACGCTCGGTGGCGAGGATCGAGGATGCTGCGTCGGCGAGCGGTCCGCGGACGGCGTCGAGGGCGTCCCGGTTCAACGCGAGTGCAGCGATCAGCGCCACGGTCGCCGCTGCCCCTGCAGGCACGAGGTCCCGAACACCCGCGCGCCAGCTGCTCGACGACCACAGCTCGGTCGCGACCAGCGCGACCAACAGCAGCAAGCTTGCCGCCAGGAAGGAGGGGTGCAGCAGCACCGACGAGGCCACCAGGACGTAGCCGACGACGAGCTGACGTGCGCGAACGGCGAGCGCGACCCCGCACACCGCCAGCACCGCCCCGATGCTGGGTTGGACGTACGGGCCCAGCGCGTACTGGAAGGCGAGGCCCTCGATCGCGTTGCTCGGCAGCGGCAGATCGACGCCGAGCCGATCGACGACCCGCTCGGCCAACCCTCTCACCGTCGGGCTCACGATGATCGACATGGCGGCGGTCCACAACAGCAGCGAGGTGGGACGGCGCCAGACCCTCGGTCCAGCGATCCAGCAGAGGGCGGCGAAGAACGCCGTCGCGATCGGGAGCCAGAGCAGGTCGATGCCCAGCGGCCCGCCGGCCAGACGCACCACGGGCGCGGCGAGGGCGGTGAAGGCGGGCACCGGATCACCCGAGCTGATCAGCAGGTCGGCGCCGACGTCGATCGTTCCGGCACGGTCGGCTGCGGCCAGGAGGTAGGTGTTCTGGTTGCTCACCCAGCCGGCCTGCATGCCGTGGGCAGCCGCGACGGCGACCGATGCCGCAGCGATCATGGTCCACCGACGGGCGCGCCCGGAGTCGATGGTGCGGGCGACGAGATCACGCATCAGGCGGTCCGACGTTCAAGGCTGCGCGCGGGACCGGTCGGTGGGAAGCCTGCTCGCGCGGCGGAACGGTTCGGTGCGCAGCTCCACGTGCAGGGCAGTCCGGGATCCCGGGGGACGGCCCTGGCAGCGACCGTGGTACCCGAAGGTGTTCGCCACGACGAGGGTGTTCTTCGGGCAGAGCAACTCGACCCGCTCGAGGCCACGCTTTTCCAGCTCGCGTTCGTCGATGCGGCGCGCCCCAGCGGCTGCGGTGACGCTCTCTCGGTAGATGCCTCGCAGCGACGTCGCCGTCAGCCGGTGGGAACCGGGGTAGTAGAAGAGCGGGCCGTCGGCTTCGGTCACGTCGGTCAGGTAGAGCCAGGCCTTGTGGGTGCTGAAGAACGTGTCGCTGTGGGCGTCGGATTCCCGATCCGGCGCACCCGCCACCTGGTCGACGCGCTGCAGGAGGCACCGGCCGGCGGCGGGTTCCTGGGGCCAGCCCTCGGCCGCCTCGCCGAGGCGGTGCAGCAGCGGCAGCGTGAAGAACCGGTCGAGGATCGCGCGGCGTTCCTCGTCCATGTCCGCCCGCCAGATGCTCTGCAGGAGGTTCGAGCCGTGGGTGTCCGACAGCCGAGGTGTCGTCGAGGCCAGGAGCTCGTCGGCCGCCGATCGCACTGCGTCGAAGTCGTCCTGGGGGAGCGCGTCGTGCACCACGACGAGGCCGGTCGCCCGCAGCTCGTCGGCGAGGTGCGCCACACTCGGGTCGGGGTGCAGGCGTCGAGCACGCCACACCACCCGGGCGCCCACCGTGCGCGCGACCTGCAACCCCAGCCGATTCAACAACGGATCGTCGATGACCGGCTGTCTGCGTGACGCGGTCACCAGGTTCGCGAGATGCCCCACGCTCCGTCGGCTCCTTCCGCCTCGGCCCCCTCGTGCTGGCCACGCAGCTTAGGTCGAACCCTGTCCCGAACCCGTCTCTGTCGCCCCTGTCGGCCCGTGTCCCGGTCAGGTTCGACGCAACACGTCGCCGAGCTTGAGTCGGCGTCCGGTGCGCACGATCGCTCGTCGGTAGACCACGGTCGCCAGCCGGCTCATCACGACCACGGTGGCCACGAGCACCACCAGTGACGCCGCGACCTCTCCCGGCGCTGCCTCGCCCAGCGCCAGCCGTGCCGGCATCACCATCGGCGAGGTGAACGGCACCACGCTCAACACCGCACCCAGCGGCGAGTCGGCCAGACCGACCCCTGCGAAGTAGGCGGCGACCAGCAGGATGGACAGTGGCGCCATGGCAGAACCGACCTGCTCCTGGCGATCGACCAGTGCGCCCAGTGCCGCTGCCATCGACAGGTACAGCGCGAGTCCGAGCACGAACCAGGTCGCGCCACCAGCCAGCGTCGTGGCGGTGCCGGGCGGCAGGTCGCCACCCAGCAGGAGCTTCACCGCCACCGGGAGCACGCCGGCGGCCAGGGTCAGCACGCCGACCAGACCGACGCCGACGATCTTGCCGAACAGCAGCGCGCTGGGCTCGACGATGGCGAGCAACACCTCGCTGATCCGCTTCGACTTCTCGATGGCGACGCCAGAGGCCACCGCCGTGGTCAACAGGAGCAGCAGCAGGTACAGCGCCAACGACGCCACGAACGCCACCGCTGATCGCCCGCCCTGGTCGGCCTCGAGCTCGCGCACCTGGGGCGCAGCGCTGACCAGCGCCTGTCGGACCTCGGTCGGCGACAGGCCGAGATCGGCCAACTCGCCTCGGAGCACCTCCACGTTGACCACCTGACCCAGCACCGCTGCCAGCTCGTCGTCGCCGACGGTCTGGACCACCACGGTCGGTGGGTCCGTCCCGAAATCCACTCCTGCGTCGGCACGCCCGTCGCGGACCTGGGACTCGAGCGCCCGTCGATCCTCGGCGGCGACGAGCTGAGTCCGCAGCCCGACGCTGTCCTCTGCCGCGTCCAGCGCTGGTTCGAACCCAGGGGGCACGGTGCCGCTCGTGGCCACCGTGCGTTCCTCGTTGCCGTCCAGGAGATCCGGGACGACGACCAGGGCGACCCCGCCGGCGAACACCAGCGCCATGGTCACCCACATCGAGCGCCGACGAGCCGACTCACGCAGCTCCCGTCCCGCCACCAGCCACAGCGCTCGGGCGAGTTGGCGACGGCGCGGTCGAGCCACCTCGTCGCGGCTCATGCCGAGGCCGCCGAGTCGACGCGCGAGTCCGCGTTCGCACGGCGGTCGGTCGCGGCCAGGAACAACTCGGAGAGCGTCGGTGCCTCGACGCCGAAGTCCGCCACCTCGACGTGGCTGCTGATGCGCTGCAGGACCGCCACCGCATCGGCTGAGGGGGCGAGACGCAGCCGTGTGCCGGTCGCGGTGCTCGACGTCACCTCGGCGCACGACGACGCGACCCACCCAGGATCCACCTGCGCGTCCACCCGCAGGTAGCGGTCCTCGCTGGCCGCCTTGAGGGCTGCGACGTCGCCGTGGAGCACGACTCGGCCCCGATCGATCAGGTAGATCGACTCGCAGAGCTCCTCGACCAGATCGAGCTGGTGGCTGGAGAACAGGAGGTGCCCTCCGGCGTGGACGTGGTCCAGCACCACCGCCGAGAGGAACTGGACCGCCACCGGGTCGAGCCCGGCGAAGGGCTCGTCGAGCACGAGGAGGGGCGGGGCGTGGACCATGGCAGCCGCGAGCTGCACGCGTTGGGCCATCCCGCCAGAGAGGTCTCGCACGGCGTCGCCTGCGCGGTCCGCCAGACCTAGGCGCTCGAGCAGGTCGCTCGAGCGCCGGCGCGCCTCATCGGTGGGCACGTCGTGCAGGCGAGCGAACCACACCAGCAGGTCGAGCACCCGCATCTCGTCGTACAACCCACGATCCTGAGGCATGTAGCCCCAGGTCCGCCGTTGCTCCGTTCCTGCACGGTGACCTTCGAAGCTCACCGTTCCCTCGTCCGGCTCGATGATGCCGAAGATGATCCGCATCAGCGTGGTCTTGCCGGCACCGTTCGGTCCGAGCAGACCGACCACCCGGCCGGGTGGCACCTCGAGGCCGACGCCGTCGAGCACGGTCCGCTCGCCGAATCGCTGGCTCACTCCGTCGATGCGGAGCGATCTGTCGTTGGCATGGGGAGCGGGCATCGCGTCGATCACTACCCGGCGCGCGCACGGCTCATGCCGGCTCGACCGACGTCACGCGTGAGGCGCTGGGCGGCGCCGGGTGCTCAGCGGCGTGCCCCGACGGCCTGCACGACGTCGAGCAGTCGGTCGAGCTCGTCGACGGTGTTGTAGACGTGCGGCGAGGCGCGCACGACGGTGTCCAGTCCTCGGGCTCCCAGGTCGTGGCGGGCCTGACCAGCGCGGCTGACGCTCACGTTGATGCCGGCGTCGGCCGCCGCCACGGCGAGCTCGTCCGCGTCGGCGCCCTGCACGGAGAAGGTCACGATCCCGCTGCGCGGCCCGCGGCCGTCCAGGGTCGTGATCCCGTCGCGCTCGTCGAGTCGCGTGCGCAGCTCGCCGGCGAGCGCACCGATCCGCGCCGACACCGCGTCCACGCCGAGCTCGAGCAGCTGCTCGATCGCGGCGCCCAGGCCCATCAGGGCAGCGATGGGTCGCTCGAACTCCTCGGCACGCTCGGTGCCGGTCGCGAGCTGGTAGTCGTCCTCGGGCGTCCACTCCGCGGAGCTGGCGTCGATGCCCGGCGGGTCGAGGCGCTCGCTGAAGTCCGGCTCGACGAACAACAGCCCCGTGCCCCTCGGCCCGCGGAGCCACTTGCGCCCGGTGACCGTGGCCACCTGGCAGCCGATGGCGCCGACGTCGACGGGGAGCTGGCCCACCGACTGGCAGGCATCGAGGAAGTACGGCACCTCGGCCGCTGCGGCGAGCCGACCCACGTCGGCCACCGGATTCACCAGCCCCGAACTGGTCGGCACATGGGTCGCACTCACCATCGCCGCGGGCGCGCGCAGTGCAGCGGCCATGGCATCCAGGTCGAGGGTGCCGTCCGCGCCCGCGGGGACGACCTCGACGGTGGCACCCAGGTGGCGCACCGCCTGCAGGACCGCCAGGTGGTGCGAGTTGTACACGGCGTGGTCGACCACGATCCGTCGTGACCTCTCGAGGCCGCCGCCGAGCACGAAGCCCCAGAACGCCTTGGTCCACGCAGCGGTGTCGCTGGTCGTCAGCGCGATCGAGCCGTCCGGTGCGCCGAGCAGGCGTTCTGCGTGGTGACGCACCGCCTCGAGCTGCGCTCCCGTGCTGGCGGCGGCCTCGTACCCGCCCATGTCGGCCTCGAGCCGCAGGTGCGCCACCACCGTGTCGAGGGTGCGCTGGGTGGGCAGGGCCGCGCCGGCGTTGTTCAGATGGGCGACACGGGCGCAACCGGGCGTGGCAGCGCGCAGCGAGTCGACGTCGAGCGCGGCGTCAGACATCCCGAGCGAGGCGGAGGCCGCTGAACGCCCAGCGCGACCCGGGTGAGAAGAAGTTGCGGTACGTCCGGCGGGCGTGCCCGGGTGGCGTCGCCCAGCTGCTGCCGCGCAGCACCTGCTGGTTGATCATGAACTTGCCGTTGTACTCACCGATCGCACCTTCGGGAGCCCGGTACCCCGGATACGGGCGGTAGGCGGACTCGGTCCACTGCCACAGCTCGCCGAAGAACTGGCCGGGATCGGCCGAGGCGCCCGACGGCCGCGCACACAGGACGTCCAGTTCCAGGTGCGCGCCGGGCGGAGGCTCGGGGGCGCACGCCTCCCACTCGGCTTCGGTCGGAAGGCGCGCACCGGACCAGCGGGCGAACGCGTCGGCCTCGAACCAGCTGACGTGGGACACGGGAGCGTCGTCCACCACGACATGACGACCGCCCAGGCCGAAGTCGGTCACCTCGTCGCCGTCGACCCGCCAGTACAGGGGAGCCTGCCAGCCCTGGGCGACGACGGTGGCCCAGCCGTCGGACATCCACAGGTCGGGCCGCAGGTAGCCGCCGTCGTCGATGAACCCGCGCCACTCGCCGCAGGTCACCAGGCGCGAGGCCAGTTGGAACGGGGCGAGCAACGTCGGGTGGCGAGGTCCCTCGTTGTCGAACGCGAACCCGTCGCCGTCGTGGCCGAGGCCCACGGTGCCGCCCGGATGCTCGATCCACTGCAGCGGCGCCGTCTCGGCCCGCACCGGCGTCAGCTCGCGGTACGCCGGCGAGAACGGGTGCGCGGACAGCACGTGGGTGGCGTCCATGCACAACAGCTCCTGGTGCTGCTGCTCGTGGTGCAGTCCCAGCTCGACCAGTGCGGCGACGTCGGGGCTCATGCCCTCGGCATCGAGGCGGTCGAGCGCTGCGTCGACGTGCGTCCGGTAGCGACCCACCTCCTCGGCGCCGGGGCGGGACAGCAGGCCCCGCTCGGCGCGGGGGTGTCGGTCGCCGACGGTCTCGTAGTAGGAGTTGAAGAGGTAGGTGAACTGCTCGTCGTAGGGCTCGTAGCCCGCGAGATGTGGCCCGAGCACGAAGGTCTCGAAGAACCAGGTGGTGTGCGCCCGGTGCCACTTCGTCGGGCTCACGTCGGGCATGGACTGCACCGTCTGGTCCTCGGCGCTCAGCGGCGCTGCCAACGCCTCGGTGAGCGCGCGCACCTCGCGACGCGACGGCAGTGAGGTCGTGTGCGCGCCGTGATCGCGCAGCAGCGTCATCGGCGAGCCATCCACAGTGCGAAGTCGTCGTCGGGGTCGCTCCATCGTCGCTCGACGCGGAGCCCCGCCGTGGCCAGCTCGGTCTCGACCTGCTCCGGGCGGAACTTGGTGCTGATCTCGGTGCGGAGATCCTCGCCGTCGGTGAACTCGACCTCGAGGTCGAGCTCGGACACGAGCACCTGCTGGGTCGATCGGGACCGGAGGCGCATCTCGATGTACGAGCCCTCCTCGTCGAAGCGGGCGACGTGGTCGAAGCGCTCCGGATCGAAGTCGGCGCCCAGCTCGCGGTTGAGCACGTCCAGCAGGTTCTTGTTGAACGCCGCGGTGACGCCGGCGGCGTCGTCGTACGCCGCGACCAGCCGGGCGCGGTCCTTCACCAGGTCGGTGCCCAGCAGCAGCGTGTCGCCCGGGGACATCACCGCAGCCAGCTCGCCCAGGAACCGGGCACGTTGCGACGGATGGAGGTTGCCGATGGTGCCGCCCAGGAACACCACCAGGCGTCGGCCGCCCTCGGGCAGCGCGCCGAGGTGCTCGTTGAAGTCGCCGACCACGCCCAGGACCTCGGTGTCGGGGTAGTCGACCGAGAGCTTGGCGACGGCGTCGCGCAGGGTGGGTTCGGCGACGTCGAACGCCACGAACCTCGACAGCCGTCGGGCGCCGGCGAAGGCGTCCAGCAGCAGACGGGTCTTGTCCGAGGTGCCCGAGCCCAGCTCGATGACGGTGTCGGCGTCGCTGTCACGCACGATCTCGTCGGCGTGAGCGGCCAGGATCGAGCGCTCGGTGCGGGTCGGGTAGTACTCGGGCAGGCGGGTGATCTGGTCGAACAGGTCGCAGCCGCGGTCGTCGTAGAGCCACTTGGGGGAGAGCTCCTTGGGCGTCGAGGTGAGCCCCACGGCCACCTCCTCCCGCAGCGCCGTCGCCGCCGCGTCGGGCGGCAGGTGCACGCGGACCGGGTCGTCGGTCGAGGTGGTGTCGCGAGGCGTCATCGTCACTCCTGGGTGCCCATCGGCCGGCGCGCGTGCAGTGCGGTCGGGGCGGTGGATCGGCAGCAGAGGGCTCGGCGGGTCGGGCGCACGGCCCCGACGCTACGACCATGTACCCCGCCGATGTCGTCAGACATGCACCAGGGGGTCGTCGGTCTCGACCCGACGCCGCGCCGCGGGACGGCTCGGCGCCAGGACCTGTGGGCGCGACCAGAGCACCACCGCGGCCAGCAGCGCCAGGTTGATCCACGCCGCTCGTTGCTCGAACCACTGCCCGAGCCCGGTGCTCGGCTCGATCCCGGGCCCCTGCGCGTAGGCCAGCATGAGGAACCCCGCCTGGACCTGCACGAGTCGGCTGGTGCGGGACCGCCAGGCGAGCGCCACCACCGGCAGCACCATCGCGGGGTACCAGGGCATGACGTAGGTCGAGGTGAGCATCAGCGCCAGCGCTGCGACCCCGGCGACCTCGCCGGGGTGCCCGGCGCGCCGGTAGCGCCACAGCGCCACCAGGAGCACCACGACGAGCAGCACCAGGGCGTACGTCGTCATCTCGTCGCGCACCGTCTCGAGCGTGGTGCGCCAGCGCACGCCGTGCGCGAGCAGCTCCTCGAAGCGGGCGTCACGCCAGGGTTGCCAGAGGGCGAAGCGGCTGTCGTCGCCGGCGTTCTCCCGCAGCGGCTGCAACGCCTCGCGACCTCCGACGGCCAGGTAGGCGGTCGTGATCGCGGCAGCGAGCGGCGCGCCGAACCAGAGCGCCGGGCGCCATCCCCGTCGCCAGCAGAGCCACACCGCGACCGCGGCGATGGGCACGGCTGCGGGCGCCTTCACCGCGATCACGAGCGCGGCGATGCCACCCCCGAGCACGTAGCGGTGATCGTCGACGAGCAGCACCACCGCCAGCAGGCCCAGTCCGATCAGCACGTCGTTGTGAGCGTCGTGCACGGTCGCGAGCAGCACCGGTGAGCATCCCAACGCCAGCACGGCCATCGGGTCGCGGGTGCGGCGTGCGACCAGGATCAGCGCGGCCATCGCGGCGGCAGCGGTCAGCGCCTGCCACGAGAGGCGCACGAGCAGCTCGGAGCCGCCGCCGGCGCGCGACACCACCGCAGCGAGCGCCACGAAGGCGGGTCCGTACATCGAGGTCTGGTCGTGCCACTTCTCGGCGACCAGGTCGAGCTGCGGGTCGCCGAGCTGCGCAGGGGTGGTGGTGTACGGGCTGACCCGGTGCTCGGCGACGGCCTGGCCGTAGATGTCGTACAGGTACAGGTCACGCGAGTGGTGCAGCGGCACCACGACCGTCGCCGCCAGGCACACGCCCAGCGCGATCAGCGCCCCGCGCAGCGTCAGCGGCGAACGAGCGCCTCGGCGGAGCCACGTCGCGCCGTGCAGCACCAGCGCTGCGCCGATCAGCGCCAGGTTGCCGGCGTGGTCCCAACGCGCACCCAGCGCCAGCCACGCCATCGTGGTCGCCACCGACAGCGCGAGCAGGACCCCGGTCAGGGTCGGCGAGTGGTCGGTCGGGGGTGGGGCGGAGCCGTCGAGGTCCTCGTGGTGCTGGGCGCTCACGGTGATCCATGATCGCAGCCGCAGCGGTCCGGGAGGTGACATTGCGGTGACCGGCGCCCGAACGGTCAGCGGTCGAACACCTGCTCCAGGAACCGTCGTGTGCGCTCGTGCTGGGGGTCGTCGATGACCTGCTCCGGCGGGCCGTCCTCGACGATCACCCCACCGTCCATGAACACCACGCGGTCGGCGACCCTGCGGGCGAAGCCCATCTCGTGGGTCACGACCATCATGGTCATGCCGTCCTCGCTGAGGCCCTTCATGACGTCGAGCACCTCGCCCACGAGCTCCGGGTCGAGCGCCGAGGTGGGCTCGTCGAACAGCATCATCTCCGGGTTCGACGCCAGCGCCCGTGCGATGGCGACACGCTGCTGCTGGCCGCCGGAGAGCTCGCCCGGGTAGGCGTGCAGCTTCTCGCTCAGCCCGACCCGGGCGAGCACCGACTCGGCGATCGAGAGCGACTCGTCCTTGGAGCGTCGCAGCACGCGGCGCTGGGCGATCGTGAGGTTCCCGGCGACGTCGAGGTGGGGGAACAGGTTGAACTGCTGGAACACCATGCCGATGCGGGTGCGGATCTCGTCGATGTCGCACTCCGGGTCCGTGATGTCGAGCCCGTCGATGAGCACCTGGCCGCCCGTGGGCTGCTCGAGCAGGTTGACGCAGCGCAGCACGGTGGACTTGCCCGAGCCGGAGGGCCCGATCACGCAGACGACCTCGCCGGGCGCCACGCAGAAGTCGATCGAGCGCAGCACCTCGAGCTCGCCGAAGGACTTCGCCAGGCCGCGCAGCTCGATCGCCGGCACGGCGTCGTGGTCGATGCGTGCAGCGTCGGGGTGCACGCTCATCCGTCCCACACCTGGTCGTTCGCCGGCGTCGTGGCGGGCGCAGGGCTCGTGGTCGTCGGGCGGATCCGGCGCCGGGACGAGCCCGCGCCGCGACGCTCGAGGTGTCGGGACAAGGCGGTCAACGGCAGGGTGATCGCCAGGTAGATCAGTGCCACTGCCACCAGCGGCGTCCCGTTGAAGGTCTCCTGCACCGCCGCACGGGAGAAGAACGCGAGCTCTTGGTCCGAGACGGCGAGCCCGAGGACGAACACCAGCGAGGTGTCCTTGATGAGCAGCACGAACTCGTTGGTGAGCGGCGGGATCATCACTCGGAAGGCCTGTGGCACGACGATGGAGCGCATCGCCTGCGAGCGGCTCATGCCGAGCGATCGGGCGGCTTCCATCTGGCCCTTGGGCACGGCCTCGATGCCGCCGCGGATCGTCTCGGCGAGGTACGCACCGGCCACGACCGACAGCGCGACCGCGGGTGTGCCGTAGTTGCCCAGGAACGGCAGGAGCTCCTTGATGCGGACGCCGAGGGCGATCGGCAGCACGAAGCCGATCAGGATCAGCGTGAGGAGCGCGGGGATGCCTCGGAACAGCTCGATGTAGGCCAGCGATGCCCATCGGTAGGGCCCGATGGACGACAGACGCATCAACGCCAGGACGAGTCCGAGGATCATCCCGCCGCTGAAGGCGAGGAGCGCCAGGATGATCGTGTTCTTCGCCGCGATCGTCAGGATCTCGGGGAAGAGGTCGGCGAAGATCTCCGGATCGAAGAACGTCTCGGACAGCTTCGCCCAGTCGGCGGACACCACGATGAGCGCCAGCAGCAACAGGGTCACGGCGTAGACGGCCCAGCGGCGCAGCTGCTCCTTGCGCTGTCGGGTCATGCGCCGCCCGGACGTGTGCCCGGGGGGCGCGCCGACGGCCCGGGGCGAGCTCGCCCCGGGCCGATCGGTCGCAGCGTCGCTCAGTTCGTCGGCTCGCCGAACCACGTCGTGTACGCGGCGTCGTAGGTGCCGTCCTCCTTGGAGGCGGCCAGTGCGGCGTTGAGGGCCTCGAGCAGCGCGGTGTTCTCCTTGGTCACGGCGAACCCGTACTGCTCACCGGTGGGGAACGTCTCGGTGACCACGAACTGCTCGGGGTCGGTCGTCGCCCGGTAGGCGTTCACCGGCAGGTCCTGCAGCGCGGCGTCGATGTCGCCCGAGATCAGCGCCGGGAACATCTCGTCGCCGGTCTGGAACTCCTTGATCGTGGCGTCGCCGGGGTTGTTCTCCGCGGCGTAGGTCGCGCCGGTCGTCTCGACCTGCACGCCGATGGTCTTGCCGGCCAGGTCCTCGAGGGTCGCGTAGGTCTCCTCGTTCTCGGTCAGCACCAGCAGCGACTGGTCGGCGTCGAAGTAGGGCTCGGTGAAGTTCACCTGCTCCTCGCGCTCCTCGGTGATGGTCATGGCCGAGGCGATCATGTCGCAGTTGCCGGCGGCCAGTGCCGGGATGATCGAGTCGAACGGGGTGGTCACGAACTCGACCTCGACGCCCAGCTGGTCGCCCATGGCCGACACGACGTCGTAGTCGAAGCCCTTGGTCTCGCCGTCCTCTTCGAACTCGAAGGGCTTGTAGGGCATGTCGGAGCACACGGTGAGCTGGCCGTCGTTGACGAGCGTGACCCCGTCCAGGCTGGCCGCCGAGTCGCTGCCGCCCTCGGCGGCGGTGGTCGTGGTCTCGTCGGATGCCTCGTCGTCGCCGCACGCGCCGAGCAGCAGTGCGGTGACGGCGAGCAGCGGCAGGACCAGAAGGGAACGGTGTCGCATGGGGTCTCCTGTGGTGCGCGGCCGAGCGGGGTGGGCGGCCGGGTGAACGCACGGAGGCTATAGGGCATCCGCCCGGTGCCGCCCCTCCGCCGGCGCGCTGTTCACACGCCGGCAACGAGGCGCGACCGGGCGCCGCTCGGCCGAGCAGCGCGGTTCAGTCGAGCAGCGCAGCCACCTGGTCGCCGACGACCACCGTGCCCGCCCGCAGCGTCGCACGGTTGGCCTCGCGGTCCTCGGGCTCGTAGCGGTAGTTGGCCATGAGCCCGAAGGAGCGCTCGAGGCCGCGCGGGGAGCGGTCGGCATCCGGGCAGATCGACAGCAGTCGAGCGCCGTTGCCCAGATGGAACCGGGCGACCGAGTCCAGCGGCCGGCCGTCGTCGCGCAGCGAGGTGAGGTAGCGGGCGCCGGCACGCAGCAGCTGGTCCTGGGTCGGCGGTGTCGGCACCGAGGTGTCCGCCTCGAGCCAGCGTCGCAGGCCGGGGACCGGCGACAACGTCGCGAACGTGGTCAACCCCGCCAGCTCGTCGCGCAGGGCCTCCACGGCGCCGACCAGCAGCGTGCGACCTCCGGGCAACCCGACCAGGCCCGGCTCGACGTTCCAGATGGAGTAGAACGCCGCGGTGTCGGCCGACGCCGGGTCCGTCGTGGGCGCCGAGGGATCGAGCACGGCGCCCAGATCGTGGGGCACGCCCCGCCACAGCGCGACCCACACGACGTTGAGCGGCCGTCCACGCAGCGCTGGGTGCTCGAGCACGAAGCAGCGTCGGTCCTCGGCCAGACGGTCGGCGACGTCGTCGGGCCCAGAGAAGGGGTGCACCGGTTCGGCGAGCACGAGTCGATCGAGCAGTTCGCCGTCGCGCTCGGGCACCAGCCGCCGCACTCGCAGCCGGCCGTCGTGGAGCGCGTGTCGCAGCGTCTCGGTCAGCTCGGCCAGCTCCGCGGCGTCCTCGGATCCGCAGTGCGCCAGCAGCTCGGCGCGTCGGTCGAGCTGCTCGGGGGTGGGCGAGTCGGGCATCGGCGCCCATTGGAGCGGTCACAGGTGGTGCCGGGCAAGCTGCGCCGCAGCGGCGGTACCCTCGACGCACATGCGCACCCACATCCGTCTCGGACGCCTGCTCGGCGTGCCCATCGGGCTCAACTGGGGCGTCGTCGCGGTGTGCGTACTCCTGGTCGTCAGCCTCGCGACGCTCTCGCTGCCGACGATCGCCCCCGACCATCCCTCCAGCGCCTACTGGTTCGCCGGTGTGGTGGGCATGCTCGGCTTCCTCGTGTCGCTGACGGGCCACGAGCTGGGTCACAGCTACGTCGCCAACCGCAACGACGTGCGGGTGGTCGAGATCACGCTGTGGTTGTTCGGTGGCGTGGCCAAGCTCGAGGGCGATGCCGACAACCCCGGCGCCGAGTTCCGGATCGCGGCGGCGGGACCGGCCATGAGCATGGTGATGGCGGCGCTGTTCGGCGGCGGCTGGTGGCTGGTCGAGCGCTGGGACGGCTCGACGGTGCTGTCGGCGCTGCTGATCTGGCTGGCGCTCATCAACGTGGTGCTGGCCGTGTCGAACCTGCTGCCCGCGTTCCCCCTCGACGGCGGCCGCATGCTGCGGGCCATGCTGTGGCGTCGCTCCCGGCGAAAGCAGCCCGCGACCCGCACCGCGGCGCTGTGGGGCCAGATCCTCGCCGGCGTGCTGGTGCTCGCCTCGCTGGCCATCATGCGGTGGGCCTCGCTGTGGTCCGGGTTCTGGACGCTGCTGCTGGCCGTGTTCCTCTTCGTCGCCGCCCGCTCCGAGTGGCGCAACGCTGCGGCCCGCCCGGAGCTCATGTCGGCGCGGGTGTCGGGTCTCGGCCGTCGCCTGCCCTCACCGCTGGGGCGCAACTCGACCGTGTCGGACCTGGAGCGCACGCTCGCGGTCAACCCGGGCACCCCGTTGGTGCCCGTGTACGACGAGCACGGGCAGGTCTCCGCCCTGGTGCTGCCGGACGCGATCATGCGGATCCCGCCGGCCCAGCGTCCCGTGGTGCCGATCGCCTCGCTCACCGAGCCCCTCTGGAGCCTGCCCCGCGTGCACCCCGAGGAGTCGGTGGGCGCGGTGCTGGACCGACTGGGGACCGGGCACCACTGGCGCGCGTTGGTCACCGACGGCTCCACCATGGAGGGCGTGCTCTGCTCCGAGGACGTGGCCCGCGTGGTCGAACTCGCGACCGCCTGAGCCGGGGTCGCTACCCTCGGCGGCGTGGACACCGCCGACCCCTCCGACACGACCGCCGCCGTCGACCCGCCGGGGCAGGACCGCTCCGGCGACCTGGCCCGCTACGCGGCGTTCCAACGGCTCCGCCTGGACCGACCCGAGTCGGGCATCCTGCGCGTCGTGCTCGACAGCCCGGGTCGGCTGAACGCGGTCGATCGGGCCATGCACGCCGAGCTGTGCGACATCTGGCCCGTGATCGACCGCGATCCCGAGACCCGTGCAGTGGTGGTGCACGGCGAGGGCGGCGTGTTCTCCGCCGGCGGCGACCTGGAGATGGTCAAGGCGACCGCGGCCGACTTCGAGTACCGCAACGGGGTGCTGCGTGAGGCCCGCCAGCTGGTGCACCACATGATCGACTGCTCGACCCCGGTCGTCTCGGCGATCGAGGGGCCGGCGGTCGGTGCAGGGCTGGCCGTCGCGCTGCTCGCCGACATCTCGGTGGCCGGCCGCTCCGCTCGCCTCATCGACGGGCACACCAAGCTGGGCGTCGCGGCGGGTGACCACGCAGCGGTGATCTGGCCGCTGCTGTGCGGCATGGCGAAGGCCAAGTACTACCTGATGACCTGCGAGACGCTCAGCGGCGAGGAGGCGGAGCGCATCGGGCTGGTCAGCCGCTGCGTGGACGACGACGTCGTGGTCGACGCCGCCATGGACGTCGCCCGTCGACTGGCGGCCGGGTCCACCTCGGCATTGCGCTGGACGAAGTACACGATGAACAACTGGCTGCGCGCCGCGGGCCCGACGTTCGACGCGTCGGTCGCCTACGAGATGCTGGGCTTCACCGGGCCCGACGTGGCCGAGGGCGTCGCCGCGATCGAGCAGAAGCGTCGAGCGGCGTTCGACGCCGGCTCACCGGACTGCTGAGCGCCCGCTCGCCGTGGGCGCTGCGTTGACCCCGGCAGCCGGGGTGCCACGGGTAACGTCATCGTGATGTCCGCCATCTCGGGTCGGCGCCCTGGGATCGGGCTGTGGCGCATGGTCGCGGCGCTCGTCCGACAGCGACGGCGGCTGCTGCTGGCCACGGTCGCCGTGGCGCTCGCCGTGGGCTACCTGGCCGGGGCGCTCACCCTGTTGGACCGGGTCTCGGTCGGACTCGACCGCCTGGCCGCGGCAGGAGCGGAGCGCGCCGATCTGATCGTCGAGGGCGAGGTCGCCTACGAGTCCGCGCTCGAGCAGACCCGACGGCTGGTGCCCGCCAGCATCGCGCCGAGCCTCGAGGGCATCGACGGCATCGCGGCGGTCACGCCGCGCATCGAGGAGGTCACGGTCATCCTCGGCGCCGACGGCGACCCGGTGGTCTCGCCGGGGTTGTCCGAGCAGCCGCTGGGGTCGAACTGGCCCGAGGACGACCAGATGTCGCCGTACCGGTTCGTCGGCGACGGGCGGGCACCGACCGGCCCGGACGAGGTGGTGATCGACGAGCGGTCCGCACGCGCCGCGGGTGTCGAGGTCGGCGACGACGTGGTGATCGTGGGCAAGTCCGAGGTGCGCACCTACGAGGTGGTCGGCATCGTGTCGACCGAGCAGGGCGAGCTGCCGAAGGGGTCGTCGTTGGCGCTGTTCAGCACCGACGAGGCTCGCTCGCTGTTCGCCAACCCCGACAACGACAACCGCGTGGCGATCCGCCTCGAGCCCGGCGCGGACGCCGACGAGGTGGCGGCCGCGGTTCGAGCCGTCCTCCCGGCGGGCGCGGAGGTGGTCGACGGGGTCACGGGCGCACAACACCGACAGGAGAGCATCAACCGCAGCTTCACGCTGATCCGGGTCCTGATCACGGGCTTCGCGCTGCTCGCCCTCGTCGTGGGCATGGTCACGGTGGCCAACTCGCTGACGCTGCTCTATGCGGAGCGTCGACGGACCTTCGCAGCCCTGCGCCTCGTCGGCGCCCGCCAGCGCCAGCTCCTGACCGCAGCGCTCGTCGAAGCCGCCGGGCTGGCCGTCGTCGCGTCGCTGATCGGCGTGCCGCTGGGATTGCTGCTGGGTCGGCTCATCGAGGGCGCCATCGGTGCGTTGGGCACCTCGATCCCGGTGGGCGGGTCGATCGTGTCGGTGCCCGCGCTGGCGGGCGCCGTGGTGATCGGGGTCGTGGCGACGGTGCTGGCCGCAGTCGTGCCCGCAGCCCGCGCGTGTCGGGTCGCGCCGATCGAGGCGGTCGCCGAGTCCCCCTCCGCGCCGGACGTGCCGTGGTCGGTGCGACTGGCGAACGCAGCGCTGGTGGGCCTCGGTGCGGTCGTGCTGCTGGCAGGGCTGATGCTGCTGGGCGACGTGGCCGTGACGACGGCGCTCGGCGCGGCGCTCGGCGTGGTGGTCGTCGGCGGCGTCTTCGTGCTGCTGCCGACCGTGCTGTCGCTGGCGGTGGCCGGCGGGATCCTCCTGGTGCCCACCCGACCCGCCGCGCTGTCGCGCATCGGCGCCCGCGACGCGGTGCGCAACCGGGCGCGCACCGCGGCCACCACCGGTGCGCTGCTGCTGGCGACCGCGGTGGTCGCCGGCCTGGCGGTGTTCCTCGCGTCGTTCGCCAGCTCGGTCGACGGCGACGTCGACCGGTTGATCCGCTCCGACCTGGTCGTCGACTCCGGCACCTTCACCCGAGGTGGGCTGCCGAGCGACCTGCTCGTCGACCTGGACGAGCTGCCCGAGGTCGCCGCGGTCAGCGGATGGCAGGTCGGTCGGGTGACCGCCGACGGCCTCCCGTTGCGCGTGACGGGTGTGGACGGCGCGAGCATCGACGAGGTCCTCGACCCAGCGTGGACCTCGGGCTCGGCGGAGCGGATCGGACCCGACGGCATCGCGCTCGAGCAGGCCACCGCCGAGCAGCTGGGCGTCGACGTCGGCGACACGGTCGCGGTCACCTTCACCAGCGGTGGCGTCGAGCAGCTCCAGGTCGAGGGCACCTACACCCAGGGCGCACTGCTGCTGGGCGAGGCGATGGTGGATCGCGGAACGCTGCTGCGCCAGGTGCCGGCGTCGGTCGACATCGCGGCGCTCGTCGCACTGAGCGACGACACCCCCGAGGCCGTCGCCGCCGTCGACGAGCTGGCCGCGGAGTACGGCGTCGAGTCGGTGCTGGCCCCTGACGAGTTCGTCTCGTCCCGCTCCGAGCTGCTCGACGGCTTCCAGCGGGTCATCCAGTGGATGCTGCTGTTCACCCTGCTGCAGGCGCTGGTCGGGGTGGTCAACACGTTGCTGCTCTCGGTGGGGGAGCGCCGCCGAGAGTTCGGCCTGCTGCGCGCCACCGGTGCGAGCCGCGACCAGCTGCTCCGGCTGGTGCTGATCGAGGGGCTGTCCTTCGCCGCGGTGGGCACGGCGCTCGGGTTGGTGGTCGGGGTGCTCGGCGCGATCGCCGCGGTGCGAGCCCTGGCGACCTACGGCATCTCGACGGTCGCCGTGCCAGTCGGGGTGCTGGCGATCACCGCGCTGGCCGCCATGGCGCTGGGTGTGGCCGCCGCCATCGTGCCCGCCCGCTGGGCTGCGGCGGTGCCGCCGCTGGAGGCGGTCGCCGACGCAGGTGACCGAGCCCTGCGCCCACGGACCCGCGCTCGCCGTCGGACGACTGCAGCTCCGGCCGCTGCCCCGATCGGTGCTCCGGCGGCTGCCCCGATTGCCGCCCCGGCTGTGCAGCCCGTGGCGGCCCCGGTCGTCGAGGTGCCGGCGTTGTCCGAGCTGCCGCCGCCACCCATCGCCCGCCCGGCTCCACCGATCCCGGCTGCCCCTGCCGCACCCACAGCCCCGCCACCCGCCACAGCCCCGCCACCCGTCGCGGCCCCAGCTCCCGCCGCAGCCCCACCACCGTTGCCGCCCCTGCCCGAACCGGCACCCGCAATCGAACCGGCACCCGCAACCGAACCGGCACCCGCAACCGAACCGCCGCCCGCGACGCCGTTCAGCCCACGACCGTCGTCGCGTCCCACGCCGCCCGCGTGGACACCCGGTCCGTCCGAGCAGCGACCACCTGCCGCAGCGCAACCGGCAGCACCGCGACCGGCAGCACGGGCGACACCGCCACCCGCCGAGGGGTGGCTGCGCTCGTCGCCGTCACGCGGCGAGGAGCCGCCCCGGCCGACGCCGCCGGTGTTCCGTCCCGGGCCTGCCGCCGAACCCGCACGGTCCGACCAACGCAGCCGCGCCGACGGGTCGCCGGTCGCCGACGCGGTGCAGCTCCGACTGGGCGACGCGTGGTCCCGTCTCGACCCGGCCACACGTCGCGACGGCGCGACGGTGCTGGCTGCGTTCGCCCGTGCGCTGCAGCCCGACGAGCGCATCGAGCACCTGGTCCAGGGGTGGACCAAGGGGGCGCCCTGCCTGGTCGCACGCACCGACCGCCACGTGGTGGTCGTGGTCGATCGCTTCCCGGAGCCGCTGGTCGAGCGGCTGCACCGCACCGCCACGACGCTGACGCCCTACGGGCCGCCTGGCACCGACCGCGTGTCGCTCGCGGTGGTCGACCGTCGCCGCCTGCTGGAGGTCACCGGCATCCGCGACCGCGCCGAGGTCGTCGGGCTCGTCGCCACCACGACTCGCGCCGCAGCGGCCCCCGAGTACTTCTGACGCCTGCGCAGCGGTCCGCGCCGCTCAGTCCTGTCGGGTGACCTCGACGCGGAACGCCATCCCGTCGGTCTCCGCGGTGCCCGGGCCCTGCAGCGCCACGATCGACGACGAGGTGGCCAGCACCTGGGCGTCGATCCAGCTCTGGTGCGCCGCGAGCGAGGCGGCCAGCTCGTCGACCGTCGCCAGGGTGAGCGAGATGCGGTCGGTCACGTGCAGTCCGGCGTCCTTGCGTGCCTGCTGGACCACGCGCACCACGTCGCGGGCCCGGCCCTCGTCGCGCAGCTCGTCGGTCACCTCGACGTCGAGCTCGACCACCGCGGCGTGATCCCGCAGGGGTGCCGCGACGCGTCCCGGTGCCGGCTCGAGCGCCAGCTCGAACTCGTCCGCGGCGAGGGTCTGGCCGGCGACCGACACGGTGCCGTCGTCGAGCTCGGTCCACTCCCCGGCCTTCGCGGCGCCGATCACGGCCTGCACGTCCTTGCCCAGGCGCGGCCCGAGCAGCTTCGCGTTGGGTCGCAGCAGGAAGGTGCCGATGGACGCGACGTCGTCGGTCAGGCGCACCTCCTTGACGTTGACCTCGTCGCGCACCAGGTGGGTCAGCTCCGCCAGCCCGGCCAGGTCCGCCCCGGCGACGGTGAGCGACGACAGCGGGAGCCGTGCCCGGAGGCGGTGGTCCTCGCGCAGGCCCAGCGCGACCGAGCAGATCTCGCGGATGCGGTCCATCTCGGCGACGAGCTCCGGGTCCTGGGGCAGCTCGGCGGTGTCGGGCCAGTCCTGCAGGTGCACCGAGGCATCGCCGTCGGGTCCGGCGCCGCACAGGCCCAGGTGGATCTCCTCGGCGACCATCGGCAGCAGCGGGGCGACCAGGCGCACGAGCGTGGTGAGTACCGTGTAGAGGGTGTCGTAGGCGTCGGCCTTGTCGGCCGCCAGCGACGGATCGTCGGAGCCGGGCGCCCAGAAGCGCTCGCGCGAGCGGCGGATGTACCAGTTGTTGAGCGCGTCCAGGAACGACTGCACGTCCGCGCACGCGCCCGCGATGTCGTAGCTGTCCATGCGCTCGGTCATCGTCTCGACCAGCGCCGCGGTCTTGGCCAGCACGTAGCGGTCCAGCAGGCCCTCGGCGTCGATGCGCCGCTGCGCGGTGTGGCCATCTGCGTTCGCGTACATGGTGAAGAACGAGTACGCGTTCCAGATGGGGTTGAGCACCAGCCGGATGACCTCGTGGAAGTCCGAGGCGTCGGTGGCGATGCGCAGGTCGCCGCCACGCAGGATGGGCGAGCTCATCAGGTGCCAGCGCAGCGCGTCGGAGCCGTGCGACTCGAACACGTCCTCCGGGTCCGGGTAGTTGCGCAGCTTCTTGGACAGCTTGCGCCCCTCGTGGTCCAGCACGACGCCGTGGCAGATCACGTTGGAGAACGCCGGCCGGTCGAACAGCGCGCCCGACAGCACGTGCAGCGTGTAGAACCAGCCGCGGGTCTGCGCGATGTACTCGACGATGAAGTCCGCCGGGGCGTGCTCGTCGAACCAGTCCTTGTTGTCGAACGGGTAGTGCACCTGGGCGAAGGGCATCGAGCCGGACTCGAACCAGCAGTCGAACACCTCGGGCACGCGGCGCATGGTGGAGCGGCCGGTCGGGTCGTCGGGGTTCGGTCGGGTGAGCTGGTCGATGTCGGGGCGGTGCAGGCTGGCCGGTCGGACGCCGAAGTCGCGCTCGATCTCGTCGACGCTGCCGTAGACGTCGGTGCGCGGGTGCGCCGGGTCGTCGCTGCGCCACACCGGGATGGGCGATCCCCAGAAGCGGTTGCGGCTGATCGACCAGTCGCGGGCGCCCTCGAGCCACTTGCCGAACTGGCCGTCGCGCACGTGCGAGGGGATCCAGTTGATCTGCTGGTTCAGCTCGACGAGGCGGTCGCGGATCGCGGTCACCTCGACGTACCAGGACGACACGGCCTTGTAGATGATCGGCGTGTCGGTGCGCCAGCAGTGCGGGTAGTTGTGGTCGTAGGTGTCGTGGCGGACCACGAGCCCCTCGGCCTTCAGGTCCGCGATGATCAGCGGGTTGGCGTCGAAGACGTTCTGGCCGACGTAGTCCGACACCTCGGCGGTGAAGCGGCCCGAGTCGTCCACGGGGCAGACCAACACGATGCCGGCCGCTTCGCACACCCGCTGGTCGTCCTCGCCGAAGCCGGGTGCCATGTGCACCACACCGGTGCCGTCGTCGTCGGTGACGTAGTCGTCGACCAGCACGCGGAAGCTGTCGGCGTGGTCGGCGAAGTAGCCCATGAGCGGCCGGTAGCGCAGCCCTGCGAGCTCGGCCCCGGGCAGGGTGGCGACCACCTCGTGGCCCTCGCCCAGCTCGCCCGAGTACTTGTCGAGCGCGTTGGCCCCCAGCACGACCCGGCGCCCCGCGCGGGGGCCGGCGTGGGTCTGCACCACGACGTAGTCGACCGCCGGACCGACGGCCAGGGCCAGGTTCGACGGCAGGGTCCAGGGTGTGGTCGTCCACGCCCAGATCTCGGCGCCGTCGGGCCCTGCGAGCGCATCGGGCAGGTCCGCGGCCTCGCCCGAGGCAGCTTCGACGCTGAAGGCCACCGTGAGCGCCGGGTCCTGGCGGGGGCGGGTGGCGTCGTCGAGGCGGATCTCGAAGTTCGACAGCGGTGTCTCGGCGCCCCACGAGTAGGGCATGACCCGGTACGCCTCGTAGACGAGGCCCTTGTCCCAGAGCTCCTTGAACGCCCAGATCACCGACTCCATGTAGGAGTCGTCCATGGTCTTGTAGTCGTCGTCGAAGTCGACCCAGCGGGCCTGGCGGGTGACGTAGCGCTCCCACTCACCGGTGAAGCGCAGCACCGAGGTGCGACACGCGTCGTTGAAGCGGTCGATGCCGTACTCGGTGATGGCGACCCGGCCGGAGACGCCCAGCTCCTTCTCGGTCTGCATCTCGGCGGGCAGGCCGTGGCAGTCCCAGCCGAAGCGGCGCTCGACGCGGTGGCCGCGCATGGTCTGGTAGCGGGGCACCACGTCCTTGACGTAGCCGGTGAGCAGGTGGCCGTAGTGGGGCAGGCCGTTCGCGAACGGGGGCCCGTCGTAGAACACGTACTCGTCGTCGGCGGGGCGGTGCTGCACCGAGCGCTCGAAGGTCGACTGGTCGGCCCACCGGGCCAGGATGCGCCGCTCGATCGCGGGGAAGTCCGCTCGGGTGGGCACCTCTGGATAGGGGGACTCCGTGGAGGACATCGTCGACTGGCTCCGTCAGGATCGGGGGTCGGGGCGAGAATACCGGCCCCGTCACGCCGGCCCTCACTGGGTTGCGCCGTCAGTCGAACTCGACGTCCCAGCGGTCGAGGCAGTCCTCGCATCGGTAGGCGAGGATGTCGCCGGATCGGAAGCCGGTGGTCGCATCCTCATCGGGCCGGGGTGCGGTGATCAGGTGTGCGATCCCGCCGCAGTCGACGCACACGATCGTGGCGGGCGGGGTGATCTCGGCGTCGGGGGCGCCGTCGGGCCCGCCCCAGTCGGGCTGTTCGATGTCGCTCATGGTCCGTCTCCGTTCGGGGGGTCGCTCACGGCGGGGGCGGACGCCGTCGGGGTGGAGGTGGTCGGCACGCCGGGCATCGTCAGCGTGGTGGTCACCTGGTCGAGCTGCTCGGGGGAGAGGTCCTCGCGGGCGGGGCCCTCGAGCTCGAGCTCGGGCTCCAGGTCGGCACCCTGCGAGGCGGCCAGGTCCTGGTCGTCGATGAGCGTCCTGCGCAGCACGAAGCTGCCGTCGCTGCCGTCGACCTCGATGTTGTCGACGGCCACGAGTCGACCACGGTCGAAGCGCAGCAGCTCGAACTCGTAGGGCGAGTCCTCGTCGACGAGCAGGTTGCCGAGCCCGTTGGCGCCGGAGGAGCCGACGACGGCCAACACCGTGCCGTCGACGATCTCGAGCTCGCTGCGGTGGACGTGCCCGGCGGCGATCACCCCGACCTCGCCGAACGCCGGGGTCGCCATCACGGGGTTGTGGACCAACAGCACGTCCGGTCGGGTGTCACGGACCAGCCCGCGCACCTCGGAGGCCTGGTCCCGGTACTGCGCTCGCAGCTCATCGGTCGGCACCCGTTGCAGCGCGGTGCGCGTCGGGTCCTCGATGCCGGCGATCGTGAGCCCGGCGACCTCGGTGCTGTCGCCGTCGAGGTAGACGACGCGGTCGTCGTCCGCGAGCTGGGTGCGGATCTCGTCGCTGTCGTGGTTGCCGGCCACGACCACGTACGGCACGTCGATGCCGTCGAGCTGGTCGAGGAACTCGGCTTCGGGGGCGAAGCCGAACGAGGTGATGTCGCCGGTGTCGACCACCGCGTCGACGTCGAACTGCTCGGCGAAGTTGCGCGCGAGCGCCATGCCGACCGCGTTGAGGTGCAGGTCGGACACGTGCAGCAGGGTGACCTGGCCGTCGGAGCGTGCGATCGAGTCGTTCAGCGTCGCCGAGTAGAGCCCGGCCAGGCGCTCGGAGATCACCGCGGCTCTCGACTCCACCGAGCCGAACCGTGTCTCCAGGCTGCCCACACGCGACAGCAGCTCGTCGGCCGACGCGAGGGGACCGCTGAAGGTGGGGGAGTCGACGAAGGCCCGCTCGTCGAAGTCGAGCACCGCGGGTGCCACCAGCGCGGCCACGACGATCGGTGCCGCCACGGTCGCGCCGGCGAGCCGGCGCACGCTGCGACGGCCGGGGAAGCTCAGCGCCGCCAGCAGCCCGCAGCCGGCGGCGACCGCCGCCAGCTGCAGCGCCAGGCGAGCGAGCGCTGCACCCAGATCCGCGCGGATCTCCTGCTCGATCGCCGCGGCCACGTCGTCCGCGTCCCTGGCCCCGCCGTCGGCGGACAGGGTCTCGAGCACGTCGACCTCCCGCAGCTCGACGCGCAGCTGCACCGGCGCCCGGTGCGTCGGGGCCTCGACCGAGCCCGCCGGCGGTAGCGCCAGCTCGGTGCCGCCGCGGACCGCAGGTCGCAACGAGGCATCGACGGTGCCGGGACCCAAGTGGGCCGACGCCGAGTACACCAACGGCACCGCGACCAGGGTCACGACCAGCACCCAACCGGCGAACGCCCACGGCAAGGTGCGCAACCCGGCGAGCACCCGGCGTCGCCGCGACGGCCCGGACGAGCCCGGGTCGTCGATCAGGTCGGGGTCGTCGGCCGTGTGGGGGTCGTCGGCTGGCTGGGGGCCGTCGGCTGGCGCGGGGTCGTCCGCCGGGTCGGGGTCGGTCACGTCGCTCGTTCGTAGGTCCAGGGACCGGCGCCCATGAGCAGGCGGTGGCGGGGTCCCTCGGCATCGGGGTCACCCGAGTCGTACCCGGCGTCGCCGTGGTACATCGCGACGATCGTGTCGCCCTGGACCGCGATGCGGGTCGCGAAGTGCTCGACCCGTCGCTCGGCGCCCACCGCTGCGGCCACGTCGGTGAAGCCCGACAGCTGGTGCAGCGTGATCACCGTCGGCGGTGTCAGGGCGACCTCGCCCGCGTCGCGGCGCGCCAGCATGTCCACGGGGCGACGCCACTGGTGCTCGCGGATCTCGCCGTCGTCGATCACGACCCGGGTGTCGCCGTCGTCGATGGCCACCACGAAGAACGCCGTGCTGAAGCGCTTGGGGCTCTCCGGGGGAGGGGTCCAGTGCGACCATCGCCGCAGGGCTGCGGGGTCGATCACGAGTCCCGCCTCTTCGAACGCCTCCCGGGCTGCGGCGCGGCGAGCGGCCGTCTCCAGGTCCTCGTCGCCCTCGGGGTGGTCGCCGGCGTCGATGCGGCCTCCGGGGAAGACCCACGTGCCGCCCGCGAAGCTCAGGTCGCGGTCGCGGCGCAGCATCAGGGCCTCGGGACCGGCGACGCCGTCGCGCAGCACGATCACGGTCGCAGCCGGGATCGCCGCGGGATCCCACAGGGGTGCGCCGGGCGAGCCGGGTCGGTCACCGTCGAAGTGCTCCACGTGCCGACGCTACCGCTGCGTCGGCATCACATCCGCGCTGTGACATCCGTAACGAGCACTGCGCGTGGTGGTCCTGACGTCACTCCGCGCGATCGCGCCCCTGACGACCGGAAAATCTCGCGAAACCTCGTCCGACGGCTCCTGAAAGCGTTGACAGCCTCGTAGTTACGCGACTGTAATTACACGCCTGCACCCCCAGATGTTGGGGTCAGGGCGTCGGGACACCACCAGATGTGGTGCTCGTCGGGGAAACGGTACGCACGGCAAGCAGCCCGCACGGCACGCAACCGTGCGGGCACGCAAGCAGAGGAAACGGGGAACAACGGTGGCGCTGTCCGAAGACGTTCGTGAGATCGAGGTCATCGACGATCCGCAGGGCCACGCCCCTGCACAGGGCAGTTCCGCTGCACAGGGCCACGCCCCGGTGGTCGTCGACGACGAGGACGACCTGGGTACCCAGATGCGCGTGCGCAAGCGCGACGGCAGCCTCGAGCCGGTCGACCTGAACAAGATCGTGCGAGCGGTCGCCCGCTGCGCCCACGGCCTCGACAACGTCGACGCCATGCGCGTCGCCACCCGCACCATCTCGGGTCTGGTCGACGGCGCCACCACGACCGACCTGGACAACCTCTCGATCCGCACCGCCGCCGCGTTCATCGCCGAGGAGCCCAACTACTCCCGCCTCGCCGCCCGGCTGCTCGCCACCGTCATCGACAAGGAGGTCCAGAACCAGGACATCTACTCCTTCTCGCAGTCGGTCGCACTGGGCCAGGCCCAGGGCATCATCGGCGACGAGACCGCCGAGATGGTCGCCACCCACGCCCGCAAGCTCAACGACGCCATCCTGGCGGACCGCAACTGGCTCTACGAGTTCTTCGGCCTGCGCACCGTCTACGACCGCTACCTGCTGCGCCACCCCGAGTCGCGCAAGGTCATCGAGACCCCGCAGTACTTCCTCATGCGCGTCGCGTGCGGCCTGGCCACCTCGCCCGACGAGGCGATCGAGTTCTACGAGCTGATCTCCTCGCTCGACTACCTGCCGTCGTCGCCCACGCTGTTCAACTCGGGCACCACCCACCCGCAGATGTCCAGCTGCTACCTGCTGGACTCGCCCGAGGACAACCTCGACGCGATCTACGACCGCTACCGCGACGTCGCCCGCCTCTCCAAGCACGCCGGGGGCATCGGGCTGTCCTACAGCCGCATCCGCTCGCGCGGCTCGCTCATCCGCGGCACCAACGGCCTGTCCAACGGCATCGTGCCGTGGCTCAAGACGCTCGACTCGTCGGTCGCGGCGGTCAACCAGGGCGGTCGGCGCAAGGGTGCAGCCTGCGTGTACCTCGAGTCCTGGCACGCCGACATCGAGGCGTTCCTGGAGCTCAAGGAGAACACCGGTGACGCCGCCCGGCGGACCCACAACCTGAACCTGGCCAACTGGGTCCCGGACCTGTTCATGGAGCGCGTCGAGCAGGACTGGCAGTGGTCGCTGTTCGACCCGAAGAAGGTCCCGCACCTGATCGACCTGTACGGCGACGAGTTCCGCGAGGCCTACCTGAAGGCCGAGTCGGAGGGGCTCTACGAGGAGCAGGTCCCGGCCCGTCAGCTCTACAGCCGCATGATGCGCAGCCTGGCCGAGACCGGCAACGGCTGGATGACCTTCAAGGACGCCTCCAACGAGAAGTGCAACCAGACCGGCACCACCTCGGCGGACGGCACGCCCAACGTCGTGCACCTGTCCAACCTGTGCACCGAGATCCTCGAGGTCACCAACCAGTCCGAGACCGCGGTGTGCAACCTGGGCTCGGTGAACCTGGGTGCCATGGTGCAGGCCGACGCCTCGGGCACGCTGGCGTTCGACTTCGACCGCCTCGCCGAGGTGGTTCGCCTGGCGGTGCCGTTCCTGGACCGCGTCGTCGACATCAACTTCTACCCGACCGCCGAGGCGGGGAACTCCAACTCGAAGTGGCGTCCGGTCGGCCTGGGGCTGATGGGCCTGCAGGACGTGTTCTTCAAGCTGCGCCTGCCCTTCGACTCCGACGAGGCACGTGAGCTGTCGACCCGCATCTCCGAGGAGATCTACTTCCACGCCCTCACCGCCTCCAACGAGCTGGCCGCCCAGCACGGCCCGCACGGGGGCTGGGACGAGACCCGCGCGGCCAAGGGCCAGCTGCAGTTCGACCTGTGGGGCGTCACGCCCTCCGACGTCGCCCGCTGGGACGACCTGAAGGCCAAGATCGCCCAGCACGGCCTGCGCAACTCGCTGCTGATCGCCATCGCCCCGACCGCCACGATCGCCTCGATCGCCGGCTGCTACGAGTGCATCGAGCCGCAGGTGTCCAACCTGTTCAAGCGCGAGACGCTCTCGGGTGAGTTCCTGCAGATCAACGCCTACCTGGTGCGCGAGCTGCAGGCACGGGGCCTGTGGACCGAGCCGGTCATCGCGGCGATCAAGCGCAACGAGGGCTCGGTGCAGGACATCGAGGAGATCCCCTCCGAGATCCGCTCGATCTACCGCACGGCGTGGGAGCTGCCCATGCGAGCACTGATCGACATGGCCGCCGGGCGCGGCGCTTACATCGACCAGTCCCAGTCGCTGAACCTCTTCATGGAGTCGCCGACCATCGGGAAGCTGTCGTCGATGTACCTGCACGCCTGGAAGCAGGGCCTGAAGACCACCTACTACCTGCGCTCCCGCCCGGCGACGCGCATCAACAAGACGACGACCGCGGCCACCGGTGCCACCAACGGCCAGGGCCCCGGCGGCGGGGGAGTGCCTGCCACGCCGCTGCCCACCCAGAACACCGAGTCCGATGCCGAGGCCGTCGCCGAGGGCGCCGACGAGTCGCCCGCCGCCAAGCAGTACTCCGACGAGGAGGCCATCGCCTGCTCGCTCGAGAACCCCGAGTCCTGCGAGGCGTGCCAGTAGGCACCCGGCAGCTGCGACGACGACACCGACGAGAGGCAACGAGACGATGGCACTGACCGAGAACACCGCACTGGCCCACGAGCTGGCCCCGCAGCCCGCACCGGGCACGATCGACCTGACCGATCCGACGCCCGAGCTGGGCAACCTGTTGGACCCCGGGTTCAACCTGACCCTGCGGCCGATGCGCTACCCGCAGTTCTACGACATGTACCGCGACGCGATCCGCAACACCTGGACCGTGGAAGAGGTCGACTTCAGCGACGACATCATCGATCTGCAGCGCAAGCTCGTGCCCGCCGAGCGCCACCTGATCAACCGCCTCGTCGCCTTCTTCGCCACCGGCGACTCGATCGTGTCGAACAACCTGGTGCTGAACCTGTACAAGCACGTCAACAGCCCCGAGGGGCGCATGTACCTGTCGCGCCAGCTCTACGAAGAGGCGCTGCACGTCCAGTTCTACCTGACCCTGCTCGACACCTACATCCCCGACCAGGCAGAGCGCGCCGAGGCGTTCTCGGCCATCGAGAACATCCCGTCCATCCGCCGCAAGGGCGAGTTCTGCTTCAAGTGGATCGACTCGATCAACTCCCTCGACGAGCTGCGCACGCGTGAGGATCGCAAGCAGTTCCTGCTCAACCTGATCTGCTTCGCGGCCTGCATCGAGGGGCTCTTCTTCTACGGCGCGTTCGCCTACGTCTACTTCCTGCGCTCCAAGGGCCTGCTCAACGGCCTGGCGTCGGGCACCAACTGGGTGTTCCGCGACGAGAGCTGCCACATGAACTTCGCCTTCTCGGTGATCGAGCAGGTGCGCCGCGAGGAGCCCGACCTGTTCGACGCCGATCTCGCCGGCCGGGTCACCGAGATGCTGCGCGAGGCCGTGGAGGTCGAGTACCAGTTCGCCGAGGACCTGCTGTCCCAGGGCATCCCCGGCATGTCGCTGCCCGACATGCGCGAGTACCTGCAGTACGTCGCCGACCAGCGCCTGATCACCCTCGGCCTGGACAAGGTCTGGGGCTCGAAGAACCCCTTCGCCTTCATGGAGCTCCAGGACGTCCAGGAGCTCACGAACTTCTTCGAGCGCACCGTGTCGGCCTACCAGACCGGCGTCGACGGCGAGTTCGCCATGGACGAGGAGTTCTGAGCAGGCCGACCGCGGCTCAGGCGGCCGGGGCGACCAAGCGGTAGCCCCGCCGCGGGACCGTCTGGATGTCGAGCGTGTCGCCGAGCCGGCGTCGGAGCCGTCCGATCGTGACCTCGACGGCGTGGCCGTCGGCGGCGCCCTGCCAGACCGCCGCGAGCAGCTGCGCCTTGTTGACCACGGTGCCCGGGCGCCGGCTGAGGACTTCGAGCACCGCCCGTTCCCTCGGTGCCAGCTCGACGGGTCGGCCGCCCACGTGCACCACGGCACCGGACAGCTCGAGGGGCACGGGGCCGACGTGGATGACGTGCTCGTCGGCGGTGGGCTCGTGCTGGGGGTCCACGGCGGACAGTGTCGCCGGGCGGTGTTTCCGCGCCGTTACCGGATCGTCACGATCTGGGCGATCGTGTGCAGGCGTGGTTTGCCCGTCAGGGTTCGCGCCAGAGCTGCATCGGGGTGCGGGTGCGGTCGCCGCTGAAGGGCAGCGCCACCTCGTCGCCGGTCCCGGCCGAGCGGTAGGCGGCGCAGATGACCTCGAGCACGGTGCGGGCATCCGCCGCGGTCTGCCCCGCGGGCTGCGCCGAGACGAGGTCGAGCAGCTGGTCGACGTAGCCGAGCTGCTCGAGGCGCGGGTCGGGCACGCGGTGTCGCACCGGAACCTCGACCGGCTCACCGTCGTGCTCGAGCAGCACCTCTGGCAGCAGCTCGAGGCGCAGCACGCCGTCCTCCGACGCCGCCTGCAGGTCCCACACCACCTCGGGCGCGCTCCAGGACACCTGCAGCGTCGCAACCAGTCCCGACGCGAACCGCAGCTGCACCCGAGCGTCGTCGTCGGCGCCGTCGTCGCGAGCCGACGACAGCTGCGCGTGCACCGCGACGGCCGGCTCGTCGGCAGCGGCGAGGGCCAGTGCGATCGGGTGGGGCCCCAGGTCGAACAGCACACCACCCGAGGTCAACGGCCGGGTGAAGTGCCCCCAGTCCGGTGGCGGCTGCAGCGTGCGCACCGACAGGTGCGACAGCGTGCCGAGGCGGCTGCGCCGATCGGTCAGGGCGTGCCACACGGGTGCGTGCAGCAGGTTCTCGGCGCCCCGCAGCACCGCCCCGGGCCGGTCTGCTGCCTCGACCAGACGATCGGCCTCGGCCAGGGTCGGCGTGAGGGGCTTCTCCACCAGGACGCGTGTGCCGGCGGCCAGGCCGCGCAGCGCCAGCTCCAGGTGCGAATCGGGCGGGGAGGCCACCACCAGCACCTCGGCGCCGGCGGGCAGGTCCTCGGGGCGACAACGCCGTGCATCGAGCTCGCCCGCCAGGTGCCGCGCCGACGAGCCGCCCGCCGAGGCCACCGCACGCACCCGCAGCCCTGCCGCCTGCGCTGCCAGGGCGTGCACCACCGCGATGTACCCCGCGCCCCCCAGCGCCACCTGTGGTGCCGGCCGACGTCGCCCCAGCAGGCCGCGGCGTCGCGGCGTCGCTCCGGGTGCGGTCGCCGAGGGTGTGGTGGGGCGGTCCAAGTGGAGTCCTCTCTCAGGATCGATCGGACCCTAGCGGCCGACGTCTCGTGGGGCGCACGCGTGGCCGGTAGCGTGAGCGTCGTCCCGGTGCCCACCCGGCCCCGGCGCGACCGCTCCGAATGACCCGACCTCTCCAGCTCCTCCTGCGCTTCGCGCTGATCGTCGTGGCCGGCGTGGCCTCCATCGCCGTGGTCACCGCGCTGCTCGTCCCGGCGGTGACCGACCTGCCCGAGGCGGCGTCGTTCGAGCCGTCGCGCAACATCGCCCTGCCCGACCTGATCGAGGGCAGCACCATCCTGGACATGAACGGCGAGCCGATGGGCGAGCTGGTCGGCACCGAGAACCGCAAGGTGGTGCCGCTCGACGACATCTCCGACGAGCTGCAGCAGACCGTGCTGGCCGTCGAGGACGCCGACTTCTACGACCACGACGGGGTCAGCGCACGCTCGATCCTGCGGGCGCTGCAGGCCAACAGCGCGGCCGGCGGGGTGTCGCAGGGCGGCTCGACCATCACCCAGCAGCTGGTCAAGCTGAGCCTGGTCGGTGACGAGCGCACCATCACCCGCAAGGTGAAGGAGGCCAGCCTGGCGATCCAGCTCGAGCAGCAGTTCTGCGAGCGCACCTCGAAGGCCGAGTGCAAGGACCGCATCCTCGAGCAGTACCTGAACCTGGTGTACCTGGGTCGCGGCGCGTACGGGGTCGAGGCCGCAGCGCAGGTCTACTTCGGCAAGTCCGCGGCCGAGCTCGGCTGGGCCGAGTCCGCGGTGATCGCCTCGCTCATCCGCAACCCGACCTACTACGACCCGATCTCGTATCCCGACGTCGCTCGAGACCGACGCGAGATCGTCGTCGGCCGCATGCTCGACGAAGGCCTGATCGACGCCGAACAGGCCGAGCTGATCGTGGCCGGCCCGCTGCCGACCCGAGCGCAGAGCGTCGCCTCGAGCGCCTCGGCGCAGGAGCTGAGCTACTTCGAACGCAAGGTGCGTGACGAGCTGCTCGACGCCGAGTGGCTCGCGCCCACCGAGGACCTGCGTCGCTACCTCATCTTCAACGGCGGCCTCACGATCACCTCGACGATGGATCCACGTGCACAGTTCCTGGCCGCCGTCGCCGCCGACGAGAACCCCGTCAAGGAGCTGAACCCCGAGGCCGTCGCCGTGATCGCCGCGGTCGAGCCGTCGACGGGTGCGGTGCGCGCCGTGGTCGGCGAGACGACCATCGAAGGTCGCGGCACCGTCGAGCTGGCCACGCCCACGGTCGGGCGCAGCCCCGGCTCCTCGTTCAAGACCTTCACCCTGCTCGCAGCGCTCGAGGAGGGCTACGGGCTTCGGTCGTCGATCTCGTCGTCCCCGGCGCCCAGGTCTCTCTACGACGACTGGGACCTGCCGTCGTCGGTGCGCTCGTGGCCCACCGGCTGCAAGGGCGGCAGCCTGGACCTGGTGCGTGCCACCGCGTCGTCCAACAACTGCGCGTTCGCCCGCCTGCAGGCCGCCGTCGGCGGCGACGAGGTCGTGGACGTGGCCCAGCGCCTGGGCATCTCGACGCTCGACGACGACGCGGGCGACATCCCCTCGCTGACCCTCGGCGCGGCCTCGGTGCGCCCGCTCGAGATGGCCGGTGCCTACGCCGCCATCGCCAACGACGGTCGGTTCAACCCCCCTCACTTCGTCACCAAGGTCGAGGACCGCGACGGCAACGTGCTGTTCGAGTACGAGCCCACCCGCGAGCAGGCGATCACCTCCGAGGTCGCTCGACAGGCCACCGTGGCGCTCGAGGCGGTCGTCACCGGCGGCACCTACAAGGGCGGCTCCTTGCCCGACGATCGTCCGGCGGCCGGCAAGACCGGCACCAACGAGCTCGACGACGGCGGCAACGCGGACGTGTGGTTCGTGGGCTTCACCCCGCAGCTCGCCACGGCGGTGTGGATCGGCAACCCCGCCGGGTCGATCGACCTGAAGGGCGGGCGGGTGCAGGGCGGCACCGCTGCGGCCTCGGTGTGGCACGACTTCATGTTCCCGTACCTCGAGGACTCACCGGTCGTGGAGTTCGTCGAACCCGACTCCAGCGGCCGCAGCACCTACATCAAGGATCCGTGGAGCCGCTACGCCAGCCGTTCCGACAGCAGCTCCGGGTCGAGCTCGACACGTCGGTCGTCGAGCGGCTCGAGCAGCCGCAGCACGACGACCGCACCGTCGTCGGGCGCCGACGACGACGGGGACGGCGGCGCGACGGGCGGTGGCGGGTCCACCGGTGGCGGGTCGACCGGCGGGGGCTCGACGGACGCCACCAGCCCTCCGGCCGACGGCGGCTGAGCGCGCCGTCGGCTGCGCCGCGGCGCTGCCCTAGGGTGCGGGTGTGGCTGCGCTCGACGATCTGCTCACGGTCCAGGAACTCGACACGCTGCTCGATCAGCTGCGACATCGACGCGACACCCTGCCCGAGCTCGCCGAGCTGGCCGCGCTGCGCGCCGAGCTGGCCGGCGTCGCAGCGAGCCGCGACGAGGTGGCCGCCCGGCTGCACGCGGTGCGCGCCGCGCAGAAGGAGGCCGAGGACCACGCCTCGTTGCTCGAGGACAAGGCCCGCGACGTGCACGCGTCGATGTACGACGGCACCGTCGTCGCGCACAAGGAGCTCGAGTCCCTCCAGGAGGAGCACGCGTCGCTGCAGGTCCGCCAAGGCGAGTTCGAGGACCGGGCGCTGGAGCTCATGGAGCAGGCCGAGCCGATCGAGGCCGAGCTCGCCACCCACCAGGCAGCGGTCGCGCAGCTCGACGAGCGCATCGCATCCGTCGACGCCGCGCTCGAGGTGGCGCGCGCCGAGCTCGACGTCGAGCTCGACCGGGTCATCCAGCAGCGAGCGGATGCCGCCGCGGTGGTGCCGGCCGAGCTGCTCGAGGTGTACGAGCCGCTGCGCCACAGCCTCGGCGGCGTGGCCGTGGCCCGCCTGCACGGCGCCCGCTGCGAGGGCTGTCACCTGGAGATCCCTTCGGCGGAGCTCGAAGAGGTGCGGCGCGCACCGCAGGACGCCATCGTGTCCTGCCCGGAGTGCCTGCGGATCCTGGTCCGCTGACGCCGAGGTGTCGACGTCGTGCTGATCTGGTTCGTCGTCATGAGCGTCGTGCTGACCTGGTGGGTGTTCCAGAGCCCGGCGCTCGACTACCGGATGGTGGCGCTCGGGTCCGTGCTGCCGCTGGCCGAGCTGCCCTTCGGTGCCGGCCCGCTGCACTCCCTCGCGGCGCCCACCCTGGTCTTGGCGGTGGTGATGCTGGTGACCAGGGGCCGTCGCCTGGTCCGGCGCCGCTGGCTCGGCCTGCCGATCGGCATGTACCTGCACCTGGTGCTCGACCTGGCGTGGACCCGCAGCGGCACCTTCTGGTGGCCGTTCCTCGGGTGGGACCTGGGTCCGGGCACGGCGTTCGAGCTCGAGCGTGGGCTCTGGACGCTGCTCATGGAGCTCGTCGCCGTGGTGGTCGGCGTCTGGGCGTGGCGCCGGTTCGGCCTCGACGACGCGGCGCGGCGTCGACGCTTCCTGCGCACCGGGCAGCTCGACCGGGAGCTGCTCGGCGACGGCCGAGGGGCGCGATCGTGATGCCGGCGCGGTCGCTGCTCCTGGTCCGTCACGGGCGCACGGCCGACAACGCCCGGGGCTCGCTGCTCGGGCGCGCCGATCCGGAGCTGGACGAGCTGGGCCGTCGTCAGGCGGCTGCGGTGGGCCAGGCGTTGAGATCGGGTCGCTTCGGCCCGATCGCCGCGGTCGTCTCGAGTCCGCTGCGACGTGCCCGGCAGACCGCGTCGGCGCTCGGCCTCCCGGTGCAGCTCGACGACCGCCTGCTCGAGCTGGACTACGGCGAGCTGGAAGGAACCGCCGTGTCGGAGGTGCCGCCGTCGACGTGGGCGGCGTGGCAGTCGGATCCGCACTTCCGTCCTCCTGGGGGCGAGAGCCTGGCCGAGCTGGGCATCCGCGTGCGTGAGGCGTGCGTGCACTGGTCGGGCGCGGAGGTGCCCGCGGGAGCCATCGTGATGGTGAGCCATGTGTCACCCGTGAAGGCCGCAACTGCTTGGGCCCTGGGTGTGGGCGACGAGATCGCCTGGCGTTCCCACCTGGACAACGCGTCGATCACGAGGGTGCTGTGCCGCGGAGATCGCCCGGTCCTGAGCCTTTTCAACGACACCGCGCACCTGGCGGACCTCGACGCGCACCGCTGAGCGGACGTCGTCGTGCGTGCTGCGACGACGCCGGATGACCATCACCGTGGCGAGGAAAAACGCTGCGAGGGTTCCGAGGAGTTGTGCCCCGCGGCCTCTAGCGTGGCGGACATGGATCTTCTCGACGAGGAGTCGCATCGACTCCTTCTGTGGGCTGTTCGGTTGTTCGAGGTCGGGGGCACCCCGACGCGCAAGGAGCTGCGTCGACTCGCCGAGCCGCGTCGCCCCGCGGCGCTGGCGGTCGTGAGCGGCCTGTCCGGACGCAACCGCGACTTCGCCGAGAGCGCCATCAGCTCGCTGATGCGCCGCGGACTGCTCGAAGAGGTCGTCGACCAGCGCGTGGCGCCGACCGAGCTCGGCCGACTTGTCGTGAACGCACTCGGTCTGCACCCCGACGAGACGCCGTTGTTCGAGGTGCTCGACACCGACCTGCGCTCCAGCGACCCGCTGGCCTTCGCCCGTGTCGTCGGGCGCATCGCGGCGCTCGACCGGCCCATGGTCGTCGATCCCTACTGCCGGCGTGCCCAGCTCGAGTACTTGGTGACCCACACCTCGGTCAACAAGGTGCTGGTGAGCGATCGGCTCAGCGACGACGACCTCGACGATCTGGTCGCGTTCGTCGAGTCGATCCGGCAACGGGAGACCAAGCTGCGCCTGCGAGTCGCACCGGCCTCGGACATCCACGACCGCCACGTGATCAACGGCGACCGCGTGCTGCAGATCGGCGGCACCGCCCATCAGGTCGGCGGCGGCACCACGGTCGTGTCCGAGCCGGTCGACCTGGGCGAGGACGTCCGCCGGTACTACCGCCTGGTCTGGAAGCGCGCCGAGCGCCTCGCGTCGTACCGCCCGGGCCACGACCGCGCTGATCGCGTCGCGTGAGCGACGACGCTCGCTGACGGACCAGGCTGGCTGATCGGACGGCTCAGCCGTTGCCGGTCAGGTCGCCCGCACCGGTCAGCTCTGCGACGTCGCCGACCCAGTTGGCGCCCTTGGTGCGGTGGCCGCGCAGCTTGGGCAGGTGCGGCGCGTGCAGGTGGTGCTGCGAGCGCTGCGCCGGTGCCGGGGTGACCTCGGTGGTGTCGGCGGGCGGCTTGATGCGTGCCTCGCGCTCGATCTCGAGCTGACGCAGCGCGGCTTCCACCTTGGCGAGCTGGTCCTCGGTGTAGGGCAGGCGGTAGCCCTCGGCCACGAAGCGCGCCGTGTCGGCCCGGTAGTCGTGACCGGTGCTGCGGAACTCGCCGGGGCTGTTGCGCATGGCGTTGGCCGCGTCGATCATCGTCTGGACTCCCGTCACGATCGGGTACCAGCGCTGGCCCTCGGGCACGTTGCGTCCGCGGGGCTCGCCGAGCCACTCGGGCGCGCGGTACAGCAGCGTGGGGGTCATCAGCGTGATCGGATCGTTGTCATGGCTGAGCTGCACGATCCGCAGCGCGTCGCGCTCCTCGGGCGAGAGCTGCTCGAGCTCCTCCCAGCGGTCGAACACGCCCACGGTCCCCTCGGGGGTGAGCTGGCCCGGACGTGCCAGGCCTGCGGCCGACCAGCGCGCCAGCTGGGGCATGCCGAACCACAGGGCACGCTCGACGCCGTAGTGGTCGAGCCCCTCGATGCCGAGCTTCATGATCACGTCCGACGACGCCCAGGCCCCCAGGCTCTCGCCGAAGACCAGGACACGTGGGCGCTGGTCCTCGGGCATCGAGCGGATGCGCTGGTGCACCCCCCAGACCAGGTTGCGGAACTGGCGTCGACCGGCGCGCACCTTCTGCAGCGACAGGAACGACGGGTAGCGGCCGTACTGGATGCACACGGTGGCGACGTCGCCGCGCAGGAAGAGCTCGGCCGCCTCGATCATGGTGTGGTCGACCCAGCCGGTGCCGGTGGGCGACACCAGCAGGATGGTGCCCTTGTCGTAGGCGCCGGTGCGCTCCATCTCCTCGAGCGCGGTCTCGGCGCGGCCGGAGGTGTAGCGCGGCTGCTGGTTGAAGCCGACGAACACCCGCACCGGGTGGCTCGCCGGCTCACCCATGACCTCTTCGATGAGCTCGGGGGTGAGCACATCGGTCACGTAGCGCCGACCCTGCTGGCCGAGCTCCTCGAAGGGGCAGAGGCTGTCGGCGCTGCCCGACACCAGCGGCGACGTCGGGGGCTGGGCGTAGCCGGGATCGATCTTCTCGTTGGCCTGACCGACCTTGGAGATGCCGGCCCAGTAGAGCCCCGTCAGTCCAGCGGCCCAGAACGCGTTGTTGACGGTGCGTGCCAGCACGGTGTGCACGAGCCCGGGACCGAAGAAGCGCTCGAACCCTCGACGGGTGGCCTGGTGCCCGAAGCCCATGCCGGTACCGACGGCGGTCACCGCGCCGGTGACCGCGATCGTCTTGGGCAGGTTGAGCGAGAGCTGGTCGAAGTCGTCGGTGAAGAAGTCCCGCCGTTGCTGGAGGTACGAGCGGGATTTGTAGAGCGCGAAGCCGAACGCCGCGAGGGTGCCCGCCATGGTCAGCTCGGCGCCGCGACGCGTCGACGAGCCGCGACCGCGGGCGGCTGTCATCAGCTCGTAGATCACGCCGCCGGCGGCGCCGCCCTCGATCAGCTCGCCGCTCAGGCGTGCCAGCGCCGCGGGCCAGGCGGTGTCGTCCGGGTCGGGCAGCTTGCGCATGCCATAGCCGACACCCGCCAGCGCCGCGCGCACGGCGACGCGCTGGGTGAGGGAGTCCTTGTTGGGGGTGAGCCGGTTCGACAGGTAGTCGACCCGGTTGCTCGCGGCGCGGGCGCTGAGGATCACCACGCCGCTGGCGGCGCCCTGGTGCAGCGAGGTGCGCGGCATGAGCGACGGCTGCAGCGAGCGCAGCCACTGCGTGGTCTCCAACGGCGAGCCGGGGGAGCCCGAGGTGGGGGAGAAGACGTTCACGATCTTCTGGAGCTGATCGAACGACAGGAGTTGCTGCATGCGGGGGCCTCGCTCAGCCGGTGGGGCGTCAGGTGTCGAACAGGGTATCGGCGACCGAGCCGGACCGAGCCGATGGCTCAGGCGCTGGGGATCGCCTCGTCGGTGTGCTGCTGGCGTGCCAGGAACCGCAGGCGGGCGGCGCGTGCATCCCAGGCGTAGACGACCGCGGTGCCGGCGATGCGGTCGTGCAACGCCCGTCGGTGCCGTCCGGTGATGATCGGCACGAAGCCGAGACCCAGGGTGAGGAAGCTGAGCGGCAGGGCGAGCGTGCGCAGCACGCCGTTGCGCACGCTGGCGCGGGAGCCGTCGGCCTGCACGACGCGGATGCCCAGCAGCGCCATGCCGAACGTCTTGCCGCTGACCGACCAGGGGTACGCGTAGTAGAGGAAGAGCCAGCCGACGAAGAGCAGCCCGGTCACCGCAGGCGCGGGCTCCCAGGTCAGCTCGCCGGCCGTCACCAGGTGCACGACCCAGGTGAGCACCGCCGTGGTGATCGCGAACGCCGCGGTCGCCACGCTCTGGTCGACCGCGAACGCGGCCAGGCGCGTCACCGCACCCGCGTAGTGGCCCTGCTGGTTGACCGCGAACGTCGGGTCGCTGCGCTGGCTCATCCGGGCACCCTGTCGTCGACGTGGTCGGGCACGATCTCGGCGTCCACGATGTCGGCCTCGTCGAGCGGGGTCCTCCCCGGAGCGGGCAGCGCGAGGTGGGCGTCGATCAGCAGCGGCGGACCGGGTGACAGCTCGGCCGGGTCCCGGCGCAGCACCCGGTTGGCGAGCCGGGCGATGAAGTTGTCCATGCCCACGCCCTGGCTGCGCACCACGTCGAGCGCCTCGGACGCGACGCCGCTGGTCGACTGGGCGATGATGCTGCCCAGCTCGGTGTTCGCCACCAGCGCGTCCATGTCGAGTCGTTGCACGAGGGCGTTGATGTCGACCTGACCCAGCAACTGGTCCAGGTCGATCTTGCCGAGCAGGGCGTTCAGGTCGAGGCGGTCGAGCAACGCCGCCAGGTCCACGGACGCGAGCAGGGCATCCATGTCCAGTCGGGTCAGCACCTCGTTCAGGTCGATGCGCTCGAGCACCGCACCCAGGTCGAGGCGCCCGAGCAGCGCATCCAGGTCGACCGAGGCCAGCAGGGCGTCAAGGTCGACCCGCCCGATCAGCTCGCCGACGTCGACCTGCGAGACCAGGGCGTTCACGTCGACCTGCGCCACGAGCGCGTTCACGTCGACCTTGGACACCAACTCGTCGACGTCCACCTTCGCCACGACGGCACCGACGTCGATGCGCTCGACGAGGCGGTTCACGTTGATGCGGTCCAAGAGCGCGTCCACATCGATCGCGGCGAGGATCTCGTTGATGTCGACCGCCTGGACGACGCCGGGGGTCGCCTGGCGGATCGCCTGCTGCGCGGCCGGCACCCCTTCCTCCTCGATGCGGGCCCGCACCTCTTCGCCCTGGCGCGCCAGCGGTCGGGTCAGCCAGCGGGCCGCACCCTCGACGACGCGGCCCGGCGTCGACGAGCCGACCGCGTCGGCCAGATCGCCCGCGGTGCGCGTCGCGATCGCGGCGGCGCCGATCGCGGCGTTGACCCCCCAGTGCTCGTCGTCGTGGCGGCTCGCCACGTCCTCAGGGTGCTCGGCCGTGGCCGCCGGGTCGCTCGGTTCGGTCGACGCGTCGTCCAGGTCGTCCCGCGGGGCATCGCTCACGTGAGCATGATGGCGCAGCCGAGTGGGTCGGCGCACCACCCCGAGCGGGTGAGGTGCGTCGCGGCGAGGCTCATCGCGAGGCCCGCCGGAGCCGGAAGGCCGTGGCGAGCACACGTCGGCGCACCGGCTGGATCCGATCGGACGACCACGGTGCCGTCGGCGGTTCCACCAGGGCGCACAGGCCCAGCAGCGCGTCGTCGTAGTTCACCCTCCAGCCGCGGAAGTCCTGCCAGGCCTGGTCGCGGTCGGCGCGCAGCGGCACTCCTCCGGCGGCCAGCTCGTCCCACGCTGCGTCGAACTCCTCCCGCGTGACCGAGATCGGGCCATCGGGCTGTGGCGCGGGGTCGTAGGGGATGAGGAACTGGTCCGCCACCTCACGCAGGCTGAGGAACCCCGAACGCAGGCACAGCGCCGCGGAGGGGCTCCACGTCACGTCGACCGAGGACTGCACGAGCGCCGCGGCGTCCAGGATCGCGCCGGCCGAGGTGATCCAGTTCCGCTGCGGGCCCGAGCGGAAGTACACCAGCGACGGGTAGGACGAGTGGGTCTCCTCGACCTGGGAGAACCAGTCCTCCCACTCGCGCCAGGTCGAGTCCATGGCGCCGAGCGCCCCGATGTCGTGGTGGCGCTGCACGAAGGTGACCGCCCAGGGCGGCTGTCCGGCGCGACTGGAGGACTGGGCGACGAGCAGCTCGCGTTGCGAGTAGGCGCCGTAGATCGCCGGCAGGAACGAGATCAGCAGCCCCACCAGTCCCAGCCCGAGCAGGGCCTCGACGATCTCGACCAGGCGTGCGGGAGCCGGTTCTGCACTGACGAAGCCCAGGGTCGTCAGCGACGAACCCGACACCTGCAGCGCTTGCATCCACGTCAGGTCGCCCAGCGCCCAGTGCAGCGGCGTGAAGCCGATGATGACCAGCGCCGCCCAGGTGCCGGCCAGCAGCACCAGCGACGCGGGCGCGTACCGGCCCAGGATCCGCTCGCGCCGCGCCGCCGACGCCCGGCGCAGCGGCAGGTCGAGCACACGCCGGACCGACAGGAACACCAGGGCCGTCAGCACGGGGCGTTCGCCACGGGGGACCACGACGGTGCGCAACGCGGACAGCAGCACCGCGCCCACCAACCAGAGCCCGGCGATCGTCAGCAGCGTGGCGCCGACGGCTCCCGCGGCTCCCGCGGCGTCGGTCACCGGTACCTGGGCATGGAGTCGTGGACGAGTCGCATCGGAGCCTCGGGCCGGTCGGATCCGCAGGAGGACGGCGACGGTACCATCGTCGCCGGGGCCGACCCGAGGGAGCTGCTGTGGATCTGGGAATCGCTGGACGACGGGCCGCGGTCGCCGCCGGCACCGCGGGCCTGGGGCTGGCCACCGCGCAGGCGCTGGTGGACGAGGGGGTCCGCGTCGCGGTGTGCGGCAGGGATCGGCAGCGGCTGGACGCCGCGCTCGAGCAGCTGGGCGCGCAGGCGGTCGGCGTCGTGGCCGACCTGGCGACGCCGGGTGCGGCGGCGACGTTCGTCGACGAGGCCCAGGCTGCCCTGGGTGGTGCGCTCGACATCGTCGTGGCCAACGCCGGCGGGCCCCCACCGGGCGCGCCGAGCCGCACCTCCCTGGACGGTTTCCGCGCGGCGTTGGAGCTGAACTTCCTGGCCACCGTCGACCTCGTCCATGCGGCGCTGCCGTCGATGCGCGCCAACGGCTGGGGTCGGGTGCTCGCGATCACGTCGATCGGGGCCCGCCAGCCGATCCCGATGCTCGCCGCGTCCACCTCGGCGCGAGCGGCGACCACGGCGTTCATCAAGAACCTGGCGACCGAGGTGGCCGCCGACGGGGTGACGGCCAATACGATCCAGCCGGGCAGCCACCGCACCGCCCGCATGGAGCAGCTCGGCGGCGAGCACCTCGAGGAGACCCTGCGGGGCATCCCGGCCGGTCGGTTGGGCGACGCCGCGGACTTCGGGGCGGTCGCGGCGTTCCTGTGCAGCGAGCGGGCGGCGTTCGTCTGCGGCGCGTCGCTCGTGGTGGACGGCGGCGCGAGCAAGGGCCTGCAGTGACCTCGCAGGGACCGGCGCTGCGCAGCCCGGTGCTGACGTTCCTCGGCGCCGCGGGCACCGTGACCGGCAGCCGGTTCCTGCTCGACACCCCTCGTGCGCGGGTGCTGATCGACTGCGGTCTGTTCCAGGGGCTCAAGCACCTGCGCCTCCGCAACTGGGAGCCCTTTCCGGTGCCGGTCGACACCATCGACGCGGTGGTGCTGACCCATGCCCACGTCGACCACGTCGGCTACCTGCCGGCGGTCGTGCGCGACGGCTTCGCCGGCCGGGTGCACGCGAGCACGGGCACGGCGTCGCTGGCGGGCATCGTGCTGCCCGATTGCGGGCACCTCCAGGAGGAGGACGCCGAGTACGCGAACCGCCGGGGGTTCTCCAAGCATCGCCCTGCGTTGCCGCTCTACACCCAGGCAGATGCCGAGGCGGCACTGGAGCGCATCGACGCCCACGACTTCGGTCACGAGGTGGAGGTGGCGCCCGGCGTGCACGTCACGTTCCGCCCGGCGGGGCACATCCTCGGGTCGTCGGTCCTGCACGTGCGCCTTGCCGACCACGGCGATCGCACCGTGGCGTTCAGCGGCGACCTGGGTCGAGGCTCGCATCCTCTGCTGGTGCCGCCGAGCCCCGTCGGCCGGGCCGAGGTCGTGGTGGTCGAGTCGACCTACGGCAACCGGCTCCACAACGACGCCGCCGGCGACGAGCAGTTCCGCACCGCGTTGCACGAGACGCTCACCCGGGGCGGCACCGTGCTGATCCCGGCGTTCGCCGTGGACCGCACGGAGGTGGTGCTGATCCGCCTCGGGGAGCTCATGCGCGAGGGTCGGGTGCCGTCGGTGCCGGTGTTCGTCGACTCGCCGATGGCGCTGCGGGCCCTCGAGGTCTACCGGGCCGCGATCGCCGGGGGTGCCGAGGACGTCGACCCGTCGCTCGTCGGGCGGGCGGACCCGTTCGATCCCGGGGGACTCGTCGAGGTCCACGACGTCGAGGAGTCCAAGGCCCTGGCGGGCATCGACTACCCGTGCATCATCGTGTCGGCGTCGGGCATGGCCACCGGTGGCCGCGTGCTGCACCACCTGGCTCGCCTCCTGCCGGATCGGCGCAACACCGTGATCCTGCCCGGCTACCAGGCAGCGGGCACCAGGGGCCGGCTGCTTGCCGAGGGCGCCGGCGAGATCAAGCTGCTCGGCCGCTACGTCAGGGTGCGCGCACAGGTGGTGCCGCTCGGGTCGTTCTCGATCCACGCCGACGCCGACGAGCTGGTCGCCTGGGTGGGCACCGCCGAGCCGGCGCCGGAGGTCGTGCACGTGGTCCACGGCGAGGCCGAGTCGGCCGCGGAGCTGCGCGACCGGCTCGAGCATGATCTGGACCTGTGCGCGTCGGTGCCGCGCCACCTGGAGCGCGTGCGTCTCGACTGACGTGCGCGACGCCGACACGTCCGTTCCGTCGGTGCTGCAGCTCAGTCGGCGGTGCAGGTCCGTCGGTGCCGCGGCTTCAGTCGGTGCCGCGGAGCGCGGAACGGCCGATGGCGTCCACGGCGGCGTCGGGGGTGTCCACCAGGTGCAGCTGCGACAGGTCCGTGGCGTCGATCAGCCCGCGCCCGACGAGGTCCGCCTGCATCCAGTCGAGCAATCCCCGCCAGTAGCCAGAGTCCACGAGCACGACCGGGAACTGCGCGATCTTGCGGGTCTGGATCAGCGTGAGCGCCTCGAACATCTCGTCCAGCGTGCCGAACCCGCCCGGCAGCACGACGAACGCGGAGGAGAACCGCACGAACATCAGGCGTCGGGCGAAGAAGTAGCGGAACTCGCCGTGGCGGTCGAGGAAGTCGTTCGCCCGCTGCTCCTCGGGCAGCTCGATGTTCAGCCCGACCGACGTCGCACCGGCCGCCTGTGCGCCTCGGTTTGCAGCCTCCATCAGGCCAGGGCCGCCGCCGGTGATGATCGAGTAGCCGGCCCGGCCCAGCGCATGGGCGCAGTCGACGGCCAGTGCATAGGTCGGGTCGTCGGGTGTGATCCGGGCAGAGCCGAAGACCGCCACCGCCGGACCCAGGTCGGCGAGCAGCGCGAACCCCCCAGCGATCTCGTCACGGATCCGTGCCAGGCGCTCGCGCTCCGCCGGGTGCTCGGCGGGCAGGAGCGGGATGTCGAGCAGCTCGGCGTCCGCCGTGCGTGCCCCTGGCTCGGGCGGCGGGGCTGGTTCGTCGGGCGTCATCGCAGGGCGATCGTAGGGGCGCCGTCGCGGCCGGGGCTCGGTCTGCCGGGGCTCGGTGTTCCGGGACGGTGCGTTCGGGCTCGGCGTGGCGGGGTCAGCTGCGTGCGCGCTCGTTGCGGTCGGCGGTCGTTGCGGCGCCGGCGCTGCGGTCGTCGTCGAGCACGACTCGGATGCCGGAGGCGAACCGGAGCGCGACCAGTCGGTCGTCGGAGATCATGCGCTCCACGACGTCGGTGGTCACCCCGAGTCGGGCCGCAGCGTCGGTGAGGCTCAGCAGCTCCATGGCGACCCCGTCGGCCGCTGGCGGCGCTGCGTTGAGCACTCGCGCCACATCGGTGCGAACGCAGTGGTTGACCTCGGCAGGACCATCCGTACCATCGGACTCGACGGTCATCGCCGGGCGAGCCGGGGGATCCGGCGATGACCGTCGTTCCGCCTCGTGCGCGCCACAGCGCCCGCTGCTGCCTGTCGCGGGCGCTGTGACTGCATCGACTCGGGAGTTGGGCCCCGGTCGTGCCAGGGACCTCTACCCGGACGGCCGACCGGCGATGCCGACGCCGCGCGGGTTCAGGCGCGAGGGATGCCGCCGAGCAGGATGATCAACAGCAGCCCGACCCCGATGATCGGTCCGACCACACTCAGGTAGGCCTGCAGCAACCCCTCGCCGGCGCCGGGCCCGCATCCCGTCGTGGCCAGCACCACGCCGACCAGCAGCACCAAGAACGCGCCACTCCGTGCTCGTCGCATCGAATTCCCCTCCCTCGCGGCACCGAGGTGGCGCCGCACGAGGACCCTACCCAACCGTGCCGGGCCCGTCGCTCAGAACCGTCGCGCGCGGAAGCGTCGCGCGCTCGGGTTTCGGTGTCACACCCCCTCGCTACGGTGCGCAGTGATGTTGGACGCGGCGGCACCACCCGACCTGAGCGACGTGGCGGCCAGGGCGCGCACCATGTTGCGCCTGGCCGACAGCGGCGCGCGGGCGCTCGCCGCCACCGACACCTCCGAGCTGTCGTCGGACGACTTGCGTGACCTCGCCAGCTCGGTGGAGCAGCTCCGTCGTTTCCTCGACGCCGCCCAGGCTCACGTGCTGGTCGAGCTGGACGCGCAGCGTGTGACCGAGCTGCGCAGCGGACTGTCCACCTCGAAGTGGCTGGCGCGGCGAGCGGCGCTGCCGGTGGGCGCGGCACGGCAGCGGCTCACCGTCGCCCATCGCCTGGCTGCGCTGCCGACGGTCGACGCGGCGCTGACCGAGGGTCGCATCGGCTACGACCACGCTCGGGTGCTGACCGACGTGGTCAACCACCGCAACCTCGACGCCATCACGCCGGTGCTCGACGACCTGATCGACGCTGCTGCGGGCACCGTGTTCGGCCGCTGGCGGGCCGACGTCACCGCGCTGGCAGCGCTGCTCGATCCTGATGGCGCGCACGATCCCGCTGCGGACGTCGAGGCGAACACGCTCACCCTGTCGCCCTCGGACCGCTTCGTGCTCGGTCGCTTCGAGTTGGCGGGGGAGCGGGCCCTCACCGTGCACGACACGCTGCACGCCGTCGCCGACGAGCTGTTCCACCAGTACCACCAGGACCGCGAGCAGTTCCCGGAGCTGCAGATCCCCCCTCGGTCGACGTTGCTCGCGCTGGCGCTGGAAGAGGTGTGCCGGCGAGCGCTCGCGGTCGACCGCTGCTCCACCAAGGCGCCGCGGGTGGAGGCGACCCTCACGCTGCACACCGACCTGCCCGGGTGCGGATGCGCGCAGCACGGCGCAGACGTGGACCTGCAAGATCCTGCGCTGCGTGCGGTCGCCTGGATCCACCACAGCATGGGCTCACCCCTGCCTGCTGCGACCCTGCCGTCGTTCCTCTGCGACGCGACGTTCTACGCGGTGGTGGTCGACAGCCTCGGCGTGGCCACCGACCTCGGGCGTGCGTCCCGCACCGTCACGCCCGCACAACGGCGCGCGCTCGTCGTGCGCGACGGCGGCTGCGTCTTCCCGGGCTGCGACTGCCCTGCCACGTGGACCGACGCCCACCACGTCGCCGAGTGGACACGCGACGCCGGTCGATCCGACCTCGACAACCTCGTCCTGCTGTGTCGACGTCACCACCGTGTCGCCCACCGTCAGGGTTGGACGGTGCACCTGGGCCAGGATGGCTGGACCACCTGGACCAGCCCCACCGGTCGAACCCGGTCGGGTCAGCGGCACCAGCAGCAACGAGCCGGGCCCTGAGCCCGGCGGTCCTCGTCTCATCGGTGTCACATCGGGCCCCACGGCCCTGATCGGCGCGTGCGCGTGACGACGGATCAGCTGGCGAGCAGCGCCAGGTTCCACAGCGGGCTGCGCGACGCGTGGTCGATCGCGGTCACGACCACGATGACGGCGAGCGCAGCCAGGGCGACCAGCACGTCGACGCGCACCAGTCGCTGCGACGAGGAGCGGCGTCCGCCGTCGTCGGTCGCAGGGGCGGTGGCGGTGGCGGTCGGTGAGAGTGCAGTGGTCAACGCAGGTGCTCCAGGCTCGGGGGCACCCTCCGTTGTACGCCCCTGACGGGCAGGTACAACGGAGACGTTCTACCCACGCGTGCCGGCCGGTGGTGTCGGTGAGCCGGCCTGTAGGCGGGATTCTGTTCCCGGGTCCCTTGCGGGGGTCCCGTTCGGTGACCATCCATCTCTGCGGCCTACCCGTGGGTGCCGTGGCGCTCCCGGGGGAGTGCCTCGGCGGACGAGCCGCCCGTGCCCACTGCTCGGCCTTGCTCCGGGTGGGGGTTACCCAGCCGCCGAGATCGCTCCCGACGCTGGTGCGCTCTTACCGCACCGTTTCACCCTTGCCTGTGCCCGCACCCCGAGGGGTCCGGGCCATCGGCGGTCTGCTCTCTGTTGCCCTCTACCGTCAGATCGCTCCGACCTGGCTCTCGCCAGCACCCTGCTCTGTGGAGTCCCGACCTTCCTCGACCTCGTCCCGAGGGACGCTGCCGCGGTCACCCGACCGACTCACCGACCCCCACAGTGTCGCACCCCGGCTCGGCGTCGGACAGCGCACCGCGCCGCCGGGCGCCCCGGTGGGCTAGGAATGCGGGCGACGAGGAGGTGCCCATGGGGTGCGGATGTCTGGTTGCGCTGTTGGTCTGGCTCTCGCCGCGGTTCGCGCTGGTGATCATGCAGCTGTTCACCGACAAGCTGTCGATCGCCATGGACTCGTTCCTGATGGGGGCGCTCGGGTTCGTGTTCCTGCCCTACACGACCGTCTTCTACGCGCTCTGCTACGCGCCGGGCCTGGGCGGCGGCGTCAGCGGGTTCGGATGGCTGCTCGTGGCGCTCGGGTTCCTGCTCGACCTCGGCTCGTGGTTCGGCGGCGGCAAGCAGGCCCAGAACCGCCAGGCCACCGCTTCCTGAGCAGTCGCTGCGCGTCGACCGCCGGACGCGCCGACGGCCGACCGGAGATCGGTCGGCCGTCGCTCGGCGTCGGATGGTGGCCGTCGCCGTGGTCCCGGGGGTGATGGCGGAGTGACCCCGGGGCGGGTCACCGGCGAGGGGGCCGCGCTCCGCCCTCGCCGGTCGAACGTCGTTCAGCTCTGCGTGGTGAGGCCCAGCACGTACTCGCCGCGGTCGTGGTCGAAGCCGATCTGGACCCTGGTGTCGTGCAGCACCGCTCCGTGAGCGGCGCGACGCAGGATGGGACCAGCGACATCGGTGGTGCTCGACCACTCGACGTTGCGGAGCACTGAGGCTGTTGAGGTGGTGCAGCTGTTGCTCATGACCAGTCCTACGGCACGCCATGCAATGGTGTTGAGCGCAACGGGACCGATGTCCCACTCGAATGAACCATCCGGCCCAGCAGGGGGCCGAGTCGCCCAGACGCCCCAATTCCGCCAGATCGGGGCCCTTCCGGGGCCCGTGGAGGCCTCAGAAGTCGAGCGCCGACAGGTCCGGGAACCACGCCCGGGAGCGCTCGACCGCCTCGTGCCAGCGCGCTCGGTCGGTGACCTCACCCGGCTCCACCCTCTGACGGGGTGCCCATGTCGCCGCAAGGTCGTCCCACGAGCCCCAGACGCCCGTGGCGAGCCCCGCCAGGAAGCCGGCGCCCAGCGTGGTGGCCTCGAGCACGGGCGACACCTCGACGGGCCGCTGCGTCGCGTCGGCCAGGGCCTGCACGAACACGGGGTTGGCCGACATGCCGCCGTCGACGCGCAGCGCCTCCAGGCGCAGCTCGCTGTCCTGCTCGGCCGCCTCCACCAGGTCCGCACCGCGCTGCGCCACCCCTTCGAGCACTGCTCGCACCACGTGCGCAGCCGACGTCCCACGGGTCAGCCCCAGCAGCGCTCCGCGGGCGCCGTAGTCCCACACCGGGGTGCCCAGGCCCATCAGCGCCGGCACGTACACGACACCGTCGGTGTCGGGCACCGACGCCGCCACCTCGGCAGAGGACGCGGCGTCGTCGATCAGCCCGAGGTCGTCGCGGAGCCACTCGACGTTGGTGCCCGCCGAGAGCATGACGGCCTCGACGCCCCACACGGTCTCGCCGCCGGCACGCCAGCACACGATCGGGAACGTGCCGCCGCCGCCCCTGGTCGCGAACGCGGCGCGCTGGGGTCCGACGCACACGTCGAGCATGCCGCCGGTGCCGAAGGTGATCTTGGCGCTGCCGGGGCGCACGCACGCCTGGCCGATCAGCGAGGACTGCTGGTCGCCCGCCAGGCCGCAGATGGGTGGCGCGCCGGGCAGCGCGGTCGCAGGAGCGATCACGCCGGTCGAGTCGACCACCCGCGGGATCATCGACGCAGGGATGCGGAGGCGCTCCAGCAGTCGGTGGTCCAGATCCGCGGCATCCAGGTCCAACAGGCCCCAGATCGCCGCGTTGGTCTGGTCCGCGACGTGCTGGGCTCCCTCGGTCAGGTTCCAGACCAACCACGAGTCCAACGTGCCGAAGCACAGGTCGCGGCGCCGTTCGGGGTCGTGGGTGTCGAGCAGGTGTGCGACCTTGGTCGCCGACTGGTTCGGTGCCAGGCGGAAGCCCTCGGCGTTGAGCACGAGGCAGTCGCCGACGGTGCGCAGGTCCTGCCAGCCCAGCGCCGGGCCGATCGGTTCCCCGGTCGCTCGGTCCCACACGACCGTCGAGGCCCGCTGGTTCGAGATGCCGACGGCCTGCACCGCACCGACGGCGCCGTCGTAGCGCTCCAGTGCGTCGCGCGCGCATGTCAGCGCCGCGTCCGCATAGGCGACCGCGTCGAACTCGACCAGGCCGGGCATGGGGCTGTCGGGCAGCGTCGCTCGATGCACCTCGTGTCGCACAGAGGCGTCGGGGCCGACGATGGCGGCCCGCACGCCGCTCGTGCCCGCGTCGATGACCAGGATCGCCATGTCAGCTCCCTCCGTCGCTGCTCGCCGAGCCGGGTGGCGCCTGCCACCGCCGGGCGAACATCCCCCCGAGCATCCCGCAGGTGGCCATGAGCAACGCGGCGAGGGGATAGCCGAGCCAGTTGATCTCGTCGCCACGCAGCACTCGCAGGACCACGCCCAGCGCTTGCGCGACGACGTAGGCGGCGGCAGCAGCCGCGGCCGCGTGGGGCAGGCCGGCTCGGGAGCTGAGCCGGATCACCGCCCATCCGCCTGACGCCCCGCCGAGCAGGATCAGCCCGAACAGCAGCAGGACCAGCGGCGAGGACGCATCCTCGCCGTCCGCGACCAGCACGTTGTTGAACACCGCGACGGGCAGCACCACCACCAGCGCGGTCACCGCGCCGCGCCACACCGCCTGCAGCGGTTCCAGGTCGGGCAGCACGACCTGGCTCACGGCAGCCCGACCGGTCCGAACCGCGACGCGATGCCGAGCTTGCCCGGGTTGAGGATGCCCTGGGGGTCGAGCGTCGACTTGAGATGCGTCAGCAGCTCCGCGCCCAGCCCGAGTGCCTCGGCCATGTAGCGGCCGCGGTTGATGCCGACGCCGTGGTGGTGCGAGAGCGAGCCGCCCGCCTCGAGCACCGCACGGGTGCCCGCGTCCCAGACGGCGCGGTAGTACCGCTCGATGCCGTCCTGGGTGGGCCGGTCCTGTGCGTCGCGCTCCGGTGGCTTGCCCGCGAAGGTGAAGTACAAGCAGCCGCCGTCGAGGTACGAGTGGCTGCAGTGCGCCGAGACCGCCAGCGTGCCGTCGACCGCGTCGATCGCCCGGAGTGCGGCGTCGTAGGCCCGGGGCAGCACGGACCAGGGCCCCGACACCTCCATCGTGTCGACGACCAGCCCGTCGGTGATCAGCCGCTCGAGCGCGGCCACGTCGTTGCGCTTCGCGAGCCAGTGCTCGGCGAGCGAGTCGTCCAGCCGCTCGCCACCGACACCGCCGCCCGCTCCCGACATCTCCTCCTCGACGATCGAGAACACGGCGTCGACGATGTGGGGGTCACCCTCGTCGATGACGATCACGACGTTGCGGTCGGTGCCCACCGCGTAGTTGCGATCGGACTCGATCCCGTCGTAGAGGCGCAGCACCGCAGGGGTGGCGCCCCGGCGGATCAGCCGACGGCACAGGTCCAGCCCGGCGGTGAACGACGGCAGCGACCAGACGCCGCGTCGCTCGTAGACGGGAGCGGGGTGCACCCGCAGCCGAGCCCCGGTGATCACGCCGAGCGTGCCCTCGGAGCCCACGAACAGCTGGGTCAGGTCGGGCCCGGTCGCGCTGGCGGGGAAGCCGCCGGTGTGCAGCGTTCGCCCGTCGGCCAGGACCACGTCGAGGCCGACGACCATGTCCTCGATCTTGCCGTAGCGGGTGGACAGCTGACCTGCGCCGCGACAGGCGATCCAGCCACCCACGGTGGACAGCGCCATGGACTGGGGGAAGTGCCCGCTGGTGAGCCCGTGCTCGGTGCGCAGCTCGTGCTCGAAGTGGTCGCCGAAGGTGCCGGGTGCGACGTCCACGGTGAGTGAGACGTCGTCGACCGAGCGGATGCCCGTGAGCGCACACAGGTCCAGCACCACTCCGCCGTGCAGCGGCACCGAGGCGCCGCACACGCCCGAGCGACCACCCGCAGCGGTGACCGGGATCCCGACCCGGTTGCAGATCGACAGCACCGCCGCCACCTGCTCGGCGTCGGTCGGGCGGGCGACCACGGCGGCTCGCGCCGCCACCTGGCCCTGCAGCGCCCAGGTCATCGCCAGGGGCCACCAGTCGCGGCTCGCCTCGGCCGTCGACGTCGGGTCGTCGTCGACCACGGCGCACACGTCACGGAGCGCAGTCAGCACCGCGTCGGTCACCCCCACGTGCGAGCCGAGGCGTCGTGAGGTCACCGAGGCGGCACCGCCGGCGAGCGCGATCGGCGGGGTGGGTGCAGCGGGCCCGAGTTCCATGTGCGCGGAGGCTAGCGGTGCCGCGGAGCTCAGGCCTCGACCGCGAGCAGCGGTGCGAGGTGCGTCTCGGGCAGTCCGCCGACCTGTCGCTCGTGGGCCAGCTCGGCGCGGTACTCCTCGACCGACGCGGCGGCCTGCTCGTCGCTCCAACCCAGCTCCGGCGCCATGAGCTCCGCGACCGCCGACGCGGCGTCGCCTGAGTCGTCGCGTCCGAACAGCTGCGCCCTCGTGCGCCGCGACAGCACGTCGCCGACCGAGCCCGCCATCTCGTGGCGCACCGCGAACAGCACCTCGGCGCGCACGTAGGGCAGCCCGACCACGATCGGCTCGCCCATCGAGGGGTCCTGCTCGATCATCGCCATCAGCACACGGGCCTCGCCGCCGTAGCGGCCGCCCAGGTGCTCGCGCAGCTCCGGGGTGATCGACGGGTACGCCTGGGTGGTGGTGTCGAGCGTGTCGAACCCGGCCGCGCCGCGCAGGCGCAGCTTCTTGGTGACCGAGCGGCCGACCTGGGTGGCGCCGGGGCGCAGGGTCAGCACGTCGTCCACGATCTCGTCGACGGTGTCCGCCGCCATCTCGCGGTAGGTGGTCAGCTTGCCGCCGGTGATGGTCACCAGGCCCGAGCGGGAGCGAGCCACCTTGTGCTTGCGCGACAGGTCGGCGGTGCGACCGCTCGCGGCGGCCTTCACCAGCGGGCGCAGGCCGGCCCAGGTGCCGACGATGTCGTCCACCGTGATCTTCTCGGTGCTGGCGCCGTTGATGGCGCTGAGCAGGTACTCGATGTCCTCGGGTGTGCACTGAGGATCGTCGACCGAGCCGTCGTAGTCGGTGTCGGTCGTGCCGATGTAGGTGAAGTCGCCCTGAGGGACCACGAACACCGACCGGCGGTCCTTGGGCACCGGGATCACCGCAGCGACGCGGTTGCGCACCTTGTGCCACGGCACGGTGATGTGGATGCCCTTGGCCGGTCGGATCGAGTCCGGATGGGTGCCCTCGTCCATCGCCCGGATGTCGTCGGCCCACACGCCGGCGGCGTTGACCACCGAGTGCGTGCGCACGGTGAACTCCTCGCCGTCCGCGCGCACCACCAGGCCCTCGACGCGTCCTCCGGCGTCCTTGACCACACCCGCGGCCGAGACCCGGTTGGCGATGGTCGCGCCGTGCTCGAGCGCCGCGGTGCGCAGCAGCGTGAGCACCAGCCGGGCGTCGTCGGCCGCCGCGTCGTAGTACAGGTAGGCCGACACGAGGCGCTCCGACGGCAGGGTCGGCATGTACTCGAGCGCCTCGTCGTGGGTGAGCCGCTGGTGCAGCTTGCCGATGCGCAGCCCGCCGGTGAGGTCGTAGCCCCACATCGCCGAGCCGAGCAGGCGGGCGATCTTGGCGGGGATCACGCCGTCCTTGCCGAACATCGGGATCAGGAACGGCAGCGGCTTCACCAGGTGGGGCGCGTTCTGGAGCAGCCGTTGGCGCTCTGCGAGCGCCTCGTAGACCAGGCCGATCTCGCCCTGCTGGAGGTAGCGCAGACCGCCGTGGACCAGCTTCGAGGACTTGGAGGAGGTGCCCGATGCGAAGTCGTTGCGTTCCACCAGGGCTGCTCGCAGCCCCCGGGACGCGGCGTCGAGCACGACGCCGGCACCCGTGACGCCGCCGCCCACGACGACCAGGTCGAAGGTCTCGTGACGCAGCGCGTCCAGTGAGCGGGAGCGGACGAACGGTCGAGGAGTCACCGCCACAGCCTACGCAGGCGCCAGGGTGCCGGCCCAGACGCCTGAGCCATGTTCAGTCATTCGACCTCACTGATCACGCCGAGTGGTCTCCCTTGCGGCGGCCGTCACGCTCCGTGGCATCTGACGGCGCGTCAGCATGTTGCGATCGGATGTCGGCCGTCGTCGAATGTCGCTTGGACAACCCGGGACGGCACGGGCAGAATCGGGCGCCATGGACCGCGACTGGGTGAATCGTTCCGCCTGCAAGGGCCTCGACCCCACGATCTTCTACCCCTCCACCGACGAAGAGGCCGACGAGGCCAAGGCGGTCTGCGCGGAGTGCCCGGTGCAGGGCGACTGCCTCGAGCACGCCATCGGCAACCGCGAGCACAACGGCGTCTGGGGCGGCGCGACCGAGCGGGAGCGCCAGCGGATCATCCGCCGCCGCCGCCGACTGCGTGCCATGGGCAGCCCGACCGAGGGCGTCGGGCTCGAGGTCCTCGGCGCCGCGCGCTGAGCCGAACGCCGGCACCACAGCAGCGGCACCACAGCACCGGAAGAGGGGGACACATGGGGGCGTTCGCGGAGATCGGCGCATGGCCAGGGCTGCTGCGCCAGCTCACCAGGGGAGAGGACCTGGACGCCGCGGTCACCCACGCAGCGCTCGACCACGTGCTGGCCGGTGAGGCGACCGACGCGCAGATCGCCGCGTTCATCGTGGCGCTGCGCATGAAGGGCGAGTCGGCCGACGAGGTCGTCGGGCTGGTCCGCGCCATGCTCGCCGCGGCGGCGCCGCTCCCGCTCGAGGACCCCTCCTCGACGATCGACCTGGTCGGCACGGGCGGCTCCTCGGCGCTCGGCGGGCGCGCGTTCAACGTCTCGACGATGGCCTCGGTGGTCGCAGCGGCCGCAGGTGCGACCGTCTGCAAGCACGGCAACCGCAAGGCGTCCTCGGCGTCCGGTTCGACCGACCTGCTCGAGGCGCTGGGCGTCGAGGTGGAGCTCGACGGCCCCGCGGTGGCCTCGTGCGTGCGTGAAGCGGGCGTCGGGTTCGCCTTCGCCCGGATGTTCCACCCGTCCATGCGCCACGTCGCGCCGGTGCGCACCGAGCTGGGCATCCCCACCGTGTTCAACGTGCTCGGCCCGCTGTCGCACCCTGGCCGGGTCACCCGTCAGGTGCTCGGGGTGTCCGACCCTCGCCTCATGGAGCTGGTGCCCGAGGTGCTGGTGCGCAAGGGCATGGACCACGCGTGGGTCGTGCACGGCTGCGACGGGCTCGACGAGCTCACCACCACCGGACCGACCCGCGTGGTGGTCGTGCGCGACGGTGAGCTGCACGAGCACGAGGTCACGCCCGAGTCGGTCGGGCTCGCACCCGCGCAGCTCCAGGACCTGGCGGTCGGTGGCCCCGAGGAGAACGCCGCAGCTGCCCGTGACGTGCTCGAGGGTCGCCCCGGGCCGGTGCGCGACATGGTGGTGCTCAACGCCGCTGCAGGGCTGGTCGTCGCCGATCTGGTGGACGACCTGGCCGACGGCGTCGTGCGTGCCGCAGCGGCGATCGACGACGGCGCTGCGCTGCGTGTGCTCGGCGAGCTGGTGGCGGTGAGCCGAGCGGCAGCCGCTGACGTCGAGGGCGACTGACACCGCGACGCGCTGACGAGGGCCCGGCGCCGGGGGAGTAGCATCCGGTCATGGACACGCCTGGCACCAGCGAGACCGCGACGCCCGCGCCGACGCGCTACCGCTGCACGGCGTGCGGCAACCTCACCCGATTCGAGGTGACGCTGACCCGCCGCACCCGGGCGTTCCACCACTACACCATCGGCGGCGAGCTGAGCATCGAGGACACCGAGGTGCTGGCCGAGGACGTCGAGTCGGTCGTGTGCCGCTGGTGCGGCACCGCCCAGTCGGTGGTGCAGGTCGATGCGGACGAGCTCGATGCCACCGACGTCGACGCCGCCTCCGGGGTCTGAGCCCGCCGTCGGGCAGGACTGGGCGCCGGAGCTGCTCGGCCCCGCCGTCGAGCGCGCCGTGCAGGTCGCCCGCCGCGACGCCAGGACCCGTGGCGCGCCCAGCCCGCCGACGGCGATGCGGCCGGTGCTGGGATTCACCAAGAAGCTGCCCCCGCGAGCGGTGCGCTCGGTGCGCGACGCGCTCGATGGCGACGGTGAGTTCCGTGAGCGTGTGGCCGACGGAGCGCTGGAGTCCGAGTTGGGGCGCCCCTCCTGGTTGTTCCTGACCCGCCCCGACGGCTGGGAGCAGGAGCTGGCCGTGTTCGCCGACGCCGTCGCCGAGGAGCAACGCGACACCGACGCCGCCCGCTCCGATGCGGACGCCCGGCGGCGCGCCGAGCAGCTCTCCGACACCGCCGAGCGGCTGCGCGCCGAGCTGGCGAGCAGCCGTGATCAGCTGGCGTCGATCGAGTCCGCCTTGGCCCGTGAACGCGCCGCCCATCTGGAGGTGGCCGCCGCACGGGACCGGCTGGCAGCGCGCGCCGACGAGCTCGAGGCGGAACGTGCGCGGGCGGTGCGACAGCTCAAGGCCACCGAGGCCACATCGACGGGCCGACTCGAGCAGCTGCGTGCCGCCCAGGCGCAGCTCGAACCGCTGCGCTCGAAGGTGACCGAGCTCGAGTCGCAGCTGGCATCGGGCCCGGGCGAGTCCGAGCCGGCGCCAGCACCGCCGATGACGCCGGTGCCGGACGCCGGTGCGGACCTGGTCGAGCTGCGGGCATCGATGTCGGCCGCGGTCGGCCGAGCCGCTCGCGCCGCGGCCGAGCTGGGCGACGCACTCGCCTCGGCGGCCGCCGTGCTCGTCGAGGACGCCTCGAGTGTGCCGGTGCCGAGCGGCGACGTGGCGCCGGCGCGCCCCGCGCCCGCAGGCTCCGTGGCGGCCACTCCTGCAGCCCGGCCGCCACGGCGGGTGCCGGTGCGGCTGCACTCCGGGGTGCACGACGGCTCGCCCGAGGGCTTGGCGCAGCTGCTGGGCGTCGACGATCTGGTGGCCATCGTCGACGGGTACAACGTGACGATGGAGGGGTGGCCCTCGCTCGACCAGCAGCAGCAGCGGGAGTCGCTGGTGTCGGCGTTGGGTGGCCTCCAGGCGCGGGTGCCGGCCACGTTGCACGTCGTGTTCGACGGTGCGGCCGACGGGCGGCGCCCGAGCGTGGCCGCGCCCTTGCCGGTCCGGGTGCACTTCTCCGCCGAGGGGGTCGAGGCCGACGACGTGATCCTCGACATGGTCGCCCGTCTCCCGACCGACACCGCAGTGCTGGTGGTCAGCTCCGATCGCCGAGTGGCCGACGGTGCCCGGCGCCTGGGCGCCAACGCAGTGCGCTCATCGGTGCTGCTCGAGCTGCTGCGTCGATGACGGCCAACGGCGCCGACGACCTGCTCGAGCGAGCGCTGTCGGCGGGCCAACGAGCGGGGATCGACCACCTCGGCGTCTGCGACGCCGCGCCGTTCGACGACACCCGACGGGTGCTCGAGCAGCGCGCCGCGGCCGGGCTGTCCGCCTCGATGCAGTTCACGTACCGCAACCCTGCGCGGTCCACCGACCCCGCTCGCACCCTGCCGACGGCGCGCTCGTTGGTGGTCGGTGCGCTCGGCTACGCCGCCCCCGTGCCACCGCCGCCGGCGGGACCGCGAGGTCGCGTGGCGCGCTACGCGACCGAGGACCACTACGCAGCGCTGCGCCATGGCTTGGAGCAGGTCGCCGGTGTGCTGCGCGACGCCGGGCACCAGGCCCGGGTGCTCGCCGACGACAACGCCCTGGTCGACAGGGCGGCCGCGGTGCGCGCCGGACTGGGCTGGTACGGCAAGAGCGCCAACGTGCTGGTGCCCGGCCACGGCAGCTGGTTCGTGCTCGGCAGCGTGCTCACCGATGCCGTGCTGGGCGGTGCAGAGCTGGGCGGACGTCCCGAGCCCGTGGCCGATGGCTGCGGTGCGTGCACCCGTTGCCTCGACGGCTGTCCCACCTCGGCGATCGTCGCGCCGGGCGTGGTGGATGCGCGTCGCTGCCTGGCGTGGATGGTGCAGGACACCGCGGACCTGCCACGAGAGCACCGGGTCGCGCTCGGCGACCGGGTCTACGGCTGCGACGAGTGCCAGGAGGTCTGCCCGCCGTCGCGTCGTGAGGAGACCCGGGTCACCCTCGTGACGCCGACCCCACCCGACACGGCGTGGGTGGACCTGCTCGAGCTGCTCGAGGCCGACGACGACGAGCTGCTGGCGCGCCACGGTCGCTGGTACGTCCCGCAGCGCGACCCCCGGTACCTGCGTCGCAACGCGCTGGTCGCGCTCGCCAACTCGGTCGCCGAGCACGCGACCGCCGACCCGCACGATCCGCGGCTCTGCGAGCTGCTCGGTGCCGCGCTGGACAGCGGCGACACGATGCTCGTGGGCCACGCCGCATGGGCCGCGTTGCGCATCGGGCGCGCCGACCTGCTGGAGGTGGGCGAGCGCGTCCACGATCCGGCGGTTCGGGCCGAGCTGGCGCACTGGCCCGACGGCGCCGCCCGCCGCGAAGATGGACCTCGATGACCGCCGGGTCGCCGGAGGGGCGAGCACGCCGACCGACCGCTGCCGAGGCACGCGCCGAGGTCGAAGCACGCCGCGGCGAAGAGCGCGCCCAGCGCGGGGCCGCCATGCGCGAGCGCTTCGGCGACGAGCTGCCCGGGCGCGGGATCATCGTGGTGTCGTGGCTGTGCACCGCGGTGTTCGCCCTGTCCGCGGTGCCCGCACTGATCGACCCCGACGATGCGGTCGCCGTGTTCTTCGGGGTGTCGGTGGTCCTGTTCCTCGCCGGATGCGCCCTCTTCATGGTCGACCTGGTCCTGGCCGCCTCCCGATCCCGTGACGACGCCATGGGCATCGGTGGGTTGTTCTTCCTCGCCGGCTCCGCCCCGCCACGGGTCCAGCGCCACCTGCTGGGCTCGCTCGCCGTGCAGGTCGTCGTCGCCGTCGTCGCCGCGGCGCTCGACCCCTTCACCCCGCTGGCGTTCGGGACCCTGGTGCCCACCATCGGGCTGGCGTTCTGCGGCCTGTGGGCGGTGCGCCACGGCATGTTCCCGGCGCGGACCTCGTGACGGGGTCCCCGGCCCCCGATGGCACCCGGGTGCTGCTGTTCACGGGCAAGGGCGGCGTCGGCAAGACGACCACCGCGGCCGCCACTGCGGTCCACCTCGCAGCACAGGGCCGCCGCGTGCTGGTCACCTCGGCCGATCCGGCGCACTCGCTGGCCGACTCGATGGCCGTGCCGCTGCACAGCGACCCGACCGAGGTGCTGGCGGGGTGCTGGGCCCAGCAGCTCGACGCCCGACAGCGCCTGGAGGAGAGCTGGAGCGACCTGCGCGAGTGGCTGCTCGCCGTGTTCGACTGGGCGGGTGTGGCCGCGATCGAGGCGGAGGAGCTCGCGGTCGTGCCCGGCCTCGACGAGCTGTTCGCCCTGACCGAGCTGGAGTCGCTGGTCGCCTCGGGGCGCTACGACACCGTCGTGGTCGACTGCGCGCCCACCGCCGAGACGATCCGGCTGCTGTCGTTGCCCGACGTGCTCGGCTGGTACATGGAGCGGCTGTTCCCGGCCTCGCGTCGCCTGACCCGGATGGTCGGCCCGGTGCTGCACCGCTTCACCTCGTTGCCCGTGGCGGACGAGGCGGTGTTCAGCGCAGGGGAGCGCTTCTACCGCCAGCTCGACGGCGTGCGGCGCATCCTGGCGGACCCCGCGGTGACCAGCGCCCGACTGGTGGTGAACCCCGAGCGCATGGTGATCGCCGAGGCCCGCCGCACCTACACCTATCTGTCGCTGTTCGGCTACCAGGTCGACGGCGTCGTGGTGAACCGGGTGCTGCCCGACGCCGCCTCCGACCCGTGGTTCGACGCCTGGCGCGCGACCCAGGCCGAGCACCTGGCGGCGATCGACGACAGCTTCGCCCCGCTCCCGGTGTTCCGGGCCGAGCACACCGGCAACGAGGTCGTGGGGCTCGAGGCGCTCGAGCAGCTCGGCGAGCGCCTCTGGCAGGGGACCGATCCGTCGCGACGCCTCGTCGACGACCAGCCGCTGCGCATCGTGCGACGGGATGAGGACGTGGTGCTCTGCGTCGAGCTGCCGTTCGCGGACCGCGACGAGGTGGAGCTGACCCGCAACGCGGACGAGCTGTTCATCGCCCTGGGGCCCCACCGGCGCAACCTGGTGCTGCCCGACTCGTTGCGTCGACGCGACCTGCGCTCGGCGACGATGGTCGACGGTCGGCTGGAGGTCGTCTTCTCGCCCCCGAACACCGACACGGCGCCGCCCCGGGCGGCGGCATCGGCCGCATCGACGGCGGTGAGGTGACCTCCGGCGCACAGGATGACGTCGGGCGGCCGAGCGGCCATGATGGCGCCATGGACGACCCCCGAGCCGCCGACGGCGTCGAGCACCTGCAGGCTGCGGCACGCGAGCTGCTGCTGGCCGCACGTTCCTTCCTGAACGTCGTCGAGGAGGTCGTCGAGGATCCCGAGCGGTTCACCTCGGCCGCGACCGGGGTGGTGGAGCTCCTCCGTGACGGCCTGGGTGGCGCCGTGCGCCCGACCTCACCGCTCGAGCCGTGGGAGCGCGTCGCCTGGCAGGACCCGGATCTCGCGGGTTCCGATCCTGCGACCGGACCCGAGCCCGACTCCGAGCCCGAGTCCGAGCCCGAGCCCGAGTCCGAGCCCGAGTCCGAGCCCGAGTCCGGGGCTGACGCAGCAGCTGCGCCCGGGACCGGGACCCGGACGGCGCCCACGCGACGGCGGGTGAAGCGGATCGCCGTCGACTGAGCGCGATCCTCATCGGGGTCGGCCCGCTGCCGACAGGTACCCGAGGTCCCTGATGAGAGTCGTCCGCATCGACACACTCGCGCCCGGAGGCGCATCGCTCGACGTGCACCCGCGCGTCACGTTGCTGCGCGGCACGTCGCCCGAGCTGCGTCGACGTCTCGAAGCGGTGCTGCGTGCCCTCGCGGGGCACGGCACGCTCGACGAGTCCGGGGTGATCGAGGTGAGCGGCGTGCAGCTGGCGCTGGACCCGCCGACGCTCTCGCAGCTGCAGCTCGACGGCACCGTCGACCCCGTGTTGCGCCTCGCGGCCGGTGGCGGCGCTGCGACCCGCGCTCCCCGGGTGCCCGATGTGGTGGTGGTCAGCAGCGACGAGGCCGCCCTGCGCCTGCAGCTGCGCGAGGTGACGACTGCGCGCACCGCGCTCGGGCATCGCATGGACCAGGCGCGAGCCGGGCTCGACTCGTTCTCGACCGCCGCACTCGAGGTGTGCCTCGGCCAGATCGACGCACTCGAGGCGCGCCGGGCGTCGCTGCGAGTGGACTGGGAGCGCGAGCACGGCGAGCGCGATCGGCGACAGGCCGCGGCCGAGGCGCAGCTGGTCTCGCTGCGTCACGTGTTGGAGCGCACTCGTGCAGCCGCGGCGCTCCGCGACCAGCTGCGCGTCGACCTCGAGGACCTTCGACGCTCGGCCGACGCCACCGAGCCGGACCACGCCGCCCGCCAGCTCGCCGCGCAGCTCGCAGCAGCCATCGCCCGGGTGCGCGAGCTCGACGAACGCCACGTCAGCAGCACCCGACGGATGGACGAGCTGGCGCGAGCGACGGCGCAGGCCGAGGCCGAGGTCGAGCAGTCGGTGCGGGGCCCGCAGGTCGACCGCAGCGTCGTGCAGCGCCTCGAAGCGGTGCGCGACGAGATCTTCGCCGTCGACGACCGTCAGCGCGGACTGGGGGCGACGCGCAACAAGCGGCGCCTGGCGGAACTGCGCTCCGAGGAGGCGATCCTGTTGGACCGCCTGGGCTTCGACACCTACAGCGCGTTCGTCATGGGCATCCCGTCGGTGCGCGCCGAGCTGGAGCGCGAGGCGCAGCGCGACGCTGCGCGGGAGGCCATCGAGTCGTTGCGTGCCGACACCGCTCGGCTGCAGGCACAGCTCGCCGACGACGCCGCCGAACGAGAGGACGCAGCGCGGCAGCTGCATCGCCTCGCCGCCGAGGCGCTGTCGCTCACGGACCCCGGGGCGCAGCTGCCGAGCGCCGCCCAGCTCGCACGCGACGTCGCCGCCGGCGGCGCCGGTGCCCACGCGCTGTCGGAGCACATCGCCCGACTGCGGGAGCGCACCACCATCGACCGCAACGCCTGGGAGTCCGCCGCGCAGCGGATCTCGGCCGTCGTGTCGCAGCTGCAGTCGTCGATGACCGCGGTGGAGATCCCCACCGGTCCCGTCGTCGTGGCGCCGCTCCTCGACCCGCCGCCGCAGTCGTCGGACGACGACGCGGTGCGCAGCGCACAGCGGTGGCTGTCGTGGCTCGACCACCTCCGCACCTGGCTGGACACGAGCACCGCGACGATCGCCGACCTGGAGCGACGGCGCACCGACGGCGACGCGGCGCCCGATCCGCACCGCATCGAACGCTGGGCCGAGGTGGAGGCCGAACTGGACCAGGCGCTCGATCGGCTGGCAGCGGCCCAGGAACGGGTGCGGGCGCACGAGGCGGCGACCGAGCTGCTCGCATCGCTGCGTGTCGAGGAGCTGGGGCTGCGTGAGCAGGAGCGAGACCTGCTCCTGCAGATCTCCCAGGCCGACGCAGCGGTGGTGCCGCCGGCGCCTCGGTCGGCCCTCGCTGAGCCCTCTCGGGACGGCGGCACCCCACCGCCGCCCCCGGATCCGGCGCCGGCCGACCCGGTGGCGCTGGAGTGGTCGGTGGTGTCGCGCCTGGCGCGGCAGCGCACGGCGTCGTTCGTCGGCACGCTGCCGTTGTTGGTCGACGGGCTGCCGGAGGACCCCGAGGCCGCCGGTCGGGTGCTGGAGCGGCTGGCACGCATGTCCGACCTGATCCAGGTCGTGCTGCTCTGCGACGACGACCGGGCGGCGGTGTGGGCCGATGCCCTGGGCGACGGCGCCCGACGCGTCGACCTCTGAGCCCGGCGGTCGTGGACGTCGCCCGGCCGCATCCTCCAGCAATGGCTCGCACCGCTCGCGTGTGATCGACTTCGTCGCCATGACGTTGACTTCACCCCGCTACATCGGCGTGGACGTCGGGGGCACCAAGACGTTGTCGGTGCTGGTCGAGCTGCCGCCCCACGGCGGTCACCCGATCGTGCTGGACCGGGAGCTGCTGCCCTCGCGAGCGGACTCCGACGAGGCCGTGGGCATGATCGTGCAGGCCGTCACGGCGCTGATGGAGCGCGCTGCGACCGTGCCGGCGGCGATCGGCGTCGGCCTCGCCGGCTTCGTGGACCGCCACGGGATCGTGCGCAGCGCGCCGAACACACCGGGGCTGGTGGGCATGGACGTCGCCGGGGAGCTGGGGCTGCGCTTCGACCTGCCGACCCTGGTCGACAACGACGCCAACTGCGCCGCCGTCGCTGCGCACCGGGTGGTCGCCCGCGACGTCGACAGCCTGGTGGCGGTCACGCTCGGCACGGGCATCGGTGGCGGGGTGGTGCTCGACGGTCGGCTGCTGCGCGGCGCCAACGGCTTCGCAGGCGAACCCGGCCACATGGTGATCGACCCCGACGGGCCCGAGTGCCCCTGCGGCCAACGGGGGTGCTGGGAGACCTTCGCCTCGGGCACCGGCCTCGGGCGGCTCGCCCGCGAGGCGGTCGCGGCGGGTCGTGCGCCGCGGGTCCTCGCCGCCGCGGGCTCGGTCGAGGCGGTGCGGGGCGAGCACGTCACCGATCTGCTGCACACCGGTGACGACGGTGCGCTCGAGGTGTTCGCCCGCTTCGCGGGCTACGTGGCGTTGGGCATCGCCAACCTGATCCTGCTGCTCGATCCCGAGGCGGTCGTGATCGGCGGTGGCCTGAGCGCCCACGGCGAGCTGCTCGAGCACCTCGTCGGCGCCGAGCTCGACACGCGCTTCGCCACCTCGGTGCGACATCGCAACGTGAAGATCCTGGTCGGCCCGGGAGGCCCCGAGTCCGGCGCCATCGGCGCGGCGATCCTCGGCGCCCACCGCCAGGCCGGCTGAGCTGCCCGTCGCGCTGGCCCGCCCGTCGCGCCGGCCCGCCGTTCCGGGCGGTCCGCGCCGGGAGGGTACCGTGCAGGCATGGAGTTCCGCCGCATCACCTCGCTGCCGCCGTACGTCTTCACGATCATCGACAGCCTGAAGGTGGCCGCCCGGCGCGACGGGGCCGACATCATCGACCTCGGGTTCGGCAACCCCGACCTGCCGTCGCCGCAGATCGCCGTCGACAAGCTCTGCGAGGCGGCCCACAACGAGCGCAACCACCGCTACTCGGCGTCGCGGGGCATCCCGAAGCTGCGCCAGGCCGCGGCGGACTACTACCAGCACCGCTTCGGCGTCGACATCGACCCCGACACCGAGGTCATCTCGACCATCGGCGCCAAGGAGGGCTTCAGCCACCTGATGTGGGTGCTGCTCGACCAGGGCGACGCCGCGCTCGTGCCCAGCCCGAGCTACCCGATCCACATCTTCGGGCCGCTGTTCGCCGGCGCCAACGTGCGCGAGATCCCGCTGGGCACCGGCGACGAGTTCTTCGACAACATGGTCGAGGCCTGGGAGTACTCGCACCCGAAGCCCCGCGTGATCGTGCTGTCGTTCCCGCACAACCCGACCACGACGTGCGTCGACCTGGCCTTCATGCAGCGGGTGGTGGACTTCGCCCGCGAGAAGGAGGTCGTGCTGGTGCACGACAACGCCTACGCGGACCTCGGCTTCGACGGCTACCGGCCGCCGTCGATCCTGCAGGCCGAGGGTGCCAAGGAGGTGGCGGTCGAGCTGTACTCGATGACCAAGTCGTTCTCCATGGCCGGCTGGCGGGTGGCGTTCATGCTGGGCAACCCCGAGGTGATCGCGGCGCTCGCCAAGCTCAAGAGCTACCTCGACTACGGGACGTTCCAGCCCATCCAGATCGCCGCGACCGTCACGATGAACGAGCTGGCCGACTTCCCCGTCGAGGTCAACGAGATCTACCAGAAGCGTCGCGACACGCTCTGCAGCGGCCTGAACCGGATCGGCTGGGAGATCGAGCCGCCGATGGGCACGATGTTCGCCTGGGCGAAGATCCCCGAGCCGTACGCCGAGATGGGCTCGGTCGAGTTCTGCTCGTTCCTGGTCAAGGAGGCCCAGGTGGCGCTCTCACCCGGCGTGGGCTTCGGGCCCGGCGGTGAGGGCCACGTGCGCTTCGCCATGATCGAGAACGAGCAGCGCGTCAACCAGGCGATGCGCAACCTGAAGCGGGCGCTGCCGAAGCTCGGCTGAGTGCGGCGGGCTCAGCGGGCTCCGATGCCCTCCATGCAGAAGCTCACGACCATCTCGGCGACCTCGTCGGGATCCTGGCCACGGCTGCCGATGAAGACCCGCGTCAGGTGGTTCGCCACGCCGAGGATCGCGTGCGCGAGCACCTCGGGGTCGCGATCGGGGATGCGCCCGAGCACGATCGCCTCCTTGAGCGGGGTGACCGCATCGTTGACCAGCACCCGCTGGCCGGCCTTCATCGCCCCGTTGAACGCCGCCTCGGTGCGGGCGAACTCGAACAGCCGGCGCAGGTCGTCGTGCGAGGCCAGCCAGAGCACCGCGGCGCGGATGCCCAGCTGGATGCGCTCGACGGGGTCCTCGACTCCTTCGATGCTGCGCTGCTGGGTGCGGCGCATGTCGTTCTGCGCCGTGCGGAGGATCTCGGTGAAGAGCTCCTCCTTGGACTCGAAGTACCAGTAGAAGACGCCCTTGCCGACCCCGAGGCCGTCGACGATGTCGGCGACCGAGGTCGGGTGGTAGCCGTCGGACGCGAAGCGCGTGGTGGCGTAGGCCAGGAGCTGGGCACGCCGCTCCTTGCCCCGCTGGGTCAGCCGTCGCGCCATGCCCAGCACGCTACCAACGATCCTTGACCGATCGGTCAACTCCACATCGTGAGGAGATCGATGGCGAGGACGGGGCTTCACCGGGCCGAAACAGCCCCGTCACCGTCCGTGGCTAGGGTGACGCGGTGCCTGCTTTCGTCATCCGCGTCTGGCTGCCCGACCGCCCGGGCGCCCTGGGGTCGGTCGCCAGCCGCGTCGGAGCGGTGAAGGCCGACGTGATCGGCATCGACATCATCGAACGTGGAGCCGGCCGAGCGATCGACGAGCTGGTCATCGACCTCCCCGACGGCGACCTGGTCGACCTGCTGCTCGCCGAGATCGGCCAGGTCGAAGGTGTCGACGTGGAGAACATCCGCCCGCTGGCCGGCCCTCCTCCCGACCCTGCGGTCACCGCGCTCGAGGTGGCCCGACGGGTGCGCGACGCGGGCTCCGACAGCCTGCAGGTGGTGGTCGACGGCGCCGTGCAGCTGCTCGGCGCCGACTGGGCGGCACTGGTCGACACCGGTGGCTCGCGGCTCATGGCGGTCAGCGGCGACGACGTGCCTGCAGAGGGTTGGCTCATCGCGTTCGTCCAAGGCGCCACCACCGAGGGCGCACCCGTCGACCTGCAGGAGCTGGCCGTCGCGCCGCTGTCGTCCGCAGGGTTGGCGTTGGTGGTGAGCCGCAACCACTCACCGTTGCGCGGACGCGAGCAGCAGGTGCTCGAGGGCCTGGCCGCACTGCTGTAGCGGCGGAGCGCTCAGGCGCCGGCCCAGTTCCGGGAGCGGTCGACCGCTCGTCGCCACTGTGCGTAGTGGTCGTCGACCCCGGATCGCTCCGGCGAGGGCTCGACGCGTGCGTCGGCACGCCAGCGGCGGTTGACGTCGTCCACCGTGTCGAACAGGCCGACCCCAAGGCCGGCCAGGGTGGCTGCGCCGAGCGCGGTCGTCTCCGCCACCGCGGAGCGGGCGACCGGCACCCCCAGCTGATCGGCCTGGATCTGCAGCAGGATCTCCATGGCCGCCGCCCCGCCGTCGACACGCAGCTCCGCCAGCGGCTCGCCGGACACCAGCGTCATCGCCTCGACCACGTCGCGTGTCTGGTAGGCCATCGACTCGACCACGGCCCGCGCCAGGTGTGCCCGCCCGACGCCACGGGTGATGCCCATGACCGTGCCCCGCGCGTACGGGTCCCAGTAGGGCGAGCCCAGACCGGTGAACGCCGGCACCAGCACCAGCCCCGCGCTGTTGTCGACCGACGCCGCGAGCGGGCCGACCTCGGCGGCGTCGTCGATCACGCCCAGCCCGTCGCGCAGCCACTGCACCGCGGCGCCGGTGACGAAGATCGATCCCTCCAGGGCGTAGTGGGTGACCAGCTCGTCACCTCCGGGGAGTCCGAGCATGGCGGCGGGCACCGTCCATCCGACGGTCGTGAGCAGGCCCTCGGCGGGGTCGGGGCAACGGCTGCCGATGTTCATCAGCACGAACGAGCCCGTCCCGTAGGTGTTCTTCGCCATGCCCGGGTGCACGCAGGCCTGCCCGAACAGCGAGGCCTGCTGGTCGCCGGCGATCCCGGCGATCGGGATGCCCGCCGGCAGGCCGCAGCCGTCGACGGTCCGTCCGAACTCACCGGCGGAGGGACGGACCTCGGGCAGCGACGAGCGGGGCACCCCGAACAGCTCGCACAGGTCGTCGGACCAGACGTGCTCGCAGATGTCGTAGAGCATCGTGCGACTGGCGTTCGACGTGTCGGTGACGTGGCTCGCGCCGCCCGTCAGGTTCCACACCAGCCAGCTGTCGATCGTGCCGAACGCCAGGTGCTCGTCGGCCGCGACCCCACCGTGGCGCAACAGCCACTCCATCTTCGTGGCCGAGAAGTACGGGTCGAGCACCAGTCCCGTGCGCCGACGCACGTGTTCGAGCTCGCCGGCCGCGGTCAGCTCGTCGCAGCGCTCCGCCGTTCGACGGTCCTGCCACACGATCGCCCGGGCGAGCGGGCTGCCGCTGCGGCGGTCCCACGCGACCACCGTCTCGCGCTGGTCCGTCACCCCGATCGCGGCGATCGGCCGGTCGAGCGACGCGTGCAGCTCGGCGAGCACGGTGCGGGTCACGTCCCAGATCTCCGACGCGTCGTGCTCGACCCAGCCCGGCTGGGGGAAGTGCTGGGTGAACTCCCGGTAGGAGCGGCCGATCGGCCGACCGTCGGCGTCCACCGCGAACGCTCGCACGCCGGTGGTGCCGGCATCGATCGCGACGATCACGGGGTCGTGTGCTGCTTCGCTCGACATGGCGACACAACCTACGCGGGCGGCGCCCGGACGGTGCGCCCGCAGGTCGTAGTGTGGCGCCATGCGGATCGGCGTGTTGACCTCGGGTGGCGACTGCCCCGGCCTGAACGCCGTCATCCGGGCGTTGGTGCGCAAGGCCGAGCGGGTGCACGGCGCCACGGTGCTCGGGTTCCGCGACGCGTGGCGAGGTGTGCTCGAGGACGACGTCGAGGAGCTCACCGTCGAGTCCTGCCGCGGCATCCTTCCCCGAGGCGGCACCATCCTCGGCACGTCGCGCATCCAGCCCTACCAGTACGACGACGGGGTCGACCGGGTGCGCCACGCCATGGCCCGCCACGGCGTCGACGGCTTCGTCGTGATCGGCGGCAACGGCTCGTTGAGCGCGGCTCGCGACCTCCAGCGCGACGGCATCAACTGCATCGGGGTGCCCAAGACGATCGACAACGACATCGACGCGACCGAGCTCTGCTTCGGGTTCGACACCGCGGTGCACGTCGCAACCTCGGCGGTCGACCGGTTGCACACCACCGCCGAGGCGCACGACCGCGTCATGGTGCTCGAGGTCATGGGTCGCGACACCGGCCACATCGCGGTGCGCGCGGGGCTGGCCGGGGGAGCGACGCTCACCCTCATCCCCGAGGTGCCCTTCGACATCGCCGAGGTGTGCGACGCCCTCGTGCGACGCCACGCGGGAAAGAGCTTCGCCTCGATCGTGGTCGTGGCCGAGGGCGCGGTGCCGGTGCCGGGAACGCTCGATCTGGAGGAGTACGAGGTCGATCGGTTCGGCCACGCCCGCCTCGGTGGGATCGGCCAACGCGTCGCGTCCGAGATCGAGGGTCGCACCGGTCTCGAGGCCCGGGTCACGACGCTCGGCTACGTGCAGCGGGGCGGAACGCCCACCGCCTTCGACCGGATCCTCGCCAGCCGCTACGGCGTCGCCGCGGCGGACGCCGCCGTCGCCGGCGCGTGGGGCCAGATGGTGGCGCTGCAGGCCGATCGCATCGTGCACGTGGAGCTGTCCGACGCCGTCGATCGCACCAAGACCGTCGACCTCGAGTTCTACGAGCAGGTGGCCCGGCCGTTCTTCGCCTCCTGAGGCAGCCGGTCCGGGGTACCCGGTCCGTCGGAGGCTCGGTCAGTCGGAGGCGCTGGGCTCGCAGGTCTCGGCGAGCTCGGTGCGGCGAGCCTCGAGGTCGGCGGCTGCTGCCGGCGACAGTCCGGCGTCGGCCACCTCGTCCTCGCTCGCCAGCAGCGAGGCGAAGTCGCACGCGGTCACCACGGTCGTGTCGCCGCGCAAGGGCGAGCTGACGGTGAGCGTCTCGCCGTCGACCTGGAACTCGAGCTGGTCGACCGAGCCCTGCTGGGTGACCGTCAGCACCATCTGTCCGATCGCTTGCTGGCGCGAGAGCCCCACGACGTTGTCGAACTCGCTCGACAGGTCGACGGTCAGGCGCGAGCCCTCGCGTGACGTGTCGAGCACCTCGGTGCCGGCGGGGATCGAGGTGCCGAGCCCGTCCTCGGTCGGCGGGGTGGTGAGCGCCGACAGCAGCGTCGACGGCGTCCGGTCCGGCAGGTCCTCGAGCGCCGGGAGCAGCGCGCCTTCTCGCACGTAGTACAGGACCGCGGCGAGTCGGCCCTCGGTGGGAGAGTCGGCGATCGTCGTGGTGCTCGCCTCGGACTGCAGCGCACGTGGCTCGTCGTCGAAGCCGACGCCGCAGCCGGTTCCCGCCAGCGCCAACGTCACCACCAGCGGTGCCACCATCCGCGATGCGCGGCCTCGGGCCGAGCGGCTCACGACGAGCGCTCCCCGCTCGAGTCGATGCGGATCGCCGGCAGCTCACCGGTGAGCGCGAAGGAGTCCGCCTCTTCCCGGGAGACCGACGCCAGGTCGTCCCAGTCGTCGTCGCTGCCGGCGGCGCCGTCGGCGAGCAGCGGCAGCTCGACGACGAAGCGCGCGCCCTGACCGCCGTCGTGGCGGTCCTCGACCCACACCCGACCGCCCTGCAGGCGTGCGTGCTCGGCGGCGAGCGCCAGGCCGAGCCCCACACCCATGTCGGTGCCACGGCTGCCGCCCTGGTCGCCGCGGTTGAAGCGGTCGAAGATCCGGGTGCGCTCGGCCTCGGGCACCCCGGGCCCCTCGTCCTCGACGGCGATGCGCACGGTCGGTCCGTCGAGCGCCACGTCGGCATCGTCGGCGTCGGGGTCGTGGCGCTCCACGTACACGGCGGTCGCGCCGTCGGCGTACTTGGCCGCGTTGTCGACGAAGTTGGCCAGGATGCGCATCAGTCGCCGCTTGTCACAGGACACGACGACGCCGTCGAGCGCGGCGTCGGACTCCACCGGGATCCGGTCACCGGAGGTGGCGCGCACCGCTGCTTCGACGGTCGGCACCAGCACCACGTCGTCGAGCTCCAGGCGCACCGCGCCGGCGTCGAAGCGCGAGATCTCCAACAGGTCCTCGACCAGCTGGGTGAAGCGCTGCATGTCCAGGTCGAGCAGGTCGAGTGCCTGCTGGGAGCGCTCCGACAGCTGGTCGCGGCTGTTCATCAGCACGTCGATCGAGGCGTTGAGCGTGGTCAGCGGCGAACGCAGCTCGTGGCTCACGTCGCTCGCGAAGCGAGCGTCGCGGTCGATGCGCTCCTGGAGGGCCGAGACCATCTCGTTGAAGTTGGCCACCAGCGGTGCCAGGTCGATGTCGTTCGCGTAGTCCTCGTAGTCGATGCGGGTGTCGAGCTGACCCAGCGCGACCGACTCCGCCGCCTCACCGATGCGTCGCAGCGGCAGCAGCGCGTAGCGGCTCGCCCAGAAGCCGAGGGCCATCGCCAACAGCGTGGCGAGCGCGGTCACCAGGATCAGCGTCAGGCTGAGGGTGCGCACCGCCGCCTGGATGTCGTCGAGCTGGTTGACCTCGAAGTACGACGCGTCGCTGTCGGGCAGCGGGATGCCCACCGCGACGAGCGCCTCGCCGCCCGACTCGAAGCGCATGATGGCGCTCTCGCGGTCCTCCACGACCCGCTCCAGCAGCGCAGGGGGCAGCGTGTCCACGCCGAAGCGTGGGTCGATGCTGACCGGCAGCGGCGAGCCGTCGTCGCTGGTCGTGATGAGCGACGGCACGCCGCCGTCGGGCAACGAGCTGAGCAGCGTCTGAAGTTCGGCGGGGTCGGCGGCGACGGGGTTCTCCAGGCCGCCGCGGATGGTCTCGGAGTTGTCGAGGGCCTGGCGGGACAGCGCGTCCTCCCTCGTGGCCAGCAGCGTGTTGCGCGCGACGGTCACGGTGGTGACCGACAACACGACCGACAGCAGGAGGCCGACGGCGGCGACCGCGAGCGTGACTCGTCCGCGCAGACCGATCTGCAGGCCCCGCACGAGCGACGCCCTGCGGTCCTGCGACGGTGCAGCCGCGGGGCTCACGACTGGATCTTGTAGCCCAGGCCGCGCACGGTCACGACGTGACGGGGGTTGGCGGGGTCGGGCTCGACCTTCGTGCGCAGCCGTCGCACGTGCACGTCGACGAGTCGTCCGTCGCCGAACACCCCATGGCCCCACACCTTCTCGAGCAGGTCCTCGCGGGAGAACACCTTGCCGGGTTGGTTCGCCAGCTCCACGAGCAGGCGGAACTCGGTCTTGGTCAGGTGGATCGGCTCGCCGTCACGGCTGACCACGCCCTCGGAGGGGATGATCTCGAGCTCGCCGAAGCGGAGCCGGGGGTTGCCCGGCTGGGTCGGGCGTGCACGGCGCAGCAGCGCCCGGATGCGCGCGGAGAGCTCCTTGGGCTGCAGCGGCTTGGTCATGTAGTCGTCCGCGCCCGCCTCGAGACCCGCGACGACGTCGTGGGTGTCGGCCCGGGCGGTCACCATGATGATCGGCACGTCGCTGCGACGACGGATCGAGCGGCACACCTCGAACCCGTCGATGCCCGGCAGCATGATGTCGATCAGCACCACGTCGGTGGGCGACCGGTCGAAGCTGACGATCGCGTCCTCGCCCGTCTCGGCCTCGTCGACGGTCCAGCCCTCGTCCTCGAGCGCCAGCTTGACCGAGCCACGGATGCGCTGGTCGTCCTCCACGTACAGAATTCGAGTACCCACGGCCCCATTGTCGCCCAAGTGGGCGACCCGACGGTGCCCGGCGGCCGCGTCGAGCGCTCGGGTGGTCTACATCGAGGCCGCGTCGCAGGCCACCAGGAGCTCGCGCAGCTCGTCGAAGCGGTCCGGGTGTGCCACCAGCACCGACTCGGGGCGCACGGGACCGCCGTCGATGGAGCCGAGCCGGGCGCCGGCCTCGCTGGCGATGAGCGCCCCCGCAGCCAGGTCCCACATGGCGAGGCCGACCTCGTAGTACGCGTCGACGCGACCCGCGGCGACCGAGCAGAGGTCGAGCGCGGCGGCGCCCATGCGGCGGATGTCGCGGACCTGGGGGATCACCGCTGCGAGCACCGCACCCTGGCGGGCGCGTCGGGCGGGGTCGTAGGCGAAGCCGGTCGCCACCAGCGACGCCGACAGCGGGGCGGCGGGCCCGAGCCGCAGCGGCCGGCCGTCGCACCACGCACCCCGGCCGCGGACCGCGGCGTACGTGCGCCCGTGGGTCGGGTCGGCCACGACGGCCACCAGCGTCTCGCCACCCCTGGAGGCTGCGATCGAGACGTTGTAGCCCGGGTGGTCGTACACGTAGTTGGTGGTGCCGTCGATCGGGTCGACCCACCAGGTGACGGCATCGGCCGAGTCGTCGTCGCCGGCCCGGCCGCCTTCCTCACCGACCACGACGTCGTGGGGGCGGTGGCTCACGATGACCGCCCGGATCAGCCGCTCCGAGGCGGTGTCCATCTCGGTGACCATGTCGGTCGGGGTCGACTTGAGATCGACCCGGAAGACGTCGGGACGGCGGGTGTGGATCAGGTCCACTGCTGCGGCTGCAGCGGCGTGGGCGATGGCGAGCAGCTCGTCGAGCAGCGGGTCGGTCGTCGGGTCGGCGGGCACGGCTCAGCTCCGGCCGCGGCGGGCGGCACCCGGGTCGCCGGTGCGTCGGATCGTCTCCCACTCGCCGAACGCTCGCAGGGTGAGCACTGCGACGACGGCCACGCCTCCGGCGCCGATCAGCGCGGAGACCAGCGTCAACGCTCCCGCTGCGGCGCCCTCGAACCCGCCGAGCTCGGCGAAGGCGTAACCGATCAACCCGCCGGCCGCACCGCCGATGAGCACCGAGGCGAACGCCAGCACCCGCGCCAGCACCGACGGCAGCTGGGACTCGGGGTCGCTGGGGGAGTTGCCGCCGGGTGGGGTCGGTCGATCGGTCACGGGGCGATGTTAGGGGCGGGCACGCCCCGGCCCACACCCGGGTTCCCCTCGGGGCAGGGGCGCTCGGCTGGGTGGATCCACCCAGCCGCGAAAGGTCAAGCGTGGGGCCGGTGCTGCCGATTCGGGAGGGGTCGGGCGACCGTTCCAGGAGACGAGATGACCACCGATCTAGACCTTCCCCCCGAGTCGTTGCTGCCCCCCAGGCGGCTGGGCGGCCTGCTGGCCGAGGCCCGCCTGGCGGGTGGGTACAGCCTGGTCGAGGCGGCCGAGGCGCTCGGCGACCCGTGGTCGCCGGTGGAGCTGCTCGAGGTGGAGACCGGTCGCCGCCCGGTGCTCGATCCCGATCTCGAGGTGCTCACCGACCTGTACGGCATCGAGACGACCTCGCTCATCCCGGAGCGGTCCCGCCTGGTGATCGACCTCGACGAGGGAGTGCTGGGCGTCGGTGGCCACCAGGTGGCGCTCGGCGGTGCGACCGCCCAGGACCGAGAGGTGCTCGGGCAGTACCTGGCGATGGTGTACACGATGCGCGACCTTCCTCCCGGCCGGTCGGTGCCGCTGCGCACGCCGGACCTGGAGGTGCTCAGCACGGCGCTGTCCCGCCCCACCGACGAGCTCGAGGCCGAGCTTCGCCAGATGATGATCGACGCCGGCACGGTGGTGGAGCCCCGGATGCAGCGGCTCCGCGGTCGGGTGCTGATCCCGGCGATCGGCCTGGTGGTGGCTGCGACCGCAGCAGGTGTGCTGCTGCTGGTGAACGACAGCGACGCGGCCCCGGCCCGCGACGGCGCGGACGTGCCGGCCGCGGTGGACGTCGAAGTGGGTGACGCCGTGGTGCAGCACCGCCTCCCGGACGGTTCGCCGGGCCCGGTCGAGGTGCGCGACTGAGCATCCGCCGCGCCGGGTCGCCGATCGATTGGAGGGCCGCGTGCGCGCTGGCGGTATCGTCGCCGCCATGCGGTCACGTCATCGTTTGCTCCCGGTCCTGCTCGTCATGGTGGCGCTCGTCGCGTCGTGCGGCGGCGATGACGACGCCGGCGGTGGCAGCGGTGGCGGTGGCAACGACCCGACCGCCGATCTGCCGGCGGTGCCCGACAGCGACTTCGTCGACAAGACGGGCGAGGCGGCGATCACCATCGAGGCCAAGGACAACGTGTTCGACCCGCAGTTCGTGACCGTGTCGCCCGGCACGAAGGTCACGTTCGAGAACATGGGTCGCAACCCGCACAACGTGATCCCGGTCGACAAGGACCAGTTCGACGCCGTGCCGACCGACGACTTCCAGCCCGACGACGTGGCGACCATCTCGTTCGACGAGCCGGGCATCTACCCGTACTACTGCTCGCTGCACGGCACGCCGTCGGCGGGCATGGACGGGCGGATCCGCGTCGCCGAAGGCTGACCGTGTGGCTGCCGAAGGCTGACCGTGTGGCTGCCGAAGGCTGACCGGGTGGTCGCCGAAGGCTGACCGGGTGGCTGCCGACGGCCGACCAGGCTGCCGAAGCCTGCCGTCCACGGACGTAGGCTCCGATCGTGGTTGCGGTCAACGACAAGCCCTTGATGCACTTCCCGACCGAGGAGGCGTTCGCCGACTTCCTCGACGCCGATCCGCCCGACAGCGGCATCCGGCTCCAGCTCGTGAAGAAGGGCGACGATCGCCCGGGCATCACCTGGCTGCAAGCAGTACAGGTCGCCCACTGCTACGGGTGGATCGACGGGCAAGCGGTCGCCGCGATCGACGGGTACCGGGTGGTCAGCTTCTCACCGCGCAGGGCGCGGAGTCCGTGGTCGAAGATCAACCGCGAGCACACCGAGCGACTGATCGCCGAGGGGCGGATGCGCCCGCGAGGCCAGGCGGAGATCGATCGGGCCAAGGCTGACGGACGGTGGGACGTCGCGTATCGCCAGAGCGACGGAGAGGTTCCCGACGACCTCCGGGCGTCGCTGGACGCCAACCCCAAGGCGGCCGCCGCGTGGGAGCAGCTGTCGAAGTCGGACCGCTTCTCCATCGTGTTCCGGTCGACGCAGGTGAAGCGGCCAGCGACCCGCGCACGCAAGATCGCCGAGTACGTCGGCATGCTGGAACGGGGCGATCCCCTCCGCTGAGGAGGTCGGCGGGCTCGTCGAGCCGGGCCCGGCGGGCGTTCAGCCCGAGAAGAGGGATTCCTCGGCGCGGTTGGACGACAGCCCGCACACGGCGTCGCGGTGCAGGCACAGCTCGACCTTCTCGGTGAGCTCGTCCTGGTCCCAGGCGTTGAAGAAGTCCGAGTGGATGCCGTAGGTGGACCCCGACGCGAGCGTCAGCTCGTGGTCGGTGCCGGTCACGGGGTACGTGATGGCGAACGTCAGCTGCGGGATGTGCACCGGGTGGCTCGCGGGGCACTCGCCCCCAGCGCTGTTCGCGGCGTGCGAGCGGTGGTCGACGCTGTCGACGCGCTCACCGTCCCAGCAGTCCGGGAAGGTGATGACGGCTCGCAGCGGCGCGGTCGGGGGGCAGTTCTGCGGTTCGGCGTGCAGGCGTGTGGTGACCCCGCAGCTCCAGCCGGCGATGTCGAGCGGTCGGGGATCGTCCGCGGTTGCGGTCATGTCGCCGGCGATGACCTTGAAGCCCGGTGGGAAGGCCACGACCTCGGTCGGGTCCACCCCGGGCGCGGCCCGGTAGTAGGCGGTGCCGAGCGTCGGGGTGACCGGTACGCCACGGTCGAGCAGCGTGGGTGCCCAGTAGGACGCGGTGTCGAGCTGGTTCTGGCAGCTGGTGGGCTCGCCGAGCAGTGAGTCGAGCGTCGAGGAGGCGTCGGTCGACTCGTTGCCGAAGAAGTCGTGGCTGTGCGACATGCCCGGCTGGCCGGGGTAGACGATCGGGTCGTCGGGCGCGGTGTGGCTGTAGCGGCACTCGACGACGAACTGCCCGGTGCGGCCCTGCGGACCGAGGTGGCGGGTGGGTGCCGCGGCGCCGGCGGGGGGCAACGTGGTCACCGGCACCATGTGGTGGCCGGCATGCCCTGCGGGCATGCCGGCCATGGCGGACTGCTCGGCGGTGCCGAGGTCGGCGGCCATCGGATCGGGGCCGTCGGTGCAGGCCGCCAGGGCGAGAGCCCCGGCGGCCAGGAGCGCGACGGCGACCACGACGGCCCGGGACCTCACGAGGCCGGCTTCTCCGGCACCGCGATCGCCGCGATGTCGACGTCGGGCGTCATGTCGGTCGCAGGGTTGGCCGGCGCGGTCTCGGCGTCGGGCATGTTGGGCTGCGCAGGAGGCTCGGGCGTCGTCTTGTAGGCGTCCTCCGGTGGCGCGGGCGCCGGCGAGCCGAGCAGACCGATCAGGTCCAGCGCGCCGGCGTTCCAGTCGCCGCCGTTGCCGGTGCCGTCACACGGCGCCAGCGCCTCCAGGTCGGCCGGGGCGGTGGTGCCGAAGGTGTTGCCTGAGAAGCAGTTGCGCAACGTGTCGGTGGTCTCGCCCGTCTCGAGCAGGTCCGCGGTGCCCACCGCCAGGTCGGCCACGCCGGAGCCCTCGACCACGTTGCCGACGATGCGGTTGTCGAACGGGTTCCAGATGACGACGCAGCCGGCCAGCAGGCCTTCGACGGCCTTGCAGTCCTCTTCCGCGATCGGGGGGATCTCCTCGTCGTGGGTCTCCTCGCACGGCACGTCCCACTCGGACTGCGCGGGCGCCAGGTCGTTGGCGTCCTCCTCGGGGAACGGCACGAGGCCGATGCCGGTGCGGTCGTGGTCCCAGACCCGGTTCCGCTCCACGACGTTCTGCACGGCACCTGCGAGCAGGATGCCGTTGCCCTGGGCGAGGAGCGCGACGTCGATCGCCGGGTTGTCGGTCTCGTTGTTGTCGTACACGAGGTTGCCGACCACGGTGGTCTGGCGGTTCGGGTAGCAGAGCTCGTAGGAGCCGCTGTTGGGCACGATGCCGGCGCGGTTGTTCCGGAACGTCGAGTTGATGATGTAGAGCTCGCCGCCGGAGTTGGTGCCCGAGTAGCCGAGGCCGTTGTACTCCGAGATCACGTTGTCGATGACGGCGTCGCACGGGTAGCACTCGCCGATGTAGAAGCCGGCGTCGGGGCTGCCCGAGCCGAGCGAGTTGTCGAACTGGCCCTGCACCGAGTCGAAGGCGTAGATGCCGTAGTCGCCGTTGCGGTACGCGGTCAGGTAGGAGCCGCGGTAGCCCTCGACCCCGGTCCAGAAGAACCCGTTCGAGGTGTAGTTGCGGGCGGTCATGTTCTCGACCGCGACGCCGTCGGCCTCGACGACGAAGATGCCGTTGTCCTTCTCGAACTCGCCGTCGAGGATCACGGTGTTGCGGTCCACGCCGCGGATGGTCAGGTCTTCGGTGGTGACCTTGACGGCCTCCTTGTAGATGCCCGGATCGATCAGCACCAGGTCGCCGGGGGAGGCGGCGTCGACCGCCTCCTGGATGGTGGCGTGATCACCGGGCACGGTGATCGTGGCGGGACCCGAGCTCTGCTCGGTGTCGTCCTCGTCGGTGCCGGCGTCGTCGTCGCTGTCGCCGCACGCGGAGGCCACGAGCGCGAGCGCCGCGACCATCGCCATGAGCAGCATCATCAGCCGCCTGGGTCCGTTCATGATCTGTCCCCCTGTCGGGTGTGGTTCATCCCGCCAGGCATCATGCACCACCGCTGCGACGACCTGCGCCATCGCCGTCGCGGAGCCAGGTCTGCGGCACACGCAGCGCCTCGTGCCTGGCAGACTCGTGCCATGCGCGACTGGGTGGTCGGCGGAGCGGTCATCGAGGCCTCGACCCTTGGGGCCGTGTCGGTCCCGGCTGACTCGGTGCTGCTGGTCGAGAACCGCCGCCGTGACGGCTCGACCGACTGGACGCCGCCCGGCGGGGTGATCGACCCGGGCGAAGCCGTCCTGGACGGGCTCACCCGTGAGGTCTTCGAGGAGACCGGGCTCGAGGTGCTGGGCTGGGACGGCCCGGTGTACGAGATCGTCGCCGAGGCGCCCGGGTTGGGTTGGCGCCTCCGGGTCGAGGTGCACCGCGCGGTCGAGGTCCGCGGCCGGCTGCGGATCGGCGAGGATCCCGATGGCATCGTCGTCGCTGCGGACTGGGTCGTCGCCGAGGCGTGCGGCGACCGCCTCTGCGACGCGCATCCGTGGGTCCGTGAGCCGCTGCTCGAGTGGATCGGCGACCGTGCCGCAGCTGCTCGGCTGTTCCGCTACGCGGTCGAGGGCGACCGCTTCGCGGAGCTGTCCGTCACCAGGATCTGAGGGTGGCCCGCAGCATCCTGCACGTCGACATGGACGCGTTCTACGCGTCGGTGGAGCTGCTGCGACGCCCGGAGCTGCGAGGCCGGCCGGTCGTGGTCGGCGGCGCCGGCGCGCGCGGCGTGGTGGCCGCCGCGTCGTACGAGGCCCGCAGCTACGGCGTGCACTCGGCCATGCCCGCGTTGCGGGCGAGGCGACTCTGCCCGGACGCGGTCTTCCTGGCAGGCGACCATCCGCACTATGCGCAGGTCTCGGCGCGGCTCATGGAGCTGTTCCGATCGGTGACACCGCTGGTCGAGCCGCTCAGCCTCGACGAGGCGTTCCTCGACATCTCCGGTACGGGCCGTCTGCTGGGACCGCCTGCGCAGGTCGCGGCCTGGTTGCGCGCGCGGGTGCGCGACGAGGAGCAGCTGTCCTGCTCGGTCGGTGTGGCGTCGAACAAGTTCCTCGCCAAGCTGGCGACCAACCGGGCCAAGCCCCGCGCCAGCCGGTCGGGGCCGATCGAGGGGCCGGGGGTCCACGTCGTCGAGCCGGGTCGCGAGCTCGACTTCCTGCATCCGCTGCCCGTCGGCGACCTGTGGGGCGTCGGCCCCGCGACGCTGGCCAAGCTCGAGCGCCTGGGCATCGCGACCGTCGGCGACCTGGCCGCCGCGCCGCTCGCCGCGCTCACCAGCAGCCTCGGACGCGGGGCCGCGACCCATCTGCACGAGCTCGCCCACGGTCGCGACGATCGGCCGGTCGTGCCCGACCAGGATCCGAAGTCGGTCAGCCACGAAGAGACCTTCGCCAGCGACCTGCATCGTCTGGACGCCCTGCGACCCGAGTTGGTCCGCATGAGCGACGCGGTCGCCGCCCGTCTCCGGCGCCACGGCTTCCGTGGCCGCACCGTGCAGCTGAAGCTGCGCTACGGCGACTTCACCACCCTGACCCGATCGACGACCCTGCCCGCGGCGACCGACCGGGGCACCGAGGTGCTGAGCACGGCGTGGGCGATGCTCGAGCGTCTCGACGTGCACCGGGGGGTGCGGCTGGTGGGGGTCGGCGTGTCGAACCTGACCCGCGACGCTGCGCCCGAGCAGCTCAGCCTGGACGACCCGGTCGACGACGGTTGGGACGCGGCGAACCAGGTGGTCGATGCCATCCGGGACCGCTTCGGCTCGTCGCTGATCCGCCCGGCGCGCCTGGCGGGCCGGGCGGAGCGCTCGGGCTCTGCGCAGTGGGGTCCCGACGGCGGCGACCCGGAAAATCCTCCCGGCGACCGGTCGGGCCGTGGCCGTTCCCGGTAGGGTGTGGAATCATTCTCTTGACCGGCCGCCGAGCGCTCACCGTGGGCGAAGCGCAGTACCGAGGGGGTAGTGGCTGATGCCTCTGTCCGAGGACGAACAGCGGATCCTTGGTGAGATCGAGGCCAACCTGCGCGCGAGCGACCCGGACCTCGCTCGCCAGGTCGGCTCGACGACCGTCTACACCGACTCGCTGCGCAAGCTGAAGTGGGGCGTGGTGGCGCTCGTGGCGGCCCTGATCGCCACGATCCTGCTGCTGACCGTCAGCCACCTGGCCGCGTTCGTCGGCTTCGTGGCCATGGTCGGTGCGGCGGTGTTCGTCGAGGCCAACGCCCGACGCCTCGGCCGGGCCGGCATCAACGAGGCCACCCAGGCCATGCGCGGCGGCGGCATCAAGGACTACTTCAACAACGCCGGCTCCAAGGCCAAGGATCGCCTGCGCCGTCCCGAGGACGACGGCACCGCCTGAGTCACCGACCGAGGCGGGTGCCCACGCGTTGACGTCGGGTGGTGACCTCCCGGACGTGATCGACGATGCGTGAGGCGTGGTGCCGGGCGGCGTCGCAGGCCGCCGCCGACGGTGCGCCGGTGCCGTAGCGCCGTCGGGTCTCGAGCTGCGCGAGCGGCTCGACCATCGTGGTGCCGATCGTCGTGTCGGCGCGTCGGGCGAACTCGAGCGGGGTCTCCGACGGGCTCGGCCGGAGCTGGACCAGGGCGAGTGCCCGGACCGCGTCGTGCCAGGCGGCCGCCACCTCGGCGTGGCGGAGGGAGCGCTCGTCGGCAGCGGGTCCGCTGCGGCGCCACCACAGGACCGCGAGCACCACTGCGGCCAGCACCAGGGCGCCCAGCACCACCCACACGAGCGGCGGGGTCCCGCTGTCGGAGCCGGGCTCTGGTGCGTCGGGCGACGCGGTGGCGTCCAGCTGCGAGGGGGTGGAGGTCGGGGTGATCGACGTGCTCGGCGTCGGTGCGGTCGTGCTGGTCGTGGTGACGGCCTGCTCCGGAGGCGGCCCGGCCTGCTGGGGGGCCACGCCCGTGTAGGCCTGCGCCTGGGGGTTGCCCCGCTGGGGAGTGGGCTCGAACGGCACCCAGCCGATGTCCTGGAAGTAGACCTCGGGCCAGGCGTGGGCGTGGCGGCCTCGCACGACGAAGCGGATGCCGTCGTCGTCCTGTTCCACGGCGTCGCCGGGCGTGAAGCCCACGGCGACCCGGCTGGGCACGCCGAGCGCACGGGCGAACAGGGCGAACGCCGAGGAGAACTGCTGGCAGAATCCGCGCCGGTCCTGGAGGAACGCGGCGAGCGCGTCCGGCTCGTCGGAGAAGTCGACGCCGTCGTCGTAGCTGAACTCGGTGCGGAACCAGTCCTGCAGCGCGAGCAGCTGCTGGTACGGGTCACCGGCACCGTCGGTCACCGATGCCAGCAGCGCGTCGACCTCCGGTGAGAGTGCGGGGTCGCGCAGGTAGTCCTCGTCGAGCTCGGTGCGCAGCTCCTCGGTGCCGTCGACCAGCAGCGGCGCGATGTCGGGCAGGACCGAGTCGAGCTCGTAGCGCAGCCCCGGCTCGTCGGTCGGGCCGCGCAGGATCAGCGAGGAGGAGATCGAGTCGAAGCCCAGGTCCGCGTCGCTGGCGACCCGGCGCGGCACGTACGCCGCAGGCAACCAGGTCGTCGCGAGCCCGTCGATCCGGTAGCTCTGGCGCAATGCCTGGCCCTCGACGCCTCGGGCCATGGCCGAGGTCAGCTCGCCGTCGGTGCGTTGGTAGGTGCCGCGGGAGATCCAGATCTCGCGCTGGGGGTCGTACTCCTCGAGCGCCGTCAGGCGCCAGTAGGCCGCGGTGTCGGCGACCACGTCGAACATGACCTGGTCGCTGCGGTCGCCGAGCAGCGAGCGCACCCCGACGAACGGGCTGACGACCGTGCGGGGCCCGTCACCCTGACCGAGCTGGCGGAGGTCGAGCACCGGCTCGGTCGAACCGGGCAGGCGCGGTCCGACGAGCAACCCTGCGAGCACGGCGATGATCGCCACCCCCGACGCCGCGGCGAACGCCGCGCGGGTGCCCCGAGCGCTGCGCCCCGCCACCCAGCGCCGCTCCGAGGCGGCCAGGGCCTGCTGCGACGCGGCGTACACGACGAGCGCCACGGCGAACACGAGCGCGGCGGTGCTGCGCCCGGCGTCGCGGGCGAGGATGCCCACGGCGGCGAACGTCGCGACGTAGGGCACGGCTGCCTGCAGCGGCGCCCTGAAGCGGATCGCGGCGGTGTCGGCGAAGCCGGCGATCACCCACAGGGCGGCGGCCACCACGACCAGGAAGCCGTCGGTGGCGGGCACCGGCGCGACCAGCTCCGAGAACGCACCGAACGACTCGAGCACCTCCTCCCGGAGGAACTCGAGGGTGGTCGGTGTCGGCAGGCCGAACGCAAGGGTGCCCGGTGCGAACATCCACGACAGCACGAGCACGCCGACCACGCTCTGCACGGCCACCGCCGCGCCGACGCGCAGCCCGCCCCTGCGGGTGAGCACCGCTGCAGCCCAGGCCACCGTGACGGGCACCGCGAGTCGTCCCAGCCATGCCCAGTCCTGGAAGAGCCGGGTGAACGACGCCGCCACACCGAGCGCGAGCACCAGCACGCCCAGCTCGGCACCGGCGAGCGCGACCCGACGGGGCCCGGACGTGTCGAGGTCGCTCACGGCACCCGCTCGCGTCGTCCCGCGGTCGCCACCGCATCGGTCCAGGCCCGATCCAGCTCCACGCCGGCCTCGGCACGGACCACGATCGTCGCCGGCTCGTCCAGGGCGGGTGCGGTGGCGCTGGTGGTGATCACCACGTGCAGTCCCACCGAGCGGGTGGCGGTCCCGAGCGTCGCCACGTCCTGGGTGCGCAGACCTGCGCTGCAGGTCACCAGGCGACCGGTCCTGGCGCGGTCGAGCTGGCCGAGCGTGCCCAGCAGGGGCTCGGGGCGGGTGCGATCGGGTGGATCGACGGTCACGACGGCGAGTCGGTCCATCAGCTCGTCCCGCTGCTCGGCGGCCGGCACGAAGCCCGAGTCCGCGCCGTCGGTCGTCACGAGGCGCACCAGCTCGTCGCGGCGCGCCACGAGCTGCACGACGCTCGCCGCGGCCGACACCGCACGTTCGAACGCGAGCTCGTCGGGTCCGGCGCGCAGGTCGAGCAGCACGGTGGTGCGCCGCTGCCACGGCACATCGAACTGCCGCACGACCGGTGTGCCGCGCCGCGCCGTCGAGCGCCAGTGGATGCGGCGCACGTCATCGCCGGGGACGTAGTCGCGCAGCGCGGCGAACTCCTCGTCCACGCTGGACGCCGACGTGAGCGAGTGGGTGCCGTGCTCGGGCTCGTCGCCCGGCGCCGGCGGCAGGGCGTCGAGCGTCCAGGTGCGTGGCAGCACGATGACCGCCAGCTCGCGCTCGTCGGTGCGGGTCCGTCTGGCCAGGCCGAAGGGGTCCTCGACGATGCTGCGCAGCGGGCCGACGTGGTGGAGCCCTCGCCGCCCCGTCGGCAGGGAGTAGGTGGCGACGCAGCGCTCACCGGGCGCGAGCGGCGCGAGCACCAGCTTGGCGATGCCGTGGCGCCCGACGCGGTCCTCGAGGGTGGTCACCGGCGAGGTGCGGCGCTGAGGGTTGCGGGTCACCAGCCGGATCTCGCAGTGCTCGCCCACCGCCAGCCGCGGCGGGCGCGCGACCCGCGCGATGGCCAGCGGGCGGCTGCGGAGGCGGACCCACACGAGCGCGACGACGACGAGCGCCAACGCCGCGGCGGCGAGGGTGGCCAGCTCCGGCAGCCCGAACAGCCACGCGAGCACCGCCGCGATCACCGACCCCAGACCGACTAGCGTGCCCGAACGGGTCAGCGTCATGGGCGGGCCCGTCTCAGCCCGGGACCGGGGTGGTCCGCAACAGCTCGGTGATGGTCTCCTCGGCGCTCACGCCGCCGAGGCGGCCATCGGTGCCCACCACGACACGGTGGGCGAGCACCGGGACGGCCAGGGCCTTCACGTCGTCGGGGGTCGCGAAGCTGCGGCCGTCCGCGGCTGCGCGGACCCGAGCTGCGCGCAGCAGCCCCAGCGACGCGCGGGGTGAGATGCCGAGCCCGAGCAGCGGCGAGGTGCGCGAGCGCGCTGCCAGGTCCACGACGTAGGCGGCCAGTGCGTCGGCGACGTGCACGCCCTGGGCCGCATGCGACATGGCCACCACGTCCTGTGCGGTCGCGACGGGGCGGAGCTGGTCGAGCACCGAGTCGTGGTCCTCCTCGCGCAGCAGCGCCAGCTCGTCGTCACGGCCCGGGTAGCCGATCGACAGCTTCATGAGGAAGCGGTCGAGCTGGCTCTCGGGCAGCGGGAACGTGCCGTGGTGCTCCAGGGGGTTCTGCGTGGCGATGACCATGAACGGTCGGTGCAGCGGATACGTCGAGCCGTCGACGGTCACCTGCTCCTCGGCCATGGCCTCGAGCAGCGCCGACTGCGTCTTGGGTGAGGCCCGGTTGATCTCGTCGCCGAGCAGCAGCTGGGTGAACACCGGGCCGGGTCGGAACTCGAAGGTCCCGTCGCTCTGGTTCCACACCGAGCTGCCCAGCACGTCCGACGGCAGCAGGTCGGGGGTGAACTGCACGCGGCCGAACCGGGCGTCCACGGAGCGTGCGAGGGCCTTGGCCAGCGAGGTCTTGCCCACGCCCGGCACGTCCTCGAGCAGCACGTGACCCCTGGCGAGCAGGCAGGTGACGGTGAGGCGCACGACGTCCTGCTTGCCCCGCACCGCGCGGTCGATGTTGGCGCAGATCCCGTCGAAGAGCTCCGCGAAGGTGCGGGTGCCGTCGCGGTCGTCGGAGGTGATCGTCACTGGGGTCCTTCCTGGCCGTCGGGCGCCACACGACCGACCGCAGTCTGCCAGACCACCCCCGCAGCACCGTGCGCGCCCGCTGCTACCGTCGCTGCATGACCGGCACCGCGAGCGACGCGTCCGGACCCGTCGTGGCGGCGGTCGACGTGGGCGGCACGAAGCTGGCCGCAGCGGTCGTCGGTGCGGACGGGGAGCTGCGCTCCGAGGGCCGCTCGCCGACCCACGGCGACGGGCCCGAGGGCCTGTTCTGGACGCTGGTCGAGCTGCTCGACGGCGTGCTCGCCGCCAGCGCCGCCTCGCCGGTCGTGATCGGCGTCGGTTGCGGTGGGCCGATGACCGCGGGCGGCGAGACGGTGTCGCCGCTGAACATCGAGCAGTGGCGGGGGTTCCCGCTGCGTGCCCGTCTCGCGGAGCGCTTCGAGCTGCCGACGTTCGTCGACAACGACGCCAAGGCACTCGCCCTGGGGGAAGGGTGGCTCGGCGCGGCGCAGGGACGGCGGGACTACCTGGCGATGGTGGTCTCCACCGGTGTCGGCGGGGGGATCGTGCTCGACGGACGCCTGCTCGACGGCAACGACGGCAACGCTGGCCACCTGGGCCACGTCATCGTCGACCCGCTGGGCCACCCGTGCGCCTGCGGGGCCCGGGGGTGTCTCGAGGCCGAGGCGTCGGGCACCGCGATCGCCCGGATCACCGGCGCACCCGCTGCGTCGGCGTCGTACGCGGTGCGGGTGCGAACCGGGCGCCTGGTCGGCCGCGCGGTGGCGTCGGTCGTCAACCTGCTCGACCTGCCGCTCGCCGTGGTGGCGGGCTCGGTCGCGCTCGGCTTCGGCGACGTGTTCTTCGCCGCGGCGAACCAGGAGCTCGAGCGCTGCGCTCGACTGGAGTTCGCCCGCGGGGCGCGCATCGTCGCGGCCGGGTGCGGTGCCGACGGCCCGATCCTGGGGGCTGCCGCGGTGGGTCGTGCCGGCTGGCTCGCCTCGCGGTGAGCCTCCGCGCAGCGGTACCGTGGCGACGATGCGCAGCACCGAGATGAACCTGACGTCGGTCGAGGCTCGACGTGGCTGATCCGACCGGCGGGCTGGCACGTCGACCGGTGATCCTGGCCCTCGCGCTGCGCCCCGATCTGTGGGCAACCGCCGTGCGCGCCTCGCTGCGCCTCGCCCCGACGGGATGGTGGCGGCGTGCGCCGTACGTGCCGCTGCCGGATCCGCACTACCTGCGGTTCCGCATGGTGACCGCGTACGGCGGTGACGGCAGCCACCCTCCGGAACCCCACGACCTGGTCGCGTACCTGGAGTGGTGCCGGGCGTGGCCAGCGGTGCTGCGGCGGGGCTGAGCGGCGTGGACCACCGCGACCCGAGCGGGTCCGAGCGGCCCGCCCGACTGCGGTTCGTGCGGGTGGCGGTCCCCCTGGTGCAGACGCACCGCAGCGCCCGCAGCGAGGAGCAGGTGCGCGACGTCGTGCTGGTCGAGTGGACCCGGCCCGACGGCGCCGTGGGGTGGGGGGAGTGCCCGACCCTGTCGGGAACGGGCTACGTGACCGGCAGCACGGAGCGGGCCTGGCGGGTGCTGGTGACCGAGCTGGGTCCCGCGGCGCTCGGCGGGGGCGCAGCGCTGGTCGCCGACGCGATGGCGCCGACGGGGGCGCTGGCGGACGCCCGTCTGGACGCGGCGTTGCGCGTCGCCGGGCGGTCCCTCGCCGTCGAGCTCGGTGCCACCAGGTCGTCGCTGCCGCGCTGCGTCGTGCTCGCCGACGTGGGAGCCGCACCGGACGAGCTCGCCCGTCGGGCCACCCTGGCGGTGCGCGACGGTGCGCGCATGGTGAAGCTCAAGGTGGCGCCGGGGCACGACGTCGAGGTGGTGCAGGCGGTGCGCCGTGCCCTCGGCCCGGTGCCCGTCGCGGCCGATGCGAACGGGGCCTACCCGGATCCGTCGGCGCTGGAGGAGCTCGACCGGGCGGGACTGGCCTATCTGGAGCAGCCCTTCGCCCCCGGCGCGCCGTGGGGCGAGGCGGCGGCACAGCACCGGGCGTTGCGCACCCCGGTCGCGCTCGACGAGTCGTTGACCTCGCCCGACGCTGCGCTCGACGCGCTGCGTGCCGGCGCGGTCCAGGTGGTGTCGGTCAAGCCGGCGCGGCTGGGCGGCGTGCGTGCCGCGGCCGCGGTCGTCGCCGCCGCGCAGGACCAGGGCGTGCCCGCGTTCGTCGGCGGGATGCTGGAGCTCGGCATCGGGCGGGCCGGCGCAGCGGCGGTCGCGGCCCTGCCCGGCTGCACGCTGCCCACCGATCTGGGCCCGTCCGCCGCCTACGTGTCGTCCGACGTGTGCGACCCGCTGGTGCTCGACGCAGCGGGCGAGCTGGTGGTGCCGGACGGCATGGGGCTCGGGCGAGTGCCCGATCCGGCCCGCCTGGCCGCCGTCACCGTCGATGAGGTCGTGCTCGGCATCTGAGCTGTCAGTGCGAGTGCCAGGCGTCGATGTGGTGCTCGAGCGGGGTGATGTCGTGGGGCTCGTCGGGGATCGAGCCGCCGATCAGGTCGGGCAGGAACTCGAGCAGCCGGTAGGGGATGGTGCGGGGCCTGGCCTCGACCAGCTGGTCCAGGCTCCACCACCGCTGCTCGCCGAACGCGAGCGCCTCGAGCGCCTCGAGGCCGCCGGGGCGTGCCGCCGTGCCGTCGCAGCGTGCGACGTGGACCCACTCGTCCTGGTCGAAGCGCAACCCGGCGAAGGTGAAGCGCACGCTCTGGGTCCACACGCACGGGCCGATCTCGGCATCTCGGATGCCGGCCTCCTCCCACAGCTCACGGCGCACGGCCTCGTCGGTGCGCTCCCCGCGGTCGATGCCGCCGCCGGGGATCTCCCACCAGCCCGGGCCGCGCCCGAACGGGTCACGGGCGTTGATCAACAGGATGCGGTCCGCCGGGTCCAGCACCACCACCCGAGCGGCACGTCGACGTGAGCCCCGGCCGTCCATCGGCGGCATCCTACGGCCGCACCGGGTGCGCGCTGGGGCCGGGCCTACGATGCGCGCGTGGAATCGACACCCGCCCCCGGTGGTCCCTGGGTGCTCGAGCGTCACTCCGGCAGCGCCGAGCAGCTGCACCACCTGGAGGTGCCGGAGCGCCGCACGGTGATGCTGCTGGAGGTCGACCGGCCGGCGCTGGTGCTGGGCAGCACCCAGTCGCCGTCGCTGGTGGCGATCGAACGCCTCGACGAGGCGGGCGTCGAGTTGGCCCGGCGCCGCTCGGGGGGTGGGGTCGTGCTGCTCGTGCCCGGCGAGCACGTGTGGGTGGACGTCGTGCTGCCCGTCGACGACCCGCTGTGGGTGCCCGACGTCGGCCGGTCGTCGTGGTGGCTGGGGGAGGTCTGGGCAGCGGCGCTCGCGACGGTGGTTCCGCCCGGGGAGGAGATCGAGGTGCACCGGGGCGCGCTCCGCGATCGCGAGCTGGGAGCGCAGGTCTGCTTCGCGGCCACCGGACCGGGTGAGGTGAGCGTCGGGGGTCGCAAGCTGGTGGGCATCTCGCAGCGCCGCACGCGCCGCTCGGCCCGGTTCCAGTGCGTGCTGCACCGACGCTTCGACCCCGATGCCACGTTGGCCCTGCTCGCGGATGCCACGGATGAGCACGCCTCGGCCGGGCGGGCACGGCTGCGCGCCGCGCTCGACACGGTGGCAGATCTGCCCGCAGTCGGTGTGGACCCGGGGTGGAGCGTGGTGGAGGACCTGCTGGCCCACCTGCCCTGATCCATCCGTCCTCGCGCACCGTTCGGCGCCGATGGACGGCCGTCGCGCGCCCCGAGTGGGCCGGAACCCCCACCTGGTGGGCCGAGTTCGCGCGCTCGGTGGTTGGTCGACGACCTCCAGTGTCACACCCCGGCGCGATGATCCGTTGTTCGGTGGAGGGGAGTGGGATATGGTGGCGCGAAGTGGAGGCATCGGGGGACTCGGTGGTCCCGTCGTTCGACGGACACCGCCAGGACAGCTCGATGCCGTGCAGGGGTCATCTCGACCCGGACGAGCGGTGGCATGGAGTTCTTCGATCAGTTCGAGCACACGATCGACGACAAGGGCCGATTGGTCCTGCCTGCCGCGTACCGGGAGGCCTTCGTCGGTGGTGGCTTCCTGACGCTGCTCGGCGACAACGCCGCGCTGTTCACCAAGGACGGCTGGGACACCTACCGCCGCAAGCTGGCCCTCTCGGGCAACTTCACCCGGCACCAGCTGCAGTTCCTCTACGGCTCCGCCAGCCCCTTCGTGCCCGACGCGCAGCACCGCATCGTGGTGAACGCACGGGTGCGCACCAAGGCGGGGCTCGGCAAAGAGGTCATCATCGTCGGCTCCGGCTCGCACGCCGCGATCTACCCGCGCGACACCTGGGCCGAGATCGAGACCGAGGTGACCGGCCCGGACGCCGACGGCCTCACCCTGACCGACAAGATCAACGCACTGGACTTCCTGTGACGGCGGCCGACCACCTCCTGGGTGCAACGACGCCGTCCACGACCTGCAGCTCTCCGGTGTCGCCGGTGGGCAGTCTCCCGGCTGACGTGAGGGTTGGCCCCGAACTCCGCCCGCGCCGATTCGGACCGACCGGGGAGACATCCCGGCGGTCGTCGCGTGGTCGGGAGGCTGCCCTCCGGCGACACCATCGATCCGACCCGCCAGGTGCGGCCCGAGGACGGGGCGACCGTGTCGCATGACGACGACCCGGCAGCGCCGTCCCCGGAGTTCTCGCACGTCCCGGTGCTGCTCGACCGCGTGGTCGAGTTGTTCCGCGACGTGCCGCCCGGCTGGTACGTCGACGCCACCCTCGGTGGAGGGGGACACGCCGCCGCAGTGCTGGCGGCCAACCCGGGGCTGCGACTGCTGGGCCTCGACCGCGACGACGCGGCCATCGCCGCGGCGACGCGGCGACTCGCTCCCTTCGGGGACCGGGTGGAGATCGTGCGAACCGGCTTCGACCGGATCGCGGACGTGGTCAGGGAACGAACCGACGAAGGAGCGAGTGCCGTGCTGATGGATCTGGGTGTCTCGTCCCCGCAACTGGACGTGGCGGAGCGTGGGTTCTCCTACCGCGCCGCCGCGCCGCTCGACATGCGCATGGACCGCCGGCAGGCGCTCAGCGCCATGGAGGTCGTCAACGAGTACTCCTACCCGGAGCTCGCCCGCGTCATCCGCGAGTTCGGCGAGGAGCGCTACGCCAACCGCATCGCCCGGGCCATCGTGCAGGCACGACCGGTGCTCGACACCGCACAGCTCGCCGACCTGGTGCGCGATGCCATCCCCGCGCCGGCGCGCCGCACCGGTGGTCACCCCGCCAAGCGCACGTTCCAGGCCATCCGCATCGAGGTCAACCACGAGCTCGAGCAGCTGGCCGACGCCCTCGACGGCGCGCTGTCGGTCCTCGCTCCGGGTGGCCGCCTGGCGGTCATGTCGTACCACTCGCTCGAGGACCGGATGGTCAAGGCGACCCTTCGCGAGGCCTCGACCGGCGGCTGCGTCTGTCCGCCCGGACTGCCGTGCGCCTGCGGTGCCGAGCCGACCGTGCGGCTGCTCAAGCGCGGCGCCTGGACCGCCGGCACGGACGAGGCCGAGACCAACCGCCGTGCCGAGAGCGTGCGCCTGCGCGCCGTCGAACGGCTGAGCGAGCAGGCCTCATGACCGCGGTCCGCTCCCGCCCGCGCTCGACCGCGGCGTCGCGTCGTCCGCCGACGTCGCGCGGCGGTGCTCGCCCCACCACGGCACGAGCTGGCTCATCGCGAGCCACGACGTCGCGTGCCACCACCCCTCGCGCCAGCGCCGCTCGCGCCAGCGCCGCTCGCACCCGCACGGCGTCCGCAGCCGGCGCCCACAGGTCGCGGTCCGCGGTCCGGTCGCTCCCCCAGGAGACGACCGGGCCGCGGCTGCAGGTCCTGCCGCGACGTCGGATCAGCGGCCGGACCCTGCTCGGGCTGAGCGCGGCGCTGTTCTTCGTCGTGCTCGCCGGAGCGGTCACCATCCAGGCGCAGCGCATCGAGGCCCAGCACCGCATCGACCGGCTCGACGCGGCCCTGCTCGAGGCCGACGAGCTGCACCGCGTGCTGCGCGCCGACGTCGCGGTCGCCGAGTCGCCCGAGGTCGTGATGCAGGCGGCCAAGGAGCTCGGCATGGTCGAGCCCGGCCCGGTGCTCCCGCTGGTGCCCCCGGTGCCCGAGCAGCCTGCGTCCGCGTCGGCGTCGTCGAGCCCTACCGGAGCGGAGCCCGGCGGGGTCGCCCTCGGCGCAGATGGCGCGTCCGAGTCCGCGGACGCGGACGCGCGCACGGACCAGAAGGTGTCGGCTGGCGGTGGGTGACCGTCGCTCGCAACGACCCGGACGCAGCGGGCCCCGGTCGGCAGGCGGTCGCGACGCGCGGCCGGCGGGCCGTCGCCCCGCCGACCGCACCGCTCGGTCGGCCCCGACTCGGGCTGGCTCCACGAGGTCTGCCGCTGCACGATCTGCGTCAGGGCGGTCTGCCCCGACACGGTCGGCAGCGGGACGGTCGGCAGGGGGACGGTCGGCACCGGGGCGGGCGGCAGCGGGACGGTCCGCGCCGCGTCGGACCGGCACGACCCGGACGGCTGCGCCGCGTCGCCGTGGCAACGGCGGTCCCTCCGAGATGCGCACCCGGGTGCTCGTGATGGGTGGTGTGCTCGGCGTGCTCGCGCTGCTGCCGCTGACCAAGCTCGTGGGCGTGCAGCTGCGCGACGGCTCCGAGCTGGTCGCCAAGGGCGAGGACCAGCGGGTGCGCAGCGTCGAGCTGCCCGCGCAACGGGGATCCATCCTCGACCGCAACGGCGTCGAGCTGGCCATCTCCATCCCTCGCCTGCGCGTCGTGACCGACATGGCGGCGCTGCGCGAGGAGGGCATCGAGGACCGCGCCGACCTCGAGCAGCTGGCCGACGAGCTGGCACCGTTGCTCGGTGTCGACCGCGCGTCCCTCGCGCGGACGCTGACCGGGGCCGAGCCCGACGACCCGTGGGTGCGACTCGCCGAGACCGTGCCCGAGCAGCAGGCGAAGCAAGCCGTCGCGCACCTGGAGGACCTGGGCATCGAGCGGGTGCTCACCCTGGAGAGCTCGACGGAGCGGGTCCACCCCGCGGGTGAGTCCGCCCTGCGCCTGATCGGCAACCTCGGCCCCGAGGGGCCCGGCGAGCTGGCCGGCATCGAGAAGGCCTACGACGAGCAGCTGACGGGTCGCGACGGCAAGAAGGTGGTCGAGCTGGGCACCGAGGGCGAGACCATCGCCGGTGCCGAGCGCATGGTGCGCGAGCCGGCCAGCGGATCCGACGTGCAGCTGACCCTGGACCGCACGCTGCAGCACGAGGTCGAGCGCATCGTGGCCGAGGGCACCGAGGCCGCCGGGGGAGTGCGGGGGATCGCCATCATCGGCCGCCCCTCGACCGGGGAGATCCTGGCCGCGGGATCGGTCGAACACGACGAGGAGACCGGCAGCATGCGGCTCTCGGACGCACCGATCGCGGTCTCCAACGCCTACCAGGCGGGCTCGGTGTTCAAGCTGGTCACCGTCGCTGCCGCGGTCGAAGCGGGCCAGGTCGGCCCCGACACCCGCATCGAGGTCCCGTGGCGCATCGTCGTCGACGACCGCACCTTCTCGGACCACGAGGAGCACCCGACCGAGATGATGAGCGTGACCCAGATCGTCGCCGACTCCTCGAACGTCGGCACGATCAAGATCGCGCAGGGGCTCGGCAAGCAGGGCCTCTACGACGCCCTGGTCGGGTTCGGCTTCGGCACCACGACCGGCATCGGGCACCCGGCGGAATCGACCGGTCTGCTGCCGGCGCTCGACCGATGGACCAACCCGGACCTGGCGGCATCGGCCATCGGCACCCACCAGTCGGCGACCGCGTTGCAGCTGTGGGGTGCCTACAACGTGATCGCGAACGGCGGACGCTACGTGCAGCCCCGGTTGGTCGACTCGGTCATCGCCGCCGACGGCACCCGCACACCCGTCGCCAGCGAGCCGCCACGGCAGGTCATCTCGCCCGAGGCCGCCTCGGCCGTGTCGGGCATGCTCGAGGAGGTCGTGCGCGAAGGCACCGGCAAGGCGCTCGACCTGCCGGGCTACGCGGTGGCGGCCAAGACCGGCACGTCGCGCATGGTCAGCCCCGAGAAGGTCGACCCCAAGGACGCCTACATGTGGATGGATGGCCGCTACCACTACGTCGCGGCGTTCACCGGCTTCCTCCCGGCGGACCGACCGCAGGTCTCGATCACCGTGCTGATCGAGGACTCGTCCGCCGGGCTCACCGGTGCCACCGCAGCCGGACCCGTCTTCGGCGAGCTGGCCCAGCTGTCGATCCGCGAGCTCGGCATCACCCCCTCGGGCTCGACCGCGACCAGCACCGACGCAGCGACGCCGCGGGCCGGTCGTGTGCGCGCCGCACCTGCGGCAGCGATGACGTCGGCCACCACGACCCCGACCACGACGACGCCCGCGGAGGCGGAGCAGTGACGTCGCTGCACGAGCTGGCCGAGCTGTTGGGCATCACCGCGCCCGCCGCTCGAGCACAGCTGCAGGTCGCCGACGTGGTCTCGGACTCACGACAGGCCGCACCGGACACCCTCTTCTGCTGCGTGCCGGGCGAGCACCACGACGGTCACGACCACGCGGCGGAGGCGGTGTCGCGCGGTGCGGTCGCGCTGCTCTGCGAACGTCACCTCGAGCTCGACGTGGCCCAGCTGGTGGTGCCCGACGTGCGTGCCGCCATGGCGCCCGTCGCGGCGCGGGTGCACGGGGACCCGTCGCAGTCGTTGCAGGTCGTCGGGGTGACCGGGACCAACGGCAAGACCACCGTCGTGTCGATGATCCACGCGATCCTGGCCGCTGCCGGGACCCCCAGCGCGACCATCGGCACCCTCACCGGCGCACGCACCACGCCCGAGTCCCCCGACCTGCAGCGCCAGCTGGCCGCGCTGGTCGCCGACGGCGTGCGGGCGGTCGCCATGGAGGTCTCGTCGCACGCCCTGGAGCTGCACCGCGTGGACGCCGTCGACGTCGACGTCGCCGTGTTCACCAACCTGGGCATCGACCACCTGGACTTCCACGGCACACCCGAGGCGTACTTCGCGGCCAAGGCGAAGCTCTTCGAGGCCACGCGGTCCCACCTGGGCGTCGTGAACGTCGACGACGTGCGTGGCCGGCTCCTGGTGGACGCCGCCGAGATCCCCATGGTGGCCGTGTCGATGGCGGATGCCGCCGACCTGCGCGCCGACCGCGACGGCTTCCTGCTGAGCTGGCACGGCACCTCGCTGCGGGTGCCGCTGCACGGGCGTCACAACGTGCTGAACGCGCTGCTGGCGGCCGAGGCGTGCCGAGCGCTCGGTGTGTCCGACGCCGCGGTGGCCGACGGCCTCGCCGCGCTGCCCGTCGTGCCGGGACGGTTCGAACGCATCGACCTGCCGTCGGGCGGACTCGCCATCGTCGACTACGCACACACCCCCGACGCGCTCGAGCACGCACTCGCAGGGTGCAGGGAGCTGGCGGCCGATCGTGGGAGAGTGACGGTCGTGTTCGGCTGTGGCGGCGATCGGGACCGGGGCAAGCGCCCGCTCATGGGCAGGGTGGCGACCACGCTCGCGGACCGGGTGATCGTCACCGACGACAACCCCCGCAGCGAGGACCCCTCGGCCATCGTCGCCGAGATCGTCGCCGGCGCCGACGGGCCCGTCGAGGTCATCGAGGACCGTGCAGCCGCCATCCGCTCGGCGCTCGAGGCCGCCGGCGCCGACGACGTGGTGCTCGTCGCCGGGAAGGGACACGAGCAGGGACAGGTGTTCGCCGATCGCACCGTGCCCTTCGACGACCGCGAGCAGGTCCGCGCCGTCGTCGAGGAGATGGGCGGTGCCGCATGATCCGTCTGCTGCTCGCGGTGGGCATCGCCACCGTCGTGTCGCTGATCGGCACGAAGCTGCTGATCGTCGGGCTGACCCGACGCAAGATCGGCCAGCCCATCCACGAGGACGTGCCCGAGGGCCACATGGTCAAGGCCGGCACACCCACGATGGGCGGCGTCGCCATCGTCGCCGGCGCGCTCGCCGGCTACCTCGTGTCCAACCTCTACGACGGCGTGTTCACCTGGACCGGCATCGCGTCCATGGTGGCCATCGCCGGGGCGGGGGTCGTGGGCCTCTTCGACGACTGGTTGAAGGTCGCCAAGGAGCGCAACCTCGGGCTCAACAAGCGGGCGAAGATGATCGGCCTGCTGCTCGTCGCCGTCGTGTTCGTGGCGATCATGCTCACGCGCACCAATGTGCACACCACCATCAGCTTCGCCGTGTGGAACGACCTGGGTTGGAACCTGGGCGAGCTCGGCTGGGCCATCTGGGCCGTGCTGTTGATCTCGGGCAGCTCCAACGCGGTCAACCTGACCGACGGCCTCGACGGCCTGGCTGCCGGCGCCGCGGCGTTGGTGTTCGCCGGCTACGTGGTCATCGGCTACTCGATCTTCCGCTACTCGGGCTTCTTCGGCATCAACGTCGGCCTCGACCTGGCCGTCGTGGCCGCAGCGATGATGGGCGCGTGCGCCGGCTTCCTGTGGTGGAACGCGGCGCCGGCGCAGATCTTCATGGGCGACACGGGCTCGCTCGCCATCGGTACCGGGCTCGCCGCGCTCGCGCTCAGCTCGTCCACCGCGCTGCTGCTGCCCATCCTCGGCCTCGTGTTCGTCGTCGAGACCGTCTCGGTGATCCTGCAGGTCGCCAGCTTCCGGCTCTTCGGTCGCCGGATCTTCCGCATGGCGCCCATCCACCACCACTTCGAGCTGATGGGCTGGCCGGAGACCACGGTGATCATCCGCATGTGGATGGTGACCGGGGCCTGCACCGCGTTCGGCCTGGGGCTCTTCTACCGGGAGTTCATCCGCGGCGGAGGCCTCGGATGACCCACGACACGTTGGCCGAGCAGCGCTTCTGGGTGCACGGCATGGGCATCACCAACACCGCGGTCGCCCGAGCGCTGCTGCAGCGGGGCCGGTCGGTGGTGCTGAGCGACGACGGCGACGCGGTGCGTCTCGACGCGCTCGCCGAGCAGCTCCGCGACCACGCGCACGCCGAGGCGCAGGTCCGCGTCGTGCACGCGACGACCGACGACCAGCTGGCGCAGGTGCTCGGCGACGTCGACGCCGTCATCCCGACGCCCGGTCTGCCCGAACGCCACGGGCTGTTCGCGGCGGCTGCGGCATCCGGCGTGGCCGTGCTCAGCGAGTTCGACCTGGCCGACGCCTGGGACGACCGGCCGGTGCTCGCGGTGACCGGGACCAACGGCAAGACGACCGTCACCACGCTGATCGACGCCATGCTCGACTCGTCGGGTGTGCGCAGCGCCGCGGTCGGCAACACCGAGGTGCCGCTCGTGGCGGCGATCGACGATCCGGCGACCGAGGTGTTCGTGGTCGAGGCCTCGTCGTTCCGCCTGGCGCAGAGCCGGCGCTTCCGCCCCCGGGTGGCGACGTGGCTCAACCTGGCCGAGGACCACCTCGACGTGCACCGTTCGATGGACGCCTACCGCCTCGCCAAGGCGCGCATCTGGGCCGACCAGGGCCCCGACGACGTGGCGGTCGCGAACGCGGATGACCCCGAGGTGCTCACGTCGCTGCGTGTCGACGCCGACGCTCCCCGGGCCGTCACCTTCGGGCTGGGCGCCGGCGCCGACTACCACGAGCTCGACGGGGTGTTGCTCGGACCCGACGACGTCGAGCTGGTGAGCGTCACCGAGCTGTGGAGCCAACTGCCCCACGATCGGTCGAACGTGCTGGCTGCCGCCGCGACCGCGCTGGCCGGCGGTGCCGACCTGCACGGAGTGCGACGGGCGCTCACGGAGTTCCGCGGCCTGTCGCACCGGGTGCAGCTCGTGGGGGAGCGCGACGGCGTGCGCTGGTACGACGACTCCAAGGCCACCGCACCCCACGCCACGCTCGCGGCGGTCCGCGGCTTCGACTCGGTGGTGCTGGTCGCCGGGGGGCGCAACAAGGGCCTCGACCTGGGCGCGTTGGGTGAGGTGGCGGATCGGGTGCGCGCCGTGGTCGGCATCGGCGAGGCGGCCGACCAGGTCGTCGCCGCCTTCCCGCAGCTCCCGTCCACCGTTGCCGATTCGATGTCGGCAGCTGTGCAGGCCGCCGCCGGCTTCGCCCGAGCCGGCGACGTCGTGCTGCTGTCGCCGGCCTGCGCCTCGTTCGACTGGTACCGCTCCTACGGCGAGCGTGGCGACGACTTCTGCGACCAGGTCCGCGCCTCGGTGCTGGGCGAGGCGGCGTCATGAGCACCACCACCCGTCGCCCCAGCGGCACCCGACGCAGCACCCCGACGCGCACCGCCTCGTCCCGCGCTGCCTCGACGCGCACTGCCTCGACGCGGTCGGCCTCGTCCCGCACTGCCTCGACGCGGTCGGCCTCGTCCCGCACTGCCTCGTCCCGCACTGCCTCGTCCCGCACTGCCTCGTCCCGCACTGCCTCGTCCCGCACTGCGTCGTCCCGAACCGCCTCGACACGGTCGGGGACCCGACGCTCCACGGCGCGGCCCGAGATCGAGGTCCTGTCGCACGGGCCCACCGCGGAGTCGCTCCTGCTGGGTGCCGTCGGTGTGCTCTGCCTGCTCGGGCTGGTGATGGTGTACTCGGCCTCGTCCGTCGCGTCGGTCCAGGGTGGTGCGTCGAGCTGGACCGTGGTCAGCCGCCAGGCGCTGTTCATGCTCATGGGCCTCGGTCTGGGCGTCGTCGCCTCGCGGATCCCGGTGCAGGTGTGGCGGGACCGGATCGCGGTGCCGCTCATGTTGATCGCCGTGGGTCTGCAACTGCTGCTGGCGATCGACGTGGCCATCCGCTCGGTCGGTGGCCCGGCGTTGCCCTTCGCGGTGACGGTGAACGGCGCCACGCGCTGGGTGGGCTACGGCCCCTTCAGCGGACAGCCGTCGGACCTGCTCAAGCTGGCGCTGATCCTGTGGCTCGCACGTCTGCTGGACGTGCGTCGGCGTGAGATCGGCTCACCCGAACTGCTGAAGCCGATCGTCGCCGTCGCTGCGTTCATGGCGGCGCTGGTGATGGCCGGCGACGACCTCGGCACGACCCTGCTGCTCGGGGTCATCGTCATCTCCATGCTGTTCCTGGCCGGCGCCCCGTTGCGCCAGGTCGGCGGCCTCGCCGCGGGAGGCGCCGCACTCGCCGTGCTCGCGGTGTTCTTCCTCGAGGGGTTCCGCATGCAGCGGATCTCGGCGTTCTTCTCTCCCGAGGACCACCTGGCCACCGAGGGCTGGCAGCTGCTGCAGTCCCAGATCGGCTTCGCCTCGGGAGGCCTGTGGGGCAACGGGCCGGGCAACTCGCGGGCCAAGTGGGGCTACCTGCCCGAGGCCGACACCGATTTCATCCTCGCCGTCATCGGCGAGGAGCTGGGGCTGATCGGCTCGCTCGTGGTGCTCGGCGCGTTCGTGGCGTTCATGGTCGCCGGCACCCGGATCGCGCTGCGGACCCGCACCGAGTTCGGACGCCTCGTCGCGTTCGGCATCACCGCCTGGATCGGCGTGCAGGCCCTGATCAACATCGGCGTCACGGTCGGGACGCTGCCGACCAAGGGCATTACGTTGCCGTTCGTGTCCTACGGCGGTTCCTCGCTCATGATGTGCATGCTGGCGGTCGGGGTCCTGGTCTCGGTCGCGCACGACCGATGAGCACGACGCCGTCCGGCGACCCGACCTGGGCGGTCATCGCCGGCGGTGGCACCGCCGGTCACCTGCTGCCGGGGCTGGCCGTCGCACGCGAGCTCGTGGCGCGTGGGCACTCGGCGTCGTCGGTGCACTTCGTCGGCGCGCAGCGCGGGATCGAGGCGGAGCTGGTGCCGGCCGCGGGCTTCGACATCACGCTGCTGCCCGGTCGCGGCGTGCAGCGACGCCTCACCCTGGACAACGTCGGTGCCGTGCTCGGACTGGCCCGTGCCGCCGTGCAGGCGCTGCGACTGGTGCGTCGGCGACGGCCTGCAGTGGTGCTGGCGCTCGGCGGCTTCGCCTCGGCGGCGGTGGCCCTGGCGGCGGTGCTGTGGCGGGTCCCGCTGGTGATCGCCGAGCAGAACGCCCGGGCAGGCGCGGCCAACCGCCTGGTGGCCCGCTTCGCGTCCGCCTGCGCGGTGCCCTTCCCCGAGACCGACCTGCCCCGGGCCACCGTGACGGGCAACCCCGTGCGCGAGGAGATCCTCGAGGTCGCCGCGCATCCGGACCGAGCGGCGGCACGGCGGGCGCTGGGACTGCCCGAGGACCGCACCGTGCTGGTCGTGTTCGCCGGCTCGCTGGGCTCGCGGCGCCTGAACCAGGCGGTGCAGGGCGCAGTCGAGACGTGGTCGGCGCGCTCGGACCTGGCGGTCTACCACGTGGTCGGCGCTCGGGACTGGGACGACCGACCCGACCTGGCACCCGAGGCGCTGCGCTACCAGGCCGTGCGCTACGAGTCCCGCATGGAGCTGGCCCTCGCCGCGGCCGACCTGGCGGTCTGCCGCTCGGGTGGCACGACCGTCGCCGAGCTCGCCGTCGTCGGCGTGCCGTCGGTGCTGGTGCCGCTGCCCATCGCGACGCGTGACCACCAGCGCGCCAACGCCGGGCCGCTCGTGGCCGCCGGGGCCGCGGTCCTGGTGCCCGACGACGAGCTCGACGCCGCCCGCCTGGTCGCCGAGGTGGACACGATCCTGGACGGTGGGACCGAGCGGCTCGCGGAGATGTCGCACGCCGCTCGCTCGCTGGGCCGCGTCGACGCGGCGCAGGCCGTCGCCGACCTGGTCGAGGCTGCCGCCGAGCGGTCGGGGAGCTGAGCGTCGTGTCGAGCGCCGAGCGGTCACCCGTCGTCGATCTCTCCCGCCCCCGCCGGGTGCACGTGGTCGCCATCGGCGGGGCGGGCATGTCGGCCATCGCCACGGTGCTCGCCGGGCAGGGCCACGTCGTGTCGGGCTCGGACCGGGCCGACGGCCCCGCGCTGGAGCCCCTGCGTCGTCTCGGCGTGCACTGCCACGTCGGGCATGACGCCGCGCACGTCGGTGACGCCGAGCTGGTCGTGATCTCCACCGCCGTGCCCGACGACAACGTCGAGGTGCTCGAGGCGCGCCGGCGCGGCCTGCCGGTGCTGCGCCGCATCGACCTGCTGCCCGCGCTGGCCGCCACCCGGCCGTTCCTGTCGGTCTCCGGCACGCACGGCAAGACCACCACCACTGCCATGCTCGCCACCGCGCTCGTCGCCGCCGGCGCGGATCCGTCCTACCTGGTCGGCGCCGACGTGGCCGCGCTCGGGGGTGCTGCGGCCAACGGCTCGGGCCCCTGGTTCGTGATCGAGGCCGACGAGAGCGACGGCAGCTTCCTCGCGGGCCCCCGAGCTGCGGCGCTCGTGACGAACATCGAAGCGGACCACCTCGAGTTCTGGGGCGGCTGGGACCAGCTGCGCCAGGGCTTCGTCGACTTCCTCGCCGGCACCGACGGGCCGCGGCTGGTGTGCGCGGACGACCCGGAGGCCGCTGCGGTCGGCCGCGAGGTCGGTGCCGACACCTATGGCGTGCACCCCCAGGCCACCTACCGGATCGACGAACTGCAGCTGTCGTCGTCGGGCTCGCGCTTCGCGCTCGTGCACCCGCACGGCCACGTCCGGGTGTCGGTCGCTGCGCCGGGGCTGCACAACGCCCTCGACGCCGCCGGCGCGTTGAGCGTGGCCGGTGCACTGGGGGTCGATCTGGTCGCCGCGGCCGCCGGGCTCGCCGACTTCTCCGGCGCGGCACGGCGCTTCGAGCGGCGAGGCAGCGCTGCGGGCGTCGAGTTCGTCGACGACTACGCCCACCTGCCGACCGAGGTGCGCGCGGCCCTCGCCGCCGGGCGCAGCGGCGGGTGGTCGCGGGTGGTCGCGGTGTTCCAGCCGCACCGCTACTCCCGCACCCAGGCGCTCTGGGAGGAGTTCGCCACCGCGTTCGACCAGGCCGATCTGTTGGTGCTGACCGACATCTACCCGGCCGGAGAGGCACCCCGGCCCGGGGTCAGCGGGCAGCTGCTGGTGGACGCGGTGCGTGCGGCACGCCCCGACCTGGCGGTGCGGTGGGCGCCGACGTTGGCCGACGTGGTCGACGTGCTCGCCGCCGAGCTGCGACCCGGCGACCTGTGCATGACCGTCGGCGCCGGCGACGTCACCACCTTGGCGGACCGCGTGATCCCGCGACTCGGCGGAGCCGACTCGTGAGCCTCGACGCGCGCGTGCTCGAACGACTCGATCGGGCGCTCGGGTTCCTGGGCGACCGCCTCGAGCGCGACCGTTCGCTGGGACTGCTCAGCACCTACCGCGTCGGCGGGCCGGCTCGCCGCTTCGTGCAGGTCGCCGATGCCGACGAGCTGGTCGCGATCGCCGCGGCGGTGGCCGAGGTGCTCGACGGCGACGCGGACTCGTCGGTGCTGGTCGTCGGTCGCGGGTCCAACCTGTTGGTGGCCGACCGCGGTGTCGACGCCCTGGTGCTTGCGCTGGGCGAGGGCTTCGACACCGTCGACGTGCGTGGCACCGAGGTCCGGGCCGGCGCGGCCACCAGCCTGCCGGTGCTGGCGCGGCGGACCGTGGCGGCAGGGCTGACCGGCTTCGAGTGGGCCGTGGGAGTCCCGGGCAGCGTCGGCGGCGCCGTGCGCATGAACGCCGGCGGCCACGGCTCCGACATGGCCGCGTCGCTGGTCGGGGTCCGCGTGGTCGATCTGCGCACCGGCGAAGATGTCGGGATGGAGGCCGACGAACTGCGACTCGGGTACCGCCGGTCGTCGTTGCGGGCGTCGCAGGTCGTGGTGCACGCCGACCTGGCGCTGTCGGCCGGGGACCCGGTCGCCGGCAACACGGAGCTGGCCGAGATCGTGCGGTGGCGTCGAGAGCACCAGCCGGGCGGCCAGAACGCGGGCTCGGTGTTCACCAACCCCGAGGGCGACTCCGCCGGCCGGCTCATCGACGCCGCCGGCGCCAAGGGCCTGCGCATCGGGAGCGCCCAGGTGTCCGACAAGCACGCCAACTTCATCCAGGCCGATCCGGGAGGCTCCGCCGACGACGTGGCCGCGCTCATGGCCGAGGTGCGACGTCGCGTGCTCGCCCACAGCGGCGTGGACCTGCACCCCGAGACCGTGATGGTCGGCTTCGATGCGGGAGTGCCCCGGTGACGGCCACCGACTCCCGGCCCGTGGTGCGCAGCCAGGTCGAGCCCCGCATCGTCGAGCGCCGTCGTCACGTGCTCGAGGCGCGTCGCCGCAGCCGCCGTCACCGCTGGATCGCGCTCGGCGTCGTCGTCGCACTCGTCGCCGGCGCGGTCGCGCTGCTGTGGTCGCCGGTGCTGGACGTCGACCGGGTCGCCGTCGACGGCACCGAGACCGTCGACGTCGCGCAGGTGCTCGACGTCGCCGACGTGCCGACCGGCAGCCCGCTCGCCCTCGTGGATCTCGCCGAGGTGCGTTCGAAGGTGCGTTCCCTGCCCACCGTCGCCGCCGCGTCGGTGACCCGCGAGTGGCCCGACACGTTGCGGATCCGGGTGGTCGAGGAGATGCCCGTGGTGCGGGTGCGCAGCGGCGGCGCCGACGCCGTCGTGGCGAGCACGGGCGCAGTGCTCACCGACGTCGAGGGCGCGGAGGCGTTGCCGCTGCTCGAGCTGCCGGCCGGTGCGCTCGGCGGCGGGGACCGCCTGCCCGACGAGCTGACACCTGCGCTGGTGGTCTACGCCCGCTTGCCCATTGCGCTGCGCGACGTGCTGGCCTCGGGCCGCGTCGACGACACCGGCTCCATGTGGTTCGACCTCGCCGACGGCGCGACCGTGCGGTTCGGTCCCGTCCAGGACGTGCCCGCCAAGCTCGCGGCGCTGCAGGCCTTCGTCGAGCAGGTCCACCTGGAGTGCCTCGACGTGCTCGACGTGAGCACCTCGCGGGTGACCGCGTCGAGGGTACCGGGCTGCTCGGTGCCTGCCCCCACGGCGCTCGACCCCGCCTCCGCCGACCCGGCCACGGGCGCCGAGCAGGTGCCCGGCGACGACGACGAGACCCGGTGATCGTTGATAGCGCCGCCTCGATGGTCGTAGTGTCACGGTCCACACGAGGTTCATCACGGCTCCACCTCGACTGCAGGTTCAGACCTGTCCGGTCGTCGGTGGGGTTCACGCTGTGCCGAACACCCGGGAGCATCGCCGCCCCGGCCCCTGGAGGTGGCTAAGTCCCATGGCCCACAACCCACAGAACTACCTGGCCGTCATCAAGGTGGTCGGTATCGGCGGTGGCGGCTGCAACGCCGTCAACCGCATGATCGACGCGGGGCTCAAGGGCGTCGAGTTCATCGCCATCAACACCGATGCGCAGGCGCTGCTCATGAGCGACGCCGACATCAAGCTCGACATCGGTCGCGAGCTGACCCGTGGCCTGGGCGCCGGATCCGACCCCGAGGTCGGCCGCCAGGCCGCCGAGGACCACCGCGCCGAGATCGAAGAGGTGCTGCGTGGCGCCGACATGGTCTTCGTGACCGCGGGTGAGGGCGGCGGCACCGGCACGGGAGCGGCGCCCGTGGTGGCCGAGATCGCCAAGACCCAGGGTGCGCTGACCATCGCGGTCGTGACCCGGCCGTTCCTGTTCGAGGGCCGCCGTCGCTCGGTGCAGGCCGACCAGGGCATCGGCACGCTGAAGGAGAAGGTCGACACGCAGATCGTCATCCCGAACGACCGCCTGCTGACCGTCGCCAACGAGAAGACCTCGGTGCTCAACGCGTTCAAGATGGCCGACGAGGTGCTGCTGCAGGGTGTGCAGGGCATCACCGACCTGATCACCACGCCGGGGCTCATCAACACCGACTTCGCGGACGTGCGCATGATCATGAGCGACGCCGGCAGCGCCCTCATGGGCGTGGGCTACGCCACCGGCGAGGGCCGCGCCCTGCAGGCAGCCCGCCACGCCATCTCCTCGCCGCTGCTCGAGGCGGCCATCGACGGTGCCCGCGGCATCCTGTTGAACATCTCCGGCGGCTCCGACCTGACCCTGTTCGAGGTCAACGAAGCTGCCTCGGTCATCCACGAGGTCGCCCACGCCGAGGCCAACATCATCTTCGGCGCGGTGATCGACGACGAGATGGGCGACGAGGTGCGCATCACCGTCGTGGCCGCGGGCTTCGAGCGCTGGGACGACGCCAAGGCGCCGCGCCGCTCGGAGCCGGCGCCCGAGCCCTCCCGTGCGCCCGAGCCGCGGGGCAACGTCATCAGCGACGTCTTCGCCGACGCCGACGACGACGAGGACTCGCTCTTCGACGGCGACGACGACTTCGACGTCCCCTCCTTCCTGAAGTGACCGACGGTGCCCGGCACCACGGTGTCGGTCGCCCGATCGTCCACGCACGCTTCACCGATCGCTCCGACGGCGACCTCTGCGTGCGTCTCCCACCCGAGGAGCTCGCACCTCGCCGCGCTGCGGTCGCGCCCACACCGTGGACCTGGCTCGACCAGGTGCACGGCGCGACGGTCGTGCGGGTGACCCGGCCCGGTGAGCACGCCGGCGCCGCGGCCGACGCCGCGGTCACGTCGGTGCCCGGTGCCACCCTGGCGGTGCACACCGCCGATTGCGCCGGGGTCCTGCTGCGCAGCGATCCGGCGGACGGTGTCACGGTGATCGGTGCGGCGCACGCCGGCTGGAAGGGGCTCGAGGCCGGCGTGCTGGCGGCCACCGTCGCCGAGATGCGTGCGCTGGGCGCCCAGCAGGTTCGCTGGCGTCTCGGTCCCTGCATCTCCCCGTCGTGCTACGAGTTCGGGGCCGACGACCTGGCCCGCCTCCGCGACCAGTTCGGCGACGCCGTGGTCGCGACGACGAGCGCGGGTGCACCCGCGCTCGACCTGCGCGCCGGGGTCGCCGCAGCGCTCGATGCGGCCGGCGCGACCCCCGACGACGGCGTGGAGCCGCGCTCGGTGCGGTGCACGGCGACGGATGCGGAGCTGTTCTCGTGGCGCGCCCGGCGCGACGCCGGTCGCCAGGCAGCGGTGACCTGGATCGAGGCAGCGTGAACGCCGTGGACCAGGCCGCAGATCGCCCAGAGCCGCCGGCGCCGGACCTTGCGCTGGTGGAGCTGGTCGCCGAGCGCGCCACTGCCCTGCGGGCGCGGCTGCGCGAGCTGACCGATCGGCCGGTCCGACTCGTCGCGGTGACCAAGGGCCACCCGGTCGAGGTGGCGGCCGCCGCCCTCGCGGCGGGGTGCGTCGAGCTGGGGGAGAGCTACGCGCAGGAGCTCGTGCCCAAGGCTGCGGCGCTCGCCGGGGCCGTCACACCGCCGCGGTGGAACTTCATCGGCCAGCTGCAGACCAACAAGGTGCGCCAGCTGGTGGGCGTCGTCGAGCTCTGGCACACCGTCGACCGGCCATCGCTCGCGGTCGAGCTGGCCAAGCGCCAGCCGGGCGCCCAGGTGCTCGTGCAGCTCGACCTCGCGGGCATCGCCGGCCGCGGCGGTTGTGACCCGTCGACCGCACCCGAGCTCGTGCGACGGTGCACCGAGCTGGGGCTCGACGTCCGAGGCCTGATGGGCGTCGGCGTGCCCGGCACCGCGGAGGACGCCCGCCCCGGTTTCCGCCTGTTGGATCGCATGGCCGCCGACCTCGGTCTGGCGGAGCGCTCCATGGGCATGAGCGGCGACCTCGAGGTCGCGGTCGAAGAGGGTTCAACCATCGTGCGGGTCGGCACGGCGCTGGTCGGGAGCCGGCGGTGACGGCTCGCGTTCGGAGGCGTCGGCAACTACACTCGCCGCCGAGGAGTGCACCATGTCGAACTGGATGAAGAACACCCGGACCTGGCTGGGCCTCGGCAACGAGCCCTACTACGACGACGAGTACGGCGAGCCGGGTGACGACTACGACGACTACGACGAGGACTACGTCGACGACGAGCCCGCGGCTGCACCTCGCGCTCGCACCGCCGCAGCCGCGCGTCCCAGCCGTACCTCGGTGCGCACCATGCCCGCAGGTCGCGGCGAGGACTGGGAAGAGGGCGACGGCGGGGTCCGCGTGATCAACGCACCGGCACCCGATCCGGAGCCCCGCGGCGTCGTGCGTCCGTTGCCCTCGACGGCCAAGCCGCACGTCGTGTCACCCACGGGCTTCAACGACGTCCAGCAGGTCGCCGACCGCTTCAAGCGCGACCAGCCGGTGATCATCAACCTCCAAGGCGTCGACCGCGACCTCTCCCGTCGCCTCATCGACTTCGCCAGCGGCCTCTGCTACGGCCTCGAGGGCGACATGGAGCGCGTGGCCGACCAGGTCTTCCTGCTCACCCCGCGCGGCGCCGAGGTGTCCGACGACGACCGCCGCCGCCTGCGCGAGGGCGGCCTCGTGGACGAGGAGCGCTGAACGGCCCTGTGACGACCCCCCGTCGCCTCCCGCTCCCCATCCCGTCGTGATCCTCGTCTGCTGGGCCCTCCAGGCCTTCGTCATCCTGATCTTCGTGCGCATCATCCTCAGCTGGTTCCCCGCCAGCGAGGGTCTGTTCATGACGGTGCAGCGCTTCACCTTCGCCGCCACCGAGTGGGCGATGGGCCCGTTGCGACGTGCCCTCCCGCCGGTGCGGCTCGGCGCCGCGGCGCTCGACCTGTCGCCGCTGGTCCTGCTCATCGGCATCTCCCTGCTGCGGGGCTTCATCTGCTGAACCTCCGCGCGGCGCGGCGCCGGTGGGCGCTCGCACGGAGAAGCCATGACCTCGCGGCCGTCGGGGCTACGATGCGCGCATGGAGCTGACCCCGGAACTGTTCGAGAAGACCGAGTTCACCGAGCGTCGTAAGGGCTACGACATCGAGCAGGTCGAGACCTTCCTGGAGCAGACCGGCACGGCGCTGGCCCAGCTGCTCGCTCGCACCCGACACACCGAGGAGCGAGCGGCGCATGCCGAGGCGCGCCTGTCCCAGGCCGACGCAGCGATCGCCGAGGCCCAGCAGCGGGCTCAGGCCGCCGAGCAGCGTGCCGAGGCCGCCGAGCGCGCGGCGCGCGAGGCCAGCCAGGGAGCTGCAGCTGCGGCGGCCGCCGCGGCGCGTCAGAACGAAGAGGTCGAGGTCGAGCAGGCGGCCAAGACGTTGCTCATGGCGAAGCGCACTGCCGAGGCCACCGTCAACGAGGCGCGCGGGCAGGCGCAGTCGCTGCTCGAGGACTCCCAGAACCGGGCCCAGCGTCAGCTCAGCGAGGCGCAGGCCGAAGCCGCAGAGCTGGTGCGTCGTGCGAACGAGCAGGCCGAGGCCGAGTTCGCCGACCGCCGCGCCGCGGTGCTCGACGAGGTGCGCGGCCTCGAGGCCCGCCGCAGCCAGCTCTCCGACGTCATCACCCAGCTCGAGTCCCGACTCGCCGGCTACCGCGAGGAGCTCGGCCGGACCGCGCAGGACATCATCGCCCTCGCCGAGGACCCCGCCCGCCTGGGCGCACGACCGAACATGTCGGTGGCGCCCGATCAGGTGATCAGCCACGAGTCCGACCACGGCCCCGCCCCGAGCGACCCGTCCACGCCGACCGGCGCCGACGCCGGCGCAGCTGCGGGCGATCCCGTCTCGACCGCCGCGCCGGTCGATCTCGCCCAGGAGCCGGTGTCCACCTCGTCGGTCGAGTCCGAATCCCCGCGTGGCGACGAGTCCGGCGGCACCGCACGCGCTGCGAGCACCTCCGCCGCGGGTGGCACCGCCACGACCGTGCTCGCCGACGCGCCGCCGGTGGCGGAGCACGATGCGCACTACGTCGACCTGACCTCGCCGGCGCCCGCGTCCCACGTCGCCGATGACCAGTGGGGTCCCGGCAGCTGGTCGCAGGTCGAGGCCGAGCTGGACGACGAGCCGGCCGATGTGGTCGACCACGTCGATCGGCCCACCGAGGCGGTCAGCCGTTCCGAGGTGCCCCGGGACCGCTTCATGGAAGAGCTCGACAGCGCCGTGAACGAGGCGGTCCCGTTGGACCAGGACGAGGACGCGGCCATGACCGCCTTCTTCGAGGGCACCAGCGACACTCGCACTCGACGCTTCGGCTGGCGTCGCTGAGCCGACGTCGTCGACGGATCGTCAGGTGCCGCTCACGAGGTGCGTCGTCGCGCGCTCGCTGACGCGCTGTGGTGCTGCGGCTAGGGTTCTCCAACTCATCTGGCCGGGGTCGTCCCGCCAGGTGGTCGAGGAGGCCGTGATGGCAACCCAGCGACCCGCACCGTCGACGAAGAAGGCACCACCTGTGAAGAAGGCCGCACCCGCGAAGAAGGCTGCGCCGGCGAAGAGCGCTCCGGCCAAGAAGGCCCCTGCGCCGGCCAAGAAGGCGGCGCCCGCCAAGAAGGCTGCGCCGGCGAAGAAGGCGGCGCCCGCCAAGAAGGCTGCGCCGGCCAAGAAGTCCGCTCCCGCCAAGAAGGCGCCTGCGAAGGCCGCACCCGCGCCGGCTCCGGCCAAGAAGGCCGCTCCGGCCAAGGCCACCTCGACGAAGAAGGCCCCGGTGAAGAAGGCTCCGCTGACCAAGTCGCCGTTCGACGCGAGCTTCCTGGAGGCCCAGCGCGCGGCGCTGCTCGAGGAGCGTGAGACGCTCGCCACCCAGGCCGAGGCGCTCAAGGCCGAGGCGGATGCGCTCGCTCGCGACCGTGAGCCCGGCGACGTGCAGTTCGACGACGAGTCCGGCGAGGGCGACACCCTGGCGGTCGAGCGCGACTTCGACCTGGCCCGAGCGGCGGCGGCGCTGCAGACGATCGAGGAGATCGACGCAGCGATCGAGCGCATCGGCAAGGGCACGTACGGCATCTGCGAGTACTCGGGCCAGCCGATCCCCAAGGAGCGCCTGCGGGCCATCCCCTACGCCCGAGAGCGCGTCGAGTTCAAGACCCGCAGCTTCCGCTGAACGGGCTCGACCGCATGTCGGACACCACGACGAGCCGACGCCACCTCGGCGCCGGCGCACGCTGGGGCATGGTCGGCGGCGCGCTCCTCGCGGTGCTCGCCATCGACCAGGCCTCCAAGCGCTGGGCACTCGAGCGGTTGGCGCCCGCCGTCGTCGGCGGGCCACGCGAGATCATCGAGGTGCTGGGACCGCTGCAGTTCAACCTGGCGTTCAACACCGGCGCCAGCTTCTCGCTCGGCTCGGACTCCGGTGCGGTCATCGGCGTGGTGGCGCTGGCGATCGTGGTCGTGCTGGCGCTCGTGGCCCGCAAGGTCGACTCGAAGCTCCAGCTGATCCTGATCGGCGTCGTCATGGGCGGGGCGCTCGGCAACATCGTCGATCGACTGACGCGTGTGGGCGAGGTCGACCCCTTCACCGGCAACGTGGCGTCGGGGTTCATGTCGGGTGCGGTCGTCGACTTCATCGACGTCCAGTTCTGGCCCATCTGGAACGTCGCCGACATGGCGGTGGTCGTGGGCGGCATCCTGCTGGCCATCCTGAGCGCGTTCGCGCCGGTCGAGCAGTCGGACGACGCTGACGACGCGGGCGAGCCGGCCGACGGGGCGGGCGAACCCGGCGAGCAGCCGGACGACTCCGACGACTCGGACGGGGAGGCCACCCCGGCCGACGACGTCGCGGACGACCTCGTCGATCGGTCCGAGCAGTGAGCGACGGGCCGTCGCCGGGGCCCATCGTCACCGAGGAGATCCCCGCGGCCCTCGCCGGCCAGCGCATCGACCGGGTGGTGTCGCTGATCACCGGCTGCTCACGTGCCGAGGCCAGCGCACTCGTCGATGCCGCGCAGGTCCTGGTCGACGGCGCCGTGGTGACCAAGCACTCGCTGAAGCTGAGCGAGGGGCAGCAGGTGCAGCTGCTGTCCTCGCCCGAACCGCGCGTCGAGGTGGTCGAGCCCGACCCCTCGGTCGAGGTGCGCGTCGTGTTCGCCGACGACGACATCATCGTGATCGACAAGCAGGCGGGCCTGGTGGTGCACCCCGGTGCCGGACACGCCGGTTCGACGCTCGTGCACGGGCTGCTCGCGCGGTTCCCCGAGCTGGCCGAGGTGGGGGAGCCGCTGCGGCCCGGCCTCGTGCACCGCCTGGACCGCGGGACCTCGGGTCTGCTGGTGGTGGCCCGCACCCAGGATGCCTACGAGGAGCTGGTCCACCAGCTCTCGAGCCACACGGTGACCCGCGTCTACACGGCGCTCGTCTGGCGCCACCTCGAGCATCGCCAGGGGGTGGTCGACGCGCCGATCGGACGGTCCCGACGGGATCCCCTGCGCATGACCGTGGCGGTGGACGGTCGCGAGTCGCGCACCCACTACCGCGTCGAGCGCGAGTTCGACGAGCCGGTGGCCACCTCGTTGGTCACCTGCGAGCTGGAGACGGGCCGCACGCACCAGATCCGCGTGCACATGGCCTCGATCGGCCACGCGGTGCTCGGCGACGACCTCTACGGCGGCACGCGCCACAGCTTCGCCATGCCGCGTCCGTTCCTGCACGCACGTGAGCTGGCGTTCCTGCACCCGGCGACCGCCGAACTGGTCACCTTCGAGTCGCCGCTGCCCGACGACCTGCAGGCAGTGCTCGACCGCTTCAGCTGAGCTCGTCGCCGCCCGGATCGCCGGGCCACGGTCGGCGGCCCTCGGTGATGCCGGCCAGGTCCTCGAGGGTGTAGGCCTCGAGCAGCGCACGCATGCGGCCGCCCACATCGTGCCAGATGGCCAGCAGCACGCACTGGCCCTCGTGGTCGCAGGCTCCGTCGGTGTGGGGCTGGCCGAAGTCGCCCGCCTGGATCGGGCCGTCGACCGCGGAGACGATCTGGGCAAGGGTGATCTCGGCGGGCGGACGAGCGAGCACGTAGCCGCCGCCGACGCCGCGCTTGGAGCGCACGAGCCCGGCGCCCTTGAGCGCCAGCAGGATCTGCTCCAGGTACGGCTGGGGCAGACCGGTGCGCTCGGCGATGTCGCGCACCGACGTCGGGCCGTCGCCGTGGTGCAGCGCGAGCGACAGCAGCGCACGGCTTGCGTAGTCACCCCTGGTCGAGACCTTCACGGCGCCATCGTAGGCGTGTCCGAGCTCGGCGCCGCACCGACGCTCGATGAGTTGCCGTTCGGGTCCCGAGACTCGGTAGCGTGGTCGGCGAACACGCCAGGAGACTCGAGTGGTGGGCGACGTAGGGGCGACCGACGAGGTCACGCCAGCACAGGATCAGCCAGCTGCCTCGAGCGACGCGCCCGCGCCGGTCCTGCCCGCCTACGACGGCGCATGCACCTGCAACGTGGTCGACGTGCTCGTCGAGGACCCCGACCGGCCGCCGGCGTGGTTCCCCGCCGGCATCGAGGGCGCCGACCAGATCGTGCTGCTGGTGCTCGACGGTCTCGGGTGGGAGCAGATGCAGGCGCGCCGCTCGCTGCTGCGCGGCCTCACCCTGATGGAGTCGACGCCCATCACCACGGTGGCGCCCACCACGACCGCCACCGCGCTCACGTCCATCTCCACCGGTCTGCCGCCCGGTGAGCACGGCGTGATCGGCTACCGCATGGCGATCGACCGCGACGTGCTCAACGTGCTGCGCTGGACGACCGCCAAGGGCGACGCCAGAGAGGTCATCCCGCCCGAGTCGATCCAGCACGACGTCGCGTTCGGCGGTCAGCGACCCCCGGTGGTGGTGCGCGCCGAGTTCCGCGACACCGGCTTCACCCGGGCCCACTTGGGCGGGTGCCGGCACGTGCCCTACCGCATGCCATCGACGTTGATCGCCGAGATCAACCACCAGCTGGCTGCGGGCGAACCCTTCGTCTACGCCTACTACGACGGCATCGACAAGGTCGCGCACGAGTACGGCCTCAGCCACTTCTACGACACCGAGCTGGTCTTCGTCGATCGCATGGTCGAGTTCCTGGTGCAGGAGCTGCCGCCGGGTGTCGCCCTGGTCATCACCGCGGATCACGGCCAGGTCGACGTGGGCGACCGGGTGTTCCCACCGCACCCCGAGGTGCTCTCGCGGGTCTCGCACCAGTCCGGCGAAGCGCGGTTCCGCTGGCTGCACGCCGCGCCGGGAGAGTCCGCCGACCTGCTGCGGGCGGCCACCGAGCACCACCAGGACGTCGCCTGGGTGGTGTCCAAGGAGCAGGCACTCGACGAGTGCTGGTTCGGGCCGAAGGTCCTGCCCGGCCCGCTGTCGCGCCTGGGCGACGTCGCCCTGGTGCCCTTCGAGCCGATCGCGTTCGAGGATCCCGACGACACCGGTCCATTCCGGCTGAAGGGGCGCCACGGCTCCATGACGTCGGCCGAGGTCCTGGTCCCGCTGCTCGTCGCCCGCGGCCGCTGAGGCCGCCGGAGCGTCACCTAGGATCGTGCGATGTCCGATCCGAGCGTTGTGGACCCGAACGGAACCGAGCTGCCAGAGGTGGTGTCGCCCGATGGCGTCGAGCCCGGGCCCGGCGACGGGCAGGCCGACGGCGCTGCGGAGCCGGGCAACGAGATCGAGTCGCCCGCCAAGATCATCCGCATCGGCGCCATGGTGAAGCAGCTGCTCGAAGAGGTGCGCAACACCTCGATCGACGACGCCACCCGCGACCAGCTGCGGCGCATCTACGGCAACAGCGTCGAGGAGCTCAAGTCGGCGTTGTCACCCGAGCTGGGCGCCGAGCTCGACAGCCTGTCGTTCGACTTCTCCGGGGCCGAACCGCCCACCGAGGCGGAGCTGCGCATGGCCCAGGCGCAGCTGGTGGGCTGGCTCGAAGGGCTGTTCCACGGCATCCAGGCCACCCTCGTCGCGCAGCAGATGGCCGCACGCCAGCAGCTCGAGGGCATGCGCGGCCAGCTGCCGGGCATGGAGCGCGCCTCGGCGCCCGGCCCCGGGCCCGGCTACATCTGAGCGCACCCGTGCCCGTCGCGCGACGCCCCGCCCGGCGCTGACAGGGGTGTTAAGTTCTCCTCGTGCGTGCTGCGCACATAAGAGGGAGGGGTGCGCGATGTCGAGTCGCCGTCAGTTCTGGATCCCGGCGCTCATCGCGTCGGTGCTGCTCGCCGCGGGCTGCATCCCGCCGCCGGACGGGGGAGGGGCTGTGCCGGCCTGCCCGGCCAGATCGGTGTCCACGCTCGCGGGGGCGGGTTCGTCGCTCGTGCGCGGGATCTCCTCCGACGGCACCTGGATCGTGACGTCGAACCTCGCCGGGCCCGACGCCGTGCTCGTGCTGCGTCGTGCGGACAACGCGGTGCCGGCCGTCGAGGTCGCCACCCTCGCCGGGCTGGACAGCTCCGACGACGAGTTCTCCCGCCTCTCGGTCGGCGTGAGCGACGACGGCGAGCTCGTCGTGGTGGACGGGTCCCGCTGGTCCCGTGCCACCGGCGCCCTGCAGCCGCTCGTCGCCCCGGTCGCCGGCGCGACCGTGCTGCGCCAGTCGCCGGACCGCACGCGCACGGCGTGGGCGGTGCCGGGCGATGACGAGCTCGTCGTGACCGACTCCTTCACCGATGCGGTGCTGGGGTGGTCCGACGTCGCGCAGTGGGGCACCTCCGGGTCCGGTCGGTACCGACTGTCCGCGCCGTCGCCGAGCGTCGCGTCCCTGGTCGATCTCGCCGACGGGACCGCCATCGACCTCAGCGCGGCGTGGGACGCCATCGACGCCGCTGATCCCGGGGCGGTCTGGCACGGGGTCGACGCTGCGGCCGTGTCGCCCGACGGCACCGTCGTCGCGCTGGAGACGCTGCGCAACAACGGCGGGTTCGACCCGGCCCGACGTCTGTGGGTGTGGGACACCGACACCGCATCGCTGCGCGACCTCGGATGGAACCGCGGGCGGGTGCAGGCGGCTGATGACGGCACGGTCGCCTTCGCCACGACCGCGACGCTCATCCCATCCATCCGGGCATCCCTGCCCGACGGCAGCTTCCGCACGATCTACTCCGGCACGAACGTGGTCGAGATCGGTGGTGGGTTCGACGGCTCCGAGGACCTGCGCACCGTGGCACTGAGCGCGAGCACGACGCCGCTGGGGCCGTCCACGGCGGTGTACCTGTCCCGCTGCAGCTGACCGGCGCTCCGGCGGGCGCACGGGTCGCGATCTCGCGCGATACTCGGAATCACATCGCTGTCATGCGGTCCGACGTGTCGGGCCCACTCGCAGCGTGGCCGTTCGACGCCCGGGAGGCGAGCCCGACGTGGCGGATTCCTTCGTCCATCTGCACCAGCACACCGAGTACTCGATGCTCGACGGCGCGGCGCGCATCGGCGACGTCGTCACCTCGGCGGTCAAGGACGGCCAGCCGGCCATGGGCATCACCGACCACGGCAACATGTACGGCGTCCTCGACTTCTACAAGGAGTGCCGCAAGCAGGGTGTGAAGCCGATCATCGGCTCCGAGCTCTACATGGCCCACGAGCGCCGCGACGAGCGCCTGCAGCTGCGCGGGGCCCGCATGGACGACTCGGGTGGGGAGGCCGAGGGCGGCAAGAAGCCCTACTACCACCTGACCACCCTGGTGGAGAACGCCACCGGCTACAAGAACCTCATCCAGCTGTCGTCGCGGGCGTTCATGGAGGGCTACTACCGCAAGCCCAAGGTCGACTGGGACATCCTGGCCGAGCACTCCGAGGGGCTGATCGTCACCACGGGCTGCCTGGGCGGCCACGTGCTGCAGGCGATGATGAACCAGGGCTACGAGGCCGCCTGCGAGCGGGCCGGCCGACTGCTCGAGATCTTCGGCCGCGACCACCTCTTCGTCGAGCTGCAGGACCACGGCATCCCCGAGCAGCACCGCACCAACCCCGAGCTGGTCCGCCTCGCCCGGCGCCTGCAGCTGCCGCTGCTGGCCACCAACGACAGCCACTACGTGCACCAGCACGACGCGGTCGCCCACGACGCGCTGCTGTGCGTGCAGACGGGGTCGCTCATGAGCGACCCCGACCGCTTCAAGTTCCACGGCGACCACCACTACCTGAAGACCGCCGCGGAGATGCGCCACCTGTTCCGAGAGGTCGAGTCCGCGTGCGACAACTCGCTGTGGATCGCCGAGCGCTGCGAGCTCGAGATCGAGTTCGGCAAGCCGCTGCTGCCCAACTTCCCGCTGCCCGAGGGCTTCACCGACGACGCCGACTACCTGCAGCACCTGACCTTCGAAGGCGCCCGGGCGCGCTGGGGCGACCAGCTCAGCGACGAGGTCGTGGACCGGCTCAACTTCGAGCTGAAGGTCATCGGCGACATGGGGTTCTCGTCGTACTTCCTGATCGTCTGGGACCTGATCAAGCACGCCCGCGACGCCGGCATCCGCGTCGGACCCGGTCGTGGCTCGGCCGCAGGGTGCGCCGTGGCCTACACGCTGCGCATCACCGACCTGGACCCGATCAAGTACGACCTGCTCTTCGAGCGCTTCCTCAACCCCAGTCGCATCTCGATGCCCGACATCGACATGGACTTCGACTCCCGCTACCGCGACGAGATGATCCGCTACGCGGCCGAGCGCTACGGCCGCGACCGCGTCGCCCAGATCGTCACGTTCTCCACCATCAAGGCCCGCGCCGCCGTGCGCGACGCGGCCCGCGTGCTGGGCAAGCCCTACATCGTGGGTGACAAGGTCGCCAAGGCCATGCCGCCGCTCGTGATGGGTCGCGACACGCCGCTGTACGCCTGCCTGGAGGAGCATCCGAAGTTCGTCGACGGCTACAAGATGGCCGCCGACATCCGCCAGATGTACGCCGAGGACCCCGACGCCAGAGAGGTCATCGAGGTCGCTCGCGGGCTCGAGGGCCTGCGCCGACAGGACGGCATCCACGCCGCGGCGGTGGTGATCACCAAGGACCCCCTCACCGACTACCTGCCGATCCAGCGCAAGCCCGAGGCCGGCAAGGATCCGGAGGAGGCGCCGGTCGTCACCCAGTACGAGATGCACGGGGTCGAGGAGCTGGGCCTGCTCAAGATGGACTTCCTGGGTCTGCGGAACCTGGACGTCATCTCCGACACACTCGAGCTGATCCGCGCCACCCGCGGCATCGAGATCGACATCGACAACATCCACCTCGACGACCAGCCGACCTACGACCTGCTCGCCAGGGGCGACTCCATCGGGGTGTTCCAGCTGGAGTCCACGCCGATGCGGGCGCTCATGCGCTCGCTCGCACCCACCGAGTTCGAGGACGTCGCCGCCCTCGTGGCCCTGTACCGCCCGGGGCCCATGGCGGCGAACATGCACAACGACTACGCGGACCGCAAGAACGGTCGCAAGCCGGTCGACTACGAGCACGAGGACGCGAAGGAGGTGCTGGGCGACACCTACGGGCTCATGATCTACCAGGAGTCCATGATGCGGATCGCGCAGAAGTTCGCCGGGTACTCGCTGGCCGAGGCCGACAACCTCCGCAAGGCCTGCCTCCCCGCCGGGTCGAAGATGCTGACGAGGTCCGGACCGGTCCCGATCGAGGGAGCGATGCTGTCGATCGATCCCGTCATCCTGACTGCCGACATCGAGTCTGGGACGCCGTGCTTCGAGCGGCTCGAGGACGTGTGGCCGGTCGGGCTCAAGCCTGTCTACCGGGTGACGACCGCTCAAGGGCACGTGATCGAAGCCACATCGAACCACCCGATGTTGGTCGGCGATCGTTGGGTCGAGGTCGGCTCCATCGAGTGCGGAGATCTGATCGCCCGGTACGACCCAGGCGCAGCGGCGGAGGGCCTCGTCACGCCGCGCAGGTCCAGCCTCCGGAGTCGTCCTCTCGCAGGGACCCGACGCGGGGCGCTGCTGTGGGACACCGTCGTCGACGTGGAGTACGTCGGAGAGAAGGAGTGCTTCGACTTCCGCATGGCCAACGACGAACGGCCCTACGCCGTCGTCGAGGACTTCCTCGTCCACAACTGCGGAAAGAAGAACAAGGAGCTGATCGCCAAGGAGCGGGTGAAGTTCACCGACGGCTGCGAGGCGACCGGTTACGGCAAGGAGCTGGGCACCGCCTGGTTCGACATCATCGAGCCCTTCGCCGACTACGCGTTCAACAAGTCCCACGCCTATGGCTACGGCTTCATCAGCTACCAGACCGCCTACCTGAAGGCGAACTACCCGGCCGAGTACCTGGCCGCCCTGCTGACCAGCGTCAAGACCAGCCTCGAGAAGGCGGCGATCTACCTGGCGGAGTGCCGCGCCATGGGCATCGAGGTCGTGGTGCCCGACGTCAACCGCTCGTCGAGCGACTTCACCCCCGAGATCACCTTGCGCCCCGACGGCACCGAGGAGCTGCGCATCCTCTTCGGCCTCTCGGCGGTGCGCAACGTCGGCACCGGCCTGGTCGAGCACATCGTCGCGGAGCGCGATGCCAACGGTCCGTACGAGGACTTCTACGACTTCTGCCAGCGGGTCAACACCCAGGTGCTCAACAAGAAGACGATCGAGTCGTTGATCAAGGCCGGCTCGTTCGATGCCATGGGGCATCCACGCCAGGGACTGCTGACGGTGTACGAGCAGATCATCGACCAGACGGTGGCCCGCCGGAAGGAGCACGACATGGGGGTCATGTCGCTGTTCGCCGAGGCCGACGACGCGTCGCCCGCGTTCGACGAGCGGGTGCCGATCCCCGACCGCGACTTCGACAAGAAGGTGCGGCTCACCTTCGAGAAGGAGATGCTCGGGCTCTACGTGTCGGACCACCCGCTGCTCGGTGCCGAGACGGCGCTGCGCAAGAAGGTCGACTGCAGCGTGCTCGAGCTGTCCGAGGTCGAGGACGGCTCGCGACGCACCGTCGGTGGCGTGGTCACCGGCCTGCAGCGCAAGTGGACCAAGAAGGGCGATCTGATGGCCGTGTTCACCCTGGAGGACCTCCAGGGCTCGTGCGAGGTGATGGTGTTCCCCCGCACGATGGCCGAGATCGGGCACTTGCTCGCCGACGACACCGTCGTGATCCTCGGCGCCCGCGTCGACCGTCGCGACGACACGCCGAAGCTGATCGCGACCGACGTCGAGATCTTCGAGCCGCTCGCCGAGGGCGAGCCGCCGCTGCGCCTGCACCTGTCGGCCACCCGGCTCACCGACGACACGGTCAACCGGCTCAAGGAGCTGTTCCTCGACTTCCCGGGCGACTCCGAGGTGTACATCATGCTGGGCGAGCGCCAGGTGGTCCGCCTGCCCGAGCAGTACACCGTGAGCACGCGCAGTGGTCTCGTCGGCGAGCTGCGCGCGCTCCTCGGGCAGGAATCCGTGGTGCTCTGAGGCGACGTCGAGCGCCGTGGCCCGCAGGTCCCGGCTTGCACCCCTGCGGTGGGTCGACTGAAATGTAGCGACCGTATTTTTCACCTGATCCAGGGGAGCAGTGCATGGCGTTGGAGGTCACCACCAAGGACTGCACCGCCCTCAGCGACTCCGAGTTGGCCGAGATGGCCGACATCTGTGCTGACGGCGGGCACTGCTACGAGGTCGGCACGCTGTCGAAGCAGGCCGAGGAGTGGGTGCTGGTGACCCTGGTGAAGGAAGGCAACCACCTGCGTGGCTTCTCCTTCTCCACCCTGGAGCGCATCGGTGGGACCCCCTGCATCCTGTTGGGTGTGGCGGCCGTGAAGCGCACCTCCAAGCGCGACGCGGTGCTGCGGGCGATCATCGGCGACAACTTCCGTCGAGCCCTCATGGCCTTCCCCGACGAAGATGTGCTGTTGGGCACCCGCATGAGCGACGCGGGTGCGCTCGAGGGCTTCAAGCTGCTCACCGACATCGTCCCCCGGCCCGGCCACAAGGCCTCCGGCGAGGAGCGTGCCTGGGGCCGTCGGCTCGCCAAGCGCTTCGGCGTCGACGCCGACCGCTACGACGACCAGACCTTCGTGGTCACCGGCGACGGCTCGCCGCCGCTGGTGCTCGACCACGAGTCGCTGAAGCCCGAGTCGATCGACGCCGACGTGGCTGCGCAGTTCACGGTGCTCGACACCGATCGCGGCGACTGCGTCGTGACCTGCGGCTGGGTCATGGCCGAGGAGCTCCTCAAGCACGGGTGACCGACACCGGTCCCACGCCCAGCTTCGACCAGGTGCTCGCGTCGCGGCGCATGTGCCGCGACTACCAGGACCGCCCCATCGAGCCGTCGGTGCTCGACGTCGTCCTGCGAGCTGCGTTCCGAGGTCCCGCCGCCGGCAACTCGGATGCCCTCGACCTGGTCGTGCTGCAGGGTGAGCGCGTCCCGCAGTACTGGGCGACGACGCTCGACGAGTCGCGCCGCGCCGCCTTCCCGTGGCCGGGTCTGCTGCGCGCACCGGTGCTGGTGCTGCCGTACGTCTCGCCCGAGGCCTACGTGGCGCGCTACGGACAAGACGACAAGGCCCACACCGGCCTCGGCGACGGCGTCGAGCAGTGGGCGGTGCCGTACTGGTGGGTCGACGGCGGCGCCGCGGTGATGGCCGTGCTGCTGGCCGCCGAAGCCGCGGGCCTCGGCGCGCTGCTCTTCGGACAGTTCGCGCACGAGCCGGCCATCGCGCAGCTCTGCGACGTCCCCGCCGGGCGCCGGGCGTTGGGCACGATCGCCCTCGGTCACCCGAGCGGGAAGGACCGCCCGTCGGCGTCGGCCCGTCGGGGTCGACCGGATCCGGCCGAGCGGATCCACGTCGCTCGCTGGTGACCTCGGATCAACTTCGCAGCCACCTCCTCGACGGCTAGCGTCCATTCGCTGCGACGGACGGTCCGTCCGAGCTCCCGGGGGGCGACATGGCGAAGTTCTGGTCCTGGCTGGCGGTCAACCTGGGTCGCCACGCCGGCATGGTGGCGGCCATCGGTCTGGTCTTCACCATCGTGGTCGGCTTCGGCATCACCCGACTCGAGTTCGCCACCGGCCAGGACAGCTACCTGAACAAGGACGACGCCGTCTACCAGGACAACATCGAGTACCAGGACCTCTTCGGGGGTCAGGCGATGCTGTCGGTGTTCACGATGACCGACGGCCAGACCATCGACACGATGTTCACGCCGGAGAACCTGGCGACCTTCGAGCGGGTCACCAAGGAGCTCGAAGCCGACTCGGGGCAGGTGCTCGGCGTCATCAGCCCGGTCACCGCCCTGGAGTTCTCGGCCAGCCTGGTCACCTCGCCGGACGGCAATCCGTTCAACGCCGTCGCCGCGAAGGCCCTCGCGCACGCCGCCGAGGTCGCCGAGGCGTCGGGGGACACCGCGAGCGCCGAGGCGCGCGAGGCGGACCTGCTCGTCACGAGCGAACGACTGCTCGCGATCCCGCCGGACGCGCAGCGGCTGGACAACCCCGAGTGGGTCAAGTTCCTGCTCTACGACAACGACGGTGAGGTGCGAAAGGCGCTGCGCCCGTTCTTCCCCGACGACACCCACGCCCAGATGATCACGCGCCTGCCGGGCAACCTCTCGATCGAGGACGAGGGCATCGCCTCCGATGCGATCGTGGAGATCACCGACGGGCTCCAGTTCGAGGGCGTCGAGACCACCACCACCGGTGCGCCGATCCTGCTCAAGGGCATCAACGACTACCTGCGCGGCGGCATGCTCACCCTGGGCGGCATCGCGGTGGCCGTGATGATCGTCATCCTCATGCTCTTCTTCAACGTGCGCTGGCGCCTGCTGCCGCTCGCCGTGGTGCTCATCGGCATCATCTGGGCCTTCGGCATCGCCGGCTATCTGGGCATCCCCTTGACGCTCGTCACGATCGCCGGGCTCCCGGTGATGCTGGGCATCGGCATCGACTACGCGATCCAGATGCACTCCCGGATCGAGGAGGAGGTGATCATCGACCGGTCACCGCATCCGATCCAGTCGGCTGCACGCGGCCTCGGACCGGCGTTGCTCGTGGTGACCTTCGACGCGGTCTTCGCGTTCGGCGCCATCCAGATCTCCCAGGTGCCGATGATCCGGGACTTCGGCTGGCTCCTCACCGTCGGCATCATCGCCATCTGCGTCTCGTCGATCATCAACCCGCTCGCAGCCCTCGGCATCCGCGAGTACCGCTCGCCCACGAAGGGGCGTGACTTCAGCGAGGGAGCCCTCGGGCGTCTCGTCGTGAAGCTCGGCTCGCTGCCGGCGTCGAGCGCGGTCGTGCTGGCCGTGGCCGCCGTCGTGGTCTTCGCGGTGGGCTCGGTGCTCGAGCCCAAGCTGAAGCTCGAGACCGACCCCATCAACTGGGTCGACCAGGACAGCCAGGTCATCAAGGACCTGCGCCACATCGAGGAGGAGGTCGGCGGTTCCTCGGAGCTGGGCGTCTTCGTCACCTCCGACGACGGGGCCTCGTTGTTCAACGACGAGGTCGTGACCTTCGTCGACGAGTTCACCCAGTCCCAGATCGAGCGGTTCGACGACGAGCTGCTCGTGGGCTCCAGCATCGTGGCCACGGTCGCGGACCTGACCGACATCCCGGGTGCCGCACACGTCTCACCCGCTGCCGCGGACGTCCAGGCCGCGTGGGACGCCGCCCCCGAGAGCATCCAGCTGTCCACGGCAGCTCCCGACGGCGACGCGTTCAACGTGGTGTTCCTGACCAAGCCCACCTCGCTCGAGGAGCGAGCGGTGGTCGTCGACGACGTGCTCGAGACCGAGGCTCCGCCCGGCACCAGCATCACGCCGTCGGGCCTCGCCGTGGTCGGCGTGGGTCTGCTCGAGAACCTCGAGGCGAACCTGGTCGAGCTCACCTGGCTGGCCGTCGGCCTCGTGTTCCTGTTCCTCCTCGTTCGGCTGCGTTCCTTCGTGCGGGCGCTGCTGTCGATGGTGCCGGTGCTGATCGCCTCGGGCGTCGCGACGATCGCCATCTACGTGCTCGGCATCGAGCTCAGCCCGATGACCGCGGTCGGCGGTCCGCTGGTGGTGGCCACCTGCACCGAGTTCACGTCGCTGATCCTGTTGCGCTACATCGAGGAACGCCGCCGCGGGCTCGAACCGCGCGAGGCCATCGACGTGACCGCGGCCCGGACCGGTCGGGCGTTCATCGTGTCGGCCATGACCGCCATCGCCGGTGTCGCGGTCATCGCCTTCTCGTCGCTGCCGCTGCTGTCGAACTTCGGTCTGTTCGTGGCGCTCAAGATCGCCATCGCGCTGCTGGCGGCGCTGGTCGTGCTCCCGCCGTTGATCGTGTGGGCCGACAAGCGGGGCTGGGTCTCCAAGGGCATGCTCGACCACGAGGAGCCGCCGTTCATCGAGGTGCCCGATCACCGCAGTGAGATGACCAGCTCCAGCTGACCGCCCGCTACGGCACGGGGTGGCCGAGCTGCGCGGCGAGCTCGTCGGGTCCGCTCACCGGCGCCTGGCAGGCGTGGTCGCGGCACACGTAGGCGCGACCGTCCGTGCCCTGCTCGTCGCGTCCCTGCCACAGCGGGCCCTCGCCGCGCTCACCCCAGGCCAGCACGGTGGTCGGTCGGAAGCGGTGCTGCACCTCGGCGACCAGGTCGGGTCGGTCCCCGGTGACGACCACCTCGGTCGCCCCGAGCGCGTGCAGCTCGACGGCCCACAGCAGGTGGCCGAACGCGAGCGCGTGACGTCCGGCCACGCCGCCGAGCGTGCGCAGGATGGTGGCAGCGTGCTCGCCGTAGCGACCCTCGCCCGTGTGCGCCTCCAGGCGCAGCAGCCCGACCGCGGCGAGCGAGTTGGCCGACGGCGTCGCGTTGTCCATCAGGTCCTTCGGGCGGGCGACGAGCTGCTCGGCGTCGTCGCCGGTGCTCCACACACCGCCGTCCATGTCCCAGAACAGCTCGAGCAGGTCCTCGGCGGCGGCGGTCGCCTCGTGCAACCAGGCCAGCTCGCCGGTCGCCTCGTACAGGCACAGGAACCCGTCGACGAGCGCGCCGTGGTCGGCTGCGTAGGCCAGGTGCTGCGCGCCGCCGCGTCCGCCGTCGGCATCGGCCTGCCACGACCGCAGCCACCGGGTCCGGTTCGGACGCGCCGGGTCGTCACGCCGCAGGTGCTCGCACAGGAACGTCGCCGTCGCCCGAGCCTCGGCGAGCCAGTCCGTCCGGCCGGTGGCGGCGGCCGCCTCGGCGAGCGACGCGAGCATCAACGCGTTCCACTCCGTCAGCACCTTGTCGTCGAGCCCGGGCTGCGGACGTCGGGATCGTGCGGCGAGCAGGGCGGCACGTGCCGGCTCCAGCCACGCAGGCGCCGGCTCGTCGCTCGGCGCGTGCAGGCGGTTCGGGATCGAGGCGCCCTCGAAGTTGCCCTCGTAGGTGATGTCGAACCAGGCGCAGACGGCATCGGTGTGCTCCGACAGGCCCGCGGTCGCGAGCGCGTCGGCGACCTGCGCCGGGGTCCACACGTAGGCAGCGCCTTCGACCGCGGTGTGGGCGGACTCGTCGGGCAGCGAGTCGGCGTCCTGCGCGCTGTAGCGGCCCCCGTCGGGATGCGACAGCGCTGCGAGCACGTAGCCGATCGTGGACTCGACCACGTCGAGCAGGCGGGGCTCGCCGGTGACCTGCCACGCGTGCAGGTAGGTGCGGGTCAACAGTGCCTGGTCGTAGAGCATCTTCTCGAAGTGCGGCACCAGCCAGCGTTCGTCCACCGAGTAGCGGGCGAAGCCTCCTCCGAGGTGGTCGTGCAGGCCGCCCGCCGCCATCGCGTCGAGCGAGCGCACCACGGCGTCGAGCGAGGCCCGCTCGCCCGTGCGCAGGTACTCGCGCAGCAGGTGGTCCAGGCTCATGGCCTGGGGGAACTTCGGGGCGCTGCCGAAGCCGCCGTGCACTGCGTCATGGGCGGCGAGCATGCTCGCGGTCGCCTCGTCCAGCACCGAGGCGTCGGGCAGCGCCGTGCCGTCGGGGGCGGTCGGGTTGCGCCGCACCGAGGCGACCAGCCGCCCCGCCTGCTCGAGCAGCTCCTCACGGCGGGTCGCCCAGGCGTCGCGCACGGCGTCGAGCAGCTGCGGGAAGCTCGGCTGGCCGCCCCTGGGCGAGGGGCCGAAGTACGTCCCGCAGAAGAACGGCTCGCCGTCCGGGGTCATGAACACCGTCATCGGCCAGCCGCCGCCACCGGTCATCGCCTGGGTGGCCTCCATGTAGACGGCGTCGACGTCGGGTCGCTCCTCCCGGTCGACCTTGACGTTCACGAAGTGCTCGTTCATGAACGCGGCGGTCGTCGCGTCCTCGAAGGACTCGTGGGCCATCACGTGGCACCAGTGGCACGACGAGTAGCCGACCGACAGCAGCACGGGTCGGTCGGTGCTGCGTGCGAGCTCGAAGGCCTCGTCGCCCCACGGGTACCAGTCCACCGGGTTGTCGGCGTGCTGGCGCAGATACGGGCTGGTCTCGCCGGCGAGTCGGTTGGGCATGCGGCCAGTCTCGCGGATCGAGGGGCCGAGCCCGACGGCTGCGGCGTGTGGCGTCGCGCGGCGCCGCTGCTATCGTCGCCCGCCGAGGAGGAAGAAGATGCACAAGTTGTTCGTGGGGTGCCTTGCGGCACTCTCGTTGGTGGTCGCCATGGATCCGGCCGGCGTGGCCGCGGAGCCGTCACCATCGATCACGGCCTACCGGATCACCTGCGACAGCTCGCAGCGGCCGCCGTTCATCGGCGGGTCGATGCTGCCGCAGCCGTGGTCGTCGAGCTACCAGGTCCCCGATGTCAGCGATCGGGGGCCGGGAGCGTTCGTGTCGCACCTGGAGCTGACCGACAACCGCGGGCTCAGGTTCCAGTACCTGCGTCCGAGCGGGGTGATCGAGGCGCGAGAGGGTTTGGCGTGGATGGGTGCGGGACTCTGCGTCGCTGCGCCGAACCAGCTGCCGGTGGGTGAGCTCCTGATCACCAAGGTCGAGGGGCGCGGTGTGGGCATCTTCGGCTACGCCTACGATCCTGACTCCGACGCCGTCGTGCAGGTGTACGCCACGGTGGACGGACGTCCTCGGCCCCGGCGCTTCGCCGCCGACTGGCGCTGGACCGCACAGCCTCACTGGTCTGCTCGGGCCGACGACCGCGGTGTCCTGGTGCTGCTGGACGGCCTCGACCCGGGTGAGCACCGAGTCTGCCTGTACGGCGAGGACGGGGTGGGTGGCACCGATGTCGCCACGCCGAACCAGTCGCTGAACGCCAACCTGGGGTGCGTGCAGGTCGTCGTGAAGTGAGCCGTCGGCAGGTCAGTGCGCCGCGGTCACCTTGACCGCGATCACGGCCGCGATGAGCGCGGCGATCGACAGGAGCTGTGCCGGGGCGGGCGTCCGCTGCTCGAGCACGGCGCTGACCAGCACCGCGCCGGCGGCACCGATGCCGACCCACACCGCGTAGGCGGTGCCGATCGGGATCGAGCGGCTCGCGACCGACAGCCCGTACATGGAGCCGGCGAGCAGCGCCACGAACACCACCGTCGGGAGCGGTCGGCTGAATCCGTCGGTGCGGGGCAGGGCCGTGGCCCATCCCACCTCGAGCAGTCCGGCCACCACGAGCACGATCCAAGCCACGAAGATCACCTCCGCGTGCCCGTCGTCCGGTCCGGTACGGGCACCCCTCGTCGGAAGGTCGTCGTGGCGACGCGCCTCGTTGGTCAGTTTACGAGCTGGGTCCGTCCCCGGTGGCCCGGGGTTCGATGACGGAGGTCACCAGCTCGACCACCTCGGGCGACGCCTTCCACGGCGCACCGGCGTCGAACGGGGGCTGGGGGTCGTACTCGATCCCGAGCTGCACCGCTTCGGCGATCTCCCGTCCGTGGAGCAGGTCCACCAGGCGCAGCGCCATGTCGATGCCTGCCGAGACGCCGGCGGCGGTGATGATCCGGTCCTCGATCACGATGCGGTCGCGCACCGGCTCGGCACCGAAGCCCGCCAGGAGGTCGGTGTAGGCCCAGTGCGTCGTCGCGCGCCGGCCGTCGAGCAGCCCGGCAGCGCCGAGCAGCAGCGAGCCGGTGCACACCGAGGTGGTCCAGGTGGTGGTGGCGTGCGCGGAGCGGATCCACTCGACGATGGCGCTGTCGGGCACGGCGAGCGGCCGGGTGCCCTGGCCGCCGCCGACCAGCAGCACGTCGGGGCGCGGCACGTCGGCGAAGGTGTGCGACATGTCCAGGGTCACCAACCCGTTGTCGTCGGCGAGGGGACCGGTGTGCTCGGCGCACAGCACCACCTCGTGGCCGGGCACCAGGCTCAGCACCTGGTACGGGCCGATGACGTCGAGCAGCGTCAGCTCGGGGTAGAGGCCGATGGCGATCTGCATGGGGTGCTCCCTGGTTCGGTGGTCGGTGTGCGGGCGGGGTCGTTCGGCAGTCGGGTCAGCGGCCGAAGTGGGCCCGGTAGCTGGCGGGTGTGGTGCCGAGGCGGCGGCGCACCGCCCGGTGCAGACGCTCGGCACGGCCCAGCCCGACCTCGCGGGCGACCGCGTCCACGGTCAGGTCGGTGGTCTCGAGCAGCCGCCGAGCGGCCTCGAGGCGACAGGACTCGACGAACGCCGCCGGCGTGGTGCCGGTCTCGTCGCGCCAGGCCCGCACGAAGTGGCGCTCGCTCATCCCGGCGCGACGGGCAAGCGCCTCGACGCGCAGGTCGTCGGTCAGGTGGTCGGGCACCCAGCGCTGCAGCTCGGCCAACCCTTCGCGGCGCGCGGGGCGGGCCCGCAGCTGCGACGAGAACTGGGACTGGCCCCCGGGTCGGCGGACGAACACCACGAGCCACGCCGCGACCTGGTGGGCCAGCTCGGCGCCGTGGTCGGCCTCGACGAGCGCCAGGGCCAGGTCGATGCCCGCGGTGACGCCCGCCGAGGTCCAGCGATCGCGATCGTGCACGTAGATGCGGTCCTCGGCGACGCGCACCGACGGATGCGCCGCGGCGAGCTCCTCGCAGGCCGACCAGTGGGTCGTCGCCTCGTAGCCGTCGAGCAGCCCTGCCGCTGCGAGCAGCAGCGCGCCGCTGCACACCGAGGTGGTGCGCTGCGCCCGGGCCGACGCCGCCCGGAGGTCGTCGAGCAGCGCGGTGTCGGTGCCCGCCACGCGCACGCCGAGGCCGCCCACCGCCATGAGCGTGTGCAGCTGATCGCCGCGCAGCGCCGCGGTGCTGGTCGTCGCGGCGACCGTGATGCCGTTGACCGCTCGGGCGGGCGACCCGCCGCGGGTCGCCACCTCCACCCGATAGCCCGGTCGGGCGCCGAGCAGGGTGGCGGTGGTGAACACATCCGCGGGACCGGCCAGGTCCAGCAGCTGGTGGTCGTCGAACGCCACCATCGCCACGACTCGCGGGTCGGCATCGCGGTCGCGGGTGGGGGCCATGGCTCCATGATCGGCGGTCGGGCCGCTGGCGGCAATGACACATCTCTGACGATCTCCGCCACCGACGTGGCAGGTGGTGCCTTGACTACGGTGCGGGCCATGGAGCTACGACTCGACGGCAAGGTGGCGCTGGTGACGGGTGCCTCGCGGGGCATCGGCCGAGAGATCGCCGCGAGGTTCTCGGCTGCCGGGGCGGACGTCATGCTCTCGTCGCGCAAGCAGGACGCGCTCGAGGCCGCGGTGGAATCGCTGCGCGACGACGCCCAGGGCGACCTCGCCGTGTTCGCCGCCAACGCCGGTGACCCCGAGGCCGCCGCGGCGTGCGTCGCCGCGACCGTGGAGCGCTTCGGACGCATCGACATCCTGGTCAACAACGCGGCCACCAACCCGTACCTGGGGCCGATGATCGACATCGACCTCCCTCGGCTCGACAAGACCCATGACGTCAACCTGCGCGGGCCCTTCGTGTGGATCCAGGAGTGCTGGCGGGCGTCGATGCAGACCCACGGCGGGGTGATCCTCAACATCTCCTCGATCGGCGGGCTGACCGTCGAGACGTCGATCGGTCACTACAACGTGACCAAGGCGGCCCTCATCCACCTGACGAAGTCGCTCGCCAAGGACCTGGCTCCCGGGGTCCGGGTCAACGCCATCTGCCCCGGCCTGGTCAAGACCGACATGGCCCGGGCGCTGTGGGAGTCCAACGAGGACGCGGTCGCCGCGATGGTGCCCCTGCACCGCTTGGGCGAGCCCGCCGACATCGCCAACGCCGCGCTGTTCCTCGCGTCGGACGCGGCCTCGTGGATCACCGGCACGACGACCGTGGTCGACGGCGGCATGCTGCTCTGAGTCGGGCCGACGCGTCTCAGCGGGCGCTGGAGGCGATGACCATCCGGGTGCCGAGCACGTCGTCGGCGTCCACGACCCAGCGGCCACGTCCCGAGGCGACCTTGCGGGCGCCGGGCACGTGGGACGGCTCGTCGAAGTCGAAGAAGAGGTGTCGCAGCCGACCCGGCCGGTCACCGACCCACTCCGCGATGTCGGCGTGCGCGGCCTCGAGCAGGCGCAGCCGCCCCGGGCCGCCCCAGCCGAGCTCGACCCAGTGGTTGCCGTCGACCGCGGACCCGCTCGACACGACCCGCCCACCGAGCACGCCGCGGAACAGCGAGAGCGCGCCCGGCAGGTCGGCGACGGCGTGCACGACACGCCCGAGCGACGCGACCGGATGGTCGAAGCTGGACTCGGGGAAGCCCTCCGGCTCGTCGAGGATCTCGGGCGGGCGCTCGGCGACCTGCACGAGCTGCACGACGATGCCGGTGCCCTGGTGGGGGTGGATGACCACCTCGAGCCAGTCGGGGTCGCTGCGATCCTCGCCCAGCGGGTCGATCCCGGCGGCGCGCAGCGCGGCGATCGCCGCGTCCAGGTCGCCCACCTGGAACGTCAGGTGGTGCGGACCCGGGCCCGAGCGCTCCAGGAAGCGGCCGAGGAAGTCGGTGCCCTCGTGGAACTCGGGGTTGAGCCCCTCGACGACGAAGCCGTTGGCGAAGCGCAGCTGGGTCCATCCGTAGCCCGCCTTCGCACCACGGCCGTGGTAGCGGCCGCCGAGCGCGCCGGCCATGACGGGCCAGAGGTCGGTCGGGCGACGCAGTGCGAGCCCGACGTGGTCGAAGCGCACGTCGGCGATCACCGGGGCGTCGGGCGGGGGAGCGGGCTCAGTCATGGGAGGGTGGCTCCTGGCCGCTGGTCACCAGGAGCGATCGCCGAATCTTGCCCAGTCCGGTGCGGGGGAGCGAATCCACCAGGTCGAGCTGCTTCGGCGCCGCCGCACGCGGCAGCTGCGTGCGGACCAGGTCCCGCAAGCCTTCGAGCGTCGGGGGCGACGAGTGGTCGGTGGGCACCACGACGGCCACCACCCGCTGTCCCCACTCCGGGTCCGGTCGCCCGACCACCGCGACGTCGAGCACGCGGCGGTCGGCTCGCAGCACGGCCTCGACGGGCTCGGGCCAGACCTTCTCGCCGCCGGTGATGATCAGGTCGTCCGCCCGGCCGTGCACGCTGAGCAGTCGCGTGTCCGGCGCGAGTCGACCGAGATCGCCGGGCCGGTACCAGCCGTCCGCACGCACCGGGTCGGTGCCGTCGCGGTACGCCCGCAGCAGCGTCGGCGAACGCAGCTCGATCGGCCCGAGCACGCCGGGGGGCGCGACACGGGGTGTGTCGGGTGGCCCGTCGGGGTCCACGATCCGCACCTCGATGCCGCTGAGGCACAGCCCCTCGTACACGACGCCGCCCATCGTCTCGGTCATGCCGTAGGTGGCGATGGTGTTCGGCGGACGCTCGGCGGGGATGGAGGAGCCTCCCAGGAGGATGGTGCGCCAGGGGCCGGCGTCGACGCGGTCCAGCAGCGTCGGCACCAACGACACGTGGGTCGCCCCGCGGCGCGCGGCGTCATCGATCGCGGCCGCCCGGGCGTGGGGGTGCACCTCGAGCCGGGCGCCGGTGAGCAGCGCCCGTGTGATCACCGAGAAGCCCCCCACGTGCGACAGCGGCAGGCAGGCCAGCCACCAGGTGTCCGGCGCCACGCCCGTCGCGGTCGACGTGGCGAACGCGGCGTACTCGATGCCGTCGTGGGTGTGGACCGCACCCTTGGGCTCGCCGGTGCTGCCCGACGTGGCGATCACCAGGGCGTCGCCGGCCTCCACGGGGCGCCCGCCCGGCAGCGCTCGGGCCTCGCCGTCGGCCTCCACGATCCTGGTCGGGGCGAGCCGATCGATCAGCAGGTCCAGGTGCGCTCGTGGGGCCGCCGGGTCGAGCGGCAGCACCGCGTCGCCCGCGTCCCACGCACGACGAACGGCCGCGACGACGTCCGACCCGCCGGGCATGACCAACGCGACCAGTTCTCGCACCGCTCCAGCGTGCCATCCTCGGTCGACCCATGGGTGCCGCGACGGGGCACCTAGGCTCCCGGCCGTGACCGAGCCGTCCACCGTGGTGCACCTGGAGCCCGGCTCCCCGGCACGGGCCACCGCAGTGGCGCTGCCCGTCGCCGCGGTGGTGCTGGTCGCCGTCGGGGCGTCGCGGGGTGCGCTGGCGACGGACGCCCAGAGTCCGCTGCCACCGTGGGTGGTGGCGGTGCTGACCGTGCTCGGCGCCGCGGTGCTCGGCTGGCGGGCGCTCACCCAGCACGCCACCTTGGACGACGAGCGTCTCGTGTGCCGCAACCTGACCTCGACGCTGCGACTGCACTGGTCGACCATCGAGGAGCTGCGGTGCGTGCACCGGGGCAGCCTGGTGATGGTCGAGATCCACCTCCACGGGGTGCGTCGGCGGCTCCGGCTCGGTGCGGCGACGCGCCCCTCGGGGCGGGCGTCGGACGAGGTCCTGGCACGCTTGGCGGCCCACCCGAGGGCGGGTGCGCTGCTGGTGCGGGACGAGTCGTAGCATCGGCGGACCATGCCTGACGACCAACTGCCGACCGACTGGCGCAAGTGGATCCTGGGCGCTCGCCCGCGCACGTTGCCGGCGGCGGTCGCTCCCGTCCTGGTCGGCACCGCGGCGGCGGCCGGGTACTGCACCGAGCTGACCGGCGCCGGGGTCGCCTCGCTCGACCGGGCGCTGCGCTGCGCGTCGGTGGGGGTGGGGCCGGCCGAGGGCGAGCGGGTGCTCGCCAATGCCGCAGCGGGCGCGGGAGTCCTGCGGGGCCTGCACCTGTGGGCCTTCCTGTGCGCGCTGGGGGTGGCGGTGTTCGTGCAGATCGCCACCAACTATGCGAACGACTACTCCGACGGGAAGCGGGGCACCGACGCCCCCGGTGAGCGGGTCGGCCCACCGCGCCTGGTCGGCAACGGCCTCGCCACCCCTGGAGAGGTCAAGCGGGCGATGCTCGTCGCGTTCGCGCTGACGGCGTTGTGCGGCCTGCCGTTGGTGCTGTTCGTCAGCCCGTGGTTGCTGCTGGTGGGCGTCGCCGCGATGGCCGCGGGCTGGTTCTACACCGGTGGCTCGCGGCCCTACGGCTACGCCGGGTTCGGCGAGGCGTTCGTGTTCGTGTTCTTCGGGCTGGTCGCCACGGCAGGGTCGTTCTACGTGCAGACCGCCTCGATGTCGTGGTTGGCGGTCGGCTGCGGTGTGGCCATGGGCTGTCTGGCCACCGCGCTGCTGGTGGTCAACAACCTGCGCGACATCCCCGGCGACACCCGGGCGGGCAAGCGGACCCTGGCCGTTCGTCTTGGTGACCGGCGCACCCGTGGGCTCTACCTGGTGCTGATCGTGGTCCCGATGCTCATGGTGCCGCTGCTCGCCGGCCTGGGCGGGCGACTGCTGGCAGCGTTGGCGCTGCTGGCCGTGGTCCCGGCTCGACGACCGGTCGTCGCCGTGCTCGGTGGTGCCCGCGGCCGTGGCCTGATCCAGGTCCTGGGCGACACCGGCCGGGTGCAGATGGTCTACGGCGGGCTGCTGGCGCTCGGCCTGTTCGTCTCGGCCTGATCGACTCGTCGCCGAGCTCCACCGTGCCGCGTCACGTCGGGTGTGCGGGTGGGAGGGTCGCCAGGAAGTCGACGACCGCCTCGCGCACCTCGTCGGGTCGCTCCAGGTGGGCGGCGTGGCCGGCCCCGCGGATCTCGACGTGGCGCGCACCGTCGCCGATGCCGCGCACGAGCCGGCGCGCAAGCTCCGCGTAGCGCTCGTCGAGCGCGCCGGTGACGCACAGCACCGGGATCCGCAGCTCGCCCAGGCGCTCCCACAACGGCGACATCGAGCCGGTGCCGGCCGAACGCAGGCTCCCGGCGAGCCCCTCGACCACGTTGGTGCGACGCTCCTCGTCGAAGCGCGCCCAGTCGGGCAGTCCGACGAACATCTCCGCGGACAGCCACTCCTGCACGAACGCGTCCACGCCGATGGCCTCGAGGCGCGCCGCCCATGCGTGATCGGTCGCCCGCCGAGCAGCTCGCTCGTCCGGGTCCTCGATCCCCGCAGTGGCACCGATGAGCACCAGCGCTCGGACCTGGCTCGGGTGGTCGATCGCGGCGCGGAGGCACACCCGACCGCCCATCGAGTAGCCGAGGTAGACCGCGGGCCCGCCGGTCGACGTCAGCAGCGCGGCGCCGTGGTCGACGCCGGCGTCGCGGTGCTGCAGCGAACCGCCGTGGCCCGGTGCGTCGGGCAGCACCACGGTGTGGTCCGCCGCGAGCGCGTCGGCGAGCGGCCCGAGGCACCGGTGGTTCTGCGCGAACCCGTGCAGCGCCACGACACGAGGGCCCGAGCCCCGCACCTCGGCGCACAGCGTCGTGGAGGTGGCCGGGGACGTGCTCGCTTCGGTGCTCACCGGGCCACACCGTAGGCTGACCCGACCCATGCAGCCCGAGCACCCCACCCCCGAATCGACCGCGCCGCCGGCGTCGACCGCGCCGCACGATGGCGATGTCGCCGCGACGTACTGCGCCACCCTGGTCGACGAGTGGGCTCGCTGCGGCCTGCGCGACGCGGTCATCAGCCCCGGGTCTCGCTCGACCCCGCTCGCGCTCGCGTTCGCCGAAGCGGACGGGGTGCGGGTCCACGTGCACCACGACGAGCGCAGCGCGTCCTTCATGGCGCTCGGTCTGGCCCGCGCCGGCGGACGTCCGGTCGCCGTGGTGTGCACCTCGGGCACGGCGGCTGCCGAGCTCCACGCAGCGGTGGTCGAAGCGCACCAGTCCTTCGTGCCGCTGCTCGTGCTCACCGCCGACCGTCCCCCCGAGCTGCAAGGCGTCGGCGCACCCCAGACGATCGACCAGCGCGACCTGTACGGCACGGCGGTGCGGTGGTACTGCGAGCCCGGCCCGCCCGCCGCGGGGGGAGCGCCCTGGTGGCGCGACCTGGCACGCGACGCCTGGATGCGCAGCACCGGCGAACGGCCCGGGCCGGTGCAGCTGAACCTGGCCTTCCGCGAGCCGCTGCTCGGCACCGTCGGCGAGCTGCCGCCGACCCGCGAGCCGCTGCCGGCCGTGCCCAGCGGCGCGCGTTGGAACCTGCCCGACGAGCGACTCGTCGGGCTGGCGGGTGCGATCGCCGGACGCAAGGGCCTGCTCGTGGCGGGCGACCGTGCCGCGCGCAGCCACGAGGATGCGGTCGAGCTGCACCGCCTGGCGGCACATCTCGGCTGGCCGGTCCTGGCCGACGGCCCCTCGGGCTGTCGGCGCCAGGTGCCGGGCACCGTGTCGACCTTCGACCCGCTGCTCGGCCACGAGCCGTTCGCCGAGGCGCACCGCCCCGAGGTCGTGCTGCGGGTCGGTGGCCTGCTCGCCTCGAAGCGGCTGAACCGATGGCTGGCGTCGTCGGGTGCGTTGCAGGTCGGCGTCGACCCGTACGGGTCGTGCCCGGACCCCGACCGGGTGCTCTCCGACGTGGTCCACGCAGATGTGGCCGGGCTCGCCGGACAGCTCCGCCGCAGCGTGGAGCGCCCCGCCCCGCCGACGTGGCGGCAGGCGTGGATCGAGGCGGACCGGTCGGCTCGCGCCGCGATCGAGCGGGTCGTCGGCCGCCACGGCGACGCCACCGAGCCCGGGGTCGCCATGGACCTGGCGGCGCTGTTGAGCGACGGTGGGCTGCTGGTGGCGTCCTCCTCCATGCCGGTGCGCGACCTGGAGTGGTACGCCGCGCCCCGCGACGGCGTCGAGGTGCTGTCGAACCGTGGCGCCAACGGGATCGACGGGGTCGTCTCGACCGCGGTCGGCGCCGCGCTGACGGGTGCGCCGACCGCGCTGCTGATCGGCGACGTGGCGTTCCTGCACGACACGAACGGGCTGCTGGGGCTGGCGGCCCGCCATGTCAACCTGGTGATCGTGGTGATCGACAACGACGGCGGTGGGATCTTCTCGTTCCTGCCCCAACGCGCCGAGTTGGCCGACGAGCGGTTCGAGCAGCTGTTCGGCACCCCGCACGGCGTCGACCTGTGCGCCCTGGCCGCCGCGCACGGCATCGCGGCCGAGCGGGTGGCGACGCGCACCGGCGTGCAGGCGGCGATCGCCGGGGCGCTCACCCGAGGTGGGCCCCGAGTGGTGGTGGTGCCGACCGACCGCGCCGCGAACGTGGCGCTGCACCACGAGCTGCAGGCCGCGGTCGGCGCTGCGTGGGACCGGCTCGACCCGCAGCGCTAGCCTGCGGGCGTTCCACGCCGGCCCGCACGGGGTTCGCCGGCGGAGTCGGGGGGTCGAGGATGTCGGAGGGCGTGGCCGACGGGCATGCAGAGGGGACCGGGGACCGCGTCGAGCCGGTCGGACCACCCCGCCCGAGGGCGGTCGGCACCGCCGTCGTCGCCGAGGGTCGTGAGCTCGGCTGGGCCGAGTTCGGCCACCCCGACGGCGACGTCGCGCTCTGGTTCCACGGCACCCCCGGGGCCTGTCTCCAGGTGCCGCCGACGGTGCACGAGGTCGCCCTGCAACGGGGGTTCCGGGTGATCGCCGTCGAGCGCCCCGGCACCGGTCGCTCGACCAACCACCGCTACCAGCGCATCGCCGACTTCGGCCCCGACGTCGAGGCGCTCGTCGACCAGCTGGGGGTGCAGCGCTTCGCGGTCGTCGGCCTGTCGGGCGGCGGCCCGTACACGCTGTCGGTCGCTCGGCACCTGCCGGACCGCGTCGTGGTGGGCACGCTGCTGGGTGGCATCGGCCCGGTCCGAGGACCGGACGCCGTGCTGTCCTACACGCGTCTGTTGCGTTTCCTGGCCCCACCGCTCGAGGTGCTGCGCACCCCCGTGGGCAGCGCGATCGGCTCGCTGGTGCGGCTGGCGACACCCGTCGCCGATCCGGTGTTCGACCTGTACGCCCGACTCCTGGGCTTCGCGGACCGCGACGTGCTGGGCCATCCGCAGTTCAAGGCGATGTTCCTGCACGACCTGATCACCGCCGACGGCCTGCGTGCCAGCGCCCACGACCTGGCCCTGTTCGCCCGGCACTGGGGCTTCCAGCTCGACGAGGTCACCGTGCCGGTCGTGGTGTGGCACGGCTTGTCCGACGTGATCGTGCCGCCGAGCCACGGCCACCACCAGGCAGCGCGGCTGCCCCGGGGTGAGCTGCGGGTGCGGCCGGGTGAGGGGCACTTCGCCGGCTTCGCCGAGGTGGCCGACGTGCTCGACCGGGTACGCGAGATCTGGGGCGACCAGACCGACGCGCCCGTGCCGGTGACCACCCGGCGTCGGCGGCCGCGTCGCACCGACGGCTGACGTTCGGCCGACATCTGAGCTCGGGGGTGGCTAGCCTCGCATCGAGCGAGGTCGCCGCCTCGCTCTGGGAGGGGGAGTCGACATGTCCTTGGGCAGCGTGCTGGGCCGACCAGCCCGGATCGTCAGATCTGGCGGGGTTCGCCTCGCCCTCCTCGGTGGAGCCGTCGGACTGCTCGCCGCGTGCTCGCCGCCGCCGCCATCGACGATCTACGGGACGTCGACACCGAGCTTTCCGGACGGGATCCAGCAGTCGGCGCAGCCGTACGTGTGTTCCCTGGGCGGTGGGGACGTCACCGTGAAGGTCACGGTGACGGGCGCCGACACGAACACCCGGGTCGACATCAACGCCGGGATCGGTGATCCGAACGATCCCGACACGCTGTTCGATCCGACCTCCTTCGATGATCTGGGGCCGGGCTCGGGACTCGGGGACACCGTCGAGGTCACGTCGGTGGTGCCGCTGCCTGTGGGCACCTGCACGACGATCCTCATCACCTCGAGCCAGTACTTCGACTTCTCACCCGGCGCGGGCAAGCCCTTCCGCTGGGCCGTCACCTTCTGAGCAGCCTCCCGTCCGCGGGAGCTCACCGGGGAGGCTCAGAGGCGCACGAGGGTGCCGAGCAGGGCCTGGGCCTTGGCCCGGGTCTCCTCCAGCTCGGCCAAGGGGTCGGAGTCCGCGACCACGCCGACGCCGGCGAACAGCCGTGCCGAGGTGCCGTCGAGCTGCACCGATCGGATGCCGACCGCCCACGCGCCGTTGCCCGAAGCGTCGGTCCAGCCGACCGGTCCGGCGTAGCGGCCGCGGTCGTCGGGCTCGAGCTGTGCGATGACGGCCAGGGCGTCCTCGCGGGGCCAGCCGCCCACGGCGGGGGTCGGATGCAGCGCCGCCACCAGGTCGAGCACGGGCGGCGCCGGTCGCGACAGGCGCCCCTCGACCACACTCGCCAGGTGCTGCACGGGGCCTGCGGGCACGACCGACGGGGTGGGCTCGGCGTCCAGGAAGGAGCACCACGGCAACAGGGTGTCGTGCACCATGTCGATCGTGATCTGGTGCTCGACGCGGTTCTTGTCCGACGCCAGCAGCTCGGCCGCCCGTCGATGGTCGGCCTCGGGCTCACCGGTGCGAGGTGTGGTGCCCGCCATCGGATGGGCGCGCACGACGTCGCCGACTCGGGACACGAGCAGCTCGGGTGAGGCGCCGACGAAGCCGTCGACCGCGAACGCCAACGCCGCCGGGTACATGGTGCGCAACCGCGCGAGCAGCTGGCACGCGTCGAGGGGTGTGTCGCTGTCGAGCCGCAGCTCCCGCGCCAGCACCACCTTGGTCAGCTCGCCCGCTCGGATGCGCTCGGTCGCGGACCGCACCGAGTCGGTCCACGCGTCCGCCGGGTGCACGCTGCGCACGTGCACCTCGTGCGGCGTCGCCGGCTCGCCCGCAGCGGCCACGTCGACCGGTGGCTCGGCCCCGTCGGGAGTGACCGTGGTGCGCCACCGTGTGCCCTCGGCGCTGCGGCCGTGGATGACCGCGGGCACCACCAGCGTGGCGGCGGCGCCACGGTCGAATGGCAGTGCGCCGAACGCGACGGGTCCCGAGCCGGGTGTGGCGACCTCGTCGTGGCACTCGATCGACGCGAGCACCTCGGTGACGCGCTCGACGTGGTCGGGCCACGGCGCCGGCAGCTCGATGCGCAGCGCCTCGCCCGTGCCCCACAGCTCGCGGCGCGGCGAGCGGAACGCCACCACGTCCGTGCCCGCCGGCTCGCCGGGATCCAGATCCGCCGCGACGGTCCGGGCGATCAGACCCGGCGCTGACGCAGCGTTCACCCGGTGCCCCGGGTCGCGGTGATGAGCTGGGCGATCCCGACCGTCAGCAAGGTGCGGCGCACGTGGGTGAAGCCCAGCTCGCCGAGCATCGCCAGCATCTCGTCGGGATCCGGCAGGTAGGCGACCGAGCGGGGCAGGTAGCGGTAGGCGTCGCCGTCGGAGAGCGCGGCGCCGATGCGGGGCACGACCTGCCCGAAGTAGATCGAGTGGCCGAAGCGCAGCACCGGGTTGGGCGGCGTGGCCACCTCGAGCAGGGCGATGCGACCGCCGGGGCGCACGACCCGAGCCAGCTCGGCGAAGGTGGCGCGCAGATCGGTGAAGTTGCGCAGCGCGAAGCCGCACGTGACCCCGTCGATCGAGGCGTCCGGCAGCGGGAGCGCCGAGCCGTCGCTCTGCATCCGGGCGAAGGACCGCGGCGCGGCGGCCAGCATGCCGAAGCTCAGGTCCGCGCCGATCGGCACCAGGCCGCGCTCGTCCAGGTCCGCCGCCAGGTCGCCGGTGCCGCACGCCAGGTCGACCACCACCGAGCCCGGGGGCAGGCCCAGCGCGGCCACGGTGCGCCGCCGCCACCCGACGTCCATGCGGAAGGTCATGATGCGGTTGACCAGGTCGTAGCGGGGGGCGATCACGTCGAACATCGCCTGCACCGAGCGTGTCTTGTCGGTCCCCGTGGGGAGCGGCTCATCGGCCCGGGGGATCAGCGACCGGACGTCGTCGGTCGTGGTGGCGCTGCGGGGAGGTGTCATCCCGGCCAGCCTACGAGCGGCGCCACCCGCGGGCCGAGTCGTCAGGTGCTCGCCGGTGCCGGCGCAACGCCTGCCTACACTCCGGCGATGAGCGAGCACGCCAGCCCCGCATCCGAGTCGGACACGACGGTCGTTCCCGCGCCGGTGCGCGTCGACCCCTCCGAGCTGGCCGACCTGCACGATCGCCTCGCCCGCACGCGGCTGCCCGATGCCGAGACGGTCGACGACTGGTCCCAAGGCCTGCCCCTGGCCTACGCCCGCGAGCTGCGCGACACCTGGTCGAACGACTACGACTGGCAGCGGCTGGCGGACCGACTCAACGGCTACGGGCCGTCGCGCACGGTGATCGACGGTGTGGGCATCCACTTCCTGCACCACCGCTCACCGCACCCCGATGCGCTGCCGCTGGTGCTGACCCACGGGTGGCCCGGCTCGGTGGTCGAGTTCCTGGAGGTGATCGAGCCGCTGACGGATCCCACTGCGCACGGCGGTCGGGCCGAGGATGCGTTCCACGTCGTGGTGCCGTCGTTGCCCGGCTACGGCTTCAGCGACGCCCCGACCACCCCGGGGTGGGGTCGGGACCGCATCGCGGACGTGTGGGCCGAGCTGATGTCGCGCCTCGGCTACGAGCGCTTCGCCGCCCAGGGCGGTGACTGGGGCTCGATGGTGACCGCCGCGCTCGGTGCCCAGCACCCGGACCGGGTGGTCGGCATCCACGTGACCCTGGCGGTCGTCGTGCCGCCCGCCGAGACCCTGGCCGACCTCACCCCCGACGAGCAGGCCACGCTCGACGGCTTCGGCCACTACCAGCGCTGGGACGGCGGCTACTCGGCGCAGCAGTCGTCGCGTCCCCAGACGCTGGGGTACGCGCTCGCGGACTCGCCGATGGGCCAGGCGGCGTGGATCATCGAGAAGTTCTGGTCCTGGACCGACCACGACGGCGACGTCGAGAGCGCCGTCGATCGCACGACCCTGCTCGACAACGTGATGCTCTACTGGCTCACCAACACCGCGACGTCGTCCGCCCGGCTGTACTGGGAGAGCTTCCACGACCTCGACACCCGCCCGGTCGCGGTCCCGTCGGCGGTCAGCGTGTACCCGCGCGAGATCTTCCGGCCGTCGCGGCGCTGGCTGGAGGGGCGGTTCACCGACCTGCGCTACTACGCCCGGCCCGAGCGCGGCGGGCACTTCGCCGCACTCGAGCAGCCGGCGTCGTTCGTCGACGAGGTGCGCGCCGCCTTCGCCACGATGCGCTGAGCTGAGCGTGCCCGGCCCTCGGCCGAGCGACGCCGCTCAGGCCTCGGCGGGGGCTGCGGCCGAGGCGACCTCGGCGGCCCAGCGGTAGTCGGCCTTGCCCGAGGGGGCTCGCTGCACCTGCTCGACGCGCACGATCGCCTTGGGCAGCTTGTAGCGGGCGATGTGGCGAGCCGCTTCCTCGCGCAGGTCGGCGTCCGCGGCCTCGACGCCGTCGACGAGCTGGACGACCGCGACCACCTCCTGGCCCCAGCGCGGCGACGGCCGGCCGGCCACCAGGCAGTCGGCCACCGACGGATGTCGCAGCAGCGCCTGCTCGACCTCCTCGACGAAGATCTTCTCGCCGCCCGAGTTGATCGTGACCGAGTCGCGCCCGACCAGCTCGAGCGAGCCGTCGGCGTGCAGCCGCGCCCGGTCGCCCGGCACCGAGTGGCGTTGCCCGTCGATCACGGGAAAGGTCTGCGCGGTGCGCTCCGCATCGCCCAGGTAGCCGAGCGGCACCCGTCCGCGCTGGGCGAGCCAGCCGAGGCCGTCGTGGCCCGCGTCGAGCGCGCGGTCGAGGTCCTCGGACAGCACGCACATGTCCGGCCGAGGCTGGAACGTGCCGGTGGTCGCCCGCTGGCCGGCCGTCGTCAGCTGGCTCGCCTGCTGGCCGGTCTCCGACGCTCCCAGGCCGTCGAGCACGATCATCGTCGGCACGGCGCGCAGCAGACGCTCCTTGATGCCCGGCGACAACGACGCACCGCCGCTCACCATCACCAGCAGCGACGACAGGTCCCGGCTGCATCGCTCGAGCTCCTCGACCAGGGGCCGACCGAAGGCGTCGCCCACGATCAGCACCACCTCGACGCGCTCGCGTTCGATCAGCTCCGCCACGTCGGCGGGGTCCAGGTGGTCCGCCACCCCGGACACCACCACGGTGTTGGCGTTCGTGAAGCCGTTGAAGGCCAGCCAGTGCGCGGCGCCGTGCATGAACGGGGGAGCGGGCAGCAGCCGCGCGCCGCCGTCGCGGGCGTTGGCGGCGATCTCGTCCAGGTCGGCCCACTCCCGGTCGTTGTCGAGTCGTCGTCCGCCGAGTGCGCCCACGAAGATGTCGGCCTGGCGCCACAGCACGCCCTTGGGCTTGCCGGTGGTGCCGCCGGTGTAGAGCACGTAGAGGTCGTCGGGTGACCAGCTGGCGACCAGCTCGTCGGGCAGCGTGGGCGCTGCGCCGGCGAGCGCGTCCTCGTACCACTCGGCGCCGTCGAGCAGCGCCTCGCCGGATCCGTCGCCGACCTGCAGCAGCACGTCCAGGTGCGGCACGCTGCGGCGCACCTCGGCGAGCACCGGCGCGAACGACGAGTGGTACACCACCGCCCGGGCGTCGGCGTCGCGCAGCAGGTACTCCAGCTCCTCGGCGACGTAGCGGTAGTTGACGTTGAACGGTGCCAGCCGGGCCTTGTACGCGCCGAGCATCGACTCGAGGTACTCGTTGCCGTTGTGCAGGTAGACGGCCAGGTGGTCCTGGCCGCTCTCGTGGCCAGCCAGCTCGTAGCGTGGCCGCACCGCACCCAGACCCCGGGCCACGAGCGCGTTGGCCAGGCGCCGCGAGCGCTCGCCGACGTCGCGGTAGGTCAGCCGTCGGTCTCGGAACACGATGCACTCGCGGTCGGGCACGACTGCTTCCACCGCCTCGTGCACCTGCGCCAGGTTGAACTCCACGGATCCCCCCACCCGCGCCCGTTCGGCAGCGGACGACGATGCTACGCCGACCTCAGGAGCAGACCGTGCCGTCAGGGGGTGTGCGCAGGTCGATCAGGTACGTGTCGATCGCCTCGGTCGCGCACTCGTCGCTGCCGTAGGCCGTGTGCCCGTCGGACTCGACGGTCAGCAGGACCGCGTCGTGCAGGGCGGCGGCGACCGCCACGGCGTTGTCGTACGGCGTGGCGGGGTCACCCGTGTTGCCGACCACCAGGATGGTGGGCGTCCCGACCGCCTGCACCGAAGCTGCCGCGTCCGGTGCAGGTTCGGGCCAGGTGGCGCAGCTCGCCAGCTCGTTCGCCGCCGCACCGCCGAAACGAGGTGCACGACGCCGTGCCTCTTCGGCGAAGGCTCGGTAGGCCTCCGCGCCAGCGGGCGGCGGGCTGTCGGTGCAGACCACCGCGGCGTAGCTGGTGAAGTCGCCGAAGGAGTAGTAGCCGGCGGCCAGGTCCCACAGGGGCCCGCCGTCGCCGGCGAGCGCGGCGCCGAGCGCAGGCCCCAGCTGCTGCCAGCCGTCGGGTCGGTAGAACGTCTGGATCGCGGCCGTGGCCACCACGGAGGGGCCGACGGTGCGGCCGTCCGCATCGAGCGGCTCCAGGTCGGCCTGACGTGCGACCTTGTCGTACGCGGCCGACAGGTCGTCGACCCCGCAGCGGGCCCGTCCGGCTGCTGCGCACGCGGCGGCGTTGGTGTCGAACGCGGCTTCGAACGCCTCGGCCTGGCCGATCAGGAACTCCTCGAACCCGAGCGCGGGGTCGACCACGCCGTCGAGCACCATCGCCCGGACGCGGTCAGGGAACTGCTGCGCGTACTGCAGGCCGATGTGGGTCCCGTAGGAGAAGCCCAGGTAGCTGATCTGCGACGCGCCGAGCGAACGGCGCACCGCGTCGACGTCGCGGGCCACGTCCCGGGTGCGCAGGTGCGCGAGCAGCTCGCCGTCGCTCGCCGCGCACTCCGCGGACACCGCTGCGGCGGCTGCGTCCAGCGCCGCCTGCTCGTCGGGGTCGTCCGGATCGGGGTCGAGCCCGAGCAGCGCCGGCACCGAGTCGCCGCAGCGCAGGTCCTCGGAACCACCGACGCCGCGCGGGTCCCACGCCACCAGGTCGAAGTCCTCGGCCAGCTCGGGGCTCACGGGGTCGGCCGCCAGGAAGTCGAGGCCGGAGGCGCCGGGACCTCCCGGGTTCAGCAGCAGCGGGCCGATCGCATCGCCCTCGGCGGGGATGCGACCGATGGCCAGCTCGATCGTCGGGCCGTCAGGGCGGTCCCAGTCCAGCGGCACCTCGAGGGTGGCGCAGCGCCCGTCGCGGGGCAGTCCGCACGTGCGCCAGTCGAGCGGCGCCGGCTGCCACCCATCGCCGGGCACCGGCTCGGCGTCGGGTGCGGTCGTGGCCCGCGGCGGCGACGTCGCGCTCGCCGTGCCCGTGTCGCCCGTGCGGTCGACGCAGCCGGCCACGAGTCCCACAGCGAGCACCCCGCTGAGCGCAAGGGCACGGATCGAGGCAGCGGAGCGGCGGCGCACCGGCACAACCTAGGGGTCGGCGGGCCGTGCGCGGCGACGGCGGCCGGGCCTCACCGGGGGCTACGGTGACCGCGGCCGCTCGAGAGGAAGAGGTGCCGACCATGCTGTTCGGAGTGTTCGCCCCGCAGGGCTGGAAGACCGAGCTGTCGGGCATCGACGGTGCCGCTGCGCAGTGGCAGGTCACGCTCGACACGGCCCTCGCCGCTGAACGCCTCGGCTTCGACTCCGTGTGGCTCTACGACCACGTGCACAACGTGCCGGCGCCGTCGCACGAGGCGGTCTTCGAGTGCTGGACGACCGCCGCCGCGCTGGCCCAGGCCACCTCGACGATCCGCCTGGGCCAGATGGTCGGCTGCGCCGGCTATCGCAACCCGGCGCTCCTGGCCAAGATCGCCTCGACCGTCGACGTGATCTCCGGCGGCCGGCTCGACTGGGGCATCGGCGCGGGCTGGTACGACGGCGAGTACGCGGCCTACGGCTACGAGTTCCCGCCCGCGGCGGACCGCATCCGCATGCTGCGCGAGACGGTCGAGATCGTGAAGCTCATGTGGACCGAGCCCGACGCCACCTACCAGGGCCGGCACTTCCGGGTGCAGGGTGCGCAGTGCGACCCCAAGCCGCTCCAGGACCCGATGCCGCCGATCTGGATCGGCGGGGGAGGAGAGCAGCTCACCCTGCGGGTGGTGGCACGCCACGCCACGCACTCGAACTTCGGCGGCAAGCCCGACGAGTTCGCGCACAAGTGCGAGGTGCTGCGCCGGCACTGCGACGCGGTGGACCGCGACTACGACAGCATCGTCAAGACGTGGTCACCCGAGGTCTTCATCCGACCCACCGAGGACGAGATCGTGCAGGGCGGCACCCGCAGCTTCTGGGGAGAGCCCTTCGAGTCGTGGCGCGACGGCAACCTGGTCGGCACCCCCGAGCAGGTCGCCGAGAAGCTGGCCGTGTACCGCGAGCTGGGCTGCGGAGGTGTGGTGCCGTGGTGCTCGGACTACCCGGAGCACCAGACGCTCGAGCTGCTCGCGACCGAGGTCGTGCCGCACTTTCGGTGAGCAAGTCTGCCGGTGAGCAGGTCTGCCGGTGAGCAGGTCTGCCGGTGAGCTGGGGTCGCCGCTGAGCCGGCCGACCGTCGCCCGGACGCGCCGACGCCGCCGCGGCCGATCGGCCACGGCGGCGTCGGGGCGTGTCACTCGTAGTAGCGGAAGATGATCTCGGCGACCGCGGCGGGCTTCTCGGAGCCCTCGATCTCGAACGTGAAGGTCATGTAGACCTGCGCGCCGTTGCCGGGCAGCTCCTCGAGCTTGCTCAGCTCCGCACCCAGGCGGAGGTTCGAGCCGACCTTGACCGGCGACAGGAAGCGCACCTTGCCGGCGCCGTAGTTGACGCCCATCTTGATGCCGCTCACCGTGGCGATCGACGGGAACAGGACCGGGCCGAGCGAGAGGGTCAGGTACCCGTGGGCGATGGTGCCGCCGAAGGGGCCGTCCTTGGCGCGCTCGGGGTCGACGTGGATCCACTGGTGGTCACCGGTGGCGTCCGCGAACGTGTTCACGCGCTCCTGGGTGATCTCCAGCCAGTCCGAGTAGCCCAGATGCGTGCCGACGAGCTCGGAGAGCCCTGCGATTCCTTGGATGTCCTTGGCCATGGAAGGATCATCGCCGATGGTCCTCGGCGCGATCCATTCCGCGGGTGCCCGATGGGGCTCAGCTGAACCAGATCTTCTGGTGCTCCCGCGACATCGGGTGCAGCAGCAGTGCGATCAGCGCGTACTCGAAGATCACGTTCAGCACGTTGCCCGCGAACAGCACGTAGGACAGGTCAGCGACTCGGCCAGGGGCCACGACGGCTCCGGTGGCGAACTGGACGATCCGCAGTGCAAGGGGCAGGAAGGACGCCGCAACAGCCACCTGGTAGCCCCGCTTCTGTTCGTTGGCGATCCCGTACGCGCCGTAGATGTATGCAGCCAACGCAGGAATCCCCAAGAGGCCGAGCGAACTGCCGAAGAGCACTCCCAGCAGCATCCAGAAGGCGTCGAAGTACAACAGGAACTGGGCGACGTAGAGCGTCTGGGGCACGTTGGGGTTGAACCAGCGTCGTTGCGACATGGCTGACAGTCTGGCAGCACCGCTGGCGGGGGTCGCGCTCGCGGCGGGCGCCGGCAGCCGCCTCCGTCCGCTGACGCTGCTGCGACCCAAGCCGCTGTGTCCGGTCGGCGACCGACCCCTGCTGGACTGGGCGCTCGGGGCGCTCACGCCGGTGGGCGTCGAGCTGGCGGTGAACGTGCACGCGCACGCGGCAACGATGCTCGACCACCTCGGCGAGCGCTGGCCGCAGGTGCACGTCTCGCTCGAGCAGGTCGAGGCGCTCGGCACCGCCGGGGCGATCGGCGCGTTGCGCGGGTGGCTCGACGGCCGCGGCGTGCTCGTGGTGAACGCCGACACCTGGCACCGCGCCGACCTGGCGCACTTCGCCGCCGGCTGGGACGGCGAACGGGTCCGCCTGCTCGCCTCCACACCGCTGCCGTTCGGCCCGCGCAGTGGGGTGGTGGCATCGATCCTGCCGTGGTCCCTCGCCGCGACGCTGCCCGCCGCGCCGGCAGGGCTGTGGGAGCTCATCTGGCGTGGCGAGCTGGAGCGGGGCCGCGTCGACGTCGTGCACGAGCCGTCGCCGGTGGTCGACTGCGGCACGGTCGCGGACTACCTGCGGGCGAACCTGACCTGCTCCGGCGGGGTCTCGGTGATCGGTGCGGGGGCGGTGGTCGAGGGCACCGTGCTGCGCTCGGTGGTGTGGCCCGGATCGGTCGTCGGGCCCCGCGAGGTGCTCGTCGACGCGGTGCGCGCCGAGCGGCGCACCGTGCTGGTCCGTTGAGCGATCAGGTCGTCGTGCGTCGGCGGGGTCGGCGCACCGGGGTCGCCTCGTGGCCCGCTCGGAGCTGTCCGCAGGCCGCGTCGATCTCGGTGCCGCGTGTGTCGCGCACCGTCACGTTCACCCCGAGGCGTTCGAGCTCGGCGCGGAACGCCCGCACGCGGTTGCCCGACGAGCCACGCACCGCGTAGCCCGGCGTCGGGTTGAGGGGGATCAGGTTGACGTGCGCACGCAGCGGTCGCGCCAGCTCCGCCAGCCGGCGCGCGTCCTCGAAGCGGTCGTTGACGCCGTCGATCATCGCCCACTCGAAGCTGAGGCGGCGTCGGGTCGCGTCGACGTAGTCCTGGCAGGCCGCCATCAGGACCTCGAGCGGGTAGGTGCGGTTGATCGGCACCAGCTCGTCGCGCAGCTCGTCATCGGCGGCGTGCAGCGACACGGCGAGCCCGACCGGCAGGTCCTCGGCCGCCATGCGGCGGATGCCGGGCACGAGCCCGACGGTCGACACCGTCAGGTGCCGCGCCCCGATCTCCATGTCGCCGTGGATCCGGCGGATGGCCGCCCACGTGGCGTCGTAGTTCGCGAGCGGCTCGCCCATGCCCATGAACACCACGTTGGACACACGTCTCGGCGTGGCACCCGTCGCCGCCAGGTGACGGGCGCGGGCCAGCTGCTCGACGATCTCGCCGGCGCTCAGGTGTCGCTCGAACCCCGCCTGCCCGGTCGCGCAGAAGCTGCATGCCATGGCACAGCCCGCCTGGGTCGACACGCACACCGTCGAGCGGTCGTCGTAGTGCATCAGCACCGTCTCGACCCTGGCGCCGCCGTCGAGCTCCCAGAGGAACTTCACCGTGTCCCCGCCGTCGGTCACCGACTCGGTCACCTCGGTGAGCGCCAGCGGTGCGGCCTCGCCCAGCCGCTCGCGCAGTGCTGCGGGTAGCTCGGTGAGCTCCGACAGGTCGCGGCCCTGGTGGTACAGCCCGTTCCAGATCTGCTCCAGCCGGAAGCGCGGCTCGGCGGCGAGCAGCGACAGCCAGCCGTCACGGTCCAGGTCGTAGCGGGTGGTCTCGGACACCGTCGGAGCCTACGACCCGGCGGGTGCGTACCCCGCGTCGCTGTGGTGCACCTCGAAGCCCAGCCGTTCGTACAGCGAGATGGCGGCGTCGTTGTCGGCCTCGACGTAGAGCAGGCCGAGTCGCAACCCCTGCGCGGCCAGGTGATCGAGGCCCGCGACCGTGAGTGCCCGACCCAGCCCTGTGCCGTGCGCGTCCGGGTCTGCGGCGATCACGAAGATCTCACCGGCCGCAGGGCGCGGCCCGTCGTCGACGTCGTCGGGCAGTGGCGGGTGGGCCTTGGTCCAGCAGAAGCCGTCGACCCGGCCGTCGGTGTGGTGCACCAGCAGGTCCTCGGGGCGGAACCAGGGCTCGGCCATGCGCGCCGCGAGCCGTGCCGCGTCCCAGCCGCCCTGGTCGGGGTGCCAGGCGAACGCCCGGTTGTTCACCCGCAGCAGCCCCTCGGCGTCGTCGTCGACGTAGGCAGCAACGGTGATCTCCCGTGTGGCGGCGCGCAGGTCGGCGGGCAGGGGCAGCGCACGACGCATCTGGTGCAGCAGTCGCACCCGGGTCCAGCCCTGCTCGGCGAACTCGGCGTCGACCGATGGGCTCCACGGCGAGCGCCATCGCCGTGCGGCGGGTCGGGGCGGCGGTGCGTCGCGGCTCACAGGGGGGCGAGGCTACCGTTCCTGCGATGAACGCCTCCGGTGCCCCGACCCGCCGCCGGTCCCGGCCCCGGTCGCCCAAGGGCAGGGCCCGGGCGGTGAACGAGCTCCTGGCGCTCGAGTACCCCGACGCCCGCTGCGAGCTCGACCATCGCAACGCGTTCGAGCTGCTCACCGCGACGATCCTGTCGGCGCAGACCACCGACGTCCGGGTCAACCTGGTCACCCCCGCGCTGTTCGAGCGCTACCCGACCCCTCGAGCGCTCGCTGCGGCGAACCCTGAGCACGTCGAGGAGCTGGTGCGCTCCACGGGCTTCTACAAGGCCAAGACCCGCAGCATCATGGGCATGGCCGCTGCGCTCGTCGAGCGGCACCACGGCGAGGTGCCGGGTGCGATGAAGGACCTGGTGGCGCTGCCCGGAGTCGGCCGAAAGACCGCGAACGTGGTGCGCGCCGAGGCGCTCGGGCTGCCCGGCCTGCCGGTCGACACGCACGTGCTGCGGCTGTCGCACCTGTTGGGGCTGACCGCCGAGACCGACCCGGTCAAGGTCGAGATGGCGCTCAACCCGATGGTGCCCGCCGCCGAGCGAGGGGCGTTCAGCCTGCGGCTGATCCTGCACGGACGACGTGTCTGCATCGCTCGGCGTCCTCGCTGCGGGGAGTGCGTGCTCGCCGAGATCTGCCCATCGTCGCAGGTCTGATCGACACAGCTGTCAGCTGCTGGGCCGTGATCGCGCGCTGGGTGGGATCGGCGGGACCCAGCGCGCCGAGTCGTGCCGATTCCGTGGGCTGATGGCCACTGCACGTGGCGTTGCGCGTGTGACTCGGATCACATGGATTCGCTGAGGATCCTCGACACCCCTGTGACCCGGGAGTAGTTTCCTCCCAACCAGGTTCCCGCCACCTGGTGAAGGTGACCCAGGGCTCCCGCCGCCCGGGTCGCCCGCCCGGCGCCCTTCGGGGCGCCGGGTTCGTTTTCCGGTCAGGTCGAGCTCCCGGTCAGATCGAGCTCCCGGTCAGATCGAACGCCGGATCAGCCCACGTTTGGTGGTAGCCCGCTCACCGTGCGGGTCAATCGGCGACTCGCGGAGCGCAGGTGGCGCTCGACCTCGTACAGGTCCACGAGCAGGTCCTCCCGTGCGGCGCCGTCGACCGAGCCCGCCGCCTCATCGAGGCGTTCGAGCACCTGGTCGAGCGTCGACAGCACCGAGGTCAGGTCCGCATGCAGGCTCACCGGACCGGTCTAGCACCGGTACTCGTTCGCCGGTGTCCGAGCGGCTCGCTACCTTGAGGCGGTGCTGAACCGACTGGACCTCCGCGGCGTCGCCGACCCGTCGGACCGCCTGCCTCGGCCGTCGGTCGACGGCGACGAGCCCGTCGCCGCGGTCCGATCGATCCTGGCCGACGTGCGTGCTCGCGGCGATGCGGCCCTCCGCGAGCTCACGCTGCGCTTCGACGGCGTCGAGCTGAACGCGCTCGAGGTGCCACGTGCCGAGCTCGACGCAGCGCTCGCGGCCACGTCGCCCGAGGTCCGTGCCGCGCTGGAGATGGCGGCCGAGCGCATCGCCGAGCACCACCGGGCCCAGCTGCGCGACGAGGTCGCGCACGCCGGCGACGGGGTGCACATCCGCTCCTACCTGCGTCCGGTCGACCGGGTCGGCTGCTACGTGCCCGGCGGCCGCGCCTCGTACCCGTCGACCCTGCTCATGACCGCCGTGCCCGCCATCGTCGCCGGCGTGCCCGAGGTGGTCGTGTGCGTCCCACCCGACCGCGACACCGGCGCGGTCAGCCCCGTCACACTCGCGGCTGCCGCGGTGGCGGGTGTGCAGCGGGTCTACGCCGTCGGCGGCGCGCAGGCGATCGCCGCGTTGGCCTACGGCACCGAGTCGATCCCGGCGGTCGACGTCATCTGCGGCCCCGGCAACAAGTACGTGGCGCTCGCCAAGCAGGAGGTCGCCGGCAGCGTCGGCGTCGCCGCAGCCTTCGCCGGTCCCAGCGAGGTGGTCGTGATCGCGGACGACTCCGTGCCGGCCGAGCTCGCCGCGATCGACGTGATCCTGCAGGCCGAGCACGGCCCCGACGGCCTCGCCTGGCTCATCACCTGGGACGAGTCCGTCGCCGACGCCGTCACCGACGCGGTGCAGCGCCTCACCGAGGCCGCCCCCCGCGCGGCCGACATCGCCTCGACGCTGGCCGAGGGCGGCTACGCCGTGGTCGTGGACTCGCCCGAGGCGGCGGTGCAGGTCGCCAACCTGGTCGCACCCGAGCACCTCGAGCTGCTCTGCGCGGACCCGGAGTCGCTCGTGCCGCTGGTGCGCAACGCGGGTGCCATCTTCTGCGGGCCCTGGTCGCCGGCGTCGGTCGGCGACTACCTGGCGGGGCCCAGCCACGTGCTGCCCACCTACGGCACCGCCCGGTTCGCCTCTGCGCTCACCGTCGACGACTTCCTCAAGCACCACCACGTCATCACCGTCGATGCCGACGTGTACGCACCGGGTGGCGCGCTCGCCGACGCGGTGCGGGTGCTGGCCGAGGCCGAGGGCCTGGACGCCCACGCCGAGTCGGTGCGCCTGCGTCAACGTCTCGTCGCCGGCCAGGAGCCCAGCTGATGGGCCGGCCCCGCGTGCGCGACGACGTCGCGCTGATGGACGGCTACCACTCGCCCCAGGTCGAGGTGCGCGTCCGGCTGAACACCAATGAGGCACCCGACCCGCCGCCCGAGGCGTTCACCGACGCGCTCGCGGTGGCCATGCGCGGCATCGCCTGGCACCGCTACCCCGACCGTGGTGCCACGGCCCTGCGCGCACGGATCGCCGAGGTCGAGGGAGATCTGGTGCCAGGGGGCCTCGGCGCTGCCAACGTGTTCGTCGCCAACGGCTCCAACGAGGTGCTGCAGACGGTCTGCCTGGCCTACGGCGGTGCCGGCCGGCGCGTGCTCACCCAGGAGCCCACCTACGCGCTGCACTCCCACATCGCCCGGGTGTGCGGCACCGAGGTGGTGCAGGGCCAGCGCCGTGCCGACTTCACCGTCGACGTGGCGGCCATGGTCGACCAGATCCTGGCCGAGCGTCCCGCCATTTCGTTCCTGTGCTCGCCCAACAACCCGACCGGCCGGCTCGAGGACGAGGCGACCGTCCGCGCGGTGCTCGACGCGGTCGAGTCCGTCGACGGCCTGCTGGTCGTCGACGAGGCCTATGGCCAGTTCTCGCCGTGGTCGGCGCTGTCGTTGGTGTCCGAGGACCGTTCCGTCGTCGTCAGCCGCACCTACTCCAAGACCTGGTCGGCCGCCGCGCTGCGCCTCGGCTACCTGATCGGCCCGACGTGGTGCGTCGACGAGCTCGACAAGGTCGTGCTGCCGTACCACCTGGACGCGGTCAAGCAGCTCGCCGGCCTGCTGGCGCTCGACCACCTCGACGAGATGCGTGCCCGAGTCGCCCGGCTCGTCGAGCAGCGTGGCCGGGTGGCTGCGGCGCTCGACGAGCTGCCCGTCGACCAGTGGCCGTCGGCCGCGAACTTCATCCTGTTCCGCCCCCGGCACCGCTCCGGCGACCAGGTCTGGGCCGAACTGGTCGAGCGGTCGGTGCTGGTGCGCAACTGCGCCTCGTGGCCCGGACTGGGCGACTGCCTGCGCATCACCCTCGGCACCCCCGAGGAGAACGACGAGTTCCTCGACGCGCTGCGCCAGGTGCTGGCGTAGCCGAATCGTGTTCCACCCCTCCGGTGGCGCTGTGGGAGTCTGGACGACGTGAGCACCGCACCCCCCGCACCCTCGGCTCCGCGGCGTACCGCGTCGGCGTCGCGCCGCACCGCCGAGACCGACATCTCCATCGAGCTCGACGTCGACGGCACCGGTCGCACCGACTGCTCGACCGGCCTGCCGTTCTTCGATCACATGCTCGACCAGCTCGGTCGCCACGGCGGCATGGACCTGACCGTGCACGCCACCGGCGACCTGCACGTCGACGGCCACCACACCGTCGAGGACACCGGCATCCTGCTGGGCGAGGTCTTCCGGGAGGCCCTCGGCGACAAGTCGGGTGTGCGTCGCTTCGCGTCCGGGCTCTACCCGCTCGACGAGGCGCTGATCGAGGTCGCGCTCGACCTGTCGGGCCGCCCCTACATCGTCTACGACGTGCCCTTCGGCGAGGTCCTGCCGCTGGGTGACCCGCCGTTCAACCCCGAGATGGCCGAGCACTTCGTGCGCTCGTTCGCGGACGCCGCCGCCATCACCCTGCACGTCACCAAGAAGGCCGGCACCAACACCCACCACGTGATCGAGGCCACCTTCAAGGGTCTGGCGCGCACGCTGCGCGACGCGGTGCGCGTCGAGGGCTCCGGGGTGCCCTCCACCAAGGGCGTGCTGTGAAGCTGGCGGTGCTCGACTACGGCATCGGCAACCTTCGATCCGCCCAGAAGGCCTTCGAGCACGTGGGCGCCGATGCCCGCCTGACCGCGGACCTGGCCGAGATCGACGCTGCGGATGCCGTCGTGCTGCCGGGCGTGGGCGCGTTCGGCGCGTGCGTCGACGCGCTCACCGCCAGCGGGTTGGGCGAGGCGGCCCTGTCGGTCATCGCCGAGGGGCGACCATTCATGGGCATCTGCGTCGGCATGCAGCTGCTCTACGCGTCCTCCGACGAGGACCCGACCCATCGTGGCCTCGCCGTGTTCGACCGCGGCATCCACCTGCTGCCGGCCGACGTCAAGCGACCGCAGATGCAGTGGAACCGGCTCGTCGTCGCGCCCGGCGCCGAGGAGCACCCGATGTTCGCCGGCATCGAGGACCCGTGGGTCTACTTCGTGCACAGCTACGCGGCCGAGGCCGGCCCCGAGGTGGTCGCCACCTGCGACTACGGCGGTCCCGTGACCGCCGCGGTGGCGCGCGACAACGTGTGGGCCACCCAGTTCCACCCCGAGAAGTCCGCGGCGACGGGGCTGGCCATCTTGGCCAACTTCCTGCGCTGGGCCGAGGGAGGCCTCTCGTGAGCTTCGACCTGTACCCGGCGATCGACCTGCGTGGCGGGCGCTGCGTGCGCCTCTACCAGGGCGACTACGACCGCGAGACCCACTACGGCGACGACCCCGTCGGCCAGGCGCGGGCCTTCGCCGAGGCGGGCGCACCGTGGATCCACGTGGTCGACCTGGACGCCGCGCGTTCCGGTGAGGCGACCAACCGAGAGGTCATCGCCGCCATCTGCGAAGCGGTCGACGTGCCCGTGCAGTCCGGCGGGGGAGTGCGCACCGTCGAGGCCGCCGCCGCGCTCGCCGACGCCGGCGTGGCCCGTGTGGTCATCGGCACCGCCGCGTTGGAGAACCCCGCGCTCGTCTCGGCCGTGGCCGCACGCCAGCCGGTCGCCGTCGGCCTCGACGCCCGCGGCACCGACCTGGCCTCGCACGGCTGGGAGGTCAGCTCGGGCCTCGACCTGTGCCAGGTCGCCCAGCGCTTCGCGGGCGATGGCGTGGCGGCGTTCGTGGTCACCGAGATCGCCCGCGACGGCACGCTCGAGGGGCCGTCCATCGACCAGCTGTCCGCGGTGCTCGGCGCCGTGGGCGGCACCGGGGTGGACGTGATCGCGTCGGGTGGTGTCGGTGTGGTCGACCACCTGCGCGAGCTGTCGGCGCTGTCGGTCGACGGCGCCGGCCTGGCTGGGGCGATCATGGGCCGTGCGCTCTACGAGGGCGCGTTCACGCTGAGCGAGGCGCTCGCCGCCGTCAGCTGACGCCCGTCGCGCGAGGTGGCCGCCGGGAGTGCTCCCGACCGGCCAAGAGGCCGCGTCGCGACGACAGCGACGAAGCTGTCCGGAGTTGGGATCGGCGGCCGGGCAGATCGAGTCAGTCGCCGGATCTGGCCGTGCGCACCGAGCCGAGTCGATTGCGTCGTGGGCGCTGTAGACCAGAATGATGTGGTGGGGGCGAGGTGATGAGACGAGTTCTGATCGCGGTCGGGTGCGTCGTGCTGCTGTCCTCGTGCAACGGGCAGACCAGTTCGATGATCAATGCTCGGGTCGAGTCGATCGAGCCCGGGAGTCCCACGCGAGCGTGCCTTCGGAACTACGACAACGAGTTGCCAGATCGAGGGTGTTACCGCTTCGCGGAAGACGACGCAGATCTCCTCAAGCCGGGCAACTGTCTCTGGGTCAAAGTTCCGAGCGACGCTGACCCTGATCCGGAGTTCGCCGATCAGCCGCTGCGGGACATCTCGATGGCAGATGAGAGCCGCTGCCCCTGAACGCCGGCTCGATGACGTTCGCGATCGCCGCCCGGTGACGACGCGACGGTCCAGGCAGCGCTGCCAGCTCTGCGCGCGCTCGGATGCCGAGCCGGCCACATCCGACCCACGCAACACCGTCTCCTTGTCGGTGCCGGTGCTACGGCAGATCGATGTGAACGGGGTCGAGTCGGCCGTGGCAGCCGGGCAGCGTCACCAGGAGCGTCGAAGCGTCCTCCGGCGGGGTGCCCAGGAACCGGGCGAGCATCTGCTGCGTGTAGAGCCCTCCGCGTCCTCCGCCGCCGGTGAACGCGTAGGACGTGCCGACGTCGTCGGTCAGGCTCATCGAGTCGAACGGATCGACGCGCTCGCCGGGGACGGTTTGTGGCGTGCAGATCTCGGTCCAGTGGAGGACGACTTCGTGCGACCAGATCTCTGCTGAGGTCAGCACGACCCGGCCGCCGTCGGGGGTGGCGTGCTCGATCCCGATCGGGATGACGTGTCGGAGCAGCTGGCTCGCGAGCACGACTGCCGTGATGTCCTCATCGGGCGGCGCGTCCTTCCCGAGGAAGCGCCGGCCAGCCGGCGTGAGGTCGTACAGCCCTGAAACGCCGGTGAGGTAGCCGCGCCGGACGAGCTCGTCGGTCAGCTCCGGGGCGACCTCGCGTGTGCCGTCCAAGAGTCGGATGAGTGCGCGTCGCAGCTCGGGATCTGACCAGCTCGGTTCTTCCTCCACCCGAGAACACTCCCACAACTCGCAGCCCGGTCCGAGTGCAACCGACGACACGACGAGTCTGGCCAGGGCCCCGCACCCGCAATGGGTCGAGACGAGGCTGCCGGCAGCGCAGCGAGCGCTCGCCCCCGGGCCGACCCGCGGCTCTGTGGGGCACAGTGGTGAGCGTGCGTCTCGTTCTTCCCCTTGTCGCCGTGGGTCTGGCCGTCTCCTGCAGCGGCCCGTCGTACACGCTTCCGGACCGCACGGACGACCAGGTGAGAGCGATCGAGGATGACCTCTCGCAAGTGGTGAGCACCTCACGCGGCGGCGATGGCTGCGACGTCCGGCTCCTCGGTGGAGCCGACGGCCGGTCCTTCGTCTGGGCGGAGTGTTTCGGTTCCTCGGGTGGCATCTCGGCACCCATGCGGATCGACGGCGATGACGTCGAGCTGCCCGGCGATGGCAGCCAGTACCCCGACGACGTCCGGCGCCTGTTTCCGGCGGAGATCGCCGATCTGATCCTCACCGACCAGGAACGGCTGCGGCCCTGACTGGATCTCCCAGCTGCTTCGAGTGGTTGCCCCAGACCTCCGGCTCGGGCTCATGGATCCGCAGGTCGACGGCGCAGGGGCCGCACTTCGAGCGCGGCGTGTCCGGATCCAGCCGCGAACGTGACGGACCCACCGGCGCCGGTCCTGACTGTCAGTGCCTGTCGGTAGGTTTGGCTGCATGACGAACACCAGTTCGACAGCTCCGACATCGGCCGGCCCAGAGGTCGGGGCCGACGTCGCGGTATGGCGGTCGATCGCCGACTCGGCGCGGCTGGCGTTGTCGACGCTCGAGCCACGAGCGCTCACGTCAGCCCAGGTCAACGACGTGCTGACCCAGGTCGTCACCGTCGAGCGGCTGGCCTCGTCGGCCCGGGTGCTGCTCGCCAAGCGGGCCGCCGAGTCCGAGCAGTGGAAACGCGAGGGCTTCCGCTCCGCCGCCGAGTGGCTGGCTGCCCAGCAGGGCACGTCGACCGGCCGGGCCAAGGCCGACCTCGACACCTCCGAGCGGCTCGACGTGCTCGAGGGCACCAAGGACGCCATGCGTGACGGTCTGCTCTCGCCCGACCAGGCAGCCGCCGTCGCCGACGCCGCCTCGGTCAACCCCGACGCCGAATCCGACCTGATCCGACTGGCCGAGCAGGAGTCGCTGCGCCGCCTCCGCGACGAGGCGGCTCGCCGGCGGGCCGAGCGAGAGGACGGCGAACGGCGCCGGGAGCGCATCCAGCGTCGCCGACGGGCCCGGGCGTGGACCGATGCCGACGGTGCCTGGAACCTCTCGGCGACCGGTCCGGCCGAGGTGGGGTCCGGGTTCGCCGTCGAGTGGGAGCGCCTCACCGACGCGCGCTGCCGTGCGGCGCGTCGAGCGGGAGAGCGGGGGACCCGCGAGCAGTTCGCCTTCGATGCGCTCGCCGAGATGGCGGCCCGCTCCCACCGGCTCCGTTCGGGCGACGGCGAGCCGCAGGCCGACGCGCCGCAGGCCGACGCGCCGTCGCCGGCGCCCAGGGAGAACCTGCGGCACCTGGGTCTCATCCGGGTCGACCTGACCTCACTGCTCAAGGGCGGTGTGGGCGACGGCGAGCTCTGCGAGATCGCCGGCATCGGACCCATCTCGGTCAGCGCCGCTCGCGAACTGCTGGGCGAGTCGCTCCTCAAGCTCGTGATCACCCGGGGCGTCGACGTCGTGCACGTGACGCACCTCGGACGCGGACCGACGGTGGCACAGGAGGTCGCACTGCTCTGGGCCAACCCCGTCTGCTGCGTGCAGGGCTGCAACCGGATGCGGCGCCTCGAGTGGGACCACCGCCGGCCCTGGGCCGAGGTGCGCAGCACCGTGCCGGCCAACCTCGACGGTACGTGCGAGTTCCACCACGCGCGCAAGACCCGCGACGACTGGGAGCTGGTCGAGGGCTCGGGGCGCCGGCCCATGGTGGCGCCGTCCGACCCGCGCCACCCGCGCCGTGCGGCCAGGGAGCGCCCCCCCAACGCCCCGCCGGCGGCATGAACGGGAAGCCCGATGGCACGGGCAACGCAGTCGGTCCGGGTCACGCCGAGCCGCTACGGTCGCCGGCCGTGAAGGTCGCGCGTGTCATCCCATGCCTCGACGTCGACGCCGGTCGCGTCGTCAAGGGCACCAACTTCGTCAACCTGCGCGACGCCGGCGATCCCGTCGAGCTGGCGGCGCGCTACGACGCCGAGGGCGCCGACGAGCTGGTGTTCCTCGACATCACCGCGTCGTCGGACCGCCGCGACACGACCATCGAGATGGTCCGCCACGTCGCCGAGCAGGTGTTCATCCCCTTCACCGTCGGCGGCGGCATCCGCTCGGTCGCCGACGCTCGGCGCATGCTGCGTGCCGGCGCCGACAAGGTCGGCGTCAACACGGCAGCCGTCGAGCGGCCCGAGCTGGTGGCCGAGATCGCCGCCGAGTTCGGCAATCAGTGCGTGGTGGTCGCGGTCGACTCGCGCTCGAGCGATGCCACCCCGTCCGGCTGGGAGATCTTCGTGCACGGCGGACGCACCCCCACCGGGATCGACACCCTCGCCTGGGTCACCCAGGCCGTCGGCCTCGGCGCCGGCGAGCTCCTGCTCACGTCCATGGACCGCGACGGCACCAAGGACGGCTTCGACGTGCCCGTCACCCGGGCGGTCGCCGATCTGGTCGAGGTGCCCGTGATCGCCTCGGGTGGTGTCGGCACGCTGGCCCACATGGTCGAGGGTGTCACCGAGGCCCACGCGGACGCCGTGCTGGCCGCCTCAATCTTCCACTTCGGCGAGTTCAGCGTGGGCCAGGTGAAGGACGCCATGGCGGCCGCCGGCATCGCGGTTCGGCCGGTGCTGGCGGAGCCCCCAGTCACCGCGTAGCCGCAGCCGGATGTCCGCAGGACCTCGACCGGGTGGCCGTCACCCGCGGTCGGTCCGGAGGTCGTCGAGCACGCCCCTCGGACCCAGTCGGCGGTACCACTCCCAGCCGTAGACCTCGGCGAAGCGGTCCGGGTGCAGCCCGAACACCGGCGCGTGCTCCGGCAGCTGGCTGCGGTGCGCCGCCATCGCTGCGCGCTTGGCCGGCAGGTGCGCCCGTACGTCCAGGGTGAGGTCCACCTCGACCGACGACGTGCCGATGTGCGATCCCGCCAGTCCCAGGTCGCCGGCCAGCGCCGCCTCCTCGACCAGGTGCGTCTCGACGAAGTGCAGGTACTCCCGGTCCACCGTCATCTCGTAGCGGTGCCGCACCCCGACCAGGTCCGCCGCCGCCAGGCCGACCAGGTGACCCTGCACGTGGTCCGGATGCCCGTAGATCCCGTGGTCGTCGTAGACCACGACCGTGTCGGCGTCCTCGGCCTCGAGCACCCCAGCCACCAGCTCGGCGGCCACGCCGGTCTCGGCGGCGACGAAGGCACCCGCTGCCTGGTTCGCCGGGTCACCTGCCAGACCCGAATCCCGGTAGCCCAGATGGTGCACCGCATGGATGCCCAGGTGCTCGGCGGCCTCCTCCACCTCGGCGCGGCGGGTGTGACCCAACGAACCGTGCGCCACGTCCAGACCCAGCTCGCCGCCGGTGGCCACGATCAGCACCACCCGGTGCCTGGCGCCCGACAAGGCACGCATGGTGCCGGCGCTGAAGATCGCCTCGTCGTCGGGGTGTGCGTGCAGGAACGCCACGGTCGCCACCGACCCGACGGTACCGCCGCGGGCGAGGCGCCCCGCACCCGGCGGTAGCGTTCGCCGCATGGATCTCCGCATCTTCGTCGAACCGCAGCAGGGCGCCAGCTACGAGGATCAGCTGGCGGTCGCCCAGCGCACCGAGCACCTGGGCTTCGACGCCTTCTTCCGCTCCGACCACTACCTGAAGATGGGCGACGTCAGCGGTCTGCCCGGCCCCACCGACTCGTGGGTGACGCTGGGTGCGCTGGCTCGTGAGACCAGCCGCATCCGGCTGGGCACCCTGGTGACCTCGGCGACGTTCCGCCACCCCGGGCCGCTCGCGATCTCGGTCGCCCAGGTCGACGCCATGTCGGGCGGCCGCGTCGAGCTCGGCGTGGGCGCCGGCTGGTTCGACGACGAGCACCACAACTACGGCATCCCGTTCCCGCCGCTCGGTGAGCGCTTCGACCGCCTCGAGGAGCAGCTCGAGATCCTCACGGGCCTGTGGTCCACGCCCGAGGGCGAGACCTTCTCCCACGGCGGCGCGGTGTGGCCGGTGACGGACTCACCTGCGCTGCCGAAGCCGACCCAGGACGGCGGCCCGCCGATCATCATCGGCGGTGTCGGCCCGCGGCGGACCCCCGGTCTCGTCGCCCGGTTCGCCGCCGAGTTCAACGTGCCGTTCTGCGACGTCGCCACCACCGCAGGACTGCAGGCCAACATCGACGCGGCGTGCGAGTCCCTCGACCGCGACCCGGACACGGTGCTCCGTTCCGCCGCGCAGGTCGTCTGCTGCGGTCGCGACGCCGCCGAGATCGAGCGACGCGCTGCAGCCATCGGTCGACAGCCCGACGAGCTGGCCCAGAACGGCCTCGGTGGCACACCCGACCAGCTGGTCGACAAGCTCGAGCAGTTCGCCGGCATCGGCATCACCCGGGTGTACCTCCAGGTGCTCGACATGTCGGACCTGGAGCACCTGGACCTGCTGGCGGCCGAGGTGCTGCCGGCAGCGCTCACCATGTGACGCCACGTGCGGCGTCATCGTCGGCGGGAAGTACGGTGCGGCCATGACCGATCCCGCCGACGACGCCGAGGAGCACGCCTCCACGCCCGCACCGCCCGAGGCCGAGGACCGGTCACGACGCCTCGACAAGATCCCGATGCGGATGCTGAACGACCGCATCCTGGTGAAGCTGGACGCCGCCGACGAGGAGCGCCGCTCCGCTGGTGGCATCCTCATCCCGGCCACCGCGCAGATCGGCAAGCGCCTGGCCTGGGCCGAGGTGCGCGCCGCCGGACCGAACGTGCGCGCCGTCCAGGAGGGCGACCACGTGCTGTTCAACCCCGAGGACGTCTACGAGGTCGAGGTCCGCGCCGAGACCTTCATCATCCTGCGCGAGCGTGACATCCACGCCGTCGCGGCGGAGCGCCTCGAAGAGGGCCACACCGGGCTCTACCTCTGAGCCCCGTTCTGTCCCGCAGAACTGCCGGCGACGCGGCAGTTCCGCGGGACAGAACGGCGCGGGCCGGGCTGACAACCGGTTGTCGGGCGGACGAGCCGCCCTCCTACGATGGCCGCCATGTCCGAGTCGCCCGCCGTCACGCCGATCCCCGTCCTCGAGGAGGACCTGGCGCAGGTCCGCTACAACGACGACGGGCTGGTCGCGGCGATCGTGCAGGACGTGGCGACCGACGCCGTGCTGATGATGGCCTGGATGAACGCCGAGACGCTGCGCATGAGCCTGGAGCAGGGCCGCACCGTGTTCTGGTCCCGCTCACGCCAGGAGGTCTGGCGCAAGGGCGACACCTCCGGCGACCGTCAGTTCATCCGCTCCGCCTCCTACGACTGCGACGGCGACACGCTGCTGTTCAAGGTCGAGCAGGAGGGCAACGGGGCCTGCCACACCGGCGAGTACTCCTGCTTCTTCCGCGACTTCGGCGGATGAGCGCCCACGACGACGCGGCACCGGTGGTGCCGGACCGCGAGACGTTCCGACGCCTCGCCCGTCAGCACCGGGTCGTGCCGCTCTGGCGCACCCTGCTGGCCGACCTGACCACCCCGGTGGCCGCGTTCGTGCGGCTCTGCGGCGACGACGAGACCGGGGGTCCCGGCTTCCTGCTCGAGTCGGTCGACCACGGCGGCCGTTGGAGCCGCTGGTCCTTCGTCGGCCGCGCGCCGGCGGCGAAGCTGGTCGCCCGCCACGGCAGCGTCACCGTCACCGGTCAGCTCCCCGAGGGCGTCGTGGGCGACGATGCGGTGGGCGGTGGGGGTGTGCTGGCCACGCTGGAGCGCCTGCTCGACGCGTACCGCGCCCCGCTGGCCGAGGACTTCGGCGAGATCGGCGCCACCCTGCCGCCGCTGCACTCCGGGGTCGTCGGGTACCTCGGCTACGACGTGGTCCGCGAGGTCGAACGCCTGCCCGACGCACCCGAGGACGACCGGAACTGGCCCGATGCCGTGCTGTCGGTCATCGGTGAGCTCGCCGCGTACGACCACTGGAGCCAGCAGGTCACCCTGATCGCCAACGCGTTCCTCGCCGAGGGTGCCGACGACGCCGAGATCGACGCGGCCTACGACTCGGCGGTCGCTCGTCTGGAGCGCATGGCGCTCGACGGTGCGACGCCCATCGACGAACCGCTCGTGGGCGCACCCGGTGCGGGCGAGGTGCCGCCGGTGACGTCGTCGATGCCGACGGGCAGCTACCAGCAGGCCGTGGCGGCGGCGCAGGAGTACATCCTGTCGGGCGACATCTTCCAGGTGGTGCTCTCGCAGCGCTTCGACGTGGAGATCACCGCCGACCCGCTCGACGTCTACCGGGTGCTGCGGCGCATCAACCCCAGTCCGTACATGTACTACGTGCGTGAGGACGAGCTGACCCTGGTCGGCTGCTCGCCCGAGCCGATGGTGCAGCTGCTCGAGGGCCGGGTCATCTCGCGGCCGATCGCGGGGACCCGCTTCCGGGGCCGCACCGACGAGCACGACCGCCAGCTCGCCGCCGAGCTGCTCGAGCACCCCAAGGAGCGTGCCGAGCACATCATGCTGGTCGACCTGGCCCGCAACGACGTCGGGCGTGTCGTCGAGTTCGGCTCGTGCCAGGTCGACGAGCTCATGACGTTGGAGCGCTACAGCCACGTCATGCACCTGACGTCGCAGGTGTCGGGCACGTTGGCCGAGGGCCGCACGCCGATCGACGTGCTGCGTGCCACCCTGCCGGCCGGCACGGTGTCGGGCGCACCGAAGGTGCGGGCGATGGAGATCATCGACGAGCTCGAGCCGACCCGTCGCGGTCCGTACGCCGGCATCGTCGGCTACCTCGACTTCTCGGGCAGCATCGACACGGCGATCGCGATCCGCACGATGATCGTCGACCCGCCGGGTCCCGACGGTCGGCGCCGGGCCTCGGTGCAGGCCGGCGCCGGCGTCGTCGCCGACTCGGTCGCCGACGACGAGGAACTGGAGACCCGCAACAAGGCCAAGGCGCTGTTGAGCGCCATCCCGGCCGCCGAGGCGATGACCGCGCAGCGGCGCACGTCACGCCCCTGACGGGCAGCGCGGCGGTCGTCGAGGCACCAGACTGGGCCCATGACGGACGTGACCTCGGACTACCTGGCCCTGCGACGTGACGTCGGCGCGGCCAAGGTGCACCACGAGGTGATCCGCGCCTTCGGTCCGGACTCGGCGACCTTCCTGCAGGGGCAGCTCTCGGCCGACGTCACCGGCCTGGCGCCGGGGGAGTCTCGTCGCTCCCTGCTGCTGGACCCACAGGGCAAGCTCGTCGCCTGGATCCGCGTCTGGGGACGACGTTCCGACGACGAGCTGCTCATCGACGTCGGCGACGGCGCCGGCCAGGCGGTGCTCGACCGGCTCAACCGCTTCCGCCTGCGGGTGCACACCGAGCTGGAGCTGCTGCGCTGGGAGTGCGTCTCGGTCCGAGGCCCGAACTGCCCGGCGCCCGAGCAGCTGGACGTGAGCGCCGAGCTGCGGGCCGCGGCTGACTGGCCGGGTGTGCCGGGTGTCGACCTGCTCGGACCCCGCGTCGAGCTGCCCGAGGGCATCGCCGAGGTCGGTCCCGAAGCGTTCGAGGCCGTGCGCATCGAGTGCGGCTGGCCGGCCATGGGCGCCGAGTTCCCGGTCACGGGCGACCCGTCGGTGATCCCCGCCGAGGCGGGCGCCTGGTTGGTGGACGCCTCGGCGAGCTTCACCAAGGGCTGCTACACCGGCCAGGAGCTGGTGGCTCGTGTCGACTCGCGCGGCAGCAACACACCCCGACGGCTGCGCGGGCTGGTCGTGGGCGAGAACGTGCTGCCCCCGGTGGGCGCCGAGGTCGTGGTCGACGACCAGGTCCGCGGCGTGCTGACGAGCGTCGCCGAGTCACTCGACCTGCGCGCGCCGGTCGCCCTCGCGTTCGTGCACCGATCGGTCGAGCCGCCGGCTGGTGCCCTGCTGCGCTTCAGCGGACCCGACGGCGTCGTGCGGCAGGTCCCGGCACAGGTGCGCGAGCTGCCGCTGCTCGGCTGAGCACCGCAGCGTCCGTAGCATGTCGGTCGTGACCCACTACGAGGTGCTCGGCGTGCGCAGCGACGCATCGGCGGAGGAGATCCGCCGGGCCTACCTCGTGCTCGCCCGCACGCACCACCCCGACTTCCACGCCGCGGCGGGGGCGGGCAGGGTCGCGTCGGCCGAGGAGCAGATGCGGCGGATCAACCTGGCCTGGCAGGTGCTCGGTGACCGGTCGGACCGAGTCGCGTACGACCGTTCGATCGGTCTGCGCAACGACACCGGCGCTGGGGCCGTCGCGCCGAACCTCCAGCAGCCGTCCACGGAGTTCCGCCCGTACTTCGAGGTGGACGAGGACGACGACGACTCGTGGCGCTACGAGCCCGACGAGGGCGACCCGTCGACGGTGCCGCCCAAGGCGCTGCTCATGGCGCCCCCGGCGCTCGGGGTGCTGGGACTCGCGTTGCTCGTGTTCAGCCTCACCACGGGGCTCGCGCCGCTGAGCGCCATCGGGCTCGTCTGCCTCGGCCTGTCGGTCGTGATGTTCGTCTTCACGCCGGTCGTCGCGATGTTCCGCAGCCAGAGCGCCGAGGAGCGCGCACGCCGACAGCGCTAGGGTCGCCGCCCGATGGCGACCTACCTGGACTCGATCCTGGCTGCGCACCGTGCGCGTGCGTCCGGCGACGCTCGTCGCACCGACACCCTGGTGGAGCGTGCCGCCGAGCTGGCACCCACGCGAGGGTTCCGCGCCGCGCTGGCTCAGGGTGACCGGTTGTCGGTCATCGCCGAGATCAAGCGGCGCTCACCGTCGAAGGGGCCGCTGGCCGCCGACCTCGACCCCGCATCGTTGGCGGGTCAGTACCGGCGCGGTGGCGCTGCGTGCCTCTCGGTGCTCACCGACGTCGAGCACTTCGGCGGGTCCGCCGAGGACCTCGCCGCCGCGCGCGCCGCGGTCGACCTGCCCGTGCTGCGCAAGGACTTCACGGTCAGCGCGAACGACGTGTGCGACGCCCGTCTGATGGGCGCCGACTGCGTGCTGCTCATCGCCGCGGCGCTCGACGACGCCGAGCTGGCCGACTTCGCCGCGCTCGCAGTCCAGGTCGGGCTGGACCTGCTGGTCGAGATCCACGACGAGGCCGAGCTCGAGCGAGCGCAGACGGCGCTGTCCCCCTTGGGGGACCGCGGCTCGGCGGCGGCAGCGATCGGTGTGAACCAGCGCGACCTGACCACCTTCCAGGTCGACCAGGCACGCGCAGTGCGCGTCGCCTCGCTGATGCCCGCCGACATGGTGCGCGTCGCCGAATCCGGTGTGCGGGGCCCCGACGACGCGGCCGCGCTGGCCGCTGCGGGCTACCACGCCGTGCTCGTCGGCGAGCACCTGGTCACCTCGGGGGACCCGGCAGGCGCGGTCGAGCAGCTGCGGGTGCGACGGACGATCTGAGCGTCGCGGCTGCCGCGTCGCGAGCCCGCCGGGAAAAGGTGCCGCGGGATCGCGGGTGGTGCTCACTAGGGTCGCGGGTGTGTTCGTGAAGATCTGCGGTGTGACGAACGAGGAGGACGCCCTCATGGCGGTCGGCCTCGGCGCCGACGCCGTGGGTTTCGTGTTCGCCCCGAGCACCCGCCAGGTGACCCCAGGGGCGGTGCGCGACATCGTTCGGCGACTTCCGCCCGAGATCCTCACCGTCGGCGTGTTCCGGGACCAGGGCGCGAAGTTCGTCATCGAGACCACCCAGTTCGCGCAGCTGCGGGGAGTGCAGCTGCACGGCCACGAGACCGCTGCGGACGCGGCGCAGATCCGGCCCTACTGCCAGGCGCTGATCGTGGCGTTCCCGGCCGGTGATCCCGGACTGGCCCACGTCGACGACTACGGGGCGGACGCGGTGCTGCTGGACTCCCACGCTCCGGGCTCCGGGCAGGTCTTCGACTGGTCGCTCGCGGACGGTGCACCGACGAACCGTCGCCTGATCCTCGCCGGCGGGCTCACCGCCGACAACGTGGCCGCGGGCATCGAGGAGGTCCGGCCCTGGGGGGTCGACGTGTCCTCGGGGGTCGAGGTCGACGGGGAGCCCGGCCGCAAGGACCCGATGAAGGTCCAGGCGTTCATCCACGCCGCGCGTGCTGCAGCACCCCGCGACGCAGAGCTCGACGGCACCGACGGCGGCCCAGGTCCGTTCGACTGGGCCGAGTCCGGCATCTGAGCCCGGTCCGGCATCTGAGCAGCCAACCCGTTTCGGCGCCCCGTCGCCGCGGCGGTACCTTGCAGCCGTGACCGCGACCATGGGAACCCCGGGACAGGACGGCCGCTTCGGCGAGTTCGGGGGCACCTTCGTGCCCGAGACGCTGATGCCGGCGCTGCAGGAGCTGGACCGGGCGTTCCGCGAGGCATGGGCCGACCCGGCGTTCCACGCCGAGCTCGACGCCCTGCTGGCCGACTACGCCGGCCGCCCGAGCCCGTTGACCGAGTGCCATCGCCTCGGCGAGGAGCTCGGCTGTCGCCTCTTGCTCAAGCGCGAGGACCTGAACCACACCGGCTCGCACAAGATCAACAACGTGCTCGGCCAGGCGCTGCTGGCCCGCCGCATGGGCAAGCGGCGACTGGTCGCCGAGACCGGGGCGGGTCAGCACGGCGTCGCCACCGCCACCGCCGCTGCGCTGATGGGCATGGATTGCCTGGTGTACATGGGCGAGGTCGACATGGCCCGCCAGGAGCTCAACGTGTTCCGCATGCGGCTGCTGGGCGCCGAGGTCACCCCGGCGCTCTCGGGCAGCCGGACCCTGAAAGACGCCGTCAACGAGGCGATGCGCTACTGGGTCTCCGCGGTCGAGGACACGCACTACTGCCTCGGCTCGGTCATGGGTCCGCACCCGTACCCGTGGATGGTGCGCGAGTTCCACCGCGTGATCGGCACCGAGACCGCCGAGCAGTGCCAGGTGGCGCTGGCCGACGGCACCGGCAAACCCGACGTCGTGGTGGCCTGCGTCGGCGGCGGGTCCAACGCCGCGGGCATCTTCGCCGGCTTCGCCGAGGACCCGGAGGTGGAGCTGGTCGGGGTGGAACCCGCCGGCGGGGCAGCGGTGGGCCACGGCGTGCCCGGCATCGTGCACGGCATGAAGTCGTACCTGGTGCAGGACGAGTTCGGTCAGGTCCTCGAGGCGGAGTCGATCTCGGCCGGCCTCGACTACCCCGGTGTGGGCCCCGAGCACGCGCACCTGGCCGCGAGTGGGCGTGCCCGCTACGAGCCGGTGACCGACGCCGAGGTGATCGAGGCGTTCAAGCTGCTGTCGCGCACCGAGGGCATCATCCCCGCGCTCGAGTCGGCCCACGCGATCGCCTGGGTGTCGCGGGAGCGTGCGTCGCTCGCCGGCAAGTCGGTCGTCATCAACCTGTCCGGCCGGGGCGACAAGGACGTGGGTCAGATGATGGAGATCCTGGGGGCCGAGCTGTGAGCCGGGGGAGCGCGGACGTCGGTCAGATGATGGAGATCCTGGGGGCCGAGCTGTGAGCCTGCAGGAGGCGCTGGTCGCCCGGCGCAGCGCGGGCGGCAAGAGCCTGGTGCCCTACCTGACCGGCGGACTCGAGGGCTGGACGCACATGGTCGAGGCGGTCGCACAGGCGGGCGCCGACGGCATCGAGGTGGGCATCCCCTTCTCGGACCCGGTGATGGACGGACCGGTCATCCAGGAGTCGTCGGAGCTCGCCCTGTCGCAGGGTGCGACGCCGCCGTCGATCCTCGACGAGCTCGCTCGCGTCGACGTCGGGGTGCCGCTCGCGGTCATGACCTACGTCAACCTCGTCTACCGCTTCGGGTGGGAGCGCTTCGCCCGTTCCCTCGTCGCGTCGCGTGTGAGCGCCGCCATCCTGCCGGACCTGCCGCTCGAGGAGGTCGGGGAGTGGGCCGCCGCGGCCGACGAGGCAGGTGTCGAGACGGTGATGCTGGCCGCGCCGACCACACCCGACGGGCGCCTCGAGCGCATCGTCGCCCGATCGCACGGCTTCGTCTACGCGGTCGGGCTGCTCGGCATCACCGGTGAGCGCGACGCGCTCGCGTCGTCGGCCACGGTCATCGCCGGGCGCCTCAAGGAGGTGACCGATCTGCCGGTCCTGGTCGGTGTGGGCATCTCGACACCGGAGCAGGCCGTCGAGGTCTGCGAGGTGGCCGACGGGGTCGTGGTGGGGTCCGCGGTGGTGCGCCGCGCGCTCGAGACGCGCTCCTCGGAAGCGGTCGCCGAGCTCGTCGGGAGCTTCCGCGACGCGCTCGATCGCGGCTGAGCGAACCTCACGCAGCGCGCGAACCCGCGGAATTCCAAGGGTGTGTGCTTTCTTTCCGTCGCGTGTCGTGCTAGTTACAACAGTGGAATTTGACGTTCGGACAAGGTCCGGCACTCGTGAGGTCGTCCTCGCGGGGGGATCGATTCTCAGGAGGAGACACACATGAACAAGACCGAGCTCGTTGAGACCATCGCTCAGCGCACCGACATCGCCAAGAAGGACGTCCAGGCAGTGCTGGACACGTTCGAGGAGATCGCCGGCGACGTGGTGGCGAAGGGCAAGGAAGCCCTGACCATCCCGGGCTTCCTCAAGTTCGAGCAGACCGCTCGTGCCGCCCGCACCGGCCGCAACCCGCAGACGGGCGAGACCATCCAGGTCCCGGCCTCCAACGCTGCCAAGGTCACCGCGGGCGCCAAGCTCAAGAACCGCGCCAAGACGGGCAAGTGATCCCGCGCACCCTCGGGTGCGCAGTGCAGTGACACCTCCGGGTGTCGAGACGCAACGGGGCCGCCGAGAGGCGGCCCCGTTTCGCGTGCACGTGTCGTCCGGACGGTCGGTGCGCCGATCTAGTCTCCGAGCCATGTCGCAGCTCACCGCAGGATCCGCCGCACCCGCTTTCACCCTGGACGACCAGCACGGGGCCCCGGTCAGCCTGGCCGACCACGCCGGGCACAAGGTGCTGGTCTTCTTCTACCCCAAGGCCGACACGCCGGGCTGCACCACGCAGGCGTGCGGCCTGCGCGACGTCGCCGAGGAGATCGGCGACACGGTGGTGCTGGGCATCAGCCCGGACCTGCCCGCCAAGCTGGAGAAGTTCGACACCAAGCACGGCCTGGGCTTCACGTTGCTGTCCGACCCGGACCACGAGGTCGCCGAGGCCTACGGCGTCTGGGGCGAGAAGAAGCTCTACGGCAAGGTGTACATGGGCATCGTGCGCTCGGCGTTCCTCATCGACGAGCAGGGTCAGCTCGAGCAGGTCTGGTACAAGATCAGCCCGAAGGACACGCCCAAGAAGCTGCTGGCGGCGCTCGCCGGCTGACGGCGATCCGTCGGCCGGGTCAGTCCCGCTGCTCGTCGGCGGCCAGCAGCCGGGCCTCGAACTCCTGGTCGGCCTTCGACAGCGCCCACTGGCGCCCGGCGGCGATCGCGCCGATCGCGACGGCGATCAGGAAGAGCCACCGCAGGAGGTGGGATCCGCTCTCGTCAGTGCTGGTGGTGTCGGCCATCTCGTCAGGATAGGTCCGCGCAGCCGCTAGAGTCGGCGCTCAGGCCCGGGTGGCGGAATGGCAGACGCGGCGGACTCAAAATCCGCTGTCCGAAAGGGCGTGTGGGTTCAAGTCCCACCCCGGGCACTCATCCCACGACCGCCGCGAGGCACCGCGGGGACCCGCGCCGGACGCGGCGATCGGGGGCCCTCAGGCCCCGCCCCCAACCACCGTTCCACCCCATGGGACGACGGTACGGACATCCTGAACGGTCGTCAATGCTCCGGCGGTCGCGCCGGGGGAGATGACCGGACCGGCGCTCGCTCAGATCAGCAGTCGCGCTCGGAGCTGCTCGGGCACCTCTGCGGGGAGCCCGAGGCCGTCGCGGAACCAGCCCTCGACGTCGCCGAACTCGTCGGCGACGGCGTCGCGAGCGGCTTGCAGGTACTCCTCGGTGACGGCGAACACCGGGATCAGCACGGCAGGGTCGCCACCCACCTCGGCGAAGCGGTCGAACACCGTGCGGAACGAGTCCAGCACCGGCTGGCTGCTGCGCAGGTAGTCCTCGGTCACGGTCTCGTCGTCGACGCCCAGCAGCGTCAGCAGCGCGGCCGCCGCCCATCCGGTGCGGTCCTTGCCGGCGGTGCAGTGGAACAGCGCCGGGCCCTCGTCGACCGCGAGCCTGCTGAACAGCTCGGCGTAGGACTGCCGTGCGCTGTCGAGCACCACCAGGTTGCGGTAGGTCGCTCGGTAGTGCTCCTCGACGGCACCGCTGCGCAGCGACTCCTCGACCAGCGCCGGCTGGGTCATCAGGTCAGCCAGGTGCGTCGCGATGCGCTCCCGGGAGCCGGCCAGCACGTCCAGGTGCACCAGCTCGACCTCGGGGGGCAGCACGTCGGGTGCGATCTCGACCTCGTCGGCGCCACGCAGGTCGAACACGACCCGCAGCCCCAGGGTCGACAGCGGGTCGCCGTCCACCTGACCGAGCTGGCCGGAGCGGAACAACGACGAGGTGCGCACGCGACGGCCGTCGCGGGTGGTCTGGCCCCCGACGTCGCGGAGGTTGACGATGCCGCTGAGCGGCAGGGCGGGAGGTGGCTCGCTCACGGGCCGGGACGCTAGCGCCGCCCCGCCCGGCCCATGACGTCGGCGATCTCGGCGGCGCCGGCGGCATCGAGATCCTCGATCGACACCGGCAGCGCCTGGCGCCAGTTCGGGTGCTCGTCGACGGTGCCGGGAAGGTTCGGTCGGCTGCGCACACCGATCGCGTCCTCGAGCGTGGCCACCGCCAGGTCGCTGCCGCTGTGGGCGAGCGCGTCGTGTGCGGCCAACACCAAGGCCCGCAGGCGTTCGTCCTCGGAGCTGCCGTCGAGGGCCAGCTCGGCATCCGCCCCGCCCAGCCGGGCCAGACGCTCGAGACGGGCGCGCAGCACGGCATCTCCGTCGGGATCCGCCGCGACGCCAGCAGCGGCACGGTCGCGTGCGTCCTGGCCCGACCAGAGCCCGGCGACCGTCGGCAGGTCGTGGGTGGTCAACGACGCGAGCGTGGTGCGGGGCCAGTCGGCCGGCGGGTCATCCGCGAACCAGCCGATGCGGTAGCCGAACACGTCGCGGTCCGACAGCGCCGTGCGCACCTCCGCTTCGACCGTGCCCAGGTCCTCGCCGACCAGCGTCGCGCCGGCCCGTGCGGCCTCCATGACCGCCAGGTCCAGCAGGTCCGAGCCCCGATGGTGCACGTACCCGCCGTGTCGTGCGTCGGCGTCGCCGGGGATCCAGAAGAGCCGGAACAGACCCATGACGTGGTCGATGCGCAGCGCCGAGGCGTGGCGCAGCACCCGGCGCAGGGTGGTGATCCACGGTGCGTAGCCCGCGGCGCGCAGTCGCCACGGGACGTACGGCGCCAGCCCCCAGTCCTGTCCGGTGGGGGAGAACTCGTCGGGCGGCGCCCCCACGGAGCAGCCGGGCGCCAACAGGTCCTGGTCGACCCAGGCGTCGAAGCCGCTCGGATCGAAGCCGACCGGGAGGTCGGCCATCAGCCCGGCACCGGCACGGGCGGCCGCCGCGAGCTGCACGTCGAGCTGCTCCTGGAGCCACCGGTGGAACGCAACACGCTCGGGGTGGCGTGCAGCGAAGGCCCGTACCGCCGGTGCGTCCGGGTGTCGGAGCTCCGCCGGCCAGTCCAACCACCCCGTGCCGTGGTGCTCGCACAGCGCGCAGAACGTCGCGTACAGGGTCAACTCAGGGTCCGCGTCGTGCGCCGGAGGTGGCGTCGGCGACGACCCGGTCCGCTCGAGCTGCCAGATCTGCTCGAGCGCCGTGCGCTTGAGCGCCCAGACCCGGTCGTGGTCGAGCAGCGCTCGGCGGTTCAGCTCGTGTCCCGCCGTCGCGGCGGCGCTGAGCTCGTCGCCGAGCCGGTCGGCGCCGGCCACCGACTCGACGCGCAGGTACAGCGGCGACCAGAAGCGTCGGCTGCTGGCGAAGTAGGGCGAGACCGGCACGTGCTCGAGCGGCAGCGGTGCGCCGAGCGGGTTGTGCGCCAGCAGCGACCCGCCGGCGTTGGCCGTCCACCGGGCGAGCTCGGCCAGGTCCTCCAGGTCCCCGTGCCCCCAGCTGTCGGCGGAGCGGGTGCCGTACAGCTGCGTCGACCACCCCCACCCGCGTGACGGGCGCGGCGCCCGCTCGGGCACCACGAAGAGCGTGGTCGTCGGTCCGCCGTCGTCGGGCACCAGGGAGTGCACGCCCAGCGGGAGCTCGGCCGGCAGCTGTTCGCCCGCGGTGAGCACCGTGGCGTCCTCCAGCACGATCGTCGCGGGCGACCACAGCGGGTGCGTCTCGCCGGGGTGCACGAACCACATGGGCGGGTCGCTCGGCACGCCGTCGGGGTGCGCCTCGGCGCCCTGTGCCCGGTGCAGGCGGTCGCGCGTCGCCGGGTCGGCCTCGCGCCAGCTGCCGTCGGTCGCCCACCAGCCGTCGGCCACACCCCACTCGTCGTGTCGTGCCATGGTCCCCGTCCGGCTCGCTCGCTCGTCGAGCTCCAGTCTGGCGCCGCCCGGGCACCGGCCTCGGCGTCGAGGGTGTGACCTCCGTCGGAACCCGGATCCGTAGACTGGGGACGTGTCCTTCCTCATCGAGCGTCGCCTCCGGCTGGTCGGCCGACGCCTGGCGTCGCTGCGCGAGGAGCTGACGATCACCGACGAGCAGCTCGGGCACCTGGCCGATCTCACCGACGACTCCCGCATCCGGGCCATGGTCTCGGAGACCCCGCTGGCCGACGAGGAGCACCGGGAGGCCGAGCGCACGTCCAGCGCCATGGCCCGTCATCGTGTCGACCTGGTGGCCTCCATCGAACGCCTCGAGGCCGAGCAGGACGAGCTGCTCGACAAGCTCTCCGCCCGGCGTCGCTGAGCGCCGCGCCGAGCCCGGCCGGGTCCCGACCAGGCTCGGTGCCCGCCTACACTCCAACGTTCGGACCACGAGTTCGGCCCTCGGGTCGCAACAGAACGGGGAAGGCAACGGTGCCGACCAGAGTCGTCGTCGCAGAGGACGAAGCGATCATCCGGATGGACCTGCGGGAGCTGCTGCAGGAAGAGGGCTACGACGTGGTGGCCGAGTGCGGTCGTGGCGACGAGGCCGTGGCGCTCGTGCGTGAGCACGCCCCCGACGTGGCGTTGCTCGACATCAAGATGCCGGGCCTCGACGGCATCTCCGCGGCCCGCGAGATCGCCGCCGAGCGGCTGACCGCCGTGGTGCTGGTGACCGCCTTCTCCCAGCGGGAGCTGATCGAGGAGGCCAGCGACGCCGGCGTGCAGGGCTACGTCGTCAAGCCGTTCGAGCGACACGACCTGGCACCGGCGATCGAGGTGGCGATCGCTCGGTTCCGCACCGAGAAGGCCCTGGCCGAGCAGGTCACCGACGTCGAGGAGCGCCTCGAGACCCGCAAGGTGCTGGACCGCGCCAAGGGGGTCCTGATGGACCGCCACTCGCTGAGCGAGCAGGCCGCGTTCGACTTCCTGCAGAAGACCGCCATGACCTCGCGTCGACCCATGCGTGCGATCGCCGAGGACGTGCTGGCGGGCACCCTCTCGCCGGAGGGCGACACCGAACCCACCTGAGCACCCCCGGTCCGAGCACGCCGGGCCCGCGGTGGCTGTCGGGGGCGGCGAGTACTGTCGGCGCCGTGCCGACGCAGATGCTGATCGACGGGAACTCGCTCACCTACCGCGCGTTCTTCGCGTTGCCGACCGACCTCGCCACCGCCTCCGGTCAGGTGACCAACGCGGTGTTCGGGTTCACCTCGATGCTGCTCAACCTGGTGCGCGACCACCGCCCGGACCGGGTCGTGGTCACCTTCGACCTGCCCCAGCCGACCTTCCGCCACCAGCAGCTCGAGTCGTACAAGGCCAACCGCGAGAGCGCCCCCGACATCCTCCGCCAGCAGATGGGTCTGGTGCGCCAGGTGGTCGACACCCTGGCCCTGCCGGTGGTGACCGCCCCCGGCTTCGAGGCCGACGACGTCATCGCCACCCTCGCCGAGCGGGCCGTCGCCGCGGGGGACGAGGTCATCGTCGTCACCGGCGACCGCGACAGCTACCAGCTGGTGCGCGACCCCCACATCAAGGTGCTCTACAACAAGCGCGGCGTGTCGGACTACGCCCTCTACGACGAGGCCGGCATCCTCGAGCGCACCGGCGTCCGCCCCGACCAGTACCTCTGGTACGCGGCGCTGCGCGGCGACCCGTCGGACAACCTCCCCGGTGTGCCCAAGGTGGGGGAGAAGACCGCCGCCAAGCTCGTCACCAAGTACGGCGACCTCGACGGCATCTTCGCCCACACCGACGAGCAGACCCCTGCGCTGCGCAAGAACCTGGAGGAGCACCAGGACCAGGCACGCATGAACGCCCAGCTCATGCGGCTGGTGCGCGACGTCCCGCTCGAGGTGACCGACGAGGAGCTGCAGCAGGGCCAGGTCGACGCCGACGAGGTGCTCGAGCTGTTCCGGTTCCTGGAGTTCCCGTCCTTGGTCCCGCGCCTGGCCGAGGCGTTCCCTGCCCTGTTCGGCGACGACGCCGAGGTCGACCTCCCGCAGGTGCCGGTGCTCGAGGCCGAGGTCACCGTGCTCGACACCCTCGACCAGGCGCGCCCCGCCGTCGCCGCGCTCGCCGAGCGCGACAGCGTCGCGGTGGCGGCTGCGTGGGAGGGCGTCGCCGGTCGCAGCCCACTGCTCGGGCTCGCCCTGGTCGCCGACGCGGCCGCGGCAGAGGTCCTCTGGCTCCCGGGCCCGCTGCTCGGCGGGCTCGTCGACGAGCTGCGCACCGTGCTGTGCGGCTCGCCGTCCGTCGCTGCACACGACGCCAAGCCGATCCTGCGGTCCCTGCTCGCGCTGGGTGCCGACATCACCCGGCTCTCGCTCGACACCAAGCTCGCGGCGTACTTGCTCGACCCGGCCGACACCATCTACGGCCTGGGTGAGCTGCTGCGCCGCCACGCCGAGATGGAGCTGGCCACCGATGGCGGGGCGCCCGAGGGACAGCTCGACTTCGAAGGCACCACCGTGGCCACGTCGCAGCTGGTGGGCCGCGAGGCGCTGGCCGTCTCGTACGTCGACGCCCCGTTGCGCCAGTCGCTCGAGGCGCACGGCCTGACGCGCCTCAACGACCAGGTCGAGGTGCCGCTGGTCCGCGTGCTGGCGCGCATGGAGCACCTGGGCGTCGGTGTCGACCTGCAGGTCCTGTCCGGCCTGGTCGAGTCGCTCACCGAGGAGGCCGAGCGCGAACGCGCCGGCATCGTCGCCGCTGCCGGCGAGGACTTCAACGTCAACTCCACCCCGCAGATGCGGGCCATCCTGTTCGACAAGCTCGGCCTCACCCCCGGCAAGAAGACCAAGACCGGCTACTCCACCGACCAGGCGACGCTGGAGAAGCTCAAGGGCGAGCACCCGATCATCGACCACCTGCTGCGCTACCGGGAGGTCGAGAAGCTGCGCTCGACCTACGGCGAAGGGCTCATGTCCGAGGTCGGCCCCGACGGCCGCATCCACGCGACGTTCAACCAGACCGTGGCGCGCACCGGCCGGCTGTCCTCCGACGCGCCGAACCTGCACAACATCCCGGTGCGCTCCGAGGAGGGCCGCCGCTTCCGCGAGGCGTTCGTGCCGGCACCGGGCTTCGAGTTCCTGGTGGCCGACTACAACCAGATCGAGCTGCGCGTCATCGCCCACCTCGCCGAGGACCCGGGCCTGATCGAGGCCTTCACCGCGGGCGAGGACATCCACGCCACCACCGCCGCGCGCATCTTCGGCGTGGAACCGGCCGACGTCACCCCGGCCCAGCGCTCCAAGTCGAAGATGGTCTCCTACGGGCTGGCCTACGGCATGGAGGCCTACGGGCTGGGCCAGCGGCTGAACATCCCCACCGGAGAGGCCCAGGAGATCCTCGACGCCTACTTCGTGGCGTTCCCCAGCGTGAAGGCCTTCATGGAGCGCACCGTGGAGGAGGCCCGCGAACGTGGCTACACCGAGACCGTCTTCGGTCGTCGTCGGCGCATCCCCGAGCTCAGCTCCGGCCAGCGCAACGTGCGCATGGCGGGGGAGCGCCAGGCCATGAACGCCCCGATCCAGGGCCTCGCGGCCGACATCTTCAAGGTCGCCCTGGTCCGTCTCGACGCCGACCTCGAGGCGAGCGGACTGGGCAGCCGGCTGATCCTGCAGGTGCACGACGAGGTGATCCTCGAGGTGCCGCCCGACGAGCGGGACCACGCCGACGAGCTGGTCCTGCACGCGATGTCCGGCGCGTTCGACCTGCGGGTGCCGCTCGAGGTCAACCTCTCGCACGGGGCCTCGTGGGCCGCGGCCAAGGGGTGACGGCCCCGTGAGCGGCGATCCTGCGAGCGGCGCTCCCGTGGGCGACGAGCGGCACTGGTTCGAGGACGTCGCGGACCACCTGGGCCCGGCGTACCTGCGCTACTCGTTCACCATGGGCACCGCACAGGAAGTCGCCTTCCTGACCGACGTGCTCGGGCTGGAACCGGGCATGACCGTGCTCGACGTGGGCTGCGGGCCGGGCCGGCACGCCGTGGCGCTGGCCAAGGCCGGCATCGCGGTCGTCGCGGTCGACATCTCCGAGCGGTTCCTCGAGGTGGGCGAAGACGTTGCCGTACGAGAAGGCGTGAGCGACCTGATCGAGTGGCACCGCCTCGACGCCCGGCGCATGGTCGGCGACGCCCGCATCGACGGGCGAGGCGTCGACGCTGCGGTGTCGCTGTGCCAGGGCGCGTTCGGGCTCGGCGGGCCCCCGGACGGCTCCGACCCGCAGAACCTGGCGCCCGACGCCGGGGTGCTGTCGGGCATCCGCTCGGCGCTGCGCCCGGGTGGGCGCGTCGCGGTCTCCGCGTTCTCGTCCTACTTCCAGGTCCGCTGGCTGGAGGACCAGGACGCCTTCGATGCCGCCGGGGCCGTCAACCACGAGACCACCGAGCTGCGCGACGGCGACGGGGTGCGCGCCGATGCCGAGCTGTGGACGACGTGCTACACGCCGCGCGAGCTGCGCATGCTCGCTGAGCGTTGCGGGCTCGAGGTCGACCACCTCTGGTCGGTCACCCCGGGTGACTACCAGCGTGTCGAACCCACGATCGACACACCCGAGTTCCTGCTCGTGGCCCGACGACCGGCCTGAGCGGCTCCGGTCCGGTCGGCGCCACGCCCGGCATTTCCGGTCGCCCGTGTCGCCGACTAGCCTGCATTGCTCGGTCCGCGTCGTCCGACGCGCCCGGTCCCCTGTCCCTCGAGAGCATTGAGAAGTTCCTACGTGTCCGACATCACCACTGCCGAAGAGGCCCAGCCGCAGGACGCTGCGGTCGCAACCATGGGCGAAGAAGAGTACGTGCCCCGTCAGATCACCTTCGACGACCTGGGCGACCAGTCGCTCGACGATGCCTACGCAGCCAGCATGGTCGCCGTCGAGGACGGCCAGCTCGTGACGGGCACCGTGGTGAAGGTCGATCGTGACGAGGTCCTGTTGGACATCGGCTACAAGTCCGAGGGCGTCATCCCCAACCGGGAGCTGTCGATCCGCAACGAGGTCGACCCCTCCGAGGTCGTCTCCATCGGCGACGAGGTCGAGGCCCTCGTCCTGCAGAAGGAGGACAAGGAAGGCCGACTGATCCTGTCCAAGAAGCGTGCGCAGTACGAGCGTGCCTGGGGCAAGATCGAAGAGATCAAGGAGAACGAGGGCGTCGTGGCCGGCCCCGTCATCGAGGTCGTCAAGGGCGGCCTGATCATCGACATCGGCCTACGTGGCTTCCTGCCCGCCTCCCTCGTCGAGCTGCGCCGTGTGCGAGACCTGCAGCCCTACGTCGGCAAGACGCTCGAGGCCAAGATCATCGAGCTCGACAAGAACCGCAACAACGTCGTGCTGTCGCGCCGTGCCTGGCTGGAAGAGACCCAGAAGGAGCAGCGCGAGGACTTCCTGGCCAACCTCAAGCCGGGCGAGCGTCGTCGCGGCGTGGTGTCCAGCGTCGTCAACTTCGGCGCCTTCGTGGACCTCGGCGGCATGGACGGACTCATCCACGTCTCGGAGCTGTCCTGGAAGCACGTCGACCACCCCGGCTCGGTCGTCGCCGTCGGCGACGAGGTCGAGGTCGAGGTGCTCGAGGTCGATCTGGACCGCGAGCGCATCTCGCTGTCGCTCAAGGCCACCCAGCAGGACCCGTGGCAGGAGTTCGCCTCCAACCACCAGGTCGGCGAGCTGGTCTACGGCCGTGTCACCAAGCTGGTGCCCTTCGGTGCGTTCATCCAGGTGGGCGACGGCATCGAGGGCCTGGTGCACATCTCGGAGATGTCGGCGCACCACGTCGACCTGCCCGAGCAGGTCGTCACCCCGGCCGAGGAGCTGTGGGTCAAGATCATCGACCTCGACCTCGAGCGTCGTCGCATCTCGCTGTCGATCAAGCAGGCCGCCGAGGGCGGTGTGGTCGCCGCCGAGTACCAGCAGCACTTCGGCGAGGAGAACTACGACGCCGAGGGCAACTACATCGGCACCTTCGAGACCGACGGCACCTCCGAGGGCCAGGAGGCCTGGGCCGAGTACTACGCCGAGCAGGGCCTGGACCCGCAGGGCAACCCGCTGCCGGCAGCTGACGAGGCCGTGGCAGAGGACGCCGTCGTCGAGGACGCCGTGGCCGACGAGGTCGCCGCGGAGGCCACCGAGGAGGCGGCGCCCGAGGCCTGAGCCCGGCTGCAGTCGAGCGTTCGACGCAGGGCCCCGCCTCCGGGCGGGGCTCTTGCGCGTCCGGGGACCGGTCCCTGGGGTGGTCCGAAGGGACCATTCAGCCGCAGCGAGTAGGTCGCTCGGCCGGAATCTTAAGGACCGGGCGCTTTTGGTCGACGGTCTTCCCAACGGACGCACACCTCGGTCCTCGTCATCCTCTCCGGGCATCCGGAGTCGGAGGTCCCGAGGGTGGCGCCACCGGGTTCCTCCCTACGCGCACGGAGCGAGACACCAGTGAGTTCACGCAGAACATTGATCTTGATCGGGGCCATCGTGATCGGCGGTCTGGCCGCCTTCCTCACCCTGAACTACGTCCGGGGGGTGGAGAGCGAGAACGCCGAGAAGAACCAGCTCGTCGAGGTGCTGGTCGCCACCGGCCCCATCATGAAGGGCACCAGTGCCGACGAGGCGATCACCACGCAGCTGATCTCGACCGACGAACGTCGTCGGGCCGACCTGCCGGTCGCCGCCATCAGCCGCAACGCCGAGATCGCCGGCCAGGTGGCCGCGGTCGACCTGAGCGGCGGCGAGATCATCACGTCGACGATGTTCGTCGCCGAGACCGACATGACCGGGTCGAAGAGCACCAGCCTCGACAAGGGCAACGTCGCCATCACCATCCAGGTCGACGAGGCAGCCGGCGTCGCCGGGCTGATCCAGCCGGGCGACTCGATCAACATCCTCGCCAAGGTGGCGCCCCCCGAGGACGCCACGACCGAGGGCGGCCTCACCGGTGACGGTGGCGCCTACCAGCTCTCCAGCCCCTCGGTGTACGCCTTCCAGGACGTCCGGGTGCTGGCCATCGGCCAGAGCCTGGGCGAGCCCGTCGCCGAGGGCGAGGAGGGAGTGGCTCCTGCCGAGGCCGCCGGCGGTTCCGGTCTGATCACCGTCCAGCTGCCACCCGACCAGGCGGCGGTGCTCGCCGGTGTGCGCGACGCCTCGCTCTACCTGACCCTGAACCGTCCCGACTACGAGCCCGTGCCCGTACCTTTCGCCCCCATCGTCCCGCTGACGGGTGAGCAGGGCCTGTCGCCCTACCCGACCACCGCCGACGGGAACGGGCAGTGAGCGAGTTCATGATGGCCTCGAGCTTCGTCGATCCGGCCCCCGAGCCGGAGCCGACCTCCACAGCGCCCACGGTGCCGGTCCGGGTGTCGGTGGCGATCGTCGAGGCGAGCGCCCCGACCCGTGAGCGCATGGTGGCGCTGCTCGGCGACGGGGTGACCCCCTTCGCGACGATCGAGGAGCTCACCGCCCGTCTGACCGGCACGGTGCCCGTGGTGCTGGTGCTGGGTCCGTCGTGCGCCAACGAGGACGTGCTGGCCATCGCCGAGCGGGTCATGCGCCAGTACCCGACGCTGGCCACGATCCTGGTGGTGGACGAGCTGTCGACCACGCTGCTGCAGCAGGCGCTGCGAGCCGGTGTGCGCGACGTGCTCGCCCTGGCGGGTGAGGCCGACGCGCTGGCACTCGCCGTGCAGCGCATCGCCGTGACCCTGGACCAGGCCCCCCGGACGACGCCGGCCACGATCGACAGCTCGTCCACCGACACCGGTGGTGGCGACGGCCCGCTGACCGAGCTCGAGGAGGTGAACGGCCAGGTCCTGACCGTGTTCTCGACCAAGGGCGGTTCGGGCAAGTCGGTCCTGGCTGCCTCGCTCGCGGTGACGCTGGCCCAGCGCTCCGACAAGCCGGTGTGCCTCGTCGACGCCGACCTGCAGTTCGGCGACATCGCCGTCATGCTCAAGCTGACCCCGCACCACACCATCGTCGACGCCGTCTCGGTGCTGGACCGCATGGACGCCCCGCTGCTGGACAGCCTGCTGGTCACCCACGAGCCGTCGGGCCTACGGGTGCTGCCCGCGCCGCTCGAGCCCGCCTTCGCCGACCAGGTCGGTGCTGCGGAGATGGTGGCCATCGTCGAGATGCTGCGGTCGTTCTGCTCCTACGTGGTGGTCGACACGCCGGCCTACTTCAACGACGTGGTCCTCGGCCTGGTCGAGGTGTCCGACAAGGTGATGCTCGTCGCCGGCATGGACATCCCCAACATCAAGAACGTGAAGATCGGCCTGCAGACGCTGCGGCTGCTCAACACGCCCATGGACAAGCTGCTGCTGGTGCTCAACCGGGCCAACTCCAAGGTGAAGCTGGACATCGGCGAGGTGGAGCGGACGCTGCAGCTCAACGCCGACGCGCTGATCCCGAGCGACGTGGTGGTGCCGCAGTCGGTCAACAAGGGCGAGCCCGTGGTGCTGCACTCCCCGAAGTCGGGTGTGTCCAAGTCGATCCAGCAGCTCGCCGAGCAGTTCCTCCCGCAGAGTGCCCCCAAACGCCGTCGCTGACGTCGCCGACGTCGTCGCCGCAGCTCAACCCGTTCCCCCGGCCCGGATCCTCCCGGCCATCGATCCCCAGGAGTGACAGTGTCGCTGTCCGAGCGCATCAACAGCCAGCAGCCCGGCACCGTGCCCCCGCCGGGGGCGAACGCCGGCCCGGGAGTCGCCACTCCCATGCGACAGGACGCTGCAGCGACCGAGCTGCGCCACCGCATCCACCAGCAGCTGATCGACGAGCTGGGTCCGATCCTGTTCGACCGGCGCCTCTCCGAGGACGACCTGCGTCGCCGGGTGCACGACCAGCTGCACGCCGCCATCGCCATGGAGCGTGTGCCGCTGTCGGCGGCCGACAAGGCGCGCCTCATCCAGGACGTCTCCGACGACATCCTCGGCTACGGCCCGATCGACTCGCTCCTGCGGGACGAGGACGTGAGCGAGATCATGGTCAACGGCCCGGAGCGGGTCTTCGTGGAGCGCTCGGGCAAGCTGACCAAGGACCCCGAGATCCGGTTCCTCGACGAGGACCACGTGCGCCGGGTGATCGACAAGATCGTGTCCGAGATCGGCCGACGCATCGACGAGTCCACCCCGATGGTGGACGCCCGCCTGCCCGACGGCTCCCGTGTGAACGCCGTCATCTCGCCGCTGGCCATCGGTGGCCCCTTCCTCACCATCCGGAAGTTCTCCGCCGATCCGCTCCAGATCGACGACCTGATCCGCTACGGCTCGCTGAACGCCCACGCCGCCCGGTTCCTGCAGGCCTGCATCGTCGGCCGCCTGAACGGTGTGGTCGCGGGTGGTACCGGCACCGGTAAGACGACCATGCTGAACGTGCTGTCGAGCTTCATCCCCGACGACGAGCGCATCGTCACCGTCGAGGACGCGAAGGAGCTCCAGCTGCACCAGGAGCACGTGCTCTGCATGGAGTCGCGCCCGCCGAACGTGGAGGGCCGCGGCGAGGTCACGATCCGCGACCTGGTGAAGAACTGCCTGCGTATGCGACCCGACCGCATCGTGGTCGGCGAGTGTCGTTCCGGCGAGGCGCTCGACATGCTCCAGGCCATGAACACGGGCCACGACGGCTCGCTCACCACCGTGCACGCCAACAGCCCCCGTGACACCCTGGCCCGACTCGAGACCCTGGTGCTGATGGCGGGCTTCGACCTGCCGGTGCGGGCGATCCGTGAGCAGATGGCCTCCGCCATCGACGTCATCGTGCAGCTCTCCCGCCTGCGCGACGGCACCCGCCGCGTCACCCACATCACCGAGGTGCAGGGCATGGAGGGCGACGTGATCACCCTCCAGGACATCTTCCTGTTCGACTTCGGCGCCGGCGTCGACGAGCACGGCCGCTATCGGGGCCAGCTCAAGGCCACCGGCGTGCGGCCCAAGTTCGCCGAGAAGCTCGCCGACCAGGGCATCCGCCTGGGCGCCGAGGTGTTCTCGCCCGACGCCGGTGAGCGCAAGGCAGTGAGCCGGCTGTGACCGGCACGCTGCGCCACGACGCCCGCCGCTCCCTCGGCGTGCGCCTCTGGTGGTCCCTGACCGCGGTCGCGCTCGTGCTGGGCGTCGGCTCGCTGCTCGCCACCGAGGCGGGCGCGCAGAAGGACGCCCCGAGCTCGACCGTCGTGGTCGACCGCGTCGACGCCACCGGCGACGTCGTGCAGGTCGACGGTTCGATCACCGGTGCGGACCCCTCGACCCTGACGCTGAACGCCGATGGCAACGAGGTGGCGGCCGGCGACGTGGCCACTGCGTCGGACGGGCTGCGCAACGAGGTCGTCGCGGTGATCGACACCACCGAGACACTCGGCAACGCCACCGTGCAGCTGGCCAAGCAGGCCCTCGAGCCCCTCATGCCCGGCGCCGGCGCGACCGACAGCCTCGGCGTCGTCACCACCGGCGGCAACGCCGTGGTGCAGGTGGGCCCGACCACCTCGGCCCAGGAGGTCGTGTCAGGCCTGTCCAACGTGGATCCCGCGGGCACGTCGTCGGCCACCTGGGACGGGCTGAACCGAGCAGCTGCGCTGCTCAGCGATCGGTCCTGGGATTCGGTCGGCACCGTGGTGCTCTTCAGCGCCGCCGCCGAGTTGCCCGACCCCGCCGCGATCTCCCGTGCCCGCTCCGCGCTGCAGCAGGCGGGGGTGCGCCTCGAGGTCGTCGCCATGGCTCGCGGCACCGACGTCGAGGTGCTGTCCGACATGGTCGCCACGCTGGGCGGCTCGATGTCGATCGTGGAGTCCGACGAAGCGATCGCAGGTGCGTTCGACGAGATCGCGACCGGCCTCGAAGGTCGCTTCCGCGTGAGCTTCGACTCGCCCGAGGGCGCCGACTCGCTCGTGCCGCTCAGCGTCACCGCCGGCGACGCGACCGCGACCGTGGCCTACTCCGACGGCGCCGTGCGCGTCGGTGCCGAGGCGCTCGCCCCGGTCGCCGACAGCGGAGGTGGCGGCATCTTCTCGAGCTCGATCATCAAGTGGCTGGCCGTCATCCTCGGGCTGGCCGCAGTGATGATGGCCGTGTGGGCCGTCGCCACGATGCTGCTGCCCGACGAGAACGACCTCACCCGTCGGCTCGAGGCCTACGACGAGTCCTTCGGAGCGGAGCCCGACGAGTTCGCCGCCAGCGAGGAGAGCTCGGTCTCGGTGCCGATCATCCAGAAGGCGGTCGACTTCACCGGCGAGATGGCCGAGCGCCGGGGTGTGCTCGACAAGGTCGAGGTCATGCTCGAGCGGGCCAACATGCCGTTGCGAGCTCCTGAGGCCATGTTCTTCACCGCGATCGGCGCAGCCATCGTGGTGGTGCTGTCGTTCCTGCTGACCGGCAACCTCCTGATCGCCCTGGTCGTCGCCGCCGTCGCCGCCGTGCTGCCCTCGGCGGTGCTCAACTTCAAGATCCGCAAGCGCCAGAAGGCGTTCCTGCGACAGCTGCCCGACATGCTCACGCTGCTGGCCGGCACCTTGAAGGCGGGCTACTCGATCGGCCAGGGCTTCGAGTCGGTCTCGACCGAGGTCGAGGACCCGATGGGACGTGAGCTGCGACGGGTGGTCACCGAGACCCGGCTGGGTCGATCGCTCGAGGAGTCCCTCGACGCGGTCGCCGAGCGCATGGACAGCGACGACTTCTCGTGGGCGGTGATGGCGATCCGCATCCAGCGCGAGGTCGGTGGCAACCTCGCCGAGCTGCTCATGACGGTGGCCGACACGATGACCCAGCGCGAACGGCTCCGGCGGGAGGTCTCCACGCTGACCGCCGAGGGCAAGATGAGCGCCATCATCATCGGCGCCCTGCCGCCGGTGCTGGCGGCGGTGATGTTCGTCATGAACCCGGCCTACATCGGCGAGCTGTTCTCGCCGGGACTCGGCTACGCACTGCTCGCGGGCGCCCTGGTGATGATGGTCATCGGCTTCGCCTGGATGAAGAAGACCATCACGATCGAGGTGTGACATGACGCCCGTGCTGATCATCACCACCCTGCTCATCGCAGGCGCTGTGGGAGCGGTGTTCTTCGCCATCGCCAGCCAGCTCGACGAACGACAGATGGTGCGCGAGTCGCTGCGCCAGCTCGACGGCTACGAGGTCGAGAACAAGCGCGACCAGGAGCTGCTCGACCCGTTGAGGGACCGTGCGCTGCGGCCGCTCATGGACGGCCTCAGCGGCCTGGGACGACGGTTCACCCCGGTCGGCTACATCGACAAGGTCCGCCAGAAGTTCGTCCACATGGGCCAGAACGACCCGACCGCGGTGGATCGGTTCCTGGCGCTGCGCGCCGGCACGGTCGTGGGCGCGGTGCTCGTCTTCATCTTCGTGTTCATCGTCAACATCACGCCGTTCAGCGGCAAGATGCAGCTGGCCGTCGGCGGACTGCTGATGGCCGTGCTCCTGATCGGTCCGGACTCGGTGATCAACCGCAAGGTCGAGGACCGCCAGAAGCAGATCCAGCGGTCGCTGCCCGACGTGCTGGACCTGCTCACGATCTCGGTCGAGGCCGGCCTGGGCTTCGAGCAGGCGCTCGACCGCGTGATCCACGCCGTTCCCGGACCGCTCACCGAGGAGTTCTCCCGCATGCTCGGCGAGACTCGTGCAGGTGCGTCGCGTGCGGACGCCATGCGAGCCATGGACGACCGCTGCAACACCCCGGAGCTGCGCTCGTTCGTGCTCGCGATCATCCAGGCCGACACCTTCGGCGTCTCGATCGGTCGTGTGCTGCGAGGCCAGGCCGAGGAGATGCGCATCAAGCGTCGCCAGTTGGCCCAGGAGCGTGCCCAGAAGGCACCGGTCAAGATGCTGATCCCGATGGTGTTCTGCATCTTCCCGGCGCTGTTCCTCGTCATCCTGGGCCCCGCGATGATCTCGATCAGCAAGAACCTCTGAGCGCGCCGTGCGCGTCCTGGACCCGCGACCCGAGGTGACGACGACCGCCGACGCCGACGCCGACGCCGTTGCCGACGCCGATTCCGTTGCCGACGACGTCGGTGCCGGCGCCGGTGCTCGCCTCGGTGCGGTGATGGGTCTGATCGGGGCTGCGGCGGCCTTCGTCGCGAGCCGTCCGCTGAGCGACAACAGCTTCCTGACGCACCTGGCGACCGGCCGGCTGATCCTGGCCGACGGGGTGCCGGCCACGAACCCGTTCCTGTACACCGGGACCAGCTTCCCGGTGCCGAGCTGGTGGTGGTCGATCCTGCTCGCCCTCGCCGAGGACCTCGGCGGCGGCACGGCCATCCGGCTGCTCACCTCGGCGGTCGCCTTCGCGGTGGGTGCTGCGCTCGTGCGCCTGGCCCGCCCGACGGGCGCGGACGGCCCGACCGGTCTGCTGGCCGTCGTGCTCCCCGCGGTGCTCGCGCTGTTCTGCGTGTTCCAGTTCCTGAGCGGACGGCCGCACCTGGCGGGGTTCCTGCTGCTCGCACTTGCGTTGGTGGTCTGGAACGAGGAGCGCTCCCCGTGGTGGGTCGTCGGCCTGTTCGCGATCTGGGTGAACGTGCACGGCTCCTGGCTCTACGGCGTCGCCGTGCTGGTCCTGTTCGGCGCGGCTCGTGCGATCGACGACCGCCGACTCCGTCGCCGTGACCCGGGCTACGTCGTCGCCGCCCTCGGCGGCCTGGTGCTGGGCGGCGCCCTCTACCCCCGGGCGTTCGAGCTGCTCCTGCTGCCGACCCGCCAGTTCGGCGACCCGATCGAACGCGAGGCCCTGCAGTCCTACCGCGAGTGGGCGCGGGTCCCGCTCGACCAGCCGATGCTCTGGGCGCTGCTGGCGCTCGGCGCGGTGGCCCTGGTGGGAGCGGTGCGCTCGCGCCGCTGGGCCTCGGCGGGCGTGGTCGTCGTCATGCTGCTCATGGGCTGCTCCGGCACCCGCCTGGTGCCCATCGCCGCGGTGAGCCTGGTGCCGTTCGCCGCGTCCGCGCTGCGGGGTGTCGGCAGCATCGCTCTGCCGACGGGTGCAGCGGTGCGCCGCTGCTGGGCCGTCACCGCGGCGGTGCTCGCCCTGACCGTCGCCTACTGCGTGGTCGTCCCCAGCTACCGCATGGATCGGTTCCCGGTGCAGGCCGTCGACTGGATGCAGGACCGGGGGCTCACCGGCGGGGGAGCGAGGGTCATGTCGCACGACTACGTCGGCAACTACCTGGAGTGGCGCTACGGCACCGACGCCGCCGCCTACGTCGACGACCGTCCCGACGCCGCCACCCTGGTGCAGTACCGCACGATCCTGCGCCTCGAGGACGGCTGGGAGGACGAGCTGGCACAGGTCGACCCCGAGGTGGTGCTCTGGGCGACCGACTCACCGCTCAGCGAGGAGCTGGCGGACGACGACGAGTGGGTGCTGGGCACCCAGCAGGGTGAGTTCAGCGTGTTCTGCCGCGTCGAGATCGCCCAGCGCTGCAGCTGAGCGCGGCCGCGCTCGTGCTCAGTCCGGCCAGCGCCGAGCCGATCGGCGCTGCGGCGCACGGTCCGGCGAGGACCAGTCCCGTCGCCACGAGTCCAGCTCGGGGCCTCGCAGCGACGGTGTCGAGGCCGAGTGCGCCCGTTGGCGTGCGGTCCACCAGTCGGCGGCCGTCTCGTCGGCCAGGGTCGCGATCGCGGCCTCGACCCGCACGGCGAGCGCCCGGGCGTCCTCGCCCTCGGCGGCGCGCAGCGGTGCGCCGATGTTGACGGTGACCGTGCCCGGCGTCGGCCGGTTCGCTCCCTTGGGCAGCACCCGACCGGAGCCGTCCAGGTGGATGGGCACGACCGGCGCCGCGCAGCGCACGCCCAGGTAGGCGGCTCCACCCTTGTGCTCCTGGCCCCAGCCGTCGGGACTGCGGCCACCTTCGGGGAAGATCAGCAGCGACCAGCCGTCCTCGAGCAGTCCGGCGGCGCGATCCGCCGAGCGACGGCTCACCCGCCGGCGTTCCATGGGCACCGCGCCGTACGCCCAGGCGGCCAGGGCGGCCTTGGCCGGCGTGTCGAAGAAGTAGTCGGCGGCGGCCGCGACGACCAGCTCGTGTCGCCAGGGCCGGGGCAGCGAGGTCAGCAGCAGCGTCGTGTCCAGGTGGCTGTGGTGGTTGGCCACGAAGATCGCCGGCCCCTCGAGCTCGGCGATGCGATCCGCGTTGCGCACCAGGGGTCGGCACGTCACCTGGGTGACGGCGCGGCCGACCGTCGCGAGGGCGGCCTGACGGCTCCAGCGGGCGACCGGGTGACGGGCCCACTCGGTGTCGTACGCATCGCCGAGGCGCTGCACCGTCGGCGGCGGCTCGACGCCCTTGGGGGTGGGCGCCGCGGTGTAGGGGAACCCCAGCGATCGCAGCCGACGCCCGGGCGCACGCGCCGCGTCCGCGACGCGCTGTGCGACGTCCTCGGGTCGCACCCGTGCGCTCACGTCACGTCCGCCATCTCGTCGTGGGCGTCAGTGTCCACCGCGTCGGTGCTCACGTCACGTCCGCCATGCCGATCGGCGGGTTCTTGACGTAGGTGATGCTGGGGGAGGGGCCCACCACGTCGGTGGCCATCTCCAGGGCATCTGCGAGGGTCGAGGCCGGACGGAAGCCCAGGCGCCGCACGGTCGCCGGGTCGCCGCCGACCACGATCACCCCGCCCAGGTGCTCGAGCGCGTGGCTGCCCCAGTACCACATGTAGAACGGGTGCACGCCGTGGTAGGCGTAGCTCGTGCGGTACAGGTGCCGGTACCACTCGTCGGTCGCGTAGGACTCCTCGTAGCGCTGCTCGATCTCGAGCGGGTCGGTCGTCTCGGCCAGCACCTGCTCGAAGAAGTCGATGTAGCTCGGGTGGTGCACCGGGTGGAACTCGTTCGTCGTCGGGTGCGTCATGATCAGCACCCCGCCCTCGCGCACCACCGGGCGACCCTTGTACATGTTGAAGAAGTAGCCGAGCCCCAGGCACATCACCAGGATCGGGTTCATGATCGAGTTGACGTTGTAGGGCCCGACGTAGGGCAGCCCGTACAGCACCACGTCGGTCTGCCCCTCGACCGCCACGAGCTGCTGGTCGTAGACGTGCTGGGTCGTGACCTTGTGCACCGCCTCGACCTCGCCCGCCTGCACCGAGGTCAGCGCGTAGGGGGCCTCCCAGGAGTGCATGACACGCCGTCGGGCGTTCGGACGCATCGCGTCCAGGCCCTTCTGCACGCCGAGGAAGGTCATGCGGTCACGCGGGGTCCATTCCCACTCGCGCTTGGCCAGCACCGACAGCGGCCCGTCGCCGAACAGGTCGTTGTTGACCGTCGTCTCGATCTGGAACACCTCGATGCCGGCGTCGCGCAGCACCTCGCCCTGGCGCCAGTTGCTGCGGTGCAGCTCGGAGCGCTCCTGGTCCATGAACGAGCGCGTGGCCCGCATGGTGGCGACGTTGTGGTGGTGTCGCAGCGCCTGGTAGCCCGACAGGCCCGTGGCGGTCGACTTCCAGCCGCCGTCCATCGACACCAGGTTGATGTTGACGTACACGATCAGGTCCGAGGTGGCCGCCCGCTTGGAGATCTGCACCTCCTCGCCGTGACGTGTCTCGCCGATCAGCACCATGGCGTCGGGGTCCTCGGCGTCGTGGTTGTAGAGCTGGCCGCGTGGCGCGAACGCGTCGTAGATGCGGTCGCCCAGGCAGTAGCGCAGCTCGTCCTCGGTCATGCGACGGTGCAGCGCCAGCGCGGCGATCAGGTGCACGTCGTCGACGCCGACCTCGGCGGCGACGTCGAGCACGGCCTCGATGATGCGCTGGCGGATGTCGGGCCGCCGCATCTTCGGCAGCGGCAGCGAGATGTCGTCGAACGCGATGGTCAGCTGCATGCCCGGGAACAGCCGGGCCCGGAGCGGCTCGGAGTCGATCGGGTGCTCCAACGCGTCGCGGATGGCCCGGTCGGGATCGTCGAGGCCGTGCAGCGGCTCGGGCGGATAGATGATGCGGCTGCGGTCCGCGGGCAGTCGCTCCAGGCGGAACTGCTCGCCGTGGTGCAGCAGCACTGGCGGGGTCGAGCGGTCCACGTCGAGCACCAGGCCGGGGCGTGGCGCCGACCGGCGTGCGCCGCGGCGGTCGGAGGAGGAGCGGGAGGGGCCGTACTTCGGGCTCAACGTCGCCCTTTCAGGGTGCGGGAGGCGGGATGGTCGGGGCGTCCGGCGTCATCGCTCGGACAGAAGGCGATCTTCACCGCGCCTCGGCGGCCGGCGTCGGCGGCGTGCGCCAGTGCGTCGGTGAAGCGCTCGAGCGCGTAGGTGGCGCTCACCAGTCGGCCGAGGTCCGCTGCGGCGACCAGCTCGGCGGCGAGGTCGAAGGTGCGGATGCGGTGGCCGTCGACGGTCTCGGTGCCGTAGGCGTACGCACCGGTCAGCGAGATCTCCCGCTGCCACAGCGGTGTCAGGTCGAGGGTCTCGACGCCGGGCATGCCGACGAGCACCACCCGGCCCCCGGGACGGGTGACCGCGAGCGCCTGGGTCAGGCTCTCGGTGCTGCCGACGCAGTCGAGGGTGAGCGACGCGCCCTGGGTCAGGCGCTCGTGGCTGCCCGCCGGGTCGATCACCGAGGTGCCCACGCTGCGGCGCACGGCTCGGGTGAGCTCGTCGGGGTCGCAACAGGTGAGCGGTGTGTCCGGCGGTGCCAGCTCTGCTGCCCACCTGCGCTGGTGCGGGTGCTTCGCCGCGACGATCAGGCGACCGGGAGGCGACCAGCGGGTGAGCGCGGCGAGCGTGAGCAGCCCGAGCGTGCCAGCGCCGATGAGCGCGACCGTCTCGTCGGGCTGGACCTGTGCCGACAGCGCTGCGTGCACCGCGCAGGCGGTGGGCTCGATGAGCACTGCGGCGCGGTCGTCGAGCTCGTCGGGTACGGGGTGCAGCTGGCTCGGGTGGGCGACCATCTCGGTCGCCCAGCCGCCACCGGTGTCGCAGCAGTAGCCGGTCTGCAGGCCCGCCTCGAGGTGGCCGTGGGCGAGGTTGCCGCAGTTGCCGAGTCGTCCCTCGGCACACGCCGGGCAGAGGGGGTCGACGCCTCGGGCGACGCAGCCGAGCACCGGCTCGACCACCACCCGCCGCCCTGCGTCGTCGTGCGCGACGACCTCGTGGCCGGGTACGAACGGGAACGACACGACCGGCTCGAACCAGCGGCTCGACCGACCGTCGACCGTGGCCAGGTCCGACCCGCAGATGCCCGACAGCAGCGGGCTGAGCCGCACCCACTCGGGAGCGGGCAGCTCGAGTGGGTCGAGCTCGTCCAGGCGGAGTGGGCCCACACGTGCGCCTGCACCCGAGCGCAATGAGCCGGCCAGGCGGGCAGCGCCGAAGCGCACCACGTCGCGGTCGATCGTGAGCGCCTTCACCGTGCGGACCTCTCACCGGCGGCTCGGGCCCAACGTGGGCCCATCGGCAGCACCCGGTGCGAGAAGCCCGGCGCTGCACGGAAGTCCTCGACCAGCCACCCTCGCTTTCGGGCGATCGACGCCAGGCGTGGCTCGGGGTTGACCGCGACGGGGAAGCCGACCGCTTCGAGCATGGGCAGGTCCGACGACGAGTCGGCGTACGCCACGCTCTGGGACAGCGACAGGCCTTCGGCCTCGCAGTAGTCCGCGAGGATCCGTGCTCGCGCCTCGGTGGTGGGCGGCACCGTGTCGAGCTGGCCGGTCAGCACCCGGCGGCCGTCGTCGTCGATCTCGGTGCCGAGCTGCGCGCACACGACGTCGTCGAACAGCGGGCGCAGCGGCTCGATGACCACGTCGAGCGCGCCGGTGATCAGCACGGTGCGGTGCCCGGCGGCGCGGTGCTCCCGCACCCGTCGGATGGCCGCCGGGAACGATCGTGCCAACAGCACCTGGCTGAAGTGCTCCATCGCGTCCTCGTCCAGCTGGTCGAGCGGTGCGCCCTGGTAGCGGCGGTAGAACGCTCGCAGGAAGTCGGAGCGGTCGGCGCGGTCCTGGGCCAGCAGCGACGGTGCCTCGGCGAGGGTGCGCACCGCGAAGCGCAGCCGGTCCGCCGTCGACAGGCGACGGGTCGCGAGCCACGAGTACGAGGTGACCACGTTGGACGCGATCAGGGTGTTCTCCAGGTCGAACGCCGCCATCTGGCGCTCGGGCGCGAGGACCTGGGCCCGGAGTCGCTGCTGGCGGGTCTCGCCTCGCCCCCTCGTCGGCGAGGAGCGAGCACGGCCGTGCTCGACCACCGACGGCAGGTGGATCGACGTGATGTACTCGTCCCAGTCGATCACCCGCGGGTCGATCGCGAGCTGCGCTGCGTCGCTGTCGTCGAGCGAGTCGGCGAGGGCGAGCAGGTGCTCCACGCCGTACACGGCCTCGCACTCGGTGTACGCGCCGTAGAGCTCCACGTAGGACCGTGCCCGGTCGAGCTGGCCCCGCCGTTCCTCGAGCTGCGCGCCCCACTCGGCGGCACGCCCGCGCACGGGAACCGCGGCGACCACGCGCTCGGCGACGCCGAGCACCTTGGTGGCGCGGTCCAACTGGGACTCGACGCGACCGCGGCCCGGGAAGCTCCAGTCGGGCACGACGATGGGTTGGCCGTGCTCGTCGTAGAGCGGGTGCTCGGTGAACCACTCGCGCACCCGGTCGACGAGCCGCTGGTAGCGCAAGGGGTTCACCCCGCCGGTGGCGACCTGCACGATGTGCGCCTCGCTGCCGGCGGCGTCCTCGTCGGAGGCGGGGCGGCCGGCGGTCGCGATGATCGCCGCGACGACCAGGTCGACCGGGATGACGTCGACGACCCCTTCGGGCACGCCGGGGAACTCGCGCAGCAGGCCACGTGCGTAGGACAGGATGATCGGCTCGGCCATGCGGAACCCGCGGATCCAGCCGGGGCGAGGCTCGGCGAGCGCGGACTCGATGATCGAGGGGCGCACGATGCTCAGCCGAGGCCCGGCGTCGCCCAGTGAGCGCACGGTGCGGGTGACGGCGATCTCACCGAGGGCCTTGGTGAACGCGTACGCGTCGGGCCAGCCGACCGAGCCGGCGCGCGCACGGCCCATCTCGACCATCCGGTCGTGCACCCAGTCTCGACGCAGCCGCTCCGTGCGCTCCGACAGGATCGGCCCTCCGGCGGGACCCAGCTCGGCGCGTGCGCGGGCGGCGAACTCGGCGAGGCGCTCCGGTTCCCGGCTCTGCGCGTCGACGTCCGCTCGCGAACGACGGGCGGCGGTCACCTCGGCGCGCCAGTCGATCCCGGCGGAGAACGGATTGGCCTCGACCGGCTCCTCGGGCGCCGCGCCGCGGCGGTTGCCCGCCACGTAGCACGTGCTCACGCACACCAGGTGCGGTGCGACGCCGAGCTCGCCGAGCAGCTCGGCGATGCGCACCGGGCCCAGCAGGTTGACCTCGACCGCCGAGTCGAGCGGGGAGTCGAACGCGACGGTGGCCGCGGAGTGGATGACCACGTCGCACGACGCCAGCGTGGCGCGTCCCGCCTCGTCCAGGCCCAGCCCGTCGGTGCCGACGTCGCCGGCGACCACCTGGACCCGTTCGCAGCGCTCGGCGAAGCCGTCGTCGCCGAGCTCGCGGCGCAGGCGGTCGAAGCAGTCGTTGCGCAGGACCTCGCGGTCCACACGTCGGCGGGCCGGGCTGCGTCGGCCGTCTCGCACCAGCAGGACCAGCTCGACGTCGGGCACGCAGCGCAGCAGGCGCTCGACGAGCGCCGTGCCGACGAACCCGGTCGCGCCGGTGATGAAGATGCGTCGACCGCGCAGCTCCGAGAGGCTCACGACGGGCGCCGCTCCGTGCTGTGGCGGGACCGACGCTCGTGGCGCTCCAGTGCCAGGCGCACCAGCTCGTCGATCAGCTGCGGGTACTCGAGCCCGGAGGCCTGCCAGAGCATCGGGTACATGGAGATCGGCGTGAACCCCGGGATGGTGTTGATCTCGTTCACCATCAGCTCGTCGCCGACGAGGAACATGTCGACGCGGGCCATGCCCTCGGCGCGCAACGCCCGGTAGGTGCGCAGCGCAAGGGTGCGAGCCGCCTCGGCGGTCGCCGGCGCCAACTCGGCCGGGATGACGGTGCGAGCGACGCCCGCGGCGTACTTGTCCTCGTAGTCGTAGAACTCGGCACCGGGCACGATCTCTCCGACCACGCTGGCGCGGGGCTCGTCGTTGCCGAGCACGGCGCACTCCAGCTCACGGGCGTCGACGGACTCCTCGACGACCGCCAGGTCGTCGTAGTCCAGCGCGGCATCGATCGCCGCACGGAGCTCGTCGATCCCGGTCGCCTTGGACACGCCGATCGACGAGCCCATGTTGGCCGGCTTCACGAACACCGTGGGACCGAGCTCCGCGACCAGGCGATCGAGCAGGCCGGGGTCCTGGTCCATCTCGCTGCGTCGCACCGATCGCCAGCTCGGCTGGGGGATCCCCTCGGCGTCGAGCACGGTCTTGGCCATCACCTTGTCCATGGCCACCGCGGAGCCGAGCACGCCAGAGCCGACGTAGGGCAGGCCCGCCAGCTCGAGCAGGCCCTGCACCGTGCCGTCCTCGCCGTTGGGTCCGTGCAGGATGGGGAGGACCACCGTGGGCACGTCGGTCGGGTCCGCCAGCGTCGGCAGCGGTGCCGCCGGGGGACCGTCGATCTCGAGCGAGCCGGGCAGCTCCTGGTGGCGGCGCTGGGCGACGAGCTCGGCTGCGGCCTCGGCGACGCGCCACTCACCGTCGCGGGTGATCGCCACCGGCACCACCTCGTAGCGCTCGGTGTCGACGGCGCGCAGCACGTGGCTGGCCGAGATGCGGCTGATGTCGTGTTCGGCGGACCGGCCGCCGAACAGCACGATCAGCCGGACTCTCGAGGGCAAAGGCACCGCAGGAGCATAGGCAGCTGGGAGAATCGTCCCATGCGCTTCCAGGTGAGAGAGCTGTGCGGGGCCCTCGGGGCGGAGCTGGTGGGCCCGGAGGTGGCCGAGGTCCAGGGCCTCGCGACCGATTCCCGGGCCGTCGTGGCGGGACAGCTGTTCGCCGCGGTGCGCGCCGAGCGCGACGGGCACGACTTCGCCGCCGCGGCGCACGACGCAGGAGCCGCTGCGGTGCTGGTGGAACGTCCGATCCACGGCGTGGCGTCGTTGGTGGTGCCCGACGTGCGTGCCGCGCTGGTGACGCTGGCCGGCGTGGCCCGCGATCGACTGCCCGAGCGGGTCGTCGGCATCACGGGGTCGGTGGGCAAGACGACCACCAAGGACCTGCTCGCCGCGGTGCTGTCCGAGGGGTTCGTGACCGCGGCGTCGCAGCGGTCGTTCAACAACGAGCTCGGCGTGCCCCTGACCCTGTGCAACGCACCCGACGACGCCGACGCGGTGGTCGTCGAGATGGGCGCCCGCGGGTCCGGGCACATCGCCTTCCTCTGCGACATGGCCCGGCCCGACATCGGTGTGGTCACCACGGTCCAGGCGGTGCACACCGAGCTGATGGGCACCGAGGAGGACATCGCTCGCACCAAGGGCGAGCTGATCGAGTCGCTCCCGGCGTCGGGCTTGGCGGTGCTCAACGCGGCGGTGCCGCTGGTGGCCGCCATGGCGTCGCGCAGCTCGGCGCGGGTGGTCACCTTCGGCGAGGGCGGCGACGTGCAGGCCCACGACGTCCGGGTCGACGACCAGCTGCGGGCCTCGTTCCGGCTGACCTCTCCGTGGGGGCCGGCCGAGGTGCGTCTCGGCGTCCGAGGGGTGCACAACGTGGACAACGCGCTCGCTGCGGCGGCGGTCGGGCTGTTCCTGGGGCTGTCGGCCGAGCAGGTGGTGGCGGGGCTCTCGTCGTCGGACCAATCGCCGTGGCGCATGGACCTGCAGGTCGCACCCGGCGGCGCCCGGGTGCTCAACGATGCCTACAACGCGGCGCCCGCGTCGGTGGCGGCGGCGTTGCGAGCGCTGGCGGCACTCGACGCGGAGCGTCACACCGCGGTGCTGGGACTGATGGCCGAGCTGGGGGACCGCTCGGCCGAGGAGCACCGCCGCGTTGCGCAGCTCGCGGCGGAGCTGGGCGTGCGGCTCGTGGCGGTCGACACCGATCTGTACGGCGTCGCGCCGGTGGCCGGCATCGACGGTGCCGTGGCCGCACTGGGTGCGCTGGACGCCGGCGACGCGGTGCTGGTCAAGGCCAGTCGCGTGGTCGGCCTGGAGCGTTTGGCCGCAGCGCTGCTCGCCTGATCCCGCCGTCCAGTCCGCGCACGTGGTTCTGTCCTGCAGAACTGACGGCTGACGGTCAGTTCTGCAGGACGGAAGCGTCTGGGCGGCGCTACTCGGCGCCGAGCGCCACCAGCTCGGGATCGCGCAGGTCGATGAACGCCGCGAGCAACGCCGCCACGAGCGCACCTGCGAGCAGCACCGCACTGATGCCGACGGAGTCGATGATGGGGCCGGCGATCAACCCGCCCAACGGCACCAGGCCTGCCCAGGCCATCATCCACAGGCCCATGACCCGGCCTCGGACCTCGTCGGGCACCCGCATCTGCAACGTGGTGGACAGCGCCGTGACGATCACGAAGTAGGCGGCGCCGAGCACGAACACCGTGGCGAAGGCGATCGGCACCACGTACGTCGTGCCGAACACGGCCAGTGCGACCGCGAACACGCCCAACGCGACCCGGGTGGTGCGCGCCCGGTCGTGGCCCGACAGGAACGAGCCCATCGACATGGCCCCGCTCGCCGCTCCCAGGGCGAACGACGCGAAGAGCAGGTTGAACCGCCATCCCGTCAGCTCCAGGTGCTGCTCGGCCAACAGGGGCATCTGGTAGATGAACACGAGCGAGCACAGGGACAGCAGCGAGATGGTCACCAGCACCCGGGTGATGATCGAGTCGGCCCGAGCGGCGCGCAGGCCGGTCCGGATCTGCTGCAGCGGTCCGTCGCTGCTGCGCCCCGCGGGCGAGAAGTCGACGTCGACGCTGACCAGTGCCCAGATGACGAAGAGGTAGGTCAGGCCGTTGACGAAGAACACGAGCGACGCGCCACCGAGCGAGCCGACCAGGCCACCCAGCAGCGGGCCGACGACCCGGGACGTGTTCATCGAGACCGAGTTCAAGGCGATCGCGGGTTGCATGTCGGCTCGGGGCACCAAGGTGGGCAGCAGCGCGTTCGCGGTCGGGCCGTTGATCGCTCCGGCGCAGCCGATGCCGGCGACGACCAGGACCAGCGCCAGCCGGTTGGGGGTGTCGTCCAGGGCGATCCCCGCCAGCACCATGGACAGCGTCAGCTGCACCCCGGCCAGTGAGACCATGAGCACCCGGCGGTCGAACCGGTCGGCCAGCGCGCCACCGAAGGGGGACAGGAACAGCATCGGGCCCAGCTGGGCGAACGTGATCAGGCCGGTGAACCAGGCGTCGCCGGTGAGCGCGTACGCCAGCGAGATGAGCGTGACGTTCTGCATCCAGGTGCCGATGTTGGATGCGAGGGCGCCGGCGAACAGTCGTCGGAACGCCCGGCTGGACAGCGCGGAGCGCATGGTGCCGGGCTCCGGGACCGAAGGTTCGTCCCCCGAATACTTCGATGCCCGAACTAGTGCCACCACCGCATGATACGGCCCCACGCACCGGTCACCAAGCGCATTGCGTCGCACCGTGCACGGACCGGTGCCCCGGCCGGCCGAACGGCGATCGGGTGGCGCCGTAGGCTCGGCGTCGATGGCAGCGCCCCCGCAGCGGACCCACTACCAGGTGCTCGGCGTGGCGCCGACCGCATCGGCCGACGAGATCCGCCGCGCCCATCGGCAGCTGGCGCGAGTGCTGCACCCCGACCGCCTCGAGCAGGCCAGCGCACCCGAGCGCTCGCTGGCCGAGCGTCGGATGCGAGAGGTCAACGCCGCGTGGACCACGCTGTCGGATCCGGCGCGCCGGGCCGACTACGACCGCTCGCTGATGGGAGCAGCTGCGACCTCCACCGTGCGGCGCACCGAGCCGTCGAGGGCCCGCACGACCGGTCGGGTGCGACCAGAGGACGACGACGACCCCGACCTGGCGTTCGCCCGGGCTCGGGCAGCCCAGATCGATCCCGACGAGCCCGAGCTGTCCGCCGGGCACTACTGGCTGCTGCGCCGAGGACCGATCGTCGCGGTGGTGCTGGTCGGGTTGCTGCTGTTCGTCGTGACCGCCTACGCCGGCGGCAACGCCACGACGACCGACGACTCGGCGGCGCCGACGACCCTCGCCACCCTCGCCTGCGTGCGCAACATCGACGGGCGAACCTCGGTCTGGGTCAGCTGTCAGACCGCCAACGACGGCAGGGTCGTGACGTTCGTCGATCAGCCGCTGGACTGCCCGCAGAAGACGTCCTACGTGGTGCTCGAGGGCCGCGTGGCCTGCGCGACGAAGGATCCGACGTTGCTGTCCGACGTGCCGCCGACGACCACCGAATGACCGTGCGGCCAGCGGATCAGCCGAGGAAGATCGACTCGGTCCCGTAGATGTCCGCGAACCTCTGCTCGTCGGCGATCGCGGCGTCGAACCGGTCGATCGCCGAGTCGTAGTACGCCTCGTCGCCGGTGTCCCTCAGGCTGGCGAGGTCGTCGCACGCTGCCATGAAGTTCAACAGGAGGCTCAAGATGTCCGAGCGGATCTGGCTGTCGGGGGCGCCATCCACGAGGATGGCCAGCTCCTGAACGGCGTCCCGTGCACCGGCGATCTCGCCCAGACCCGCCTCGATGTCATCTCCGGTGGCATCGAGAGCGCTGGACCGGGAGGTCCACTCCTTCATGAGGGGGACGATGCTGCTCTCGTTCGCCTGCTCCCAGTCCAGGTAGGCGCGAGTGGGATCCGGCGCCTCCGCCGGCGTCGCGACCGCGTCGCCTTCACCGCTGATGCGGTCACGGAGGTCATCGACCGCGTCGCTGATCCGGTCCCGTTGGAGCCACGCGGCCCCTGCCAGGATCGCCAGCACCACGAGGAACGCACCGCGACGCAGCCACGGCGAGCGGCGTCGGACGCGTGTCGGGGGAGCGGTCAGCACCGGCTGCGCCGGCTGCACCGGTGGTGCAGCGAGCGGATCGCCCCAGTTCGTGTGGAGCGGATTGGCGATCTGGGCGTACGGATCCGGGCGCTGGGTCAGGGTGGGCGCCTGCGGTTCCACCGCCGTCGGCACCGCCTCGCCCGTCGGCATGGCCTCGCCCGTCGGCATGGCCCCGACGGCGGGGGCTGGCGCACCGACGCCCACCAGCGTGCGCTCCGCGACGGCTGGTTCGCTGCGGGCCGCTGGAGCGCCGCTGGCCATCGCACCCTCGCCGCCAGTGGCATCGGTGGGGGCAGTCCTCTCCACCGACGAGGTGTCGATCGCCGTCCTGTCGATCGCCGCTGTGTCGATCGCCGTCCTGTCGATCCCGCTCAGCTCGACCACCCGGTCGTCCGCCGGCGCCCCGTACGGAGTCGAGCAGATCGGGCAGGCGTCGCCGATGCCGCCCATCACCACGCCACACGAGTCGCACCGTCGAAGTCCGGTCATGGTCGCCCCTCCGCGGATCGTGCCGCTCTCGACCGATCTGATCGAGGTTCATGGTTGCATGCTCTGTCGCGCCCGGCCAGCACGAACGCGAACGACGCTCGCGCCGGCGGTGTTCGCCGATCGAACACGCGCCCGCTAGGGTGTCCGGCCTCGGGCGTATAGCTCAGCTGGCTAGAGCGCTGCCTTCACACGGCAGAGGTCCACAGTTCAAGTCTGTGTACGCCCACCATCGCAGTACCCGACAGAGCCCCCGCCACGGCGGGGGTTCTGTCGTGCCGAGCGGGTGTTCTCCGGTGGAGTCGCCACCGGGATCCATCACCCCGACCCACTGGTATCGAACGGCGTTCGCAGATACTTGACACTTCTTCAGCGTCGGAGGACCATGGTCCGGCCTGCGATGCTGCGCGGGTTCGCGATTCTGCGAAGGCGACGAGGGGGAATTGATGCGGAAGATCCGTTGGATCTCACTCGTGCTCGTGGCGTCCACCGCGCTGGTGGCTGCTGCTTGCACGACTCCACCGGGCGGAGGTGGAGGCACCACGACCACCACGACCACGGTGCCGAGCGGGAAGCCGACGGCGCTCGCCAGCGCCTCGCCGACCGTCGGCGACGCCCCCTACACGGTCTTCTTCGATTCGGCCGGCTCGAGCCCGGGCACGGGCACCGGCCTCACCTACGAGTGGGACTTCGGCGACGGCAACACGGGCACCGGCGCCACGGCGTCGCACCTGTACGAGACCGTCGGTGTGTTCGTCGCGAAGCTGACGATGACCAACTCCGAGGGTTCGTCGACGTCGCCGGGCATCACCATCACGGTGAACCAGGACCCGAACCCGAAGTTCTACGTGGCGCCCACGGGCAGCACCGGCAGCGGCTGCGGTCCGCGCACGAACCCGTGCTCGACCATCTCCGAGGCGCAGACCAACGCGGTGGCCAACGGCATCAAGAACATCCGTGTCGCCGGTGGGTCCTACAACGATCCGATCTCGCTCGCGTCGAACATGAACATCACGGGCGGCTGGAACACCGACTTCAGCGACTTCGGTGCGGATCAGGTCTCGACCATCTTCGGCAACGGCACGACCGTCCCGGTCACCATCAACGGCGTGAGCAACTCGTCGATCGCCGGGCTCAGCATCCAGGGCGCCGTGCGCACCTCGGGTGACGCCGTCGGTGTGGTCGTCACCGGCGGTTCGACCGGCATCGCGATCGGCAGCGCCGACGCTCCCCAGACGGTGATCGGCGGCGGCAACGGCCCGAACGCCACCGGCGTGCTCATCACGGGCGGTTCGCTGGTCAACATCGTCAACGCCAAGGTCAACAGCGGCACCACCGTCGGTGCCGGTCGCAGCGCCTACGGCGTGCGTGCCCTCGGCCTCTCGGTGGTCAACGTGACCCTGTCCGAAGTCACCTCGCAGCCCGGCGTGCCGGGTGTCAGCGGCAACCCCAGCGCTCCGGGCCAGGCGGCCTCGGGCAACGGCGGTGGCGGCGGCGGCAACGCTTGCGGCCCGTCCTGCCCCGGCGGCGGTGGCGGTGGCGGCGGTGGCACCGTCTACGCCGGCGGGTCCGGCGGTACCGGCGGGAACTACAGCGGTGGTGGCAGCAACGGCAACGGCGGCGCTGGCCCCTCGGCCGGTGGCGGCGGCGGTGGCGGCTGCGGTTCGATCTTCGGCTGCGGCGGTGACGCCGGCGGCGGTGGCGGCGGTGGCGCCGGTGCTGCAGGTGCGCCGGGTGCGGCCGGCAGCAACGCTCCGGTGGCGGGCGACCTCTGGTCGTCGACCAACGGTGGCTCCGGCACCAACGGCGCTCCCGGCAGCGGTGGCGGCGGCGGTGGCGGCGGCAAGTCCGCCAGCGCCTCCGGTGGCGGCGGTGGCGGCGGCGGCGCCGGTGGCAACGGCGGTGCTGCAGGCACCTCCGCAGGCACCTCCGGCGGCGGCTCGTTCGGCGTCTACGCCAACAGCGCCACGGTGAACCTCAACTCGTCGACGGTCACCTCGTCGGCCGGCGGCGTGGGCGGCAACGGCCAGCCCGGCGGTCGCGGCGGCAACGGCGGCAACGGCGGCAACGGCGGCAACAAGTCCTGCTGCGAGGCCGGCGGTGGCGGCGGCGGCGGCGGCGGTGGCGCTGGCGGCGGCGGTGGTGGCGCTGGTGGTGGCGCCGGCGGTCCCTCGATCGCCGTGTACCACATCGGTGTCGGCACGCTCAGCCTGACCGCCAACTCGCTGTTCCGTCCGGCGATCCCGGCCCAGGGTGGCTCCGGCGGCTCGTTCGCCCTGCCGTCCACCGGCGGTGTCGGTGGCGTCGGCGGCAACTGCGCCCTGATCGGCGGCTGCGGCGGCGGTCGCGACGGCGGCTCGGCGGGCACCGGCAACGCCGGTCCTGCCGGCGGCAACGGCCCCAACGGCCAGCTGTTCCGAGTGTGGGACAACGGCACGACCACCAGCTGACACCCAGCTGCTGATCTGGTCCTGACAGCGGGGGCCGCCCTTCGGGGCGGCCCCCGCTGCGCGTCCGGGTCCGGGTTGGCCGCACGAGGTGACACGCTGTGTCGATGGAACCTGACGACCTCCTGCACGGGCACCCGACTGCTGCAGCGGTCTTCGATGCCGTCAGTCGGGGGCTGCAGGACCTCGTGCCGGTCGAGGTCCGCACCTCGAAGAGCCAGATCGCCTTCCGTCGTCGCCGGGGGTTCGCGTACCTCTGGCTGCCCGGTCAGTACCTGCATGGGCCGCAGGCTGAGGTGGTGCTGTCGATCGCGCTCGACCGACACGATCCCTCGCCCCGGTTCAAGGAGGTCGTGCAGCCGTCGCCCGGCCACTGGATGCACCACCTGGAGCTGGCCGGGGCCGATGAGGTCGACGACCAGGTCGTCGCCTGGCTGCACGAGGCGGCGGCGCTGGCCTCGCCGTCGGGGCCGGGTGCCTCGCCCCAGGCGCACTCTGCGGACTGAATACCAGGTGACCACCGGGTCCGTCAGCGTCGGATCGCGTCCAGCTGCCCGTACCCTCGACCACGATGAGCAACGAACCCACCGTCGACGTGTCCGCTGCCACCTTGACACGCTCGTGGCGTAAGGCGGGTCGTGAGGAGTTCTGGATCCAGCTCACCACTACACACGCGAACCGCGACACGTTCGCTGCTGCGATCCAGGAGCTCGAGGACCCCCTCGACGACGTGTTCTTCCTGGTCCGCACCCACGGCACCGTGCCCAAGGGCTACGTCGCGCTGGTCAGCGGCACCGGCGACGACACCCAACTCGTCGTCTGGGCCGACGCCCTCGCCCGCCGCCTCGAAGCCCACGGCGTCACTGGCACCCTCACCGGTGTCACGCCTGCACGAGCATCCAACTGGATCCGGTTCGAACCCCCAGTGCCGACCGCGTTCGTCACCTGGTCCTACGACGCCGCCAACTTCTCGACCAACCCGGTGACGCTCGAACCCGACGGCCGACTCTGGAAACCCGACCCCGACACCACACGGGCCATCACCGAGATGGTCGCCGACTTCGCCCGGCCCGGCGGGCTGAAGACCCTGCTGCGTCAGGGCGCGTTCCAGTTCGCCGTCGCCGCCACCGACGACCTCGCCGACATGCTCTGCGCCGCGATCCTCTCCGACGGCGGTCAGGCCGGGCTGTGGTGCATCGACGACGAAACCCGCACCGCCCGCACAGTCGGTCTGCGCTGCACCGCGCAGACCGCGCTGCAACTCGTCGGTGACACGCCCACCTGGCAACAACGAGTCGACGTGCTGCGCGACGCCATCACCGCACGAGCCGACCTCGTCGACCACGCCTTCATCCGCACCGCCTACCAAAGCGTTCACAGCTTCGACGACGTCCCCATGGCCGTGCCCGTCCCGCACGCCGACGAGGCCGCGTTCAGCTACAACCAGCACCTCACCGCGAGCCACGTCATCGACGTCAACGGCATCCAGATCCTCACCGACACCCACCTCGACCGCCTCCGCCATCCCGAGCACTGGCACATCGACCCCCTCGGCAACCGCAAACACCTCGTCACCGCCCCCGACCTCGCCCCCTGGTACGCCGACACCACCCCAGACCCCGCCACCCTCGACCAAGCCCGCCGCGACTTCGCCGACCTGCTGCTCACCGACGACGCCATCGCCGCCAACCCACCCCCGTGGGCCACGCCGGGCTGAGACGGCGAGCAGGGGAGGCCACGCGCCGCAGTGACGCTCGAGGTCACCTGCGCGCCTGACCTCGGACGAGGGGTCGAGAGCGCACCGCTGCAGTCCGGTCGGTGCACTGAGCGCAGGTCGAGCGCTGCGTGCCCGAGTGCGACCGCTGCCGGGACGCGACACGGCCCGGTGGTGCCGTCCTCGTCGACGGTGCCACCGGGCCGTGTGCAGCGTGTGGCGGGGGAGACCCGCTCCGCTCAGGAGCCGTGGATCAGAGGTTGACCGGGCATCCGATCACACCCGGCAGGGCGATGGCGAGCAGCGGCCGCATCAGGAAGCTGCCGCCGGTGAGGTCGACCTTCTCGCAGCCGCCGCCGGGCTTCATGTAGAAGTCGGCTTCGAAGTAGGCCGGGAAGATGAGGACCGTGAAGTAGAAGCCCGCACGGGTCGCCTTCATGCCCGCCGTCTGCGACAGGTTGAGTCGTGCCGAGGCGATGGTGAGCGAGGCGATGCGCAGGTTGCCGCTGCCGGTGAGGGTCCAGCTGGGCTGGGTCAGCGACGAGGTGAACGTGCCGTTGAAGTTGACGCCCAGCGGGAAGTTGACGGTCGACAGCCCGCCGGAGCCGGACAGGGTGACCTGCTCGGGGCTGGCCACGACCCGGCCTGCGAAGTTGACCAGGGCCCAGCCGCCGACGTTGAGCGAGCCCACGACGCTGCCGTCGAGGCTGATCAGCGTGCCGTTGGGGCCGAAGCTGGCGGCGACGGTGCCGTTGACGTTGGCGTTCGAGCCGATCTTCAGCCCGCCGGTGAACTTCAGGTCGAGCGGGCTGCCGTAGCTGCTGCGGATGCTCAGCGTCGCTCCGGTCAGCGTGGCGTCCCCGAAGTTGACCGATCCGGTCACCGCGGCGTCGAGCTGCACCGTCTCGGCGATGCCGTCGGTGATGATGATGGCACCCTCGATCTGTGCGGCGAAGCCGGCATCGGTGAGCGCTGCGTCGACGAAGAGGGTGGTCGTGGCGCCGTTGGTCTCGACGATCGCCGAGCCGGTGGCCTTGAGCGTGCCGACCTTGAAGGTGCCGGTGACGACCGCACGCAGCTGGCCGCCCACGATCACGGTCTCGACGGTGCCGGCGACCTCGACGGTCTGGCCGTCGTTCAGGGTGCCGGAGTACTCGCCGCCGCCCTCGAGCTGCAGGAACGGGGTGTAGGCGGTGATGCCGTCCCAGACGATCGAGCCGTTGAAGCGCACCCAGTTGGCGCCCTGCTGCACGTCGAGCACGCCGACGAAGGTGGCCTTGTTGGTGGCCAGCGTGAGCGAGCCGTTGGCCTCGTTGACGACCAGGTCGCCGACGACACCGCTACCGGTGAAGGACGCCACGGTCTCGGTGGCGTTGCCCTCGAACTTCACCGTGCCGGTGAGGTCGATCTTCTTGCCGCCGGCCTGCGTGCCGACGAGGCGGGCCGAGATGTCGGCCTTGGCCGAGATGAGCTTGCCGGTCTTGTCGAAGCTGACGTCGACGACGCCGCTGGCGCTGGAGGGACCGACCTTGACGTTGCCCTGGACCTTGGCGGACACGCCGGTGGTGGGCGAGGCGACCAGGTTGATGGCGGCGTTGGTGACCGTGACGTCGCCGATCTTGGCCGAGGTGGCCTGGGCGTTGAGCGTCAGGGTGGGCGTGCCGTTCTTGACCGCCAGCGTGCCGGCGAACGTGGCCGGGCTGGAGGTGACACCCGGGATCGAGAAGGCGCTCGAGGAGAGCCCGATCGACCAGTTGTCCAGGTTGGTCAGCGTGCCGGTGAAGCCGATCGTCGACGTCTGGCCCGACAGGCGGATGGCGACGTTGCCGCGCACCGTGATGCCGTTGGCGCCGATCGAGGCGGACAGCGCCTTGAGCTGCACGTTCTCGAGCACGGGCTGCTCGGGGGCGATCTCGTCACCGGTGACGGCGGCGATCTCGCCGGAGGAGGTGTTGCCCTGCTCGGCGGGGACCTCTGCACCCTCGGCGATCACCGCACCGTCGAGCTCGACCTTCGCTGCGGCGTCGGTGCAGCTCGAACCGGTGACCGCGGTCTCCTCGGCGGCGGCGACCACGTCGGTCTTGACCAGCACAGCGTTGTCGTCGAGCGCTGCAGCGTCGGGCACCTCGGGCGGCGCCTCGGCGATCTGCGTCTCGACCTTGTCGTAGAACTCGCAGAACTGCTGCTGGGCGTTCGTCCCGCCGTCGCCGGGCGTCGGCGGCGTGCACGCCACGGTGACGGCGGCGAGCAACGCGACGACGAGCGCCACCGCCGAGTACCGACCGCGTGACGGTCGGTGAGTGGATGGGTGCATGGGATCCCCCCCCGGGAGTTCTCGGATGACAGCACGTGGACCGTAACACGAACAAATGTCAACGAGCGACATTCAATCTGCGATTCCGACCGCGGGTCGGAGCGTCGGGCACGGGCTGCTTCTGGTGACGTTCGGCCCTGTTGGGCGAATCGTCCGGATTCGTACGGTCCCAGTGCCGACGCCCGTCAGCCGGGGTCCTGCACCCGCAGCCCCGTTCCACGCCGTACCACCTGGAGCACGACATGGCCCCTGCCGCTGCCACCCCTGAGTCCGACGACACCGCCATCCACGACGACGACATGCTGCGAGCGATCGTGAAGGGCTGCGCGGTCGGCATCCCGCTGGTGTTCGTGATCCTGTTCGTGATCGATCTCACCGCAGGGCTGTCGGTGCCGCTCGCCGCCCTGGGAGCCTCGATCCCCGGCGTCATCTTCGGGGCCTTCATCGGCAGCGCGTTCTACATCGGTCGGGCCTCCGACCAGGCCCAGGCCAGGGCCAAGCACTGACCCGCCGGCCCCGGAGTGGGGGCTCGGCGTCGCGGAGTGCTCACACCTCGGCCGAACGGGCCGATCGGTGCTCATGCGCACCACCGCCACCTACACGGTCAGCACGTCCGCTCCGATCGCCCGCCAGCTGGTGCAGGAGTTCCTCGTCGGCGAAGGGCTCGAGCCCCGAACCGACCCGGACTGGGACGGGAGCGCCCTGTGGGGATCGTGCGCGTTGCGCTTCGGGGTCTGCGACGAGCGCCAGGGCTACCGCGTCGAGGTGCACATCCGCGACCTGTCCGAGCTCGGTGTGCCACGTTGCTCGGTCGAGCTGCGACAGGACGCCTGCGGCTACGGCGGCGATGCCATCGGTCCGCGTCGTCCGGCAGTGGTGGTGGCCCACCTCGACGACCGCCTGCGGCTCCAGCTGGACCGACGAGGCGTGGTGGAGCGCGTGGAGCAGTTCGCCTGACCCGGGCGCGGCTAGGTTGCGCCGGTGCGTCACGGCGCCGCTGCGGCGGTCGAGCGTGACCGAACACGGCCAGACGGGGCAGCCAGCCACGACAGGGGAGCCGGCCGCGACTGCGGCGACGGCACGACAGGGGAGTGAGCACGTGAGCGACACCGCCGAGACCTCGACCGCGCAGGACGACGTGGTCGACGAGCTGCGTACCTGGTTGTCGGAGCACTGGGACCCGGAGCTGACCGTCGGCGAGTGGTGGCAGCTGCTGGGGCTGGCCGGCTGGGCCGCACCCGGGCTGCCGACGAACGCCTACGGCCGTGGCCTCTCGCGCAACGACGCCGTGCGGGTGCAGACCGAGATCGCGGAGTTCGGCGCGCTGAGCGCACCCGGCGGGCTCGGGCTGCTGCTCGCGGCGCCCACGATCGCCACGCACGGCACCCAGGAGCAGATCGACCTGTACGTGCGCGACATCGTCACCGGCGCCAAGGGCTGGTGCCAGCTGTTCTCCGAGCCGGGTGCCGGCTCCGATCTGGCCGGGCTGACCTGCAAGGCCGAGCTCGACGGCGACGAGTGGACGATCAACGGCCAGAAGGTCTGGACCTCCTTCGGTCACATGGCGGACCTGGGCATGCTGATCGCCCGGACCGACCCCGAGCTGCCCAAGCACCAGGGCATCACGTGGTTCGCGTTCGACATGCACCAGGACGGTGTCGAGGTGCGCCCGCTGGTCGAGATGACCGGCCATGCGCTGTTCAACGAGGTGTTCATCTCCGACGGCAAGGTCGCCGACGACGCCATCATCGGCGGTCGTGGCAACGGCTGGGCCGTGGCCAACACCACGCTCATGCACGAGCGGTCGGGTCTCGGCAGCGGCGGAGGGTCGGCTGCCGCCGGCGCCGCGACGCCGGGCACCATCGCGGACCAGCTGGGCCGTCGGGCGGGCGACTTCGTCTCGGGCCCCAAGAGGAAGCGCTCCGGCGGCGGCGCCGGGGCTGGCCTGAGCGGCGGCGGCGCCAAGCTGCTGATCGACCTGGCCAAGGGCAACGGCTCGATCCAGGACCCGAGCATCCGCCAGGACCTGATGAAGCTGCACACCCTGGGAGAGATCGGGCGCTTCAACAACCTGCGCCTCAAGGCCGCCAAGAAGGCGGGCCAGGACATCCCCGGCATCGGCAACATCTCGAAGCTGGCGATGAGCGACATCATGCGCTCGACCCGTGACGTCGGCCTGCGCATCATCGGCGCCGCCGGCATGCTGCACGCCTACACCGACGACCAGCGCGGCGCCATCGAGGAGGCCACGGGCAACCCGTTCGGCCAGATGGTCACGAGCATCGCCCTGTGGGCGCAGGGCCCGCCCATCTACGGCGGCACCGACCAGATCCAGCGCAACATCATCGGCGAGCGGGTCCTGGGCCTGCCCAAGGAGCCGGGTGACACCAAGGGCGTGCCGTTCTCGGAGCTGCCCAAGAACGCCTGAGCCTCGGCGACGACGTCGGTCGGCCCGTCGACCGGTCCGCGCTACCAGCCTCGTGTGCCCGGCCCGCCCTTGAACGGCCCGACGACCCACGACGTGATCCACCCGCCGTAGAAGTCGCCCTCGTTGGACTGCACGCGTTCGCCGTCGACGAAGCACGCCTCGACGCGGGACGGGTAGATCGCGAGGTGGTCCCGGATCGCGGCGAAGGTGGGGGTGGGGTCCGGGTAGTACCAGGCCGCCTCGGAGACGCGCTCGTCGTCGACGACCAGGTCCAGGTATGACGCCAGGCCCTTCCACTCGCAGAAGGTGCGCAACGCTGCGGGCTCGAACAGCTCCATCGCCACGTCCTCGGGTGGCAGGTAGTAGGCGGGCGCCTGGCTGGTCTCGAGCACACGCCACGCGGAGGACGACTCGGCCACGGTCACGCCGCGGTGCTGCACCCGTACGAGGCGGTCGGTGCACTCCAGTCGTGGTGGTCGGGGGTAGTCCCACACGGATTCCTGTCCGGGACCGGGTTCGATGCGTCGAGGGTGTCGCATGGCTCCAGCCTGCTGCGCCGGGGACCGTCGTGTGGGTCGCGCATGAGTGAGTGCTCACTCATGTAAGGTGCGCCGCCGTGAACCCGCCGAGCCCCGCCCCCGCAGCGCCATCGGAGCAGCCAGCGACCCGTCGTCGGGCGGCTGCACTGCCGCCCGAGCAGCGTCGCCAGGTCCTGGTGGGCGCCACGCTGCCCTTGCTGCTCGAGCACGGCACATCGGTCACGACGCGTCAGATCGCCGAAGCGGCCGGCATCGCCGAAGGCACCATCTTCCGCGCGTTCCCGGACAAGGACTCGCTGGTGGCCGCGGCGGTCGAAGCGGCGTTCGACCCGGCGCCGTTCGAGGCGGACCTGTCGCGGATCCCCCTCGACGCCCCCCTCCGGGACCGGCTCGAGCGCGCGGTCGGCCTGCTCCAGCGACGCATGTCGTCGCTCGCCCAGCTGATGACCGCAGCCGGGCTCACCCGACCGCCGGGTGCCGCCGCTCCGTCGGCGCAACGACGCCCCCCGACCAGCGTCGAGGCGCTCGCCCGACTCTTCGAGCCCGACGCCGAGCACCTGCGTCGCAGCCCCCTCGAGTCGGCCGCGCTGCTGCGGGCGATGACCTTCGCCGGCACCCACCCGATGATGGTCGAGGAGCCGACCGCGCCGGGTGAGATCGTCGACGTGCTGCTGCACGGCGTGCTGCGCACCCCGACCTGCACCGACCCCACCTCGATCGAACAGGAGCCCCCGTGCTGATCCGCCTCCTGCGCACCTACCTGGCGCCGTACCGCACCGCGATCGTGGTGCTCATGGTGCTGCAAACGGTGCAGACCGTCGCGGTGCTGTTCCTTCCTGCGCTCAACGCGGACATCATCGACAACGGCGTCATCACCGGCGACACCAGCTACATCTGGCGGGTCGGCGGGATCATGCTCGTGGTGGCGCTGATCCAGGTGGTGGTTGCGGTCGCCGCGGTCTTCGTGGGCTCCAAGGTGTCGATGGCGTTCGGCCGTGACGTGCGCGGCGCGCTGTTCCACCGGGTCACCGGCTTCGCGGCCCAGGACGTCGCCCAGTTCGGCGCCCCGTCGCTCATCACGCGCATCACCAACGACGTGACCCAGGTGCAGATGCTGGTGCAGATGACCGCGACGCTGCTGATCGCCGCGCCGATCATGATCGTCGGCGGCGTGATCATGGCGGTGCGCGAGGACGGCTCGCTGTCGCTGCTGCTGCTGGTCAGCGTGCCGGTGCTGGTCGTGTCGATCGGGCTGATCGTGGTCCGGATGATCCCGCTGTTCCAGGTCATGCAGGACCGCATCGACCGCATCAACGAGGTGCTGCGGGAGCAGATCACCGGCATCCGGGTGGTGCGGGCCTTCGTCCGTGAGCGCGACGAGGCGGCTCGCTTCGCCACGGCGAACGACGCGCTGACGTCGACGTCGCTGTCGGCGGGGCGGCTGATGGCGTTCATGTTTCCGATCGTGATGGCGGTGCTCAACCTGTCGAGCGTCGCGGCCATCTGGTTCGGCGCGGACCGCATCGCCAGCGGGGAGCTGCAGATCGGCGCGCTGATCGCGTTCCTGAGCTACCTGATCCAGATCCTGATGTCGGTGATGATGAGCACCTTCGTCGCGATCCTGACCCCCAGGGCCGCGGTGAGCGCAGGGCGCATCGGCGAGGTGCTCGACGCCGAGTCGTCGGTGGTGCAGGCCACGGACCCGATCACCTCGATCGCCGAGCGCCCGACCCTGCGCTTCGACCGCGTGGCGTTCGCCTATCCGGGTGCGGAGCACCCGGTGCTCTGCGACGTGTCCTTCGAGGCGGTGCCGGGCACGACGTTCGCGATCATCGGCTCCACCGGCGCCGGCAAGACCACGCTGTTGAACCTGGTGCCGCGCATGTACGACGCGACGAGCGGCTCGGTCCTGGTCGACGGCCACGACGTGCGCGACCTGGACCAGGAGACGCTCTGGAGTCGGATCGGACTGGTCCCCCAGAAGCCGTTCCTGTTCTCGGGCACGGTCGCGAGCAACCTCCGTCACGCGGCACCCGACGCGACCGAGGACCAGATGTGGGAGGCGCTGCGGATCGCGCAGGCCGCCGACTTCGTCGCCGACATGGCGGGCGGGCTCGACGCCACGATCGCCCAGGGCGGCTCCAACGTGTCGGGCGGGCAGCGACAACGCCTGGCGATCGCCAGGGCGCTCGTGCGTCGTCCCGGCATCTACCTGTTCGACGACTCGTTCTCGGCGCTCGACCTCACCACCGACGCCCGGCTGCGAGCGGCCCTGGAGCCCGTGGTCGCCGACGCGGTGACCGTGATCGTGGCCCAGCGCGTGTCGACGATCCGCCACGCCGATCAGATCCTGGTGCTCGAGGACGGCATGAGCGTGGGGCTGGGCACCCACGACGAGCTGCTCGACGCCTGTCCGACCTACCGCGAGATCGTCGCCTCGCAGCTGACCGTGGAGGAGGCGGCATGAACGCCGAACGTCCCGCCGACCCGGACACCCCCGACGCGACCAGCACCACCACCGTCACGCCACCTGCCGGCGAGGGTGCGCGCGGCACCTTCGGCGGACGCCTCGGTGCGGCCGGCATGCCGCTGGAGCGCTCGAAGGACCTGGGCGGTTCGGTGCGTCGTCTCGCCCGACGGCTGTCACCCGAGCGCCTCGGGGTGCTCGCGGTCGTGGTGCTCGCCGTCATCAGCGTCAGCCTGTTCGTGGTGGGGCCGCGCATCCTCGGCAACGCCACGCAGATCATCGTCGACGGCGTGCTCGGCGACGGCATCGACTTCTCGCAGCTGCATCGCATCCTGTTGCTCGCCGCCGGGCTGTACGCGTCGGCCGCGGTGTTGTCGTACCTGCAGAACTGGATCCTCGCCGGGGTGGTGCAGCGCTCCATGTTCCGACTGCGCTCCGACGTCGAGGAGAAGCTCGGTCGCATGCCGCTCGGCTACGTCGACGGACAGCCCCGCGGCGATCTGCTGAGCCGCGTCACCAACGACATCGACAACCTGGCCCAGAGCCTCCAGCAGACGCTCAGCCAGCTGCTCACGTCGTCGCTGCAGCTGGTCGGCGTGCTGGTGATGATGTTCCTGATCTCGTGGCAGCTCGCCCTGGTCACCGTGATCATCATCCCGATCACGATCGCCACCATGCGCTACATCACCTCTCGGTCCAAGCAGCGCTTCATCGAGCAGTGGCGCTACACCGGTGCGCTCAACGCCCAGGTCGAGGAAGCCTTCACCGGGCACTCCCTGGTGAAGGTGTACAACCGCCAGGCCGACGTCGAGGAGCGCTTCCGCCAGAAGAACGCCGAGCTGTACGAGGCGGCCGCCTCGGCGCAGTTCATGTCGGGCTCGATCCAGCCGGCGGTGATGTTCCTGGGCAACATCAACTACGTGCTCATCGCGCTGCTGGGCGGTCTCAAGGTCACCAACGGCACGATGACCATCGGTGACATCCAGGCCTTCATCCAGTACTCCCGCCAGTTCACCCAGCCGCTCACACAGCTGGCGTCGATGATCAACGTGATGCAGTCGGGCATCGCGTCGGCCGAACGGGTCTTCGAGCTGCTGGACGCACCCGAGGAGGACGACACCTCCAGCGCCACGCTCCCCGAGCCGGTGCGCGGCCGGGTGGAGTTCCGCGACGTGTCCTTCTCGTACCACCCCGACACGTCGCTGATCGAGGGTCTCTCGCTCGTCGCCGAGCCCGGTGAGACGGTCGCCATCGTGGGCCCGACCGGGGCGGGGAAGACGACGCTGGTGAACCTGATCATGCGGTTCTACGACGTCGACTCGGGGGCGATCCTGCTGGACGGCACCGACATCTCGTCGGTGCCGCGTGACGACCTGCGCTCGCAGCTCGGCATGGTGCTGCAGGACACCTGGGTCTTCGGCGGCACCATCCGCGACAACATCGCCTACGGCCGACCGGACGCCACCGAGGCGGAGATCCGCGAGGCCGCCCGGGCCACCTACGTCGACCGCTTCGTGCACTCGCTGCCCGAGGGCTACGACACCCGCATCGACGACGAGGGCGGCACGGTCTCGGCCGGCGAGAAGCAGCTGCTGACGATCGCCCGCGCGTTCCTGGCCGACCCGACGATCCTGATCCTCGACGAGGCCACGAGCTCGGTCGACACCCGCACCGAGGTGCTCATCCAGCGGGCGATGGCGGCGTTGCGTTCCAACCGGACCAGCTTCGTGATCGCCCACCGGCTCTCGACCATCCGCGACGCCGACACGATCCTGGTGATGGAGTCGGGTCGCATCGTCGAGCAGGGCGACCACGACACGCTCCTGGCCGCGAAGGGCGCCTACCACGACCTGTACCAGTCGCAGTTCAGCGCACCCGCGATCGACGTCGACTGAGCGGTGAGGAGCGGTGCGCCGCGGCTCAGGTGGTCAGCACGAGCTTGCCGAACACGTCACCGCTCGCGAGCAGCTCGAACGACGCCCGAGCGTCGGCGAGCGGGCGCACGTCGCTGACCATCGGTGTGATCGAGCGTTCCGCCATCAGCTCGAGCATGGCCAACAGCTCCTCGCGGGTGCCCATGGTGGAGCCGACCACCGAGAGCTGCAGGAAGTAGACCCGGTTGAGCTCCGACGGCGGGTTCATGCCGCTGGTGGCGCCCGAGACCACGATCCGACCGCCGGGGCGCAGCGACCGCAGCGAGTGCTCCCAGGTGGCGGCGCCGACGGTCTCGATGACCACGTCGACCTTCTCGGGCAGGCGCGCTCCCGACTCGACCGCCAGATCCGCACCGACCTCGAGCGCGCGCTCGCGCTTGTCGGCGTCGCGGGAGGTGCAGAAGACGGTGTGGCCGAGCGCCTTGGCCAGCACGATGGCCGCCGAGGCCACGCCGCCGCCCGCCCCCTGCACCAGCACCGTGCCCGGCGACGCCAGACCGGAGCGAGTGGTGAGCATGCGGTACGCCGTGAGCCAGGCGGTCGGCACCGCTGCGGCGTGCTCCCAGCTCATGGCGGTCGGTTTGGGCACGACGTTGCGTGCGGGGACCAGGACCTGCTCGGCCAGCGTGCCCGGGTGCAACTCGGACAGCAGCGTGCGGCGGGGGTCCAGCGTCTCGTCGCCGCCGCCCGCTGCCGGGTCGCCGATCACGGCGTGCACGACCACCTCGGTGCCGTCGTCGAGCACCCCTGCGCCGTCGCAGCCCAGGATCATGGGCAGCCGATCGGGCGGCAGGCCGACGCCCTTGAGCGACCAGAGGTCGTGGTGGTTCAGCGCCGCAGCGCGCACGTGCACACGGACCCAGCCCTCCCGATCCTGCGGAGCCGGCTGCTCGCCGACCTCGAGCCCGGACAGTGGGTCGTCGGTCGACTGGGACGCACACGTCACGGCGAGCATGCGGAGGGCTCCTCGGGGCAGCGATCGGGGGACGGGTCGAACCTAGCGGCGCGCGGACCGGCAATACTCGACCGGTGACCCGCGACGACACCGAGGAGCTGGAGCTGGGCGTCGCGTGGACGTCGTCGAAGACCCGCATCGAGGACCGCTCCGAGCCGCCACGCACCCGGCGCACCTCCGACCTGGTGCGCCTGGTCGCCACGCTCGCGGCGATGGCGCTGGTGGTGCTGGCCGGCAGCGTCGGCTCCGGCACCACCGAGGGCATCCAGGAGGACATCACCACGGCGGTCACCACGGTGCCGTCGCTGGTGGTGAGCCTGCTGACGACGCTCAACAACCTGATCGTGCTGGCGCTGCCGGTGTACCTGATCGCGGATCTGGTGTTCCGTCGCCGATGGCGGGTCCTGGTCACCGCGTTGTTCGCCTCCTCGATCGCGCTGGTGGCCGCCAACCTGTTCGCCACCTACGCATCGGACCTGATCGACGGTGCGCTGCTGGACGCGCTCACGCTCCCCATCGGCGGCGGGTCGGGTCGGACCGCCGCCGCGTTCGGTGTGTTCGCCGGGGTGGCCGCGCTGATGTCGGCCGAGGGCCAGACCGCACGGACCCGTACGCGGGTCGTGGTGTGGAGCGCCCTCGTGGCACTCGCCGCGCTGTTCCTGATCGACCGCCGTGCGACCCCGTGGGCGCTGCTGCTGAGCGTGCTCGGCGGCCACGCGATCGGTCTGGTGGCCCGCTACGTCTCCGGGACCGAGAACCCCCGGGTGCCCGCCGCCGGCATCGTCGAGGCGATCGCTCGTGTCGGGGTGCGCGCCGTGTGGTTCCGGCAGCTGCCGGAGGAGTCGGACCTGGGACGGCGCTTCGAGCTGGAGACGACCGACGGTCGCCGTGGCGTGGTGCAGGTGTTCGACCCCGACCGTCGCACGAGTCAGCTGATCTCGCAGCTCACCAGGATCGTCCGGGTGCGCACGTGGGTCGCCCGCTCGCCGGGCTGGTCCGAACGGGCACAGGTGCAGCAAGCGGCGGTGCCCATCCTGATGGCCACCGCACGTGGCATCCGCACGCCGCCGCTGCTGGGCGCCGTCGAGGTCGACGACCGCACGATGGCCGTGGTCGAGGAGCGTCGCGAGGACCTGCGCATGCTCGCCGAGTTCCCCGCCGAGGCGATCTCCGACGAGGCACTCGCGCAGATCTGGCGCGAGGTGCGGCGGATGCACCACGTCGGCATCGCCCACGAGGGCCTGCACGACGGCAGCTTCGCCCTCGACGACGACGGCAGGATCTGGGTGCTGGGCCTGGACCGCGGCGAGATCGCAGCACCGCGGCTCCGCATGCGCCTGGACCGAGCCGAGCTGTTGATCGCCACCGCGATGCTGGTCGGCTCCGACCGTGCGTTGACGGCGGCCGAGCGCGCCATCGGCTCCGAGGACCTGGCCAACCTGCCCGCGCTCATGCAGCCCATTGCGCTCAACTCGGCGACCCGGGAGTCGCTGAAGGCCCACCCCGGCCTGCTGTCCACCCTGCGTGACGAGGCCATCGCCCGCGCCCCCGAGCCCTCCGCGGCCGACGTGCGCCTCGAGCGCCTCCGACCTCGGTCGGTCATCAGCCTGGTCGCCGCCACGTTCGCGGTGTACGTCCTGGCGGGCCAACTCGGCAACGTCGACTTCGGCACGGTCATCTCGAGCATCGAGTGGCCGTGGGCCGCCGCAGCGCTCGGCGCCTCGCTGCTGACCTACGTGGGCGCGGCGCAGGCGATCCGGCCGTTCTCCCCGGTGCACATCCCGGTGCCGCGCTGGTTGATGGCGCAGTTCGCCGCCACGTTCGTGACCCTGGTCGCTCCGGCAGCGGTCGGCTCCGCCGGCACCAACGCCCGGCTCATCCAGCAGGCCGGCGCGCCGTCGGGCCTGGCGCTCGCCAGCGTCGGGGTGTCCACCCTGGTCTCGTTCGTCACCACGGTGATCGCGCTCATCGTGGTGTCGCTGGTCTCTGCGGAGAGCCCTGCGTGGAACGTCGAGACGCCCTCGCAAGGGGTGCTGATCGGTGGCGGTGTGGTGCTGGCGCTGATGCTGCTCGCCTTCGTCGTCCCCTTCAGCCGGCGGATCATCCTGGCCCGTCTGCGGCCGACCTGGGAGAACATCGGGCCGCGGCTGCTCGACACCCTCCGCAACCCGAAGCGGCTCGCCGCCGGCGCCGCCGGCAACCTGGTGAGCTTCGTGGCCTACGGCGCCACGCTGTTCGCCGCGGTGCACGCCTACGGCGAGTCGATCCCGTTCACCGCCGCCATCGTCGTGTACCTGGGCGCCGGCCTGCTCGGTTCGGTCGCGCCCACACCCGGCGGCATCGGCGCGGTCGAGGCCGCGTTGATCGCAGGCCTGAGCGCGGTCGGGGTGCCGGCGTCCGCGGCATTGCCCGCCGCGTTGCTGTACCGGATCGTCACCTTCTGGTTGCCGACGATCCCCGGGTGGGGTGCGTTCCAGTGGCTGCAGCGCCGCGACGCGATCTGAGCGCCGAGTCGCCGGAGGGGCAGCCCCACGGCTGGGCGCGTTGGTGGACCCCGCCGCGTCGCCGTGTGCTGCGCCGGGCGCTCAAGGTGGGCCTGGCGGCCACCATCTCGACCGGGATCGCCCAGGCCCTCGGCCTTCCCGTGCCCTGGTTCGCCACCATCTCGTCGGTGGTCGCGCTCGAGATCACCATGCGGGTGTCGCTGCGCACGGCCCGCAACTCGGTGCTCGGCGCCCTGGTGGGTGCGGTGCTCGGCCTGGGTCTCGCCACGGTGGCCAAGGATCAGATCTGGGCCGTGGGCGTCGCGGTGCTGGTCAGCTTCGTCGTGTTCGGACTGGCCCGACTCGACGCCGTCGCGAAGCAGTCGGCGTTGGTGGCGTCGGTGATCGTGCTGATCCCCACGAGCACCGAGCTGACGACACCCGAGTTCGCGGGCGTGCGACTGCTCGAGACGTTGATCGGCATCGGCGTCGCGCTCGCCGTCAACGCCACCATCCTGCCGCCGAGGGCCTTCCGGGGCGCTCGACGGCACCTGGGGGAGTCCTACGTGGCGCTCGCTCGCATGTACCGCTCGGTGGTGGCGTCGGAGGCGACGGGCCGCCCCGACCCCGACGAGGTGCTCGCCGCCCGCCGTGCGTTCCGAACCAGCATCCGCCAGGTCGACGAGCTGTGGCACGAAGCCCTCTCGGAGCACCCCGAGCCGGACGAGCTCGCCCCGCACTGGCACGCGACCACGCGGCGGATCTGGGAGCAGTGCGCCGCGATGGCCGACGTCGCGATGGACGAGGTCGCACGAGGACCCCTCGAGCCGGTGCAGGACGAACTGCGTGCGCTCGCCGACGCGACGGCCGCGGCACTCGACCGGGTGGCCGTGGTGCTGACCTCCAGCGACGAGGAGCCCGTGCCGTCCTTTCCCGAGCTGGAGGCCAGGCGCACCCAGATGCTGCGTGCGGTGCGCGACCTCGAGGTGCACGAGAAGGACCTGTCGTTCTCGCACGCGCTGCAGGTGTTCACCTTCGTCAACGCCATGTCGATGGTCGCGGTGCGCGTCGCGGAACTGGCAGTGCCGACCTCGGAGGCCCAGGACCGCTAGCTGCAGTGCCCGGTGGGCGGGCTGGGGCTCAGGTGTCGATCTCGGCGAGCACGTCGCCGATGATCCGGGTCACCTGGTGCGCCGGCAGCGGTTCGCCGCCCTTGGCGGACTCCACCTCGGCGGCGAAGCCTTCGACCGACGGCTGGCCGCCCACGAGCACGTGCCGCAACGCCTCGGCGCTGGCCTCCGGGTCGCTCAGCGACTCGACGGCCAGCTCGACCGCGTCGTCGGGATGGTGCTCGTCGTCGGTCGCCACCGCGTGCACCACCTCCATGGCCTCCTCGCGGCCCGACGGGGTCGAGACCGGTGCGGCGCGGTCGGGGTCGTGCTGGAGGTCCCACAGCGACAGGGCCTCGTCGTAACCGCCCTCCCCGGGGCTCAGCGTCACCGAGGTCGGGCCCGTCGGCGCGCCGTCGTCGCCGTCGTGGCGATCTGCGGCGAGGGGCACCGTCAGGGTGCCGTCCTCGTTGCGAACGATCTCCGAGTCGGTCCGGATGTCCATGGGAAGGTCTCCTCGTGTGTGGGGTGACGTGCGCTCTCACACCTACCCCCGGTGCCACCCTGCTAGGACCTGGACGCGAGTACTGTCGAACAGGTGTTCGCCTTCCTGGAGCGTCTGAACGACCAGCAGCTGGCCGCAGCCACCGGCGACGACGCCCGGCTGCGCATCCTGGCGGGTGCCGGGACCGGCAAGACCACGACCCTGACCGCCCGGGTCGCACGGCTCGTGGCCTCAGGGGTGCCAGCCGAGCGGGTCATGCTCGTGACGTTCACCCGGCGAGCGGCACGGGAGATGCGCTCGCGCACCGAAGCCATGCTGGCGACCGTGCCAGGAGCCCCGTCGCGCTCCGCCGGCCGGGTGCGCGCCGGCACGTTCCACTCGATCGCGCACCGCACCCTGCGCCGACACGCGCCGTCGCTCGGGTTGCCCGAGGGCTTCTCGGTGCTCGACCCGGCCGACGCCGCCGACCTGTTGGACCTGGTGCGTCACGACCACCTGCAGGGCCGCGTGCTGGACCGGCGCTTCCCGCGCAAGGCGCTGCTGGTCGATCTGTACTCGCGCTCGGTCAACACGGGTCGCACGCTCAGCGAGGTCGCGCAGGACCTGGCGCCCTGGACCGTCGACCGGGTCGACGACCTGGCCGCGATCTGTCGCGACTACGTGGCGCGCAAGCGCACGCTCGGCCTGCTCGACTTCGACGACCTGCTGCTGTTCTGGCGAGCCGCGGCCCGTGACGAGCAGCTCGGGGCGCTGCTGCGCGACGAGCTCGACCACATCTGCGTCGACGAGTACCAGGACGTCAACGCCTTGCAGGTCGACGTGCTGTCGTCGCTCTGCGGCCCCGCGGGCGGCACCGGGCCGACGCTGACCGTGGTGGGCGACGACAGCCAGGCCGTGTACTCGTTCCGAGGATCCAGCCCGAGGCACCTGCTCGACATCGAGGAGGTGTTCCCTGGCATGCGCACCGTGCTGCTGGAGCGCAACTACCGCTCGACCCAACGACTGCTCGACGTGGCCAACGCCGTCGGCGACGACGCACCCGAGGGCTTCTCGACCCGCCTGCGCAGCGCCCACGGCGCGGGCGATCCGGGCGAGCTGGTGACCTGCACCGACGAGGACGCCGAGGTCGACGCCGTGTGCCAGCGGATCCTTGCGCACCGCGAGACGGGCATCGCCCTGCAGCAGCAGGCCGTGCTGGTGCGCGCCGCGCACCACAGCGCACTGCTCGAGCTCGAGCTCACCGCCCGGCGCATCCCCTACATCAAGTACGGCGGGCTGCGGTTCCTCGAGGCCGCCCACGTCAAGGACCTGGTGTGCGCCTTCCGGCTGGCCGACAACCCCCGTGACGAGCTGTCGTGGTTCCGCCTGTTGCAGCTGCTCGACGGGGTCGGTCCCGCCACGGCGCGGCGGGTGATCGCGGCGCTCGACCTGGACCGCGACGGGTTGCCGGCAGGCGTGCTCGAGCGGTGGCCGGCCGCTTCAGCGGGTCTGCCCGCGGGTGCGCGGCCCGCGGCAGACGAGCTGGTCGGCGCGCTGGCCCGTCGGGCGGGGGAGTCCACCGGGGCCCACGCCGAGCGGCTCGCCGCGGCGCTCACCCCGCTGATCGAGGCGGCCTACGACGACGCCGCGGCACGGCTGACCGACCTGGACGCGCTGATCGGCGCGGCCGCCGACCAGACCCGGGTGTCCGACGTCGCCGCTGAGCTGACCCTCGAGCCTCCTGTCTCCGCAGGCGATCTGGCCGGTCCGCCGCTGATCGACGAGGACTGGCTGGTGATCTCCACGATCCACTCCGCCAAGGGACTCGAGTGGGACGTGGTGCACCTGCTGCACGCCTCCGACGGCAACCTCCCGTCCGACATGGCACTGACGGACCGAGAGGGCCTCGAGGAGGAGCGCCGCCTCTTTTACGTGGCGGTCACCCGCCCGGCCCGAGCACTGCACGTGTACCACCCGCTGCGCTACCACCACCGGCCCCGCGGACGCGACGACGCGCACTCCTACGGCCAGCCGTCGCGCTTCCTCTCCGAGCGGGTGCAGGCGCACCTGGTGGCGCGAAGCGTCGGCAACGAGGCGCCGATCGTGCTGGCCGAGCGAGCCGCCGCGGTCACCGTCGGCACCGAGCTCGACGCCCTCTGGCGGTAGGCCCGACCAGCAGCGCGCAGGAGTGCCCCAAACCGGCACTTCGGCCATACCCGTGTGTCGGCGAATTCCTGGCGTTTCGCGTTGCTCAGCAACGCGAAGGGCCGGCAAATCGGCCGACCCGACGAGCGAGCGTGTGACCTCTGGGCATCGCGTGCCCTCAGCAGTCGCACACTGCCCAGAGAACCTCCCGACCCCTACCGCCGGCTGTGTGGCGTGCCGATCGCCTCGTTGGCGGCTCGGGGTAGAGGTCGACGACGGCGGTCAGGCCCCGAGCGACCAGTAGTCGAGGATCGACGACATCTGGGCCCGGAGCATGTCGGCGCCGTCGACCGTCGCCAGACCCATCCCCTCTGCCCGGCACAACAGCGGCGAACGTCGATCTCCGGTGACGATGTCCGCCACGGTGCACTCCGACGCGCCCGACAAGTCGATGGGTTGCTCATCCTCGGGCTGCATCCCGAGACGTGTGGCGTTGACCACCACGCGGTACCCCCGCGCCGACGGTCGATGGCCTACGACCCTGACGTCGCTGTGACGGGAACGAAGGCGCTCTGCCAAGTGCTCGGCTGACTCGTGGGTGCGGTTGTAGAGCGTCAATGACCGGATCGGACGGTTGGCCACAGCGCCGGCGATCGCCGAGCCGGCACCTCCGCATCCGACCAGGAGAACATCCGCGTCGTCGAGGTCCACACCGGCAATGTCGAGCGCACCGACGAGACCCAGCCCATCGAACATTTCGCACGATGCGGTGCGGTCCGCATCGAAGCGCACCGCGTTCGCAGCACCGACGAGCTCCGCCTCGATCCCGACCTGGTCACACAGATCGACGATCGACGCCTTGTGCGGCATCGTGACCAGCAGACCGTCGACGTTCGCCGCCGAGCGCAACGCCGACACTGCGACTTCGAGGCCGTTCGCTGGGACCTCGAGCGGGATGAGCGCAGCGTCGAGACCGCGGCGTCGCAGGACCGCGTTGAACATCGCCGGGGCCTTGGCGTGCCCTATCGGGCTGCCGAGATGCACGAGCACCCGGGTGCTGCCGGTCACGTCGGCCCTGTCCACCCCGCCACGATGCCACGCCCACAACGGCGTGCCCCGGATCGCCGGTCCACGGGCGGCCGTCGTGTCCGCCGTGCGATCGCCATGGCTAGGGTCGCCGCATCGAGCTGAACGACCACCTGGGACACCTGGAGCTGGGCGGCGTGCGCGTCCGCTACCTGGACGTGGCGGCCTCGCCCGACGCCCCATCGCCGCGCACGCTCGTGGTCATCCCCGGCCACACCGCACGCATCGAGGGTTTCGTCGACATGGTGCCCCGCCTGGCCCAGGAGCACCGGGTGATCGTCGTGGACCTGCCCGGCAGCGGCGAGTCGGACAAGCCCGACCGCGCCTACACGCTCACGGGCTACGAGGACGTGGTGATCGGCGTGATCGATGCGCTCCACGCACAACGGCCTGTGCCGGTCGGCGGCAGCCTGGGCGGCAACCTGGTGCTGCGCCTCGGGTCCCGGTTCCCGGAGCGCTTCGACACCCTGGTGCTGTGGGCGCCCGGTGGTGCCTGGCGTGCACGGCCGCGCACCGCCGCGGTGCTGCGACGCCTGTTGGGGTCCTCCCCGGTGGGCCGGGCGCTGTTCTGGCCGAGCGTGCGCATCCAGTCGCGCTACTGGTACGACCGCCAGTTCCCCGGGCGCCAGCGGGCGTTGGACGAGACCTTCGCCTACTACCGCCGGGTGATGTGCCCGGGCTTCGTGCGCATGTACTGGGACATCGCGGCGGATCAGATCGGCCACTCGCTGTTCGACATCGCAGCGTCGATGCGCCAGCCGACGCTGCTCATGTGGGGCGACCGCGACCACGGCGCCAACATGGGCGAAGGGGTTGCCCGCCTGGACCAGCTGCTCCCGAACGGTCGGCTGCACGTGTTCCCCGGCGCTCGCCACTCGCTCGAGACCGAGATCCCCGAGGAGCTGTCCGACACGATCCTGGCGTTCCTGCGCGAGCGCTGAACCGGCACGCGCCAACACTCAGTCCCGCTCGGCGGCGTCGGGATCTCGTGGCGGGCGCACCAGCGGCAACGGCCCCGACGTCGCCAGGTCGAGCGCGGACTCCAGACGCTGCTCGACGTCGGCACCCGGCTCCTCGAGCTGCTCCGGCAGGTCGTCGAGCTCGCGCAGCGAGCGCACCGCCAGCGTCGCCAGCGCCACCACCATGATCACCACGCCGATCGCCAGGAAGGTCGGCTGCACGCCGAAGCGCTCGGTCGCCGCGCCCACCACCAGGTAGCCGAACGGGCCCGCGGCGTACTCGGCGGAGGTGATGATGCCCACGGCCCGACCACGCATGCGCTCGGGGCTGCGGGTCTGCAGCGCGAGGTTGACCAGCGGGCCGACCGGCCCATAGGCCACGCCGATGAACAGCGCCGCCACCAGCATCACCCCGAACGGCGGCAGCGTGGCCAGCACCAGCAGGAACACGCCCGTCATGACCAGCGCGCCGCGGTACAGGGTGCTGCGTCGCCAGCGGCGTCCCACCAAGCCGTAGCCGAGCGCGCCGGCGATGCCGCCGAGGCTCATGGCCATGACGACCAGGCCGAGGCGGCCGGGCTGGTCCTGCGCCTCGAACTCGACCGGCAGGAGCACGCCCTCGACGGGCATGTAGACCGACACGAGCACGGCGGTGATGACCAGCAGCGCGCGCAGCAACCGGTCGCTCCAGACGAAGCGCAGGCCGTCGCGCGTGCCGGACCAGAAGCCGTCGGGCACGTGGTGCTCCTCGGGGCGACCCGCATCGGGCACTCGGAGGAACCCGACGAGCAGGGCCGAAGCGACGAAGGCCACGGCGGTGAACCACAGCGCGCTCAGCCCGCCGACCAGCGCGATCAGCACGCCGCCCACGCCGGGGCCCAGCAGGAACGCGACACCCCACACCGCCTCGTGCACGCCGTTGGCGCGGTGCAGCGGCCAGCCCGCTCGGCCGGCGGCGGCGGGCAGCATCGTCTCGCGGGCGGTCACCCCGGCCGGGTCGAACACGGCGCCCACGACCGCGAGCGCGATCAACCAGCCCAGGCTCAGCCCCACCAGCTGCCCGACGATCGGGATGGCCGCCACCGAGGCGGCCGAGAGCAGGTCGGACATGACGGAGGTGCGGCGCCGCCCGAGCGTGTCGACCACGGTGCCCGAGATCAGGCTGGCGCCGAGCAGCGGGATGGCCGTCGCTGCGGCGAGCAGGCCGGCGGCGCCGGCGCTGCCGGTGAGCTCCAGGACGATCCACGGCAGCACGACCATGGCCGCACCGTTGCCGGCGCCCGACAGGAGGGTCGCCAGCTCGAGCTGCAGCAGGGGAACGGGGGAGTGGCGGGCCGGGGCCATCCCATGAGTCTCCCGTGCCGACCCTGACGGTGTCTGTCAGGTTTCTCGCCGGGAGCTCAGACCGCGATGGGACGGTCGCCCGGTCGCGGGTCGACCAGTGGGCAGCGCGTCTGGGTGTAGATCGTCGGCATGCAGCGGTTGCAGTGCACGCAGCCCGACGTGGTCGCGGTGCCGTCCTGGTAGCGGTTGATCAGCTCGGGGTCGTGCAGCAGCGCCCGGCCCATGGCGACGAAGTCGAAGCCGTCGTCGATGGCCGCCTCGGCGGTGGCCAGCTCGCTGATGCCGCCCAGCAGGATGATCGGCACGTCGAGCGCATCGCGGAACTGCTCGGCCATCTCGCGGAAGTAGGCCTCCTCGTAGGGGTACGAGCGCAGGAACTTGCTGCCGACGAGCTTGAAACCGGGCCGCAGGAACCAGGGCAACGTCTCGCCGAACTCCTTGACCGGCGTGCCGCCCTTGAACAGGAACATCGGGTTGGCCAGCGAGCTGCCACCCGTCAGCTCGAGCGCGTCGACGGTGCCGTCCTGCGCCAGCCACTGCGCCACCTGCAGGCTCTCGTCGACCTTGAGGCCCTTGGGCACACCGTCGACCATGTTCAGCTTGGCGGTGACCGCCACGCGGTTGCCCGCCGCGGTGCGCACGATGCGCATGACCTCACGAGCGAAGCGCGCCCGATGCTCGAGCGGTCCGCCCCAGTCGTCGTCGCGGTGGTTGAAGGCGGGGGAGAGGAACGAGCTCAGCAGGTAGTTGTGGCCCAGGTGGACCTCGATCGAGTCGAAGCCGGCCTGCACGCACAGCCGGGTGGCCGTGGCGAACTCCGAGGTGATGCGGGCGATGTCGTCCTCGGTGGCGGCCCGTGTGCGGCGCATGCTGAGCGGGTTGAACATCGGGCTCGGCGCGTACGCCGGCGCGTCGTTCGACGCGGCGTTGGCGACCGGACCGGCATGGCCGATCTGCGCTGCGACCAGTGCGCCCTCTTGGTGCACGGCGTCGGTCAGGCGTCGCAGCCCGCCGACCACCTCGGGGTGCAGCCACAGCGCCCCCGAATCGGTCCGCCCGCCGGGCGCGACGGCCAGGTAGGCCACCGTGGTCATGCCCACGCCGCCCGCGGCCACACGGCGGTGGAACTCGACCAGCTCGTCGGAGACCACGCCGCCGTGGGTGCGTCCCTCGAAGGTCGCCGCCTTGATGATCCGGTTGCGCAGCGTCAGTGGGCCGAGGGTGGCCGGCTGGAAGAGCGTGGAGGGCATGACTGCATCATGGCGCGTCGGCGACCTACGGTCCTGCGTGACCCGTGCGGGTCCTCGTCCGACCGGAGGTCCCGTGGGTCGTCTGCACCGACATCGCCAGAGCTGGAGCGCCGTGCTCGTCGCAGCGACGCTGGTGCTCGCCGGGTGCAGCAGCGACGAGCGCGGCGCACCGGGGCCCGAGGTGGAGGGTGCGTCGACGAGCGCGGCTCCCGACGTCGCGGCGGACGAGGCGAACTGGTCGCCGCCGGAGTGCGACGTGCGGGAACCGGACCCCGTGGTGACCGAGCCCGTCGCCGGTGCGCCCGACGACCTGGTCGTGACGTCCTTCGACGACACACCCATCAGGATCCACTGGTTCCCCGACCCGGCGGCCAGCGACGAGCAGCCGTCGCCGACGGTGCTGATGGGACCCGGCTGGGGGCTCGCCGGGGACACTGCGTCCAGCTCGGTCGGCATCCTCGGGTCGGTCGACGTCCAATCGATGCGGGCCGCCGGGTACAACGTGCTCACCTGGGACCCCAGGGGATTCGGTCGCTCGGGTGGGGTGGCGACGGTCAACGACCCCGAGCGAGAGGGGCGCGACGTGCAGCGGCTGCTCGACTGGGTCGCGGAGCAGCCGGTCGCCGAGACCGACGCGGCCGGCGACCCCCGGGTCGGGATGGTCGGCGGCAGCTACGGAGGGGGCATCCAGCTGGTGGCCGCGGCGATCGACTGCCGCGTCGATGCGATCGTGCCGGTCATGGCCTGGCACTCGCTGGGCACCAGCCTCTACCGGTCCGAGACGGTCAAGACCGGCTGGGCCGGCATCCTGTCGAACCTGCCCACCGGTGCCGTGACCGATCCGCACATCGACAGCGCCTACAGCGACGGCGTGGTCGAGGGCTCGTTGACCGATGAGGATCGCGAGTGGTTCCTGTCGCGCGGGCCCGGCGAGCTGGTCGAGCAGGTCCGGGTGCCGACGCTGCTCGTGCAGGGCACCGTGGACACGCTGTTCACCCTCGACGAGGCGCTCACCAACCTGGAGATCCTCGAGTCCAACGACGTGCCCTCGGCGATGCTGTGGTTCTGCGGCGGCCACGGGATCTGCCTGACCGACGAGGGCGACCCCGAGCGGGTGTCGACCGCGACGCTCGCCTGGCTCGATCGCTGGGTGAAGGGTGACCAGTCGGTCGACACCGGCCCGCGCATCGACCTGATCGTGCAGACCGGCGAGCGCTTCACCGCCGCGACCTTCCCCGAGCCCAGCTCGAGCGTGACCGCCTCGGGATCCGGCTCGTTGGAGCTGATCGAGCTCGGCGGGTCGGGTCCGGTGTGGCCGCTGCAGGGCTCGGGAGGGCTGGTCGGCGGCATAGCCGCGCCGGTGACCCCCGCACGGGCCGAGCACGCGGTCGAGGTGGAGGTCCCCTTCGACGAGGACGCCCTGATCATCGGGTCGCCGCAGCTGACGCTGACCTACCGGGGCACCACTCCCGACGGCGTGCGACCGACCAGGGTCTTCGCCCAGCTGGTCGACGGGTCCACGGGCCACGTGCTGGACAACCAGATCACGCCGGTGCCGCTCGAGCTGGACGGGCGCGAGCACACCGTCGAGGTGCCGATGGAGGTGGTCTCCTTCGCAGCCCGCGCCGGGAGCTCGGTCACCTTGCAGGTGGTCGCGACGACCGTCGCCTACGCGGTGCCCCGCCTCGGTGGCGCCGTCGAGCTGTCCCGCATCGAGGTGTCGCTGCCGGTGGTCGAAGGGCTCACGCCCGCCACCTCGGGGTGACCGTGCGCCCGGCTCGCCAGAACCTGTGACGGGCGTCGCACTACGAAAACTGCAACGCGTTACTGTCGCGGCGTGAACTTCGACGACCGCCTGCTCAAGGACCCCGACGTCTACCGCCGCATGGAGCACCACGAGCTGTTCGCCCAGCTCCGCGCCGAGGATCCGGTCCACTGGACCGAGGAGGACGACGGGCCCGGCTTCTGGTCGATCACCAAGCACGCCGACCTGCGCCTGATCAACCGCGACGCCGAGGGGTTCAGCTCCGAGGCCAAGGGTGTCTACCTGATGGAGCCCGAGGGCTTCGCTGACGGCTACGACATGCGCGGCAAGATCATGCTGCTGACCGATCCGCCGAAGCACACCCGGTACCGGCTGCTGGTCAACAAGGGCTTCACGCCGCGCATGGTCGGCATGATCGAGCAGCACCTGCAGTACCGCGCCGAGCTCATCGTCGACGACGTGATCGAGCGCGGTGAGTGCGAGTTCGTCACCGACCTGGCCGCCGAGCTGCCGCTGCAGGCGATCGCCGAGATCATGGGCGTGCCCGAGGAGGATCGGCACCTGCTGTTCGACTGGTCGAACCGCATGGTCGGTGCGGACGACCCCGAGTACCAGAGCGACGATCCCGACGAGGCGGGCACCGCTGCTGCCGAGCTGTACGTGTACGCGGCCGGTCTGGGTGAGGCTCGCAAGTCCGACCCCCGCGACGACGTCGTGACCCGGCTCATCAACGCCGAGATCGACGGCGACCGCCTGAGCCAGGAGGAGTTCGAGCTCTTCTGCCTGCTGCTCGCCGTGGCCGGCAACGAGACGACGCGCAACGCGACCGCCCACGGGATCCTGGCGCTGATCGACCATCCGGAGCAGTTCGACAAGCTGCGCAGCGACCCGGACCGCTACATCGACGGTGCGGTCGAGGAGATCCTGCGCTGGTCGACGCCCGTCATGCAGTTCCGCCGCACCGCGATGCGCGACCTGGAGCTGCGCGACAAGGTGATCAAGGCCGGCGACAAGGTCGTGATGTGGCACATCTCGGCCAACCGCGACGAAGAGGTCTTCGACGAGCCGTTCCTCTTCGACATCGAGCGGTCGCCCAACGACCACATCGCGTTCGGCGGCGGTGGCGCCCACTACTGCCTGGGCACCAACCTCGCCCGCATGGAGCTGCGCCTCATCTTCCGCGAGGTGGCCAGCCGGTTGCACGACATCCGCCTCACGGGCGAGGTCGAGCGACTCCGGTCGAACTTCATCGGCGGGATCAAGCACATCCCCATCGAGTTCACCCCGGGGGAGCGACGCCACCCCGTCGGCGCCGCGGTCTGAGCCGGCGCTCGCCGGCTCAGCGGCCGGTGGCGCTCACGTGCTGGTAGTCCTTCGCGCCCGACCAGCGTCCGCCCCAGCCCCATCCGATCCGATCGAACGCTGCGACGGCCGCGCCGCCCTCCACGAGCATGCCGGCGCGCACCTGCGCCCGGTCCAGGTACGCCGCGCCGGCCGGTGGGTCGACGGATGAGCCGGCGACGTAGGGGTTCTGCACCGGGTTGAGGTCGATCGCCCGCCCGTAGGCGTGCTGGGACCACGTGGCGGTGCCGGCGACGGTGCGGCAGTTGAACGCCGAGGTGTTGTTCGCGGCCATCGACGCCGCGTCGTCGCCCCCGAAGTCGTCGACGAGCTGCATGCGCTCGATCGGGACGTTGGCGTCCCACAACAACTTGAACGCGATCGCCACGGCGAACACGTCCCGTTCGTGCACCACCAGCTCGCCCCGCAGCTCCTGGCCCTGGAAGCCCATGTGGCTGAGGCGCAGGTAGCGCAGCGACGACAGCGGCACCGGGCACCCGGGTCGCCAGGAGGTGGGGGTCATGCGTGCGGCCAACTCGGGGGTGATCTCCGAGGAGCTCCACACGAACCGGTTCTGGCGAGCGATCTCGTCCCAGTAGCGCGTCGCTGCCTCGGCGGCGCGTGACAGCTCGGGCTCGGCCAGGGGCGCATTGCCCTGGTCGGTCCACCACCGCTGGAACTGCTCGGGGGTGCAGGCGCCCACCAGGGCCGTGCTCGTGAGCGCGACCAGCGCGGCGAGGGAGATCCTGGCCCGTCGGGACCGGACGGAGCGGGCGGGGGAGCGCATCGCCTCACTGTACGGAGGCGACCCCGCGAGGTGTCGGCACACCGACCCATCCGGATCGCCGAGGGCGACGAACCACGAACGGGTCGGCTCCGAGGCCGACCTTCGGTTCCCATCGACCACTGGAGGTCCACCATGTTCCCCGCGCTCCTCGCCGGCAGATCCCTGCTCGCAGCCGGCGGCCTCGCCGCCACCGCCTTCCTGCCGTTCTGCAGCCCGCCCTCCGGAGGCGAGCCGACCCCGACGCCGCCGGCCGCCTGTGGCACCGCAGCATCTCGTCTCGAGGCCTACACCCTCGGTGCGGACGGCGACCTCCGCTGCGTCGACACCACCCGACCCGACCGGGTGCGCTCCTACGGCGCCATCCAGGGACTCGACGGCGATCGCCTGGTCGGCATCGACGTGCGCTCGCCGTTCGTCGACGCCGCAGGGGTGAGCAACGGGGTGCCGGACGAGGGTGCGCTGTACGGCCTCGGCGCCGGCGGTGCGGTCTACTCGATCGACGTCGTCGAGGGCGTCGCGGTGGCGAACCGCCGTGCCCAGCTCGACCAGACGTTGTCGGGCACCTCGTTCGGGGTGGACTTCAACCCCACCGTCGACCGGCTGCGCATCGTGAGCGACACCGGCCAGAACCTGCGGGCCAACGTCGACACCGGTGCGACCATCGTGGACGGCTCGTTGAACACGCTCGGCGTGCCCACCGCAGGCGTCGTCGCCGCGGGCTACACCAACACCGACACGGATCCGGCGACGGGGACCACGCTCTACGTGCTCGACACCGTGTCGGACCAGCTCACGCTGCAGAGCCCGCCCAACGCCGGGGGCCTGACCCCGGTCGGCCCGCTGGGGGTCGACGCGAGCTCGAACGCAGGCTTCGACCTCGCCAGCGATCTCGTGGCGAACGGCAGCGGCACCTCCACGCGGGGCGTGTCGGCATGGGCGACGCTGCAGGTCGGCGACGAGGTGGGGCTCTACGAGTTGACCCCGTTCTCGGGCCGGGCCCGCTTCGCCGGAGCGCTCGACGCCGACACCGTCGACCTGGCGTTCCCGCTCGCGCAGTGAGGCGACGGGCACGCTGACGATGGGGCCACCGCGGTCCGGAGGCGCTCTGCGAGCGCGCCGGACCGTCGGTGGCCGCCCCCGAGTCGGTCGACGAGCATCGGTCGACTCAGGAGGTCGGTCGACTCAGTCGTCCGACGGCACGAAGTCGAGCGAGGCCGAGTTCATGCAGAACCGCTCGCCCGTTGGCCGAGGTCCGTCCGGGAACACGTGGCCCAGGTGCGCGTCACAGGTTGCGCAGCGCACCTCGACGCGGGTCATGCCATGGCTCCGGTCCTCGACCAGGCGGACCTTGTCCGGGTCGAGCGCCTCCCAGAACGACGGCCAGCCCGAGCCGGAGTCGTACTTCGTCGAGGACGAGAACAGCGGCTCGTGGCACACCACGCAGCGGTAGATGCCGGCGTCCTTGCGGTCCCAGTAGGCGCCGGTGAAGGCGGGTTCGGTGCCGGCCTGCTGGGTGACCTGGTACTGCTGGGGGGTGAGCCGGGCCCGGATCCCCTCGGGGGTCATGTCCGGGCGGGTCGAGGGGTCGGTCGTCGAGTCGTCCACGGTACGAAGGCTACCGACGGGAAGGCGCCGGAGGGTCGCGGTGTTCGGAGCAGCATGCGCATCGACATCTGGTCCGACGTGGTCTGCCCGTGGTGCTACCTCGGCTCCCGGCGCTTCGCCGCGGCCCTGGACCAGGTGGGCCGCGACGGCGTCGAGGTCCACTGGCGTGCGTTCCAGCTCGACCCTGGTGCCCCGCGGGAGCCCGGTGACCTGCGCGCCGCGCTCGACGCGAAGTACGGGCCCGGGGCGTTCGACTCGATGACCCCTCGGTTGGTGGCGCTGGGCCGCGAGGAGGGCATCGACTACCGCTTCGACCTGGCCCTGCGCACGAACACCGCGGACGCGCATCGGCTGATCTCGTGGGCCGCCCCGACCGGTCACCAGGAGGCGCTGGTGGATCGGCTCTTCCTCGCCTACTTCACCCAGGGCGCCGACCTCGGTGACCACGCCACGCTCGTCGGTGCCGCCTCGGAGGTCGGCCTCGACCCGGACGCGGCGACCGAGGTGCTCGCCTCGGACGGGTTCGCCGACCAGGTGCGCTCGGACCAGGCCGAGGCGCACGAGCGAGGCATCACGGGTGTGCCGGCGTTCGTCATCGACGACGAGTGGGTCATCCCGGGGGCGCAGGACACCGAGCGCATGGTCCAGCTGCTGGCCCGGGTGAGAGGAACCGCAGCACCGCGTCGGTAGGCTCGGCGACGTGTCGAAGTCGAAGCACTCCTCGAAGCGCCACCGCAGCGACGGAGGGCACAAGGGCGACCACGCCGCACGCAAGGCCCTCCGCCGGCTGCGCCAGGAGGAGGAGCTCAAGCCCTACCAGGTCGAGCTGCTGGCGCTGCAGCGACACCTCGAGGACCACGACCGCCGGATGATCGTGCTGTTCGAGGGGCGCGACGCCGCCGGCAAGGGCGGCACGATCCGTCGCGTCACCCGCTACATGAACGAGAAGCACTACCGGGTCGTCGCGCTCGGCAAGCCCACCGATCAGCAGCGCACCGAGTGGTACTTCCAGCGCTACGTCGAGCAGTTCCCGACCGGCGGGGAGATGGTCCTGTTCGACCGCAGCTGGTACAACCGGGCGATGGTCGAGCCCGTGTTCGGGTTCTGCACCGAGCAGGAGTACAAGAACTTCATGCGCGGTGTGGTGGGGTTCGAAAAGGACCTGGTCCGCCAGGGCACGATCCTGGTCAAGCTCTACTTCAGCGTCACCAAGAAGGAGCAGGCCCGTCGCTTCGAACGCCGCCGCGACGACCCGCTGCGGCAGTGGAAGCTGAGCGAGATCGACGTGCAGGCCCAGGAGCACTGGGACGACTTCACCGAGCGCAAGTACCAGATGCTCTCGCGCACCTCGACGATCGTCGCGCCCTGGACGGTGATCCGCTCCGAGGACAAGCACCGAGCTCGTCTGAACGCGATGAAGGCGATCCTCAACGCGGTCGACTACGGCCCTCGACCCGAGGGGCTGGACTTCGTGCCCGACCCCAAGATCGTGCTGTCGGGGGCCCAGGAGATCCAGGTCATGGAGGCCGAGCGCTACCGCAAGGGTCGCTTCACCGTCTGAGCGCCGGCTCGTCTTGCGACCTCAGAGGCTGCGACGGCGGCGGCGCGTCAGGATCGCCTGCAGGCGCTCACGGTTGTAGCGCTGGATCACGATGAACGGCAGGTGCGCCACCACGCCGAAGACCACCATGCAGCCGCCCAGCAGCAGGGGGCACCAGATGAGGAACACCGGACCGGCCGCCAGGTTGGACCAGTGCACCATCTCGGCCCGGCGGGTCTCGACGACGAAGCGCTCCAGGTGCGGCGTCGAGCGGTCGACCAGGTGTCGCTTCGAGAAGCCACCTCTGAACAGGTCGCCCTTCTCCGGCAGCTTGTCCTTCCACGAGCGGATGTGGAGCCGTCGCTGGTACCAGCGACCGCCCTGCTCGAAGCGGCGTGGTCGGGTCAGCCAGTTGTCGTGGGCGAAGTGCCCGGGCGGACGGCGGTGGAAGTACCAGCCCGTCGCGACCCCGATGAGGAGCCAGGCGAGGCTCGACACCACGATGGCCACACCGTCGGATAGCTCGATCAGCACAGCAGGTCGGCCTCAGCCGCGATCGGCGACGGTCGACACCGCCCGCCCTCGCCAGGTCACGCTGTGGCGCACGTGGGTCCGCCACAGCGAGCGCACGAAGATCCCCACGAACCACACCAGCACCACCGGGTAGAGCAGCGCCGTGAGGACGCCGAAGCTGCCCACCCGGCGGAACATGGCCCACAGCTGTGCGACGAACGCCAGGTAGAGCACGACTCCGGTGGCGAGCGGCAGCTGCCCGCGCAGCGAGTCGTCCAGGGCGAACGCCGCGCTGCCCAGGCAGGTCACCCACAACACGATGGCCGCCAGTCGCAGCGGACGGGTGGCGCCGGCGCCGACCGCGAAGTTCTTGGTCCAGCCCTCCGCGAGCTGGCGGAGCCCGCCGGGGTACATGCGGAAGCGGATCTCGCGACCGCCGCCGAGCACCGTGACCGGTCGCTGCAGGTCGCGGAACCGTTGGGCGAGCGCCAGGTCCTCGACCACGTCGGCGCGCACCGCGGCGTGGCCGCCGATCGTGTCGTAGTCGACCCGGGAGGTGACCAGCACCGGGCCGAAGGCGCCGGTCGCGCCCCTCGGCGAGCCGACGGCGGTGCCCATCACCGCCAGGACGTTGAACAGGCAGCTCAGCTGCTCGTACATGCGCTCCGTCTCGTGCCATGGCTGCACCGAGACCAGGCCGCCGACACGGTCGCGCTCGGCGACGACGCGGGCGAGCGCCGAGCGGCTCAGACGCACGTCGGCGTCGAGGAAGGCGAGCACGGGCGCCACGCCGCCGTTGCGGTCGGGCTCCGCGGTCGCCCGGGCGCCGGTGTCGCAGGCCCAGCTCTTGCCCGTCCAGCGCTCGGGCAGCGGGGGAGCAGCCACGACCTCGACGCCGGGGTGGGCGCGGGCGATCTCGGCGGTGCGGTCCTCGGAGTGGTCGTCGACGACGACGATGCGATCGGGCGGCGGTGTCGGATCCAGCGGATCGCACAGGCCGGCCAGCAGATGGGCGATGTTGGCCGCTTCGTCGCGGGCGGGCACCACGATCGACACGCCGCGCAGCCCCTCTCTGGTGCCGGAGCCGCCGTCGGCCGTCGGCAGGTCACGCACGGCACGGGGTCGACCCAGGACCAACCAACCGGCGACCCATCCCAGCACACACACGACGACGGTGACCGACACAGAGGCCCTTCAAGCAGAGAACGTACGCCCCGTCCTTCGACCTCGGGGAGCTCGACGGATGCACGTCCAGCCTGACACACGCCTGGTTGGGCGGGTGCGACCGCGCGGCGGGTAGGTTCACGAGGCGCTGCGACGGGCGGCGAGCGACGACCTGGAGGCCTGCCGTGCTGCGGTTCACCGAAGAGCACCACATGTTCCGGACCACGGTCCGCGAGGTGGTCCAGAAGGAGATCGACCCCCACGCCGACGAGTGGGAGCGCGACGGCGACTTCCCGGCGCACGACCTGTTCGCCCGCTTCGGCGAGCTCGGCCTGCTGGGGCTGGAGTACGACCAGCGCTGGGGCGGCGGCGGCGCGGAGCACGTCTACACGATGATCTTCGGCGAGGAGATCGGCCGTTCGGCCTCGCTGGGTGTCGCGATGGCGCTCGCGGTCCAGACCGACATGGCGACACCCGCGCTGCACCAGTACGGCAGCGACGAGCTCAAGGAGCGCTACCTGCGCCCTGCCATCACCGGTGAGCACGTGGCGGCGATCGCGGTGAGCGAGCCGGACGCCGGCTCCGACGTGGCGGGCCTGCGCACACGAGCGGTGCGCGACGGCGACGAGTGGGTGATCAACGGCACGAAGCTCTGGATCACCAACGGGACCCAGGCGGACTGGCTCTGCCTGCTGTGCCGCACCTCCGACGAGGGTGGCTACCGCGGGATGTCGCAGATCATCGTGCCGACGGACACCCCGGGATTCTCGGTGAGCCGAAAGCTCGACAAGCTCGGCATGCGGGCGTCGGACACCGCGGAGCTGTCCTTCGACGACGTCCGAGTGCCGGTGGCCAACACGATCGGCGAGGTCGGGCGTGGCTTCCAGCAGCAGATGGACCAGTTCCAGAACGAGCGCATGATCGCCGCCTACCAGATGATCGGCGCGGTCGAGCAGGCGCTCGAGCGGACGGTGGCCTACCTGAAGGAGCGTCGGGCGTTCGGCGCGCCGCTGCTGGCCAACCAGTCCATCCAGTACGAGCTGGCCGACATCGCCGGCGAGCTCGACATGCAGCGGCACCACAACTGGGCCGCGGTCGCCGCCTACATGGACGGCCAGGACATCACCCGTCACGCGACCGTCGCCAAGCTGCGCTCGGCACGTCTGGCCCGCCGCATGGCGGATGTGGCCGTGCAGTACCACGGCGGCATGGGCTACGTGGAGGAGAACTGGACGGCGCGCTTCTACCGAGACGCGCGGCTGTGGTCGATCGGCGGCGGCGCCGACGAGGTGATGCTGCGCACCCTGGCCCGGATGAACAACATGGTCGGCGACTGACGTCGAGGTCCGGCGGTCGGGAGCGCCGCCCGCGGCGCGCTAGGGTCGTCGTCGCAACCGAATCCGGGGAGCTCGCACCAGCGGGCTGAGAGGGTGGCTAGGGCCACCGACCCGCAACCTGATCTGGGTAATGCCAGCGGAGGGAGACCATGCGGACGGCTGTCGTGTTCGTCGGTGGACCACGAACGAGCAACGCGGTGCCGGCGGGGCTCGCGCGCTCCGACGGGCAGCGCCCCGACCTGGTCGTCGCGGTCGACTCGGGTCTGGACGTCGCGGTCGAGCACGGCTGGGAGGTCGACCTCGTCGTCGGTGACATGGACTCGGTCGACCCGGACCTGCTCGACGTCGCCGTGTCGCGAGGCGCCAGGGTGCAGCTCCATCCCGTCGACAAGGACGCGACCGACCTGGAGCTCGCGCTCGACGCGCTGCTCGCGGAGCGCGTCGAGCGAGCCGTGCTGTTCGCCTCGGACGCCGGTCGGATGGATCACCTGGTCGGCAGCCTGCTGACGCTGTGCGCCCCGCGGTTCGCTCCGATGGAGCTGCGCGCCTGGTTGGGCGGATCGCTGGTGGTGCCGGTGCACGACCGCACCACGATCGACGCGGGCGTCGGCCAGCGGTTGTCGATCCTGGCGGTCCACGGCGCCGCGACCGTGCGGACGTCGGGGCTGCGCTGGCCGCTGCAGCGCGAGCGGCTCGAGCCCGGGACCAGTCGCGGTCTGTCGAACGTGATGGTGGCCGAGGTCGCCGAGGTGTCCGTCGACGATGGCGTGGTGGCCGTCGTCCTTCCCGAAGAGGAGCAGGAGCTGTGAGCGCAGCGGTGCACGAGCGAGCGGTCAACGGAGATCCGTCGGGTGGTCGAGCCCCCATCGGCCGGGTGTGGGGTCGACGGGTCGCCGCCATGGTGGCGGTGCTCACCCTGGCGGGCGTCACCGCCTGCAGCAGCGACGACGAAGCCGCCGTCGACGCGGCGACCCCGACGGTGCGGTTGCTCACCTACGACTCGTTCGCGCTGCCCGAGGCGGCCGCGGCCGAGTTCGAGCGGCGTTCCGGCGCGCGCATCGAGGTCGTCGCCACCGGTGACAGCGGCTCCATGCTGACCGGCGCGCTGCTGAGCGCGGGTGACCCCGAGGCCGACGTCATCTTCGGCATCGACGACACCTCGGCGACGCGGGCACTGGCGGAGCCGCTGCTCGATCCGGTCGACCCGTCGACGCTGGCGGCGGTGCCCGAGCAGTACCGGCTCGAGGGCGACGACGCCGACCTGCTGGTCCCGATCGACACGGGTGACGTGTGCATGAACCTGGACGCGGCCTGGTTCGCCGAACGTGGGCTCGCGCCGCCCACCACGTTGGAGCAGCTCACGGACCCGGCGTACCGGGACCTGGTCGTGGTGCCCAGCCCGGTCACCTCGTCGCCCGGTCTGGCGTTGCTGATCGGCACCGTCGACCGCTTCGGCGAGGACGGCTGGGTCGACTACTGGGCCGCGCTCGAGGCCAACGGCGTGCGGGTCCGGCCCAGCTGGGACGACGCCTACTACAGCGACTACACGGTGTCGGGCGGCGATCGCCCGATCGTGCTGTCGTACGCGTCCAGCCCGCCCGTCGAGGTGGTCTTCAGCGAGGGCGAGCGCAGCGAGCCGGCGTCGTCGGTGATGCTCGACAGCTGCACGTCGCAGGTCGAGTACGCCGGGGTCCTTCGGGGTACCCCGGAGCCCGAGCTGGCCCAGCAGCTGGTCGCGTTCATGGTCGACGAGGCATGGCAGCGCGAGCTGCCGCTGACCAACTTCGTCTTCCCCGTGTTGGACGTCGAGCTGCCCCCGGAGTTCCAGCAGTGGGCGCCGCGGGCCGAGGACCCGATGGGACTGGAGCCCGACGTGATCGACCAGGGGCGCGACCGCTGGATCGAGGCATGGCGCGAGCAGATGGAGTGACCGCGCCCGCGCCGCGCATCCGCACGGCGTCGCACCGTCGCCCATGGTCGCGTCGGCCGTCGTCGCCCCGGCCCGGGTCGCGTCGCGACACCCCGGTCGTCGATCGGCCCTCGCGCTGGGGCGGTGTCGCAGTGGTCGCGGTGCTGGTGTTGATCGCCGTGCCGATCGTGGCGGTGGCGTGGCGCACGGTGCACCCCGACGGCAGCGCCGACCTGAGCGCGTTCGGTCGCATCCTGTCGTCGCCGCGCACCTGGCGGCTGGTTGCGGTGACCGTCGCGCAGGCGGCGGTCTCGTGCATGCTGACGCTGGTCGTCGGCCTGCCCGTGGCGTGGGTCCTCACGCGGCTGTCGTTCCCGGGCCGTCGCCTGTTGCGCACCGTCGCCACGGTGCCCTTCGTGCTGCCGACGGTGGTGATCGGCGCCGCGTTCGCCTCGGTGCTCGGCCCACGGGGGCTCGTCGACCTGCGGGGCAGCTGGTGGCCGATCCTGGCGGCGCACCTGGCGTTCAACCTGGCCGTGGTGCTGCGGACCGTCGGCGCGGCGCTCGGCTCGATCGACCCCGACCTGGAGCCCGCCGCCCGACTGCTGGGCGCCGGGCCCGTCGACGCCGCACGCCGGGTCGTGCTGCCGGTGATCGCGCCGTCCATCGCCGCGGCGGGCATCGTCGTGTTCCTCTTCTGCCTCACCAGCTTCGGGGTGATCGTGATCCTCGGCGGCGGCGCGGTGAGCACGATCGAGGTCGAGATCTGGACCCGCGCGACCCGCCAGTTCGACCTGTCCGGCGCGGGGGTGCTGTGCCTGCTGCAGCTGCTGGCCGTCGTGGCGACGCTGGCGGTGCACTCGAGGCTGTCGCGCCGCCGGGCGGCGACGGGCTCGGGGCACGGCGCCGTCGCCCGCCGTCCCCGCACCGCCGCCCAGTGGTCGGCGGTGCTCGGCGCCGCGGTCGCGGTCGTGGTCGTGTCCGTGCTGCCGCTGCTCGCCCTGCTCGAACGCTCGCTGCGTTCGCCGGGCGGTGGATGGTCGACGGCGAGCTGGACCCAGATGGGATCGGTCACCGAGGGCACCGGGCTGCGGGTGTCGCCGTGGGAGGCGGTGGGCGTCTCGCTCGTCACCTCGCTCGTGGCGACCACCCTGGCCGTCGCGCTGGCGCTGCCGGCGGTGCGGGTGGTGGCTCGCCGTCCCGGGGGAGCGGCGGACCGGGTGCTGCTGTTGCCGCTGGGGGTGTCGTCGACCACGATCGGGCTCGGTCTGCTGCTCGCCGTGGGACGCCCGCCGCTGGACCTGCGCGGCTCGTGGTGGCTGGTGCCCGTGGCTCAGGCACTGGTCGCCCTGCCGCTCGTGGTGCGCGCAGTGCTGCCCGCGCTGCGCGCGGTGCCGCCCTCGCTGCTCGACGGCGCGGCGCTGCTCGGGGTGGGGCCGTCGCAGCGCTGGTGGCGGGTGGAGCTGCCGCTGGTGCGCCGGGCCGTGGCCGCCGGCGCCGGCTTGGCGATGGTGGCGTGCCTCGGGGAGTTCGGGGCGACGGTGTTCCTGGCCCGCTCCGCACGGCCCACCGTCCCGGTCGCCATCGAACGGCTCATGTCGCGGCCGGGGGGTGCGGGGTTCGGGCAGGCGATGGCGCTCGCCTGCGTGCTGGTCGTGCTCTGCTCGGTCGTGGTGAGCGTCGTCGACCGCCTGCTCGCCGGAGAGGACGCCGAGCTGACGTTCTGAAGCCGGTGGCACCGCGCGATGTTGCACGGGGGTGGCCAGCCGGTACCGTGAGGCGTCGACACGGCGGGGGTTTCGATGTTCGGGCACCGCCGCGACGCGCTCATGCACCGACCGATGCTCCGTCTCCTCCTCCTGATGTGCCTGGCCGTCGCGGTCGCAGCTGCGCCGACGGCGGGTGCCCAGGGGGAACCGTCGCCCACGACCGTCGATCCGACGCAGAGCTCGACCACCTCGACCACCTCGACCACGGTGGAGTCGCCGACGACCGGCCCCGACGAGTCGACCTCGACGACGGCACCGCCCACGACCCTCCCCGCCCCGCTGCTGCCCCCCGAGCTGATCGCCGATCCTCGGGCGCCGTTCCTGGTCGACCCGGGCCCGGGCGACGGCGCTGACATCCCGATCGCCCAGAACAGCTTCGATCCGCTCTCGGTGGCGGTGCGCCCCGAGCTCGTCGCCGCGGCGACCGCGGCCGTCGAGGAGGCGGAGCAGGCGCTCGCAGCCGCCCGTGCCGAGGTGGCGGCCCAGACCGAGCGTGTGGCCGCGCTCACCGCCGAGCTGGACGCGATCGAGCAGCGTGGGCAGGCGGCAGTGCGCGCCGCCGCCGACGCGCGCAAGGCGCTCTCGGACCGCGCGGTGAGCGCCTACCTGGTGGGCGACCTCGACCAGCGACTGGCGTTGCTCGACACCGCCGACCTGGTCGACATCGGGGTGGCGCGCAACTACGTCGGGGTCGTCGGGCAGTCCAACAGCGAGCTGGTGCGCCGCTACGAGCGGGCCCGTCAGGGACTGTCGCGCGACCAGGTACGCCTGGCGGACGACCTTGCCGCAGCGAGCGTCGAGCTCGACCAGCGCACCCAGGCGGTCGGTGCCGCCGGCGAGGTGCTCGCCGAGCGTCTCAAGGAGCTGCAGGCGTTCCAGGCGGGGGCGCAGGCCTACATCGACGGCTTCGTGTTCCCGGTGGCCGGCGACGTCGAGTTCATCGACAGCTGGGGCTACCCGCGCATGCTCGGCACCTCGTCCGCGCACTGGCACCAGGGCACCGACGTCTTCGCGGCGCACGGCACCCCGCTGATCGCCTCGGAGAACGGAGTGCTGTCGGGCATCGGCGTCGGCAGCCTCGGCGGCAACAAGCTCTGGGTGGATGGCGACTCGGGCACCGAGTACTACTACGCGCACCTGGCGGCCTTCGCCCCGGGCATCGCCAACGGTCAGCGGGTGCGTGCGGGCGAAGTCGTCGGCTACGTCGGCGACACCGGCAACGCCAAGGGCACCTCGCCGCACCTGCACTTCGAGATCCACCCCGGCGGCGTCGGTCCGGTCAACCCGTACCCGATCCTGAAGGCGGCCTACGGCAACCGCCCGGTGGCCCGCGCCGAGGCGCCGGTCACCACCACGACGGTGGCGCCCCCGGCAGCGCCGGCGCCCGCCGAGGTCGCCGGCGGCTGAGCCCGCAGGGCCGTTCCGCGAGGTCCCTCGGCGCCGATGGTCGGCGTCGGTCGGCCGAGGCAGCACAATGGGGCGGTGGACGTGACCGCCTCGCTCGAGGCCGCCGTGGCAGCCGACGACCTGTTCGCGGTGGTGAGCGACCTCGGGACCTACCCCGACTGGCTCGACATCGTCCCCCGGGCCGAGCCCGCGCCCGCGCACGGCGGCGACGCCGGACCGGCCTGGTCGGTCGACCTGCGGGGCCAGCTCGGGCCGCTGCGGCGCTCCAAGCGCCTGCGCATGGTGCGCACGGTGGCGGACCCCGGGGAGCTGGCCGTGTTCGAGCGCCGCGAGCTCGACGAGCGCTCGCACAGCGACTGGATCCTGCGTGCTCGGATCGACGGCGGTGCGGACGCCGGCACCAGCCGGCTGACCATGGAGCTGCACTACGGCGGGTCCATGTGGGTGCCGATGCTCGACCGCCTGCTCGCGGACGAGATCGAGCGGTCGCGCACACGGCTGCTGCGGCTGTTGGGTGTCGGCTCGTGAGGAGCGCGTGATGATCCGCGCCGGTGCGCCCGTGAGGGTCTGGCCCGGCCGCCCGTACCCGCTCGGCGCCACCTGGGACGGCGCGGGCACCAACTTCTCGGTGTTCTCCGACGCGTCCGAGTTCGTCGAGCTGTGCCTCTTCGACGAGGACAACAGCGAGGTCCGCGTCCGGTTGCCCGAGTGCGTCGGGTCGGTGTGGCACGGCTACCTGCCCGACGTGGGCCCGGGCCAGCGCTACGGGTTCCGCGCCGGCGGGGAGCGTCGCGCACCGGGTGACTTGCACCGGCACTCGAAGCTGCTGCTCGACCCGTACGCCAAGGCCGTCGCCGGCACGATCCGCTGGCACGACGCGGTCGACGCCGACAACGACGAGGACTCCGCGCCGTACGTGCCGCGCTCGGTCGTCGTGAACCCGTGGTTCGACTGGGGTGCCGACCGCCGCCCGGCGACGCGCTGGAACGAGACCGTGCTCTACGAGGCCCACGTCAAGGGCCTCACCGCACGACACCCCGACGTGGCGCCCCAGCACCGGGGCACCTACCTGGGTCTGTGCGCACCCCCGGTGATCGAGCATCTGCACCGCCTCGGGGTGACCGCGGTCGAGCTGATGCCGACCCACCAGTTCGTGCACGACCGCCGCCTGGTCGAGATGGGGCTGCGCAACTACTGGGGCTACAACTCCATCGGGTTCTTCGCCCCGCACAACGAGTACGCCGTCGGCGGCCACGACGGCGCGCAGGTGCGCGAGTTCAAGGTGATGGTCAAGACGCTGCACGAGGCCGGCATCGAGGTGATCCTCGACGTCGTGTACAACCACACCGCCGAGGCCGGCGCCGGGGGCCCGGTGCTCAGCTTCAAGGGGCTCGACAACCGCGCCTACTACCGCCTCGACCCCGAGGACCCGAGCCGCTACGTGGACTACACCGGCACGGGCAACAGCCTGAACATGCGCCACCCGCACGTGCTGCAGCTGATCATGGACAGCCTCCGGTACTGGGTCGAGGAGATGCACGTCGACGGGTTCCGCTTCGACCTGGCCGCCACGTTGGCCCGTGAGCTGCACGACGTCGACCGGCTGTCCGCGTTCTTCGACCTGATCCAACAGGACCCCGTCGTCAGCCAGGTCAAGCTGATCGCCGAGCCGTGGGATGTGGGGGAGGGCGGCTACCAGGTCGGCAACTTCCCGCCGCTGTGGTCCGAGTGGAACGGCCGCTACCGCGACTGCGTGCGCGACGTGTGGCGACCGTCGGGGGACCACCTGGGGGAGTTCGCGGCCCGCCTGACCGGGTCGTCGGACCTCTACGAGGACGACGGGCGCCGCCCGCACGCCAGCATCAACTTCGTCACCGCCCACGACGGCTTCACGCTGGCGGACCTCGTCGCCTACGAGCACAAGCGCAACGAGGCGAACGGCGAGGACAACCGTGACGGCACCGACGACAACCGCAGCTGGAACTGCGGCATCGAGGGCCCGACCGACGTCCCCGAGGTGCTCGAGCTGCGCGCCCGTCAGCGGCGCAACCTGCTGGCGACGTTGCTCTTGTCCCAGGGGGTGCCGATGCTGCTCGCCGGTGACGAGCTGGGACGCACCCAAGGCGGCAACAACAACGCGTACGCCCAGGACAACGAGGTCTCGTGGGTCGACTGGTCCTCGGTCGACGCGACCCTGCTCGAGTTCACCCGGCGGCTCGTGGCCCTGCGGCGCACCAATCCGGTGCTGCACCGCCGCCGGTTCCTGACCGGGCTGGCGCCCGCCGGCGACGACCTGCCCGACGTCGCCTGGTTCAGCTCGGCCGGCACCGAGATGACCTCCGAGGACTGGCACGACGGCCACCAGGGGGTGGGGCTCTGGCTCCACGGCGAGCTGGACGACGTGGGTCCCCGGGGCGAGCCGGTGCGCGGGTCGACCCTGCTGGTCTGCGTGCAGCTCGGCGACGCCGCGGTCGACTGGCGGCTCCCGCCGCCGCGATGGGGTGCGCAGTGGTGCACCGTGCTGGACACGTCCAGCGCCGAGGAGCCGACCGCTCGCCGTCACGACGCCGACTCGAGCCTGCAGGTGATGGGCCGCAGCGTCGTGGTGCTCGAGCAGGTCGAGCCGGACACCGACTGAGCGCCGCCGCCGTCGGGCTCGAACGCCGCTGAGTTCGGCAGCAAGGTGGGGGATGGAGCGAATCTCCACCCGGTTTCGGCGTGAGTTCTTGTCGCTGAGCGACCAGGCCCGACGCAAGAGGGCGGCCGCCGCGATTCCGCGGAATCGCGCCTGGTGCGTGCCCCAGCGGAGATCGCGAAGCACCACGGTCCCAGCGATCTGGGGCACGTGCGGCTCGCGCTCTCGGTGCGATCCTTGCCAAGGGGTGACGGCGATCGCACCGTAAGGCCGGCGAGGGTGATTCCGCGGAATCACCGCAAAGACCGGTGCGGTCGCGGTCAGGCGCTAACGGCCAGTGGGCGCGAACGTCGCATACCCGGCGTTCTGGGGCACTTGCGAGCCCGCCCTGCATTGGCGTTCAGCTGAGAGTGCATCGCCGCTGGGTCGGGCCAGCAGTCGCATCTACCGCCAGAGCAGATCGCCGAGGATGAGCAGTAGGACCGTCGAGACTGCGATCACCGCGCAGAGAATGTCGACTCGCCGCAGCCCCGCCGGCGATGGCGTGCGATGGCTCTTCAACTGATGCTGCTCCGGCGGATGCCAAAGCCCGTCGTTGTCCATCCACCAGCCGGGACCCTCCGGCGAATCGCTCACGCTGCCCGCCACGGTTCCATGCCCGACACGGTACTCACGTGAGGTCCAGCCAAAGCCGAGCCCGACCCTGTGCCGGCGGTCAGGCGCAGCCGACGCCGACGCCGCGTTCGCTGGCTGGAACCCTATGGTCCGGGTCGTGATTGGGTGGATCAACCGGTATCACGAAGTCGCGCTGAAGGGCAGCTGGCGAAAGTGGTCGGGGTGGGCCTTGGCCTACGCGACGTTGGCCGCGGCCATGGCTGCCGGAGCCGACGACTGGGGACTGCTACAGATCGCTGGTGTCTCGGGCTGGGCCCTCTGTGCGCTGTTCAGCGTCGTGTATGCAATCTGGGCAGCACGAGCGACGAACGCGCGCGACGTACCAAGTCGAAGCTGAGCTTGTGGCTCCCTCCAACCTCGGCTCGATCTCGTCACCTTCGAGATGGAGCGGATCGCGGAATGGCCTTCGCGCTGCCGCGCTTCGCCTCGCGTGCAGCCCGCTCGACGATCGACGGGGGTCCTGCGCCACCGCGACATCGATGGTCTCGTAGGCGCGACACCTCGTGATCAACGCCAACGCGACCATGGCATAAGTGTCGGTAGGGGGCACCCCTCGAGGCTCAACTCAGCTTTCGAGCGATGGGGATTCGCACCATCCTTCTCACCGAGCTGCCGAGCTCAGAGGCTCTTGCGCCGTGCGCTCCAGCGGCCGTCGTCGTGGCAGCTCAGCGAGAGGGGCAGGCCGAAGCACTCGCCGAGCAGCTCGGCGTCCAGCGTCGAGGCGATCGGACCTTGTGCCAGGACGTGGCCGCCGCGCAGTGCCAGCAGGTCGGTGAACGACGGCGGGATCTCCTCGACGTGGTGGGTGACCAGCACCATCGGCGGGGAACCGGGGGTGGCAGCCAGCACGTCGAGCCGTTCGACGAGCTCCTCGCGGCCGCCCAGGTCCAGCCCGGACGTGGGCTCGTCGAGCAGCACGAGCCCGGGATCCGACATCAGCGCCCGGGCGAGCAGGACTCGCTGACGCTCGCCCGACGATAACGAGCCCCACGGCCGGTCCGCAGCGAAGCCGACGCCCTGCGCGGCGAGCAGCGACCGGGCGCGCTCGTGGTCGGCATCGTCGTAGGTGTGCCACCAGGGCTCGAGCGCTGCGTACTTGGCGCACACGACGACCTCGGCGGCGCGCAGCTGCGGACGCACCATGTCGGCCATCGCCGGGCTCACGAGCGACAGCCGCCGGCGAAGGCGCCGCACGTCGGTGGCACCGAGGCGCTCGCCGAGCACCTCGACGGTGCCACGGCTGGGGTGCTCGTAGAGCGACGCGATGCGAACCAGCGAGGTCTTGCCGCTGCCGTTCGCTCCCAGCAGCACCCAGTGGCGCCCGTCGAGCACGTCCCAGTCGACGCCGTCGAGCAGGTCACGTCCGTCCCGGGTCAGCCCCACGTCGCGCAGGCGCAGCACCGGGCCGGGCTCGTGGTCGGGGTCGATGGTGCCGTGGTCGGTCACGACGGCGGAGCGGGGTCGGACAGAGCGGGGTCGGACAGAGGGGTCGGGTCGGCGTGCGTTCCGAAGCGCTCGTCGAGCGCGGCCTCCATCGCCTTGTTGAGCAGCTCCAGGCCGACCAGCGCGGCCTCGGCCTCGTCCGGTGTGAGGCGGGCCAGGAGTCGGTCGAGCGCGGCCCCTACGACCTCGTCGCCCAGGCGCACGGTGGCGGCACCCGCCGCGGTGAGCGACAGCACGACCCGACGTCGATCCGCAGGGTCCGACGATCGCTGGACCAGGCCACGGGCCACCAAGCCGTCGACGACCGAGGTGACCGTCGAGGGCGTCACCCCCAGGAGCGCGGCGACGTGGGTGGCCGGGCGGCCGCGGGCCACCAGGAACACCAGCACCCGGTACTGCGGCAGCGTCAGGTCCGCGTCGGCGAGCGCGGAGCCGGACACCTTGGCCAGCCGTGCGGCCGCACGCACTGCGTCGGCGCTGCGCTCGGAGCCGGGGGCGGTCATGTGGCCAGCGTACCGAGGATCCTTTGATGATCGAACCAACCAGGAGCACGGCGCGGGTCGCCGTGGGCGCCGGACGGTCGTGGGAAGATCCTGCCATGCTCGACGTCGACGAGGTCCGGGCCAAGGCGGCCCACGCCCGGGTCGTCGCCCGTAGGATGATGCTGCTGGGCTGGTTCGTGCTGGTCTCGGGAGCGCTGGCCATGGCGGCATCGCTGGTGGTCTGGGCGATCGGCGAGTCGAGCTTCGCCGAAGCGTTCACCGAGTTCTCGGCACTGCTGCTCGGCACGGTGCTGACCGGGGTGGCGACCTACGGCACCGGGTTGAACCTGACCATGAACGCCGATCGCCTGGAGCTCGCGCTCGACGGCTGAGCCCGGGCCCGACGGGTGGGGTGGCCCACGCCCGTACACTCCGACCGGTGAGCCACCTGCCGGCGGTGACCGTCGTGTCGCCCCACTTCGACGACGTCCCATTGTCGCTCGGCCAGAGCCTGCGCGACGGGGCGCTGTCGCGCTGCGACGTCCGGGTGCGCGTCGTGTTCGGGCGCACCAACTGGACCAACTGGATGCACCCGACCGCCGGTCGCGCCACCGCGGTGGGCTGGTGGCGCCGGCTCGAGGAGTCGGTGGCGGCCGTCTCGTTCGGCTACCGCTGGACCGCAGCCGGCTGGGACGAGGCGCTGCTGCGGTGGGGCACGATGGACGACGAGCGCCTGCTCGACCCGACCGCCGACCTGACCGACGAGCCCCTGGTCGGACAGATCGCCGGGTGGCTCCAGCGCGTGGTCGACGCCGAGCACGATCGACCCGGGCTGCTGCTCGTGCCGGCGGGGCTCGGTGGCCACGTCGATCACCGGATCGTCGCCGCGGCAGCCGTCGCGGCGCGCGCCCGGCTGACGATCCCCGTCGGGTTCTACGAGGACCGGCCGTATGTCGCCCACCTCGACGAACCGGCGGTTGCCGAGCAGCTCGGCGGGCTCGGCATCCCGCTCGAGGCGGTGCCCGTGTCGGGTCCGGTGACCGCCGCGACCCAGCGTCGGGTGCGGCGTGCCTACCCGTCGCAGATCGACGAGTACTTCGTGGCGGCGATGGAGCGCGATCGTGGCGCCGGCGCGGTCGAGCGCGTCTGGTTCCCTGTCGGCACGGCGCCGGCGTGGCTCCGCTGAGCCCCGGGAGGGTGCCGGCGCCGGGCGCAGCGGTTGCGGGTTCGGGGCCGGGCGACCAAAGTGTCCGGATGCAGATCGGGGTTCTCGGAGGTACGGGTCCGGCGGGAAGTGGCCTGGCCACTCGTCTGGCATCGGCAGGGTTCGACGTGGTCGTGGGCTCGCGGTCCAAGTACCGGGCGCTCGAGGTGGTCGACAAGATCACCGCCAAGTGGCCCGATCGTGAGCTGTCGCTGACGGCGGGCGACAACGTCGATGCAGCCTCGGCCGAGGTCGTGTTCATCGCCACGCCCTGGGACGCTGCGGCCGCCACCGCCAAGGAGTGCGAGCGTCAGCTCAAGGGCAAGGTCGTCATCTCCATGGCCAACGCCCTCGCCAAGGTGGGCCATGAGTTCCAGCCGCTGGTGCCGCCGCGCGGCTCGGTCGCCGCGTCGGTGCAGGCCGCCGTGCCCCGTTCGATGGTCGCCGCCACCATGCACCACGTGCCGGCCAAGGAGCTCGGCGACATCGCCCATCCGGTCGAGTCCGACGTGCTGGTGTGCTCCGATCACCCCTCGGCCACCGCGACCACCATCGACATCGTGTCGAAGATCCCGGACCTGCGTGCGGTCGACGCCGGCGAGCTGTCGAACGCGGCGCCGATCGAGGCGTTCGCCGCGGTGCTGCTGCAGGTCAACGTGAAGTACAAGACCAGGGTGGCGATCCGCTTCACCGGCCTGCCGGCCTGAACCCGGTCCCTCCCGTGCGCCTGTACGACACCGCCCGGGCCCAGGTGGTGCCCTTCGAGCCCGCCGACCGCGTGGTCACCATGTACACGTGCGGCATCACGCCGTACGACTCGACGCACCTGGGCCACGCCGCGACGTATCTCACCTACGACGTGCTGCAACGACGGCTGCGCGACATGGGCCACGAGACGCGCTGCGTGCGCAACATCACCGACGTCGACGACAGCATCCTGCCGAAGGCCCGCGAGCTGGGCGTGCACTACCTGGACCTCGCCGCCTCGGAGCTGGCCCGCTTCGACGCCGACATGGAGCGTCTCGAGATGCTGCCGGCGTGGTCCGAGCCCCGCGCCACCTCCGCCATCGCCGACATCCGTGGCTTCATCGGCATGGTGCTCGATCGCGGCTACGCCTACCAGGCCGGGGGAGCGGTGTACTTCGAGGTCGCGAAGTTCCCGACGTTCGGCTCGATCAGCCACTACACCCGCGAGCAGATGCTCGAGTACGCAGCCGAGCGCGGCGGCAACGTCGACGACCCGAACAAGCGGGACCCGCTCGACTTCGTGCTGTGGCAGCCGAGCCTGCCCGACGAGCCGTCGTGGGATTCGCTGTGGGGACCGGGCCGACCCGGTTGGCACATCGAGTGCTCGGCGCTGTGCCTGCGTGAGCTCGGCACCACGATCGACCTGCACGGTGGCGGGTCCGACCTGATCTTCCCACACCACGAGTGCGAGGCGGCGCAGTCCGAGGCGGCGACGGGCGAGCCGCTGGTGCGGCACTGGATGCACCAGGCGATGGTCCGCATGGACGGCGAGAAGATGTCGAAGTCGCTTGGCAACCTGGTGTTCGTCTCGGAGCTGGCCAAGGAGTGGGACCCGCGTTCGATCCGACTCGCCTGCATCGCGCACCACTACCGCAACAGCTGGGAGTGGAACGACCAGCTGATGCCCGCCGCCACCGAGCGGCTCGCCGCGTGGGTCGCCGCAGGGCCCGGCCCGGCGGCCCTCGACGAGGTGCGTGCAGCCCTCGACGACGACCTGGACACGCCGGCCGCCGTGGCGGCCATCGATGCCGCTGCGGCTCGGGGGCTGGGCATCGGCGACGCCGCAGCGCTGCTCGGCGTGGACGTGTCGCGTCCGATCGTCACGTTCGACTGATCCGCATCCCACCCGTTCGCGACGGGTATGTGCACGTCATGTGAAATCTGTGTGGCTCGCCCGCTCCGGCGCGGGGTGCGCCTGTACACTCCGGGGACATCCACACGGGAAGGTCAGGGACGGAGATGGATCGGGAGGCCGGCAAGCTGCAGACAGCTGCACGGATGGTCCTCACGCCGCCGTTCCGCTTCTGCTGGAAGGTCACCACCGAGGGGGCGGAGCACATCCCCGCCACCGGCGGCGCGATCATCGCCCCCAACCACATCTCGGTGCTGGACTCGTTCTTCGTGCCGCTCGTGGTGGGCCGGCGCATGACCTACGTGGGCAAGGCCGAGTACATGGACGACTGGAAGACCAAGTGGGTCTTCCCGGCCATCGGCATGATCCCGATCGACCGGTCCGGCGGCGACGCCTCGACCCGGGCGCTCGACGCCGCGGCGGGCATCCTCGAGGCGGGGGAGCTGTTCGGCATCTACCCCGAGGGCACCCGCGCACGCGACGGCAAGCTGCACAAGGGCCACACGGGTCTCGCTCGTCTCGCGCTGCGGACCGGGTCGCCGATCGTGCCGGTCGGCATCATCGGCACCGACGTCGTGCAGCCCCCGGACGCCAAGTTCCCCAAGCCCTTCCGTCGGGTGCACATCCGCTTCGGTCGTCCCATCTCGGTGGACCGCTACGCCGATCGTGCGGGCGACCGCATGGTCCTGCGCCAGATCACCGACGAGGTCATGTACGAGATCCGCAACCTGTCGGGCCAGGAGTACGTCGACAGCTACGCCGGCAAGGGTGCCGCGGCCGAGGTGGTCGCCCCGGTGGTGCCGCTGCCCGAGCGACCTGCAGCGACACCCGAGGTGCTCGTGGCGTCGGCGGCGAGCACGCCCGGCCTGCACGACGTGTCGTTCGAGGCCGACGGCGTCGAGCGCCGCTCCTCGTCGGCAGCCATCCGGTCCCGCCCGCTGGACCTGGGCTTCGACCTCGAGCTCACCAGCGCCTGACCGACCGGTCCGGGCAGGTCGGTCAGCGGCCCGGCGGGTCGACGAGATCCCGGACGTCGTCACCGGGCGCAGCGGTCAGCCGCAGGTCCTGGTGCTTGCCGGCGCCCTGCAGGCGGTACCAGCGCTGGTCGGGCCCGATCACCAGCCACACCACCGACGACATCAGCAGGCTGTCGTAGTTGAGCGCGATCGAGCGACGGCTGTGACCCATCTCCTCGAGTGCGTCGCGTCCGGCCGCGAGCGCAGGCTGGTCGGTGCTCCAGCACTGCGGGTCGGCGACCACGTCGACCGCGGTGTCGCCGCCGAGCCTCCACGCCTCGGCCCAGATGCGCAGCGCTCCCGGCGTCAGACCTGCCCGAGCGGCCAGGTCCGTCAGCTCCAGCGGTGACGATGCGGCGCGCCGGGCCAGATCGGCCCTCGCGCCGGCACGCAGGCCCGACGGGAGGTCGTCGACCAGCATGCGCCAGGCCCGCTCGACGGCGTCCTCGGCGAGCTCGTCGATCCGCGCAGGATCGATGCCGAAGCGACCCGGCAGCTCGGCGCTCCACGGCACGTGGCGACCCGGGCGCCGGGCAGGGCGCACGAGCGCCAGCGGCGGCACGGGCCCGAGCCTGTCCGACACGCCGCGACCCGCCCAGAGCGCTGCGGGGTCGATCCCCGGCGGCTCGGGCGGGGTGGGCTCGGCGTCGCGAGCACCCGCATCGGGGTCCCGGTGTCGACGCACCAGCTGCATCAGCTCGTCGCGGGGCATGCCGCGCAGCAGGAACAGCGCGAAGGGATCGCGGTCCATCTCCTCGGCCACCACGTAGCAGACCGCTGCGGCGTGCTTGCACGGGTCGGCCCAGTCGGGGCACTCGCAGTCCGGGCGCAGGTCGGCAGCCCGCGGCAGCAGCTGCACCTCGACGGCCTCGGCGTCCGCGACGATGCCCGGGTCGAGCTCACCGTCGAGCAGCGCGGCGAGGTGCGATGCCTTCGCCGCGATCGCCCCGGCGACGTCGTCCCACTCGGAGGGCGCCAGCACCTTGATCTCCAGGTCCACCCGGTAGAGCTCGCCGTGCGAGCCGACCACTCGGGCAGCGACGTGACCGGGCGCCAGCTCGATCTGGCGCACCGCGCCCTTGCGGGCGTAGGTGCGACCTCTCGGCAGGCGACTCTCGTACCCGGTGCCGGAGCGCTCGAGCGCGTCGATCCAGGCTCGTCCCCACCACGTGGTCCCGAAGCGCTGGGGGCCGGCCATCAGGGTGCCCCTTCGCCCAGTCGCACCAGCGCCGCCAGCTCGGCGTCGTCGAGCTCGGTCAGCCAGGCCTCGCCGCCGCCCACGACGGCGTCCGCGAGCTGCTGCTTGTGGGCCAGGACCGCGGCGATGCGGTCCTCGACGGTGCCCTCGGAGATGAGCCGGTGGATCTGCACGGGCCGGTCCTGACCGATGCGCCACACACGGTCCGAGGCCTGGTTCTCCACCGCCGGGTTCCACCAGCGGTCGTAGTGGATCACGTGGGTCGCCCGCGTCAGATTCAACCCGGTGCCGCCCGCCCGCAGCGACACGACGAGCACGGGGAAGGCCCCGGCCTGGAACCGGTCGACCATGGAGCCCCGTCGCGTCAGCGGGTCGCTGCCGTGCAGGAACTCGGCCGGCACCCCCGATTCGGCGAGCCTCGCCAGCAGCAGCCGCCCCATGGCGACGTACTGGGTGAACACCAGCGTCGAGTCCCCGGCGTCGGTGATCGAGGCGATCAGCTCGTCGAACACCTCCAGCTTGCCGGAGCGACCGGCGAGCGGGCCGCTCTGGTGCAGGTACTGCGCCGGGTGGTTGCAGATCTGCTTGAGCGCGGTGAGCAGCTTGAGCACCAAGCCGCGACGAGCGATGCCCTCGGCACGTTCGATCGCCTCGAGGATCTCTTCGACCACGGCGCGGTACAGGGCGGCCTGCTCGGTGGTCAGCTGCACCGGGTGGTCGGTCTCGGTCTTGGGCGGCAGGTCCGGGGCGATCTCGGGGTCGTCCTTGCGTCGGCGCAGCAGGAACGGCGAGATCAGCCGCGCGACGTGCTCGGTGGTGACCGCGTCGCGGTCGCGCTCGACGGGGATGGCGACGGTGCGCCGGAAGGTCTCGAGCGGGCCCAGCAGCCCGGGTGTGGTCCAGTCGAGCAGGGCCCACAGCTCGCTCAGGCGGTTCTCGACCGGGGTGCCGGTCATGGCGATGCGTGCCTCGGCCGGCAGTCGCCGCAGCGCTCGGGCGGTGGCGGAGTTGGGGTTCTTGACCTGCTGCGCCTCGTCGGCGACGACCAGGTCCCAGTCGCGGGCGGCGAGCTCGTCGGTGTCACGGCGCAGCACGCCGTAGGTGGTCACCACGACGTCGCGTGGTCCGACGCCGTCCAGGCTGCGCTCGCCGCCGTGGTAGCGGCGGGTGACGGTGTCCGGGGCGAACCGGGCCAGCTCGCGCTGCCAGTTGCCGACCAACGACGCAGGGCAGACCACCAGTGTGGGCCCGGTCGCGACCCCGTCACGCTGCAGGTGGAGCGCGATGAGCTGCACCGTCTTGCCCAGACCCATGTCGTCGGCCAGCACGCCGCCGAAGCCGAGCGCCACCATCTCGTGCAACCAGGCCAGCCCTCGTCGCTGGTACGGGCGCAGGGTCGCTCGCAGACCCGGGGGCTCGGGCAGCTCGTGGGGCGCGCTGGCCGAGCGCAGCCGCTGGGCCAGGTCCTCGATCGCAGGGTCGACGCTCACCTCGATCGGTGCCCCGTCGACGACCACGGTGCCGCCGAGGGCCGCCGCCAGGGCATCGGCGCCGCTCAGGCGCTGCGAACGCGCCAGCTGGTCGGCGACGGTGGGGTCCACCACCACCCATTCGCCCCGCAGGCGCACCAGCGGTCGCTGCGACGCGGCCAGCGCCGACAGCTCGGCCTCGTCGAGCGGTGTGCCGTCCAGGGTCGCTCGCCAGGTGAGCTCGCAGACGCTCGCCAGGTCGAAGTGCGACGTGCGCTCCTCGTCCGCGGGCGCGGGCTCGGCGTGCGCACTGGCGCGCACGGTGCGGGTGAGCGCCGCCGGCACCAGCACCTCGATGCCGGCACCGCCGAGGTCGGACGCGAGCGGGCCGAACAGCGCCATGGCGTCGGTGTCGTCGACCTCCATCGCAGCTGGCGCCGGGTCGTGCAGCAGGGTGGCCAACGGGGGCCACAGCCGTGCCCCGCGTCGCAGCGCGAGCAGCAGGTCGGCCTCGGCGTGGTGGTCGAACCCGGGCGACCGTCCCGCCCACAGCTCCTCGGCGTCGACCACACGGGACGGGTCGTCGGCGGCGCGCACCTGCAGCACCAACCCGAAGGGCGCCTCGTCGTCGGCCGGCAGCGAGAGCCGCAACCCCACGACGGTGCGCACCGACTCGTCCTCGTCGAGCAGGTGCGAGCGCAGCGCCCGGACGTCGACCGCGTCGTCGGCGCACCACGCGGGCTGGCGCGAGACGCTGGCCGCCGCGGCCGTGCGGGGCATGAGATCGGCCACGGCCCGGGAGAACAACGCCACCGCGTCGACCGCGGACGACACCCGGGTGGGTTCGACGCCCTCGAGCGGGTGGCAGTGCGCGACGGGCGGCAGCCATGCGGCGAGCGCGGCTCGACGGCTGCGGTCGGCCTCGTCGAGCGGGCCCAGGGTCCACGTGTCGAACCCGTCCGCGGAGATGGCCGGCTGCAGGCGGCCTCGGGCCACCAGGTCGAGCGCGGCGCGCGCCACCATGGCCCACGCACGGACCGACGCCGACGCCTCCGGGTCATCGGGTGCGACGTCGACCAGCTCGTCGAGCACCGCAAGGATGCTGCGCACGGTGGCGGGCTGCAGCACCGTTCGCACACCGTGCTCGGTGGGCAGCACCAGCGGCACCAGGTCCGGCGCCGCCGCCGAGCCGTGGTCGCCGCTGCCGCCGTCGGCTGGAGCCCCGTCGGTGCCGCCCTCGCTCCACCAGGCGAGCCCGCAGGCGCGCGCCGGGTCACCCGGGACCAGGGTGGCGTGCAGGCGGCGGTCGAGCATGGGGTGCGAGCCTACGGGCTGGGCGGCTGCCAGCCTGCGGGGCGGCGACGCGTGCACCGGGTCGTGCACCCCGCCGATGCCGGAACGCGGTGCGGGCCGGTCGCGCCGCGCCGCTAGCGTGGACCCATGTCCGAGTTGACCATCACGCTGCCCGACGGATCCTCACGCGCCCTGCCCGAGGGGTCCACCGGCACCGACCTGGCCGCCGCCATCGGCCCGGGTCTGGCGAAGGCAGCGCTGGTGATCGAGGCCGACGGCGAGCCGGTCGACCTGGCGGCGCCGCTGCCCGACGGCGCGAAGGTGCGGATCCTGACCGACCGGGACCCGGACACGCTGGAGCACATCCGCCACTCCACCGCGCACGTCCTGGCCCAGGCGGTGCTGGAGCTCTGGCCGGGGGCGACCTTCGCCGGCGGACCGCCGATCGAGGACGGCTTCTACTACGACTTCGAGCTGCCCGGTGGTGCCACCTTCACCGACGACGACCTGGAGCGCATCGACGCCAAGATGCGCGAGATCATCGCGGCCGACCAGCCCTTCGAGCGCTTCGAGCTGCCCCTCGACGAGGCCAAGGCGCTCATGGCCGACCACCCGTACAAGCAGGTCTTCATGGACCTCGCCGCCGCCGGTGACGACGCCGACGGCGAGGCGAGCAGCGGGGGAGTGATCAGCTTCTATCGCAACACCCCCGAGTTCGTGGACATGTGCCGTGGCCCGCACGTGCCCTCCACCGGCCGGCTCGGGCACTTCAAGCTCACCCGCCACGGCGGCGCCTACTTCCGGGGCAGCGAGAAGAACCCGATGCTGCAGCGCATCTACGCAGCCGCGTTCGCCAACAAGAAGGACCTGGCCGCGCACCTGCACCGCGTCGAGGAGGCCGCCAAGCGCGACCACCGCAAGCTGGGCGTCGAGCTGGACCTGTTCTCGTTCCCCGAGGACATCGGGTCGGGTCTGGCGGTGTTCCACCCCAAGGGCGGCATCATCCGGCGCCTGATGGAGGACTACTCACGCACCCGCCACGAGGAGGCGGACTACGAGTTCGTGTACTCCCCGCACATCACCAAGTCGAACCTCTTCGAGACCAGCGGCCACCTCGACTGGTTCGCCGACGGCATGTTCCCGCCCATGGAGCTCGACCACGCCCACGACCACGACGGCGAGGACGCCGAGGGCACCGGCACGAAGTACTACCTCAAGCCGATGAACTGCCCGTTCCACATCATGATCTTCAAGAGCCGGCAGCGCTCCTACCGCGAGCTGCCGTTGCGCATGTTCGAGTTCGGCACGGTGTACCGCTACGAGAAGTCAGGGGTGGTGCACGGGCTCACCCGGGTCCGGGGCATGACCCAGGACGATGCGCACATCTTCACCACCAAGGAGCAGATGGGCGACGAGCTCGTCTCGGTGCTGCACTTCGTGCTCGACCTGCTGCGCGACTACGGACTCGACGACTTCTACCTGGAGCTGTCGACCAAGCCCGAGGGCAAGGCCGTCGGCACCGACGAGGAGTGGGAGGAGGCCACCGACGTGCTGCGTCGGGTGGCCGAGTCCATGGACATCGAGCTCGTCATGGACCCCGGCGGTGGCGCCTTCTACGGCCCGAAGATCTCGGTGCAGGCCCGCGACGCGATCGGACGCACCTGGCAGATGTCGACGATCCAGGTCGACTTCCAGCTGCCGCAGCGCTTCGACATGAGCTACATCGGCCCCGACGGCGAGAAGCACCGGCCGATCATGATCCACCGGGCGCTGTTCGGCTCGGTCGAGCGCTTCTTCGCGGTGCTGCTCGAGCACTACGCGGGGGCCTACCCCGCATGGCTGGCGCCGGTGCAGGCCGTCGTGCTGCCGGTGTCGGAGGCGCACGCCGACTACGCCCACGAGGTCGCCGCAGAGCTGCGCGGTCGGGGCTTCCGGGTCGACGTCGGTGCGGCCGACGAGACGCTCGGCAACCGCATCCGTCGCGCCAAGGGCGACAAGGTCCCCTACGTGCTGGTGGTCGGCGACGACGACGTGGCGCACCGCTCGGTCGGGGTGAACCCACGGGGCAACGAGGTCGAGCGCGATGTGCCGTTGGCCTCGTTCGCCGAGCGGCTCGCGACCGACGTCGCCACCAAGCGGTAGCTCGACGTGCCGCTCGACCAGCTGTGGGCGACCTGGCGCTCGATGTACGTCACCGGTGCCGCCGAGAGCCGCCAGGAGCTGCCCGGCGACCTTCCGCCAGGTGCGCCCGACGACGGCCGTTCGCTGTTCGAACGCATCCTCGACAGCGGCGCCCCCGACGAGGAGACCTTCATCATCGAACGTGGCGAGAGCTGCTTCGTCATCCTGAACCGGTTCCCGTACACCTCCGGGCACCTGATGGTGCTGCCGAATCGGGCGGTGCCCGATCTGGAGGACCTGGACGACGCGGAGTTCACCGAGCTGTGGGACCTGGTCCGCACCGGGGTCGTGGCGCTCAAGTCGACGCTGCGCTGCGACGGCGTCAACGTCGGCATCAACCTCGGACGCCCGGCCGGCGGGTCCCAGGCCGATCACCTGCACGTGCACTGCGTGCCGCGCTGGGTCGGCGACGCGAACTTCATGGCGGTGGTGGGCGGCTCGCAGGTCATGCCCGTGTCGCTGCCCGACGTGTGGGCACGGCTTCGGGAGCACTGGCCGCCCGGCGGTACGCTGCGGCCATGACCGAGCAGCACGACGCCGACGCTCCCGGCGAGCCCGATGCCCACGGGGCGCTCGCCGACGAGGGCGCGGCTGACGCAGGCGGCCCGGCTGACGCCGACGTCGGCGACGAGTACGTCGACGAGCTGCCCGAGGACCTGGACCTGAGCGGCTTCGTCGGACCGCACACGTTCCCCAACAACAACCGCCGGCGCATCCCCGCGGCGCTGTACCTGCTCTTCGGTGCGGCATGTCTTGCGCTGTGGGTGACGCGTGACGACACCTCCGCGCTGGTCAACACGGGCACCCTGTGGGCCGGCGTGGCGCTGGTCGCGTTCGGCCTCTACGGCATGGTCGCCGGCTGGACGCTGCGGGTCGAGGAGTCCGACGCGCTCGTGACGGCGTCGACCCAGGTCGGCTTCCCGGTCGGCCACGCCGCCGCACAGATGGTCTGGCGGGGCTGGCTGTCGCGGCCCACGTGGCGGATCCTGCTGTACTCCGACGAGAACCCGCCCTCGAAGCGGGGCATCGTGCTGGTCGACGGCGTCGGCGGCGGCGTGCTCGAGTGGTTCGTCGAGGACAACCCCGAGGACTGGGCCGAGTTCGACCCGGCCGACGTCGCCGGACGCGCCTGAGCCCCCAGCCCTCGCCGGGGCGGGCAGGGGGGCGTCCTTCACCTGCGCGGGATCCTCGTGTACAGTGCTAACTGCAGTTAGCACTCGAGGAGCTCGATGTTCGACGGACGTCTACGCAGCCAGGTCGACGCGGCGGTCAAGCCGATCGGCAACAGCATCCGCAAGTCCGGCATCACCGCGGACATGATCACGACGGTGGGCATCGTCATGGCGTTCGCCGCCGCGATCGCCATCGCCTCGGGTGCGCTGCGGCTCGGCTTCCTCCTGCTCATCCTGACCGGCATCCCCGACCTGCTCGACGGCGCGGTCGCCAAGGCCTCGGGCAAGTCGACCCTTCGCGGTGCGTTCTTCGACTCGGTCTCCGATCGCCTGACCGACGGCCTGCTCTTCGGCGGCATCGCCTACTACCTGGCCGCCAGCGGCGAGCAGCCGTGGGTCGTGATGCTCCCCGTGGCCGGCTACGTCACCGCGTCGATCGTGTCCTACATCCGCGCCAAGGCCGACGCGCTGGGCTTCGACGCTCGCGGCGGCATCGTCGAGCGCGCCGAGCGCTTCATCCTGCTGGCCATCGGCCTGCTCTTCGAGCCGGTGCTGCTGGCGGTGCTGGTGCTGATCATCGTGTTGAACACCATCACCGCGGGGCAGCGCTTCGTGAAGGTGTGGAAGCAGGCCAGCGCCCAGACGCCGGCGCTCAGCGACCGTCGCCGACGCCGCGCACGACGCGCGGACCGCTCCGCCGGCCAGCGCTGGCAGTCGAGGGCCAACGCTCGCACCCGCCAGGGTCGCCAGCGCCGCTCCGGCTCCTGAGCCCCGGCCACCGTGCCCGCCCTGTCGGTCCCGGTGCTGCGCGGCGCGCAGGCCCTGGCTCACCACCTCCCGCGCCCCGTCGCCGCACCGCTGGTCACCGTGGCCAGCCGTGCCTACGCACAGGTCTCGCCCCAGGAGCGGCGGGTCGTCGAGCGCAACCTCCGGCGCATCCTGGGTGACTCGGTCGACGAGTCGACCGTGCGTCGCTCGACCGAGCGGGTCTTCGAGAACTACGGCCGGTACTGGCTGGACTCGCTGCGGCTGTCCGACATGGACGCGAAGGGCATCGACGACGGCTTCTCCTACGAGGGCCTGCACCACCTGACCGATCCGATCGAGGCCGGCATCACCCCGGTGGTCGGCATGCCGCACCTGGGCGGGTGGGAGTGGTCCGCAGCGTGGCTCACCAAGGTCAAGGGCTGGCCGGTCGCCTCGGTCGCCGAGCGACTCGAGCCGCCGGAGCTGTTCGAGTGGTTCCTCGAGTACCGCCGACGGCTCGGCATGCACATCATCCCGCTCGGCCCCAGCGCGGCCGCCGAGGTGGCCGCGCAGCTGGCGTCGGGCACGATCATCAGCCTGCTCTGCGACCGCGACATCAGCGGCGACGGCATCGTGGTGGAGTTCTTCGGCGAGAAGACCCGCCTGCCCGGAGGTCCCGCGGTGACGGCGTTGCGCAGCGGCGCACCGCTCGTGCCGGCAGCGGCGTTCTTCGAGGGGAACCACTGCCACGCGGTGATCCTGCCGCCGATCGACACCGAGCGGCGCGGCAAGCTGCGGGCGGACGTCACCCGGGTCACCCAGGACCTGGCCTCCTCGCTCGAGATCCTCATCCGACGCGCCCCCGAGCAGTGGCACCTGCTGCAGCCGAACTGGCCGAGCGACTACGACGCACTCGGCCTGGAGCGCCCCGAGTGGCTGCGCGACCTGTGATCGGCGCGGGCGGCACGCCGCTCGTCGTCGGCCCCTAGGCTCGCCGGGTGCGCATCGGCCTCGTCTGTCCCTACAGCCTGAGCATCCCCGGCGGCGTCCAGGGCCAGGTGCTGTCGCTCGCACGAGCGCTGCGTCGTCGCGGGCACGAGACGCGTGTGCTGGCACCGTGCGACGGGCCGCCGCCGGAGCTGTTCGTCACGCCCCTCGGCAACAGCGTGCCGACTGCGTCCAACGGCTCGGTGGCCCCGATCGCACCGGACGTGTCCGCGCAGCTGCGCACCATCCGAGCGCTGTGGGACGAGCGCTTCGACGTGCTGCACCTGCACGAGCCACTGGTGCCGGGCCCGACGATCACCTCGTTGCTGGTCAAGCCTGCACCGATCGTGGGCACCTTCCACGCCGCAGGCTCGCAGCCGGCGTACCAGGCGCTGGCACCGCTGGCCGCGTGGTTCGGTCAGCGGCTGGACGCCCGGGTCGCCGTCTCGCAGGACGCGCTCGCGCTGGTGCAGGACGCGGTCGGCGGCGAGTTCACGGTGCTGTTCAACGGGATCGAGGCGGCGAGGTTCCGCGCCGCGCAGCCCTCTCCCACCGACGGCCCGACGGTGCTGTTCATCGGGCGTCACGAGGAGCGCAAGGGGCTCTCGACGCTGCTCGAGGCCGTGCCGATGCTCGGTGCCGACGTGCGGATCTGGGTGGCCGGCGAGGGACCGCAGACCGCCGAGCTCAAGGAGCGCCACCTCGACCCGCGCATCGAGTGGCTCGGTCGGATCGACGACGACGAGCGGGATCGTCGGCTCGCAGGGGCCTCGGTGTTCTGTGCGCCGTCGCTGGGCGGCGAGTCCTTCGGGGTGATCCTGCTCGAGGCCATGGCCGCGGGCACCCCCGTCGTGGCCAGCGCCATCCCCGGCTACGCGAAGGTGGCCACCCCACCCGATGGGCCCTCGGCCGCAGAGCTCGTGGAGCCCGGCGACGCCGAGGCGCTCGGTGCCGCGCTCGTGAGGGTGCTCGGCGACGAGCGGCGTGCACGCGAGCTGCGCGCCGCGGGTGCGCAACGCAGCGCCGAGTTCGACCTGGAGCACCTGTGCGACCGGTACCTGGAGATCTACCAGCAGGTGCTCGACTCGGCGGCCCTGCCGGTCGGCTGACCCCGCCCCTCGGCCGACCCACGGTTCGCTGGGCGACCCGGTCACGCGGGTAGCCTGCGTGGCGATGCAGACCCAGCCCTCACTCGACGAGGCGGCCGACCGCCTGGCGCACAACGCCACCTTCGTCGGCCTGTTGCCCGCGGTGCTCATCGGCGCGGTGCTCGTGCTGGTGCACCCGGTCGTCGGTCTGGTCGTCGCCGTCGCGCTGTCGATCGCCTGGGTGCTCGCCGTGCGCGCACGTGTCGCGTCGGCCCCACAGCGGGTGCTGGCCGGCCTCACGACGTCGCCGCTCGCCCCCGGAGCGCAGCCCCGCCTGGAGAACCTGCTCGAAGGGTTGTGCGCCACCAGCGGTGTCGCATCGCCGCAGGTGTCGCTCGTCGACGCGCCCTCCATGAACGCGCTCGTGGCCGCCGGGCGCGACGACGCCCACCTGGTGCTGACCACCGCCCTGGTGGACCAGCTGGGACGTCTCGAGCTCGAAGGTGTGCTCGCGAACCTGCTCGGGCGGGTCAAGGACGGCTCCGCTCGCTACTCGACGCTCGTCCTGGCGCTGCTCGGCACCTCGTCGCGAGGCACGCGGCTCCTGGGAGCGCACCTGGGCGACCAGCGGGCGGTGCTGTCGGACCTGGCCGCGGTCGACCTGACCCGCTACCCGCCGGGGCTCATGTCGGCACTGTCGACGATGGCCGAGCACGGCACCGAGCTGCCCGGCGCTCCCGCTGCGACGGTGCCGCTCTGGCTGGCGCCGGTGCAGCGGGACACCACCGCAGAGCCCGTCGGCGAGCTGCAACCGCTGTCGCTGCGCATCGCCGTGCTGTCCGAGCTCTGACCCTACGCTGAGCGCATCGGGCGAGCCGTCGACGATCGGCGGTCCAACGGACAGGGAGCAGCGCGGGTGGACGGCGAGCAGCACGGCGACGGGACCGGACCCGAGGCGGATCCGGACGCGGTCCCGGTGGTTCGGCGAGATGCTGCCCGTGCAGCGAGCGACTCCGCCCGTCGACGTCGCATGGCGATCGTCGCCGGCGTCGTGGCGCTGCTCGTGGTCGTCGGCGTCGGCGTCGCCGTCGCGCTCTCCGGGGGTGACGACGAGACCGCCACGAGCACCACGACGGCCAGCACCACGACCGCGCCGACCACCACCGCCGTGGCGGTGCCCGCCGGAGCGGTCGCGCCGCTGACCGGCCTGGTCGTGCCCGACAGCGACCCGGCGGCCGTCGCACGCCTCGACCGCCCTGCCCTCGTCGCCAAGATCGACAACGCGCCCGAGGCCATGCCGCAGATCGGCATCGACCGCGCCGACGTCGTCATCGAGCTGAAGGTCGAGGGCATCAGCCGCTACATGGCGGTGGTGCACTCCCAGGACGTCGCCGAGCTCGGCCCCATCCGCTCGGCGCGCACCAGCGACCCCGACCTGCTGGCCATGTTCGTGCGCCCGCTGGTGGCCTGGTCCGGCGGCAACCCGACCGTCACCCGGGTGATGGACCGCACGCCGTGGATCCAGTCGCTCAACCCCGACCAGACCACCGACGCGTACTCGCGCACCTCCACCAAGCGCCCGCCGCACAACCTGGTCGCCGACGTGGCCCGCCTCTACACCTACGCGGAGCAGCCGCCGGCGGTGCCGGTGCCGCTGTTCGACTACCTGCCCGAGGGCACATCGCCCGGTGGCTCGCCGGCGCCCGGCCTCGAGCTGTCCGTGGGCAAGTCGCCGTCGACGTGGGTGTGGTCCGCCGAGCGGGGCGCCTGGCTGCGCTGGGCCAACGGTCGCCGTCAGACCGTCGAGAGCGGCGAGCAGATCGCCGCGACCAACGTCGTCGTGCTGGCGACGCCGTACGGCACCTCGGCGGCGGACTCCATCTCACCCGAGGCCGTCACCACCGGCTTCAACTCGGCGTGGATCTTCACCCAGGGCCAGCTGATCGAGGGGGCATGGGCCCGCTCCGAGCCCTCCCAGCCGTGGCAGCTGCAGCGTGCCGACGGCACCCCGATCCAGCTGACCCCGGGCAACACCTGGGTCGAGCTGCCCTCGCCGGACTCGGGGCCGCGTCTGCTGGACCCTGCAGCGGCCGACCGCCTGCTCGCCGGCTGAGCGCCGCCTACCGGTCGGCGTCGGCCAGCAGCTCGTGCACCAGCGGCGCCACCTCGGTGCCGTAGAGCTCGATGCTGCGCATCAGCTGGGGGTGGGGGAGCGTGCCGGCGGAGTACTTCAGGTCGAAGCGCGACAGGCTGAGCGCCCGTGCGGTCGTGGCGATCTTGCGGGCGACCGTGTCGGGCGAGCCGACGTACATCGCGCCGTCGGGTCCTGCGGCCTGGCGGAACTCGCCGGGGCTCGCCGGCGGCCATCCCCGCTCGGCGCCGATGCGGTCCCGCATCGGCTTCCAGTGCGGCCAGTACTCCTCGAGCGCCTGCTCGTCGGTGGGCGCCACGTGGCCCGGCGAGTGCACGCCCACCGGCTGCGGGCCGTGGCCGTGCTCGGCGAGCGCCTCGTGGTACAGCTCCACGTAGGGAGCGAAGCGGGCGCTCTCGCCGCCGATGATCGCCAGCATGAGCGCCAGGCCGTGGCTCGCGGCTCGCACGACCGACTGCGGGCTCCCGCCGACGCCCACCCACGTCCTCAGCCGGCCGAGCTCGGTGCGCGGGACGACCGGTCGGCCGTCGAGCGGCGCGCGGGTCGTGCCGCTCCAGTGCACCGGCTGCTCCGAGCGCAGCTGCGCGAACAGGTCCAGCTTCTCCTCGAACAGCTGCTCGTACTGGGCGAGGTCGTGGCCGAACAGGGGGAACGACTCGGTGAACGAGCCACGCCCGAGTATCACCTCGGCCCGACCCGACGAGACGGCGTCGAGGGTGGCGAAGCGCTGGAACACCCGCACCGGGTCGTCCGAGCTCAGCACGGTCACCGCGGAGCCGAGCCGGATCTGTCGCGTACGTCCCGCGATCGCCGCCAGCACCGTCTCGGGCGACGACACCGCGAACTCCGGTCGATGGTGCTCGCCGACACCGAAGAACGACAGGCCGAGCTCGTCGGCCAGCACCGCCTCCTCGACCACGTCTCGGATCACCTGGGCGTCGCTGAGCCGCAGGCCGTCCTCGTCGACCGTGACGTCGCCGAAGGTGTCGAGGCCCAGCTCGAGCGGGGTCGTGGTCGAGGTGAGGTCGTGCTCCATGGTCGCGGGCGCTCCGTCGTCGCCGGCCCGGCGTCGCACGACGCCCGTGGGCCACGTCGGAACTCGTCGAGCAGCGGGGAATTCCCGTCCCGCAGGGATCGACGGTCCCGCAACGCGCTTCCTGTCCGCCGCAGCTGCGTCGGTAGACTGACGACATGGCTACCCCCGACCCCACCTCCTCGACCCCGAGCGCCCACGAGACCGGTTCCCAGCTGGTCAAGCGCGGCCTCGCGGAGATGTTCAAGGGGGGTGTGATCATGGACGTCGTCAACCCCGAACAGGCCAAGATCGCCGAGGACGCAGGTGCCTGTGCGGTCATGGCGCTGGAGCGCGTGCCCGCCGACATCCGCGTCGACGGTGGGGTGGCCCGCATGAGCGACCCGGAGATGATCCAGGGCATCCAGGAGGCCGTGACGATCCCGGTCATGGCCAAGGCACGCATCGGGCACTTCGTCGAGGCGCAGATCCTCGAGGCACTCGGCGTGGACTACGTCGACGAGTCCGAGGTCCTCAGCCCGGCGGACGAGACGCACCACATCGACAAGTGGGCCTTCACCGTGCCGTTCGTGTGCGGTGCGACCAACCTGGGTGAGGCGCTGCGACGCATCTCCGAGGGTGCCTGCATGATCCGCTCCAAGGGCGAGGCGGGCACCGGCAACATCGTCGAGGCGGTCCGGCACCTGCGCTCGATCACCGGCGACATCCGCAAGCTGACCCAGGCCGACAGCGCCGAGCAGTTCGAGTGGGCCAAGCGCCTGCAGGCCCCCTTGCCGCTGGTGCAGGAGATCGCCGCGACCGGCGCGCTGCCCGTGCCGCTGTTCTGCGCCGGGGGCATCGCCACGCCGGCCGACGCCGCCCTCGCCATGCAGCTGGGCGCCGAGGCCGTGTTCGTCGGGTCGGGCATCTTCAAGTCCGACGACCCCGCGCCGCGCGCCAAGGCCATCGTCGAGGCGACCACCAACTACATGGATCCGCACATCCTGGTGAAGGTCAGCCGCGGCCTCGGTGCTCCCATGACCGGCATCGGCATGGACGACCTGGACCTCAAGCTCGCCGACCGCGGCTGGTGAGCTCGGGCGACCTGGTCGGCGTCCTGGCCCTGCAGGGCGCCTTCGCCCTGCACCAGCGCGTGCTCGAGTCGCTCGGCCAGCAGGTCCGCCAGATCCGCCGCCCCGAGCACCTCGAGGGCATCGACCGGCTGGTGGTGCCCGGTGGCGAGTCGACCACGATGTCGATGCTCGCCGAGCGCAGCGGACTGCTCGAGCCGCTGCGCGAGCTCACCCGCAGCGGCATGCCGGTGTTCGGCACCTGTGCCGGCGCCATCCTGCTGTCCAGCCACATCCGTGACGGCCGACCCGACCAGCACTGCCTGGGTGCGATCGACATCGTCACGCGCCGCAACGGCTTCGGCCGGCAGGTCGACTCGTTCACCGAAGCCATCACCATCACCGGCATGGACGGGCCGCCGTTCACCGCGGTGTGCATCCGCGCCCCGGTCATCGACGACGTCGGCGACGGCGTGCAGGTCCTGGCCCGCATCGACGACCGGCCGGCGCTCGTGCGCGAGGGTGCGATCATGGTGTCGATCTTCCACCCGGAGCTGGCCGACGACGCGCGTGTGCACGAGCTGTTCCTGAGCCACTAGGCATGGTGGGGAGCGTTCGAAGAACCGACGAACGAGGAGCAACATGTCCGGCCACTCCAAATGGGCGACGATCAAGCACAAGAAGGGCGCGGCGGACGCCAAGCGGGGCAAGCTCTTCGCCAAGCTGATCCGCCAGGTCGAGGTGGCGGCCAAGAACGGCGGCGGCGACCCGGACATGAATCCGACGCTGCGGACCATGTACCAGAAGGCGCGTGACGCCTCGGTGCCGCTCGACACGATCGAGCGAGCCATCAAGCGTGGCACCGGTGAGCTCGAGGGCGTCACCTACGAAGAGGTGAGCTACGAGGGCTACGCCCCCCACGGCGTCGCCGTCTACGTCGAGGCGCTGACCGACAACCGCAATCGCACCGGCCCCGAGATCCGCACGATCTTCTCCAAGCTCGGCGGGTCCATCGCCGAGCCCGGCGCAGTGGCCTGGCAGTTCGAGCGCAAGGGTGTCATCCACGTGCCGTCGTCGGTCGCGGAGGACGACATCATGCTGGTCGCGCTCGACGCCGGCGCCGAGGACATCCGCGCCGAGGGCGAGTCCTGGACGGTGGTGTGCGAGGCGACGCTGACCGCCGCGGTCCGCCACGCCATCGAGGAGGCGGGCATCGAGGTGACCTCGTCGGACCTGACGATGCTGCCCACGTCGATGGTCGAGCTCGACTCGGCCGACACGGTCAAGCCGATCCTGCGCCTCATCGACGCGCTCGACGAGCACGACGACGTGCAGGACGTCTACGCCAACTTCGACATCCCCGAGTCGGTCCTCGCCGAGCTCGACGCCTGAGCCGCGACGGCTCCCTCGTTCTGTCCCGCAGTTCCGACGCCGAGGCGTCGGAACTGCGGGACAGAACGGAGAGAGAACGGGGTTGGGGTGCTACTGGGCGACGCCCAGCAGGCGGTTGCGGGTCACCGAGCGCACCCCCAGCGTCAGGCTGACCGCGGCGATCAGCCACGCCGCGGCGCCGAACAACCAGGGCGACGCGGCGCCGTTGCCGAGCAGCGTGCCGGTGGCCTGGCCGTAGGCGATCGCGATCAGCGGCAGCGTGATCAACCCCGAGGCCTGCTGGGCCGCGGCGGTCGACTTCACCTTGGCCGACAGGCGCAGCACCAGCGACAGCGTCAGCAGCAGGAACGGCGGGATGATCCAGAACATCATCACGATCCACTCGCCGGTCGGGAAGAACCAGCCGCCCGCCTCCGGGCCGACGAGCAGGTTCACGACCAGCGAGTAGGTGCCGAAGCCGATCAGGGTGGTCAGGTAGCCCGGCACGAAGCTCGCGAGGATCTTGCCCAGGTAGATCTCGCGCACCGAGGCGGGGGAGTGGGCGAGGAACTCTCCGGTGCCCCGCTCGCGCTCGCCCACCAGCGAGGCCGCGCCGACCGCGGTCGAGATCGTGAGCGGCACCACCACGGCGATGGGGGCGAAGAGGTACACGGCGACCGCGTACGACGTGCGGGCCGTCGCGGTCGTTCCCTGGATCTTCGCCTGGGCCGCATCGGGCAGGAAGCGCAGCGCGCCGGAGGCCTCCTGCGCAGCACCCGACCCGCCGACGTGGGCGATCAGCAGCAGCACGACCGCGGGCAGGATCAGGAAGAAGATGCTGCCCAGGGCGACCATGGGCACCCAGTAGTCCTTCGACATGAGCAGCTGGCGCAGCTCGGTGCGGGCCACCACCCACATCCGGTGTCGATCGAAGCGGCGGGAGCGCGCAGTGGGGGAGAGGGCGGCCGCCAACGAGGTGGGGTCGACTGCGGTCATCGTCGGGACTCCTCGTGCGTGCTCGGCGCCGAGTCCGGCGCACTCGACAGGGGGCTGCGGTCGTCGGGCGCGAGCATGGGCGGCGCAGCCGGCGTGACCGAGCCCCACCGTGGCGGGATCGGCGCGAGCGGGCCGGGCCCTGTGTCGTCCGTGGCGGTCGAACCGCCCGCCTGCCGGCGGATCGTGAAGTACAGGTCCTCGAGGGTCGGCACGTGCGGCTCGACGCGGGTGAGCCGGGCACCGTCGGCGGCGAGCGAGGCGATCATGTCGGGCAGGCGCGACAGGTCGTCGAGCTCGAGGCGGGCACCGGCGGGGTCGCGGCGGTAGGCGCACACCCCGGGCCAGTTGGCGACCCGGTCCAGCAGCCGACCGTCCTCGGCGGACAGGTGCACGATCGGGTTGGGCCAGAAGCGACGCGTCAGCTCGTCGGGTGTGCCCGAGATCATGTCGGTGCCGCCCTCCATCATGACGACGTGGTCGGCCAGCCCCTCGGCCTCGGACAGCAGGTGCGTGCACATGACCACGGTGCGCCCCTCCATCGTGAGCTCGCGGATCAGCTCGAGCACGGCGTGCGACGACTCGGGGTCGAGGCCCGAGGTGGGCTCATCGAAGAGCAGCAGCTCCGGTCGGTGCAGGATCGAGCGGGCCAGCGCCAAGCGGGTCTTCATGCCCGTCGAGTAGCCACCCACGGGTTGGGTGAGCGCGTCGGCGATGCCGAAGCGCTCGGCGGCCTCGCCGATGGCCGGGCGGAGATCGCCCCGCATGCCGTACAGCTCGGCGGAGTAGGCCAGGTTGTCGTGACCCGACAGCCGGTCGTAGAGCGCGGGTTTGGCCGACACCACCCCGCAACGCGGGCGCACCAGGTGCCCGTCGTGGTCGGGATCCAGACCGAAGGTGCGCACGGTGCCCTCGGCGGGCACCAGCGCGCCGGTGATCGCCCGGAACGCGGTGGTCTTGCCGGCACCGTTCGGGCCCAGCAGCACCGTGATGCGCCCCGGTGGCACCTGCAGGCTCAGCGACGACAGGGCGCGGTTGGTCCCGAAGCGATGGCTGACCGAGCTCAGCTCGACGAGCGGCTCGGCAGCGCCCTGGGCAGGGGGCGCGGTGGGGTCGGCTCCGGTTCGAGGGTGCATCACCGACGTATCGGCGTCGCCCGGAGCGACTTGACCTTGCGAGCTGGCCCGGATCGCTCATCCCGTGCCGCCACCGCGAGCCGGACCACCGGCGACGTCGCCACGGTCGCCCACCGGGGGCCGACGCGCCGCTACGATCGAACCTGTGTTCGTCCTCGGAGTGGACCCCGGCCTGTCGCGGTGCGGCTACTGCGTCGTGCAGATGACGCGCGGTCGGACCCGGGCGGTGGCGCTCGGCGTGTTCCGCACCGACCCCGCCGACGTCGTGCCGGCCCGCCTGGCCGAGCTGCTCGCGGACGTGCGCGGGCTGCTCGACGAGTTCCCCGTGTCGGCGGTGGCTCTGGAGCGCGTCCTGTTCCAGGTGAACGTGCGCACCGCCATGAGCGTCGGCCAGGCCTCGGGTGTGGTCATGGCCGAGGCCGCGGGTCGCGGCCTGCCGGTGACCGAGTACTCCCCGAACGAGGTCAAGAGCGCCGTCGCCGGGTACGGCTCGGCCGACAAGGTCCAGGTGCAGCGCATGGTCCAGCTGCTGCTCGAGCTCCAGGCCGTGCCCGAGCCGCCGGACGCGGCCGATGCCGCCGCCGTGGCGCTCACCCACGTCGCCCACACCGCCGGGGCGCGGCCCGCCGCCGGCGCCGTCCCGGGAGGAGCACGATGATCGGATCCGTGCGTGGTGAGCTGCTCGACCGCAACGACGCCGAGCTGCTCGTCGAGGTGAACGGCCTCGGGTACCGCGTGTCGGTCACGCCGGCCACGGTGCGAGAGGTGGGCGAGCTCGGCGCCACCGTGTTCCTGCACGTGCACCACCACCGCCGTGAGGACGCCGAGACGCTCTACGGCTTCACGTCGATCGAGGAGCGGCGGGTGTTCGAGACGCTCATCGGCACCCACGGCGTCGGTCCCTCGCTGGGCCTGGCCATCCTCTCGGTGCACTCACCGCTCGGGCTGCGCCACGTGCTCGCCACCGACGACGTCGCAGCGCTGTGCCTCGTGCCGGGTGTCGGCAAGAAGACCGCGGCCCGGCTGCTGGTGGAGCTCAAGAGCCGCCTCGAGCTGCCCGTGTCGGACGCGACGGTCGACCTGACCACGCCGATGTCGAGCGGCGGCGCCTCGGCGCGCTCCGACGTGCGCGACGCGCTCAGCGCGCTGGGCTACGGCACCGACGAGATCGGCCGGGCGCTGGCCGACCTGCCCGACGACGGTGCCACCTCCGAGCTGCTGCGCGCCGCGCTGCAGCGTCTGGCGGCCGCCTGATGTCGCGCGACGAGCTGCTCGACCCGTCCCGCTCCGAGCTCGACCTGGACGTCGAGGCCGTGCGCACCGTCGCGCCCGGCGACGAGCTCGAACCCGCCGATCCCGTGGCGTCGCTGCGGCCACGCTCGCTCGACGAGTTCGTCGGCCAGAGCGAGCTGAAGCGCAGGTTGCGGGTCATCCTCGAAGCGGCGCGACGTCGTGGCCAGCCGCCGGACCACTTCCTGTTCGCCGGTCCACCGGGACTCGGCAAGACGTCGTTGTCGGTGATCGTCGCCGCCGAGATGGAGGTGGCGCTGCACGTCACCAGCGGTCCCGCGCTGGAGCGCCCCGGCGACCTGGCTGCGATCCTCACCCAGCTGGGCGAGGGCGACGTGCTGTTCATCGACGAGATCCACCGCCTGTCGCGCTCGGTCGAAGAGGTCCTCTACCCGGCGATGGAGGACTTCCAGCTCGACATCGTGCTGGGCAAGGGACCCGCGGCCCGGTCCATCCGCCTCGACCTGCCGCGCTTCTGCCTGGTCGGCGCGACCACCCGCACCGGGCTCATCACGGGACCGCTGCGTGACCGCTTCGGTCTGGTGGCCCGCCTCGACTACTACGAGGCCGACGACCTGCGCGCCATCGTCGAGCGCGCCGCGGTGATCCTCGGCGCCGACATCGACGCCGACGGTGCGGTCGAGATCGCCCGCCGGTCGCGTGGCACGCCACGCATCGCCAACCGTCTGCTGCGCCGCGTGCGCGACGTGGCCGAGGTCGAGGGCGACGGCCGCATCGACGCGGCCATGGCGGCGACGGGCCTGGAGCTGTTCGGGGTCGACGCGCTCGGTCTCGACAAGGTCGACCGCTCGATCCTCTCCTCGCTGTGCGAGCGCTTCGGCGGTGGACCGGTGGGCCTGTCCACGCTGGCCATCGCGGTCTCGGAGCCCACCGAGACCGTCGAGGACGTCTACGAGCCGTACCTGATCCAACAAGGCCTGCTCATGCGCACGCCGCGGGGCCGTGTGGCCACCACGGCGGCGTGGCACCACCTGGGCCTGGTCGCACCCACGTCGGCCTACGGCGGTGCCGACCCCTCGCTGTTCGAGTGATCGAGGAGCGAGTCCGGACCTGACGATCCGTCAGTTCGGCGTGCGGCGCACGGCGTGGTTTGCTGGTGTGCGCAGTACCCCTGACGAGACCCACCCCCGGGAGCAACGACGATGGACCGCATCGGTTTCGAGGACGAGCACGACATGTTCCGGGAGGCGTTCCGGACCTTCGTCGAACGAGAGATGGTCCCCAACCGCGAGAAGTGGGAGCACGAGGGCATCGTCGACCGCGGCCTGTTCGCCAAGGCCGGTGCCTCGGGCTTCCTGGCCATGTCGGTGCCCGAGCAGTACGGCGGCGCCGGCGTCGAGGACTTCCGCTACAACCTGATCATCGCCGAGGAGATCTGCCGCGGCGACGTCTACCCGGCCGGCCTGGGCATGACGCTGCACAGCGACGTCTGCCTGCCGTACTTCCTCGACTACTGCAACGACGAGCAGAAGGCGCGCTGGCTGCCCGGCATCGCCTCGGGTGAGCTCATCACGGCGGTCGCCATGACCGAGCCCGGCATCGGCTCCGACCTCGCGTCGATGACCACCAACGCCGTGCGCGACGGCGACACGTACATCCTCAACGGCTCCAAGACCTTCATCACCAACGGCATCCACGCCGACCTGGTGATCGTCGCCTGCAAGACCGATCCCACCCAGCGTCACGCCGGCATGTCGCTGGTGGTCGTGGAGGCGGGCATGGAGGGCTTCGAGCGGGGCCGCAACCTGGACAAGCTCGGCATGCACTCCCAGGACACCGCCGAGCTGTTCTTCAACGACGTGCGTGTGCCGGTCGAGAACCGCATCGGCGACGAGGGGCAGGGCTTCAAGCTGCTGGTCAAGAACCTGCCCCAGGAGCGTCTGTCCATCGCGATGGCGGGCGTGGCCCACGCCCGGGCGATCCTCACCTGGACCGTCGAGTACTGCAACGAGCGCACCGCGTTCGGCCAGAAGATCGGCAGCTTCCAGAACAGCCGCTTCAAGCTCGCCGAGATGGAGACCGAGATCACCCTCGGCGAGACCTTCATCGACCGCTGCGTGTCGGCGCTGAACGAGGGCACGCTCACCGCGGAGGAGGCCGCCATGGCCAAGTGGTGGTGCACCGAGCTGCAGAAGAAGGTCGCCGACCAGTGCGTGCAGCTGCACGGCGGCTACGGCTACATGAACGAGTACGCCGTGGGGCGCGCCTTCACCGACGCCCGGGTCACCTCGATCTACGGCGGCACGACCGAGATCATGAAGGAGATCATCGGTCGCTCGATGGGCTTCTGAGCCCGGGGCGGTCGCGGGGCGGACCCGGGTCGGCTCCTAGACTCGCCCGATGCGTCGAACCCTGTCGCTCGTGCTCGTGAGCTTCGTGATGGCCGCGTCGTTGGCGGCGTGCGCCGAGCCCGAGGCCGGTCCGGAGACGACTGCGCCCGAGGTCGCGACGGTGCTGCTCGACCTGCCTGACGCCACACCCGAGCAGATGAACGCCGCGGCCGAGGTCGCGCGCGCCCGGGTCCAGGCGCTCGACCTGCAGATCGGCGAGATCGGCTGGGACGACGCCTCGATCGAGGTGATCGTGGCGGCGCAGGACGAGCAGCTGGTGCGCGCGGCGCTCCGCCCGAACGGCGACCTGGAGCTACGTCCGGTGCTGGCCGTGCTCGACCCGTCGACCTCGCCGACCACGACCCCGCCGGCGGACCGCTCCGAGGATCAGCCCGTCGCCGCCTCGGATGCGGACGGTGTCGTCTACCAGCTGGGCCCGGTCGCAGTCGGCGCAGGAGCGATCGAATCGGCATCGGCGACGTCGACACCCGTCGGGGACTGGACCGTCGACCCCGTGTTCCGCTCCGGCCCGGACGGCATCGACGCGTTCAACGCAGTGGCAGCGGCGTGCTTCGCCGGCGCCGAGACCTGCCCGCCAGGGACCTCCGAGGGGCGCGGGATGGTGGCGATCCTCCTGGACGGCGCCGTGCTGGTCGCGCCGACGATCAACATCGCCAGCTTCGAGCGCGATCAGATCCAGATCTCGTCGGACTTCGACGAGACGTCGGCCCGAGGACTGGCGGCGGCACTCAGCGCTGGCACTGCGCCGATCGCCTGGACCGTGCGGGACTGAGGCGACGGACCGACCGTGCGCACCGACGAGCTGGACTACGAGCTGCCCGAGCAGCTGATCGCGCAGACGCCGATCGAGCCGCGTGACGCGGCACGGCTGCTGGTGGACCGCGGCGCGGGGTCACCGCCCGAGCACCGAACGGTCGCTGAGCTGCCCGACGTGTTGCGCGCCGACGACCTGCTGGTGCTCAACGAGACCCGGGTGCTGCCGGCGCGCGTCCCGGTGCGTCGCGACACCGGCGGTGCCGGCGAGGTGCTGCTGCTGGAGCCGATCTCCGCCGAGGTCCTCGAGGCGGCGGGCGGTGACGAGTCCGACCCCGAGTGGTGGGAGGCCCTGTGCCGGCCGTCGCGCAAGCTGCGTGTCGGCCAGGTCGTGCACGCCGAGCGCGGTGAGCTGGCGTTCGAGATCGGCGAGGAACTGGGTGACGGCCGCCGCCTCGTGCGCCCGATCCACGACGGCGAGCTGCTCGCTGCGCTGGACCGCTCGGGTGAGGCGCCGCTGCCGCCGTACATCCACGAGCGCCTCGACGACGCCGAGCGCTACCAGACCGTGTTCTCGCAGCGCCCCGCGTCCGCCGCAGCGCCGACCGCCGGGCTGCACCTGACCCCGGCGGTGCTCGACGGGCTGCGCTCCCGTGGGGTGCAGATCGAGACGGTCGAACTGGTGGTGGGACTCGACACGTTCCGTCCGATCAGCAGCGACCGGGTCGAGGACCACGTCATCCACTCCGAGCAGTACTCGGTGCCGACCGGGACCTGGCACGCCGTCGAGGACGCGCTGGCCGAGGAGCGCCGCGTGGTCGCCGTGGGCACCACCACCGTCCGGGCGCTCGAGTCGGCCGCCACGCTCGGCCGGCTGTCCGGGCGCACCCGTCTATTCATCACCCCCGGCTTCCGGTTCAAGGCGGTCGACGTGATGATGACCAACTTCCACCTGCCGCGATCGTCGTTGCTGGCCATGATCGAGGCGTTCGTCGGGTCCCGCTGGCGTGAGCTGTACGCCGAGGCCGTCGCGGAGCAGTACCGGTTCCTGTCCTTCGGCGACGCGATGCTGCTCGAGCGCGAACGGGTCGAGCAGCTGGTCCAGGAGGCGTCCACGTGAGGCTCGGCATCGAGGTCGAGGCGACCGACGGCGCTGCACGGCTCGGACGTGTGCGCACCGCCCGGGGCGAGATCCGCACGCCGGTGTTCATGCCGGTCGGCACCCGCGGCGCCATCCGGTCGCTGCCCACCGAGCTGCTCGCGCAGCTGCGCGCTGCGGATGGCACCCGACCCGAGGTGATGCTGGGCAACACGTACCACCTGATGCTGCGTCCGGGCGCCCACACGGTCGCAGCGCTCGGGGGCCTGCACCGCTTCAGCGGTTGGGACGGCCACATGCTCACCGACTCCGGCGGCTACCAGGTGTTCTCGCTGAACCCGAAGCTGCGTGACGAAGGCGTGGTGTTCCGCTCCACCTACGACGGTGACGAGCACCTGTTCACCCCGGAGTCCGCGGTCGCCATGCAGGAGGCGCTGGGTGCCGACATCCAGATGGTGCTCGACGTGTGCGCGCCGCTGCCGTCGGACCGCTCGGTGCTCGCCGACGCCGTGGAGCGAACCGCACAGTGGGCGGCCCGTGCGCGGGCGGTGCACCGCCGCACCGACGACCAGGCGCTGTTCGGCATCGTGCAGGGCGGCGACCAGCCGGATCTGCGCATCGAATCGGCGCGGCGCACCGTCGAGCTCGACTTCGACGGCTATGCGATCGGTGGGCTGTCGGTGGGGGAGACCCGGGACGTGATGCTGCCGGCGCTGGCCGCTGCGCTGGCGGAGCTGCCCGCGGACCAGCCCCGGTACCTGATGGGCGTGGGCGATCCGCTGTCGATCGTCGAGGCGGTGGCGCTCGGCGTGGACATGTTCGACTGCGTGCTGCCGACCCGCCTGGCCCGCCACGCGACGCTCCTGACCGACCAGGGTCGGCTGAACATCAAGCGGTCGGAGTTCGCACTCGACGACGACCCGATCGAGGCGACGTGCCCGTGCTCGACCTGTCGACGCCACCCCCGTGGCTACCTGCGCCACCTGGCGAGCCTGCGCGAGCCGGTGGCCGCCACGCTGTGCACCATCCACAACCTGACGTGGGTGCTGACCTTCGTCGGGCGCATCCGCTCGGCGATCGCCGCGGGCACCCTGGACCAGCTCCGAGCAGCGACCGCCGAGGTCTGGTCGGGCACGGGCCCGGGGGTCAACCCCTGAGCGTTCCCGCGGCGCCGGCGCAGGACGACTGACCATGATTCGGTCGTGACCGTCGTCGCGCGTAGGCTCGCACCCCTGTGAACCCAGAGATGCTCACCACCATCCTCGCCCAGGAGAACGGCGGCAACCCGCTGAGCCTGTTGATCATCGTGATCCCGATGGCGGCGATCCTGTACATGACGATCGTTCCGCAGCGGAAGCAGCGCCAGCGCCAGGCCGACATGCTGCGCAAGCTCGACGTGGGCGACGAGGTCGTCACGACCGGCGGCATCGTCGGCGTGATCACCTTCGTCGAGGACGAGCTGTTCCACCTCGAGGTGGACACCGACGTGGTGATCCGCATCGCCAAGTCCGCCGTCGCCCGGAGCACCGCCGAGCCCGATCCGGCCGAGAAGCCGGCGGCTCGCTCGCGCCGCGGGGCCAAGGCCGCCGACGAGGACGAGAGCGAGTAGTCGGCATGAAGGCTCACCCGCTGAGGGGCATCATCGCCGTGCTGGTGGTCGTCTACGGCCTGGTCCTGGCAGCGGTGCTCACCGACAACACCCCTGAGCTGGGCCTCGACCTGCAGGGCGGCATCTCGGTCAACCTGCAGCCCGTCAAGGACGGCGAGGTCACCGACGACGTCACCGACGAGCAGCTCGACCAGGCCATCGAGATCATCCGCAAGCGTGTCGATGCGCTCGGCGTGGCCGAGCCCGAGGTCGCCCGTCAGGGCAACACCGTCACCGTGCAGCTGCCGGGTGCGAAGGACCAGCAGGAGGTGCTCGACGTCGTCGGCAAGACGGCGCAGCTCGAGTTCCGACCCGTGCTGTCGATCGCGGGGCAGACCCTCGAGGGTGACGAGCGGGCCGAGGCCGAGGACAAGGTCACCCAGATCCGCAGCGACCTCGGGGTGCCGGAAGGGGTGACCGCGCAGCAGGTTGCCGAGGACGAGCAGGCCAAGCAGGCGGCCACGACCACGACGACCACCACGACCGTCGCACCGGCCGAGGGTGCGGCCAGCACCACCACGACCACGACGCCGCCGCCGGTGCTCAACCAGTACGGGGTCGACACCAACGACGAGTCCTTCTTCGAGCTGTTCCAGCTCGAGAGCCAGCTCTCCGCGCAGCTCACCCCGCCCGAGGAGCAGACCCCCGAGGGGCAGGTGACCCTGGCCGGCGAGGACGGCACCATCTACACGCTCGGGCCGGTGCAGCTCACGGGTACCGCCGTCGAGGGCGCCACCGCCGGTCTGAGTGGCACCGAGTGGACCGTCGGGCCCGTGTTCAAGGGCGGCGAGGACGGCATCGACAAGTTCAACCAGGTCGCGGCGCTCTGCTACAACGCCACGCCCGAGCAGTGCCCGGGCCTCGGCCAGGACGACCAGGGCAACCCCCGGGGCCTGCTCGGCATCGTGCTCGACGATGTCGTGCTCTCGGCGCCGTCGATCAACGTGCCGAGCTTCACCCGTGACCAGGTGCAGATCTCGGGCTCGTTCGACCAGGAGTCCGCCGAGGCGCTCGCCGTGGCGCTGCGCTTCGGCTCGCTGCCGATCGAGTTGGCGCCCCAGCAGGCCGAGACCGTGTCGGCCACCTTGGGTGAGGGCGCCCTGCAGGCCGGCATCATCTCCGGGGTGCTCGGTCTCGTCATCGCCGCCCTGTACCTGGCGCTCTACTACCGCCTGTTGGCCTTGATCGCCGTCGGCGGCCTCATCGTGGCGGCGTCGGCGCTCTACGTCATCATGGCGTTCCTCGGTGCCACGGTGACCCTCTCGGGGGTGGTCGGCCTGGTCGTCTCCATCGGCGTCACCGTCGACTCGGCGGTGGTCTACTTCGAGGCGATGAAGGAACAGGTGCGCAACGGTGTGACGGCTCGGGCTGCGGCCGACCGCGCGTTCGACGTTGCCTGGGGCACCATCGTGAAGGCCAACATGGCCTCGTTGATCGGCGCCATCATCCTCTACTGGCTGGCGATCGGACCGGTGCGTGGGTTCGCCTTCTACCTGGGTGCCATGACCATCCTGGACATGGTCTTCATGTACCTGTTCGTCTACCCGGGCACGGCGCTGCTGGCTCGCTCGAGCCAGGGGCAGCATCCCCGCCGCTTCGGCATGAGGGTCGAGGCCGAGCGCGCCCGGCCCGTCGCCGAGCCCGTCACGCAGGGAGCCACCTCATGAGTCACTGGAGCCGTGCCTACCGGGGCGAGAACGACTTCGACTTCCCCCGCTGGTCCCGCCGGATGCTGGTCGTCTCGGCGGTGCTCGTGCTGGTCTCGGTCGTGTCGCTGTTCACCCGCGGACTGGAGCTCAGCCTCGAGTTCGAAGGGGGCTCGACCTGGACCGTCGAGTCACCGGAGTTCGGGCGAGACGACGCCGAGCCCGTGCTCGACGAGTTCGACGCCGCCGACGGTGCCAAGTTCCAGGAGGCCGAGGCTGCGGACGGCACGCGGGTGCTGCGCATCACCTCGCAGGTCGACGACGTCGACACCGGTGCAGAGGTGGCGAACGCGCTCGCCGAAGCCGCGGGGCTGGAGCCGGGTGACGTCACCGTCACCACGATCGGTCCGTCCTGGGGCCAGGACATCACCCGCCAGGCCCTGCAGTCGTTGGTCTGGTTCACCATCCTCGTCGCCGCCTACCTGGCGTGGCGCCTCGCGCCGAAGATGGCCCTGGCGGCGATGATCGGTGTGCTGCACGACGTGATCATCACCGTCGGCGTGTACTCGGTCCTGGGGTGGGAGGTCACGCCGGCGACGGTGATCGCCTTCCTCACCATCCTGGGCTTCTCGCTCTACGACACCGTCGTCGTGTTCGATCGCATGAAGGACGGGGAGCACCGCTATGGACGCGGCGGTCAGTACACGTACTCCATGATCATGCGACGCTCGCTCAACCAGAGCCTCATGCGCTGCGTCAACACGTCGGTCACCACGCTGCTGCCGATCTTCACGATGTTGATCGTCGGCGGGTACCTGCTCGACCAGCCGCTGCTGATCGACTTCTCCCGTGCGCTGGTCATCGGCCTGGTCCTGGGTGTGTACTCGTCGCTGTTCGTCGCATCGCCGATCGAGGTGGCGCTCAAGGAGCGGGAGCAGCGCTGGAGCGAGATCCGCAAGCGGCTCGAGGCCAAGGGCGTCGACGTGAGCGACACCCGCTGGCACGACAAGGGCGCCGCGGTCACCGGCACACCTGTCGCCGCGGCTGCGGGAGCCGCTGGTCCGGGCGACGCGCCGCCGCTCAGCGTGCGGGTCGGCGGACACCCGCCGCGGCCCCGCAAGACCCGCAAGCGCTGATCCCGCCCGGGGCCTGCGTCCCGGGAAGGGTTCCGGGGTCGGTAGCGTTGAGCACGTGATGCAGGATCGAGCGGCGTTCACCCGGGGGTCGACATGGCCACGGTGACCCGCGTCCTGCCCTGGCGACGCCACAGCCAGCCTCCGGCGATGGAGGTCCAGGAGATCATCGAGCAGTTCCGCAAGTTCCACCCGCGGCGCTCGACCGATGCCATCACCGAGTCGTACCGGATGGCCGCGGGCGCCCACAAGGGTCAGCTGCGTCGCTCGGGTGAGCCCTACATCACCCATCCGCTCGCCGTGGCCGGCATCGTCGCCCGCTACGGCATGGACGACGTCACGATCGCTGCCGCACTGCTGCACGACGCCGTCGAGGACACCGTCATCACCCTCGAGGAGATCGACGAGCGCTTCGGGCCGGAGGTGACCGCCATCGTCGACGGCGTCACCAAGCTCGAGCGCATCCACTTCGACTCCAAGGAGGCCCAGCAGGCCGCCACCATGCGCAAGATGCTCGTGGCCATGGCCAAGGACCTCCGGGTGCTGGTCATCAAGCTGGCGGATCGGCTGCACAACATGCGCACCATCGCCGGCCTGCCGGCGTGGAAGCAGGAGCGCACCGCCCAGGAGACGCTCGACATCTACGCGCCGCTCGCGCACCGCCTGGGCATGCAGGAGATCAAGCAGCAGCTCGAGGACCTGTGCTTCGCGTCGCTGTACCCCAAGCGCTACGCCGAGATCGACCACATGGTCGCCGACCGCGCACCCGAGCGCGACGCGTTCGTGGATCACGTCGTGGCCGAGGTGCGGGCGCGCCTGGCCGAGGTGAACATCTCCGCCGAGGTGACCGGTCGACCGAAGCACCTGTGGTCCATCTACGAGAAGATGGTCGTGCGTGGCAAGGCCTTCGAGGAGATCTTCGACCTGGTCGGGATCCGCCTGATCGTCGACAGCTCCAAGGACTGCTACGCGGCGCTGGGGTCGATCCACGCCCTGTGGACCCCCGTGCCCGGGCGGTTCAAGGACTACATCGCCATGCCCAAGTTCAACCTCTACCAGTCGCTGCACACCACGGTGATCGGTGAGGAGGGCAAGCCGATCGAGGTGCAGATCCGCACTGCGGAGATGCACAACCGCGCCGAGTGGGGCGTCGCCGCGCACTTCTCCTACAAGGAGGGCCACTCCGAGGACGTCGCCTGGCTGAGCCGGATCGTCGACTGGCAACAGGAGATGACCGATCCGGGCGAGTTCATGGCGAACCTGAAGATCGACCTGGACCAGGACGAGGTCTTCGTGTTCACCCCCAAGGGCGACGTGGTCACCCTGCCGGTCGGCGCCACGCCGGTCGACTTCGCCTACGCGATCCACACCGAGGTCGGCCACCGCTGCATCGGTGCACGCGTCGCGGGCCGCCTGGTGCCGCTCGACACCCGGCTGACGTCCGGGGACACGGTCGAGATCTTCACCTCGAAGGTCGCGGGCGCGGGCCCGAGCCGGGACTGGCTCAACTTCGTCGCCACCCGCAGCGCGCAGAGTCGCATCCGCCAGTGGTTCTCACGGGAGCGCCGCGAGGACGCCCTCGAATCAGGCCGCGACGCGCTGGTGAAGTCCATGCGTCGTGCGGCCCTGCCGGTGCAGAAGATCCTGGCGGGCGACGCGATCGAGTCGGTCGCCGCCGAGCTGAAGTTCGCCTCGGTCGACGCGCTCTACACCAGCATCGGCGAGCACCACACCTCGCCCGACTCGGTCGCCAGCCGCATCGAGGCGCTGGTCCGCGACCCTGCCGCTGCCGGCGAGGAGGTCGTCTCGACCCCCGCGCGCTCGACCGCACGCCGGCGCGGGCGTCCTGCCGGGGTCCACGTGGAGGGCTACGACGACATGCTGGTGCGCATGGCGCGGTGCTGCACCCCCGTGCCCGGCGACGACATCATCGGCTTCGTCACTCGGGGCCGCGGGGTGTCGGTGCACCGCACCGACTGCGCGAACGCCTCGTCGCTGGCGGGCGCGCAGGCCGAGCGCATCATCGACGTCGACTGGGACACCGACGCAGCCGGCCACTTCGTCGCGCTGGTGGAGATCAAGGCGCTCGACCGCCCGCGGCTGCTGCAGGACGTGACCGCCACCCTGTCGGACAACCACGTGAACATCCTGTCGAGCCAGAGCCATTGCGGGCACGACCGCGTGTCGAAGATGCGCTTCGAGTTCGAGCTGGGCGACCCCTCGCACCTCGACACCCTGCTGCACCGGCTGCGCACCATCGACAGCGTCTACGACGCCTACCGCGTGGTGCCCGGCTCGCTCTCGTCCGGCTGAGCCCCTCGCGCCGCCGGCGGCCGGCCCTCGGCGCCGGCTGGGGGGCTCCTCAGCGGGGCGGCCGGCCGGCGGGTCGGCGATCGGTGCCCAGGGGTAGGACTGGTGGCACAGGCGCACGCCCGCCCCGACGTCCCCGAGGAGGTGTGGATCACGATGTCGACCCAGGAGCGCATCGACGTCACCCCGAAGCCCGCCGAGTTCGACGCCGTGCCGGTGCCGACCGAGGTGACGGGCGCAGAGCTGGTGGTCACGGTGCTGTCGATGAGCGCGCTGCTGCTGACCGTGGTGCTGGTGGCGGACCCGGCGCTGCGAGCTGCCGGCGTGCTGCTGGTGACAGGAGCGCTCGCTGCCTACGTCGCCCGCCGGGTCGCGGCGGATCGTCGGCGCCGGCGCATCCTCGGACCACGCACCACCACGGACTGAGACGACGCGTTCAACCCGGCGCGTCGAGGTGCCGATGGAACCCCCATGGCTTCCAAGGGCGTCGAACGGCGCATCGCCGAACGAGGGCCGGTCGGTCCCATCCCCATCCAGTTCCGCGCGACCGAGCGGCGCAAGGGGCTGCTCGGGGTCAAGGCGCGTGTCGTGACCGAGTCGGCGCACATGGTCGACCTGTCGGTCTCGGGGGCCGGCGTGGTGGTCCGGCGCATCGAGGGGCTGTCGGTCAAGTCGCCGGTCGAGCTGCACCACGACGGTCAGGTGGCCGTCGGCGTGGTTCGCCGCTGCGTCGAGCGAGACGACGACCGTGTCATGTACGGGGTCGACTTCACGTCGATGGATCCGGGCATGCGCCAGTTCCTGTTCCACGTCGTCGAGGCCCGCCGGCCCGGTGACCTGGAGCGCCAGTGGCTCCAGGCGCACTGACGCGGGTCGGCCCCGGAGGACCGGGGCCGACGCTCGTCACTTCTTCTTGGACTTCTTCTTGCCCGACTTCTTCTTCGAGCTCTTCTTGTTGTCCTTCTTGGACTTCTTCTTGTCGTCCTTCTTCTTGGACTTCTTCTTCGCCATGTCACCCCCCAACAGATGTCATTTCGGTGAACGCAGGGTAGACGCGGCACGTCGCAGTTCGGTGCACACGCACGTGTCGCCGTGGGGTCGAGGTGCGCCGCTGCACCGCTACGCTCGTTCCTGGTCGGTCTCCGCCGGTAACGCTGCCGTCGCCGGCCGGGTCGGAGGAGCACGATGAACACGCGGCGAGTCCCTCGATGAGCACCCCTCGCGACCGTCGCGACGGCCCTGCGCTGCACCTGGTGCGTGACGACGCGGACGAGGACACGACGGACGACGCTCCGTCGTCGCTGCCCCACGACGGCGGCGATCCCATGGCCACCGGCACCCGCACGACCGTCGAGGCCGCACGGGACCTGTTGGGGTCGACCGACCCGGTGGCGTACCACAAGATGCTGACCAGCCTGGTCCGGGCATCGCACTCGTCGATCCTCCAGGAGCTGCCGTACACGCCGTCGTTGTCCTTCCACGACCCTGCGGTGGTCGTCGTGGAACCCGAGCCGACCAACATCGAGACGCTCGAGCTGTACGCCAAGGCGGCGTACCCGGACTTCGACAAGGTGCTGGCGCCGGCGTTCGCCGATCCGCGCAACGACCACCTGCTGACCTCGCTGTACCACCTGCTGTTCAACGAGGGCGAGAACGTCGCCCTGGTCACCAACCACGGCCAGATCATCGACATCGCCCTGGTGCTCGGGGCCCTGCAGTCCGCGCTCATGGCTCCGGGTCGCAGCTTCGGGGTGCTGGGGGAGCGCACGACGCTCGACGAGACGGCCGACCGGTTCAACGTGCTGGTGTCGCGCATGGTCACCACTCGCCAGGCCTTCAACGTGCCGGCGCTGCAGGTCCTGCAGTGCGGCACCCGCACCTACCTGACGGTGCCCCAGACCGCGAACCGACGCCGGTCTCGACTCGACCCGGAGCTGGCGAGGGCCAACAACGTCGTGATGCGCCACGAGCTCGACGAGCGCCTCGCCAACGGCGGTCAGCTGCTCGCCATGGCCGCGAGCGGCAGCCAGGACCTGATGCTGCCCAAGCTCATGCAGAAGGCCCGCACCGCGTGGCGTCAACGGCGCGGCGACGATCCCGGCGAGACCACGACGCTGCACCTCCAGCCGCTCTACGACGGCACGATCAAGCTCATGCGCTCCTGCCGCTACGTGCTGCCCATCGCCATCTGCCTCGACCCCGCCACGCCTGCCTGTGTGATCGGCGGCATGACCCGGGTGCGCGAGAAGGACGACTGCCACCGGATCATGGACTGGATCGCCCTGGCCCACCAGGAGGCCACCGGCATACCGACCATCTACCACTGGCACGAGGATGACCTGCTCACCCAGGTGAGGGCCTTCCTGAAGAGCTCCGGGCAGTAGCACCCCCGACCAGCGCAGCGGCAGCTGCCGGCGCTGGTGCTTGCCCTTCGCTGGCGCTTGTGTCAGCCTGCCCGCAAGGGACGAGGCGTGGGGGTGTCGGGATGGGGCGATCAGTGGCGCGGCGATCGGTGGCGCGACGGTGGCTGTGGGTCGTGGCGGTGGTGGCGCTCACCCTTCCGGTGATCTCCGGCGCAGTGTCGTCGACCCGGGTCGCCGACGCGGACGAGCCCGCCGCGGGGCCGCGGGTCGACCTGGGTGACAACAGCGGGCTCGAGCGTGATGCGGTCAACGGCTCGGTGTTCGTGCCGGTCACGTTGTCCGAGCCGGCGGCGGAACCGGTCGTGGTCAGCTACCACACCGTGGATGGCAGCGCCGTCGCCGGGACCGACTACCTGGCGTGGGGTTCGCCCAGCCAGCCACGGACGGTCACGATCCCCGCGGGCCGCCTGCAGACGACCATCAACGTGCCGGTGCTCTTCGCCGGCACCGCTGCCGCCGACACGCAGTTCGAGGTCGTCGCCACGGCAGTGACCGGCGGCGGCGCCGTGCTCGGCGATGCCACCGGCGTGGCGACGATCGTCGACTCCGACGCCTTGTCCGGGCCCGTCCCGGTGATCTCGGTGTCGCAGCCGACGATCTCGGAGGGACGCTCCGGCCAGCGCCTGATGCAGTTCCAGATCCACCTGTCACGCACGACGAGCTCACCGCTGGCGCTCACGTACGCCACGGCGGATCAGAGCGCACAGGCCGGCGTCGACTACGTGGCGAAGCTGCCCGGCACGGTGGTGTTCGCCCCGGGCCAGATCTCCAAGACCATCGACGTGCTGGTGAACAGCGACGAGGCCCCCGGCGCCGACCGCAGCTTCGTGCTCGACGTGGCCGTCGTCGCCGGGCCGCCGGTGGAAGAGGTCGTGACCTCCGCCGTGGCCACCATCCGTGACGACGACGTCGTCCCGGAGCCGCCCGGTGCGGTGCAGCTCGCCTCCGGCGCCTCCCACACGTGCGCGCTGCTCGATGACGGCTCGCTCCGGTGCTGGGGTGCCAATTCGGCTGGCCAGCTGGGCGATGGCACCACGGCGTCGAGCGTCGCTCCGGTGGAGGTCGCAGGTCTGACCGGCGTCGCTCAGGTCGTGGCCGGCGGCGGAGCGACCTGTGCCCGGTCGCTCGACGGCACACTGCGGTGCTGGGGTGCGGTCATCAACTCGTCGACCACGCTCCCGGTGAGCGGGATCGCCGGCGCGATCGACGTGGCCACCTCGGGCGCGCACTCCTGTGCGGTGCTCGGCGACGGCAGCGTGCGGTGCTGGGGCGCCAACACGGCGGGTCAGCTGGGCGACGGGACGACGACGAACTCCACCGGTCCGGTGGTCGTCAGCGGCATCACCACCGCGGTCGACGTGTCGGTCGGCTCGGTCCACTCGTGTGCGGTCCTCGCCGACGGCTCGGGGCGGTGCTGGGGAACCGGCGCAGGTGGACGACTGGGCAACGGCGGCACCGCCAACTCGTCGACGCCCGTCGTCGTCACGGGGCTGACGGGCGCCACGTCGGTCACCTTGGGTGCAGGGCACTCCTGCGCCCTGCTCGGCACGGGCGCGGCGCGGTGCTGGGGCACCGGGACCAACGGCCGCCTGGGCAACGGCTCGACGGCGTCGGCGACGACGCCGGTGACGGTGACCGGCCTTGCCGGCGCAGCGGAGCTCGCAGCGGGGAGCGCGCACACCTGTGCCCGTCTCACCGACGGTGCGGTGCGCTGCTGGGGCTCGGACTCGAGGGGTCAGCTGGGCAACGCGGGGTCGAGCTCCGGCTCGACCACTCCGAGCACCGTCGGAGGCGTCACCGCGAGCGACGTGAGCGTCGGCGGCGACAACACCTGTGTCCTGCGGTCGGCTGGCGGGTCGAGCTGCTGGGGCGACAACACCTTGGGGCAGGTGGGCAACGGGGCGAGCGGGGCCGCGTCGTCCACACCGGTTGCTGCTGCGGTCCCCTCGAACGCCGTGCAGGCGTCCGTCGGGGGCGACATCTTCGGCAACGGCTGTGCAGCGTTCGCGGACGGCACCGCGCGCTGCTGGGGCAGCCGCCAGTACCTGAGCCTGGGCAACGGCACGGTGCGTGACAGCGGGCTGCCGTTGCAGGTGTCGGGGCTGACGACCGTCACACAGGTGGGCACCGGTACCGACCGGGCCTGTGCGCTGCTCATCGACGGCACGGTGCGCTGCTGGGGCTATGTGCTCTACGACGCCTCCTTGGACCTGACCGGCCGGTCCACCGTCCCGGTGACCGTGCCCTCGCTGTTGGGAGTCACCCAGATCGCCGTCGGCGGGCTGCACGCCTGCGCCCTGCGCTCCGACGGCACCGTGTGGTGCTGGGGGACCACGTTCAACGGTCGCCTGGGATCGAACTTCGGCACCGACTACGTCCCCACACCGGTGCAGGTGCCGGGCCTGGCCGACATCGCCGAGATCGCAGCGGGGTACGCCCACACCTGCGCCCGGTCCAACGACGGCACCGTGCGCTGCTGGGGTGTGAACAGCTCGGGCAACCTCGGTGGCGGCACGGTCGGTGGCTCGTCGGCCACGCCCGTCCCGGTGGTGGGTGTGACGGACGCCGCGTCGATCTCGGGCTCGTGTGCGGTCGCCGCAACCGGGACCGTGTCGTGCTGGGGGGGCGGCTCCGGCTCGCCCAGCGTGGTTGCCGGCCTGAGCGGTGTTGCGAAGGTGACATCGGGAACCGGCCACTCCTGCGCGGTGCTGGACGACGGCACCGCTCGGTGCTGGGGAGCCAACACCTTCGGCAAGCTGGGCAATGGCACGACCACCTCCTCCACCACCCCGGTGACGGTGTCGGGCGTGACGGGGGCGGTGGACATCACCGCTGGTCCGAACCAGTCGTGCGCCGTGCTGGCGGCCGGCGGCATGCGCTGCTGGGGTGACAACGCCAGCGGCGAGCTCGGCAACGGTGGTGCCTTGGTGCCGCTGCCGTCCGCCGTTCTCGGCATCCCCTGACCGGGTCCCGGCCGCCCATGGGCGCGACGGGGTTCCGGGCGTCGCCAGCGGCTCCGGTAGCGTGGGACGCCGTGACCGATCCCTCCTCGTCAGCGTCGACGAGCTTCCGGACCCTCAAGGGCATGCACGACGTGCTGCCGCCCGACTCGGCACGCCGCCGCGCGCTGGTCGACCGCTTCGCCGCTGCGGCGAGCGCCGCGGGGTACGGCGAGGTCGTGCCGCCCCTGCTCGAGGAGCTCGGGGTGTTCCTGCGCGTCGGTGAGACCACCGACGTCGTCACCAAGGAGATGTACGACTTCGTCGACAAGGACGGCTCACGGATCGCCCTGCGACCCGAGATCACCGCCGGCGTCGTGCGCTCGTTCGTGCAGCACCGTCCGCCGCTGCCGTGGAAGGTCTGGTACGCCGGGACGAACTTCCGGCACGAACGAGCCCAGAAGGGCCGCTACCGGATGTTCGACCAGGTCGGCGTCGAGGTGCTCGGGGTCGACGACGCCGATCTGGACGTCGAGGTCATCGCACTCGCGGCCCGGTTCTTCGAGGACCTGGGACTGCAGCACGTCGAGCTGCTCGTGAACTCGCTCGGCGACCACGAGGACAGGGCTCGCTACACCCGGGCGGTCCACGACTACCTCGCCGCACGGTCCGGGGAGCTCAGCGAGGCGGCGCTCGTGACCCTCGAGCGCAACCCGCTGCGCGTGCTCGACACCAAGCGCCCCAGCGACCAGCAGGTCGTCGCGGACGCGCCGCGCATCGGCGAGTTCCTCTCGCCGTCCTCGGCCCAGCACTACCGGCGCGTGCTCGACGGTCTGGACGCGCTCGGTGTCGCCTACACCGAGTCGCCCCTGCTCGTGCGTGGCCTCGACTACTACCGACGCACCACCTTCGAGTTCGCCGCCACGGCGCTCGACGCAGCGCAGAACGCGGTCGGCGGCGGTGGTCGTTACGACGGCCTCGCCGAGGACCTGGGCGGCCCACCCACCGACGGCATCGGGTTCGCCCTCGGTGTCGACCGCATCCTGTTGGCCTGCGACGCCGAGGGGGTCTTCGCCGCGCCCGAGGCAGCCGTGGACGTGTTCGTCGTGGACGTCGTCGACGGCACCGCCGCGCGCGACCTGACCCACGAGCTGCGCGGGGCGGGCATCTCCGCCGATCGTCGCTTCGGCGGCGGGTCCATGAAGTCCCAGATGAAGACCGCCGACCGCTCCGGCGCCGCGGTGGCCGTCCTCGTCGGCGCCGACGAGGCCGCCGCCGGCGAGGTGACGTTGCGCCCGCTGCACGGTCAGGGCGAGCAGCGCCGCGTCCCCCGAGACGCCGTGCTGTCGGCGCTGCGTCCGCTGCTCGACGCACCTGCGTCGAGCGACCACACCCCCGAGACCCCCAGGACCACCACGTGATCAGCGACTCCACCTCCATGCGCACCCATCGTTGCGGCGACCTGGGCACCGACCACGTCGGCCAGCAGGTCTCGCTGTGCGGCTGGGTCGCCCGGCGTCGGGAGCACGGCGAGCACCTGGCGTTCATCGACCTGCGCGACCACAGCGGCATCGTCCAGTGCGTCGTCGACGGCGCCGCCGACCTGCGCAGCGAGTTCGTCGTTCGCATCACCGGCACGGTGCGCCCCCGCCCCGACGGCACGGTCAACGAGCAGCTCGCGACCGGCGCGGTCGAGGTCGGCGACTGCGTCGTGGAGATCCTCTCCAGCGCCGAGCCGCCGCCGTTCCCCCTCGACGAGCGCGCCGCCGACGTCGACGAGACGGTCCGCCTGCGGCACCGCTACCTGGACATGCGCCGCGAGGACATGCAGCGCAACCTGCGCACCCGGGCACGGGTCAACCACGCCATCCGTGCAGCGATGGACGCCCAGGACTTCGTCGAGGTCGAGACGCCGATGCTGATCGCGTCCACCCCGGAAGGGGCACGCGACTTCGTGGTGCCGGCACGCACCAAGCCGGGCACGTTCTACGCGCTGCCCCAGAGCCCGCAGCTGTTCAAGCAGCTGTGCATGGTCGGCGGCATCGACCGCTACTACCAGATCGCCCGCTGCTTCCGCGACGAGGACCTGCGTGCCGATCGGCAGTTCGAGTTCACCCAGCTCGACGCCGAGATGAGCTTCGCGAGCCAGGACGACGTGCTCGCCGCCATCACCGCGGCGGTCGCTGCTGTCGTGCGCGAGGTCAGCGGCGAGGAGCTGGCCGAGATCCCGCGCATGACCTGGCGCGAGGCCATGGACCGCTTCGGCTCCGACAAGCCGGACGTGCGCTTCGACATGGAGCTCGTCGAGCTGACCGCCGTCTTCGCCGAGACCGGCTTCAACGCCTTCAAGGCGCCGTGCATCAAGGGCATCCGTCACCCGGGCGCCGCGGCCGACACGACCCGCAGCCGTCTGGACGACCTGACCGACATGGCCAAGCGCTGGGGCGCGAAGGGTCTGGTGTGGATGCGTGTCGAGGCGGGCGACGACGGAGCGTTGGCGCTCAACTCGCCCGTCGCGAAGTTCCTCAGCGACGCGGAGCAGGCGGGCATCGTCGAGACCCTCGGCGCCGAGGTCGGGGACCTGCTCTACCTGGTCGCCGACGAGTGGGCGCACGCGGTGCACGTGCTCGGTCTGCTGCGCCTCGAGCTGGCCCGCCCGCCGGTCAACGAGGGGGGTCTGAACTTCCTCTGGGTGGTGGACTTCCCGCTGTTCGAGTCGGTCGACGAGGCCACCGGACGACCCGTGCCGGCACACCACCCGTTCACCATGCCGCACGAGGACGACTGGCCGCTGCTGGACGGCGATGCGGACGCCCTCCTGCAGGTCCGCTCGCAGGCCTACGACCTGGTGCTCAACGGCTGGGAGCTCGGCTCCGGCAGCGTCCGTATCCACGACCGGGCGATCCAGGGGCGCATCTTCGACCTGTTGGGCATCACCGACGACGAGGCGCAGCTGAAGTTCGGGTTCCTGCTCGACGCGTTCCGCTACGGCGCCCCGCCGCACGCCGGGTTCGCGTTCGGCATCGACCGCCTCGTCGCGCTGCTGCTCGGCGAGGAGAACATCCGCGAGGTCATCGCCTTCCCGAAGACCCAGTCCGGCGGCGACCCGCTGACCCAGGCCCCCACCGAGATCGACGCGGCGCAGCTCGAGGAGCTCGGCCTGCGCCTGTTGCCGCGCGCGACCTGAGCGCCTCGGGTTCGGCCCGCCACGGCGAACCGGCTGGCGGTCCGCAGTGGCCGGTCGGCTAGTGTCGGCCAGGAAGTCATCCAGTCCTGCAGTGGGGGAAGCCGGTCGAACTCCGGCGCTGTCCCGCAACCGTGGGTGACGCAACGGCCTCGGTCGTCGTGTCACGAGTCGGAGTACCTGTTGCAGGGTTGGCTCCTTCGACCGTCGTGGAATGCGGTTCGGGAGCCGGGACGCCGTGACACCCGCCGCGCTGCGGCCAGCCACGCCGGTCCGGGCCCGCACCCGGATCAGGAGAGTGCTGTGAGGGCTGGGCGAACGACGATGACCGGATTCCGGGTGGCTGCTGCGGCGCTCGCCTGCGCTGCGGTGGCGGCCGTCGGCGTCGCGCCCGTGGGCGCCGCGCCGCCCACGGCCGACGGCCCGACCGCAGCGGGTTACGCGACCGCATGGCTCGCCGACCAGCTCGACGCCGGCATCCCGATGCAGAACTTCGGCGCACCGGACTGGGGCGTCACGCTCGACGCTGCGCTCGGCATGGTCGCCGCAGGGTCCGGGGGGACCCAGGTCGACGCCGTGTGGGCGGCGCTGCTGGTGGACCGCGAGGCCGCGGTCGCGCCGGGTGGCGTCGAGCAGCCGGGGCGTCTGGCCCGGGTGATCCTGCTGGCGTTGGCCCTCGGCGAGGACCCGAGCGCGGTGGGCGCCGCCTCCGGCCAGGACCTGGTTGCCCGCCTCGTCATGACCCGTCAGACCACCGGGGCCGACACGGGGTTGTTCGGCTCGCAGAACCCCACCTACGACGGCGCGTTCCGTCAGGGCTACTCGCTGGCGGCGCTCGTGGCCGCTGGCGTCACCCCCGACCCCAGCGCCGTGCAGTGGCTGCTCGACCAGCAGTGCGGCCCGGAGGCGTCCGCGGGCGCGTGGATGCCGTACCGCAGCAACCTCTCGGTCCCCTGCGCGGACGATCCGTCGATGTTCGTGGGCCCCGACACCAACGCGACCGCCGCCGCCATCACCGGGCTGTCCGCGGTCGGCCAGGGCGACGCCGAGATCGACGCTGCGCTCGGCTGGTTGGACGCCGTGCAGGAGCCCGACGGCGGATGGGGACAGATGGTCGGCTACGGCAGCGACCCCAACTCCACCGCGCTGGTGATCCAGGCGTTGCTCGCCGTGGACGCCGCCGGCGCCGCCCGCTTCGCCGACCGGTCGGCCACACCGCTGGCCGCGTTGCTGTCGTTCCAGCTCGGCTGCTCCACCCCGGAGGCGGACCGCGGAGCGTTCACCTTCCCCGGCTCCAATGACGCCCCCAACGGGTTCGCCACCGCGCAGGCCGTGGGTGCCGCCGCAGGACAGCCGGTGCTGTTCGAGCCGGGTGTCGTGACGCCGGGGGTGACCCCGCTCGACTGCACGCCGCCGACCACGACCACCACGACGTCGACCACCACGAGCGTCGCGCCGACCACGGCAGCCCCGACGACCGCAGCGCCGACGACCGCCGCGCCGACGACGGCCGTGCCGACGACCGCGGGACCGACGACGGCCGCCGAGGTGTCGGTGCTCGCCGCCGGCGTGAGCCGCAGCACCGGCGCCAGCACCACCGCGGCGAGTGGCCTCGCGCTGACCGGCACCCGCACCGCGGCGCCCCTGGCTGCCGGCCTCGGCGCCGTGCTGCTCGGCGTGCTGCTGCTGCTCGGCGCTCGTCGACGCGAGCTCGACGGCGGCGCGTCCTGAGATGACGCAGGTGCCGCGCTCCTCGCCGGTTCGCCCCGTGACCCAGCTCGTGCTGCGCGTCGCGGTCGGCGCGCTCGTGCTCTGCCTGAGCGCAGTGACCGGGTGGAGCATCGAGGTGCCGCCGGCTGCCGCCGCCGGTTGCGGTCCTGCGCCGCAGGGCCAGGTCGCGGTCGTGATGGTGATCGACCGAGGGAACGGCACACCGAGCACCCGGTGCGCGATCGTGGCCCAGGGTTCGACCGGACTCGACGCGCTGCGCGCCGCGGGTCACGACGTACGTCTCGACGGAGGGTTCGTCTGCGGCATCGACGGACTTCCGGCGACCGGGTGCGGGAACCGCCCCGACGCCGGGTTCGCCTACTGGCGCTACTTCCACGCTGCGCCCGGCGCGGCGTGGAGCTACTCCCAGGTCGGTGCCGGCGGCTACCGGTTGCCGGCGCGGTGCGCGGTCGAGGGCTGGGTCTGGTCGGACTCGCCGTCGTCCAACACCCCGCCGTCGCTGCCTGCGCCCACGCCGACCTGCGAGGCGCCGCCCACCACCGTCGCGCCGACCGTGCCGGCCGGTCCCGGTGCGAGCCCGTCGACCCCTGCACCGGCCGCCCCGGCGGGTGGCCCGCAGATCGCGACGCCGCCGGGTGCGCCGTCCGGGGCCGGGGCAGCGACCGGCGGCGGGCCGACCGCGCCCGGGGCACCCTCCGCCTCGGTCGCCGCGGACACCACGGTGCCGCTCGACTCCGCCGGGGTCCCGGTCGACGGTGCTGCGGTCGAGGATCCTGCGACCGGGCCAGCGGACGTCACGACCTCGGTCGACCCCGACGACTCGGACGAGGGCGCCGCGGCCGGCACCGGCGACGCGGAGTCCGTGGGGGAGCTCGCCGCGAGCGCCGACGGAGGCTCCTCGGGTGGCGCGCCGTGGGGCGTCCTGGTCGCCGTCGCCCTGGTGGCTGCGCTGGGGGGCGCCGCCGCGTGGCGAACCCGTCGCCGAGCGGCCGACACCGCAACGGCCTGAGCGCGCCCCGTCGGCGGAGGGGAGCGGTGGATCCGTCGCGCCCGGAAATGCTTGATCGAACGCCTGTTCGAAACTACAGTCATGTTCTCGTCCGACGGTTCAGTGTCACACCTCGTCGGTACGGTCCATCCACGGTCCGGCAGCCAGCACCACGCTGGGGTGAGCCGGTCGAGTTTCCCCCACTGGAGTGCCGGGTCACCGGCTCACACCGACGAAGGACGAACAGACATGGCAGTGGAACGAGAGAAGGCACTCGAGATGGCCCTGGGCCAGATCGAGAAGCAGTACGGCAAGGGCTCGGTCATGAAGATGGGCGAGAAGTCGTCGCTGGACGTCGAGTCCATCCCCACCGGAGCGCTCTCGCTGGACATCGCCCTGGGCATCGGCGGTCTGCCCCGCGGTCGCGTGGTGGAGATCTTCGGCCCGGAGTCCTCCGGCAAGTCCACCCTGGCCATGCACGTCGTGGCCGAGGCCCAGCGCAACGGTGGCATCTGTGCCTACGTCGACGCCGAGCACGCGATGGATCCCAACTACGCCGCCCGGATCGGCGTCGATGTCGACGAGCTGCTCATCTCGCAGCCCGACACGGGTGAGCAGGCACTGGAGATCGCCGACATGCTGGTGCGCTCCGGGGCGCTCGACGTCATCGTGATCGACTCGGTCGCGGCGCTCACGCCCCGGGCCGAGATCGAGGGCGAGATGGGCGACAGCCACGTCGGTCTGCAGGCCCGCCTCATGTCCCAGGCGCTGCGTAAGCTGACCGCCAACCTGAACAAGACCAACACCATCTGCATCTTCATCAACCAGCTGCGGGAGAAGATCGGTGTGATGTTCGGCTCGCCCGAGACCACCCCTGGCGGTCGGGCGCTCAAGTTCTACTCGTCGGTCCGCCTCGACATCCGCCGCATCGAGGCCATCAAGGACGGCGTCGAGGTGGTCGGCAACCGGACCCGCGTCAAGGTCGTCAAGAACAAGATGGCCTCGCCGTTCAAGCAGGCCGAGTTCGACATCATGTACGGCAGGGGCATCAGCCGCGAGGGCACGGCGCTCGACATGGCGGTCGACATGAACATCGTCAAGAAGTCCGGCGCCTGGTACACCTACGAGGGCGAGCAGATGGGCCAGGGGCGAGAGAACGCCAAGAGCTTCCTGTTCGACAACCCCGAGATCATGGTGGAGATCTCCGATCGCATCCTCGCCGAGGTCGGCATCGGACAGTCCGACGACGATGCACCGATCGATCTGGTGCCCGACGCGGACGACGTGCCGATCTCGCTCGACTGAGCGCCGCCGGCCCCCGAGGCCGGCACACCTCGCACGACCCGAACCGGTGACTGGGGCCGGTTCGGGTCGGCGCGACCCTCGGTCGTAGACTCGCAGCGATGTCCGGCACGTACGTGGTGCGCACCTTCGGGTGTCAGATGAACGAGCACGACTCCGAGCGCATCGCCGGACTGCTCGAGGCCGACGGCCTCGAGGCCGGCGATGACGTGGAGACCGCGGACGTCATCGTGCTCAACACCTGCTGCATCCGTGAGAACGCCGACAACCGCCTGTACGGCACGCTCGGGCACCTGAAGAGCCTGAAGGACCGCCGTCCCGGGGTCGAGATCGTGGTCGCCGGCTGCCTCGCGCAGAAGGACCAGGACGCCATCGCCGAGCGTGCCCCGCACGTCGACGTGGTCATGGGCACCCACAACGTGCACCGTGCGGTCGACCTGCTGCACGAACGCCGCGCCTCGGGCCGTCCGGTGGTCGAGATCCTCTCCGAGACCGTCGCCGAGGACCACGAGCTGTTCCCCTCCGCGCTGCCCGTGGTGCGCCAGGTCGGCTACGCCGGCTGGGTCACCATCCAGATGGGCTGCGACAACTCCTGCGCGTTCTGCATCGTTCCGGCCGTGCGCGGACCAGAGATCAGCCGTCCCTTCGGCGACATCGTCGCCGAGGTGCAGCGCGCCGCTGCCGACGGGGTGACCGAGGTGACGCTGCTCGGCCAGAACGTGAACTCCTACGGCCGCGACCTCACGCTGCGCGTCCGGGGCGACGGTGGCGGCGTCACCGAGTCGGCGTTCCTGGTGGGCCCCGCCGCTGCCGAGGAGCGGGTGAAGGTCCGGCCCCTGTTCGCCGAGCTGCTCCGAGCCGTCGGCTCGGTCCCGGGCATCCGTCGGGTGCGCTACACCAGCCCCCACCCCAAGGACCTGCGGCCCGAGACGATCGCTGCGATGGCCGATGAGGCGTCGGTGTGCGAGCACCTGCATCTGCCGCTGCAGTCCGGCAGCGACAGCATCCTGTCGGCCATGCACCGGGGCTACACCGCGACTCGGTACCTCGAGCGTCTCGCCGCCGCTCGGGCGGGCATCGACGACCTGGCGGTCACCACCGACATCATCGTGGGCTTCCCCGGCGAGACCGACGCGGATGCCGAGGCGACGCTGGAGGTCGCCGCCGAGGCCCGCTTCGACGGAGCGTTCACCTTCGTCTATTCGCCGCGGCCCGGGACCGAGGCCGCCGAGCTGGTCGAGCGCTACGTGCCCCGCGACGTCGCCGCGGCGCGCATGGAGCGTCTGCGTGCCGTGGTCGAGCGCAGCTCACGGCTCGGCAACCTCGCCCGCGTGGGTCGCAGCGAGGAGGTGCTGGTCGAGGGTCCCAGCCGCAAGGACCCGAGCCGGCTCACCGGCCGGACCCGCCAGAACCGCCTGGTGCACTTCGAGCCGGCGGGTGCGGTCCGACCCGGCAGCTACGTGGCGGTCGAGGTCACCGACGCCACCACCACCCACCTGCGGGGCCACATGACCGAGCTGCTCGTGGCACCCACCCACCGGGTCCGCATCCCGGTGGCGGCGGAGTGACCGCGGCGCCCGACGCGCTCGCCCAGGCCATCCTGCGCAGCGGCATGGACGCGACCGGCACCGCCGGGGAACCGGCGACGTCGGTCGAGTACCGGGTGCAGCCCGAACGCACGGTCGGGCTGCTCGCCGACGCGTTGGCACGGCTGCATCGCACCGAGCTGACCGAGCTCGAGCGTCGCCATGCGCTCGACGCGCACCAGCTCGCCGCTGCCGCGCCGACGGGCCACACCCCGACCGGTCCGGTGCCGACCCGGAGCGCCGCGTACGCCCACATCGACGACGAGCGTCTCCGGACGATTCTCGTCGAGGGCGCAGCGGGTGCCTCCGCCCGCAACGACCGCATGGTGCTGACCCACGGCACACCCACCCTGGCGCACCTGGTGGCCGACCGCGGGGCCTTGGTCGGCTGGGTCCGCTGGGAGGCCGCCGCGGTGGCCGATCCCTACCGCGACCTCGCCGTCGCGGCGCTCGACGTCGCAGCGATGTCGCCGATGCTGGTGCCGTTGCTGCTCGAGCGCTACGGCGAGCAGTCCCCCGACCCGATCCGACTGGACTGGTACTCGCTGCTGGCCGAGCTGAGCGGCGACGGCGAGCCGTGAGCGCCCTCGGCGGTGCCGGTCGCCGGCACCTGGTGCTGGTGGGACCGACCGCCTCGGGCAAGTCGTCGGTGGCCATGGCGCTCGCTCGTCGCCGGATCGCCGCCGGTGAGCCGGTGGAGCTGATCTCGATGGACTCCATGGCGGTCTACCGCGGCATGGACGTCGGCACGACGACGCCCCCGGCGGCCGACCGGGTCGAGGTGCCGCACCACCTGCTCGACGTGATCGAGCCGGACCAGGAGTACAGCGTCGCCGAGTTCGCGGTCGCCGTGCGTGGCGCGCTCGCGGACATCGAGACCCGTGGCGCTCGGGCGATCCTGGTGGGGGGCACCGGGCTGTACGTGCAGGCGGTGGTGGACGGGCTGCACCCGCCCGGTCAGTTCCCGCAGGTGCGTGAGCAGCTCGAACGAGAGCTCGACACCCACCTGCTGTACGAGCGCCTGCGCCAGCTCGACGCCGACGCGGCAGCGCGGATCGAGCCCGACAACCGGCGACGGGTGGTGCGAGCCCTGGAGGTGAGCATCGGCGCAGGGCGACCCTTCTCGTCGTTCGGGCCGGGCCTCGACTCCTATCCGGACACCCCGTTCGTCCTGGCGGGGCTGCGGGTGGACCGCGAGCTGCTCGGCGAGCGCATCCGCGAGCGGGTCGACGAGCAGCTCCGCGACGGCTTCCTCGGCGAGGTGCGCGCGCTGATGTCGCGACCGGAGGGGATGTCGCGGACCGCCTCGCAGGCCCTGGGCTACGGCGAAATGGCCGCGCACCTGCGCGGGGAGTGCACGCTGTCGGAGGCCGTCGACACGACGGCTCGTCGCACGCGCCAGTTCGCGGTGCGTCAGATCCGTTGGTTCCGCCGCGACCCACGCGTCGTGTGGTTCGACCACGACGGCGACCCCGCTGCGGTGCTCGACGGGGTCGAGCGGCTCTGGCGGGAGCGAGAAGGGGCGACGGCCGCGACCGCGCCGGTCGGGCGCAGCGCCGAAACCCGCCCCGGGCACCCGAGGGAGTCCCACTAGGTTGGTGCGTCGGCGGTCGGCAGCGTGCTGTGCCGTCGATGGAGACGCCGTGCTGCAGCTGACCAAGCACCACGGACTCGGCAACGACTTCCTGGTCGCCCTGTCCGCCGACAACCCCGACCTGGTGCCCGACGGCGCCACGGCGCGGGCGTTGTGCGATCGGCGCACCGGCGTGGGTGCCGACGGCCTGCTGTACGCCCTCGAGCCGGCGGATCCCGCCCACGAGGCGTGCATGGTGCTGCTCAACTCCGACGGCTCCGAAGCGGAGATCTCCGGCAACGGCATCCGCTGCCTCGGCCAGGCGCTGCTGCGAGCTGCCGGACAGCGGGAGGCGACCTTGCGCATCGAGACCGCCGGAGGGGTGCGCACCCTGCGCACCGTTCGGGGCGACGCGGACGCGGAGCTGTGGATCCAGGTCGACATGGGCGCCGCGCATCCCGGGCCGCCCCTCGGACCCGCGTCCGAGGCCTTCGCCGCGGACCGTCGGGCCACCATCGACATCGGCAACCCGCACCTGGTGCTGCTGGTGCGTGATCCCGACCGGGTCGATCTCGCAAAGGTCGGCCCCGAGCTCGAGGCGGACTACGAGGCCGGCATCAACGTGCACGCCGTCGCCGTCGAGGCCCGCGATCGCCTGCGTCTGCGGGTCTGGGAACGGGGCGCCGGCATCACCATGGCGTGCGGTTCCGGCGCGGTGGCGGCCACCGTGGCGGCGCAGGACTGGGGCCTGGTCGAGGACCGCGTGCACGTGTCGATGCCCGGTGGCGAGGCGATCGTGGAGCGCACCGAGTCGACCATGCTGCTCACCGGTCCCAGCGTGTTCGTGGCCGAGGTGAAGGTCCCGTGAGCCGGGACACGCCCCCAGCACCCGACACGCCCGACGCGGCGGACCCGTCGGGGTCCGGCACCGAGACCCACCGTGGCGCCTTCGGCGAGTTCGGCGGTGAGACCTCGGCGTTCATCGAGCGCACCTTCCGGGAGCGCATCATCGTGGTCGGCGTCAGCTTCCCTCCCCATGACGAGGAGGCGGTCGAGGAGTCGCTCGACGAGCTCGAGCTGCTGGTGGACACGGCGGGAGCGGATGTGGTGGCACGGGTGGTGCAGCGCCGCTCGTCGCCCGATCCGGCCACCTACATCGGCTCCGGCAAGGTCGCCGAGATCCGCGAGCTCGCCGAGGCGACGGACTGCGACACGGTCGTGTTCGACGACGAGCTGAGCCCTGCGCAGCAGTTCAACCTGGAGAAGCAGCTCGGGCGAACCGCCATCGACCGCACCGCGGTGATCCTCGACATCTTCGCCCAGAACGCCCACAGCCAGGAGGGCAAGGCCCAGGTGCAGCTCGCCCTGTACCGCTATCGGCTGCCCCGCATCCGTGGCAAGGGCAGGAGCCTGTCCCAGCAGATCGGTGGGATCGGCACCCGTGGCGGCCCGGGTGAGACCCAGCTCGAGATCGACCGGCGCCGCATCCAGCGTCAGATCCATCGCCTCGAGGCCGAGCTGCGAGAGATCGCGCACCATCGCGAGACCCAGCGCAAGGCCCGTGGCCGCAGCAGGCTGCGACACGTCGTCATCGTCGGCTACACCAACGCCGGCAAGTCGACGCTGCTCAACCGCCTGACCGAGGCCGGAGTGCTCGTCGAGGACCGGCTGTTCGCCACCCTCGACGCCACGACACGGCGCCTGCAGCTGCCGGGCGGCGAATCGGTGCTGGTGACCGACACGGTCGGCTTCGTGCGCAAGCTGCCCCACCAGCTCGTCCAGGCCTTCGCGTCGACCCTGGACGTGGTGAACGAGGGCGACCTGCTGGTCCACGTCGTCGACGGCTCCGGTCCGGACCCGGAGGGCAACATCCACGCGGTCCGCGACGTCGTGCGCCAGATCGGCGGCGACGAGATCCCCGAACTGCTCGTGTTCAACAAGGCCGACCGCTCCGACGACGCGGCCAAGCTCGCCGAGACCCATCCGGGGGCGGTCGCCATCTCCGCGGCGACCGGTGAGGGTGTCGACGAGCTGTTGCTGCGCATCGGGGATCGCCTGCGGTCGCTGGTCCCCGCGGTGGAGCTGTACGTGCCCTACGCGCGCGGCGACGTGCTGGCGGGCCTGCACCGCTCCGGCGACGTGCTGCGCGAGACCCCCGACGACGGGGGAGTGTCGGTCTCGGTGCGCCTGGACGCGGCCGACGTCGGCCGCTACGACGAGTTCCTGGTCGAGGCGGCCGGCGGGTCGCTGCCCGCATGAGCCCCGACGCCGTGGGCTTCCGCCCGCCGCCGTACCCCTACGATCGCCTCCGGCCCCTGGTCGAGCTGGCCGAGCAGCTCCCGGGCGGCGTGGTCGACCTGTCGATCGGCACGCCCTGCGACCCACCGCCCGCGTCGGTGCTCGAGGCACTGGCCGGCTCCGGCACGGAGCGGTCCTACCCGCCCTCGCTGGGCACCGCGACCTTCCGCAGCGCGGTGGCGGGATGGTTCGAGCGGCGCTTCGGGGTGACGATCGAACCTGCGCAGGTGGCGGCCTGCGTCGGCTCCAAGGAACTGGTCGCCGGGCTGCCGCACTGGCTGCGGCTGCGCGACCCGGCCCGCGACACCGTGCTGTACCCCGAGGTGAGCTACCCGTCCTATGCCATGGGCGCCCAGCTCGCCGGCTGTCGGGCGGTGCCGGTGCCGGTCGACGAGCAGTGGCGACTCGACCTCGACGCCATCGACCCCTCCGATGCGGCGCGAGCGCTCGTGCTCTGGTCGAACACGCCGGGCAACCCTGCGGGTGGTCTCGACGATCTGGACGCCGTCGCCGCCTGGGGGCGTGCGCACGGGGTGCCGGTCTTCTCCGACGAGTGCTACGCCGAGTTCACCTGGCAGGGCCCCGCGGGCCCGTCGGGCACACCGGGTCGCACGATCCTGTCGGGTGGCACCGAGGGCGTGGTCGCGGTGCACTCGCTGTCGAAGCGCTCCAACCTGGCGGGGCTGCGTGTCGGCTTCTACGCCGGCGACCCTGAGCTGGTCCACTTCCTGGGCGAGCTGCGCAAGCACGCCGGGTTCATGGTGCCCGGCCCCGCGCAGGCGGCGGCGGTGGCGGCGCTCGCCGACCAGGACCACGTCGACGAGCAGCGTGAGCGCTACCGGCGCCGGCTCGAGCGCACCGCCGAGGTGCTGTCGTCGCTCGGTCTCGACGTCACGCTGCCCGGCGGCGGCTTCTACCTGTGGGTGCCGGCTCCGGGCGGTGACGCCTGGGCCCTGGCGGAGCGCCTGGCGCAGGAGCTCGGCATCGTGGTGAGCCCGGGCGAGTTCTACGGCGACGCCCATCCCGGGCACGTGCGGATCGCCGTGGTGCAGCCCGACGACCGACTCGACCTGGTCGAAGCGCGGGCGTCGCAGCTGCGCTGAGCGGTCGACATCCGCGACCCGGGACCGGGGCGCCGACATACTGAACGCACGGACGAGCCGCAGGTGGCCGCGGACCTCGGGAGGAACGGGCATGGCAGACGGAACGAAAGCACCGAAGGGTGCGCTGATCGCAGGGTTGGTGTTCATCCTGCTCGCCGTCGGCGGGTGCGGGTACGGCTGCGTGTCGATCGTGGGGTTCGGCACCGACATCGCCAACGCCATCGACTCCGCCAGCCTCACCAACCTGAACGAGCCGACCCAGCTGCGCGCCGAGGGCGACAACGCGGTCGTGCTCACCTCTGCGTCGACCGCGCAGTGCTTCGTCGTCGATCCGTCCGGCACCGAGGTCACGCTCGAGTCGCCGCCCCAGGGCGCGAGCGGCACCTTCGAGCGTGACGGCGTCACCCTCGAGCTGCAGTTCGTGTTCGAGACCGACGCGGGCACCACCTACGACATCGTCTGCGGCGACGAGGTCGGCAACCTGACCGGCAGCTACCTGGTCGCACCGGTGCCCAGCCTGGACAACCTCGGGAGCAGCGTCGCCGGTGCCGGAGCGGGTGCCGTGTCGTTCTTCATCGGTCTCCTGCTGCTGATCATCGGCCTGGTGCAGCGCTCGCGCTGGAAGAAGCGCCAGGCCGCAGGCATCGGCATCGCACCGCCGCCCGGGGGCTTCGCCGCCCCGCCCGCGCCCGGTGGTGCCGTGCCGCCTGCGCCTGGGGGCGCCGTCCCGCCGCCGCCGGGAGGTGCCGTGCCGCCGCCGCCGGGTGGAGCGGTGCCGCCGCCCATGCCGTCGCCGGCACCTCCAGCGCCGCCGGCTCCCGCTCCTCCTGCGGCTCCGGCGCCCGAGCCCCAGTCCCCGCCGCCTCCGCCGAGCAGCGGTCCGGGTGGGTCGACGCCCCCGCCCCCGCCGCCGGGTGCCGGCTGAGCACGACGCCACGTCCCACCGGCTGCCGCGACGCGCCGTGGACGGGTAGACCTCTGACGTGTCGACCGACCTGCTGCAACTGACCGCCGACCTCATCGCCATCCCCTCGGAGAGCTTCGAGGAGGGACCGATCACCGACGTGATCGAGCGGGACCTTCGCTCGTTCGAGCACCTCGAGGTGACCCGGGTCGGCGACAACCTGGTGGCTCGCACGCAGCTGGGCCGTGCGGTTCGGGTGATCCTGGCGGGGCACACCGACACCGTGCCGGCGAACGGCAACAGCACGCCGCGCGTCGACGACGACGGCGTGCTCTGGGGGCTCGGTGCCGCCGACATGAAGGCCGGCCTGGCCGTCATGTGGGAGCTGGCCCGCCGCCACGACCAGCCTGCGGTCGACGTCACCTACGTCTTCTACGCCCGCGAAGAGGTGGCCGCACGCCACAGCGGGCTGGCCGAGCTGTTCGAGCTCGCACCGGAGCTGCTGCAGGGCGACGTCGCCATCCTGGGTGAGCCCACCGACGGCCAGATCGAAGCGGGCTGCCAGGGCACCATGCGGCTGCGCATCGAGCTGGCGGGCGCCCGCGCCCACCTGGCGCGGGCGTGGATGGGTCGCAACGCCATCCACCGGTTGGGTGCGTTGCTGACCGCCATCTCCGACGTCGAGGCGCGCCGGCCCGAGATCCTCGGCTGTCAGTTCCACGAGTCGCTGCAGGTCGTGCACGTCGAGGGCGGTGTGGCAGGCAACGTGGTGCCGGACCGCGTCGAGATCGACCTCGGACACCGGTTCGCTCCCGACCGCACGCCGGAGGAGGCCCAGGCCTGGGTGCGCTCGGTCGTCGACCCGTTCCTCGAGCCCGACGACGTGATCGAGCTGATCGACCTGTCGCCCGCTGCGTGGCCGGCGATCGACCACCCGTGCATCGCGGCGCTCATCGAGCGCCAGCAGCTGGGGGTGCGCTCCAAGCTGGGCTGGACCGATGTCGCTCGCTTCGCCGAGCGCGGCGTGCCCGCCATCAACCTGGGCCCCGGCGATTCGACCCTGGCCCACACCGCCGAGGAGCGGGTGCACCGCGACAGCATCGAGCGCACCTACGTCGCGCTCGACGACCTGCTGCGCATCGGCATCTGACGCCCGCCAGGAGGGCACGAGCGCTCGCTGCGCTCGCCTACGCTGCCCGGTCGGGTCGTCGGCGGTCGGCGTGCCCCTGGAGTGGAGGTCCCGAGTGCCGAATCTGCGTCCCACGAACCGCGACGAGTTCGTCGAGCTCGCCGACGCGCTGCGGCGGCGCGACGGCTACCGCGAGCCCGCGGCGTTCGGCATCGGCATCGCGACCTGGGCAGCGGCCGACGGCTCGGTGCTCGACACCTGGTACCCGGTGGTCAACCTGGGCGAGAACCTGGGTGCGGCTGCCATCGTCGCCGACGTGGTCGGCCACGACGGCGGCGCCGCCACCTTCGAGCTGAGCGCCGAGGTGCTCGCCGAAGTGCTGGCACGCTGCGCGCCGATGCTCGACGACGGCGAGGACCACCCCAACCTGCGAGTGCTCTCGGAGCTGGCCGCGGGCCAGACGGCCGCACCGCTGCTGCCGGTGCGCAGGTCGCCGGTCGTGTGCTTCATCGACTCGCTGCAGGAGGCCCCCGTCGACGCGCACGACGTGTACCTGCGCCTGCACCTGCTGTCGTACAGGAAGGTGCAGCCGCACGGGCTGAACCTGGACGGCCAGTTCGGGCTGCTGTCGAACGTGGTGTGGACCACGCTCGGACCCTGCGACGTCGCGTCGTTCGAGGCGGCCCGCACCCGGCTGCGTGCGGCGGGCACGCCGGTCGCGGTGACCAGCGTGGACAAGTTCCCCCGGATGCTCGACTACGTGGTGCCCACCGGGGTGCGCGTCGCGGACGGTGAGCGGGTCCGGCTGGGCGCGCACCTGGCCGAGGGGACCACGGTGATGCACGAGGGCTTCGTGAACTTCAACGCCGGCACCCTCGGCAACGCCATGGTCGAAGGACGCATCTCCGCCGGTGTCGTGGTGGGCGCCGACTCCGACGTCGGGGGTGGCGCGTCGATCATGGGCACGCTCTCCGGCGGTGGCAAGGAGGTCATCGCGGTGGGGGAGCAGTGCCTCATCGGCGCGAACGCCGGCATCGGCATCTCCCTCGGCGACCGCTGCATCGTCGAGGCCGGCCTGTACGTCACCTCCGGAACCATCGTGACCCTGCCCGACGGCACCACGGCGAAGGCCCGCGAGCTGAGCGGCGCGGCCGACCTGTTGTTCCGTCGCAACTCGACCACGGGCACCGTCGAGGTGCTGGCTCGCTCGGGCACGTGGTCCGAAGGCCTGAACGCCGCCCTGCACGACAACTGACGGCGCAGGCGGGCGAGGCGCTCAGAGCTTGCGCAGCACCGTGACGACCTTGCCGTAGACCTGCACGTCGGCGGGGTCGAACACCATCGGCTCCATGGTCGGGTTGGACGGCTCCAGCACGATGGTCGAGCCCTTGCGGCGGAAGGTCTTGACGGTCGCCTCCTCGCCGGGGATGCCGGCCACGACGACGTCGCCGTTGGAAGGGCTGCGCTCGACCCGGGCGACGATGAAGTCGCCGTCGAGGATGCCGGCGTCGATCATGGACTCGCCCCGCACCCGCAACATGAAGAGCTCGCCGTCGCCGGTGAAGTCGGCGGGCAGCGGGACCATCTCCTCCACCTGCTCCTGTGCCAGCACGCCCACGCCGGCGGCGACGTCGCCGACGAGCGGCACGTGGCGGGTGGGACGACGCTCGGCGGTGGTGCCGCTCGCGGTGTCGGCGGTGACCTCGATCGCACGCGGCTTGGTCGGGTCCCGGCGCAGGTAGCCCAGCCGCTGCAGCGTGTGCAGGTGGGAGTGCACGGTAGACGGCGACGCGAGCCCCACCGCCTCGCCGATCTCGCGGACCGACGGCGGGTAGCCGCGCTCGCCGACGGTGCGCTCGATGTAGCGCAGGATCGCCTGCTGTCGCTCGGTGAGCTGCTGTGGGTCGGTCATTCGGGCCTCCCGGAGGGTTCGAACAGGTGTTTGGCACCGTAGCACCTGCAGCGCCAGGGTGGTGGAACATCCGTTCGACCAGAGCCTTGACATCGAACAACCGTTCGGCCAGATTGTGTGACGAACACCCGTTCGACCGAGCACACGAGTGACCGCACCCGCTTCGCTGTCACACCCCTTCTGGAGAATGTCGCCATGGCAGCAGTGATCGAACTCCGCACCGGCCGGGCCCTCGACGAGGCTCCCGGCGTCCATGACCGTCCGGCCCCCGCAGGGCCCGGTCTCCGGCTCATCCACGGCGGTCGCTCCGTGCAGGCCCGCCAGATGCGCCGGGTCTTCCTGGTGCGGCGGCTGGCCGTGGTGGTCGGTCTGGTCCTGGCCGTCTGGGTGCTGAGCCAGCTGGTCGGTGCGGCGCTCATGCCGGTCGACGCGGGCACCGCACCGTCTCCAGAGCTCGCCGCGGTGCACCAGGTGCGCCAGGGCGACACCCTCTGGGCGCTCGCCGCCGCGGTCGACCCCGACGCCGACCCCCGCGACGTCGTCGATCGCATCGTCAGCCTGAACCAGGACAGCGCCGCGATCACCGCCGACGGTCAGCTCCGCGCCGGCGAGTCCCTGCGTCTGCCCGTCGGTTCCTGACCGCCGGCCGGGCCGACGAGCGACCGAGCTTCCTGAGGTGCGGCAGGGATGCCGAGGATGCGACCACCCGGTGCGAGGGGTAGCGTCTCGCCCATGCGGTGTCCGGCGTGTGGAGCCCTCGAGGATCGAGTGGTGGACTCCCGCGCCGCGGACGACGGTTCGTCGATCCGGCGTCGGCGGCAGTGCGAGGAGTGCTCGACGCGCTTCACCACCTTCGAGCGACTCGAAGAGGTGGCGCCGGTCGTCGTCAAGCGTGACGGACGACGTGACCCGTTCGACCGCTGCAAGATCGAGGTCGGGGTGCGCTCGGCCTGCAAGGGCCGCCCGGTCGACGAGCACGCCATCACGCAGCTCGCCGTGGCCGTCGAGGATCGCCTGCCGACCCATGGCGGCCAGGTCGAGGCCGCCGAGATCGGCGAGATGGTGCTCGACGAGCTCCGTCGCCTCGATCCTGTCGCCGCCCTTCGCTTCGCCAGCGTCTACAAGTCGTTCGAGGACCCTGAGGACTTCGAACGAGAGATCCAGCTCCTGGGTGGGTCCGACCAGGAGCCATCCGCGCCAGCGGCCAGCTGACCGGCCGGCGACCCGGTCAGTCCGTTCGGTAGGTGGCGAACAGCGATCCGTCCTGCTCGAGCAGACGGTGCAACGCCAGCGGCCGGACGCGTGCGTCGTGGTTGCCGAGCAGCCCCACGCTGCGTCCGCCGACCAGCCACGGGGCCACGGTGACGAACAGCTCGTCGAGCAGCCCGTCGCGGTGCAGCTGCCCCAAGAGGCTGGGACCGCCCTCGGACAGCACCACTTCGGCACCGTCCCGGCGCAGCCCGGCCAGAGCCTCGGCCAGATCCACCCCGGGGCCGCCACCGGCGCTGCGCAGCTCCACGCCGTCGGGCACGCCGGCGGTGTCGGCGCCATCGGGGTGCAGCACCAGCGGCACCTGACCCGGCCCGCCCAGCAGCGGCAGGTCGTCGGGAAGGGACAGCGATGCCGAGACGATCGCCAGTCGTGGGTGGTCCTGCAGGCCCTGGGACCGCCGCCGCTCCACCTCGGTGTCGCCCAGGTGGGGTCGTCGGTACCGTTCGGTCCGGGCGGTCCCGGCTGCCACCAGCACCACGTCGGCGGCCGCTCGGAGGCGGTGGAAGATCTCCTTGTCGCCGGGGCTGCCCAGTCCCGCCGAGCGGCCGTCCACCGCGTACGCCCCGTCGACGCTCATGACCATGTTGGCCATGACCCACGGTCGCGAGCCGTCGGTGCGGCGGTCGGAGCGTTCGTCCAGGACGGCCAGGTCCACCTGGTCGGTCGGCCGGGGCAGCAGTTGGCGCATCGGAGGCACCCTAGCGAGCCGATCCTCGTCGTTCGCCCCCTGCCAACGGCCGCCACCACGGCATCGGGTCCGTCCACAGGGCTGTGGAACCACTGTGGAGGCCCAACGAGCACGAAGAGCACCGACATGTCTCGAGATGCATCCCCGCCACCCGGTTCGTCACGCAACCGACCCCTCCGCGACGGCAGGTGGACACCTCAGGGGCGGCTCGCCGCGGCCGGTGATCGACAGCCCTGTGGGAAACTGGCGGTGAAATCCACATGCTTGCCCTCTTTTGTTCCACAGGGCACGGTCCCTAGGGTGCTGCCTGCGGGTCGCGGCGCGGGCGACCGGAATGGTGGCCGATGTGCCCTCACCTCGGTGAGGACGCATCTCCTGGGGGTCGGATCTCCAGGACCTCCCCGGAGGGACCTGGTGATCCGACTGGCCTTTGCCCGGTCGTCCGTGCCCGCACCTCCTCATCTGCCGACGACCAGCCCCCGACCAGCCGGAACGGCAGCGGAAGGACGCTCATGACGCTCGCCCCGGACCAGCGCGACGGCCGCCTCGGCCGCCGCTTCACCATCGCCGGCGCCTCGCCCTACGACTCGGTCGACTGGGAGCGGCGTGACGCCCGCCTGATCGACCATCGAGACGGCTCGGTGGCGTTCGAGCAGCTCGACGTCGAGTTCCCCGCCGACTGGTCCGTGACGGCGTCCAACATCGTCGCCCAGAAGTACTTCCGGGGCGGCGAGGCCAACGGTGGGCGGGAGCACTCGCTGCGCCAGGTGATCGACCGGGTCGTGGGCGCCATCCAGCAGTGGGGCGTGCGCGACGGCTACTTCTCCGATGCCGACGAGGCCGCGTCGTTCGCCGACGAGCTGCGGTACCTGCTGGTGCGCCAGCACGTCTCGTTCAACTCGCCGGTGTGGTTCAACATCGGGGTGCCTGGCGCGGCCCAGCAGGCCTCCGCGTGCTTCATCCTCGACGTCGAGGACGACCTGCGCTCCATCCTCAACTGGTACGCCGAGGAGGGCATGATCTTCAAGGGTGGCTCGGGCGCAGGAGCCAACCTGTCCAAGATCCGCTCGTCCAAGGAGCAGCTGAGCGCCGGCGGCACCCCGTCGGGCCCGGTCAGCTTCATGCGGGGTGCGGACGCCTCGGCCGGCACCATCAAGAGCGGTGGCACCACGCGCCGCGCCGCGAAGATGGTGATCCTCGACGCCGACCACCCCGACATCTCCGAGTTCATCTGGTGCAAGGCGCGTGAGGAGCGCAAGGCGCGGGTGCTGCGCGACGCGGGGTTCGACATGGACCTCGACGGCGTCGACTCGGCGTCGGTGCAGTACCAGAACGCCAACAACTCGGTGCGCCTCAGCGACGAGTTCATGCAGGCAGCCATCGACGGCCGCGACTGGGAGCTGACCGCCCGCACCGACGGCCGCGTCGTGGAGACCGTGCCTGCACGCTCGATCCTGCGCGACATCGCCGAGGCGTCGTGGGAGTGCGCCGATCCGGGCGTGCAGTTCGACACCACGATCAACCGCTGGAACACCACGCCGAACGCCGGGCGCATCGAAGCGAGCAACCCCTGCTTCACCGGGGACGCCCGTGTGCACACCGACCGAGGCCTCATCCAGTTCACCGAGCTGGTCGATCGTGTCAACCACGGCGAGCAGGTGCGCGTCTACACCCATGACGTCACCAACCCCGATGCGCCGAGCGAGACGGTCACCCTCACCACGCCCGACGCCGTGATGGTGACCGGGTACCACCCGGTGCTGCGGCTCCGCTTCGCCAACGGCATGGAGGTCCGGGCGACCGCGAACCACCGGTTCTTCACCGACAACCGCGGCTTCGTCCGTGCCGACGAGCTCACCGAGCACGACCAGGTCCGGGTGCTCGACCAACCTGCTCCTGCGGTCCGCGCCCCTCACAGCATCCCGGTGCACTCCGACGGGGCGACCTGGCGCGCCACCGGTGATCGGGTGGCGCCGCTCGGGCTCCCGGAGGAGTGGGATCCCACCTTCGCCCACTGGCTCGGATGGCTCATCGGCGATGGCTGCATCTCGGCCAACACCGTGACGACCATCTACGGCACGGCAGAGGAACGCGACACCATCCTCCCGCTGCACCAGATGCTCATCGAGGAGATCGCCGGCCGAGCGCTGAAGACCACCTCGCAGCCCAACGGAACGACCGAGCTGCGCATCAGTCGCGCTCCGTTCCGACGCTTCCTCGAGGCGCTCGGGGTCAAGGTGGCGAAGGCGCCGTTCAAGGAGATCCCCTGGGTCATCGACCAGGCGCCGCCGGACGTCGTCGCATCGTTCCTGCGTGGGCTCTTCGACGCTGACGGCTGCGCCGTGTTCGCACCCGGCAAGGGCAGCTACGTCGGACTCGGGTCCGCATCTGCCGAGCTGTTGCGCGGGGCGCAGCGGTTGCTGTCGAGCTTCGGGATCGTCAGCCGCATCTACCGGATCCGTCACGCCGACAAGGCCAGCAGCGGCTTCGAGTACACCACCGTCACCGGCGAGCACCGTCGCTACGAGTCGCGCACCGACGGCTACGACCTGCGCATCACTGGCGCCGGGATCGCCGCGTTCGCCCACGACATCGGGTTCTCGGTGCCGCACAAGACGGCGACGCTATCGACGATCCTCTCCTCGTGGACGAAAGGGCCGTACCGGACCAAGGCGTGGACCCGGCTCGACCAGCGCAGTGAGGACGGCGTCGAGCTGACCTACAACCTCTCCGAGCCGCGCAACCACAGCTACGTCGTGAACGGGCTGGTGGTGTCCAACTGCTCCGAGCACCTTCGCCTCGCGAACAGCGCGTGCAACCTCGCATCGCTCAACCTCCTGCGGTTCCTCGACGAGGACGGCTCGTTCGACGTGGCCTCGTTCGAGCACGCGGTGCAGGTGGTCACCACCGCCCAGGACATCCTGGTCGGCGCCTCCGACTACCCGACCGACAAGATCGCCGAGATGACGGCTGCCAGCCGAGACATCGGCCTCGGCTACACCAACCTGGGCGCCTGTCTCATGGCCCTCGGCTTCCCCTACGACTCCGAGGCCGGTCGGGCCTGGGCCGCTGCCATCACCGGCATCCTGACCGGCTCGGCAGCGCAGCGCTCGACGCTGCTCGCTGAACGCCTCGGCCCTGCCCCGTTGTTCGACGCCGACCGCGAGGCCTGGGCCGGCGTGTACGACCAGCACCTCCTCGCTGCCAGGGCGGTCCCGCCCGTCGAGGGTCAGGCCGAGCTGAACGAGCGGCTCGTCGAGCTCTGGGAGCACGCAGCCGCCGAGGTGCGTCGCGTCGGCGCCCGCAACGCCGAGCTGACCGTCGCCGCGCCCACGGGCACCATCAGCTTCATGATGGGCGCCGACACGACCGGCATCGAACCCGACCTCGGCCTGGTGAAGTTCAAGAAGCTGGTCGGCGGCGGCACGTTGGAGATCGTCAACCAGACCGTGCCCCGCGCACTCCGGCGCCTCGGCTACGACGACGCCCAGATCGACGAGATCGTCGAGCACATCGCCGAGCAGCACACCGCGCTGGGTGCGCCGCACCTGGACCCCGATCACCTTGCGGTGTTCGCGTGCGCCATCGGCGACAACGTCATCTCCTACGGCGGGCACCTGCGCATGATGGCGGCCATCCAGCCGTTCTTCTCCGGTGCCATGTCCAAGACGGTCAACGTGCCCGAGCAGACCACCGTCGACGAGATCGAGCAGCTGCTCATCGACGCCTGGCGCAGCGGCATCAAGTGCGTCGCGCTCTACCGTGACAACTGCAAGGTCGCCCAGCCGCTCAGCACCGGCACGGCCTCGTCCAACGCCGCCGAGTCGGCGCCCACCGCAGTGGTCGGCCAGCTCGTGTCCCAGGTGGCACGTCCGACCCGGGAGAAGCTGCCCCGCACGCGCAGCTCACGCACCTTCGAGTTCCGCGTGGCCGACTGCAAGGGCTTCGTGACCGTCGGCGAGTACGCCGACGGTCGACCGGGCGAGCTGTTCATCCGCGTGTCCAAGCAGGGCTCGACCATGGCCGGGATCATGGACGCGTTCGCCATCTCGGTCAGCCACGGCCTGCAGTACGGCGTGCCGTTGCGGGCGTTCGTGCACGCCTTCGTGGGCATGCGCTTCGAGCCGGCGGGCATCACCGACGACCCCGAGGTCCGCATCGCGAACAGCATCATCGACTACCTGTTCCGCCGGCTGGCACTCGAGTACCTGCCCTACGAGGAGCGACTCGACCTGGGCATCCTGGGCACCTCCGAGCGCCTCCAGCCGACGCTGCCGGGCGTCGAGGAGCAGTCCACGCCGACCGTGCAGGGACGCGAGCTGCCAGCGCACCCGGCGCCGGTCGTGCCGGTGCAGCTCGAAGCGCCCGCGCCCGAGGAGCCCCCGCTGGGCCTCGCAGCCGAAGCACCGCTGTGCATGCAGTGCGGCATCCAGATGACCCGAGCGGGCTCGTGCTACGTCTGCGGGGAGTGCGGCACCACCAGCGGCTGCAGCTGACCGCCGGGACGCCGATCGGTCGGGGTGGTCAGGGAATGCTGTGCTGGCAACGATCTCAGTTGTCGGCGCCCGTGGACCGGTTGACCCATTGCCGGGGGTTGACTCGCTGGCGATCATGCCGGACGTGGATGTGGAAGGACTGATCGAGGCGTGCCGGCGAGATGTGGACGCCGGCGACTTCACCGTGATGGCGCTGCTCGGCGACGAGCTGGGCTGCGACTGGGCGTACACGATCGGGTTGCACCGCAACTTCGGGCACCCGGAGCTGCTCATCGTCGGCCTCGAGGCGGAGCTGGGAGGCATCGCACTGGAGCTGCTCGGACGGCGTGTGGCCGAGGGCGAGCGGTTCGTCCCTGGCCAGACCCTGGTGCTCGACGGAGGCCTGGAGTTCCGGGCATCCGCGGTCGACCCGCTGTTCGCCTCGTGCGGCGACTGGTTCGTGCTCGGCCGAGAGGTCATGGCGTGCTGGGGTCAGCGCTGGCCCAGCTGCTTGCAGATGGTGTGGACCGAACAACCCGGCGACCACGGCGGCGTGCCCGTCAGCGGATCGTTGCGTCAGCCGTTGCTGTTCGGGGTCTGAGGACCCGGCGAGACCGCCACGGCATCGTCGGGAGACCTCGCGGGGCCGCCGCTGAGGGCGTTCGCGGCGTCTGGTACGATGTCGAGTCCACTTGGAGCCGGTGCTGACGTCGGATCACCCCTCCCGTCACCACCGAGTGGCTCTGCCCGAAGCGAACTGTGTGAGGAACCATCCGTGGCATTCGATGTCGGCGACCGCGTCGTCTACCCGCATCACGGCGCTGCCGTGATCGTGAAGCGAGAGAAGCGCAAGTTCGACGGTGAGACCCTGGAGTACCTCGTGCTGCAGATGGCGCACGGCGAGCTGACCCTGTCGGTGCCGGTCGACAAGGCCGACGACGTGGGCATGCGCCCCCCGATCGGCTCCGAGGAGGTCGAGGACCTCTTCGAGCTGCTGGGCAAGAAGGACATCCGCGAGCCCGCCAACTGGAGCCGTCGCTTCAAGAACCACCAGGAGAAGCTCAAGTCGGGCGACGTCTACCAGGTGGCCGAGGTGGTCCGGAACCTGGCGCTGCGCGACCAGTCCAAGGGCCTGTCCGCCGGCGAGAAGTCGATGTTCGTCAAGGCGCGCAGCGTGCTGGTGTCGGAGCTGAGCTTCGCGCTCGACGTGAGCGAGGACGAGGCGCTGGCGAAGGTCGAGGCCCAGCTCGCCCCCGTCGGCGACTGAGCCGGTCGATCGACTCCCGGTGCCCGATCGACGGCGCCCGGTGCGGGTGCTGCAGCTGATCGGGGACACCGACGCGGATCTGCCGCAGCTGGCAGCAGTCGCGCTGCATCGAGCGCTGGCCTCGTCGGGCCTCGAGGTCCGCACCCTGGCGTTGGCGCCGGGGCGTGCCGGCGGCCTCGAACAGGACGTGCCGGCCATGGCGCCGAGCCGCCGGTCGTTCGCGGCCCGGGGCATGGTGACGGGGGAGTCCCGCTGGTCCGACGTGGTGGTGCTGCATGCGCCGCGGGCGTTGACGTCGGCGACGGCGCCGTCGCGACGCGGTGGCTCCGTGCCCGTGGTGGTCGCCCACTGGCAGGTGCCGTCCGGTCGCAGCGGCGCCGCCGTCGCTCGGATCCACGCCGCAGCACACGTCGTCGTCGCCTCGTCCGCGTCGGTCGCGGCGTCGGTGCGCGACCAGTGCCACGACCAGCTCCGCGAGCAACTGCACGACCCCGGGGACGTGGTGGTCGTCGACGGGGACCTGTCCGATGCCGGTCGCCCCGTGGTGGACGGCATCGAGTGGGCCCGGATCCTCACCGGCGTCGCCCGCTCGGACGAGGCGTCGTGAACGGCTCGTCGCCTCGACGGCCCACTACCCTCGTCGCCGTGCACCTCGACGCCCGCAACGGGTCGCTCCCGAACGGCCCGCGTCGCGCTCGTCGGGCGCGTCCCGCCGTCGCGACGCTCGTCGCGGTCGCCGTCGCTGCGGTGCTGGTCGGGGGGTGCTCGGACCGGGGGCCGGCGGCCGAGGTCGACGACGGCACCGACTCCGCTCGCACCGAGGTCGTCGCGCCCGTGTTCCCCGAGGACGGGCCCCCGTCGCGTGCGCTGCTGGTCGAGGGCCTCGCCTTCGACCTGTCGAACCGGCCGGTCGACCTGAGCTACTGGGCGGCGCCCAGCGACCAGGCCGACTGCGCCGCCGATGCGATCGTCGAGGCCGTCGGCGAGGCCCGACTCGCAGAGCTCGGCTATCGCCCGGCGGTCGATGGGGCGTCGCTCAACGACATCGAGCTGACCGACGCCGAGCGAGAGCTGGTGGTCGAAGCCGTCGAGTCGTGCGTGGACATGACCCAGGCGGTCGCCGCCATGTTCTACGGCGACGGTCGACTGCGGCCCTCGGTCGCGACCTGTCTCGCCGAAGGGCTCGCCGAACGTGACCAGCTGCGCCCGTTCGTGGTGGCGGTCGTGTTCGGCACGTCGGTCGACCCGTTCGCCCAGGAGGGTGCGCTGGCCGCGGCCATGCTCGACCAGTCGGTCGTGTGCGTGCCCGAGGAGGCCTTCAACTGGTCGGACCTGGACCTGCCCGACGACGACCGGGTGCTCGATGCCGATTCACCCGGCGGTGTGCCGGGCTCGCCGTTCGTCGACGACCAACGCACGACCACGACCGCGGCGCCCTGAACCGCTGACGCCATGAGGAACCCATGATCGAGATCCTGTCGTCCATCCCCAGCCCCCCGAGCCAGCAGCTCGAGCTCGGGCCGCTGAACTTCCGCTTCTACGGCCTCGCCATCGCCATCGGCGTGTTGGCCGCGGTCAGCATCGCCCGACGCCGCTTCGCGGCACGCGGTGGCGACCCCGAGGACATCACCACGATCGCGCTGGTGGCCGTGCCCGCAGGTCTGATCGGCGCCCGGCTCTACCACGTCATCACGGATTGGAGCCGGCTCTACTCGGGTGGGCGTTGGTGGCCGGACGCGTTCGCGATCTGGAACGGTGGCCTGGGCATTCCTGGCGGCGTGCTGATCGGCGCGCTGGCCGCGGTGGTGGTCTGTCGCATCATGCGTGTGGACTGGCGTGTCGTCGCCGACGCCGCCGCGCCCGCCATCCCCGTCGCACAGGCCATCGGGCGTCTCGGCAACTGGTTCAACCAGGAGCTCTACGGCCGTCCGACCGACCTGCCCTGGGGTCTCGAGATCGACAATCCCGAGGGCTACGCGCCGGGGTCCACGTTCCATCCGACCTTCCTCTACGAGGGCCTGTGGAACCTGGCGTTGGCCGCGCTCATCGTGGCGGGTGGTCGACGGCTCGTCCTGCGGCCCGGGCGATGGCTCGCGGTGTACGTGCTCGGCTACGGCATCGGCCGGCTCTGGGTCGAGTCGTTGCGCATCGACGTGGCGACCGAGTTCGGCGGACTACGGGTCAACACCTGGATCTCGCTGCTCGCCATCGCCGGCGGGCTGCTGTGGCTGTTCTGGGGCGGCAACCCGGTCGACGCCGAGGCGACCGCGGAGCTGCGTGCCGGCGGCGACCCGCAAGCACACCTGGGTGCACGGGGCGGCACGTTGGTCGACCTCGACGGCCTCACCGACACCGAGGTGCACCACGCGGCGCAGGAGATCGAACCGGACCCGGTCGAGCCGCAGCGCTCGGGCGAGCACGACCCCGACCCCGGCCCCGATCCGGACGCCGACCCGTCCGCCGAGCCTGCGACGTCGGCCGATGAGTCGTCATCGGCCTCCCCGGACGACAGCAGCACTCAGGCGTAGGTGGCACGCACCGCGTCGGAGAAGGGGGGCCAGGCAGCCACGGCCCACTCGTCGAACGGGCGGTCGGTCAGCGCGATGCATCGCACCGAGCTGACGGGGTCGATCCACAGCAGGGTGCCGCTGCCACCGAAGTGGCCGAACGTCGTCGGCGGCGCGGTGCTGCCCGTCCAGTGCGGTGACTTGGTGCCGCGCAGCTCGGGGCCCAGGCCCCACGGGCAGGGGTCGTAGGAGCCCCATCCGGGCACCACGCCGGGCAGCTCGGCGAACTGCGGTCGCAGCGCCTCGGCCACGGTGTCGGGATGCAGCAGGCGCGGTGCGGCCAGCTCGGCGCTGAACAGGATCAGGTCCTCCACGTCGGACCAGAGATGCGCGCCGGCGCCGCCGCGCAGCTCGGTCTGCTGGAGGCCCAGCGGTGCGACCACGGCGTCGTGCAGATAGGTCGGGAAGCCGATCCCCGTCGCCCGTTCGACGTGCTGGGCGACCTGCTCGTAGCCGCCGTCGGAGTAGATGCGCCGCGTGGCCGGTGCGGCCAACACCTGGGCGCCGTCGAAGTCCAGCCCGGATGCGTGGCACAGCAGGTGGCGGAGGGTCGCACCCGGCGGGCCCACCGGGTCCTCGAGCCCGACGGCGCCCTCTTCGACGGCCACCAGGGCCGCCCAGGAGGTGAAGAGCTTGGTGATGGACGCGACGCGCACGACCCGCCGGGTGTCACCGTGGCGGTGCGCTGCCCCGCGGGCGTCGACCGCCGCAGCAGCTGCGTAGGCGCAGCCCCAGCCGTCGACGGCGTCGAGCGGCGTGCTCACCGGCGGTGATGCCGGCCGAACGGTCCCCGGCCGGTACGATGTTCGCGATTCGACGACGCTGAAGTGGACATGACGACAACCTTCGACAAGCTCGGTGTGGCCGACGATCTGTGCCACGCCCTCGGTGAGCGGGGCATCGACTCCGCCTTCGCCATCCAGGAGATGACGATCCCCGACATCCTTGCCGGTCGGGACGTGTGCGGAAAGGCCAAGACCGGGTCCGGCAAGACCCTGGCGTTCGGCCTCCCGCTGCTGCAGATCCTGCCCAAGGCCCAGCCCGGGCGTCCCACCGGCCTCGCGCTGGTGCCCACCCGCGAGCTGGCCACCCAGGTCCGTGACGAGCTGCTCCCGCTGGCGCACGCCCGTGGGGTGCGCATCACCGCGATCTACGGCGGCGACCCGATCGACAAGCAGATCAAGGCCCTCAAGTCGGGTGTCGACCTGGCCGTGTGCACGCCCGGCCGTGCGATCGACCTGATCGAACGTGGCGACCTGTCCGTGGCCGACGTGCGCCACGTGGTCATCGACGAGGCGGATCGCATGGCCGACATGGGGTTCCTGCCCCAGGTCGAGTGGATCCTGCGCAACGTCGAGGGCACCCACCAGACGCTGTTGTTCTCCGCCACCCTCGACGGTGTGGTCGACAGCCTGGTGCGGCGCTACCAGACCGATCCGACCCGTCACGAGGTCGAGTCCAAGGGCGTCACGGTCGAGCAGATGACCCACCGGTTCATCACCGTGCACGAGATGGACAAGGCCAAGGTCGCCGCCGCCATCGCCAACAGCACCGGTCGCACGATGGTGTTCACCAACACCAAGCACGGTGCCGACCGGCTCGCGGGCAAGCTCGACGACCTCGGTGTGAGCGCCGCGGCGATCCACGGCGACCTGCGCCAGAACATGCGCGAGAAGGCGCTGCACAACTTCTCGTCCGGCAAGCTGAAGGTGCTCGTCGCCACCGACGTCGCCGCCCGCGGCATCCACGTCGACGACGTGGACGTGGTCATCCACTACGACCCGCCGAGCGATCACAAGACCTACCTGCACCGCTCCGGGCGCACCGCCCGCGCCGGCGAGTCGGGTCTGGTCGTGTCGCTGGTGCTGTGGAACCAGGAGCTCGAGGTCAAGCGACTGCAGAAGCGCCTCGGCCTGGACCTTCCCCTGGTGGAGATGTTCTCCAACGATCCACGCCTCGCCGATCTGGCCGCCTGGGACCCGACGGCCTCCTAGCCCGACTGCTTCCTGCGGAACTGCCAGGCCCGAACGGCCCGGCGGCTACGACCGTCCGGCGAGGTGCCCCAGGAGCGCGATCACGCTGAGCCCGTCGAGCACCTCGTTGCGCTCGACGATGGCGCGCACCGCGGCGTCGTCGAGCCACTCGACCGTGTCGGTCTCGTCGCCGTCGGGCTCGCCGACCTGCTCGGCATCGTCCGCGCCGAAGAGCCAGAACGTCTGGGTCGACTGCCCGGCGATCGGCCGGAAGCGGTGCAGCAGCCGCAGCGGACCGGGCGCCCACCCCGACTCCTCGATGCACTCCCGTCGCGCTGCCTGCTCGGGCTGCTCGCCGGGGTCGACCATGCCGCCGGGGATCTCCCAGGCCCATTCGTCGGCCAGGAAGCGGTGCCGCCAGATCAGCAGCACTCCGCGAGGTGAGGCGACCAGCACGCCCGCTGCGTCGGGTCCGTCGATCACGTGGTGCTCGTAGCGTCGGCCGTCGGGCAGCTCGACCTCGGCCAGCGACAGCCCGACCCAGGGACTCGAGTACAGCTCGCGTCGGCCGTGCACCGTCCACTTCACCGTGCGGACCCTAGGGCACAGTGGTGCAGTGCCGACCCGACCGTCCCCGTCCCCGGACGCACTCTCGCAGGCACATGCGTTCGAGCGGTCCCTGAGCGGCGCAGAACGACGCTCGCTCGGGGTGCACTCCACGCCGACGACGGTGTCGGCACCGGTGCTCGACCTGGCGCTGGACGCGCTCGGCCGAACCCCCGCCACGGTCTGCGACCCGTCGTGCGGTGCGGGGGCCTTCCTGGTGGCCGCGGCGGACACCCTGGTGGCCCGGGGTGTGCCGGCGCTCGAGGTGGTCACCGAGCGGCTCCACGGCCTGGACGTGGACGCCGCTGCGGTGGCGGCGGCGCGCACCGTGCTGGCGCGGTGGGCTGCTCAGCACGGGGCGATCGTGGAGCCCGGCCGGATCGGGGTCCACCACGGCGACGCCCTGTCGCTCGAGCCGCGACGGTGGCCGGGACGTCCGGCGGGCGGCTACGACCTGGTGGTCGGGAACCCGCCGTTCCTGAGCCAGCTGTCGAGCGCCACCAGTCGGGACGACGACCGCCGCCGCCATCTCGGTGAGCGCTTCTCGGTCGTCGGTGCCTACACCGACGACGCAGCCCTGTTCCTGCTGGCGGGCGTCGACCTGGTCGCACCCGGGGGAGTGGTGGCGCTGGTCCAGCCGCAGTCGGTGCTGTCCGCCCGTGACGCCGGGGTGGTGCGCGACCGAGTGCTGCAGGACGCCGAGCTGGCCGGCCTGTGGGCCCACGGCGGCTCGCCGTTCCCCGACGCGGAGGTGGAGGTGTGCGCCCCGGTGCTGCGTCGCCGCAGGCCCGGCGACGACGACGGCGCGGGCACCTGCGAGGTCCGCTGGGAGCACGGGGCCACCGCGCACCGCTCCGTCGCCCGTGCGCCGTCGAGGGGCGAGCGCTGGGGCACGATGCTCGCGCCGGCGTTGGGCGTGCCGGACACCCCGACCGTCGTGGGACCGACCTTGGGCACGGTCGCGACCGCGACCGCCGGGTTCCGCGACGAGTTCTACGCGCTCGCGGACTGCCTTGCCGTGGTGCCCTCGGCGGAGGAGCCGCACGCGGCGGGGGACCCAGGAACGCGGCTGCCCCGGCTGCTCAGCGTCGGCATGATCGACCCGGTGCAGTGCCGGTGGGCGCTCGGCGAGCACCGCATCGCCGGCCGCAGGATCCGGGCGCCACGCGTGGACCTGGACGAGCTGGCGCACCGCCACCCACGGGTCGGACGTTGGGCTGCCGCACGGCTCGTGCCCAAGGTGCTGGTGGCGACGCAGACCAAGGTCGTCGAGGCCCTCGCCGACCCCGACGGCGACGCCGTGCCGTTGACGCCGGTCATCAGCGTCGAGCCCCTCCCGGGTGCGGGCCTCGACGTGTGGCACTTGGTGGCGGCGTTGAGCGCACCTCCGGTCGCCGCAGCTGCGGTGCGCGAGCACGTCGGCGCGGGTCGCAGCTCCGGCGTGCTGCGTTGGTCCGCCCGAGCGGTGCTGCAGGCTGCGCTGCCCGTCGACGACGAGCTGTGGGCACGCGGCGCGGCGCTGAGCCGGGCGCTGCAGGAGCTGCCCCTCGACGGTGCGCGGGACCCGCTGCTCGACGAGCTCGCCGTCGTCATGACCCGGGCGCACGGGCTCTCGGGTGAGCATCCGGTGGTGTCGTGGTGGTCGATGCGCCGCCCTCGGCGCTAAGATCGTCGCATCATCAGGAGTGGCCCTTCGGGGTCCGGCAACCTGGGACGGACACCCAAGGTGCCTTCCCGCTTCGGCGGGGATGTGGCAGACCCTCCGTGGTTCGCAACCAAGTGTCCGACGGCTCCGTGCGCGGAGCGTCCCCGGTCGTCCGACGCCCCGGCAGCCGCTCGCCGCGACCCGACCAGGACCGACCCGACGTGACGCCCGCCCCCACACCCCGAGGACCCCGGACGCCGATCCCGGCGTCGGGTGCCTGGCGTCCGGGTGACCCCGTCGGGAACCGTCGGTTCCACACGGTGGGGCACGGGCGCACGTTCCGGCTCGAGGGCGGCGACTCGCTGCCCGAGGTGCAGATCGCCTACGAGACGTGGGGCGAGCTCGACGACACGGCGTCCAACGCCGTGCTGGTGTGCCACGCCCTCACCGGCGACAGCCACGCCGCGGGGCGCACGGGTCCCGGTCACCCCACCCCGGGGTGGTGGGACGCGCTGATCGGACCGGGTCGCTGCCTGGACACCGACCGGGACTTCGTCGTGTGCGCGAACGTGCTCGGCGGCTGCCAGGGCTCGACCGGACCCGCCTCGATCGACCCTCGCACCGGTCGTCCCTACGGCTCCTCGTTCCCCGTCGTGTCGATCCGCGACTCGGTGCGCACCCAGGCGTCGCTGGCCGACGAGCTCGGTGTGCGACGGTGGCGCAGCGTGGTGGGCGGCTCCATGGGGGGCATGCAGGCCCTCGAGTGGGCGGTCATGTACCCGAGCAGGGTCGGGTCGCTCGTGCTGGCCTCCACCACCGCCCAGGCCTCCGCCCAGCAGATCGCCTGGAGCCACATCGGGCGCTCCGCGGTGCTCGCCGATCCGGCGTTCCGCGGCGGCGACTACTACGACGCTGCCGACGGCGGCGGCCCGCACCGAGGGCTCGCCGTGGCGCGCATGACCGCCCAGGTGACCTACCGCAGCGACGAGGTGTTCGACGACCGCTTCGACCGGGCGCTGCTGGGTCCGCTCGAGTTCTCGATCGAGCCGCTCTTCGACGTCGAGGGCTACCTCGACTACCACGGCGACAAGCTCGCCCGCCGCTTCGACGCGAACAGCTACCTGCGGCTGAACCGGGCGATGGACCTGCACGACGTGGGCCGCGGCCGCGGTGGGGTGCGTCCGGCGCTCGGGCGGATCACCGCGCCGACGCTGGTCGCCTCGGTGCGCAGCGACGGGTTGTACCCGCCCGGCCAGCAACGCCGCATCCACGACACGCTGCGCGAGCTCGGCACCCCCAGCACCTGGGTCGACATCGACTCGCCCCACGGCCACGACGGTTTCCTGATCGAGACCGCCCAGCTCGCCCCACAGGTCTCGACGTTCCTGGAGGACCTCGCATGACGGACACCGAACACCCGGCGCCACACCTGGCCCCCGAGACGGTGGCGGTGCGCACGGGCCGCAGCGCCAACGGCTCGTCGCTCGCTCCCGTCATGTGGGCGACGTCGACCTTCGTCGCCGGCTCGGTGGACGAGGGCCGGCGCATGGCGACGTCGACCTCGGCCACGACCTTCTACAGCCGCTACGGCAACCCGACGGTCAACGCCTTCGAGGAGGCGATCGCCGAGCTCGAGGGCGCCGAGGGTGCACGGGCGTTCTCGTCGGGCATGGGTGCCATCGCCGCGGTCGTGCTCGGGCTGTGCTCGAAGGGCGACCACATCGTCAGCCAGCATCAGCTCTACGCCGGCACGCAGATGCTGCTGCAGTCGGTCTGCCCCCGTTTCGGCATCGAGGTGACCCTGGTCGACGGCACCGACCCCGAGGCGTGGGAGGCCGCGGTGCGTCCCGGTCGCACCATGGTGCTGCTGGCCGAGACGCCGGCGAACCCCCGCCTGGACCTGGTCGACCTGGATCGCCTCGGGGCGATCGCGGGGCCGATGAAGGTGGTCGACTCGACCTTCGCGACGCCGTTGGGGCAGCGTCCGCTCGACCACGGCGTGGACCTGGTCGTGCACTCGGCGACCAAGGCCATCGGTGGGCACAACGACGTCTCGCTCGGTGTGGTCGCCGGCTCCCGTGAGCTGCTGGATTGGATCTGGGGCTTCGCGGTGCTCCAGGGTGCGAACGCGAGCGCCTTCGACGCGGTCGGGGGACTGCGCGGGCTGCGCACCCTGGGGGTGCGGCTGCGCCAGCAGACCGCGACCGCCGAGCGTCTTGCGCAGGTGCTCGAGGACGACGAGCGGGTGGTCGAGGTGCGCCACCCCAGCCTGGCCTCGCATCCCCAGCACGAGCTCGCCCAACGCCAGATGCGCCTGAGCGGCGGGCTGCTGACCTTCGATCTGGCCGGCGGACTCGATGCGGGGCGTCGCTTCGTCGAGTCCACCCGGCTGTGCCAGCTGGCCACCTCGCTCGGCGGGCCGGAGACGCTGGTCACGCATCCGGCGTCGACGACCCACGTCAACCTGCTGCCGGACGAGCTCGCGGCCGCGGGCATCACCGGCGGCACGGTGCGCATGTCGGTCGGCCTGGAGGACACCGAGGACCTGGTCGCGGACGTGCGCCACGCCCTCGACGCTGCGTCGGCCGACGGCTGAGCCCGCAGCACTACGATGCGGCCGTGGTGATCCAGGGGACACGATGACGGGGATGTTGGACGGCGAGGTTCCCTCGGCGCTGCCCGTCGTGCTGGCCCAGGTCGCCGCCGACGCCGGCGACGACGCGTCGCGCCAGCTCTCCTGGGTGATCATCGCCCTGGTCGTGCTGGCGGTGGTGATCGCCGCGGCGACCGTCGTCTTCTGGCGGATGACGCGCCCCGAGCCCCCGCCGCGGCCCGACGCCGTGCGCTGGATCCCCGACGCGGGGTCGGATCCCTCGGCGAACCCCGCTGCTGCCCCTCCTGCGACGGCTGCGCCTTCGGCGCCGGCGAGCCCGCCGCCCTCGCTCGGCGGTGAGGCCGCCACGCCGCCGAACGCTGGCTAGCCTGCCGGCCATGGCAGAGTTCGACCCGCAGGCGATGATCCAGCGCTTCGCCGAGCGTGCAGCGTCCGTCAAGCGCCGACAGATCCCGCCCGTCGAGGGTGAGGCTCGACGGGAGTTCGTGCAACAGGCCCAGACCGACTTCGCTGACTTCGCGATGCTCGGCGACGCGGCGGCGACCATCGAGGACGGCTTCCTGGTCCTGCGCGTCGACCTGCGTCCTGCGGACCAGCGGGGGTGAGCGACGCGCCGTTCCGTCCGGAGCTCGGTGCGCAGGCCCCGCTGCCGGCGCCGACCGGCGTGGCCGACGTGGAGCGGTTCGTCCGAGCAGTCGGTGCCATCGACGCCGCGAACGCACAGGACCCGCAGACGCTCGACGTCGCCGGCGTGCGGCTCCCCAAGGAGCTGCTGCACTCGCAGCTGATGTCGGCGTGGCTGCAGCGCCTCGACCCGACGGCGGGGGAGGCGGCGCACCTCGCTGCCAGAGCGCACCACTTCCGGCGCTGGACCCGGCCCCGCGCCGACTACCCCGAGGGTCGGGCGGGCTACCTGCGCTGGCGGGCAGCGGCCAAGCGCGCCCATGCCGACGAGGTGGGCGAGCTGCTCGCCTCCGAGGGCTACGAGGAGCCCGAGATCGCTCGGGTCGGCCAGATCGTGCGCAAGGAGGGCCTCGCGCACGACCCGGTGGTGCAGACCCACGAGGACGCGCTCTGCCTGGTCTTCCTGGCCACCCAGCTCGACGAGGTGGCGGGCCGACTCGGGGACGACCAGATGGTCGACATCCTGCGCCGCACCATCCCGAAGATGAGCCCGCGTGGACTCGCTGCGGCAACATCGCTCGACCTGGGCTCGCACGGCGCCGAACTGCTGGCACGTGCCAGCGTCCCGGACGGGGACCGATCCCGCAGCTGATCCCCTACGCTGGGGCACGGACCACTGCCGGCGAGAGGGATGACGTGGCCGACCACAGCGACATCGGACACCGCGGGGTCCCGGGTGCGCTCTTCTCGATGGAGGCGGCCGACAACGCCGAGGTGGTGTCCGACGAGACGGTGCCCGGTGCCGCCTCGATGTGGAGCACCTCGGCCAACCCGGATGACGCACACGAGGTCGATGTGGCGCCGCGACCTGCGCCGGGCTCGCAGCTGCCCCCGCCGCCACCCTCCTGGCCAGCCGGCAACGGCGCAGCGGCCGGCAACGGTGCAGCGCCCGACGATGACCAGGCCTGGGCGCGGATGGGCTCGCCGACCCCACCTGGGGCGACACCGCCAGGAGGGTTCGGCGTCGGCCGCCCGTCGGACCCCGACGAGGTGCACCGCATGGCCGCACCCACCGCGGTCGGCGCGCCCGGTGCCGGCGGGGTGTTCAGCGCCGAGCCGGTCGAGCGTGACGACGACGTGCTCGACGAGGGCGAGGTCGACGGCGAGCTCGAGGACGACTGGGTCGAGCCGCCCCGCGCCGCGCCGGTGTTCTCGAGCGGACCGCAGCCCACCGCGGCACGCGCCGCACCGGGTCCGGTGCCGCCGCCACCCGGCCCCCCGCCGGCGACGCCGTACGTCGAGCCGTCGCCGGGGCGCTCCGGGCCGTTCGCCACGCCGGTCGACCCGTGGACGGCGTGGGACCCCGCCCCGCCCGCGGCGCCGGAGCCGCCGCCGGTCCACGCGGCCGCCGCGCCGACCGCCCCCGCAGCGGACGACGACCCGGCGGCCGCCGTGGCTGCGGACCAGCACGGCCTCGACGTCGCCGTGTCGCGCCTGCGTCCCGAGGACCGCGAGCGCGCGAGGGTGCCTTTGTCGGTGTGCGGAGCGCTGCTGCAACCCGACGAGCACGTCGTCGGTGCGGTCACCGGACAGATGCTGGGCCGGCCCGCCGCCGTGGTCGTCACCCAGTCCCGTGTGCTGGTGGTCAACGACCGCCGCTGGCAGCCGATCGTCGACATCTACCCGATCGACGACGCCCTGCTGGTCCGAGGTCGCCACGACCGCCAGGTGGCGGCGCTGAGCTTCGCCGACGACGAGCGGCTGTCCATGGTCGACGGCATCACCGAGGTCGAGCTCGCCGTCGGGTTGGCCGAGGCCATCCGCGACCGCGGCGTGTCCGAACGGGGTGCAGGATCGGCGTTCTGAGGCGCCGTCGCGGCTCGTGATCGCCAACTTGCCGCCGTGTGCGCCTCTGCTACGATGACCCGGCCTTGCGGACGTAGCTCAGCTGGTAGAGCGCAACCTTGCCAAGGTTGAGGTCGCCGGTTCGAACCCGGTCGTCCGCTCCAGATCGACAGCCCCACCCTCGGGTGGGGCTGTCGGCGTTCCGGTCCGGCGTCCGGCGCCCGGTGCGCCGGGTCTCGTCGGGGACCGCTACAGTGACGGGTCCGTGGCGACGTGGCCGAGTGGTGAGGCAGAGGCCTGCAAAGCCTTGCACAGGGGTTCGATTCCCCTCGTCGCCTCCACGTGCGACCGGTCCCCGACGAGCACTCGCTGCTCGTCGGGGACCGATGTCGCTCGATCGACGTGGTGCCGGGGCGTCATCGGTCGCTCTCGTCGTGCCACACAGCGTGCTCAGCGCGGCAGCTGCAGCGCGTCGCCGGACGCCCGCCGATGGGGCAAGCTGGCGCCATGACCTCGACCGGTCCGTGGTCCCCACCCGACGACTCCGCGCCGTCGGCGCCCGCTGCGCCGCTCCCGGGCGCGAGCGCGATGCCGCGCTCGGCCGCGCCCTCGATGGGTACGGGCCTGCCGCCCGCAGGACCCCCCGCAGCGGGTGCGCTCAACTTCGCGGCCGGCGCGCCGCTCGGGGGCACCGCACCGTCGGCTGCGCAGGAGGTCCCACGCTCGGACCGCCGCGAGCTGGTGCTCACGGCGTTCCTGCTCGTGGCCGCCGTCGTCACGGGCGCAGCGTCGATGATGCCGTGGCGGGACTTCGGTCGCCGCTTCGGTGCTTCGGCGACCGAGACCGGCTGGGAGCGTCTCGACGGCTCGCTGGGACGCGGCTGGCTCTTCGTCGCGCTCGGTGTGCTGCTCGCGACCTCCGGTGTGCTCATCGCGAGCGGCCGTGTCCGCGGGGGCCGTGTGCTGGCCTCTGCCACCGGTGTGGCGCTGGTGGTCGCGTCGATCGTGGAGTGGGGCCTGGGCTCGGACGCTGCCCGCACCGGTCCTGGGTTGGGACTCTGGGTCGAGCTGACCGTGGGTGTGATGGTCGTGATCGCGGTCGGCGTGCTGGGGCCCAAGGAGCCCGACGTCGGCGCGTAGGCGAGCTCGGTGGATGTCCTCGCCGGCCCGCCGGGGTGCTACATTCGACGATCCTCGGGCGTATAGCTCAGTTGGCTAGAGCGCTTCCTCGACACGGAAGAGGTCCACGGTTCAAGTCCGTGTACGCCCACCAGCCAGGATCCCCTGCCTCGGCAGGGGATCCTGCCTTTTCGGCCACTGCAGTGAGCCTCGCGTGCGGTCCCGACCTACCCTCGTTCCATGACGGAGCGGGAGTTCACGATCGTGTGCGAGGTGGAGCCGGCGACGCGACCGGACCTCATGCACGTCCGACACCAGATCGGTTCGTTGAGCCGGGTCGCGACGTCGTTCCTCATCCCCGACAACCACATCGGTCGTGCCACCGTCTCGAGCATCGCGGTCGCCCACGAGGTCGCCCTGATGGGCGGCGATGCCATCGCCTGCCTGAACGCCAGGGACCGCAACGTCCTGGGCTTCCGCAGGGACCTCCTCACCGCTGCCGCCTACGGCGTGAGCCAGTTCCTCTTCGTCTACGGCGACCGGCCCGAGACCGGCAAGCGGTCCGACGATCTGACCGTGCGCTCCATGCTGGCCGAGGCCCGACGCTTCGAGCAGTCGCTCGACGCCTCCGGGCCCCGGCTGAGCCTCGGAGTCGCCACACGACTCGGTCCCGTCCCGAGCTGGAAGCACGAGGCGGACGCGTTGTACGTGCAGGTCTCGTTCTCCGTGCCCGCACTGCTGGAGTGGCGAGCGAGCATCGAGTTCGACGGCCCGGTGTACGCAGGGGTGATGGCACCGCCCTCCGCGACCATGGCCCGCAAGCTGTCGGCCGACATCCCGGAGCTCGCCGTCCCGTCCGAGCTCATCGACGCGCTCGAGTCCGACCGGGACGCCGGTGTGGACTTCGCCTGTCGCATGGTGTCGGACGTGCGCGAGTCCGGGGCGTTCGACGGGGTGCACCTCATCCCGGTCTCGAGGTACCGCGAGATCGCCGCCCGGCTCGATCCGATCTGAGCCGAGCTGAGCCGAGCTGAGCTGAGCTCAGGCGGTGGCGCCGATGAAGAACGGCGCTCGCGTTCGTCTGAGTAGCGTCCGTTGCACGCGCGCCGCGCAGAGGGGAACCACACCATGCGAGCACTCCGCTACTCGATCAACACGACGCTCGACGGCTGTTGCCACCACGAGGCGGGGATCCCGCCGGACGAGGAGTCGATGCGGTACTGGACCTCGGTGATGGAGCGGGCCGATGCCCTGCTGCTCGGCCGGGTCACCTACGAGATGATGGAGTCGGCGTGGCGACGGCCCGAGAGCGGCCGTTGGCCCGACTGGATGCGTGAGTGGGAGACCCCGTTCGCCGAGACCATCGATCGCACGAAGAAGTACGTGGTGTCGTCCACGTTGGACGGGGTCGACTGGAACGCCGAGCTGCTGCGTGGCGACCTGGGGGACGCGGTGCAGCGGCTGAAGGACGAGCCCGGCGAGGGCCTGTTCGTGGGTGGGGTGACGCTCCCACGTGCACTGGCGGACCTGGGACTGATCGACGAGTACGAGTTCCTCGTGCAGCCCATGCTCGCCGGACACGGGCCGACGTTGCTCGCCGGCCTGCGCGAGCGCATCCAGCTCGAGCTCGTGGAACGCCACGAGCTCAGGTCGGGGGCCGTCGCCCTGCGCTACCGGCCCGTCTGAGCGTCGCCCCGGCGCTCGGTCGGGCTGCAGCTCACGGCGCCTCGGTGTTGGCGTACTCCTCGAAGTCGCGACACGGCTGGGCCCGTAGCGCGTTGCAGTCCTCGGGCACCTGCTCGGGGTAGTCCGTGACCGTCGGCACCAGCGGCAGCACGAGCTTCGACGGGTAGCGGCCCGACTGGCCGACGTCCACGGTCGCGTCGTCGGGCACCTCGGCGAGGATGTAGGTCCAGCGGACCTTGTCGCCGCCGGGGGTGTGCACCGAGATGCGGATGCGTGAGCCTGCCCGCACGACGTGCGCGAACGGGAAGATCTCGACGCGTGCCTCGACGAACTCGTCGGTGGGGAACGGCTCGGCATCCTCGGCCAGCCCGCTCATGAGCGGCAGCAGCGGGGTCGACGCCGCGGAGGTCTTGCGGTGGGTGCCGCGCAGCACACCGGACTGGATGTAGGTCTCGGAGCCGTCGGGGCGGACCTCCGACAACGTCACGCCCAGATCGGCCTCCTGGTAGCTCGAGCGAACCCACAGGTCGGCGCTGGCGGAGCCGATCAGCGGCTGGTCCTCCGACAGCGGCTCCGAGACGTACACGGCGGCGCTCCCGGCCGGCTCCTGCTGCCAGTCGTACTGGGCGTCCGCATGGAAGGGATCGTTGCCGTCGACGTCCGCGAACGAGCTGGTCCGAGCCAGCTCGGGGTCGACCTCGAAGCGGCTGGCGGCGGGCTCGGCGTCCTCCGGCGGCGGCTCGGTGCTGAGCGTGCCGTCGGGGCCGAACCAGTACGACACGGGTGTCGTGCCGGGCAGCGGCCAGGTCTCGGCGAGCACCTCGGCGGTCGCGATCGGCGATCCGGGGGTCTCCGGGTCGCCGGCGCCGTTCTCGAGCAGGATGCGCACGGGCGGCTCGGCCTCGTACGTCGCCCGCTGCTCGGCGATGTCGTCACCGGCGATGGTTCGCTGCGGGGGCAGCGGCACCGACACGCCGAAGGCCTGCTCCATGACGATCGGCGCGAAGATCTCGAACGCGGCCGGGCGAGGGGTCTGCTCGTCGTTGACGTAGAGGTCCATGAAGGTCTTCCACTCGACCAGGTTCTGGGGCGCGAAGCCGTCGACGTGCGCGCCGTTCCAGGCGTTCAGCCGCGCGACCGGCGCGTTCGTCAGGTCGTCGAACATCAGCGGCGCACGACCGCCGACCTGCTCGTCCTGGAACGACGAGCTGTAGAACACCGGCACCTCGACCTGCGGGCCGAGCTGCTCGAAGCTGAGCGGGTCGGCGATCTCGGGCACGTAGTTGGGGTAGCTGCGGGCCTTCTGCACCGCATCCACGTTCTGGCCACGCAGCACCTGGTTGTCGGCGCAGGTGGTGTCGCCGGCGTCGACGACGGCCTGCTCCCAGCCCTGGCCGTACGGCTCGGCCTCGTCGAGCACGTTCTCGGCCCACTGGAGCGCGAAGCCGTCGTTGAAGATGCCGCCGGGGGCCAGCACGCCGCGCACCGTGTCGTCGTAGATCGACAGGGGGGTGATCGCCGACAGGCTCGGCGGCTGGGTCGAGGCGACGAAGACCTGTGCGATGCCGGGGTACGACAGGCCGACCATGCCGACCTGGTTGCCCTTCACCCAGTCCTGTGCGGCGACGGTCTCGATCACGTCGTAGCCGTCGAGCAGCTGCAGCGGCTCGAAGAAGTCGTAGGAGCCGCCCGAGCAGCCGGTGCCGCGGATGTTGACGGCGACCACCGCGTAGCCGAGGGCGTTGGCCAGCAGCGACGCAGGCTGGTCGGGGGCGTTGCAGGCGAACGCGGCCAGCTGGCACACCGCCTCGACCGTGAGCCCCTCGGGAAGGGTCGTGGAGAGCTCGTCCCAGCGCTCCTCGATCAGGTTCGTGCCGGGCTTGGAGGGGGAGTAGCCGGAGTACTCCACGACGGTGGGGTAGGGGCCGTCCTCGACCGGGCCGGGCAGGAACACCGACGCCGACAGCGTGGTGCCGTCACGGGTCTCGATGTAGCCGAAGCCGGGCTCGAGCGTCTGGGAGTCGTAGAAGGACTGCTCGGGCGTGGACTCCTCGATCGACACGACGTCGACGGGTTCGGAGACGACCTGCTCGTCGGGAGCGTCCTCGGCGTCGACGGTGGCCACCCGGTAGCCGCTGCCCGGCTCGACCTGTCGGAACACCAACGAGCCCTGCTCGTCGGACGAGCCGAGGGCGACGGCCTGGTCGTCGGCGTCGAGCAGCACCAGCTCGACCTCGGGCTCGGCCCCGGTGACCGAGACCTGCTCGACGCTGGGGCGCACCTGGAACTCGGCGGCGCCGGCTCCCTCGGACAGCGTCGCGACCTGCTCCATATTGCTGTCGGTGGTCGCCGGCAGGTCCGGATCGTCCCAGCGTGGTGCGCCGGCGGGGGCGTCGGTGCAGGCCGTGGTCACCAGGGCGAGGGTGGTCACCAGGAGGCCCGCCGTCGCCGTCCACCGGCGCAGGCCGCGAGGTCGCTGCTCGGACATGTCGTCTCCCCCTGTCCCGCCGCCGGCTCGTCGCCACGACGCACGTGTCCGGGGGAGCGTAGCGCCGGCTGACCGGTGGTCACGGCAGCGACGACCGGGCGCCGCTGCCCGGTCGGTCGGCTCAGGGAGCCGGCACCTCGTCGCGGTCCTCGACACCAGCCAGGAGCTGCTCCAGGTGCGCCTGCCGTGCGGCTTCGTCGGCGAGGTGGCGCTCCTCCCAGCCGGGTGCCTCCTGGGGCACGCTGCGCCACCAGGCCCACCACGCCGTGGCGGCGCACACCGAGCCCCACAGCGCCACCGGAGCAACGGCGGCGAGCGAGAACGGGGCGATCGCATGGACCGCCACCGCAACGCCGAGCGCTGGCGCGCCGATCGCCGTCACGACCATCTGGCGCAGCGGGGAGTAGCCCACACGACCGAGGTGCTCGGCGACCCAGTCGATCACCATCGGCACCGGCAGCAGCCACATCGCTGCGACCAGCAGGGTCTCGGACGGGTCGACGACCAGCACGGCGATCGCGCTCAGCACCGCCAGCGGGTACAGGACCGCGCAGCGGCGACACACCGCGACCCCACCGACGTGCAGGCACCGTTCGGCGTGGTCCGCGTCGTGGTGGGCGAGCCACATTCGGTCGGGCTCTCGGTGCGACGCGGCAGCGTCGGAGCGGTGGCCGGAGTGCGTGGTCATCACGTCTCCCATCGGCATCCGGGCCCCGGAACTGATGGGGCGACGCGCGAAGATGTGGCGATGCCGACCCCAGCGCCCGACAGCCCAGCGCCCGACAGCGACGCGGCGGGGCCGAGCCCTGACGCCGACGACTTCGTCTACGACGAGATGGCCTACTTCCCGGAGAACTGCGCCGAGTACGGACTGCAGCTGCCCGACGATCTGCGGGTGGCCCGCGTGCAGCACACCCTGCGCGACGGCCGGGAGCTGTCGGCGTTGCGCTGGGGCGACGATCCGCCGCAGCTGGTGCTGGTGCACGGCGGGGCGCAGAACGCGCACACCTGGGACACGGTGGCACTGGCGCTGTGGCCGGTGCCGGTGCTGGCGGTCGACCTGCCGGGGCACGGCCGCTCCGGATGGCGTGCCGACGGCGCCTACGGTCCCCGTGAGAACGCGGACGACCTGGCCGAGCTGCTCGCGGCGCTCGCCCCGGACGCCGACCTGGTGGTCGGCATGTCGCTCGGCGGTCTGACCGTCACCTCGCTCGCCGCACGTCATCCGACGCTGGTGCGCCGCCTCCTGGTCGTCGACGTCACCCCCGGGGTCAACCGCGACAAGGCCGCCGACGTGCACGCCTTCATCGAGGGACCGCAGACCTTCCCGGCGTTCGAGGACATCTTCGCCCGCACCGTCGAGTTCAACCCGACCCGCACGCCCGCGTCGCTGCGTCGCGGCATCCTGCACAACGCCCACCGCCTGGCCGACGGGTCGTGGCAGTGGAACTACGACCGGGGGCTGACCGAGCTGGCAGAGGACCTGGAGCGCGACGGCGTGCCCGAGGAAGGCGTGGTGCCCGACGGCCCCGACCTGTGGCAGGACGTCAGCGACGTGCAGGCACCCATGACGCTGGTGCGCGGCGCGCTCAGCCCGGTCGTGGACGACGACGACGTCGACGAGCTCCTGCGGCGCCGACCCGACGCCGAGGTGCTGGTCGTCGAGGGAGCGGGCCACAGCATCCAGGGCGACCAGCCCCTGGAGCTGGCCGGGATCATCCGGGAGCGGCTGCCGGCTCGGCGCTGAGCCAGGTGTCGACCATCTCGGCGAGCACCGGCAGGGTCACCGCACCGCTGCCCAGCACCACGTCGTGGAACGTCGCCACGTCGAAGCCCTCGCCCAGCGTCGCCTCGGCACGGCGGCGCAGTCGTTCGATCTCGAGCTGGCCCACCTTGTAGGCGAGCGCCTGGCCGGGCATCGCGAGGTAGCGGTCCACCTCGGGTGCGATCTGGTCGGACGGCACGGGTGTGTGCTCGTCGAAGTAGTCGAGGGCCTCCTGGCGGGACCACCCGAGCGCGTGCAGGCCCGTGTCCACGACCAACCGGGCCGACCGCCACGCATCCGCGGTGAGCATGCCGGCACGGTCGAGCGCGGAGCTGTAGAGCCCCATCTCGTCGGCCAGGCGTTCGGCGTACAGCCCCCAGCCCTCGACGTAGGACGTGGCACCGTCGTGGCGCTGGAACTCGGGCAGGTCGTCGAGCTCCTGGCTGATCGCGATCTGCAGGTGGTGGCCCGGGATCGCCTCGTGGAACGCGATCGACTCGGCCTCGGTGCGCGACGATCCCTGCGGATCCGAGGTGTTGATGAAGTAGGTGCCGGGCCGGCTGCCGTCGGGTGCGGGCGGGAAGTAGTACGCGTACGGCGCGTCGGCGGCGAGGAAGTCGGGGATGGGCTCGACCTGGCACGCGACCGAGGGCAGCCGGCCGAACCAGGCCGCCATGGCGTCGGTCGCCCGCTGCACGCTGCTGCGGGCGACCGCCAGGACCTCGTCGGCGTCGCGGTGGCGCAGCGCCGGGTCGGTGCGCAGCCGATCGAAGATCGTGGCGAGCTCGTCGCTCCCGACGGCGTCGGGGCCGACGGCGCGGAACTCCACCGGCAGGTCGACCTCGCACAGGCGTCGTCCGAGCACGTGCAGCTCGCTCGCCGGGGTGCCGACGGTGGTGTGCTGCTCGATGACCGCGGCGTAGAGCTGCTCGCCGTCGGGCAACCAGCACCAGCCGGCGTGCTTGTCGTCGCGCGCCACCGGTCCCAGCTCGTCGCGCAGCACGTCGTGGTAGACGGCGAAGGCCGGGCGGATGCGGTCCCGGACCAGCTCGAGCGCCTCGTCACGCCACGCGGCGGCGCCCTCCCATCCGCTCGGCAGCTGGGGCGCGAGGAACGGGTCGGCGTCGACCGGGCCCGCCAGGTAGCCCTCCAAGGTGTGCAGCGTGCGGGCCAGCACGGACGCGGCGGGGGTGCGCCCTGCCGCGGCGCCGGCACGGAAGCGGTCCAGGGCCTGGCCGAGCAGGCGGGGCACCTGCGAGTAGCGCACCAGCGCGGCCTCGGCGTGCTGGGGCTCCGGGTAGGTGAGCTGCGGCGCCATCATCAGCAGCGACGCGTGCGGCCCGAGCATCTGGTCCGAGGCCAGCTCGACGAGGCGCAGGTCGATGCTGCTCACCGCGACCTTCAGCTGGTGGGCGAGCAGCGCTGCGGTGACGCGGTCCGCATGCAGGTCCAGGTCGGGCATCATCCGATCCAGCTCCGCCTGGGTGTCGACGAGCCGGGACCGACGTTCGGCGTCGGCCTGCTCGGAGAGGTCCTCGAGGCGGTCGTCGTGGTCGTGCACCCCCAGGAAGGTCGCCGCGCTGGGCTGCGCCTCGAGCTCGGCATCCCAGTACCGGCGGCACAGATCGGCCAGTGCCGCGGATCTCGGGGTGGTCGTGCCCTCGGTCATGTCATCCCCTTCGGTACGCTGGCCCGGTGGAGTCGGTCGTGGAGCCCGCAGGCACCGGAGCGTACCCACCGTCGTGGGAGAACGACGTGGTGCTCGCCGACGGCCACACGGTGCGGGTGCGCCCGATCATGCCCGGCGACGCGGACGCCCTGGTGCGGTTCCACCATCGCCAGTCGGCCGAGTCGATCTACTTCCGGTACTTCTCGCCCCGCCCCGAGCTGTCGGCTCGCGACGTGCGGCACTTCACCACCGTGGACCACCACGACCGTGTGGCGTTCGTGGCGTTGGCGATGGACGAGATCATCGCCGTGGCGCGCTACGAGCGCTACCGGGGCACCGACACCGCCGAGGTGGCGTTCTTCGTCGACGACGACCACCACGGGCGGGGCCTGGCGAGCCTGCTGCTCGAGTACCTCGCCGCCGCCGGGCTCGAGAACGGACTGCGCCGGTTCAGCGCGACCACCCTGCCCAACAACCGCAAGATGCTCGGCGTCTTCTCCGCCGCGGGCTACGAGGTGTCGACCCGACTCGACGACGGCGTGGTCGAGGTCGGCTTCGACATCGACCCGACCAGAGCGGCGCTCGCCGCCATGGACCGTCGCGAGCGCGCCGCCGAGGCGGCGTCGGTGCGTCCCATGCTCGCGCCGGCGTCGGTCGCGGTCGTCGGTGCCGGCCGCGAGCGTGGTGGCCTCGGCGCGGAGATCTTCCGGAACCTGCTCGCCGCGGGGTTCCGCGGTCCGGTCGTGCCGGTCAACCGCCGGGCGGACGCCGTCGACGGCGTCGCCGCCTGTGCGTCGGTGCTCGACCTGCCCGAACCGGTCGACCTGGCCGTGATCGCCACGCCCGCGGCGGACGTGCCGTCGGTGATCGAGCAGTGCGGCGAACGAGGGGTGCGCTCGGTCGTGGTGGTCTCGGCCGGCTTCGCCGAGTCGGGGCCCGAGGGCGCCGAGCTGGAGCACCGGGCGCTCGAGGCGGCCCGTCGACACGGCCTGCGCCTGCTGGGGCCCAATTGCCTGGGCCTGGTGAACACCGACGAGTCGGTGCGACTCGACGCCACGCTGGCACCCGAGCTGCCACCGGCGGGTCGTGTCGCGGTGATGGCCGAGGCGGGCACGCTGTCGGCCGCGATCGTGGACCACGCCGTGCGCATGGAGCTCGGCGTGTCGACCATGGTGGCCGCCGGCAACCGCGCGGACGTCGGCGCGACCGACCTGTTGAGCTACTGGACCGAGGACGACAGCACCGACGCGGTGCTGCTCTACCTGGCGGCGCGGCACCTGCGGCCCCGGTTCGTGCGCGCCGCGCGGGCCGCGTCGCTGCACCTTCCGGTGGCGGCGCTGCACACCTCGATGGCGGTGGCCGCCAGCCCGGGCCGCGGCGGCGACGCAGCCCGGCGCGCCCAGGCGATGTTCCGCCAGACGGGCGTGATCGGCGTCGACACGCTCGAGCAGCTCTTCGACGTCGGCCGGGTGGTGGCCGACCAGCCGGTGCCCGCCGGCGCCGGCGTCGTGGTGATCGGCAACTCCGACGGCGCGGTCTCGTTGGCCGCGGACGCGTGCGTCGAGGCCGGGCTCGACCTGGTGCCGGTCGAGGTCGTGGCGACCGATGGACGGACGCTGTGCAACCCGGTGGACCTGACCTATCTGGCGGGCCCCGACGCCTTCGCCGCTGCGCTCGCCTCCGTCAGCGCCGACGAGCGGGTCCACAGCGTGCTCGTGGTGTACACGCCGCCACGACTCGACTGGGATCCCGCCGTCGGCGACGTGGTGCTCGACGCCGCCGCAGCGGCACCGGGTGTGACCTTCGCGGCGACCATGTTGGGTGCCGCGGGTCGTGCCCGGCTGTGCCGCAGCGACACCGCCGGCCCAGGGGTGCCGATCTTCCGGTTCCCCGAGGACGCCGCACGGGCGATCGGACGCCTGGCCGGCTACCGGGCCTGGCGGGACGCCGCGGGCTCCGCGCCCGTCGAAGAGGCGACCGTCGGCGACCTCGACGCGGCGCGTCGTGCGCTGGAGCCGGCGATGGAGCGTGTCGGCGCGGCCGAGGCCGGCGCCCTCGAGGCGCTGTCCCTCGAGGAGCAGGACGCGGTGCTGGACGCCTACGGCATCGAGGTCATCCCCCGGCGCGTGGCGCTCGACGTCGACTCGGCGGTCGCGGCGGCCGACGAGCTGGGCTGGCCCGTGGCGCTCAAGGCCGCCGTGCGCAACCGTCTCACGCGCTCGACCGCCAGCGGGGTGGTGCTCGACATCGTGGACGAGGGCCAGCTGCGGGCGACCTGGGAGCGCATGCACGACGCGCTGGGCGAGCAGATGCTGCCCGCAGTGGTGCAGCGCTTCGCCGACTCGGGCCTCGACGTGGCGATCCGTGTGCGCCGCGACGACGACGGCTCCGGCACGGTGCTGGTGGGTCTGGGCGGCCCGGCCGCCATCGCGGACGAGCGTGAGCTCGCCGTGCTGCCGCTGTCGCTGGCCGATGCCTCGTCGCTGGTCGCCACCTCCCCGGTGGGGCGGGTGCTCACCGACCCGCTCGACCGTGTGCCGGTGGTCGAGGTCGTGCATCGTCTGGCGGCGCTCGTCGAGCAGCACGACGGGGTCCGCGAGCTCGACGCGGACCCGGTGGTCGTGTCGCCGATGTGGGCACGGGTGGCCGACGTGCAGCTCGTCGTCGGTGCGCCCGTCGAGGAGTTCGCGGTCCGCCGTCTCGAGTGACGACGCCACCAGGACCGCTGGTCGCAGCGCTCAGCTGGTGGGCCGTGGCTCCCTCGGCAGGCCCAGCACGCGCTCGCCCAGGATGTTGCGCAGGATGCTCGTGGTGCCGCCCATGATCGTGTAGGCGGGTGCGTAGCAGACGTTGCGCGACACCCGGTTCCAGGTCATCGCCTCGGGTCCGGCGGTCCGGGCGCAGAACTCTGCCACACGCTGCTCGAACTCGGTGCAGTACGTCTTGGTCGCCGCCGAGAACCCGGCGGGGGCCTGGCCCAGCACCTCGCGCAGCACCATCAGCCGCCCGATGCGGTAGCCGCTCTCCAGGCGTGCGATGTCCTGGCGGACGAGCGGGTCGGTGGTCCCGGCGGTCTCGAGCACGTCCAGGTAGAGCCGGCGGTTCGACACCAGACGGTCGATGCCGCCGCGCTCGTGCTCCATCTGGCGCATGACCTGCTTGAAGCTCCCGTTGAGCTCGCCGACCAGGTGCTCGTCGGGCACCTCCACGCCGTCCAGGTAGACCTCGCAGAAGTGGGCGTTGCCGGTGGCGTCGACGATCGGGCGCACCTCGATGCCCGGCGAGGACATGTCCACCACGAGCTCCGACAGCCCTGCGTGCGGCGGGGCGTCGGGGTCGGTGCGGGCGATCAGGTAGCACCAGTCGGCGTCGACGGCGCCCGAGGTCCAGATCTTCTGACCGTCGACGACCCAGCGGTCACCTCGGTGCACCGCTGCGGTGCGCAGCGAGGCGACGTCGGAGCCGGCGTCGGGTTCGGACATGCCGATGCTCCACGCGGAGGTGCCGGCGACGATGTCGGGCAGCCAGCGCCGTCGCTGCTCGGGGGTGCCGTACTGCAGCAGCGTGGGGCCGATCTGGCGGTCGGCGAACCAGGAGGTGGCCACGGGTGCGCCCTCGCTGATGAGCGCTTCGAAGACCACGAACCGCTCCAACGCGCTGCGTCCGCCGCCACCCTCCTCGACGGGCCAGGTCATGCCGAGCCACCCGAGCTCGGCCAGGCGCCGGGAGAACTCCCGGGACGTGCCGACCAGCCAGGAGTCCTCCTGGATGGCGCACTCGGCGGCCGCCTCGCGGCCCACCCGCTGCGCCTCCTGCGACAGCGCCTGCAGCTCGTCGGAGAGCTCGAAGTCGAGCATCAGGCGCCCAGCCCGGAGTCGGGGGTCAGCACCGGGTGGCCCCGTTCGATCCACTCGTGCAGCGAGCTGAACGGGTAGATGCCCGTCGCGTGGCCGTCGCCCCAGGTGATGCCGAGCCCCCAGGCACCCACGAGCTGGGCGTCGCGCAGCTCGAGGGTCGTGTCGCCCCCGAGGGTGGGCCACGCGGGACGTCCGGCCTGCCGGGCGGCCCGGCACGTGGCGCACGGGCAGTGGAGGCGCAGCTCCACCAGCCCGATCGAGCCTTCGAGTCCGTCGTCGAAGGCGAGACGCAGCTCCATCGAGGGTCGGTCCACGGTGATCTCGACGACGTCGGGGGTGACCATGCGCTGATGCTGCCACGCCGGGGGCGGCGAGCGGGAGGCGGGGCCGCTACCGTCGGCGCCCATGCGTGCGATCGTGCTCGACGGCTACGGCGGACCCGAGGTGCTCACCCTGCGGGAGGTGCCCGACCCGGTGCCGGGACCCGAGGAGGTCCGCGTGCAGCTGAGCGCCACAGCGGTGAACCGAGCCGACCTGCTGCAGCGCATGGGGTTGTACCCCGGGCCACCCATGCCGTGGGAGATCCCCGGACTGGAGTTCGCCGGCACCGTCGTCGAGGTGGGGGAGCGCGTGACCGGGCGCGCCGTGGGCGACTCGGTCATGGGCATCGTGGGCGGAGGTGCCTACGCCGAGCAGCTGGTGGTGCACGAGCGCCAGACCATGCCGGTGCCGGCGTCGCTGTCACTGGTGGAGGCCGCGGCGATCCCCGAGGTGGCCATCACCGCCTACGACGCGCTGGTGCTCCAGGGCGGGCTGACCGCCGGCGGTTGGGCGCTGGTGCACGCCGGCGCGTCCGGCGTGGGCAGCGCGGCGATCCAGTTGGTGCGCGCCGTCGGCGCGCGGGTCGTCACCACCTGCTCCACCACGAAGGTCGCCGCGTGCCGCGAGCTGGGCGCGGACGTCGTGGTGGACCACACGTCGAGCGACTTCGTGGACGCGGTCCGCGAGGCCACCGGTGGAGCCGGTGTCGACGTGGTGCTCGACGTCGTCGGCGGCGACTACGTCGCGCGGAACCTGGCGGCGTGCCGTGTCGGCGGCACCGTCGTGCAGGTCGGGATCCTGCGTGGCGGCACCGCCGAGGTGCCGGTCGGCACGCTGTTGACCCGCCGCATCCGGTGGGTGGGCACGGTGCTGCGCAGCCGTCCGATCGAGGAGAAGATCGCAGTCACCCAGCGCTGCGCGCACGACCTGGTGCCGCTGTACGACGCCGGTGTGCTGCGACCCGTGATCGACCGGATCCTGCCCATCGAACAGGTCGCGCAGGCGCACGAGCACGTCGCCGCCAACGCGAACGTCGGCAAGGTGCTGCTCACGTTCTGATCGTGTCGTCGACGATCACGTCGAGCACCGAGACCTCCACCGCGCCGACGCCCTTGAGCTCTCGCACCCCGATCGAGCGCCAGCCGTCCCGTGTCGCGGCGAGCCGCACCGAGGGTGAGGCGGCGATAGCGCCGCTGGGGGCCTCGGCCACCAGGCGTGCGGCGCGGTTGACCGTCGAGCCGAACAGGTCGCCCTCGAACGCGACGGTCGGGCCGTGGTCGATCCCCGCACGCAGCGGGGGCAGCCCGGCGGCGACGGCGCGGCGCATCAGCTCGGCGGTGGTGGACACCGCGGCGCTCGGTGTGTCCGTCGCGAAGAGCACCTCGTCGCCGATCGTCTTGACGAGCCGTCCGCCGTGCTCGGCCACGGTGTCGTGGGCGATCGCCTCGAAGGTGCCCACCAGGCGCGACAGCTCCAGGGGTCCCAGGCGTTCGGTGAGCGTGGTGAACCCCACCAGGTCGGCGAACACGGCGGACCGGTCGCTGCCGGCACCCGCCGAACGGTTGGCCAGCTCGCGGCGCAGCCCCGCAGCGAGCAGACGGCGGTGCAGGTAGCCGAGCATCCACATGGTGCGGTCCTGGTCGATCGTCAGCTCGGACGTCAGCTGCACCAGCTCCGGGTCGCCGGAGTCCAACGCCACCCGGATCTGGTCGACCCACAGCTCGGTGATGCGGTTGATCGCACCCGACATGACCCGAGTCTGTTGGATCATGCTTTCGATCCCGGCGGGGGTGAGCTCCTGGTCGAACACGAGCTTCAGCACCGCGACGTCCAGCTCTCCGCCGATGCGGTCGTCGTCGCCGGGGTCGGCGAAGCCCAGCGCACGCCACAGCCGGCGTGTCGTGTCGACGTCCGCGCCGGCGCGGTGAGCGACCTCGTCGATCGTGTAGGCGTCGGACCCCGGCAGGATGTCGGTGTCGACCAACGCCTCGAGACGGCGTCGCGCCTCGGCGGTCGCGTCGTCCGCCGTCATGGCCCGCGGTGGCTCAGCGGGTCTCGATCGCGGTGTAGTCCCGCACCGGGTGGCCCACGTAGAGCTGGCGCGGCCGGTAGATCCGCGACTCCTGCTCGAGCAGCTCGATGTAGTGCGCCAACCACCCGGCGGTGCGGGGGATGGCGAAGAGCACGGTGAACATCTCCATCGGGAAGCCCATCGCCTGGTAGATGAGCCCCGAGTAGAAGTCGACGTTGGGGTAGAGCTTGCGGCTGACGAAGTAGTCGTCGTTCAGCGCGACCTCTTCGAGCTTGAGCGCGATGTCGAGCAGCGGGTTCTTGCCGGTGACCTCGAACACGTCGTCCGCGGTCTTCTTGATGATGCGGGCCCGAGGGTCGTAGTTCTTGTACACCCGGTGGCCGAAGCCCTGCAGGCGGGTCTCGCCGCGCTTGACGGCGTCGACGTAGCTCTGGACGTTGTCGATGGAGCCGATCGTGTTGAGCATGCGGATGACGGCCTCGTTGGCGCCGCCGTGGCGGGGGCCGTAGAGCGCTGCGGTGGCTGCCGCGGTGGCGCTGTAGGGGTCGGCGTGCGAGGAGCCGACGGTGCGCATGGCGGTGGTGGAGCAGTTCTGCTCGTGATCCGCGTGCAGGATGAACAGCACGTCGAGCGCACGCGAGAGCACCGGGTTGGCGTCGTAGCGGGGCTCGGCGGTCTTCCACATCATGGAGAGGAAGTTGGCGGCGAAGTCGAGGCTGTTGTCCGGGTACACGAACGGCATGCCGGCGGAGTGGCGGTAGGCGCCGGCGGCCAGCGTGGGCATCTTCGCGATGAGGCGGACGACCTGCTTCATGAGCACGTCGGGATCCTCGATGTCCTTGGCCTCGGGGTAGAAGGTCGACAGCGCCGCCACGGTCGACACGAGCATGCCCATGGGGTGGGCGTCGTGGTGGAAGCCCTCCATGAAGCGCTTGCGCACGTTCTCGTGGATGAACGTGTGGTGGGTGATCTCGTAGCGCCAGTCCTCGAACTGCTCCGGTGTGGGCAGGTCGCCGTGGATGAGCAGGTAGGCGACCTCGAGGTAGCTGGAGTGCTCGGCCAGCTGCTCGATGGGATAGCCGCGGTAGCGGAGGATCCCGGCCTCGCCGTCGAGCTCGGTGATCGACGAGGCGACACCCGAGGTGGCGCCGAAGGCGGGGTCGTGGAACCACACGCCGGGCAGGAGCTTGCTCCACGCCTTCGCGTCGACACCGCCGTCGAGGATCGGAATCTCCACCTGCTCGCCGGTGCGGTTGTCGGTGATGGTGATGCTGTCGGCCACTGTGAGTTCTCCAGGTCTGAGATCCGCTTGCATCCTACGGCGTCCGCGGGGCATGCCGAGCCGCCCCCGTCGGGGTCACCCCGGAATTCGCGGGACGTTCACACTGCGTCGGGGGTGGATGCCCGCCGGCGCGACGGCCGTGTCCAGCGCCACCGAGCGGATCCCGTCCGCGACGACGCGTTGCGCCGCCGACAGCAGACCGCGGCGGCGACGGACCAGGCCCACCGCTCGACCCGGCACCCCGGTGACCTGCACACGTCGCCAGTCGCCGGCGACCCCGACGGGCGCGGCCGAGGCGGGCACGATGCCGGCGCCGTAGCCGCTGAACACCAGCGAGGCGAGCAGGCGCATGCCGTCGAACTCGGCCTTCGGGCGGATCCGCACGCCCTGCTGGGCGGCTTCGTGGTCGAGCAGGTCCCGGAACGGCGTGCCCGGGGCCTCGAGCAGCAGCTCGTGCTGGAGCAGCTCACCGAGCGAGACCGACTCTCGGTGGTACAGCGGGTGGCCCTTGGGGGCGATGAGGATGCGCTCCTCGTCGAACAGCGGCTCCACGAGCAGCTCCGCCTCGTCGACGGGAAGGTTGACCACCGCCAGGTCGACCGATCCCGACAGCAGGTTGAGCACCAACGAGCTGGTGGTGGCGTCGAGGACCACGACCGAGACCTCGGGGTAGCGCTCGCCCATCTCGCTCAGCAGCGGCGGCACCAGCCAGCGCGCGGTGGTGCCGATGAGGCCCAGCCGCACCTGTCCCGAGACCACGTCGCGCAGCGAGGCGACGTCGGAGTCGAGCGCCTCGAACTCCGCCTCGATGCGCCGGGCCCGCTCCAGCACGGTGCGGCCCTCGTCGGTCGGCTCGGTGGTCGCGCGGTCGATCAGCGTGACCCCGAGCTCGCGCTCGAGGCGCGCGATGTGCGCGGAGATGTTCGACTGCACGGTGTCGAGCGATCGTGCCGCCCCCGAGAAGGAGCGGTGCTCGGCGACCGCGACGAGTGCTCGGAGCTGCTTTCGGTCCATCGCTTCTGAAGATACTGAATATCGCTACGATTTACTTGTCAGATTGCTTGCTCGAGGCTAACTTCTTCATCACAACACAACGCCGAGCGTGCGGACATCCCCCCTGTCCCGCTCGAGCTAGCGCCGTCAGGGTCACCCCCCCCCGATCCGGCGGCGCATCTGCTGAAGGACTGGCTCCCCCCGCCAGTCCTTCGGCCGTTTTGCGGTGACTGCTGGGCGCTGGTGGCGTGATTCCAGGCCGCCGGTGCAGTGGCCCGGCGCGTGGGATCGGGCGGGGGTAGCGTCCGACCATGGCGAGCCCTCAGGACCAGCCCGGTGACGGACCCTCGGCGCCCACGAGCGCGGCGGTCTTCGATCTGGATCGCACGCTGCTGTCCGGAGCAAGCGGTCCGATCATCGGGGAGGCCCTCCGCCACGTCGGGTTGCTCACCGCGCCCTCGGGCACGCTCGAGTCGGTGGCGTTCGGGGTCTTCAACCTCATCGGCGAGACCTGGCCGTCGATGCTGCTCACCCGCCAGGGCGCCCGTGCCGCTCGCGGCTGGTCGGTCGACCTGGTCCGAGCGGCGGCCGAGCGGGCGGCCGAGCCGCTCGCCGAGGCCGTGCTGCCCTACGCGCAGCAGCTGATCGCCGAGCACCGCACACAAGGCCGGGTGCTCGTCATGGCCACCACCACCCCGGAGGACCTGATCCGTCCACTGGCGGACGCACTCGGCTTCGACGAGGTGATCGCCACCCGCTACGGGCAGCGAGCGGGCCACTACGACGGCACCATCGACGGCCCGTTCGTGTGGGGCAAGGGCAAGGCCCGGGCCGTGGCCGAGTGGGCGTACCGCCGCCGGATCGACCTCGACACCAGCTACGCCTACAGCGACAGCTACTACGACGTGCCGCTGCTGTCGCTGGTGGGTCACCCGAGGGCGGTGAACCCCGACCCGCGCATGTTGGCCCTGGCGACCGTGCGCCGCTGGCCGGTGGTGCACTTCGACGTGCCTGCGGGGGTGCCCAAGCTCGCCGGGATCGAACCCCAGCGGGTGCTGCTGCTCCTGGCCCAGGCGCAGCTGTTCCCGTGGATGCGCCTCGACATCGAGGGTGCGGAGAAGGTGCCCCGCCACGGCCCGGCCATCCTCGTCGCGAACCACCGCTCCTACATCGACCCGGTGGCCATCGGCTTCCTGATGGCCCGGGTGGGTCGACCCGTGCGGTTCCTGGGCAAGAAGGAGGTCTTCGACGCCCCGGTGGTCGGTGACGTCGTGGCGGCGTTGGGCGGCATCCGCGTCGACCGCGGCTCGGGCTCCGACGAACCGCTGCGAGCGGCGCAGGACGCCCTCGCGGCGGGCGAGCTGGTGGCGATCATGCCCCAGGGGACCATCCCGCGGGGCCCCGCCTTCTTCGACCCCGAGCTCAAGGGCCGCTGGGGCGCGGTCAAGCTCGCCGAAGCGGCCGACGTGCCGATCGTGCCGATCGGGCTGTGGGGGACCGAGGACGTCTGGCCGCGCAGCTCGAAGGTGCCGAACCTGACCAACGTCCTGGACCCGCCCACCATCCGCATCCGCGTGGGGGATCCGGTGGAGCTGAAGCACCGCAGCGTCGACGCCGACACGAAGCGCATGATGAAGGCCATCCGGGCGCTGCTGCCGCCCGAGGCGAGCGAGGCCCGCGAGCCCACTGCCGAGGAGCTGGCTCGCACCTACCCCGGCGGCATCGTGCCCGACGAGGTCGACGCGTCGCACGAGGCGACCCGCCGCCCCGGCACCGACTGACCCCAGCGCCCGTCGTTCTCACCACGCAGGTTCTGTGGTGCGAGACCGCGGTCAGCGCCGCGATCTCGCACCACAGAACGGGTTCAGGCGGTGCGCTGGCGGATGATGTTGAGCGCCGAGCCGGCGCGGAACCACTCGATGTGCTCCGCGCTCATGGTCTGGTTGCCCAGGAACGTCATCGTGGTGCCGTCGGGCTTGGTGAGCAGGCACTCCACCGGCACGCCGGGCTCCAGGTCGGCCAGGCCGAGGATGCTGATGCGGTCGTCCTCGCCGATGACGTCGTAGACCTCGGGCTCGGCGAAGGTGAGCGCCAGCACGCCCTGCTTCTTCAGGTTGGCCTCGTGGATGCGGGCGAAGCTGCGCACGATGATCGCCTTGCAGCCCCTGAAGCGGGGCTCCATGGCGGCGTGCTCGCGTGACGAGCCCTCGCCCCAGTTCTCGTCACCCACGGCCACCCAGGCCTGGCCGGCCTCGTGGTAGTGCTTGGCGATGTCGGGGTAGGACTTGGTGGTCCCGTCGAGCAGGTCCTTGCCTTCGCCTGCGACGCCGGTGAACGCGTTCACCGCACCCAGGAACAGGTTGCCCGAGATGTTCTCCAGGTGGCCGCGGTACTTGAGCCACGGACCGGCCATGGAGATGTGGTCGGTGGTGCACTTGCCCTTGGCCTTCACCAGGATCGGCAGCTCCAGGTAGTCCTGGCCGTCCCACGCAGCGAAGGGCTCCAGCAGCTGGAGCCGGTCGGAGGTGGGGGAGACCTTCACCTCGACCGCGGCGCGATCGACGGGCGGCGCCACGAAGGTGTTCTCGCCCGGGGTGAAGCCGAGGGCGGGCAGCTCCTCGCCGACCGGCTCGGGCAGGCGGACCTGCTCGCCGGCGGCGTTGGTGAGCGAGTCGGTGAGCGGGTCGAAGTCGAGCGTGCCGGCCAGCGCCAAGGCCACGACCGTCTCGGGCGACGTCACGAACGCCAGCGTGTTGGCCGAGCCGTCGTTGCGCTTGGGGAAGTTGCGGTTGTAGCTCGTGACGATCGTGTTGGGGTGGTCGTTGGCGTCGGCCGGGCGCGACCACTGGCCGATGCACGGGCCGCACGCATTGGCGAGCACCGTGGCGCCGGCGGCCTCGAAGGTGCCGAGCAGCTCGTCGCGCTCGATCGTCGCCCGGACCTGCTCCGAGCCGGGGGTGATGAGCAGCGGGGTCTGCACCGACAGCCCGTTGGCCGCGGCGAAGCGCAGGATCGATGCGGCACGCGTGATGTCCTCGTAGGAGGAGTTGGTGCACGAGCCGACCAGTGCGGAGCTGATCTCGAGCGGCCAGCCCTGCTCACGGGCCTCGTCGCCCAGCTTCGACACCTCTCGCGCCAGGTCGGGGGTGTGCGGCCCGTTGATGTGGGGACGCAGGGTCGACAGGTCGATCTCGATGACCTGGTCGAAGTACTGCGCCGGGTCGGCCAGCACGTGGTCGTCGGAGCGCAGGTGGTGCGCGATGTGCGTCGCGGCGTCGGCGATCTCCTCGCGGCCGGTGGCCTTGAGGTAGCGCGCCATGGCGTCGTCGTAGCCGAACACCGAGGTGGTGGCGCCGATCTCGGCGCCCATGTTGCAGATGGTGGCCTTGCCGGTGCACGAGATGGAGTTGGCGCCGGGCCCGAAGTACTCGACGATGGCGCCGGTGCCGCCCTTGACGGTGAGGATCTCGGCCACCTTCAGGATCACGTCCTTGGGGGCCGACCACCCGTTGAGCTCGCCGGTCAGGTGCACGCCGATCAGCTTCGGCCAGCGCACGTTGAACGGGAACCCGGTCATGACGTCGACCGCGTCGGCGCCGCCCACGCCGATGGCCACCATGCCCAGGCCGCCGGCGTTGGGGGTGTGGCTGTCGGTGCCGACCATCATCCCGCCGGGGAAGGCGTACTGCTCGAGCACGACCTGGTGGATGATGCCCGAGCCGGGGCCCCAGAAGCCGATGTCGTAGCGGGCCGAGACGGACTCGAGGAAGTCGTAGACCTCGGCGTTGCCCTGCTCGGCGGCGAGCAGGTCGACCCTGCCGTTCTCCTTGGCCTGGATCAGGTGGTCGCAGTGCACCGTCGACGGGACCGCGACCTGGTCGAGCCCCGCGGTCATGAACTGCAGCAGCGCCATCTGCGCCGTGGCGTCCTGCATGGCGACCCGGTCGGGGCGCAGGTCGTTGTAGGTGCCACCGCGCTCGAAGTCGGCCTCGGGGTCGTCGAGGTGGGCGATCAGGATCTTCTCGGCCAGGGTCAGCGGGCGACCCAGGCGGGTGCGAGCGACGTCGATGCGGGCGTCGAAGCGGGCGTAGGCGTCGCGTACGAGCTCGATGGGGGTGGATGCGCTGGCGGCCATGGCGGTCTCCCGTGGGTGGGGTGGTCGGTCGATCGGACCGGACCGACGATCCGCGGTGGGGAGGTCGGCCCGACTCCAGAGAATACAAGTACACTACAAGTTCGTGAGGACCATCCGCTACCAGGTCATCGCCGACGACCTCCGCCACCGCATCCGGGCGGCCGAGTTCGACCTGTCCGGTGTGCTCCCGTCGGAGGCCAGCCTGTCGGCGCAGTACTCGGCGAGCCGGGTGACGGTGCGCCGAGCGCTCGAGGTCCTGCGTCTCGAGGGCCTGGTCGAGAGCCGCCAGGGGTTCGGTTGGATGGTCGCGGGGGAGCCGCTTCGCCAGGAGCTGCACCGCCTCGGCACCATGGAGGCCCAGCTCTCTGCGGCCGGCATCCGCTCGGAGCGCCGCATCCTGTCGTTCGGCTTCGTGCCCGCCCCGGCGCGGGTGCGCGAGCTGCTCGGGGCCCGCACGGTGCTCGAGGTGGCCCGTCTGAACCTGGCCGACGGCGTGCCCATCGGCCGAGTGACCGTCTGGTGCCCCGAGGAGCTCGGCGCGTCGCTCAGCCGTGACGACGTCGAGCGCGCCTCGTTCCTGGAGCAGCTGCCGGTCGCGCTCGGCGGTGCCACCCAGATGATCGGCGCCGAGCTGGTGGGCGCCGAGGATGCCGAGCTGCTTGGGGTGCCGCCCGGCTCTCCGGTGCTGGTCGCGGAGCGCATCACCCGCAACGACGACGGTCGACCGGTGCTGGTGAGCGAGCACGTGTTCCCCGCGCACCGCATGCGCTTCGCGGTGGAGCTGCCGGTCGACGACGGGCCGATGCAGCCCGCCGGCATGCGCTTCGTCGAACGCCGCCCCGGCGCCGGCTGAACCGCGGTCCCGCCCAACCGTGGTCCCGCCCAGCCGTGGCCCGGACGCGGTGAGCGGGGCCCCGTGGGGCCCCGCTCCCGTCCCTCCACCCGCTCGTCGCCGGGTGAGGGGCTAGCTCGTTGCGTCCAGGATCGAGCTGCTCGATCCGTCGATGCTCGACGAGGTGGCCTCGCCGAGCATCGTCACCGCGCCGATCATGACCACCGCGATGAGCACGACGAGCAGTGCGTACTCGACGAGGCTGGCGCCGCGCTCGGTGCGGCGCAGCACGCCGCCGAGTCGCCGGGCGAGCAGGTGCACCTCGATGGACGACCTTGGTACCTGGAGTTCCATGCGATCTCCCCTGGTCCGTGGAACGCGAAAGGGGCGGACCAACGGTCCGCCCCTCCGCGTTCGATCGAGTTGACGATCAGGGCGTGTCGATCTTGCTGGACACGTCGGAGAAGGTCTCGTTCGCGGTGCTGCCGAGCAGCGTCACGGCGCCGATGACGACGACCGCGATCAGGGCCACGAGGAGTGCGTACTCCACGAGGGAGGCGCCACGCTCGGTCTTGGTGAGCGAGGTGAGCCAGGTCTTGAGGAAGTTGTACTGCGTGATCATTGGTTGATCCCCTTGGGTGTGGTGCTTCAGTGGGTCGGTGTTTCCTGGTCCGAACCCCGTCCGCCGGGATCCGTACGCAGTAGGTATCGGTCGGTGACGTGCGACCTTGATAGGCCGTACGGACCATTCGTGGTTCGCCGGACCCACCGACTGGGTCCGACGATCCGATCCGTCGGGCTCAGTCGAGCCGGACGATCCCCATGCGGACCGCCTGGAGGACGGCCTGCGTGCGGTCTCTGGCGTCGAGCTTCTGGTAGATCGACGCCAGGTGGTTCTTCACGGTCTTCTGCGAGATGTAGAGGCGCTCGGCCACCTCGGGGGTGGAGCAGCCATCAGCGATCAGCTGCAGCACCTCCTCCTCGCGCTTGGTGACCACGCGCTCCTCCTCGGGTGTGCGCGGCTCGTCGAGCTTGCGGACCTCGGCCAGCATCGAGCGGGCCAGCTGCGGCGACAGCACGGTGTCGCCCTCGGCGGCCATGCGCACCGCTTCGGCGATCTCGCGGGTCGAGCAGTCCTTCGTCAGGTAGCCGATCGCGCCGGCCCGGATGGCGTTGGTCAACACCTCCTGGTCGGCGTGCATCGTCAGCATGACGATGCGGCTCTCGGTGCCGATCGACTTGAGCTGTCGGCACGCCTCGACGCCGTCGCAGTTGGGCATCGTGACGTCCATGAGGATGACGTCGGGGTGCAGCTGGTCGGCGAGGCTGACCGCCTCGACGCCGTCGCTGGCCTCGCCGATGACGTCGAAGCCGGCGTCGGTCATGGACCGTCGGAGCCCTTCGCGCAACATGCGGTGGTCATCTGCGAGCATCAGCCGGATGGCCATCTGCTACCTCCCACTCTCTGGGTTCGGCCGTGGGGTCGGGGTGGATCCACGGGGAAGGTCGAACATCCCGCCGCCGGTGGCGGCGGGGTTCGACGGGGTGGCCGCCGCAGGTGCGGCGGCGTCGAGCGTGTCGGCGGAGCGATGGGCGATCGGGGCGGCGGCAGGGGCCAGCTCCGACAGCGCAGGTGCGCCGCTCACCGCCGGCTCGTCGACCGGGCGCACCTCGCTGGGGGTGAGCGTGCAGCGAACTCGGGTGCCACGACCCGGCGCGCTGACGATCTCGAGCGTGGCGCCGATGCTCGACGCACGCTCGCGCATGCCGAGCACGCCGTAGGAGTCGATGCGTCCCGCTCGGGCCTGGTCGAAGCCCACGCCGTTGTCGGTCACGTCGATCAGCGCCCGCTCGCCGTCGCAGCGCCAGACGATGCGCACCGCGGTGGCCCGGGAGTGCCGCTCGACGTTCGCGAGCGCCTCCTGGGCGACGCGCCACATCTCTCGTTCCTGCAGCATCGGCAGGCGGGCGCCGCGGTCGGCCTCGACCTGGATCTTCAGGTTCGAGCGCTCCATGACGCGGTGCACGAACTGCTCGAGCACCTCGCCCAGGCCCTGCTCCTCGGAGACGTCGGTGCGCAGGTCGTAGAGGGTGTCGCGCACCTCGCGGGTGACGCCGCGCACGTCGTCGCGCAGCTGGTGCAGCTCGGTGGTGATGCGCTCCCCGGCCTCGTCGCGGTCCACGAGGCGGTCGAGCTCGAAGCCCAGGTAGGCCAGCGACTGCCCGATGCGGTCGTGCAGGTCACGGGCGATGCGGGTGCGCTCCTCGTCGGCGCCGACGGTGCGCAGGCGGGCGAACCAGCGTGCGTTGTCCAACGCCAGGGCGGCCGGGGCGACGAAGCCCTCGACCAGCTCCTGGTCGCGCAGGGTGAAGTGGTCGAAGTCGGCGTGCTCGATGGCGAGCAGGCCGATGATCGAGCCCCGCGCCGCCAGCACGGTGTACAGACCCGAGCCCGCCCGGCTCGACAGCCCACCACCGGACTCGACCGACAGGTTCGGGATGTGGATCAGCCGGTTCTCGGCGACGGCGCGGCGCAGGCCGGCCGGCAGCTCGGTCGGCCCGAGGCGGGTGGGGGCGACCAGGCCCTGGTGGCGCACCACGTCCCAGTGGGCGTCGGTCTCGTCGAACAGCAGCACCGCGACGCTGTCGTAGGCGATGAGCGACTTCATGCGGCTGAGCGTCGAGTCGAGCACGTCGCCCAGGTCGAGCGAGGCCGGCAGGGTCTGCGCGACGCGGTGCAGCGAGAACAGCAGCGCATTGGCGTCGGCGAGGCGGCCGAGGCGGTCGATGGCCAGCTCGCGCTCGCGATCGGCCTCACCCGAGATGCGGCGTGCGTAGCCGGCGACGATCGCCACCAGCAGCACGATCGCCGACCACGACGCCGACAGGATCAGCGCGTCACGACGGTTCGCCGCCTGCTCGACGAAGGGGAAGGTGATGGCGAGCACGGTGGCGATCGCGACGCGCAGCGAGAAGCCGAAGCCGCGGGCCAGCCCGGCGACGGTCACCGCGGTGAGCAGGGTGAAGATCAGCGGCGAGTCCCATGCGCCGGTGGCCGCCACGGCGATGACGTGCAGGGCCACCTCGCCGAGCACCCGCGCCAGCGACGCGACGTCGTCGGCGTAGGTCAGGGGGCGGAAGGCCCGGAAGATCGCGTAGGCGACGACCACGGCGGTCCAGATGCGCAGGGAGATCGCGGTGTCGCCCGAGGTGGAGACCAGGAGCAGCGACACGGCCGTGGTCGCCAGGCGCATGGCGGTGATCAGGCCGTTGAACCCCGCGACGCGGTCCGCGGTGCGCCCGCGCTCGGACTGCACGACGATGTCGAAGTCGCCCGTCGGGTCCTGGGACGGGTCGACCATGGCGCTGCGCAGGTCGGCGGCGGCACGCCGACGGACGCGGGCGAGCAGCCCGGATGACGCGGTGTCGGGCGCGGCGGTGGCCGCGCCGTCGGGCGTCGGGTCGCTGCCGTCGAGGTCGTGGTGGAGGGACATGGCGGTCCTGTGGGGACGAGGATCGGATCCGTGGGGTCCCCGACGTGTCGCGGTCGACCCTGTGGTGCCTATCGGCACCTGGGTCGAGCGACCTAGAGAATTCGCCGGCAGAATTCCTCGGTGGAGTTCTGCCGGTAGGGTCGGTGCCGTGCTGCTCATCGGACTGACCGGAGGCATCGGTGCCGGCAAGTCGACCGTCTCCGCGGGGCTCGCGGCGAAGGGCGCTGCGGTCGTCGACGCCGATGCGATCGTGCGCGAGCTGCAGCAGCCGGGCACGGTCGTGTTCCGCGAGATGGTGGAGCGCTTCGGGCCGGGGATCGTCGGTCCCGACGGCGAGCTCGACCGAGCCGCGATCGCCGAGGTGGTCTTCACCGACGAGACCGCGTTGGCGGATCTGGGTGCGATCGTGCACCCGAGGGTGCACGACGAGATCCAGCGTCGCCTCGACGAGCTCGGGCCCACCGACCGCGTGGTGATCCTGGACGTGCCGCTGCTGGTCGAGTCCGGCTGGGAGGGCATGCGGGGCACGATCGTGGTCGACCTCCACCCCGATGTGGCGGTCGAGCGACTGGTGCAGCACCGGGGGTTCTCCGAGGTGGACGCCCGCAACCGCATCGCGAAGCAGGCCACCCGCGAGGAGCGCCTCGCCAAGGCCGACTTCGTGATCGACAACCACGGACAGCCCCACGAGCTCGACGGCGAGGTCGAGCGGGCCTGGGCGTGGATCCGCTCGCTGCAGGACTGAACCCTGGCCTCCGGGCCCGTCCCGAGCCCTCGCTGTCACACCCCCTCGGTACGATCCGCCGGTGAGCTCTCCCGTGACGCGCATGCAGCCCAAGGCGGTGCGGCCTTTCAAGGTCGTGTCCGACTTCCAACCGGCCGGCGACCAGCCGGCCGCCATCGAGGCCCTGGCCGAGGGCGTGAACACCGGGCAGCGCTTCCAGACGCTGCTGGGCATCACGGGGTCCGGCAAGTCGGCCACCATCGCCTGGACCATCGAGCAGGTCCAGCGGCCCACGCTGGTGCTGGCGCCCAACAAGAGCCTGGCGGCGCAGCTCGCCAACGAGTTCCGGGAGTTCTTCCCCGACAACAGGGTCGAGTACTTCGTCTCCTACTACGACTACTACCAGCCCGAGGCCTACATCGCCTCGAGCGACACCTTCATCGAGAAGGACTCGTCGGTGAACGACGAGATCGACCGGCTCCGTCACGCCGCCACCTCGGCGCTGCTCACCCGCCGTGACGTCATCGTCGTGGCGTCGGTGTCGTGCATCTACGGCCTGGGCTCACCCGACGAGTACGCGTCGCGGCTGTTCGCGACCCGTGTCGGCGAAGAGGTCGACCAGCGCGATCTGCTGCGGCGCCTGGTCGAGCTGCAGTACGAGCGCAACGACATGAACCTGGTGCGCGGCAAGTTCCGGGTCCGCGGCGACGTGTTGGAGGTGCACCCCGCCTACGAGGAGGCTGCGGTGCGCATCGAGCTGTTCGGCGACGAGGTCGAGTCGATCTCGGTCGTCGATCCGCTCACCGGCGAGCGGGTGGCACAGCTCGACGAGGTCGTCATCTTCCCGAACACCCACTACGCCACCTCCGACGAGCGCCTCGCCGCCGCCATCGGGCGCATCGAGACCGAGCTGCAGCAGCGTCTGGAGCTGTTCGAGCGCGAGGGCAAGCTGCTCGAGGCCCAGCGGCTGCGCATGCGCACCGAGTACGACCTGGAGATGCTCCAGGAGATGGGCTTCTGCAACGGCATCGAGAACTACTCGGCGCCCATGGACGGCCGCGGTCCGGGTGAGGCGCCGCACACGCTGCTCGACTTCTTCCCGTCGGACTACCTGACCATCATCGACGAGTCCCACGTGACCATCCCGCAGCTGCACGGCCAGTACGAGGGCGACCGGTCGCGCAAGGAGACCTTGATCGACCACGGGTTCCGGCTGCCGTCGGCGGCCGACAACCGTCCGTTGCGCTTCGAGGAGTGGGTCGAGCGTGCGGGCCAGACCATCTTCCTGTCGGCCACACCGGGGGCGTGGGAGCTCGAGCACAGCACGAAGGTGGTCGAGCAGATCGTGCGGCCCACCGGCCTGATCGACCCCGAGGTGGTCATCAAGCCGACCAAGGGCCAGATCGACGACCTGCTCGCGATGATCAACGAGCGTGTCGGCGACGGCGACCGGGTGCTGGTCACCACGCTCACCAAGAAGATGGCCGAGGACCTCACCGACTACCTGCTCGAGATGGGCGTGCGGGTCCGCTACCTGCACTCCGAGGTGGACACGCTGCAGCGCATCGAGCTGGTGCGCGACCTGCGTCTCGGCGAGTTCGACGTGCTGGTCGGCATCAACCTGCTGCGTGAGGGCCTCGACATCCCCGAGGTGTCGCTGGTGGCCATCCTCGACGCCGACAAGGAGGGCTTCCTTCGGTCGGAGACGTCGTTGATCCAGATGATCGGGCGTGCGGCGCGCAACGTGAACGGCCTGGTGGTGATGTACGCCGACCGGGTCACCGACTCCATGACGCGAGCCATCTCCGAGACCAATCGTCGCCGCGGGCTGCAGCAGGCCTACAACGCCGAGCACGGCATCGACCCGACGACCATCACCAAGGCCGTCACCGACATCCTCGCGGACCTGCGCGGCTCGTCGGGCGAGGCGCCGCTGCCCGGGCGTGGCCGGCGCAAGCAGCGGCCGGGGGAGCGGGCCCGGGCCGAGCAGTTCGCCGACCTGCCGCCCGAGGACCTGGGCCGGCTCATCCGGGTGCTCGAGGACGAGATGAACCAGGCGTCGGCCGACCTGCGCTTCGAGGAGGCGGCCCGGCTGCGTGACGAGATCAAGGAGCTCAAGCGCGAGCTGCGCAACGCCGGCATCTGAGCGGTCGTCGTTCGCTCGTCGTTCGAGCGGACCTTTCCGTTCGCTCCGCCAGCGCGACCAGCGCCGGTGCGGCGAGTCCACCTGTGCGCCGGGTCGAGGCGCCTCGGCGGCATCCCGCCTCTCGACGGTCCCCGTGGGACCGACGTCATGCGAAGGATCCGCCATGTCCGCGTCACCCGAGCGCTTCGCCCGGAGCATCGAGCCCCTTCCCACCGAACCTGCCAGACCGTCCCGAAAAACGGGACGGTCTGGCGCGGACGGCGGGAAGCACTCCCACGCTCGCTGGCCCCAGCTCCGGCCCGCCGAACCCGTCGACCCCGACCTTCCCGTGCCCACCCCGGCCATGCCCAACAAGGGCGTCCGCGTGGCCCGCCGGCGACGACTCCTCCGCGTCGCCGGCACCCAGCACGGCCTCTTCACGGTCCGCCAGGCCGCCGACGCCGGCCTCGACCGTCGCGCACGGCACCACCACCTCAGCTACGGCAACTGGCGTCGCACCGCCGCACCGCAGGTGTTCCGCCTCGCCGGATGGCCGCCCGACGAGCACGAGCGGTTGCGCTCCTGGTTGCTGTGGGCAGGCCCCGGTGCGCACCTGACCTCCTGGACGGCGCTCGGCCTCGCCGGCCTGGTGGGCACCGGCCCACGTGTGCCCGTCGATCTGGAGATCCCCTTCACCCCGGATCGCGCAGGTCGTCGCCGTCGACAGGTCATGCTGGGGCAGATCGACGCTGCGGGGGGCCGCAACCAGGTCCGGATCCACCGGGCGGTGCGCGCACGGACCTCCCTCGTCGACGGCATGGAACTGCGAACTCCCGCCGTCGCGATCTGCACCGCGATCAACGTGCCCGGCTCGATCGCTCTCGGGCTGGCCGAGGACCTGCTCGACCGCGGCCACCTGCAGATGGCCGACCTGATCGACGCCTCACATGCGACGGACTGCAGGCGGCTGATGGAGGTGCTCTTCGCTCGCCTCCGTGGCTGACCCGCGTCGCAACGGCAGCGCAGCCAGCGACCACAGCCCGAGCACGAACGGCACCAGCACCACCAGTCGGAGGTCGCGCTCGGCGTCGGCATCCAGGTCGACCACCACCCACGTCGCCCACGATGCCCCCGCGGCGCACGCCAGCACCACGACCGCCGCCACCGGTCCGGGGTGCACACGGCGGCCGGCCAGCGAGTCCCCGCCGGCCGCCACCAGCCCGAGCAGTGCTCCGCTCAGCGCGCCCACCGCTGCGCCGACCCCCGCAGCGATGCTGCCGTAGAGCGCGAGCCCGCCCAGCTGGGCGAGCGCCTCGCCGAAGGACGCGTCGTCCAACGACGACGACGTGATGGTGCCCGGCGGCAACGGCTCGGGGTCGACCCATCCGAGGAACCAGACCAGGGCGAACCCCACGATCGGCGTCGCTGCGCCCACCGCCGCACCACGCCAGAGCCCCTCGATCACCCAGGAGCGTACGGCTGCGCCGGCGCTGCGGGGGATGGTCCTCGTGTGCTGCATGCTGCGCCCCCTTCCGGACGAGCGGCGCTCCTCAGCCGGTGATGGCCACCTGGCGCAGCCAATGGTCCGCCAGCACCAGCAGCACCGCTGCCTCGACCAGCGGCACCGCCCGCGGCAGCACGCACGGGTCGTGACGGCCCTTGGCCGACAGCACCGTGGGCTCGTTGTCCCGGCTCACCGTCTGCTGCTCCGACGAGATCGTCGCCGTCGGCTTGAACGCGACGCGCAAGGTGATGTCCTCGCCGTTGGAGATGCCGCCCTGGATCCCGCCCGAGTGGTTCGTCACCGTCCGCGGCTGCCCGTCGGGACCCGGCACGAACGCGTCGTTGTGCTCACGGCCCGTCATGTCCACCGCTCCGAAGCCGGAGCCGATCTCGAACCCCTTCGACGCGGGCAGCGACATGACCGCCTTGGCCAGATCGGCCTCGAGCTTGTCGAACACGGGCTCACCCCACCCTGCCGGCACGCCCCGGGCGACGCACTCGACCACACCGCCCAACGAGTCGCCGTCGCGTCGTGCCTGTTCGATCGCGGCGGTCATCTCCTCCGCCGCCTCGGGGTCCGGGCATCGTGTGGGCGACGCCTCGACGTGCTCCAGCTGGACCTTCGAGGCGTCGATGTGCCCGCTGATCCGGTGGATCCGGCTCACCCAGGCCAGCACCTCCACGTCGAAGCGCTCGGCCAGCAGCTTGCGGGCCACCGCCGCGGCGGCCACCCGACCGATGGTCTCGCGGGCGGAGGCCCGCCCGCCCCCGGCCACCGCTCGGATCCCGTACTTCGCCTCGGTGGTGAAGTCGGCGTGCGACGGCCGGTACACGTCCTTCATGTGGTCGTAGGCGCCGGAGTTCTGGTCCTTGTTGCGCACCAGGAGAGCGATGGGGGAGCCCAGGGTCAGCCCGTCCACCACACCGGAGAGGATCTCCACCCGGTCCGCCTCGTCGCGCTGGGTCACCAGCCGGCTCTGGCCCGGCCGGCGCCGGTCGAGGTCCGGCTGGATGTCGTCCTCGGACAACGCCAGCCGGGGCGGGCAGCCGTCGATCACCACACCCACCCCGCCGCCGTGCGACTCGCCGAAGGTGGTGATGCGGAACAGCCGTCCCGAGCTCGAACCCATGGCGGCAAGTATGCCAGCGGCCACCCTCCAGCCCCGCACCAGAACACCTGTTCGGTGGCTGGTCGACTGCGCTAGGCTCGCGCCGATGGCTCGAGCCACGACCAAGAAGCGCACGGCCGCCGCAGCGCACCACCCCGCCGACACCATCGTCATCCGGGGCGCGCGCGAGCACAACCTCTGCGACGTCAGCCTCGAGCTGCCGCGCGACGAGCTCATCGTCTTCACCGGTCTGTCCGGTTCGGGCAAGTCGTCGCTCGCGTTCGACACCATCTACGCCGAGGGCCAGCGCCGCTACGTCGAGTCGCTGTCGTCCTACGCCCGCCAGTTCCTCGGCCAGATGGACAAGCCCGACGTCGACGTGATCGAGGGCCTCTCGCCGGCCATCTCCATCGACCAGAAGTCCGCGTCGCGCAACCCGCGCTCCACGGTGGGCACCGTCACCGAGGTCTACGACTACCTGCGGCTGCTGTTCGCGCGGGTCGGCATCCCGCACGACCCCGACACGGGCGAGGCGCTGGTGCGTCAGACGCCCCAGCAGATCGTCGACCGGATCCTGCACCTGCCCGAGGGCACTCGCTTCCAGGTCCTCGCACCGGTCGTGCGAGGCCGCAAGGGCACCTACGAGCAGCTCTTCGTCGATCTGGCCGGCCAGGGCTTCAGCCGTGTGCGCGTCGACGGCCAGGTGCACGACCTGCCGGTCTCGCTCGACCTGGCCCGCTACGAGCAGCACACGATCGAGGTCATCGTCGACCGCCTCGTGCTGCGCGACGGCATCGAGCGCCGCCTGACCGACTCCATGGAGACGGCGCTGCAGCTCGCCGAGGGCGTCGCCCAGATCGAGCTCGTGCCCGGCAAGGACGCGCCTGCGGACGCCGAGGTGGAGCTGCTCACCTTCTCCGAGAAGCTCTCACGCCCCTCCGACGGCAAGAGCTTCGAGGAGCTCGCGCCACGCAACTTCTCGTTCAACTCGCCCTACGGGGCCTGTTCGGCGTGCGACGGTCTGGGCACCATCTTCGAGGTCGACCCCGAGCTGGTCGTGCCCGACCCGGAGCTGTCCGTCGCCGACGGCGCCCTGTCGCCCTGGGCGTCAGGTCACGCCAAGTACTTCCACCGGCTGCTCGAGTCGGTCTGCGAGGAGTACGGCATCGACGAGGACGCCGCGTTCGAGTCGCTGCCCAAGAAGCAGCAGAAGCTGCTGCTGTACGGCGTGGGCGACAACACCCGCATCGACGTCAAGTTCCGCAACCGCTACGGCCGCACCCGCAGCTACTCGGCCAAGTACGAGGGCGTGATCCCGTACCTGCAGCGCCGCCACAGCGAGGCCGAGTCCGACTCGGCCCGCGACGCGATCGAGGGCTACATGCGCCTGGTGCCCTGTGGCACCTGCGAGGGGGCCCGGCTCAACCCGCTGGCGCTCGCGGTCACCGTGGACCAGCTCAACATCCACGAGCTGTGCTCCATGTCGATCCTCGAGGCGACCGAGCGCCTGGCCGAGCTGCACCTCGACGACCGCCAGGCGATGATCGCCGAGCGCATCCTCAAGGAGATCAACGTCCGGCTGCGCTTCCTGTGCGACGTCGGGCTCGAGTACCTGTCGCTGGCCCGCTCGGCGGCCACGCTGTCGGGCGGCGAGGCCCAGCGCATCCGGCTCGCCTCCCAGATCGGCTCCGGTCTGGTGGGTGTGCTGTACGTGCTCGACGAGCCGTCCATCGGCCTGCACCAGCGCGACAACCACAAGCTGATCGAGACCCTCGAGCGTCTACGCGACATCGGCAACACCGTGCTCGTGGTCGAGCACGACGAGGACACCATCAAGGTCGCCGACTACATCGTCGACATCGGCCCCGGCGCCGGCGAGCACGGCGGCCGTGTCGTGCACGCCGGCACCTACAAGGAGCTGCTGAAGGCCAAGGAGTCGGTCACCGGGCAGTACCTGTCGGGCAAGCGCTCCATCCCGGTGCCCGAGGCGAGGCGTACCCCCGGCGACGAGTGGCTGCGCATCAAGGGCGCGCGGGAGCACAACCTGCGCAACATCGACGTCGACCTGCCGCTCGGGTGCTTCGTCGCGGTCACCGGCGTGTCGGGCTCGGGCAAGTCGACGCTGGTCAACGACATCCTGCTGCGCTCGCTCATGCAGCAGGTGTACGGCTCCAAGGTGCCGCCGGGTCTGCACAAGCGCATCGACGGCCTCGAGCTGCTCGACAAGGTCATCGACATCGACCAGTCGCCGATCGGGCGCACGCCGAGGTCCAACCCCGCCACCTACACCGGCGTGTTCGACCACATCCGCAAGCTGTTCGCCCAGACCAACGAGGCGAAGGTCCGCGGCTACCTGCCCGGCCGCTTCAGCTTCAACGTCAAGGGCGGGCGCTGCGAAGCGTGCTCCGGCGACGGCACCATCAAGATCGAGATGCACTTCCTGCCGGACGTGTACGTGCCGTGCGAGGTCTGCAAGGGCGCCCGCTACAACCGCGACACGCTCGAGGTCACCTTCAAGGGCCTCAACATCTCCGAGGTGCTCAACCTGCCGATCGAGGAGGCGCTCGAGTTCTTCGGCAACCAGCCGACGATCGCCCGCCACATGCAGACCCTCGTCGACGTCGGACTCGGCTACGTCCGGCTGGGCCAGCCCGCCACCACGCTGTCGGGTGGTGAGGCGCAGCGGGTCAAGCTGGCCTCCGAGCTGGCCAAGCGCTCGACCGGGCACACCATCTACCTGCTCGACGAGCCGACCACCGGCCTGCACTTCGAGGACATCCGCAAGCTGCTCACCGTGCTGTCACGCCTGGTCGACCAGGGCAACACGGTGCTGGTCATCGAGCACAACCTGGACGTCATCAAGACCGCCGACTGGGTGGTCGACCTGGGCCCCGAAGGGGGCAGGGGCGGGGGCACCGTCATCGCGGAGGGCACGCCCGAGCAGATCGCCGCGACGGCCGACAGCTACACCGGCCAGTTCCTGTCGCCGCTGCTCAGCGGTCCGGCGCCAGTCAGTCGTGCGTTGCCGGAGCGACCCGCGGTCCGCGCGGCGCCCTCGCGCGCCACGCCGAACCGAACCAGGTCGACGTCGAAAAAGCGCTGATCCCGGCCGCAGTGCGACCGGGACCAGTGCGGGGTTCGTTCGGGACGGACCAGCTCAGACGCTGAGCAGGTCCTTCGCGCCGGTGTCGGCGCTCGGGTGACGCAGCTTCGACATCGCCCGGGCCTCGATCTGGCGGATGCGCTCCCGGGTCAGGTTGAAGTGCTCGCCGACCTCTTCGAGGGTACGGGGCTCGCCCCGGTCCAGGCCGAAGCGCAGGCGCAGGATCTCCCGCTCGCGCTCGTCGAGCGGCGACAGCAGACGGCCGATCTCGTCGGGCAGCAGCGAGATGGCGGCGGCATCGAAGGGGGACTCGGCGCCACGGTCCTCGACCATGTCGCCCAGCTCGGCGTCGCCGTCCTCACGCAGCGGCGTCGACAGCGACAGCGTGTCGGCGGCGAAGCGCAGCGTCTCGGTGACCTTGGCCTCGGGCATCTCCAGGTCCGCAGCCAGCTCCGACAGGGTCGGCGGCCGGCCCAGCGAGGTCTCCAGGCGCACCCGGGCCTTCTGCAGGCGCGAGAGGGTGTCGCCGGCGTGCACGGGCAGGCGGATGGTGCGGCCCGTGTTGGCGATGCCGCGGGTCAGCGCCTGGCGGATCCACCACGTGGCGTAGGTGGAGAACTTGAAGCCCTTGCGCCAGTCGAACTTCTCGACGGCGTGCATCAGGCCCAGGTTGCCCTCCTGGATGAGGTCCAGCAGGGGAAGGCCCGAGGCCTGGTACTTCTTGGCGATCGACACGACGAGACGAAGGTTGGACTGCACGAAGGTGCGCTCGGCCTCTTCGCCGGCGCGCACCAGGCGGCGCAGCTCGCGCTTGCGGGCGGGGGAGAGGCTGTTGCCGCCCTCCTCCAGCTCCTTGGCCGCGGCGGTGCCGGCCTCGATGGCCTGCGCGAGGCGGGCCTCGTCGTCCTTGGTCAGCAGGGGGTACTGGCCGATGTCGCTCAGATACATGCGAACGAGATCTTCTTCGTCACGTTCTGCTCGCTGATTCGCCAACTGAGATACCTCATTCGCTTGGTTCGACCCGACGGGCTGTCGGGTGCAGGGCGCGTCGACATGCACAACCGTGCCGACGACCGAGATTCAATGATACGGACCGTGTCAAGGGCGGCCCAGGCGCCTAGTCCGACGGTGCGCCGCCGTCAAATGCCACCGATGTGAACTCCGGGTGGACCCGAGGTGTTCCTCCATTGTCGGTGGTTTCCCTGCAAGGTCAACCGTGAAGTGGGTCACCCTCTCAGCTGACTTCAGGTCAGGTGATCTCGAGCATCCGCTCCAGCGCCACCCTCGCCCAGTGTGCGGTGTCGGGATCGACCGAGATCCGGTTGATGACCCGGCCCTCGACCAGGCTGTCGAGGGTCCACGCCAGGTGCGGTGCGTCGATGCGGAACATCGTCGAGCAGGGGCACACCAGCGGGTCGAGCGACACCACGGTCTTGTCGGGCGTCTCGTCGTCGAGGCGCTGCACCAGGTGGATCTCGGTGCCGACCCCGATCACCGAGCCTGCGGGCGCCGCCTCGACGGCTCGGATGATGAAGTCGGTCGAGCCCACCTGGTCGGCCATCGAGCAGACCTCGTGGCTGCACTCGGGGTGAGCCACGACGATGCCGTCGGGATGCTGGGCCCGGAACGCCTCGATGTGGCCGGGCTGGAAGCGCTGGTGCACCGAGCAGTGGCCCTTCCACAGCAGGAACGTGGCCGACTTGGCGGTCACCTCGTCGAGCCCGCCCAGGTCCTGTCGTGGGTTCCACACCGCCATGTCGGACTCGCTGAAGCCCATCTGGTAGGCGGTGTTGCGCCCGAGGTGCTGGTCGGGGAAGAACAGCACCTGCGCCGCACACGGGCCGTCGGGGCGCTCGAGCGCCCACTCGAGCACCGCACGGGCGTTGGTCGACGTGCAGACGGCGCCGCCGTGGCTGCCCACGAACGCCTTCAGGTTGGCGGCGGAGTTCATGTAGGTGATCGGCACGACCCGCTCGATGTCGGTGACCTCGGCCAGCGACTCCCAGGCCTCCTCGACGCTGTCGATGTCGGCCATGTCGGCCATGGAGCAGCCGGCGTTCAGGTCCGGCAGCACCACCTGCTGGTGGTCGCCGGTGAGGATGTCGGCGGCCTCGGCCATGAAGTGCACACCGCAGAACACGATGTAGTCGGCCTGCGGACGCTCCTTGGCCAGCACCGACAGGCGGAACGAGTCGCCGCGGGCGTCGGCCCAGCGCATCACCTCGTCACGCTGGTAGTGGTGGCCGAGGATGAACAGCCGATCGCCCAGGGTGGCCTTGGCCGCGGCGATCCGCTCGGCCAACTCGTCCTGGGACGCCTCGGTGTACCGCTCCGGCAGCGGTGACTGGAGTCGCAGCATGTTGTCGGGACCTCCTCGGCACACGGTCGCCCGTGTGCTGCTGAAGACTCCTGAGATTCAGCCGGTGGGGACAGCCTGGTCGCCACGCCACGGGGATGTCGGCCTCAGAAGTTGATGGTGCCGGAGACCAGGCCGGCGTGGACGAGCGTAGCCCGCACATCCACCGGGTGAACAGCACTTGACCGCCCGGTGTTCCCGCCGCGGCGCCCCCGGGTGGGAGACGAGGTGTCGGTGCCCCGTTGTAGGTTCACCACGATGCTCGAACGACCGGCTGCAGGGACGATCCCCGACACTCCGGGCAGCTACCAGTTCAAGGACGTCGACGGGCGCGTCATCTACGTCGGCAAGGCCAAGTCGCTGCGCCAGCGCTTGTCGAACTACTTCCAGAACCCGCGCAACCTGCCGCCGCGCACCGCGCAGATGGTCGCCACCGCCGCCTCGGTCGAGTGGATCCAGGTCCACAACGAGGTCGAGGCGCTGCTGCTCGAGTACAGCCTGATCAAGCAGCACCGTCCCCGCTTCAACGTGCGCCTGGTCGACGACAAGAGCTACCCGTTCCTGGCCGTGACGTTGTCCGACGAGTGGCCCCGGGCGCAGGTCATGCGGGGCCGGCGCCGCAAGGGCACCCGCTACTTCGGGCCCTACGCGCACGCCTACGCCATCCGCGACACGCTCGACGAGCTGCTGCGCACCTTCCCGGTGCGCACCTGCTCGGACGCCAAGCTGCGCCGCCACGAGCGCCTGGGCAAGCCGTGCCTGCTGTTCCACATCGAGAAGTGCTCCGGCCCCTGCGTGGGCGAGATCGACAAGCCGGCCTACGACCGCCTGGTCGAGGAGCTGATGGAGTTCCTCGACGGCGACCACGAGCCGGTGCTGGCGCGCCTCGAGCAGCAGATGGCCGAGGCCGCCGCCGAGCTCGAGTTCGAACAGGCCGCCCGCCTCCGCGACCGCCTGGCGACGGTGCGCCGTGCCATCGAGCGCCAGCAGATGGTCGGCGACCGCAACGAGGACGTCGACGTGATCGGCGTCGCCGAGGACGAGCTCGAAGCGGCGGCCCAGGTGTTCTTCGTGCGCAAGGGTCGAGTGGTCGGGCGCTTCGGCTTCATCCTCGACAAGGTGATGGACCTGAGCCCGGAGCAGACCATGGCGTCGGTGCTCGAGCAGGTCTACGGCGACGAGCCCGCCGTCGGCTTCCCCAAGTCGGTGCTGGTGCCCACCATCCCCGAGGACGTCGACATGTACACCGAGTGGCTCAGCGAGGGACGTGGCAGCCGCGTCGAGATCCGCGTGCCCCAGCGCGGCGCCAAGCGCGAGCTGGCCGCGACCGTCACCCAGAACGCGTCCGAGGCGTTCCATCGCCACCGCCTCAAGCGCTCCTCGGACCACAACTCCCGGGCCAAGGCGCTCAACGACCTGGAGCAGTACCTCGAGCTGCCCGCTGCTCCGCTGCGCATCGAGTGCTACGACATGAGCCACCTGCAGGGCACCGACTACGTCGGCTCCATGGTCGTGCTCGAGGACGGCCTGCCCCGCAAGTCCGAGTACCGCCGCTTCAAGGTCAACGTGCCGGGCAACGACGACTACGGCGCCATGGAAGAGGTGCTCACCCGTCGCCTCACCGCCTACGTGATCGACAAGGACAAGCCGATCGCCGAGCGCGGCAAGTTCGCCTATCCGCCCCAGCTGCTGCTGGTCGACGGCGGCAAGGGCCAGCTGGGGGTGGCGGTCAAGGTGCTCGACCAGCTCGGTCTCTCCGAGGAGATCCCCGTCGCGTCGCTCGCGAAGCAGTTCGAAGAGGTCTACCTGCCGGGTCGCTCGCAACCCGTCGAGGTGCCCCGGGGCTCCGAGGCGTTGTTCCTGCTGCAGCGCATCCGTGACGAGTCGCACCGCTTCGCGATCAGCTACCACCGCCAGCTCCGCGGCAAGCGCATGACGGTGTCGGTCCTCGACGACATCCCCGGCCTGGGCGAGAAGCGCAAGCAGCGCCTGATCAAGGAGCTGGGCGGCGTGCGGGCGGTGAGGTCCGCCGAGCTCGAGCAGCTCCAGGCGTTCAGCTGGCTGCCGGATTCGGTCGCGGCGGCCGTGTACGAGAAGCTGCACGGCGAGCCCGCCTGAACGGCCGCCCGTCGAGCACTGGAGCACCCGCACATGTCAGACCCCTGGGAGGACCACGCCGAGTGGTGGCAACGGGAGTTCACCGACGGCGTCGACCCGGAGTACACCGAGCAGATCCTGCCGCTCATCCACCAGCACCTGCCGCGGGGCGGCCGTCTGATCGACGTCGGCTGCGGTGAGGGCCAGGTGGCCCGCATGGCCACCGACCTGAACGAGATGTCGGTGCTCGGCGTCGATCCGGCCATGACCCAGGTGTCGGTCGCGACCGAGCGCGGTGGGGGCCCGGCCTATGTGCAGGGCTCGGCCGCAGCACTGCCCGTGGCGACCGGCGGCGTCGATGCCGCGGTGGCCTGCCTGGTGTTCGAGCACATCGAGGACCTGGACGCGGCGCTCGCCGAGGTCGCCCGCGTCGTGCGGCCCGGCGGCACCTTCTTGTTCCTGTTGAACCACCCGCTGCTGCAGACCCCGGGCAGCGGCTGGATCGATGACCAGGTGCTGGACCCACCTGAGCAGTACTGGCGCATCGGGCCGTACCTCGTCGAGGGCGACACGGTCGAGCAGGTCGAGAACGGCGTGTTCATCCGGTTCTTCCACCGTCCGCTGTCGCGCTACCTCAACACCGCCGCCGAGCTGGGCCTGCAGCTGGTGCGCATGGAGGAGCCGGCGCCGCCGAAGGGCTTCTTGGACCGTGCGCCGGAGTACCTGGAAGCGGCGTCGATCCCACGGCTGCTGTTCCTCCGGTTCGAACGGCGCTGATCGTCCTCGCACGGCGCGCCCCGGACGCGACGGTGGGGCGACGCTGTTGCGCCGCCCCACCGTGGGAGCAGATCGGATCGACGGAGAGGGGGACCCGGATCCGATCTGAAGCGCCCCGTGCGTGGGGCGTCCGGGATCAGGCCGGGCAGTCCGTCGAGGGCGCCGTCACGACACCGTCGATCACGTGGATGACGCCGTTGGAGCCGGTGATGTCGACGTCGGTGATCTTGGCGCCACCGAAGAAGAGGTCCTCGCCCTCCTGGCTGATCAGGACCTTGCCGCCGAGGGTCTCGACGCAGGTGCCGACGGCTGCGGCGGCCGCAGCGGAGTCGACCTCACCCGAGATCACGTGCAGCTTCAGGATGTCGGTCAGGTCGCCCGTGGGGTCGGCCAGCAGGGTGTCCAGCGTGCCGGCGGGCAGCGCCTCGAACGCGGCGTTGGTGGGCGCCATGACGGTGAAGGGGCCCTCACCGGACAGGGTCTCGACCAGGCCGGCCTCGGTCACGGCGGTGACCAGCGTGGAGAAGTCCTCGTTGCCAGCGGCGATGTCGACGATGGTCTCGGACTCCTCGGCCGCAGCCTCGGTGGTGGTGGTCTCCTCGGCCGCAGCCTCGGTGGTGGTCGTCTCGGACGTCTCCTCGTCGTCGCTGCAGGCTGCTCCGACCAGCGAGAGGCCGAGCACGAGTGCTGCAGAGGTCATCAGGAATCGGTTCCGCATGGGTGTTCTCCTTGAAGTGGGGTACGCCGACTCTTCGCCGCACCCCCGGGGCGCGGATGCAACCGGAGGCAGAAATCTGGTCGCGGCGGGTGGCGGGGTGCGCCGGTAGCCTTCCTGCATGGTCGAGTTCGTGGTCGTGACGGGCATGTCGGGTGCCGGCCGCACCCAGGTGGGCAACACCCTCGAGGACCTCGGCTGGTTCGTGATCGACAACCTGCCGTCGGAGCTCATCCCGAAGGTGGCCGAGCTGGCCCGGTTCCAGTCCGACTCGCCGACACCGGTGGGACTGGTGGTCGGCTCCGAGGGCGACCTGTTCGAGGTCGGGCCCGCGCTCGACGAGCTGCGCGGCACGGGTGCGGAGGTGACCACCATCTACCTCGACGCGTCGACGCCGACGCTGGTACGGCGCTACGGCGACACCAAGCGCCGCCATCCGCTGCTCGCCGAGGTCGGCTCGGTGGAGAACGCCATCGACGAGGAGCGGCGCCGCCTCGGCGGGGTGCGCGAATCGGCCGACATCGTGATCGACACGAGCGACCTGAACGTGCACGACCTGCGTCGGCGCATCGTCGATCTCTTCGGCGACGGCTCACGTCGCGACACGACGCAGGTCACGGTCATGTCGTTCGGGTACAAGCACGGGGTGCCGCCCGACGCCGATCTGGTCTTCGACTGCCGGTTCCTGCCCAACCCGCACTGGGTCGAGAGCCTGCGGCCCATGACCGGGCTCGACACTCCCGTGCAGGAGTACGTGGCCTCGTTCGAGCTGACCGACCAGTTCCTGGACCGGCTGTACCCCCTGCTCGACCTGCTGCTGCCCGCCTACGTCGAGGAGGGCAAGTCGGTGCTGACGCTCGCCTTCGGCTGCACCGGCGGTCGCCACCGCTCGGTGTCGATGGCCGAGCGCACCGCCGAGTGGTTGCGCGGCAAGGGCATCGAGCCGCGCCTGCGGCATCGGGACGTGGCCAAGTGAGCGGTCCGACAGGGTCGCCCCGCGTGGTCGCCCTCGGCGGCGGGCACGGGCTCGCCGCCACCCTGAAGGCCGTGCGCACCTACACCGACGAGGTCACCGCGGTGGTGTCGGTCGCCGACGACGGCGGCTCGACGGGGCGGCTGCGTGCCAGCGGCGAACGCCCGGCACCCGGCGACCTGCGCAAGTGCCTGCTGGCGCTCGCCCGCCACGACTCGCTGCTGGCGCGGTCCATGGCGCACCGCTTCTCCGACGGCGAGCTGCAGGGTCACGCGTTCGGGAACCTGCTGATCGTGGCCATGACCGAGACCGACGGCGACCTGGTCGCTGCGCTCGACGAGATCGGCTCGATGCTCGACGTCGTCGGCCGGGTCCTCCCCGCCACGACCGAGGTGGTGCAGCTGCGGGCGTCGTCGAACAGCGGTGAGGAGGTGGCGGGCCAGGTCGCGGTCGGCGCACGCACCGACGTGTGCACCGTCGGCGTCACCCCGTCGGACGCCCCTGCGTGCGAGGCCGCCGTCCACGCGATCGTGGACGCCCAGCAGATCGTGCTGGGACCGGGCTCGCTCTACACCAGCGTGCTGGCGGCAACCGCCGTCGCCGGCATCCGAGCGGCGGTCGCCGCGTCGCCCGCCCAGCTCGTGTACGTCTGCAACCTGCGTCCCCAGCACAGCGAGACCACCGGCTACGACGTCGCCGACCACGTCGCCGCGCTGGACCGCCATGGGCTGCGCGCGGATGTGGTGCTCTACGACCCGCACACGATCGGCGACGCGACGGGTGTCGCGGGCGCCGTTCCGGCGGCGCTGGCCCGCAGCTCGGGCCTGGCACACGACCCGCAGCTGCTGGGCAAGGCGCTAGCGGAGCTGGTCCCGAGCTGAGACGCGCTGTGGCGTTTGGCATCCCTCGGCCACATCTGCTCGCATAGGGCCAGGTCCCTGGAACGAGGAAGGGGCCTGATTCCGATCGGACCATCCAGAGGGACATCAATGACGATTCGTGTGGGCATCAACGGCTTCGGCCGCATCGGGCGCAACTTCTTCCGCGCCGCCAAGGCGCAGGGCGCCGACATCGACTTCGTGGCGGTGAACGACCTGGGCTCGCTCACCACCATGGCGCATCTGCTCAAGCGTGACTCGGTCGCCGGCACCTACCCCGGCGTCGTCACCGCGGTCGACGGTGGCATCGACGTCGACGGCGACGTGCTCAAGGTCGTCTCGCACCGCAACCCGGCCGAGATCCCCTGGGGCGAGCTGGGTGTCGACGTGGTCATCGAGTCGACCGGCATCTTCACCGACCGCGACAAGGCGGCGGCACACCTGGAGGGTGGCGCTCCCCGCGTCATCGTCTCGGCGCCCTCCAACGGCGCGGACGCGACCTTCGTGGTCGGCGTGAACGACGACACCTTCGACCCGGCGCAGCACATCGTGGTGTCGAACGCCTCGTGCACGACCAACTGCTTCGTGCCCCTGATCAAGGTCCTCGACGACGCCTTCGGCGTGCAGAAGGGCCTGATGAACACGATCCACGCCTACACCGGCGACCAGATGCTCGTCGACGGCCCCCACAGCGACCTGCGTCGTGCCCGTGCGGCTGCGATCAACATCGTGCCGACCTCCACCGGTGCTGCCCGCGCCACCGCGCTGGTGCTGGAGTCGATGAAGGGCCGCCTCGACGGCACCTCGCTGCGGGTCCCGGTCCCGACCGGCTCGATCACCGACTTCACCGGCCTGCTCGACCGTGACGTCACCGTCGACGAGGTCAACGAGGCGTTCAAGGCCGCGGCGTCCGAGGGTCGCCTGAAGGGCATCCTCGAGTACAGCGAGGAGCCCCTGGTCAGCTCCGACATCGTGGGCTCGCCGTACAGCTCCATCTTCGACTCGGGCCTGACGATGGCCATGGGCAACATGGTCAAGGTCCTGTCCTGGTACGACAACGAGACGGGCTACTCGAACCGCCTCGTCGACCTGGCCATGATCGTCGGCGCCGCCAACCACTGAACCCGTTGCGTTCTGTCCCGCAGATCCGACGCCGAGGCGTCAGGACTGCGGGACAGAACGGTCGGGGTCCGATGCGAGCGAGGGAGCAGCATGAAGTTCGGTGTGCCGGAGTTGGAGGACCTGGGCGACGTCTCGGGCAAGTCGGTGCTGGTGCGCGCCGACTTCAACGTGCCGCTCAAGGACGGGGTCATCACCGACGACCTGCGCATCCGGGCCGCGTTGCCCACACTCAACTGGCTGATCGAGCACGGCGCCTCGGTCACCGCCTGCACCCACCTGGGTCGTCCGAAGGGCGAACCCGATCCGAAGTACTCGGTGGAACCGGTCCGTGAACGTCTGTCCGAGCTCGCTCCGGGCGTCACGCTGCTGGACAACCTGCGCTTCGATCCGGGGGAGACCGCGAACGACCCCTCGTTCGTCGCTCGCCTCATCGAGGGCCACGACCTCTACGTGAACGACGCGTTCGGCGCGTCGCATCGGGCACACGCATCGATCGTCGGTCCGCCGCAGTTCCTGCCCTCGGCCGCCGGACGCCTGCTGGCCAAGGAGGTCGAGGTGCTGCTCGGCGTGCGCTCCGACCCGGCGCGCCCGTTCGTGGCGATCACCGGCGGCTCGAAGGTCTCCGACAAGCTCGGTGTGTTGACCGCGCTGCTGGACATCGCCGACTCGATCATCATCGGCGGCGGCATGTGCTTCACGTTCTTCGCCGCCCTGGGTCACTCGATCGGCAACTCGCTGTGCGAGCCCGACCAGATCGACACCTGTCGCCAGCTGCTCGACGAGCACGGCGACCGCCTGCACCTGCCCTCCGACGTGGTCGGTCTGGGCCCTGGCGGCAAGATCGGCGACCCGTCCGCCGGGGGAGAGGTGCGCAACTTCGGTCGTTCGCTGCCCGACGGCTGGATGGGCCTCGACATCGGCCCCGGCAGCGCGGCGGAGTTCGGCGACGTGATCGGCGAGGCGCGCACCATCCTGTGGAACGGCCCGATGGGCGTGTTCGAGGACCCTCGCTTCGAGGCCGGCACCCGCGCCGTGGCCCTGGCGGTGGCCGAGAGCCGCGGCTTCTCGGTGATCGGCGGCGGCGACTCGGCCGCGGCCGTCGCCCAGTTCGGCCTGGCCGACCAGGTCAGCCACATCTCCACCGGCGGTGGCGCCTCGCTCGAGCTGATCGAGCAGGGCGACCTGCCCGGCCTGGACGCGCTGCGTTCGGCCAGCAACGCCTGAGCACCACGAGACCGAGACCAGAGGAACCGACATGGCCAGCGCACGCAAGCCGATCATCTCCGGCAACTGGAAGATGCACCACAACCACTTCGAGGCGATCCAGGCGGTGCAGAAGCTGCACTACCGCCTCGACAACGACGACCACGAGGCCGTCGACGTGTCGGTGCACCCGCCGTTCACCGACATCCGCTCGATCCAGACGGTCATCGAGTCCGACAAGATGAAGATCCTGATCGGTGCGCAGAACTGCCACTGGGAGGACAAGGGCGCGTTCACCGGCGAGGTCGCCCCGCCGATGCTGGCCAAGCTGAACGTCAGCCACGTGATCCTGGGTCACTCGGAGCGCCGCGAGTACTTCGCCGAAACCGACGAGATGGTCAACAAGAAGACCAAGGCCGTGCTGGTGCAGGGCATGACGCCGATCGTGTGCTGCGGCGAGACGCTCGAGGAGCGTGAGGCCGGCGGCGCCGAGGCCAAGGTCGAGGGCCAGATCCGCGCCGGGCTCGCAGGTGTGACCCCCGAGCACGTGGCGTCGCTCGTGATCGCCTACGAGCCGATCTGGGCGATCGGCACCGGCCGCACCGCCACGTCGGAGGACGCGCAGAACATGTGCGCCCACATCCGTTCGGTCGTGACCGCCGAGTTCGGTGCCGACGCCGGCGCGTCGGTGCGGATCCAGTACGGCGGCTCGGTCAAGCCGGGCAACATCGCCGAGCTGATGTCGCAGCCCGACGTCGACGGTGCGCTGGTCGGCGGCGCGTCGCTCGAGGCCGACGAGTTCGCAGCGATCGTCCAGTACCGCAACCACTGATACGCTCTTCCGCCGTGGACATCGTCGAAATCATCCTGTGGGTCCTGCAGTTTGCGCTGGGCTTCGGCGTCATCTTCTTGGTGCTGATCCATTCCGGGCGCGGCGGCGGCCTGTCCGACATGTTCGGCGGCGGGCTCGGTGCGTCGGCTGCCGGCTCCACGGTCATGGAGAAGAACCTCGACCGCATCACCGTGGTCGTGGGTCTGCTGCTCGCGTTCAACACGCTGATCATGTCGATGGTGCTCGACACCTGAGTTCGGCTCGTCGCCGGAGGGCTCAGAGCTTGCCGAGCTTGCGGTCGCGTCGACGCCGCAGCCAACCGACGGTCTCGCCGACCGCTCCGCCGATGAGGGTGCCGGTGATGACGTCGCCGGGGTAGTGGACCCCGGTGTGCACCCGTGACCACGCGACCGCAGCTGCGGCCAGGCGCAGCGGCACGGCCAGCTCCGGCATCTCTCCGCTGACCCCGTTCGCGAACGCGAACGCAGATGCCGAGTGGCCCGACGGGAACGACGTCGAAGAGGGCAGCGGCACATGTCGCGCCACGATCACCTGGTGCAGCTCCCGGTCGGGGCGCTCGCGGGGGAGCACGGGCTTGAGCCCGGCGTTGACGATCGCTGAGCTGATCAGGATCGACACGGTCCCGTCGAAGGCAGCCCTGCGGCCCCGGCGACCGCCGAACAGCGCCGTCAGCCCGGCGATGCCGAACCAGAGCATCGAGTGGTCAGCGACCATCGACACCTTGCGGAACGCCTCGTCGAGCGTCGGCGTGGGGGTGGCGGCGACGGCGCGGTAGATGTTGCGGTCGAGGTTGCCGAACTCCGAGACGACGGTCTCGGTCCGGTAGCCTGCGCTGCCACCGCCGACGAGTCGTCCGGCGTGGCCCGCCAGGCCCCTGACGTTGCGATCGGCCGAGTCGGTTGCATCCGAGTTCGAGGAGGTCACGCAGCGAGTGTCGCACACCCCGGGCACCGTCGACGCGGTGCAGCCGCTGCCGTCGGCACGTCACCGCCTGACCGCCGTCGCCGCGCTGGTGTCGTTGGCCGGCGCCGTGCTGGTCGTCGCCTACGTGGTCGTTCGCAGCTTGCCCGAGGTGCTCGTGCCGACGGGGCTGGCGTTGCTGGCCGCCTGGGGCACCTGGAAGGCGCTGTCGCACCGTGGCGTGCGCCGAGCGACGTACGCCGCGCTGGGCGGCGTGTCCGCGTTGGCGGCGATCGTCACCGCTGCGCTCTTCACGACGCAGTTCCCCGGCATCCTGCTCGCGCTGGTGCTCGTGGGCATCGGGGGGTTGCTCTCCGGGAGCGCGTTGTCGTGGGTGCACCAGCCCGCGGGACGTCTGGTCGGCAAGGCACGTCACCCGGTGCTGATCGTGAACCCGCGCTCGGGTGATGGCGCTGCGGAGCGGGCCGGGCTGGCCGACGAGGCGCGCCGGCGGGGCATCGAGGTGATCGAGCTGGGCGAGGGCGACGACCTGGCGGCGATCGCCCGCCGGGCGGCCGCCGGCGACACCGATGCCCTGGGCATGGCCGGAGGCGACGGGAGCCTGGCGATCGTGGCGAGCGCTGCGATGGAGGCGCACATCGCGTTCGTGTGCGTGCCGGCGGGTACTCGCAACCACTTCGCGCTGGACCTCGGGCTGGACCGCACCGACCCGATCGGTGCGCTCGACGCGTTCGGCGAAGCGGTGCAGCGCCGCATCGACGTGGCGACGGTCAACGGCCGCCGGTTCCTCAACAACGTGTCGATCGGCGCCTACGGCGAGGTGGTGTCGTCGGAGGACTACCGGGACAACAAGATCGGCGTGGCGTTGCAGGCGCTGCCTGACCTGATCGGCCCGGAGGCGTCGCCGATGGACCTGCGCTTCACCGACGCCACCGGGACCGAGCACGAGTCCGCCGTCGTGATCCACGTGTCGAACAACTCCTACGACCTGGGACCGAACCTGGGCTTCGGCAGCCGACCGAGCCTGATCGACGGGGAGCTCGGTGTGGTCGCGGTCGTGAAGGAGTCCGACCTGGTGCCACCGCGGGTGCTCAGCTGGCAGCAGGCGCACTTCGTCGTCGGCTCATCGGACAAGGTCGCGTCGGGCATCGACGGCGAGTTCGTCGAGCTGGACCCGCCGGTGCGCTTCGACGTCGAGGCCCTCGCGCTCCGGGTGCGCATGTCGCGCAGCGCAGCGGGGATCTCACCCGCGGCGAAGCGACCGTCGCTGACGGTGCGCACGCTGCGGCGCCTGGTGGCCGTCGCCCGCGGCCGGTTCCCGCTGGACGACGTCACCAGGTTCCGCGACGCGAAGTTGGGCTGACCAGCCAGCGAGTCGCCGGCCGGTGAGCGTCAGCTCGCCGAGGCGTCCTTCTCCGCCTCGGCGATCTCCTTCTCGAGCTCCTTGCGGTCGGCCTTCATCTGCTTCTTCTGCAGCTTGTCGGCACGCTTGATCGCCGCCTCGATGCGACCCTCGACGTCGACGGCGGCGACCAGCACCAGGCCGGCCTCGCCGTTGTCGAGCGACTCGCCGAGCTCCTTGAGGTCGTGACGGGGCAGCCCGCCGGCCGCGTGACCGGCGAGCGCCCCGAGCGCTGCGCCGCCCGCGGTGGTGCCGGCCAGCAGACCAGCACCGATGGCCGCAGCGGGGAACAGGGCGATGACGGCGCCGGCCGCCAGACCGAGCCCGCCACCGACCCAGGCGCCGGAGCGTGTGGGCTGCTCGTGCTTCTTGACGATCTTGACCTTGCCGTCGGGCTTCTTCTCGATCACGGCGGCGTCGAAGGTGTCGACCAGGTCGAGCTCGTAGTAGAGCGCCTTCACGGTCTCGTAGTCCTCTTCGGCGGCCTCGAGGCTCGAGTACTCGGCGGCGAACAGGATGAACGTGTCGAACTCAGCCATGGTGGGTACCTCTTCTGGTGGGTTGGGCCGGTCACCAGCATGCCCTGCTCGGCCGGGCGGTCGACGCGATACCCGCAGCGACTCTGGGCGGCACTGGTGCCCGATGCCGCGCCGTTGCCGCCCAGAATTGCGGATGTGAGCACTCGCCGACGACGCGCTAGTGTCAGCGCTCGCCTCGCAGAGATGTGGGGGCCACGTCGGAGTGGCGGAATTGGCAGACGCGCTAGCTTGAGGGGCTAGTGCCCTTAGGGGCGTGGGGGTTCAAGTCCCCCCTCCGACACGACGCAAACCCGAGCCCTTGAGTCCTACCTCGGACGGGTCCACGTTGAGTGGTGGTGCTCCGTGGATGTGCACGGTGAGTCGGTCGGCGTGGATCTCGACGTGCTGGACCAGCTCGCCGAGCAGGATGCGCTTCTCGCTGTCGGTGGCGTAGGGCCACAGGTCGGCGATGTTCAGCTCTTCGAGCACGGCGAGCACGTCTTCGAACCGGGCGGCGAGGTCGACGCTCTCGACGGCGGCGCTCGCGGCGGCTTGTGCGTCAGCGCTGTGGTTCTCGATCTCCTGGCGGATGCGGGCCTGCTCTCGGGCGAACAGGGTCTCGTCGATGTGGTCCTTGTAGAAGAGCTGCAGCAGCATGTCCTGCTCGGTCCGTAGGGCTGCGAGCGCATCGGCCGATCCTGGCGTGCGGCGGCGCCGGACTGCGTCCGGCTGCCGGCGCTCGCCCAGGTGTCGGCGGATGGCGTCCTGCAGCTCTGGGTCTCTGAGTAGACCGAGCGCGTGCACGGCGGCTCTGGCGATGCCCTTGTTCGATCGTGAGCCCATGCCGCAGCTCTCGCCTCGGTTCTTGCACTTGTACTGGTGCTGGCCTTTGCCGTTCTGGTCGATCGACATGGGCTTGCCGCAGCCGCCGCAGCGAACCCGGCCTGACATGAGGTCCCGGCCTCGACGGACGCCGGGGGGGTCGGGTCTTGTGGGCGGCGTCCCAGAGCTTCTGGGTGATGATCTGCCTGTGGATGCCGGGCAGCCAGTCGTTCTTGTGGCGGATCTCGCCGAGGTAGGCCCGGTTGCGGAGCATCTGCACGACGGTGGAGTGCTTGACCCCTGTGCGGGCCTCGATGTCTCCTTGGCTGACGCCCTGTGCTCGTAGCTCGAAGACCCGTACAACGGTTGCGGCGTCGGCGTTGGGCACGAGGATGCCGTCAGCGCCGAGGTCGTAGCCGGTGGGCGGCCGGTTGGTCCAGCGTCCTTGGGCTCGTGCTTGGGCTTGTCCCATCTTGACGTTCTCGGCGAGCTGCTCTCGGTAGAACTGGGCGAAGCTGCCGAGGATGTGGAAGAACATGCGCCCGGTGGGCGAGGACAGGTCGAGGCTCTCGGTCACGGAGTGCATCGACACGCCGTGTTGCTCGAACAGTTTCGACAGTCCGATGAGGTCTTCGAGGTCTCTGGACAGCCGGTCGAGTCGCCACAACAGGATGTGGTCGACGTGTCCGGCTTCGACCATGGCGATCAGGCGTTGGAGTCCGGGCCGGTTGGTGTTCTTGCCGGATGCGCCGGGGTCTTCGATGACGGTGACGTCGCCGAGGTCATGGAGATCGGCGTAGGCGGTCAGCTTCGCTGTCTGGCCGTCGATCGAGTAGCCCTCGGCTGCTTGTTCCTCGGTCGACACTCGGCAGTACGCAACGGTCATCATGGTCAGGTCCTTTCGTTGGTGGATGTTGCTTCGCCTGCAGGTAGCGCAGGACGATCTGGCCGAGCACGTCGGCGACACGCTCGTGGTCGGGTTCGGGGCTCATCGCCGGGCCTCTTCGGCTGCTCGCTCGGCGATGCGATCGGCGAATGAGATTCCTCGGCGGATCTCGTCGCCTCGGAACAGCTCGCCGATGGCGGCGAGTGTTGTGTCGATGTCGTCGGTGCCGACCAGGGCGCCGACACGGGCCGAGTAGCCGACGAGGGTGGGGATCAGCTTGCGGAGCTCGCCCTTGCGGCGCAGCGCCCTGGTCCGCTCGACCCCGATGGCGTCGGAGCGCAGGGTGGCCCGCTGGATGCCTTGCCACTCTGGCGTGACCGGCCAGCGAGAGCGTGTCTCATCCGCAGTCGGCGTGCGGTAGGTGAGCCAGGACTCGGTCACGTTCGCCCAGATCGGACCGGCCAGCTCGAGCGCCTCGGTCGGTGTGTCGACGCCGTACTCGGTGAGACCCTGGCGGCCGATCTGGAACTCAACCCGCAACACCGGCTGCGACCGGTCGTAGCGGTCCCCCCAGATCACCGGCCACCAGTCGAGCCCCTTCTTGTCGATCTGCAGGGTCTTGTCGTAGATGCGGGCATAGACGGTGTTCGTGGAACGCTGGCCGAAGTTCAACCCGCCGAACGCCGCCCGACGCTCCCGGAGGTCGAGGTCATCGGCCCGGCAGACGAAGCGAGCCCGGTCGTCGCCGTGCAGGTTCCAGCCCTGCACGTCACAGAACAGATCGAGCCGTGACGCTGCCCAGTGCACCGGGCCACCGGCGAGGAACTCGCCCGCCCGGTCGAAGAAGTCGAGCACTGCTGTCGGTCCAGCGCCGTGGAGGAACTCGGCATAGGGCTGCACGTAGAACGACGGCAGCTTGTCCGAGGTCGTCACCCCGAACAGACCCGAGGGATGGGCAAGGCGGTAGCGGTACTTGCCGAACGACCGAGGCTCCACGAAGAACACCTCGCCAGCGAGCAACAACGGCTGCGGCTCGTCCGCCGCCTCCGCCGATTGGCGCCGCTCCTCCAACACCTCGAACAGCAGCGGCGACAACTCCGACCGACCCGACAGGTACAGGGCATCCACGCCCGAGCACAACTCACGCACACCGTGAGCGTCGTCGGGCGCCGGGGGAGCGAATGGGATTGGCGAGTGCATACTTCGTGCACCGTAGCAGAGTGCAAGAAGTGTGCGGGCACGTTTCGTGCACTACCGTTGAGGTCCCGCATAGTCCCTGGAGAGAACGATGGCGAAGAAGCTGCAGCGCAAGGCCACATGGCTCGACGTGGCGGTCACCAACGCAGGGCTACGCCGAGGCATCCGGGCTCTCGACTGGGCCTACTCCTGGGCCGTCGTTCGAGCCGCACAGGACGGGCGAGAGCCCACCGTCGAAGAAGTAGCGGAATGGTGGGGCCAGCCCCGCCGCACGGCCTTCCGTGACCAAGCCGACTTCCGAGCAGCGTTCCCCAACCTCGACAGCCCGGCAGCTATCTACGCATCGCCCGAAGCTCAGGAGATGGCAGCCCGCCACGCAGCGTTCGGCAAGAAGGTGGAGGACTGGGCAACGGAGCGCAAGAAGCGCAAGCAGGAGAAGGAACTCAGCTCCCTCCGCATCGCCCAGCTCCCCGCCGATTGACCCTCCCCACCGGTGGTGACCGAGGTTCAGTAGTCTCCGTGCAGTTTGCGGGTGCTGTGTTACAGGGACCGCACCCCACGACCGAGGACCGGGGCAGCCTCGCCAAGGAAGCACTCGGCGAGCGGGCGCAGTTGCGACCGTACACTGGCCTGGTGGATCCCTTCGATTTCCTGCAGTTGTCGATAGTCACCGATGATGCGGACGTCTGCGATCGGCAGTGCGAACGGACGATGGAACTGGTGGAGCAGGTGCAGGCTCTCGCCGAGGACAGGTTCAAGTGGGCGGTTGTCTTCGACGTCGACGGACACGACACCATTCATGTTCGAGGGAAGCTCCGCAAAGATGACCTTTGGCTCGGAGACCGCCACTCAGCGATCGCAGAACTGCACCCCCGCGACGCTGTGAGATGGTCTCCACCTCTATTTAGCGTGGGGGCAACTCGGAGAGGCCGATACGGGTACGAAACGGACTGGAGTGTGCTCGCGTCGGGCATCTCTGAGGAGTTCTACTGCGAGGCAGTGAGGTCACAGGTAGAGCAGCTTCTCTTGGAGAAGCCATTCATCGCCGGATTTGCCGGGCCCAGTCCCTTTCCGAGCACAGGGACACCCAACTCGCCCTTCTTCGCCTCGATGAAGGTCGGGTCGGGACAGGTGAACTTCAGGGAGTCTCTCGCCGGGGCGCATTGGCTGAATCTTGTACCTGGGGCGCTACTGGACGAGGCGACGTTGGAGAGCCTTCGGGAGATCGGCGCTGAGGTCGCCGTGGGTCCCAGCCTGACGGCGATCAGGTTGTGCGAGTCCCCGTCCAACCTCACCGACGAGCTCGTCTTGAAGGCGATGACGATCTTGGACCACCACACGCACGGAGAAACTCGCTCGCTCGCGCCGGACTGGTGGCGGCTGAGCAACCGCGATTCGTGGCCCCAGCGGACCTCCTGAGGGACTAAGCACCTTTGAGAGAGACCTTCAAGACCAGAAGGTCGTCGACGAAGGTCGGGACTGCTGCACGGTTTGGTGACATCTGATCTGTGGTGCCGAGAGGTGCCGCTGGAAGGATGTTCACCATGCCCAGGCCCTATCCCAAGGAGTTCCGTGAGGACGTGATCCGGGTCGCGCGCAG